>JGI20203J14952_1000001_pt1 | contig 694719 bp, 699 predicted proteins | sample NGESurdeep092012_9_FD_14952 | JGI IMG/M metagenome (IMG submission 14952)
GTCTGGACTATGGGCCACAGCACGAAGGCGGCATACGCGAGCAACGCTGGGGCGATGAACATCCAACCTCGCAAGGCGGCACCGCGAGCCCCTCTTATGGGAAGGGCTCGCGGTGCCGGTTCTACGTTCGACGAGGGATTGGGGTGGCTCGTCGACGTCTTGCTATTCATTGCTCATAAAGTTACGGGGTGCTGAGCTCTTGTACGTAGTCCGCTTGCACGGTCGTCAATAGATTGGTCGGCGTCTCTTGTCCGCCAAAGAGTTTCTGGAGCTCGGGCGTCCACGCTTCGGCGTAGATCGCGCCGGTGGCGTTGGCGATGAAGCCCATGGCGCCATTGTCCTTGGAAATGGTGCGTCCGGCGGAGAGCGTCTGGGACGTCATGGAACCAGGCTTGACCGTGGGGATCGGAAGGCTCGGTGGTCCACCGGGGTTCGAGCCACCCTCTGTCACGTTCAACTTTCGAGCAGCCGAGTTGGTGGCAACCCAGTTGAGGAAGTAGGCGGCACAGGCCGGGTGCTTCGCACTGGCCGGGATGCCGTAGGTCAGTGGCGCAGACATCGCGGCCTGAGTGCCGCCGGCGTTGAGCGGCGGGAACAGGAAGAAGCCGTATTTGCCCGGGTCCAGAGTGTCAAAGTTGCCAGATTCCCAGTCGCCATCGAAGATGAAGAGACCAGTTCCGGCTTCGAACGCACTCATCATTTGGGGATACAACGTCGAGTTGGCATCGGCGTTGAAGTACCCGTCAGTGATCCACGTCTGCAGTTGCGTTGTGGCCTGCACGTTGGCAGTCGTGTTGATGTTCGCGCCTGACTGGTCGTTGACCCAGTTGTTGATGGTCTTCACGCCGCCGTAGTCGGCCATGAGGAACTGGAGCGGGAAGGCAAGACCTCCGGTGCCACCGCCGTTGAACTGCTCGATGGGTTGGACTCCTGCGGCCTTGGCCTTGGCCATATCGGCGTTAAGGTCGGCCAAGTCGGTCGGTGGAGTGGTGATACCAACCTGAGCCGCCAGCGCCTTGTTGAAGAAGACGCCCGTCATGCTGTAGTTCGCGCCCATCGCCCAGAGTGGGCCCACGCCCTGTGGCGCGCCACTCTTGGCAACGCGCATGGATGCCAACTGTGTCGCCGGGAACTTCGACCAGTCAAACGTCTTGAAGTACCCGTCGAGATTCTTCAACAGGTGGTCCTTCACGAGACCGTTCAGCTGAGGCATGCGCATAAGGTCCGGTGCGTTCGGTCCCGCGAGCAGAAGTGGTGCGTCACTCGTGATGGTGGCGAACTGGTCTTCGCGGATGTGCCACTTCACTGTCGGGTGTTGCTTGGTGAACAGTTTCGTGAGATCGACGATGTCATTGAATCCGGTCTCGAAGTAACCCTGCAAGGTGACCTTCTTCGTGCCGCAGTTCGTGGCAAAACTTGCGGCCTTCGCCGCTTTCGCCGCCTTTGACGGCGCCGCTTGTGCTCCTAGAGGAGCGATCGCCACCATGCCCGCTGCCACCAGACCCGCGGCGAGAGCGACCCGACCGCCGAGACGAAGTGGCCCACGTTTCTTGGCTCGACCCTGACCACTAGAGATATTTGCGTCTTGCATTGTTCCCTCCCATTCAGTACCCAGCGCAAGGAACAGGACGAGCGCCGGACCACCAGATGGCTGTCCAACTCGGCCTAGGGACCCCTCGATGTGTAACCCCCGAAGCGCTAAATCGTATTAGCACCACGCTGAGTGTACATAGCGACCCCCGCACTGTCAAGGTAGGGGGACCAATTTTGACCCAAATGACTAGGCCCTCTCCTCGGCGCGGGGCGAGCGACGAAAGGGCCAGGGCGAGTCAATACGGAAGAGACGAGTGTGAGACTCCCCTCTTGTGAAGAAGTATTCAGTTAGTCGACCTCGAACGCCTTTTTGAGTACCAGATATCTCTCCTCAAGAATCCGTTTGGATACCCGGGCGCCAAGCAACACTTCAGACGCATGGTACGTCCCGGGATAAACATGCAATTCGACCGGCACTCCCGCATCAAGTAAAGCAAGAGCGTAAAGGATGGCTTCGTCCCGCAGTGGATCAAATTCCATCGCCGATATGTACGCAGGCGGCAAATCCTTCAAATCGCTGGCACGTGCTGGCGCCGCATATTGAGACACTTCATCACCCGAAAATTGGCCAAGGTAGTACCGCCAACTGAATTCCGCATTCGATCGAAACCACACCGGTGTGTCCACAAAATCATTCATGCTCTTCGAGGTCATACGGTCATCCAATACCGGAATATTCAAAAACTGAAATCGGATAGAGGGACCGCCTAAGTCTCGACTCAACAATGTCAGGCCGGCCGCTAACGCTCCTCCAGCTGAGTGGCCAAGCACGGCAATTCGCGCAGCATCGATTCCCAGTTCATGAGAGTTCCCACTCATCCAAGAAAGTGCTGCATAGCAATCATTCAAACCTGCCGGATAAGGGTTCTCAGGGGCCAGTCGATATCCAACCGACACCACCACAATTCGCAATTGATTCGCAAGGAGGACTGACGCCTCATGATCATTTTCAAGCTTTCCAAGAACAAAACCCCCACCATGAATGTTCAGCAGAGCTGGCAATCTTTCGACTAAATTTTTCGGTCGATAAATCCTCACTCTTACATCGGGCGAATTCTCATGACCGGGAATCCATTGGTCGTCGATATCAAGAGCGGACTCATCTACATCGATTAGCAAGGCTTCAAACATCTGCTCTGAAATCTCACGCGCTTCAGCCATGTCAGCAATTGAGAATGAAACCACTTGGTCCATCAAGGGGACAATCTCCGGATCAAACGCATAAGTCAAAACGACTCCTTTACTTTTTGGGCGCACTTTATTGGCAGCGTAAGGACGACTTCGAGGACAATTCATATCACTGAATGTCGCACAATGAATTTGAAATCATGAATGAACGGAGACATTTGCAAATGGACAACGAAGCCTTCATCTGCTCTCAGTTGAATGAATGGCTCGAAACAGGGGGCTCATGGCGTCGAGAATTACCGGACTCTGGGGCATGTCGTGACGGAAATGCTACCTTGCAATGGAGACTTGTAAATGGTCCATAACGTGGCCGAATCGTGAGTTGCCGCGCAAGTGAACCACCGAAACACTCACGACAAATGCTGGCTTAGCGAGAGGTCATTCGTAGAAAGTACTTCATCTGAATTCGGCACAAGTATTGAAAAGCATTGGCTACGAACAATGAGAAGGAGCAGGAATAGCGATGGCAAGGAAAAGAAAAGCCAAGAAGATTATGAGAAAAGCTGAACGTCGAGCGGAAAAGATTGCCGAGGAAGCGAACAGCAGGGCGAAAGCTGTCATGGACAAGGCCAAGCGAAAGGCCGCCAAATTCTCGGGTGAGACTGGGGCCCAAGCCAAAGGAAGTTCTGAATCTCTGAAGCGTAAAGCAAAGCGCAATTTAAATGAGACGGTTGACAAGGCTAAGCGGGAGGCCAAACGACACACCGATGACACCATTCGTTCGGCAAAAGACAAAGCCAAAGAAGTTGCCGCAAAAGTGGTGAGCGACGGTAGTCACGCAGTCGCTGAAAAGGGCCATCAAGCGATGGACAAACTCAAAGAGTCCGGTGATAAAGCTAGCGAAGCCCTGTCCAGCTAGTTGAGTCAAGTCCGTACAGAACTCTTCGAGAAAGGAATTCCGTCGGCAACCGATGGCGATGTACTCGAACACGAGGGAAGGGCCCCTCACTCGCCCTTGCGCTCGTATGTTTTTGGTGGATTCGGCACCACACATCGTGACCGATTGCCGAGAGCGAAATCCAATGAAACGACTTTGGCGGAGGCCGAGCGTCCGGGTTTTCTTGGATGGATCAAGCAAGCTGGTCACTCGACGGATTGGAAATTCAGTGCTAGGGAGTTTTCAGAATTACTTCTGGAGAATTTCCGCCTGGGAGGTATCGACCTTCTGCACGGCGCGCAAGGGGATTACTTCAGCAGTTGAAATGAATTCATGCGTACCTTGATGAACACAGTCAACATGAAAGGTCATCGATTTCATGCGGCATGGACTCCCGTGAACCATGGTGAATGGGTCTCGAGCCGATGGCATGCAAGGGGTTCGGGGGTCGAGTCCCCGTACCTCCACAAAATGAAGTCCTGATCAAAGGAATTTTTATATGCCCTGCGCACTTCCAAAAGATCGAATTTTGCGCGGTGAACTTTACCAACGCCTTCGGCAAGGAGATCGCGGAGGTAGTTGCCGAACTCGTTTGATGAGCACGCCAATCCGACTGTCGCAACTAGATATGAGCAGGGATAACGCAATTGGTGACAAGCCAGATGGCCCGGCACTAGTTCTCGAAAAATAATCGATGTCACATCAATGACGTACGCTCATCTCGTGTCCCATCCGTTCTACCAAGATTGGAATACCTCTACTCCCAAGTACGGGAGGACCCTGTGACGATGCACTACGACGAGATCGCTCATCTACGGGTTCAGCACCCGGCGTGGGCGCTCCTTCGCTCCAACAACGCTGCCCTCGTTCTCAGCTTCCTTGGCCGCGTGTTCGTTGACGACAATTCCAGCGACCTTCCCGCCGCCGTCCTCACAGCTTCACTGGACGAAGAACTGTACGCGCTTAACCAGCGTCTTGGAGAGAATAGCTTCCCCAAAACCGCGTCGGCTTACTTAGACGACTGGGCCTCACCGGACCACGGCTGGCTTCGGAAGTACTATCCAGCGGGGTCTGACGAGGCACATTTTGACCTCGCCCCAGCCGTTGAAAGGGCGCTCCTATGGGTGCGAGATCTCCCTGCGCGCGAATTCATCGGAACCGAGTCACGCCTCAACACCATCTTTGAACTATTGCGCCAGATGGTATTCGGTGCGGATGATGACCCCGAACGCCGCCTCGTCGAGTTGCGGCGGCGCCGCGCCGAAATCGATGAGGAGATCGCCCGAGCCGACCGAGGAGAGATCACGGTGCTTGACGCCGTGAGCCAGCGTGATCGGTACCAACAGTTCGCCCGTACGGCCCGAGAACTGCTCGCCGACTTTCGAGAGGTGGAGGAGAACTTCCGGAGGCTCGACCGGAATCTGCGCGAGCAGATCGCTGGCTGGAACGGATCGAAGGGTGCGCTGCTCGACGAGGCGCTCGGCAGTCGCAACGGCATCGCCGAATCTGACCAGGGCCGAAGCTTTCAAGCCTTCTACGACTTCTTGCTTTCGTACCACAAGCAGGCTGAGCTGACCGAGTTACTCGAACGACTCCAGCGAATCGAGGGTCTCGGACACGAGGACTCCCGACTCAGTCGCATTCACTTCGATTGGATCGACGCCAGTGAGCGAACGCAGGCCACTGTCCGCTTACTGTCAGATCAGCTCCGGCGCTTTCTCGATGATCAAGTGTGGCTGGAGAACCGGCGCGTCTTAGACCTGCTGCGCGCCATCGAAGCCAAGGCACTCAGGGTTCGTGACCGGGCCAGCCCGGCCGTGAGCATGGAACTTGACGACACCGGCCTCGCAGTCAGTCTGCCCATTGAGCGTCCGCTGTACCGGCGAACGTTGCGGGTACCGCTCGAGAGCGAATCAATGGAGCAAGGGAACAATGACTTCGACTCCTCCGCCATGCTGGGTCAGATCTACGTCGACCGCGACGTGCTCGCTCAACGGGTGTTGAGTTCGCTCGGGCGCCACGACCAGGTCAGCCTCAGCGACGTGATCCGCGGTGACCCCCTGGAACAAGGTCTGGCCGAACTCGTTGGCTACCTGTCTCTCAACCAACCCGGGCTCGCCGTGATCTTCGACGAAGAACGACGCGAGCGCATTGAGTGGAGCGCTGCGGACGTGGAGCGCGTGGCCGACCTGCCACGGATCAACTTCAGCCGGGACCAATTGGACACGCCATGACCGACACGATGCCCGTCGCAAATACTGAACCATCGGATCTGTCCCTGGTGCTCGTTCACTTGATGAAGGGACCCCTGTATCGCGACACCCACGACAAACTCTGGGGTCTCTTGCTCCAAGTGCGCCACCAGGTCAGCGACTTCGTAACGGTGCTTGGACTGAGCGTCGTGATCGATGAAGCCGAGGGCTACGCCTACCTGCGCAGCCGTCCCATCGACGACGACACCCCCGAGTTCCCCCGACTGGTTGTCCGGCGGGCTCTCTCCTTCCACGTGAGCGTGCTGCTGGCGCTATTGCGCAAGCGCCTGGCCGAGTTCGATGCCAGCAGCGCGGACGCCCGACTAATCCTCAGCCGCGATCAAATGGTAGAGATGCTTCGGCTGTTCATGCCCGACTCCACGAATGACGCCCGGCTGGTGGACACTATTGATGCCCACATCAATAAGGCGGTCGAACTCGGTTTCCTACGCCGCCTGCGCGATGAACAGAACCTCTTCGAGGTCCGACGAATCCTCAAAGCCTATGTCGACGCGCAGTGGCTCTCACAGTTCGACGCCCGACTAGACGAATACCTGACTGAACTGAGTCACGTCGAAGGGTCCGGTTGATGTCGCCGCTGTTCAGCCTGATCGACCTCGACGACGGACTACCCGACCGACTCTCCGGAAGTCGCCTGCAGCGTCTCGAAGTCTTCAACTGGGGAACTTTCGATCAAAAGGTCTGGTCGTTCGAGCTCGGGGGGCGCAACGCGCTGCTGACGGGCGACATCGGCTCAGGAAAATCCACGCTCGTCGACGCGATCACCACACTGCTCTTACCGGCGAACAAGATCTCCTACAACAAAGCCGCCGGTGCCGAGACCCGTGAACGCGATCTGCGATCCTACGTGCAGGGACATTACAAGTCCGAACGAAACGAGACGACGGGGGTCTCTCGTCCGGTCCCGCTACGCGACACCCAGCACTTCTCGGTCATATTGGGAGTCTTCGCCAACACTGGCTACGCCACCACGGTCACCCTGGCCCAGGTGTTTCGCACCAAAGATATGGGTTCGGGTCAGCCCGAGCGATTCTTCGTTGTCGCCGACTCCGACCAGTCGATCGCTAAGGATTTCTCAGAGTTCGGCACCGAGTTCAACTCCCTGAAGCGCCGGCTACGCGATGGTGGCGCGAGGGTCTACGACAGCTTCCCCGAGTACGGCCGGGACTTCCGACGCCGCCTCGGTATCGAATCCGAGCAGGCCATGGAGCTCTTCCACCAGACGGTATCTATGAAGGCGGTCGACAACCTCAACGACTTTGTTCGCAGCCACATGCTCGAGCCCTTCGACGCCAAGAGTCACATCGCCTCGTTGATCGAACACTTCGATAATCTCACCCAGGCTCACGATGCGGTGTTACGCGCCCGCGCCCAGTTAGAACTACTCCAGCCGCTCGTCGCCGACCTCGACTCCTACGACCAGATATCGAGCGAGCGCGCCACCGTCGAGCACCAACTCGCGGCATTGCCCTTGTATTTCGCTGACCGCACGCGCCGAGCTCTTCTATCCGAACTCGAAGCACTCGCGGTCCAGTTGCACGATCTGAGTCAGGAACTCGAATCAGTCGAAGTGAGCGTCAGGGATCTGCGCGGAACCGAGGCGCAGTTGAATCTGCAGATTGCGGGAATCGGCGGTGACCGGCTGGCCGAAATAGAGAGGCTGATCGAGCGCCACCAGCGGGACAAACCAATTCGCCAGGCAAAATTCGACCACTTCAACACCTTGTTGGCGCAGGTGGGCATGGAGCAGGTGTCGCTCGCCGAGCAGTTCCTCGCCACCCGCGAACGGGCCGCCGCCAGGCAAATGGAATTAGAAGGTGAGCACAGCGCCATCGAGAACGACCTCAATGAGCGACGATTCGAGCAACGCTCGATCAACGAGGAATCCGAAGGAGTGAACCAGGAACTACACAGTCTGCAGACACGTCGCAGCAACATTCCCCGTGACAGCCTCGAGTTGCGCCAGCGCCTCTGCGACGACCTCGCCATCGAACCCGACCACCTACCCTTCGCCGGCGAGTTGATCCAGGTCCTCGAAGAAGCAAGCCAATGGGAAGGCGCGGCGGAGCGTGTGCTGCACAACTTCGCCCTATCCCTGCTCGTTCCCGACCAACACTACGAAGCCGTGGCGGCCTGGATCAACGATCATCATCTAAACGCTCGAATCGTCTACTACCGAGTGCCCGCCCGGTCGGCACCCGCGACGTTGCCCGAGCGCCGATCGGCCCATCCTCTCTTGGTCGACATGCTCGAGCTGAAACCCGAATCGGGATTCGAGTCGTGGTTGAGGGCCGAGCTCGCGCGGCGCGCCAACCACGCCTGCGTGGACACGATTGACGACTTTCGCGCCAGCCAGCGGGCGGTCACCCGAACTGGACAGATCAAGGACAGGGAACGTCACGAAAAGGATGACCGCCGGCGCATCGACGACCGCCGAGAGTACGTGCTCGGTTGGACGAATCAGGGCAAAGTTGACGCGCTACTCACTCACGCTGGCACGTTGCAGGAGCGACTGAACTTCTTCTCGAGCGTCATTGCTGAACTGGCGAAACGCGACGAGACGGCATCGCTGCAACTCCGGTCGTTGGCTCGTCTTGGCGAGCACTCGAACTGGGACGACCTGGACTGGCAGGGTCTGGTGAGTGAAATCGCAGCGCTGCAAGCCGAACAACTTCGGATCACGTCGTCATCGGACACACTGGCCCTCCTCACAGCCGAGCGCGAGCGGGTCCGACAAGAGGTCGCCACCCTTGAACACTCACGTGACGGCTTGCAGCGAGACCGGGGCGCCGCCGAGGGCCGACGACGCACCGCCGAGGCCGAGCTGGACCGCGTCGGGGTGATGTTGTCCAATGCGCAAGCCGTAGAGGTTGCCACCGAATCGTTCACCTCGATTGATGTTGCGGTAGCCATTGAACTCGGCGAATCAGCGCCCGACGCCGTGCGCCTCACCGCCGTCCACCAAACCATCAGCGCCTCGCTCGTGCACCAGCTCAACACGATCAACAAACAAGAGGGTTCGCTCGGGCAGCGCATCGTGAGGTCGATGGGCGCATTCCGAGGGAAGTACCCTCACGAAACCACCGAGTTTGACGACTCGCTCGCATCGGCCCGAGAGTACCGTCAACTCCATCAACGAGTAGCCAACGACGATCTCCCCCGCTTCGAACGCGAGTTCAAGGACTATCTCAATAAGAACGCGATTCGCGACGTCGCCGGATTCTCGGCCCAGCTCAACAAGCACGAGAAGCAGATCCAAGACCGCATCGGGACCATCAATGAGTCCTTGGCCGGCATTGACTACAACGAGGGACGCTACATCCGACTCATGGCGAACCAGACCACTAACACCGACGTTCGCGAGTTCCGTGCTGACCTGCGCACCTGCACGGACAACGTGGTCGGTGGAAGCGCCTCCGACCAGTACTCAGAAGAGAAGTTCCTCCAGGTCAAGCGCATTATCGACCGGTTCAAGGGTCGAGAGGGCATCACCGAACAGGACCGTAACTGGACTCGTCGGGTAACCGACGTCCGACAGTGGTTCCTCTTCTCCGCTTCCGAACGACGGCGAGCCGACGACGTCGAGTATGAGAACTACAGTGACTCGGCAGGAAAGTCCGGCGGTCAGAAGGAGAAGCTCGCCTATACGATTCTCGCCGCGTCGTTGGCGTACCAGTTCAAGTTGGACTGGGAGGCCGAGCGATCAAAGGCTTTCCGATTCGTCGTCATCGATGAGGCGTTTAGTCGTGGCTCGGAAGTCTCGACCCGCTATGCCTTGCGCCTCTTCACCCGTCTCGGGTTGCAACTCCTCATCGTGACTCCACTCCAGAAGATCCACGTGATCGAGCCGCACGTGGCGGCGGTCGGCTTCGTCGACAACCCCAACGGCAACTACTCACGACTCCAGTGCCTCACGATTGCCGAGTACCGGCGTCGTCGTCTCGAGCGCAGCACCGTCGCCGATGCCGCGAGTCAGGATACTGCTGAGGGCGACGGCGTTACCGACGGCCCCGGCGCATGACCTCTTGGACGAACGTCAATGACTTGATTACCACTTTGCGTAAGCGTTGGGCCACGGGACGTTACCTGAGTGACTACGCCGGGAACGTGGCGTGGACACCGATCGAGCTCCCCGTGAAGGCACCGTTGGCGAGCGAGCTGCTCGATCAATTCGATGAAGCGGTCCGCTGGGCCGAAGGATTCCAACGCGATAGCCATACTGGCGGGGGCGCGGCGCGCTTTGCGGTGACGTACCGCACCGTCAAGGGCAAGAACCTCGGCGCCAACTCAGTGCCCGGACGAGTCCGGATCGAGAGTTTTGAACAACTCTGTGCGCTGATCGGAACGAACCGCGACGTTCGCTCGCTCGATGTAATTATGAGGCAAACAGAAACCGCGATGCCAGAACTCGTACCGTGGGTAGTCGCCCATCCCTTGAGCGCGGTTGAGCATCAGAGCATCTGGAGCGACTTGTTGGCCACGGTCACCTGGATAATCACTAACCACACAGAAGCCCTCTACCTGCGCCAAATCGACGTCGATGGTCTTGACACCAAATTCGTCGACCATCATCGCAAGCTGCTCGACGAACTCTTAACGGCCGTGCTGCCCGAGCACCGAATTGACCCCGACTACGGAACCGCCGACTTCGCACGCCGGTTCCGCTTTCGACCCAAGCCCACCTATACGCGGCTCCGTTTATTCAACCCACAACCGGCGCTCCCCAAAGGTCTCAGCGAGATGACATTGCGCACCGAGGAACTGGCGGCGCTCGAACTCGTCGCCGACACAGTCTTTGTCGTCGAAAACGAAATCACCTACCTCGCCTTTCCCACGGTTCCGAAGTCAATCGTCATTTTCGGATCCGGATTCAGCCTCACCACGCTACAGGACATCCCCTGGTTGGCCAGTAGAGAGATCATCTACTGGGGTGACCTCGACACGCATGGCTTCGATATCTTGCACCGACTGCGGGCTCGATTCGATTCCGTGCAATCGATCATGATGGATTATCAAACACTGCTCGCCCATCCGCGGCAGTGGGTGAACGAACCCAGCCCCACCAACCGAACGCTGACGAACCTTAACGATGCCGAGCGGGCGCTCTACCACGACCTCGTTGAGGATCGCTACGGCCAGGCGGTCCGCCTAGAACAGGAGCGAGTGCGCTTCTCATGGCTGCAACAAGCGCTGCAGCCATGGATGTCCTGACCCGCTGGTTTCTTCATATCCGACTTATCACAACGCCAAAGTTATTGGTCCAACGTCAACTCATAGGACGCCGCGCGCCATCAGCATCGATTGGCGGCGCCCCCCTTTGCTCTTGACGTGACATAAAAGGGGCCGTTTAGTGCGCTGCATTTGTCCGTAAGTACAGTCTTCTCAATGATCGAGGTACGAAGAGTCCGCCCTGACGAGTACGTCGACGTAGGAGAGGTCACTGCTTCTGCGTGGGGGCCCACGGGATCACTCGACGATAAGGGGTGACTCTCGTTTCGAGTTCGTGTTGCAGACGTCGCCAGTCGGGACACTGTCGCGGCCGTCTACATCGCAACGGAACTTGGTCGCGTACTTGGTTCGGTGACACTCGAGACGGACAAACGCGTGGTCGACGAGGAGAATTCGACAACACTGGCGCCTGAGGAAGCGCATGTCCGGGTCCTCGGAGTGGCTCCAGAAGCACAGCAGAGAGGTGTGGGCCGAATCCTTATGAGTCATTGCGCCGACGTCGCACGCCAGTGCGGAAAATCCCGGTTGACTTTGAACACGTCATTAAAGAACTCGTCGGCGCAGAGCTTCTATGAATCGATCGGCTACACGCGCCTACCGGACATCGAGTTGGAGGACGGCTCAGGATTGTGTTCATATGAATTGAGTTTGTGGTGATCTCCCGGTCTGAACACGAGTGGAAAATCTCACGCTAAGAGCAAGGGGGGGGGGCGGCGCTCTACGTGAAGTGTGATCGAGTGGCTCGCGAGTCGTCATCCGTCACGGACCCAGGGTGCCGATCGGTATGACCATGACACCATCGGGTCTCTGATATGCGTAGCCCGTGGCCGTCACCACCGCCAGGAACGCCGGAGCACCGCAGGTGGACTGATCAATTCGGTTAGAGAATGTGAGGAGGCTTCTCGCGCCATGGTCGATTTGATTACTGCCAAGTTTCACTTCAATGCCAGCCCAGCGGCCATCGTTCCGCTCCACGATGGCGTCGACCTCGAGCTCGGTGTTATCGCGGTAATGGAAAATCTTGGCGTCATGTAGTTGGGCGTAGACGCGCAGATCCCTCACAACGAGGCTCTCGAACAGGAAGCCGAGGAAGTTGAGATCACTGAGTAGTTTCTGCGGACCCGCCCCCAACGCGGCCGCGGCGAGGCAGGGATCGATGAAGTGTCGTTTCGCTGCGGTGCGCATGCTGGAGCGAGACCTGAGCCGCGGTGCCCACGCCGGCTGATCCTCGATTATCCAGAGTCGCTCCAGGGCGGATAGGTACTCTGGAACGGTCTTGCGGGCGACCGGCTCATCTTCGCCTGCCGTGTCGGCAGCAATTACGGTGGCAGCTACCTGAGTGGCGACATTGCGCGCCAATGATCGGATGACGCGGCTGACCTTGTTGGGATCGCGTATGACTCCGTCAACTCGGTTGATGTCCGTTCGGGCTATCTCTTCGAGATAGTTGCCAAGTGCCTGCTGCGCGTCGGCCACCGGAAGGCGGTGTAGGGCCGGCCATCCACCAGTGCAAATGAACTCCGCGATCTCGGGGATGGTGAAATTGGAATTCGCCGGTGAGGGAACCTGGCCGTCCAACAGGTCGCCGAGCGAGACCTCTCCGAAACTTCGGCCCATTTCGAACAACGTCATTGGTCGCAGTCTCACTCGAGCCACGCGTCCGGCACCCGTGTGTCGAGTGACGTCGTCGCTGGGAGCGGCAGAGCCAGTGAGGATGAATTGGCCGGGCAACCGGCGCTCATCAACTTCTCGGCGTACTTTGTTCCAGACTTCAGGCACAAACTGCCACTCGTCGATCAATCGCGGTGTTGGTCCAGTGAGGATGAGCGCCGGATCAATCTCAGCTGCGGCACGAGCATTCAGGTCCGAGTCGAGGTCTACTTCGCTAGCCGCCTGTTGGCGCGCCGTTTCGGTCTTTCCGACTGCTTTGGGACCTTCAAGTACGACCGCACCCATGGCCTTGAGTTGCCGTGTAAGTTCCTTGTCAACAATCCTGAATTGGTAGCCCATTATCGCTCCATTACTGGCATTTTCAAATTGCCAATCCCTCTGGCCATTGCATTCAACACCCAGATTATAGCATTTAAGACATCCAGAAAGGAATATATACAGCGCCCGTTTTACAATTTAATCAGCGGCCACTTTAGAATGCACGATAGTGAATCCTGGTCAGGACTCACAACACGACACAAAGCAATATGACTCTGGGCACGGCGCGGGTTCAACGTCAGCATTTACTTCAGCAGTTGACTTGAATTTGAATCTAGATGAACGGAGATGAATTGAAAGCCCGAACGACAAGGTCGATAGGGACCAATTTGAACGCTCGTGAACGGGTCTCGAGCCGATGGCATGCAAGGAGTCCGGAGTTCGAATCTCCGTACCTCCACAAATTTGCGCCCTATTTCATAAGGCTTTTCGAGTTTACGTGACAACGGCACGATCGTCACAGTTCGCCCCGGTCACTCATTTCAAGAAATGGAGATTGTAGGGGAAGGCGTTGAGCATTCGGATACTGAAGAACGAAAGTCCTCGACGACACAACGCTTCGGCCTTCACCTTGTTACGCGCCACGGCCCTGAGCACGGACATTTTTGACCTTCGTCGCGTGACGACCACGCCGCGAGAGTCCCGCGAAACTAACTGATAGGAACGACGGCCATCTTCGGTCCCTCACCGATCCCAAAAAGGAGAACGGACCCCGACAACGAAAAGCCGGTCGGAACCGGACCAAAGTACAACGTGATCGTCACCGTTGCGCCGGCCTTGACGATCGGATTTTCGCCCAACTCACTCGCGGTGTTGACGTCGTCGCCGTTGCGCAGCAGGGCATCCAGTTGTGTATCGACACAGTGACCTGACGGGGCCGTGTAGACCCCATTGCTCACCTGGCAGTAGCCGCCGCTAGGGCCGGCGTCACTTGCGGGCAGGCCCATAAACACGGACAGGTTGCCGCTCCCTCCTGCGCCGCCGTTGACGAGATCAAACAGTGGGGCGCCACGGTCGGCCTGAAGGTTCCGAATGGACACCGAGATCTTGAAGTAGTCCTGTCCCGGCGGAGCCACCTCCTGTTGGCCCGAGTTGACGAACCCCGTCACTTTCTTGGGGGCACTCGCTCGAACACTGAAGCGAAATCCCTGGGCCGCGGTAATCGTGACCGCTGACGACGTCGAATCAATCGGGGCGGTCGTCGTGGTCGTCGAGACCGAGGACGCGGGCGTGAAGTTCGGGCAGTGAGGAATCGCACCGGAGTTGGCATCATTGATCGCGCCCGCGTAGAAGTTCGGCACGTAGGAATCGTTGGCGAGATAGTCCCACGTGCGCGAGTCGCCGACGAGCGAACCAGACGTTTGGCATACGACATCAACGACCGTTCCCCCCTTGACCGTACCGACTGAAGGATCACTGGCCGAGGGCCCGCCGTGCTCGACGAGACTGATCGTTCGATGAACTGCGTACATCCAGGTTCTGGGCGTGACGCAGAGGGGGATGGGATAACTGAAGTCGCCAATGTTGGGCGTGTCGACGTAATAGTCAGGGATCCACGCGCCGTTGGTCAACTGATCCCACACTTGCGAACCTCTGACGGCGTCACCCGCTTCTTGGCACCGCACGTCCACTTTGTTGCCCACGGGAAGATCCCCCACTTTCTTCGCTGATTCAGAAGGGGAAGCGTGCTCGGCGAGCGTGGTGACACCGTAAACGTCATACTGGTGCGTCGAGCTCGGCATCGAGACGGGATGGGCCGGCGGATTTGGCAGCACCACGGGGCGTACCGGGCTTGGCGTCGTCGCGTGACTCGCCGAGACCGGGGAGAACCACTGAAAGCTGGTGTAATAGAAATATGAGGCGGAGCCGTTGATGCTCCAACTCGTGGCACTGTGTTCGGTGATGACGTTGAGACCGTTACTCGTGTTGTTCTCGACCATCAGTTCGATCGTCGCCGGTTTGTAAGGCGTCGCGGGGATCACGGCTTTCACCACGCCGACGTCGCCATAGGTTTCCGCCGCCTTCCCTGCTTGCGAGTAGGACTCGCCCGGACTCGTCATCTCGCTCAGGATGTCCCCCACCCGCGGGAGGGAGGACGCGCGCCCATTGAGATGGCTGCTGACCGCAAAGCCAAAGTGACGACCGACATTGGCGGCAAAGTCCTTCCCGGTTCCGTCCCAGTAATTCTGAATCCCCACTTTGCCGTACGGTCTGGAGTTCTCGTTGACGAAGTCCGCTCCGTCGGTAGCGGCGTAGAGGTATCGAACGGCCAACTCCGTACACTGGAATCCGCCCTGATCGGTGATGGGCCAGAACGTTTTGATTGCGGGACCACTGTCAACGTTGGCGTTGACCAAGATGGGTACCGGCCCGCAGGCAAAAACGAGTCCGCCGGCCGTATGCATGCTGGCACCGAGGTTCTTCCCGCCGCCGCCCACGGGTGCGTTTGCGCAGTAGGAGGGTCCGTTACCTCCTAGGGCCAGGTCGGCGGCCGACGCCGGCGACGAGGTCAGGGCGACGAGGAACGACGTACCGATGACGACAAGAGCGATAGTCGACGTGAGGCCTCTCAAGAGGGTGTGCCACCTACGAGTACTCACAGGTCCTCCCATCCTCCAACAACAACGGTCTGGATGGCTCCTCACTGTACTTGGTTCGACCGACGTCTGCCGCCAGAAATACTGGCCCGACGAGACAACGACTCCTGCTCGAAGCCTTCCTGGAACGGCGTGAATGGAGCGAATCCGGAGTCTTGCCTGGTACGCCTGGCGGGCGTGCACCGACGTACGATTACCTCCGTGAACACATCTCGCCGTGGGTTGCCGACAACCGCACGATGACCGTGCTCTCTGCGGTCGTTGGCTGGATTCTTCTCCTCGGTGTCGTGTGGGCGCTCTTTCGGCTTCGCCGCAAGCGGAAGGCTCGACGTCATCGGGCAGCGACGAGTGACGCGTCGCGATTCGTACGCGGAAGCGACCTCTATTGGCGCTCGCGCAATAACGTTAACGTCGCTCCTTTCGCTCGTCAGGCACAAGGCCTGCCTTTGTATCACGACGAAAACCAATGGTCTGATCCGCCGGGATAGAGAATCAACTTGCGCCTGTGCCGGCGGTGAAGTTCTCAACTACCACGACAGCTACGACAACAGATTCAACGTGGGACCTCGTTTCAGGTTGTTCGATACCCACTGATGCTTCAAATTCATCTGGTGTTAAGTAGTTCAGAGAACTTTGTCGTCGTTGTGGGTTGTAGAAGTTCTCGATGTAGTCCGCCATCTCTGACGTCAACTCAATGATCGTCATCCAGCGTTGTCGATTGAGTGGTTCGATCTGCATCGAACCCCAGAACGACTCCATGGGCGCGTTGTTGTAGCAGTCACCGATGGTGCCCATCGAGTCCAGCGCACCGTAACGACGGATGTTCTCGGTGAAGACCCAGGACGTGAACCGACTGGGTTCAACCGGTGGATGATCGTCGCCGACGTCGTGGGTCGTGAGCTGCCGGCCTTGGAAAGCGCGTCGTTCACCAACGTGGACTCACAACGTCGATCGGACACGACCAACTCTCACATGGGTGTCCACTTTTTGGGGTCTAGGTCAAATTTGCGCCTTATTCCATAAGGCATTTCAAGTTTTCTTAGAGGTTCAGTAGCCGGAAAGTAGAGCCTGCAGGCGGCGAAGTGCGGGTTCATTCAACGAACTTCTAAAACGTCCTCGGTGATCGGGCCGTCGACCCCAAATCACCAACGTTCTCGCGGCGGCATCAAAATCCACGTGGGGCTCGTCAATCTCATTGTCGGTAAGTTCCAACTCGGCACGGTCGGCTTCAACGATCAAACGCAAATTTTGTCCACCTTCCGCACGCAAGCTCACGTGGAAGTCCTCGCCGGGAAATGGATCGTGGTGCCTGCCTCGCAATAGCAGAATGCGTCCCAAGGCGGCGACCGAGTGTTCGACGAGTTCAGCGTGGCTCAATAACTCTCGCCCGATTTCATCATCACCAACGAAGTCCCAACGATGTATCGCGAATTCATTTCGGACGTGGGGAATAAATTTTGCCACTTCCATATTTCGACCCGTCCACCAAATCACGGCACCAGGATCGCTCGTCAACACTTGTTCAACCGTGGCACGCATTTTGTGCTCTGCGTCCGAGAGTAATTGACACAAACCCGAATCTTGCATCGCACGAAAGGGAGGTTCGCGTTCCTCGAATGTGCGCGTCTCGGGCACCGGATCGCCGCGCAAATATGGTTCAAGATGATGAGTAATTTCAACCATCATCGCCGCAAGATGCGCAGTGATCTCGTGTGCGGTCCAGCCATCACAAGCGCTTACGATCTCTTGATCGGTGCAAAGGCGTGCCTCAAGGAACGTTTCGGCCTCTCGGCTTCTAGGTATTGTCGTCATTCGACTGAGCCTATTCAGACCGCTTCGAAGTTAATCAATCGTTACGTCCATCAACGCCGAAACGATGAGGTCACTGCTGACGTTCAGCAGTGAATCGTTCGAAAATCGGGCGCATGAACGACCGTTCGTAGCGGAAAACGCCGCTCCGTTTTCATCGAGGTCCTGCTCGTCTTCTTCCAATTCTAAATCCGGAGGCCCGTATGTCTTTCCATCGATCTCGAAGACGTGCAGTGTCGGTCCGCCCAACCCATAGCGGCCTGGATTCGCGAATGAAGTTTCTCGAGGGTCACGGCACCGGGCAACAACAATCGACGCCATACCAGCGGGTCAGTGCCGCGAAGTCCGATCTTTAACTGCAGAGTGATCATTCCGGAAGGGTGTCGGGACTTTTCGCTCACGACGTCAGAATAGAAGTTGCATGCGCATCCGTGATGGGCGCCGACTTTGGGCCGTCACGGAAGTTCACGCACAATTGACACCGCGACTCGACCACGGAACCGTCAGCAGCCCAATTCTTGGACAACTTCATGTGGGACTAAGTGACAATTACGGTGCCAGGGAAGGGCTCCCGTGGCGACCGACCCTATTCGATGGCCCAGTCCCAGCCACGAGCGACGTAAGGTTGACTGGAGATTGTAGGAAGTGATTTGGGAGCACGAGGTTACTGAGTTGGCAGTGTGAGATTCAAGTCGCAGGCGTGGAAATATGTCATTTTGGGTGGAACAGCCCTGAGCGTTGGATACTTCGCTCTCCCTAACGCGACCAGCCAGAACGTTGACTACATATTTCTCGGGACCGCGTCGGTCGTCTTCATCCTGATCGGCGTCCACCTCCAGAAACCCAAAAATCGATTTGGCTGGTATTGCATCGCAGCGGCCGGCGCATTCTTTACTCTCGGTGACGACGTGTACACGCTCTATAGCAATGTGCTGCACCTCAGTATTCCGTTTCCGTCGTACGCGGACGCTTCCTACCTGTTGGGGTATCCCTTTCTCTTTGTTGGCGTCCTCAGTCTCGCACGCGGTCCCGGTTCAACGTCCCGACGAGAAGACACCGCCGATGCCGCGATCGTCGCGATGGGAGCGTTGGCCATCTCGTGGCACTTCTTAATGGACTCCTACGTCGACAACTCGACGGTGACGACCTTCGGACTCCTCGTCAACATGGCCTATCCAATAATGGACATCGCCCTGGTCTTCATCGTGTTTCGCACATTGCTTTTCGAAAAGTCGAAGAGTCCATCACACCGGCTCTTAGCCGCGGCGGTGTCCGTGATGTTCGTGGCGGACTTCACGTATGACCTTTTAGTCCTGCACGGCAGTTACACGTCGGGTAACGCCGTGGATGGACTCTTCCTTCTTGAGTACGTTCTTATCGCGGCCGCCGCACTACATCCGTCGATCGGCGACGCACGATTCGCGGCCGAGTCGATCAGTGCCGAAAGCGAGCGCCCCGTGGGGTCCGATCGCATTCGAATGTCGATCTTGTTGCTCAGCGGGAGTATCGCTCCGGTGATTCTGGTCGTCGCGACGGCCCTCGGCGTGTCGGTCAATGTCGTCCCATTGGGAATCATTTCCGTCCTCGTGTGGGCGACGATCATGTTGCGACTCAACTGGATGGTTGAACGAATGAGGACACAATCGTTTCGACTGGTCGAAAACTTCCGAGAACTTGAGGCGTCCTCCCAACTGCGCGAGGAACTCGAGGCGAATCTACGCCATCAAGCGCTCCACGACCCCCTGACGGGTCTCGCGAATCGCGCGTTGTTCGACGACCGACTGCTTCAAGCGCACGAGCGACTCGTTCGATCGGGTGGACTGAGCGCCGTGCTATTGCTGGATCTCGATGACTTCAAGGGCGTGAACGACACGTTCGGACACCTCATAGGCGACCAACTCCTGGTGGGGATCGCGAACCGCCTCGAAGCCGTGACCCGTTCTTCGGACACCCTTTGTCGACTCGGCGCTGACGAGTTCCTCTATTTAGCGGAAGGATTGAGATCCGCTGAGGATGCCGAGGACGTGGCGAGGCGTTTGCTCGACGTGTTCGTGGAACCATTTAGCGTTGAATCGGCGCGTCTCGAGCAGCGCGTCAGCATCGGGTTGACCATTTGTGATGCGACACAATCGAGTCACCACCACTGCGTCCAAGAGGCCGACGTGGCACTCTACGAAGCCAAGCGCGAACGCCTGGGTCGTTACGTGGTCTTTGCTCCAAGCATGCAGGAGCGAGTGACTGGCCGCTTCACACTCGTCCAGGAGTTGCGCGACGCCCTACGCGCCGGCGAGATCGCCATGCACTACCAACCCATTGTGGACCTCGCCACCACGGAGGTCGTTGGTATGGAAGCCCTGATGCGCTGGTACCACGCCGAACGGGGATGGGTCGCGCCCAGCATCTTCATCCCACTCGCGGAACAAAGTGACCTCATTATCGCCCTCGGTACCTTCGCTCTGCGCCAATCGATCAAGGCCGCGAAGACCTGGGAGCCAGTCGGGGATCAGATGGAACTGCCATTCGTCACCGTGAATTTTTCCGCGAACCAGTTTCATGCGCCAGATATCGTGAGCATCATCAAAGACGCCCTGCGCGATGGTGACCTCGCGCCCGAACGGCTCATCATCGAGATGACGGAAACCGCAGCGCTGCTCGATATCGCCGAGACCATGAAAGTGGTCGACAGCCTCAATGAGCTCGGCGTCGGCATCGCGATCGACGACTTCGGAACCGGGTTCTCGTCACTCTCGTATCTCGTGATGCTGCATCCCAAGATCATCAAGATTGACAGGTCGTTTGTCAGTCCGGTTCATGAGAGCGCGCGCAACGACACGTTGCTCGGCGAAATCGTCAAGCTCGGTCGCGGACTCAGTATGACCGTGCTCGCCGAAGGCATCGAGACCCCTGAGCAACTCGTGCGTCTTCGCGAAATGGGCTGTGAGCTCGGTCAGGGTTTTCTGTTTTCACCGGCCGTACCGGCCGACGAAGTGGCCGAACTGATACGCCACCCACTGGGAATCACTTCAGTGAGATAGGGACCGTAGGTCGAATCGATCTCTGGTAGCCCTAGGTCGAATCCGATGCTCATCGCTTCGGCGGATCCTTCACCAAATTTTTACACAACGAAAAGATTGACGACGCATCGACTGTTTGTGTCCTCGAAGGTGAAAAATGAAGCCGTGCAAGAGCCGTCGTTACATATCCAGTCCGCCATTGACCGGAATAACCGCACCCGTGACATAGGACGCTCGGTCGTCGAGAAGACTCGTCACGACGTAGGCGACTTCCTCTGATCCACCCAGACGGCCAACCGGGATACGCGCCACTATCTTCTCGAGCACCGTTTCGGGCACCGACGACATCATGTCGGTATCTATAAATCCGGGGGCAACACAGTTGACGTTGATTCCCTTTCTCGCCAGTTCGAGTGCGAGCGACTTCGTCAGTCCGTGCATTCCGGACTTCGCGGTGGCGTAGTTGGCTTGGCCGACGTTTCCCGTTTCGCCGATGATCGAACTGATGTTGACGATTCGCCCCGATCCGCGCTCGACCATATGCTCGACGACCGCTTTGACCATATAGAAGCATCCCGAAATGTTGATCCTCATGACGGCGTGCCACTCGTCAATGGTCATGCGGCGAACAGTGCGGTCGATATTGATCCCGGCATTGTTGATGAGATAATCAACGTGCCCGTTCGCGTTCACCGCCTCATTGAAGAACCGCACGCAGTCCTCGGGGTGGCCAACGTCCATCTGGTGGATACTGATCGAGTACCCGAGTTTCTGGGCTTCGTCGCGCATCGACTCCGCCGCTGCGCTGTTTGACAAATAGCCAGCGCACACGTGTACGCCGCTTTCTGCGAGGGCCAAAGTTATGGCCTTCCCAATTCCCCTGGTTCCACCCGTGACCATCGCCACTTTGCTCTCAGCCATCTCGACCACCCCCGTTTTGACACCTTATCTATGTCGTTCGAGCGCTGCGCAGCGCTCGATCAGCCGTGACTCGGATTGATGTGCGACTCTTCAGCGCAGAAGGTGCACGACACACATCGCTGTGGAGTTGTCTCGCAACACTGACGGCGCGCCGTCGTGAACGGCATTCATGCTCGGAACGTCCTAGAACTCAGCGACGCGTATGAGATTGTGGTGCAGATCTACGAGGCTTCTGATAGGGCCTTCGCGATGATCGTTGACTCGTCGTCCAACGACAATGGTTCAAGCATCCGCAGAGGATCAAGTTCGTCGATCTGAGAGATGCTGTCGCCAATCGCTTCGGGAGTATTTTCGCCGAGCACGACGCCGTGCGTCTCGGCGACGAAGATCCTCGCAATGCGTCCTCCAGCGACCGAGTAAATATTGCCGTTCACCGAACACTCCTCACTGGCAAGGTAGGCCACGAGCGGACTCACCGACTCGGGCGCGACGTTCGAGGCCAGGTCACCCAAAATGCCTTGCGTCATCCGGGTCAGCGCAATCGGGGCGATGGCGTTGACCTTGATGCCGTGGGTACTCCCCTCGATCGCCAGCACACGCGTCAAACCGGCGAGCCCCGCTTTAGCGGCTCCATAGTTGGCCTGTCCGTAGTTACCAAAAAGTCCCGAGGCGGAGCTCGTGTTCACGATGCGTCCGTAACGTTGTTCGCGCATCAAGCGAAACGCCGGTTGACTGACGAACATCGCACCCTTGAGATGGACGTCAATGACTTCGTCGATCATCGCGGCGTCCATCTTGTGAAACGACCGGTCGCGAAGGATGCCGGCGTTGTTGATCACGATGTCAACGCGACCGAAGGCGTCCAGGGCGCTCTGAACGATGTTCTCCCCTCCCTCGGAAGTGGCGACGCTGTCATGGTTGGGTGCCGCGATGCCCCCGAAAGCAGTGATCTCTTCTACGACGTGTCTCGCGGCCGAATCCGACGATCCGCTGCCGTCGAGACTGCCACCGAGGTCATTCACCAGCACGCACGCTCCCCTTCGCGCGAGCTCGATCGCGTGGGCTCGGCCGAGGCCGCCGCCGGCTCCGGTGATGATTGCCACTCGTCCGTCAAAGCGCAGTTCTTTCATGGTGATTTCTTTCATTTTCGTGTGGTGGTTCCTTAAGAGTGTGATGACCGCTCAGAGTGAAGAGCGTTCCCTGATCGACTGCACATCGCGCGCAAGAAATTCGTCGACCACGCGGACCAACTGTTCGGCGGCCCCCGATTCCTGCAGGTCATGTCCCTCGGAGAGTTCGATCAAGGTGGCGTTCGGAATACGTTCAGCCAACGCTCGACTGTTCGCTATCGGCGCCACGCCGTCGTGGATCCCGCAGACCACGAGGGTGGGCGCGACGATGGTGCTGAGAAAAGGAATGCTCGACCACGTGGAGAAGGCCATGACCCGCCACAGCGTTGAAAGTGGGTTCGCCCGTACGAGTCCGTTCATGAGAATCGCCACACTTTCGCGCACGTCCCAACCAACGAGTGAGGAACCAAACCCGCACGTCGTCGCCGCGAGCACCAAGCGGCGCACTCGCGTCGCGTGACGCGCAGCCAACTCCTGGGCCACCGCGCCGCCGAGAGAAAATCCGAGCACGTCAACACGATCGAGTCCCAGCTCGTCGAGGACCGCGACACAAAGGTTGGCGAGTTGCGCGATGGACATGGGTAGTAGCGAGTTCGGACTCTCGCCCACGCCCGGGGCATCGAAGCTGACGATCCGGCGCCCACTCATGGCGTGCGCGAATGGAGCCCACGAGTCGAGGGACCGGGTCAAACCATTGATGAGGAGCAGCGGGTCGCCGTCGCCCTCAACCCGAACGTTGATTCGATAACCATTCGCCAGGACACTCCTGGAGATGATCGAAGGATCTCGATCGGTACTCACGCGCGCACGCGCACGTAACTGCCGGGGGCGGCTTCGAGCGCTGAATGGACGTCGCTGCCGAGATGCCCGGGCGCAGCGACCTCGTCGTCGCCGCGCACGCCGATCCACTCCGACCAGTCCTGCCACCACGTGTCCTCAACCAGGGTGGCTTTGTCCTTCCAGGTGAGGGGATCGTCGGGACGTGCGTCGTTCGACCAGTACTTGGGTTTCGGTCCGGGCGGGTTGACCACTCCGGCAATGTGTCCCGCGGTCGTCAACACGAACCTGTTCGGTCCGGAGAAAATCGTCGCCGTCTTGTAGCCCGAGGTCCACGGCACGATGTGATCATTGATCGCCGCGACCACGTAGGTGTCGATCGTGACGTCCTTCGGATCGAGCGGGCGTCCCTCGATCCGGAACTCCCCCTTGACGAATTGGTTCTTGAGGTAGCAGGACCGCAAGTACTCCGAGTGCATCTTCGCGGGCATGCGCGTCCCGTCAGCGTTCCACACCAAGAGGTCGAACGCTGGCGGTTTCTTTCCCTGCAGCCAGTTGTTGCCGATGTACTGAAAGATCAGATCGTTGGCGCGAAGCGCGTCGAAGACGTGCGACATCACGTCGGCCTCGAGGTAGCCATCCTTTTCCATTTGCCGCTCCATGCCCGCGATGGTGGCCTCGTCGGTGAAAAGTCCGAGCACACCGGGGTCAGCGAAATCGGTCATCGTATTGAGAAACGTCGCCGAGTTGATCGACGTGTCACCCATCCCGGCAAAATACGCGAGGCCGATCGCACTGAGCGTTCCGCCGAGGCAGAGCGAGACCAGGTTGACCTTCGAGGCCTTGGTGATCTCACGAACCACCGTGACCGCTTCTCGGAGCCCGAGGTGCAGGTAATCCTCGAAACCCAAATCCCGCATGCTCGAATCAGGGTTGCGATAGCTGATGACGAAACACGTGTGGCCGTGTTGCACGGCCCACTCAATCAGGCTCCGACCGGGAGCCAAGTCCATGATGTAGTACTTATTGATCCAGGGCGGACAGAACAACAGCGGCACGGAAAAGACGCGCTCGGTCTGGGGAGCGTATTGCATGAGTTCGATGAGCTGGTTGCGGTACACGACAACCCCGGGGGTGGCGGCCATGTTGACCCCCAATTCGTAACCGGAACTGTCAACCTGCCTCGGCCAGCCTCCCTGGTTGCGCAGATCTTCGACCATGTTGTTCGCCCCGGTCACCAGACTTTGGCCACCGGTGTTGAACGCCTCGCGTAACGCGGTGGGATTGCCCAGGAGCGTATTGGTGGGTGACAACGCGTCCAGAATGAACTTCGCGGCGAAGCGCGCCTTCGCGTCTTCGCTGTCCTCGAGTTGGGCGGCGTCGAGGAGCTCTTGCACGTACTGACAGCTCAACAGATACTCCTGTTGCATCAGAAAAAACGGTGGGCTCTGCTCAAAGGCTGCATCGGCGAAGCGCGAATCACCGGACGACGGAGCAATCGGCACCGAGCCGGGGGTTCCCTCGGCACGCGCCATCGTCGCTTTTACTGCGGCGTCGAGGCCGATGGCGAGACGCAGGTTCGCCGCCGCGACCTCGGAGGGCTTGGCGAGCAACGCGGCTTGAGCGGACTTCAACGAACCCATCATCGAGACCGGATCGGCTTTATTCGTCATCTCATCGATGAACGCCTGTTGGGCTTGGAACAGCTGTCGGGCGAACGAAAAGAGATCGCTCGGTGGCGCAGTGGTGTCCTTGGTCGGCGTCACCGCGACTTCGGTGAGTTTGGCGAGCGCCTCACCGGCACCGTCGAACCAGGCATTCACGAACTTCGACGTGAAATCCTGGGAGAACTGCAACGCACTCAGGAATTGACCGGACAGGCTTGAATCGGGGCCCTCCGCGCCGGATGTCTCACTCTTCTCTGTGACCACTGTGTGTTCCCAACTGACGCGGTGTCGCATGGCGACCTAGCAAAAGGGTACTTTCGTGGTGCTTGCTTGGCATGTCAAGCACCGAACTTCTTGAAGACCAAACCGCGACCCTCGATCGGCGTGGTGGCGTTTCGTCGACCAGGGCGGTTCGCTCAGGACACCGTTTGGTTTGATTCGAGATAACTTCGATAGACCGCAAGGAGCGCTTGGCGCTGAGCGTCACTCAGTCGCTGATCGGCGCGAATCGCACTCTCAGTGGCCTCGTCGCCCAGCTTTTCTTTCCCATTGATCAAACCGGCCTGTTCGAACAGGATTTCGGACGACACATTCAACGCATCAGCGATTGATTTCAGTACACGAATCGAGGGTTCGTGCAGACCTCGCTCGATTTGGCTCAAGTACGGATTCGAGATCTCGGTGATCGCCGAGAGTTGGCGCAGCGACAGGTTTGCCACCTGTCGCTGCGCTCTGATGAATCCTCCCAGCATGCGCCGACGGTCATCCTCGATGGTGTGAGTTGGATCTTCCGTGCTCACATCGTAATTGAACATGAATCAGTTACAGTGACGTCGCCGCAGTGAAAGCGCTCGTGAGCTGAAGAGCGAACTCGCGCTGCGCGTTCAACAGTTCGGTCGTGAAATCGAACGCGTACGTCGTGAGGTCCTTGACATTGGGAACGGCGGGAACGCCCGGAAAGCTCGGAAGTTCAGCGATCGGAAACACCGACACTGCCTTCGCCCACGTTTGGGTTGCTTCGACGGCGGCCTGCTGGGTCTGCTTAAGGGCGGAAATAAACTGTTCGCCCGCCTTCGTGACAACTTCAGGAATATCGGTCGTCGGGGTCTTGGTGGTTACCATATTGAACTCCTGTGGTATCTCATAGCGACGGGAAATCCGTCATTAGCACAGTATATATCCCGAGTGCTATGTATGTCAAGCGCTCTGTATGCCAAGCATGCAGTCATCACGTGGTCCGGTGCGTGTGCGGGGAATGTCGCTGACTCCCCCGGCACACACCGTTCGAACCAACTACGAACGGCGTTTACGGAGGCATAGCCCAAACTGTCAGATTGACTGAAAGTGACTATTCATTTGGTTTGTCATGGCCGGGTAGCGCGTCCAGCAGTCGCTGGACGAATTCGTGCTCCGTGGCCATGAGTTCCTGAGCGAATTTGAAGAACTTGTCCGAGATCTCCTCGGGCTTCGGCAGTTTGTCGACCAGAGGCAGTTTCGGCATTTCGGGAAGCTTGGGAGCGATCTTGGCGACACTTTCGGACCAGGCACTCACGACCTTCAATGTCGCCTCTTGGGACTTCCTAATTGCGTCGAGCACTTGATCTTGAATGCGCGACTCTTGTGAGCCGGCATCACTCTTGGCGGTGTTTTTTTCTTTTTCAGCGACCATAATGAACTCCTCGGGTCACAACCTGTGCACGGTGTCTCCCGCACAATTTCACTCTACCGAGCGATTTGGCATGTCGAGCAATCGCTTTCTCTTCCAACGCAGCACAACGCCGACGGCTCATTCGGACGTTGGCGATCCTTACCGCTGGTGATATCGACACCGCACCACGCGTCAAGTTCGCCGTATCCGATGCGCTACTTGCCTTACTGAGATGTCCATCCACCATCAATCGACAGCGCGGCGCCGGTGATGGTGGCTGCGGCATCGGAGCAGAGGAAAATGACCATGTCGCCAATGGACTCCGGAGTGGTGAATTTACGCATCGGCTGTTTTTCTGAAAGCAACATTTCCGCCTCCTCTTCGACGTTGCTCCCGGACGCTTCCGCCCGCTCCTCCAACTGCCGTTCGACCAGTGGGGTCAGCACCCAGCCCGGGCAAATCGCGTTCACGGTCACGCCCTGGTTCGCCAATTCCAGGGCCGCGACTTTAGTGGCGCCGATCACGCCGTGTTTGGCCGCGACGTACGCAACCTTGTTGGCACTCGCGACGAGTCCGTGCGCCGAGGCAATATTAATGATGCGACCCCAACCGCTTGCCACCATTGAGGGAATCGCGGCCTTCATTGCGTAGAACGTGGCGGAGAGATTGAGCGCGATAATGGCTTCCCATCGTTCGTTCGGGAATTCGTGCACTGGCGACACGAACTGAATACCGGCGTTATTGACGAGGATGTCCAACGATCCGAGTTGCGCCTGCGTAGAAGCGACAACGGAGAAAACTTGATCCGCAATCGAGAGATCAGAACCGTCGTAGAGAACATTCACTGAGAACTCGCTCATCAGTTCACTCCGAATCTTCTCAATATCACGAGCGTCACCGAATCCGGTCAACATGAGGTTCACTCCGTCACGAGCCAGGGACCGCGCGATGCCGAGCCCAATCCCGCTCGTCGATCCTGTGACGAGCGCCACCTTTCCAGTTAACGACATGCGCGACTTAAACCTTCCTTTGAAACCCACATTAAGGCGTCTTACAAGCGAACGCGCTGCGCGAACCCAAACCGCGCCGCGCCGATCGAAGTCTTACGGGTCTCCTCGTCAACGCAAATGAGTATCCACCAACAGCGACGAGATGGAAATCTGAACTTGATTCGATTCACCAAGGCGATCAGCATTTGAGTATCTCCGGCATCCACAATCGAGCGACTACGCATCCAGTGAATACATTCTTATTATCCGATGCCTTGCAGTACGGCTATCGGGGGTTCGAATAATTGGCCGCGCGACCAGTTACCTTGGGAGTACTTACGTAGGAGTATCCAATGGTAATGAGTGAACGAACGAGTGATGCCAAACGTGACGGCGCGAGAATCTTCGGCGTTATCTTTCATTTTCTCGCAGCTCTTTCCCTGGCCGGCACATTGATCGCAACGCTCAAAGTGGCCCAACTCGGATCAACGATCGGCATCGGTGGCGCGAAGGATCCTCTGGCTTGGATTGTCTTCGTAAGTGGACTCTTTGCCACCTGCGTGCTCGCCGGATTCGGCTTTGCCCTTGGGGTCCTCTGTGCCATCTACGACCGTCAGGAACCTGCCGAAACATTCGTGGCCACCAGGTCGACGAGAGCATCGGCTATACCTTCCCCAAAGCCGTCGCCCTACGCAACCAAAACGAGAACAATTGGGAATGAGGAAGCGAAAGCGCCGATTCAACAGGTCGAGAAGACCGACACTCCATCACCCCAACCCACCGTTCCCACGACGTCACCGGTCACAGAGAAGAGCGATTCGTGGGAGCGGTTGACACGCGAAAGGCATATCAGAAAGCCAAAAGGTTGATTCTCTCGAGGCGTTCCGACTACTGCGGTCGGGACTGATTGACTTCAGTCCTTGGCTTCGCGTCGAGACATCTTCAACCCCTTGCATGGCTTGCCAGGGTCCGGGGCTCGAATCCCCGTCCCTCCGCTTGAAAGTCCTTAACGCAGAAATTGTTTCGCTGACTCCTTGAATCCGCCCCGAAATTGTTGATGGCATGTCCGCAATACCAAACCTTGTGCCAGGCCCCGTTGATCGTTCGTCGCTAATGAATATTGTCTGCCACGTCAGTCCGACGGTCAGCAATCGACGCAGTGATGGCACCGCTCGCGTGCACCTGGCGACCACCGAGAACGGTAAGGTCCGAAGTGATCGCGGGAATCTCGTCAGTCGGGATGGTTAGATAGTCGACATCGAGCACGGCGAAATCAGCGCGTGCACCAATGTGAAGGTGACCGCGGTCACCTTCTTCGAATGAGAGCCAGGCGCTTCCGGCCGTATACGCGTGCAGGGCTTGTTGGCGGGTCATGCACTGTTCGGGGGCTCGACGCTGCACACCGTCGAGCGAGTGGCCGGCGACGAGCCACCAGAGTGCAAGCCACGGGCTGTATGACGACGCCCGAGTCGCGTCGGTGCTGGCAGCAACGGGAACACCGGCGGCGAGTAGATCAGTCAACGGGGGCGCCCGACGAATCGTCTCGGTGCCCCACGCCGCCTCAGAAAGGGCCGACTTGAACACCAGGTGATCATCGACCACCACACCGGCACCGAGCGCGCGAAGTCGGGCGATGTTGCGCCGACTGATCGTGTCTGCGTGAGCGAGAGAGAACCGCAAATCGCTGAGGGGGATTTCTCTATTGACCGTCTCCCAGCAGTCGAGGACGACATCAATGCTGCTATCGAGAATTGCGTGGATGTGCATGGGCCAACCACGTTGCGCCGTTCGCCTGCTGATAGCCAGGAGTTCCTCGCGAGCGCCCTCCTCGATAGCGAAGGACGGATCGAGACCTTCAAAGTCGTGGCAACCGTAGTGCACCACTTCGCCGATGCCGATCAGCCGCAGCATGTCGTCACCGAACTGGCTCTGTCCGTGGCGAAGCCAGTCGTTCAACTGCTGGTACTCCATCCCCGCGTCGACGGCGGAGACGAACAGGCGCATCCGCATTGTCAAGCCACCATTTCGCCACAGGTCGAAGAGTGCTTCGTAGCGCTCCGGCGGCATGCCGAACCCACCCGGGTCAACCAATCCAGTCAAACCGGCAGCGTGGAGTTCGCTCATCATCTCGGTCGTGCTTTCCCGCTGCTCGGATGCGTTGCGCGCTCCCATCACCTCGAGGCATCTCGCGAATCCGCCCATGCCGCTGATGCAACCGGTGGGCTCGCCATTCGGGTAGCGCTGAATCACTCCCCCTGGCGGATCGCCGACGAAACTGTCAAGACCGGTGACGCGAAGTCCGGCGGTGTTGAGCACCGCAACCTCGTAGAGCGCCTGCACGTAGACGGGGTGACCTACGCTCACCTCGTCGAGCTCCTGGCGGGTCGGCGGACGACCCTCTTGGAACTGAGTTGGGTGCCATCCGCCGACAGCGCGAATCCATGCGCCGGGTGAAGCCGTGGCCGCCGCGCGCCGGATGCTTTCCAGCGCAGATGCCACGTCGGGCATGCCCGTCCAGTGGAGCTCCTGGTCCCATGTGACACCGGCTCGCACCGCATGGATATGCCCATCGATCAGACCGGGGACCACACGGCGTCCTGCGAGGTCAATGATCTCGGTGCCGGGGCCCGCAAGTTCCAGTATCTCGGCGGTGCTGCCACAACCCACAACCCGTCCGTGTCCAACGGCTAATGCAGTGGGCTCGCCGACACCGCTGTCGTCCGCGCGCGCGCCCCCACCGACGTTGCCGTGCTCATGAGCACCAGGCCAGATGAGACCATTGAGGTAGATGGCATCGGGCGCTGGGACTCCAGCTCGCGATGAATCAATCAAGGTGACACATTCCCTTCGACTCGTCGAATCCTTCATAGAATTTACGCCGTTATTCAACGAGTCAATCCGTAACCGAACTAATTCCTCGGGCATGCTTGTCACAGCGATGAAAATTTGGGATCGGGTTACTTTACTGTCATTTCACGCAAATATTCTCTCTGCATCTCCAAAAATTTTCAAAGGGACAGATGAGCGAGATTGCTACATCGTGAGTAAATGGCAACTTGACCTGGGGATGAATGTCGGCACATTCACCAAACGCCAAGAGGGATGCCTCGAATATCACCACGATTCCATTTTCACATAATGATTACTTCGTGAGACGTGCCACAAACTCTTCATATTTGAGCTAAGTACCATCGTTTCGAATGCGACATTTGCTCTCCGCTAACCTCGGAAAGCATGCCCTGGGAATCTAAACCCCTTCGATTCGGCGGTACGTGCGATTCATGCGGAGCGATCATCGAGAAGAGAGAGATTGGCTGGCACGAACCGCTTTTGCATAAGGCGAGATGCGCGGCTTGCGGGCCATTATCAGATGAAACAATTAAAAACATTGAACTGCCTGCTCCAACTGAATCAAATCCAATAGGCGGTTCCGCGGCGCTTCGAGAAGCTCGTACACGCCGCGATCCAAAGTGGATCAAGGGAGCCGCCGGCGAATACCTCATGGATCTTTCGCTACATAATCACGTCAATGAAGGCGCGGTAATACTTACCGATCGCCAAGTACCGGGAACAAAATCGAACATTGATCACATCGTGGTCGCTCCGTCCGGTGTCTGGATCATCGATTCGAAAAATTGGAGGGGCAAAATCCAATACAAGTCCGCAACGAGGATGGGTATGTCCAGGCGACTGCTCGTGGATGGCAAGGATCGCACCTCCGCAGTGGAAGCAATCTTTAATCAGGTGATTCCTGTGGCTCAGATCATTGGAGATAAATCAGTACCAATTAAACCCGCTCTGGTTTTCATTGAAGGAGACTGGAGCGATATTTCCGCGACACGGTTGCTGGCGGGTAGGCCGCATCAGTACCTCACCGTTTGGATCGCGTGGCCCAAAGCCATCTGGAAAAAGATCAATGAACCCGGCCCACTGGATGCAGACTCTGTTAAGCGGATTGGTGCCGCTCTCGATGCGGCCTTGCGCCCCCGTTAACTGATTATTTTGACAATTGCCTTAAAGTCGAACTCGACTTCTGGTTCACGTACCAATTCAAGACCCCATCGCCTTCACACCGAGACAACCATGGTCTTATGAATTTCAATATGTCTCACGAACTCCGGACTCAAGTACATGGCATCCCAGGGTTTCTAAGGGCAAACGCCGAAGCAACAGATGTCGCTGTTACATTGTCGAGTCAACATTTCAACATCCTCGCCGAATCTGGACTTTACGGAGCCTTCGCGCCGACTTCCAACGGTGGACTCGGACTCGATCTCGGCGTGGTCTGCACAATCATTGAACAGCTCGCATCGGCGTGCCTGACGACGACCTTTGTGTGGATCCAACACTTCAGGTTGCTGGCGGCTCTTCTTGATCCTGCAACACCTGAAGGACTTCGTGAACTACTGCCCCTCACCGTAAGCGGACAAGTCAAAGGCGGCGTGGCACTTGGTGGGCTTCTCCCAGGGCCCCCTCGTCTCAAGGCGATCGAGACGAATGATGGTTGGCGACTGGACGGTGACGCGCCGTGGGTCAGCGGTTGGGGAATCGTCGACGTGCTTTTCGTCACGGCGCGACATTCAGATGACACGGTCATCAGTTTTGTGATTGACGCCGTCGATCAACCTGGGATTGAAGTAACGCGTCATCACCTATCGGCAATGAACGCGAGTTCAACCGTCCACTTGACCTTTAACGAATTCCAAATTCCCCGCGATCGTTATGTGGGGAGCCAGCCGTACGCGCCGGGACTCGAGCGACCCGAAGCACTGCGTGTCAACGGCTCACTCGCTCTCGGTGTTACTCGTCGGTGTTGTGAACTCCTAGGTCCAACGTCGTTGGATGATGAGTTGCGGCGTTGTCGAGAGGACCTGGACACGTTCGAAACGACGGACATCGCCGCGTCCCGTGCTCATGCGGTCGAACTCGCAGTGCGCGCTTCTCACGTGATGGCCGTATCGCGCGGAAGCCGCTCGGCGATCAAGGGCGACATCGCTGAGCGTACGACTCGCGAGGCGGCACTGTTACTCGTCTTCGCCAGTCGCCCCGCGATCAAGAACGCGCTTCTCGATCTCATGATCAAGGCTGTCTAGGTCACTCCACGACGATTGTGTCGTTGACCGTCGTCTCGCCGAGTAACGAAGTCACGCTCGCTTCACGTGCTCGGTAATGGCGCACCGTCAACCAGCCGATCGCTGCCGCGACGAAGCACGACGCGGCACCGACGCCCAGTCCCACTCGAGCGTTGGTTTCACTGGTGATCCAGCCGATGAGCGGTCCGCCAATCGGTGTCGTTCCCATGAAAGCGACGGCCCACAGCGCCATTACTCGTCCGCGCATCTGGGGGTCGGTTTCCAGTTGCAACGTCGAGTTGGCCATCGACAAGAAGGAGACGCTCGCAAATCCGACGAGCGCCAACGCGACGAGCTCGATACCGATCTTGGGTGAAAGTGCCGCAAAGGCGATGAAGACTCCAAAAAGTAGTGCCGCGCGAATCATCGCCCGGGTGCCGATCCTGCCCTTCGACGCGCTCCAGAGCCCACCGATCACGGCACCCACGCCCATTGACGCCGTCATCACGCCGTAGACCTCGGCGCTGCCGTGAAAGATTCGACCCGCGACGATCGGCAACGTCACTTGGAACTCGTAGGCCAACATGCCGACGAGCGCCATCATGATCAGTGGGTACAACAACTTCGGCGTCGCGGCAATGTAGCGAAAACCCTCGCGCAACTGGCCTTTCGCTCGTACTGTCGGCACGCTCGGACTGAGAGTTGACTTGTCCATGATCATCAGTGAGCCCACGACCGCAACGAAGCTCACCGCGTTGAGAGCGAAGCACCAACCTTCTCCGAAGGACGCGATGATGATGCCCGCGATGGCCGGGCCGACGGCGCGCGCCACGTTGTTCATGGTCGAGTTCAGACTGACGGCATTTCGCAGGTCCTTCGGTCCCACCATCTCCAAGACGAAGGATTGTCGAGACGGGTTCTCGAAGGCGTTATTCAGACCCAACACCATCGCCAGGATGCAGACGTCGACATACGTAACGACGTGCGTCAGCGAGAGGACCGCCAGGATCGCGGCCTGGACGCCCATGGCGGCTTGCAAGAACATCATGAGTTTGCGCTTGTCGACGCGGTCGGCGACCACTCCCCCGTAGGGACCGAGGAGGAGGACGGGCAGCGTCTGGAGGGCCACGACCAGACCGATAGCCGTCGCCGAGTGGGTCAAGGTGAAGACCAACCACGACTGGGCCGTCATCTGCATCCACGTGCCGACTAACGAGGTCGTCTGGCCGAAGAAATACTTTCGGTAGTTGTGGTTCGAGAGAGATGAAAACGTTCGCCGCGCCGATACTTTGACGTTCATTGGTCGCGCTCCCGGAGCGTGGCGACGATTGCCTCGAGCGCTGGCGTCGCGGCACTCAGCGCCTGCTTCTCTTCCTTGGAAAGGTTGCGCAGCGCGTAGAGCAGTGCGTCGGTTCGCTCACCACGGATCGTCTCGCGCAGCGCGATCCCTTCCGGCGTCGCGGCCAAGTGGATCACTCGAGCGTCGTGCGGGTCACACGTTCTCGTGACCATGCCGGCCGCTTCGAGCTTGCCCACGATGCGCGACAACATCGTCGGATTGAGGCCCTCTTCTCGAGCCAGGTCGGACAGTCGGAGGGACCCGGAGCGAGCGATCGCCATCAACACTTCTCGTTGGCCCGAGGAAAGGTCCTTCTCAGTGTGCGTGAGTCGAAGGCTCCGATTGAGTCGCCCGAGGGCGACTCGAAGGTGCTCGGCGAGTTGACGCTCCTTTTCGGTCGGTTCTCGGCTGGCATCGGACATGACCCCAGTATACATATACTTGCTTGCTAGCAGGCAACTACTTTCGTTCACACTCTGGTGTCGCCTCCATGTTCTACGGTGGGCACCATCAAAGGGGGTGCTGTGAACCGTGTCGAACTCGAGACCAAGCTCAATGAGGGTCGGAACTGGCTGCTCGCGAACTACGAAGAACTGAGCGAGGAACAGTTGCACCGTCCTCTGACGGAGAGCCAGCACAATCCCGAGAACCATTGGACCGCGCTCGATCACTTCGCTCATCTGGCGCTGGTCGAGCGCAATTTCAACGCCATGGTGAAATGTCACTTCGACGGCACTGCGAATCCCGTCGGTTTCATGATCGATAACCAGGGACAACCCCGCACCCGCGAAGAGATCATGGTCGACATCCACGCCGATACCGAAAAATGGCAAGCCGCTCATCGAGACGATACGTTCAGCGAGGTCGTGGCTCTGACGGCAGGGGCGCGCGGTAAGACGCTGCAACTCATAGCTGAGTTAAGCGACTCGCAACTCGAGGAGAAACTCCCGACAGCGCCGTGGGCCGACGGTACGATCGGCGGCGTCCTCGGGGCGAATGCCGACCACGCTCGGATGCATTGGAAGTGACTCGAGGAGGCCGGACTCGAAAGCGCGTGATTGATCACTTTGGAGTCAATCGCAGTTTTGAAGCACCAGAGCCGATCGATCGAGCCCGAGCATTCCACGGTGGTCACCAACTATTCTTCGTGCGGAGGTGGGAATCCGCCTCGCGGGCCACGCAGTAACCGGAGGAGTGAGAATGTTCGACGTCATCCTGGTAGGAGCTGATGATTCACCGACGGCGCGCCGCGCGGTCGAAGCCGCGTGCGAGATTTGCGCGATGTCCAAGGGCACGCTCCACATCGTCACGGCCTTCGATTCGCTCTCGCTCGTGGGCGGTGGCGACGCACACGAGTTCAAGAACGTCATCAACGAAGACGACGGACAAGCGCTCCTCCAAACCCTCTCCTTCATCGCCAAGAAACACGGCGTCGAGCCAGTACTGCACGGGGCGAAGGGCGACGCCGCCGACATTCTTGTCGCCAAGGCCGATGAAATCGGGGCCGACCTGATCGTGGTCGGAAACCGAGGAATGAAGGGCGTGCGCCGAGTCCTCGGCAGCGTTCCCAATTCGGTCGCCCACGGCGCGGCCTGTTCGGTACTCATCGTCGACACCACCGAGTAAACCGCGCTGGCGTCGGCATGAAGGCACCGTAGGTTGTGTCTATGGTCCGTTTGGATTCACGGCGACTCGGCGGTTGGACGACTCTCTGGTTGGTACTAGCCGCGCTCTCGAGCCTCGGTCTCGTCGTGGCCGGGTTCGCGGTCAAGAGTTATTCGTCGTCGAATGGTCCGAGTCTCACGCTCGTCCAGGAGAACGGCCTCAAGGTTCTCGCTCCTCTGTCGTTACCGTTCGTTGCCGTCGTCGTGGTAGCACTCGCGCTTTGGCACCGGCGACGTGCCCGGCGACGCGGCGTCGGCGTCCTCGTGTGGATCGTATTTGGCCTGTTGGCCCTGCTCGTCGTGCTTGGGGCCTTGACCATAGGTCCGTTCATCGCGCCGATTGCAATATTTGTGCTGGGAGCGATTACGAGCGCGAAGGATCATATGCCTTCCCCTGAATCCGTGACACGCTGATCGGCCTACGAGCCGACACAGCGCTTGCCCTAATCCTGTGCCGTTACGAACTCAATATTGTCGCCGAGCGCGATTACGCGACCTGAGACTGGATCTGTTCGGCCACCAAACGCAAATGGTCCAGGTCCGAGAGATCCAGGACCTGGAGATACATCCGACTCGCCCCGACCGCGGCGAACGATTGAATCTTGTCGATGACTTCGTCGACCGTGCCCGCGAGACCATTCGTCCGAAGTTCACTTACCTCGCGACCGATGCGCGAAGCTCGACGTTCAATCTCCACCTCATTCTCGCCGACGCACAAAACTTGCGCGGCCGAAAAGATGATCGATTTACGTTCGCGTCCTGAATGCTCACACGCCGCTCGCACCCGATCGAACTGGGCCGACGTATCTTCCAGGGGTGAGAAAGGCATATTGAACTCTTGTGCGAACCTGGCGGCCAATTGGGGCGTTCGCACCCTGCCGGCGCCGCCGATCAATACCGGAGGTCGGGGGCTCTGCACCGGTTTGGGGAGGGCTGGACTATTCGTCAACTGATAGTGCTCACCAGTGTATGAATACATCTCGCCGAGCGGCGTCTCCCAGAGACCGGTGATGATCTCTAACTGTTCGGTCAGGCGCTCGAAGCGCTCCCTTAGTGCGGGGAATTGGATGCCGTAGGCGGCGTGCTCTTTGGCGAACCAGCCGGTCCCGATGCCCAACTCGACGCGTCCACCGCTCATCTCGTCCACTTGGGCGACCGAAATAGCCAGCGGTCCGGGCAGTCGAAACGTGGCGGCGCTCATCAGCGTGCCGAGTCGAATGCTTGTCGTCTCGCGAGCCAGACCGGCGAGCGTGATCCACGCGTCAGTCGGTCCCGGTAGTCCCGAGCCTGAGCCCATGTTGACGTAGTGGTCGGAACGAAAGAAGGCGCCGAAGCCCAGTCGCTCGGATTCTTGAGCGACGCGCAAGAGATCGTCATAGGTCGCACCTTGTTGGGGCTCGGTGAATACTCGTAGTTCCATCCAACGTCCTCTCGATGTCGATCCGTGCCAATGCTAAGCACCGAGCGACTTTCCAGATTCTTGTGCCCGCGACGTCGCACGACTTTTCGGAATTCGCAGGTGGCTGCGGTAGAGTCAATGTGATGGTTTTCGGTCCTTCAGATTCGAGTGACTCCATGTCCGACCAATCGCCGCGCTACGGCGAAACCGGTGGTTCGCAGTTCCCGATCACGACCGCGTTGGTGTTTCCAGACCACGAAATCGAGCACAGTTTGGGCATGGTCTTTGGTGTCGTGGTGCGCTCCATGGGCATCGCGCGCAATATCGGTGCCGGCTTCAAATCACTCGCCGGTGGCGAGGTGAAGCAGTACACGCGACTGGTCGAAGATAGCCGCCGTCACGCCCTGGACCGGTTGATCGAGAACGCGCAGCTCATTGGGGGTGAAGGGATCATCTCGATGCGCTTCGACTCCTCCGAAGTCGGTCAGTCCCTAACCGAGATCGTCGCCTACGGCACCGTGGTCACGTTCCGAAAGTCCGCCTAGTCAGCCCATGACTCTCGTCTGGGCGATCGTTCTCCTCGTTCTCGTCATTTGCGCGGTCCTCAGCATTACCCTGCGTCGCCACGGTGAGTCCGAGAAGCCGAACCCCGATTGGAAACGCACCGAGGAACTTTTCAACGACCCCTCGACGAATCGAGTGATGCGCGTATGGCTCGATACCTCGGGAGAACGTCACTACGTGCCCGAAGCGAAGCGCCGCTCCACTTGACAGCTTCGTCGGCTTCAGTCCATCACTTCCAGATGTGAGGTACGTCTCAACCGACTCCGCCTCGCCGACGTTCCGTGGCTCGCCACGACCAGCGACCAAGGAGTAGTAGTACGGCGAGTAACAAAAGTGCGAACAACAGTGGTCCCGCAATTCGGATCAACCACTCGACTCCGGCCGCGAATCCGTGAAGAGAGTCGTGCCACGCCTTGTCCACACCGTTGCCCGGGTGCGGGGGCCCCACGACCTGGTGTCCGGTTTCGCTCACTGTGACGGTCAACGTCGCGTAGGTCGTCTCAGAGTTGAGCAGGTTCAGCTGCGCCTGGAGTTGTTCAATCTGGCTCTGGATCGAGTTCAGTTGATTCTGCACTGAGAGGATCCCACCAATGGAGTTGGTCCGGCTCATGATCTTCAAGTACTGCGTTCGACTGACCTGAAGCGCGTCGATCCGGGCTTGTAAGTCCACGTACTGCCCGGTCACGTCGGTGGCCGAGGTGTTGATCGACGTCGCCCGTCCAGCGTGTCGTACTTGATTGACGAGCATGGTGAAAAGGCGCTCTGGAACTTGCAGGACGATGGTGCCCGTCGAAAAGGAGTGCGTGGATTTGTTACCGATGTGCGACTGCGTACTGGCGACAAAACCTCCGTCGGTGGTGGCGAAGTCCGTCAGCTTCGTCAGTGTTGACTGAAAATACGTGCCACCGACTGTCAATTGAATGGAACCGACTTCTTCCACACGTAATGAACCGTCCAGCGACGACGCCGAGGCGTTTTTCAACGTCTTGCGATCGGTAAAGGTGACCGGCGACGACGTTCCTACGGCGGTGACCTGCCCGGACAGACCAAGGTTTCCGGTCCCCGTCACGAGTCCAAGAGCTGGCGCACTGTTAGTGTCAACCTTAGGAATCGCCGCGAACTGTACCGGGCTTTTCTTGTTCGGAGTCCCTTCGGAGTTGAGGAGCGGGACGGCGACGGCCAGAAGTACGACGCACGCCGCGACAGCCAGAACGGTCGATCGAACTGTTCCGTTGCGCTGAATGAATGCGCGAATCCGTGGCGATTGGTTAGAGTTCGCCGTCTCGCGCGCCTCGTCGAGGATGCTCTCGACAGCTCCGTCGGAAATCGCGAAATCGTCGGCCGCCTCTCGCAGCGCTCGCCTCATCATCTCTTCGTCAAACGTGGTCATGACCTTTTCTCCTTGCGAGCATTGAGGGAACTCGGCGCTTCGGATTGAAGTGCCGGATGAAGTGCCAGACGGCGACGCGCTTCATTGAGCCGCGACTTGACCGTTCCGGGTTGTCGACCGATCACGATCGCGATGTCGTGTTCGCTGACATCGGCGTAGTAACGAAGCACGACGACGACACGCAGATGCGCCGGAAGGTCCTTCAGCGCGCTGATCACGTCGTGGGAGAGTGTGACGCGCCCGATGGGGTCTTCGGTCATGGCGACGTCGTCCAAATCGTCATCGGGACGTCGTCGATTGCGGTGCGGTATCTCCTTGCGGAGTTTCGAGTTGCAGGTATTGACGACGACCCGGTAGAGCCACGGCTTGAAGCTCGAGCCCGTCGCGAGCGAGTCACGGAACTTCCACGCCCGCAGGAACGATTCCTGCACGGCGTCCTCGGCGTCCGGTCGATTGCCCAGGATCAGGTACGCCGTTCGAACCGAACTCGCGTAGCCGTCCTCGAGCCAGGTCCTTAGTTCGTCAACGTCGACGGCGTCACTCACCGATGTGACCTTCTCGAGTCGATGAATTGCGCATATACGTACACAGTTATAGAGACTCCCGAACCTTCGAAAAGGTTCGCGGAATTTCAAATTCTTCTGGCGGCACCGACGACATTGTCGAAGACACCGTCATTCCAAGTGAATCGGGACTCGTTTCGTCAGTCGGGAATGAGCATGGTGACGCAAAACGGGTTGCCGGCGGGATCGAGGAGAACTCGCCAACGATCGCGGTCCGGCTGTCCTGGTGCCAGCGTGGCGCCGGCGGCGATTGCCGCCGCTTCGCCAGAGTCCAGATTGGAGACCGAGAAGTCCAAGTGAGCGAGTGACGGCGTCTCATTCGTCGGCCACGTCGACGGCTTGAAGTCCGTGACACGTTGAAATGTGAGCCAGAGATTGTCCAATTGGATCGCGGAGAATTCTTCAGACTCAAAAGTGATCTCTTTCTCGAGCAGCGCCGAATAAAAGACCGCGAGTTCGTGCGGATCCGGACAGTTCAGCGATACGGCACCCAGTTTGGAAATCTCTCCCACGTTCACTCCTTTATGTCGATGGTCATCGCATTCTTACCTCGCGGCCGTGACATTGCCCGGGCCAATTTCGTACAGTGCATCTGCAAATCGCGGAATCAGGTCTTCGCGGACCGGGCCAATGCCGTGGCACTGCGCCAGAGTTGAAAGTAGTTCTCGAACGTGATGTCCGCCGTCACGTAGCCCGCGGACTGGAGTTCGCGGTGATACGCGGGCAGGTTGTGCCACGGCACGCCCATGTCAACGTGGTGGGCCAGATGCCAACCCGTGTTGTACGGCACGAACCAGAACCGAGCGAGCAGGTGTTGACGCACGTTGTGCGTCGTGAGGCGCCGGTCGTCGCTCTTGAGCATCCCGCCGTGTTCGGCGATCGCGCGAAGGCGATTGAGCACTCGCCACTGCGTCATCCACGGCAGCCACCAGAAAAGCACATACGACCACCACGCGCCGGTGCCCCACCAGAACAGTTCGAACAGCACGACTTGGACCGCGAGGATCGAAGAGGCGATTCTTCGACTCTGGGATTTGGTCGTCGCCATGACGATTGACTTGAAGTTCTTGTAGCCCGAGATGCCGACGGCGTCGCGCAGCAGTCGTCGTCGAAGGTCGGCCGGCTCACACGGATAGCCGCTGTAAAAGGCAATGTCGGGCTCTTCGGGACCGAACTCCTCGCGGTGATGGGCGAAGTGCGCTCGTCGGTAGATCGAGATCGGCACCATCGCCGGATAGGCGATCAACCACTTGCCCACGACGTCATTGGCGCGCTTGTTGGTGAACAAGAGCTTGTGGGCTGACTCGTGCATCAAGATGGCGAATCGCGCGTGCATCGGTCCCATGAGGATGAAGACAGCGACCGCGGCGAACGGGCCGAAGCGCACGCCCACGTACGCCAGAAGCGCGGTCCACAGCCACACAAACGCAACCGCGCGGACGTTACGCCAGTTCTCGATGTGGCGATAGTTCTTACGCAGTTCGGGAATGGCCATGCCGTTCACCAGGAGTCGCTCGGTCGGCAGTACGTCCGGCAACTCTTCGGGGCTGGGGACCAGATCGATCGACATTGGCCCCATCATAAGTTCGAGGCGCGCTGCATTCCCTGACGGCCATGGAAAGGTTGCACTACCGCGTTGAATGAGGTCAGGCATCAGTTCACTCCACGAGGCATCCATTAAGTTTTAGGTCTCAACGAAGGGATGGTCCTGATCAAGAAGCTCGTTCGTCGCTTCGACGCGTACCAGCAAAGCCATTCGTCGGCCGCCTTCACGGTCGGAGTCGCCAAGAAATACGTCGAGGACCGCGGTCCGTCGCTCGCGGCTCTCCTCGCCTACTACGGCGTGCTCTCGCTGTTTCCGTTGTTGCTGGTCCTCTTCACTACGCTCGGACTGCTCTTCAGCCACGATCCGTCATTTCGCAATCGCGTGATCCACTCCGCGCTCTCCCAGTTCCCGGTCGTGGGCAAGCAACTCGACGGACACGACGCCATCTCGCAACTCCGGGCCAAGGGACTTGGTCTCGGCGTCGGTCTGGTGGGACTGTTTTGGGGATCGCTCGGGGTGACCAAGGCCGGTCAAAGGGCCATGGCCGACGTGTGGAACGTTCCTCAACTCAATCGTCCGCGCTTCGCTCGTCGCATCGGACGCGGCTTTGAGTTTCTAGGAGTACTGGTGCTTGACGTCGTACTGTCGACGGCCCTGGCGGGACTCGCCACCTTTGACGGGCACGCGTTCTGGATTCGGGCGCTCGCGGTCGTTGTCGGAGTCACGGTCAACGTCGCGTTGTTCCTGTTGGGCTTTCGAATCCTGACGCCAAATTCCATTGCGACGAAAACGCTACTAACCGGCGCGGCCGTCGCCGCGCTCTCGTGGAATCTGCTCCAGTACCTCGGCACGTGGCTCGTCGGGCATGAACTGCGCCACGCGAGCCAGCTCTACGGATATTTCGGGAGCATCCTGGGACTGGTGTCGTTCCTCTTCATCGCGGCCGAGGTCACGTTGATCGCGGCTGAGATCAACGTCGTCAAAGCGCGTCATCTCTATCCGCGCAGTCTCACGCCACCGTTCACCCCGGCCGACGAAGCGGTGCTCACCGCCCTGGCGCGCCAGAGCCAGCGGTTCGTCGCGGAAACGGTGAACGTTCATTTTGAGGACGAAGCGGACGACCTCACGCGAGAGTCCCCGAAGGAACTCGACACGACACCGTGGAGCGAACCCACGTAAGTGTGACTTAGTTGGTTTTGACTATGTAGAGCGCCGGCGACGCGGCATTGGTGGGAACGTCGAGCCCGTCGCTCGTCACCACGTACTGGCGTTTCCCCCACGTTCGAGGCACGGCCTTCAGTTCGCCGTGCAAATCGATTCGCTCCTGTTTCGCGATCATGGTGCAGGCGATGATGGCGATGATCACTCCCGAGGCGACGAAGACGAAGCCCAACGAATACGACATCAGCGTCTGCACGCAGGTCGAGTCGATTCCGGAATGCGACGCCGCGCCGGTGGCGTTGCTCGTGGTGCAGGTGCCCACTTGGGAGTGCGCTCGAGCGAGCGTCCAAATCCCAAAGGCCATCACCGCGAGGCCGAGGCCAATCACGACTTTCCTGATCGTCATATGGCCCTCCCTTGCTAGGTCCATAAGCAGGCAAAGGTTGCCGACTCTAAGAATCTGACCGGAACTGCGGGACTCTCGTACCCACTCGTTTTTCGTTCGCCCCCCGACCAGGGCGAATGCGAGTAAGCAAAACAGTAGAAGCCGAGACCCAAATCTCAATGGAAGAAATGACAAATGGAACACAACACGCGCAGGAACCTGGCGTTCATGAACGCAGGAGGATTCGACTGTCGGCGTTACTGCGACAGTGAATTGCCAGTATTCGTGAGTTCGGCGGAGACGTCCCATAACCGCCGGGCCATCTCCGCGTCCATTGCTCGCTTCGAGGTTTTGTGGGTGACCGGATAACCCCGCAAGTGTCCAATCCCGTCCGGACCGACGTAACTGCCACCGGGGATGTCCTGAGTGGCGGCGAAGAGCAACGGCAGGGCGCCCTTGAGGGCGTCATTGCAGAGTCGTTGCGAGAGGGAGTTCACGAGCCCATTCACGCCTCGAACGTGCGCGACGAGATTTGTGCGCGCGATGCCCGGATGAGCGGCGAGCGCGCGCACGCCACTCCCCTGCTCGCTCAGTCGACGCTGCAGTTCGAGCGTGAACAAGAGATTGGCCAATTTCGAGTCTTGATAGGCCGTCATTGCGTTGTAGGGCCGAGAGTCGAAGTGGAGATCGTCCAGATGAATCCGCCCTCGCGGGTGGAGGATCGAGGACACCGTGACGACGCGGTCGGCGATGAAGGGCAGCAACCGGTTCGTCAGCGCGAACGGACCGAGGTGATTCGTGCCCATGTGCAGTTCGAAGTCGTCGATGGTGCGAAAGGCCGGCGCCATCATGATGCCGGCGTTGTTGATGAGCACGTCGAGGTCGCCGGACCACTGGTCGGCGAAGTTCCGGATGGATTCCAGATCGGCCAAATTCAGTTCACGAACCTCGTAGGTGCCAACGAAGTCCTTGGCAACGTCGCGACCCTTTTGGACGTCGCGAACGGCGAGAATCACCCGGGCGCCGTGGGCGCTCAATTCACGCGCGCATACGAGGCCGATGCCACTCGAGGCGCCGGTGACGACGACGGTCCGACCGGAGAGGTCCGGAAGGTCCTTCTGCGTCCACTTCTTCGATGCCACTATTTAGTCCATTCCTCATTCCGCAAAGTGTTCGCCCAACCTTAGGGATGCGAATCAACGGCGCAATCGTCGCGATTCGAGGCCTCGGGAAGCATCGAGCGCAAATCGTTGAGAAAGTTTCTGTCGATTCGACAAGGATGAGCACGTCGATGATGGTGAGAGGTTCACTGGGAACCTCACTGAAGGGAGCAGTCATGGCGGAATATCTAGTGCTGATTTACTCGAACGAGGCATCGTGGGCCACCACGGACGAAGCGTTCTCAGCGAAAATCATGGACGGACACAATAAATTCGGTGAGAAGCACGGCGCAGCGTTGCGCGGCGGCAACGCCCTGGAGCCCACGATGTCGTCGACGTCAGTTCGATCCAATGGCTCGGGCGAATTCGTGACGACCGATGGCCCCTTCGCCGAGACAAAGGAAGCCCTCGGCGGCTACTACGTCGTTGAAGCCGATGACCTCGACGCCGCGATTGCTATTGCCAAGGACATCCCGGCACCCTTTGGTGGCGTAGAAGTTCGTCCGATTCGAAACATGAGCTGAACATCAGCGACGACGATCAACGAATAGCCGTTTCGGCGGCCGTCGCGAACGCCCACCGACACGAGTGGGCGTTCGTGATGGCCGCCACGATTCGAATCACTCGCGACTTCGACGTCGCCGAGGAGTGCGTCCAGGACGCATTCGCGCGCGCGCTGGCGACCTGGAGTGTGCAGGGAATACCCACGAGTCCTGGAGCGTGGCTCACGACGGTGGCCCGGCGTCGCGCGATCGATATCGGACGTCGACGAGATGTCGCAGTGAGGTCCCAGCACTACCTCGTCATCGACGACACCGTCGCTGATCCGGAAACTCCAGATGGGGAGTTCGAAGACGACCGACTGCGTTTGATCTTCACCTGCTGTCACCCCAGCCTGGCCACCGATACCCAGGTGGCCCTGGCGTTACGAATGCTCTGTGGTCTCAGTACCGCCGAAGTCGCCAAGGCGTTCCTGGTGAAGGAGTCGGCGATGGCGGCTCGACTAACTCGCGCGAAGAAGAAGATTGCCCTGGCGCGCATCCCCTATCGGGTCCCCGAACGTTCCGAACTCCGTGGCCGCATCGACGCGGTGCTCTTGGTCATTCACCTTCTCTTCACGACGGGTCACACCTCGCCGCTCGGTGAGAATCTCTCCCAGGTCGACCTCGTCGAACGAGCACTCGACTTGGCACGAATGGTGCACGGCCTCTTGCCCGACGACGCCGAAGGGACGGGTCTGCTGGCGTTGATTCTTCTCACCGATTCGCGTCGGGGCACTCGGGTGAACCCTGAGGGAGAGTTCCTCAAGCTCGCCGATCAAGATCGGTCCCAGTGGCACCTTGAATCCATTGATGAGGGGCTGGCACTGGTCGGAGAGTCAATCCGACGAGGACGACCAGGTCGCTTCACTCTGATGGCCGCCATCGCCGCGGTCCACTCGAGCGCGTCACACTGGGACGAGACCGACTGGGCCGAGATCGTCGGGCTCTATGACCTGTTGCTGGTTGCGTGGCCCTCGCCCGTAGTGGCACTGAATCGTGCGGTCGCCTTAAGTTTCGCGCAGGGTCCGTCGGCGGGGCTGAGCGCGCTCGACGCGTTGAGCACCGATCCCCAACTGAGCACTTATCCCTACTTGGCGGCCGCACGCGGCGACTGTCTGGAACGACTCGAACGATTCGCTGAAGCGCGCAGTGCCTTCGAAGAGGCGGCCATGCTGACCGAGAATCTCGTCGAGCGCGACTTCCTTCGATCTCGCATCGCTCAACTCAAGTAAGCACTATTTCGAATCAGCATTTCCACCTCCGATTCGTGCGACCGTTGCGAAGAAGGCGTCGCCTACGATGCAAGGAACTGGCGCGCCTTGAACACCGCGAACATCAAAGGTCATCATGAAACTTCGACTAATTTCCACGACTCTCGCCATCACGAGCATCTTCGGGGCCATGAGCCTCCCGTCGGGTGCGTCCTCGACAGTGACGCCCTACGCCCAGATGAAGAGCGCCATCGCTGACGCTGACGCCGAACTCTCGGTGCGCGTGACGACAACCGCGCAAATGTCGGGCTTGAAGATCGTGCAAGTCACTGACGCGGGGAGGAATGCCGGTCGCCAGTCCATCACTCTCGCCAAATTGGGCTACGCCAACACCGTGGAAGTCGAGTTCGTCGCCGGAAATCTGTACGTCAAGGGCGACGCTTCGATTCTTACCTCGTACTTGGGACTATCCCAGGCGAACGCGAATGCGCTCGCTGGTCAATGGTTTGGGATCGCCAAGAGCAGTGGCTACTACGCGCAGGTCGCCTCGGGTCTGACGATCTCGACGGGAATGGCTGAAGTGACGATGACCAGTTCCGTGACGAGCGGTCCCTCGGTGAAGCTCAACGGCGTGCACGTCGACGTCCTCAAGGGCACGTCAGTCAAGACCTCGCTGCAGCCCTCCTTCAAAGAGACGCTCTATCTCAGTACCTCGAAGAAGCCGCTTCCCGTCGAAGTCACCCAGATCGTCCAGGGATCGTTAGGAACTATTTCGTTCAGCGACTGGAATGAGAAGATCAATGTGACGGCACCGAAAGTCACGCAGCACCTCAATTGATCGCCGCGACCACCGAATCATCTCGCCGGATTTTTTGATTTATTCGAGTCCGGTCGGCGGTTGCCACGAGATCATTGCGGCCCGTGCAGCGCTGACGTAGCCGTGCGCGACGAACCACTGCGCCGAATCGAAGAGTGCGTGGGCCGCCGGCCGTGACGTGTACCCGATCTCAGAGCGCACCCTCGCATCATCGAACGTCATCGTCGTCGACGCCATCTGCGCGGCCTCTAAGGAGACTCGCGGCTCTCGACCTAGGACATCGCCTTCGACGAAGCTCGACACGTAGCCCACGATCTTCGGCAAGATCGACGGGAATCGACGATCCGATGGCGGCAGTCCAGTGACGTCGGACAACGTGCGAAGCAGTTGCGCCATGGTGATGTTCTCGCCTCCGCAGATGTAGCTTCGGCCCTGTCGCCCGCGCTCGAGCGCCAGCAGGTGACCGGCCGCGAGGTCATCGACGTGCGCCACGTTCATCGCGGTATCGACGTAGCCGGGCATTCGACCATTCAGGTAGTCGAGCACCACCTTGCCCGACGGCGTCGGTCGGTGATCGTACGGTCCGTGCGGCATGGTCGGCAGAACCAGGACGACCGGAGCCCCCTGTGCCGCGAGGCGAAGCACTTCGTGTTCGGCGACGTACTTGGTCTGCTTGTAGTTCCCGTAGAGATGCGAGATTTCGGCGAAGTCGTCTTCGGTGGAGGGTCGACCCTCCTTGGTCTCCCACAGACCGAGCGTCGCGACGGTGGACGTGAAGACAATGCGTTCGACGCCGGCGTCGGTCGCGGACCGAACGACGTTTTGACTCCCTCGGACGTTCACCTCGTAGAACGACGATGCGTCCTTGGGCCAGAAGCCGAATTTGGCCGCCAGGTGGAAGCAGAATTTCGCGCCCTCGAACGCCCCCGCCAACTGCGACTCCTTGGTGATGTCGACATCTCGACGTTCCACGTCCAGGTCGTCGAGATTCGACGTCGCCGCTCCGGGTTCGAGGAGGGCCACGACGTCGACGCCACGCGCGAGTAACGCGCGCACGACGGCCGATCCAATGAAGCCGGCCGCTCCGGTGACGACGACGCGGTTGCCTTTCTTGAGTTCGAAACTCACGACTTGACCGCGGCGCGCTTCGACGTCGGGTTGCGTCGCAATATCCCCTTGGTCATCGTCACACCGAATTCCACCAGCGACGCGCCGCTTCGCTCGGCCTCAGTGAGCAGTTGGTCGAGCGCGGTGACGAAGAGGTCGATCTCGGCTTCCCCGGCGATCAATGGCGGCAGCAACTTGATCACGTTGATGTTGTCGGCGGCCACCTGGGTCAGGATCCGGTATCGATGAAACAGCGGGACGACGAGGGTCTGGGTGAACATCGCCGTTCGCGTCGCCTCGATCAAGCGCCAACGACGTCGCGCGCCTCGCGACGTCGGGCGTCCGAATTCGATACCGATCATCTGTCCTCGCCCGCGCACGTCGTGGAGGAACTCGTGGCGTGACGCGAGCTCTTCTAATCGGACTCGCCACACGCTGCCCATCGCGGCCGCGTGCTCGACGATGTGTTCGTCGTCGAAGACCGACAGCGTGGCCAGTCCCGCCACCATGGCCATGGGATTGTTCTTGAACGTCGTCGAATGCACCATCGCGCGCTCCATTGAGCTGTAGGTGCCACGCAGGATCTTGTCGCTCGTCAACATGGCCCCGACCGGGACGTAGCCGCCCGAAAGGGCCTTGGAGATCGTGACAATGTCCGGCGTGAGGCCGTAGTGCTCGAAGGCGTAGAACGCGCCGGTGCGACCGAGTCCCGTTTGCACCTCGTCGCAGACGAACAGTGCCCCGGCAGTATGCACGGCGTTCTCGAGCTCTCGCCAACGCTCCGCGTCGAGTTCGTAGACGCCCTTGCCCTGGATCGGCTCGACGATGAAGGCCGCGACGTCACCGCGCTTCAGCTCTTGCACCAACGCGTCCAAATCGCCGAAGGGGATCTCGGTCGTGTCGGCCAACAACGGACCGAAGCCCTCGCGAAAGTCGGCCGAGCCGTTGACCGCGAGCGCGCCCATCGTAAGGCCGTGGTAAGCGTGCGCGTGATAAAGAATGCGTCGACGACCGGTACTCGCGCGTGCGAATTTGATGGCCGCCTCAACCGCCTCGGCGCCGGAGTTGCAGAAGAACAGTCGCTCGATCTGTTTCGGGCTCCGAGTGATGAGCGCTTCGGCCAACAGACCCGGCAGGAGCGCACAGTCCATTTGCACCATGCCGGGCAGGTCGGCGTCGAGGGCTTGGCGCAGCGCGTCCTTTATCACCGGGTGCGAGCGGCCGAGGGCGAAGACGCCAAAGCCACTCAGCATGTCGAGGTAACGATTGTCCTCGTCGTCGAGGAGGTAACAACCTTCACCGCGTTCATAGAAACGGTCGAATCCGAGCGTGGTGATCACTTTGGTGAGTTGCGGGTTGAGGTATTGGGCGTGCAGTGCGAAGTTGTCGCCGTGTCGCTCTTCCATCAGTTGGGCCAGATTGAAGGTCATCGCTCCCGTTTCAAGTCAAATCTATTACTGGTCGCCAATTCGAACTTCTGCCCTCGGGGCGTCAAATTACTGGCGACATCCCGCCGTCGATGCTGATACCGACGCCCGTGATGTAACTCGAACGTGGCGACAACAGAAACGTTGCGAGGTCCGCGAACTCTTCGGCCCGACCCACTCGACCCAACGGGATCTTCGCGTTGGCCGCCATGCTCGCGTAGAGCTCGTCGATTGACACGTTCGCGTCGGCGGCTCGACGCACCCACTGACCGGACTCGATGAGGCCGATGAGAATCGCGTTGGCTCGTATCCCGCGCGCTCCGACTTCGTTGGCGAGCGCCTTGGTGAGCGCGAGACCGGCCAGTCGCGACGCCGACGTCGGCGTCGTATTGGCGTTCGGGGTGCGCGCCAAGATCGCCAGGACGTTCACGATCGCCCCGCGCGTCGTCTCCAAAGCGGGCAAGACCTGTCGGGCCACGTGCAGCGCCGAGATGACCTTCAGTTCGTAGTCGCTGCGCCACTCGTCGTCGCTCGAGGTCGCAATCGCAGTACCGGCACTTCGCCCTGCGTTGTTGACCGCGCCATCGAGTCGACCGAAACGAGTGAGGGTTGCACTGATGAATTCATCGAGTTGCTCAGAATTCGTGACATCGGTCTTGGAGCAGAGAGCGTCCGAGCCGAGCAACCCTTGGACGCGCGCGAGGCGGTCTTCATCGCGTCCACAGACCGCGACGAACGCGCCTTCGGCGACCAGGCGCTGGGCGAGAGCGAGACCCAGCCCGTCGGTACCGCCAGTGATGAGAAATGCTCTGTCTTGAATTCCGAGGTCCATAGTTGCATCCTAGGAATGAACTCACCGACACATTTCATCGCGCACGTTCGCAAATAAACTCTCCGAAGTACTCTGTGGCGATGTCGGACATTTCATCGCGTACCGCTGCTCGCCATGTTCGCGTCGTGCGCAGCGTGCTGTGCGCGACACTCCTCGCCGGCTCGGTGCTGATGGGCGCGAGCAGTGGCGCGTCGAATATCGCCTTCGCGCCATTCACGTCGAGTGTCGTGAAGGTCAGCGCGGCCCAGCTCGGTAAAACGTGGCGGGCGCGCTGTCCCGTCGACCCGAGCCAGCTTCGACTTCTCCACCTTCGTTACGTCGGCTTCGACCAGCGTTCGCGTGTCGGCACCATGGTCGTCAACGCGTCGGTCGTCAACGCAGTCGTGCGTGTCTTCGCGACGCTGTACGCGAAGCGATTTCCGATTCGCTCGATGGTTCCGGAGTCAAATTTCCAGGGCAAGGACCCCGCCTCGATGGCGGCGGACAATACGTCGGGCTTCAACTGTCGCGACGCCGTGACGACGGGACCCAAGCAGTGGTCCGTCCACGCCTACGGCGAAGCCATCGACGTGAACCCCGTGCAGAATCCCTACGTCTTCAACGGCGTCGCCCAACCCGTCGCCGGCAAGGCGTACGTCAACCGCGGTGACGTACGTGCGGGTATGGCCGAAGTGGGTGGCGTACTGAATGACGCCTTCGCTTCCGTAGGCTGGCTGTGGGGAGGACGATGGAGCGCAGCACCGGACTACCAGCACTTCTCCGCCACCGGCGACTGACACGAAACTTCGTCGGTTCCCTCGTCCTGGCACTGACGCTAGCGATCACGCCGGCATTCTCGCTCAGCGCGGGCGCCCTCGAACACCAGCGCACCGCGACAGCGTGCAGTGCCGTTGCTGACTCGATTGTGGGCGCATCGAAATCGGGACAACTGATGACGGTCGTGGCGCCGACGCCGAGGTCCCAAAGCGCCACGCTGGAGTTCTTCGTTCGCCAGGGCGGCTGTTTCCGCCTCATCGACGGTCCGTACTCGGCGCTCGTCGGAGCCAATGGACTCTCGTCTCATCACCACGAGGGCGACGACACCACGCCGATCGGACTGTTCGGTTTCCAATCCACGATGTACGGCGTGCTCCCGGATCCCGGCGTCGCCTACCAGTACCACCATCTCGTCTGCGGCGACTGGTGGGACGAGCAGTCGACGTCGCCGCTCTACAACCATTTCGTCCACGTGCCCTGTGGCACGAAGCCCGACTTTGGCAGTGGCTCCGAGGCACTCTGGCAGACGGTCCCGTCCTACGACTACTTCGCGGTCATCGCCTATAACCGCCATCCCATCGTGCCCGACAACGGCTCGGCGATCTTTCTCCACGTCTCGTCCGGTCAGCCCACTACGGGCTGCGTGAGCCTTCCGGCGACCGATCTTTTGCGGGTCCTACGGGCTCTGCGACCGAATATGAAACCTCTTATAGACCTGACGGTGCGCTGAGCATCGGGCGGTCATAGTCTCAGCCCTAGTGCGCCCGACTCATTTCGACGACGACGCCCAGACTCGAAGACGCCGCACCCTGGTACACGCCCTTCAAGGGTGCGACGTCGTCGTAGTCGCGACCATTGCCCACGATGATGTGGCGTTCCGTTTCGGGGATTCCGTTGGTCGGATCCATGCCGGTCCACGCGCCCGAGAAGTACTCGATCCACGCGTGGCTCTGCCCGGCGACGACCTCGCCGATGGCCGCGTCACTCAGCGGAAAGAGATAGCCCGACACGTAGCGCGAAGGAATTCCCAATTCGCGCAGCAGGCCAATGGTGATGTGCGTGAGGTCTTGACACACGCCTTCGCCCAACTCCCAGGCTTCTTGTGCGGTCGCGTCGACCGACGTCGCGCCCGGCAGGTAGGTCACGTTTCCGCGCACGTACGCACTCACGGCGTCCACGCAACTGTGAAGGTCCGCGATCTGCGACCACTCCCCGAGCGGCGCCAGGACGTCACCGGCCAACTTTGTTCGGTCCGTGGCGAACAGGTACTCCGAGAAGAAGTCGACGAGCGCCGGGGCGCGCAGGTCGTTCCAGGAGATCGCCGGCGCGATGAGCCCGGCGCGACTCTCCACGTTCGACCTCGCCTCGACTTCGAGCCTCGGGTGCGGCTCTTGGATATCGAAGACGGTGACGATCGTGCCGAAGTAGTCGGTGTGCGTCGAGAGTGGCACCACCGGCTGGACGGTGATGTGCGCGTTGCGCACTTCTTGGCTCGCGCCGGTGATCGGCGTCATCCGCGCCTCGTTGTAGGAGGACTTGGCGAGACCGTCGTAGGTGAAGCCGGTATGGTGGCGAATCGCGAGGCTGAGTGACTCATTCACAGTCCCCCCTCCCTCGACCACACCACGTAGTCCTCGTGATGAAAGAAGCGGTCGGTCACCGCGTTGTTGATCCGCACGCACGTCTCTTCGAGCATCTCCAACAGTTCCGGCAGTTGGCCGAGCAGTTCGGCCGGGTCCATGAACTCGAGACGACCGCGAGCGCGCGCCAGGCTCTGGCGAGCGACGTCGGCCGACGCGATGCGCTGACTACTCGGCTGTATCTCGAAGAGACAGGTGTCGGCCAGGTTCAAGGAGTACAGCACCGAACGCGGAAACAGTCGATCCAGTAGGAGGAACGCGGCGACGCCGTTGGCGTCATGGATCTCACTCGTGGAGCGCATGAACGCCTCCATCGCGCCGCAGTCCCGCAGGAACGCCAGCCAGTCGGGCGCGTGCTCTTCGCTGAGGACGCGACCGCGAAGCAGTCGCGCCGTCATGTCGATCCGCTCGACGCTTCGACCGAGGACCAAGAAGTGCCAGCCGTCGTCGTGGCTCAACGTGGCGTCGGTCAGCCCGGCGAGCAACGCCGCGCGTTCGCGCACGAACAACAGATACTGCGACGGACCCAGACGACGCGCGGTGTTCTCCATCTGCGGCAATCGATTGCGCGTTGAATTCAGGGCCACCCACATCTCGGAGGAGATGAATTCGCGACTGCGCCGAGCGTTTTCGAACGCGCCGCTCAGTGATCCGGCGATGGAATTCGGGTTGTCCGCGTCGTGGACGATGTGTTGGAGCATCTCGACGGTCGTGACCGGCTCACCGGATTCCACGTCGATGCCCAGGATTGAATAGAGCGATCGACAAGTGGCGTCCTCGTCATTAAACGGGTCTTCCACCATGCGATGCACGTAGGAGTCGACGATGCGCGCGGTGTCATCGGCGCGTTCGATGTAGCGGCCGATCCAGTAGAGCGACTCGGCCAATCGAGAGAGCATGCCGCGCTCGCTCACTGATCACCTCGTTCCACGTTGCCGTCTTGGCGAGGACTGAAGGTGACGTTGCGCTGACGCTGGGCCGTGGCGAAACGTGATTCGCGAAGGGGCATCGACTCGTCGTTGAGGACCCACGTGTCTTTCGATCCACCACCTCGCGAGGAGTTCACGACCAACTCGCCCTCGCCCAACGCGACCCGGGTGAGCCCGCCCGGCAGGACCCAGACCTCTTCGCCGTCGTTGATCGCGAACGGTCGAAGGTCGATGTGTCGGGGACTCACGCCGTTCTCGACCAGCGTTGGGTGCGTGGAGAGCATACCGGGCGTTGGGCAATCCAATTACGTGGTGCGGACGCGATGGCCTCGGCCGCTTTAAACAGTGTTTTCTCGTCGGCCTGGGGACCGATGATGATTCCTTTACCTCCGGATCCGTCAACGGGCTTCACGACGTAGGACGCCAGCGACTTCAAGACCTCGTCACGGACGTCGTCGTCCTCGAGGCGGTAGGTCTCGACGTTCTCGATCAGCGGCTCTTCGTGCAGGTAGAAACGAATGAACTCCGGCACGTAGGTGTAGACGAGTTTGTCATCGGCGACGCCGTTGCCGATGCCATTCGAGATGACCACGTTGCCGGAGCGCGCGCAGTTCACGAGACCAGCGACGCCAATGATCGAATCCGGTCGGAACTGCAGCGGATCGAGCCAGTCGTCGTCAACACGCCGATAGATGACGTGGACCGGTCGTTCGCCATTGGTCGTTCGCATGTACGCGTGATTCGTTCGGCACAAGAGGTCGCGACCTTCCACGAGTTCCACGCCCATCATGCGCGCGAGCAAGACGTGTTCGAAGTAGGCGGCGTTGTGCACGCCGGGACTGAGCACGACGACGACCGGGTCGCTCACGTTGGGCGGGGCCGCCGCGCGCAGGGCCGCGAAGAGATGGGCCGGATAGGAGTCGACCGGGTGCACCCGGTGATCGGAGAAGAGCGATGCGAACGTCTGGGTCATCGCTCGACGGTTCTCGATCACGTAACTGACGCCCGAGGGAATCCGAACGTTGTCCTCCAGCACCCGAAAGTTGCCGACCTCGTCGCGCACGAGATCGATCCCCGCGACCGTGATGCGCACGCCGTTGGGCGGATCGACCGCGAAAGCCGGGCGACAGAAGTGAGGACTGGAGGTAACGACCGAACGCGGGATCACGTGTTCTGCGAAGATGCGTCCGTCGCCGTAGATATCGGCGAGGAACGCCTCGAGGGCGTGTACGCGCTGACCAATTGCGCGCGAGAGGAGGTCCCATTCCATCGCCCCGATCAGGCGCGGCACGACGTCCAGTGGAAATGGCCGCTCTTCGCCACTGTGCGCGAAGGTAACGCCCCGTTCGGAGAAGGTGTGTGACAACTGCTCGGATCGCTGGCGAAGTTCGGCGGGTTGATACCGGTTGAGCTCAGCGAAGAGCCGTTCATAGATCGGTCGCGGACTGCCGGGGGCACTGAACATCTCGTTCCAGGCCGCCGAGGAGTCGTCGTCGAACACCATGCTCATCTGCGTCACGCTAGCCATCGCACGACGTGCATTCTGTTGCCGTGACGTGAATTCACGAAGACTCGGGCGGCCGACGACCAGGGTCTCCGTGGGTCCAATGAGCTGAGTTATCTCTCGTCGCGGCGGGGTGTCAACGTCACGAGACTCACTCGCCGTGACCGACGCAACATTCGCCGCGCTACGTGACCTCGCAATTCCACGCCTCACGGCCCTCGCGCACCGCGATGTAGACGACCGCGAAACTCGCCACCGGGTCCGCCCACCACCATCCGAGTGAACCCGCCAGGGCGACGCCCAGCAGAGTACTGAGACTCAACACGCCGCAAATCATCGTCTCGGCGGCGTCGGCCTTCACCAGTCGAGCCAGGGTGGCGTAGCGCGCGGTGGCGAGCCTCGCGGCCATCGATCGCTTCCTCGCCGCCAACGCGGCCATTGCCAACAGCGAGACAATGCAGACGGCGACACCGAGCGCATTCTCACTCGCGTGCTCGCGACGCACGAGCGCCACGACGACCGAGGTCAAGACGTAGACGATGAGCGCGAAAAACAACAGCGCGAGCCCCCGGTGGTCGCGGTGTCGACGTTGAGGATCGGGCGTTCCCCCAGAGGCCAGCACTCGCAACTCGCCCAGCACAATGAAGGCGCTGATGATCTCGATCAATGAATCGACGCCAAAGGCCTCTAACGCCACCGACCCGGCGACGAAGCCACTCACCAACGCGCCAATGGCCTCAGCGGACCCGAAGACAATCGTGAAGTACTCCAACCTGAAGGTGCGCCTCAGCAGTGTGTCGCCAGACATGCGAAGGTGCGCCATATCTTCTCGACCCTATGGCAAATGGTCACTGAAGGGCGAAGCAACGAGGAGTCCGATACGGGCGGCCAATTCAACGGCGAGTTCGCTGGGGTTGCCAGCCGTTGTCGAAACTTCGATGTCGTACGACAGACCCGCGTGCACCGCATCATATTCTTGGGCGTCGAGTTCGATCGGTCCGCGAAGACGATCGTTCCTCGCTCCCTCGCGCTCGATCGCAACATCCAGCGGGCACATCACTCCAATCAAAAGCATCGGAGTCTCTCCGAAGGTCGACTCATAGAGGTGCTGACGCGCAGGGGTGATGACCGATTCGGCCAACACGTCAACGCCGGCCTTCGACATTTGCAACAGCGAACCCAAGTAACCCGACATCACCCGTTCGAAAAGCTGACCCCGATCTTCGAACCACCAGCGTTCAGAGAATCCCGATCGGAAGTCATCGAGCGACAAATAAAACCACGGCTCCGCCATTTCCTCTCGTAGCGAATTTACGAGGCTGGTCTTGCCAGAACTTGGTGGTCCGTTGAAGAGCACCACGCGACCAATCGATTCAATTGGGTACTCTTTTGCTGACATTTGAACGCATGCTATTCCACGCCGAGTTCAGAGTTAAAGTCGCGATTGTGTCGACGGGAGAGGTTTCGATTCGCGAGGCGATGGATTCGGACGTCGACCAGTGCGCTCGGCTTATTGCCGACCATCAGGCCGGCGATTTCGCGACGTGGCGCACACGCTTCATTGGCGACCTTCATAACGAGAATCGAAAATTCCTCATCGCGGTATCCAACGAATCTGTTCTTGGTTACGGACATTCAGTTCTCCACGAGCGCGCCATTGACGCTGATTCAGTAAGCAGCCCCGCCGGATATTTCCTCAGCGGCCTCCTAGTGGCTCCGAATCACCGCCGGGAGGGAATCGGCACGCTCCTCACGCGGGCCCGGCTCGAAGCGCTACCGAGTCAGACGCAAGCTGTCTACTACCTCGCCGACCCTTCGAACGAAGCGACGATTGGTCTTCATCGTCGACTTGGATTCGTAGAGGTGCGCCCCGTGGTTCGCGAAGGTGTGAGATTTCTTCTCTATCGCCTTGACTTCACTTGAGGACCTCTTCATTCCTAACCCATTGCATTGAACGGAAGACAGTTCGTCGTGTGTTTGCTCGACTGACCGTTGCATTCAGCGACAGACTGAACCGGTGACCGACGTCGAGCGCACCGTGCGCCGAGCAACATCAGAGGACTTTGAGGCCGTGTTGGAAATTGGTCGCGCCGCGCCCGTTGGTCGTGAGCACCGCGCACTGCTCACGACACGAGTGCAGTCGGGCGAGGTCATTCTCATCGAGCACGCACGACGAGTTCTGGGTTACGCGGTACTGCGTGAGCGTGCATTCTTTGGGCGTGACTTCGTGGAGTTGTTGGCCGTGGCGAGCGGCGTTCGACGTAGTGGCGTGGGGAGCATGTTGCTCCAGCGAGTCGTTGAATTGGCATCGACTCAACGAATCTTCACCTCAACGAACCGGTCAAATCCCCAGATGATTGGTTTGCTAGAGAAGGCGGGCTGGCGCTTCAGCGGACTGCTCGAGGGAATCGACGAAGGTGATCCTGAGTTGGTGTATTTCAAATGATCTATCATCTGACTGCCACTCGCTCGACGGGCAAACGGGGATGACGTCAGATCCAATAGCGACGGAAACCTATCCCATCATCGTCGAACGCAATTTCTTCTAGAACTCCACCGCAGCGTTCAATCACTTGGGCGGACCCGATGTTGGAGTCATCACACGTGACAAGGACAGCGGTCACGCCTTCATTGCGCGCAATCACGACGGACTCTCTCAGTATCGCGGTCGCGTAGCCCCTTCGCCGAAACGACGAAATGACCGCGTAGCCCACGTGCCCTCCTCTGGCGACCAGAAAGGTGTTGAGCTCGAATCTGATCGAGACACTACCCACGAGTTGACCTTCAACGTCGGCCGCGAGAAAGGCAGTACGGACTCGGTTCTCGGGCAGATCATTCCCTTGCCGATAGCGCTCCATCAGTCGGTCCATTGTGACCAGGACATGCTTGGGTCGAAATCGAATGTGAGAAAATCAAATCCAGTGCCCTTGAACTGAGCCCACGCAGCCAGCGCAGGCGTTTCGTCGGCGGGGCCGAACGGTCGAAGGGTGAGTGGCATGGAGAAACAATAACTGTGCAACGCTCTGCGCCATTTGCCCGATGAATAATCAAATCGAAGAGTCGGATGGTTCATCCGCAGCGACGTCGACGACGAGACCATTACGATTGCGCCATGGCGACCTACATTCCGTCCTCTGACCGATACGACACCATGAAATACCGACGCTGTGGCCGCAGCGGCATTCAGTTGCCCGCCATCTCGCTTGGTCTGTGGCAGAACTTCGGCGATGACCGTTCAATCGATTCTCAGCGAGCGATAGTTCGCCGAGCCTTCGATCGAGGGGTCACCCACTTCGATCTCGCCAACAATTACGGTCCGCCCTACGGTGGCGCCGAGGCCAACTTCGGACGACTGCTCCGCGAAGACTTCTCCGGGCTCCGCGATGAACTGATTATTTCGACGAAGGCCGGTTGGGACATGTGGCCCGGCCCCTACGGCGACCTGGGATCACGCAAGTACCTGCTCGCCAGCCTCGACCAGAGCCTGAAGCGTCTCGGTCTCGACTACGTCGACATCTTCTATCACCACCACTACGACCCGACGACGCCGATGGAAGAATCACTCGGCGCCCTCGACAGCGCCGTTCGCCAGGGCAAGGCCCTCTACGTCGGCGTCTCGTCGTACTCCGATGAGCGCACGTTGCAAGCGATCACGATCCTGCGCGATCTCGGTACGCCGCTCCTCATTCACCAGCCGTCGTACTCGATGTTGAATCGATGGATCGAGGATCGACTCCTCGACGTCCTCGACGAGCAAGGTGTTGGTTGTATTGCCTTCTCCCCTCTCGGGCAGGGGCTCCTCACCGAGAAGTATCTCGACGGCGTGGCCAATGACTCTCGCGCCGCGAAAGATGACTCGTCGCTGGGGAACCAATTGTTGAATGAGGAGAACCTCGCGCGCGTGCGTGGACTGGCCGAGATCGCGCACGAGCGCGGACAGCGGATGTCACAACTCGCCATCGCCTGGGCTCTGCGCAACCCCGTGGTCACGTGCGTCTTGCTGGGCGCGAGCAGCGTCGAGCAACTTGACGAAAACCTCGACGCCCTCAACAACCTGGACTTCACCGATGTGGAACTGAAGCGCATTGACCAGTTCGCCGTGGAGAGCGGCATCGACCTCTGGCGTCGACCGGCCACCGAATAGCGGCATTCAACTGCTCGAGCAAAGAGTCGAGGACTACAGAAGTTCTTCCATCTGCTGGAGTGCGAGCAACTGGGCGTGACGATCTATTTTTGCCGGCATTTTGAAGTACGGAGCGCCCTTGTACCAGTACCACGCCATGGGAACCAGTCCCAGCGCCATGGAACCGAGACCGACGAGCAGTTCAACACTGTTCAGACCGGGAAGCGACTTGACGAAAAGGACCGTCATGAATAGTGCTCCGGCCAGCGGCCACAGTCCGATGAAGATGAAGTTATTCACCGAATTGAACAGCTGGCGACGATAGAGGATCACCACCGAATAACCGGCGAGTGAGTAGTAGATGCAAATCTGAATCGCGATGGCGTTGTAGCCGTCGGTCAAGATATTGCCGACCGAGCCGATGCTTTGGCTCGCGATGAAAAGTCCGAGCGACAAGACCGTCACGACCATGGTCGCCACGAAGGGCGTCTTGCGAGTGGGGTGCGTGGTTCCGAGGACTTTGGGCAATGTCTGATCACGGCCCATCGTGAACAGCGTCCTCGTCACCTGGATGAGCGTCGTTTCAAGCGTCGCGATCGTGGAGAGCAGCAGTGCCACGATGAGTAGTTTCCCGCCGAGTCCGTGCCAGACCGCTTGGCCGAGGTTGTACATGAAGTCCGCGACGTTGCTCGAATTGGCGAGCGTCCCGGGCTTGAGCGTCATGTTCGAAGCCACGGTGAACACTTCGAAGAGCAAGAACACGACGAACGTTCCGAGCAATCCACCCAGACCGGACGTAGTCTTCGCGTCCTTCGTCTCTTCATTCAGATTGGCCGTGACGTCCCAGCCCCAGTAATAGAAAGCGGCGATCAATGCCCCACCGATGAAGCTCTCACCGTGGTGACCGCTGAAAATGGACGGCGAGAACCAGTGCCACGAGAACGGGGTCACGTGGTGGGCGTGAAATAACGCCAAAGCGGCGAATAACACCAGCAGGAGTACTTCAATCGATGACATGATGATCTGTACTTTCACCGTCACCGTCACCCCGAGGGCGACGGCCGCCACCATCGCAAAGAAGAACACGGCGCCCAGAATCGTCACCAGGTCCGTCTTCGTATACAGCGTGCTGGAGAAGAGTCGAAGCACGCTGGAACCGGCCGGAAACGTGGCGATGACCATGAAGAGAAGGGCTGAGACGATCAGCGCCCAGCCCGAGAGATACCCGAGGATCGGGTGAATCGCTCGACGGACCCACGAGTACGCGGCACCCGCGTGCGAGTCATCGCGACTGAGGTAACTGAAGGCCCACACGATGCCGAACATGAAGAACCCGCAGTACAGCAGCGCCGCCGGGCCGCCGTAGGCGACCGTGATAAAGAGCGCTCCGGTCGTCGCACCGATCGAATAGGCCGGCGCCGAACCGGCGATTCCCATAATCACTGAATCAAAAAGTCCGAGGACCCCCGCGTTCAGTCGATTCGGGGATGAGGCATCTTCGCTTCGCTCCACGACCTCGGTCATGTCTACCTCTTTCTTGTGCGATATCACCTTGCTGTTTAATTGAGTAAAGCAATGTAACATGCCGTCCGCTCCCTCTTGAGTGTCTCGGGACAGACGATTCGGCGCTCCCGAACGGACTTACGCCCATGCCCGGACCCGTTGGTTGAGGGACGTTAAATTTAAGACGCGTCGTAGGTTCCGAGGATCGACGTTCCCCGAGCGAAAGCATGACCGAGTGCCAGCCTTCCAACGATTCGACCTCGACGGCGAGTCTGATCAACCGGTAGTCAGCGATGAAGAAATGAAGCGCCGCTGGGCCGCGTTTCACTACGACATGCACCTGATGTCGGGTAAGCGGTGGCAACGGATGCTCGGTGAACTCCTCGGCGAAGATACGAGACGCTATCGAATCGCTCGAATATTCGGGCGCCCCATTCTCCAGGTCTTTCGCCGGCTGCGCGCGTCGCGACGCAACGAGCCGATCAAGGCCACCGCACAGTTCGCCCGCGAAGCCGTACCGGAGGACAGGTCGAAGACCTTTCCCCTTAACTACTCGCCCAAAACCGCGATTCGATTCGTCAACCTCGCCTCCTATCAGGTGCCAACGCACGACGTGACCACGGTCGTCGTCGATGAGCGAATGCCCGCGCCTCCGGCAATAAGCGCCGCCAATGAGGCGCTCAACGAGACGACGGCGACGTGGATGTTTTTATGCGACACGACGAGCACCGAGGAGGAACGCGCTACCGCCTTGCTCGCGCTCTTCAATCACGTGGGCGTGGATGACGACGTCGTCTTCGCTGACGAAGACGGCGCGAATCGGTTCACCCCGTTGTTCAAATTCTCATTGGTGCCGCCCCACACGCTGCTCAGCTACAACCTCGTGGGTCGACCGGCGCTACTGCGCGTCGCCACACTTCGTCGCGTCGGCGGTTTCGACGCCGAGGCTGGATGGGCCTTCGAGCACGACGCGTACCTACGACTAGTGGAGGCCCACGCGGTCTTTCGACACGTCAATCTGGTCTTGCCGGCGGCGCGACCGAAATTGGCCTTCGATCGCGATCACATCGACGACGACACGTGTCGAGTCACGGAAAAGGCGCTGGCGCGTCGAGGATGGCGCGGCAGCGTCGAACCGGGCCGGATGCCCGGGCTTTGCGCGTGGAGGATCGACGTGCCCTCGCCGCACCCGTCCATCGACATCATCATCCCGACGCGTGACCGCATCGATCTGGTACGCAACTGCATCGAGGCGCTCGAGAACAAGACGACGTATCAGAACTGGGACATCATCCTGCTCGACAACGACTCGGTCGAACCGGAGTCCCTTGAATATTTCGCGAACTCGAAGTATCGGGTCGTGCCGTGTCCGGGGCCGTTCAACTACGCCAAGATCGTCAATCGCGGGGTCAACCACTCGAGCGCCGATTTCGTCGTCACGCTGAACAACGACACGATTCTGATGACGCCGGATTGGCTCGAGCGCATGGTCTCGCTCGCGGCGTTGCCGGACGTCGGCATCGTGGGCGCGTGCCTCTTGGACCAGTACGGACATCGAGAGCACGAGAGCATCGTCGTCTCGCCCTACCCCCAGCACTTGCGCACTGACTCCAACTACCCGCACCTCGACCAGTTCTCGAGGTCAACCCGGGACGTCGCCGCCGTCACCGGCGCCGTCCAAATGGCGAGGCGAGAGTTCTGGAATTCACTCGGGGGCATGGACGAACGCCTGGCGGTGACGATGAACGACATCGATTTGTGCTTCCGCGCCCAGAGCGACACACGTTTCGTCCTCTACACCCCGGACGTGCAACTGATCCACCACGTCAGTTCGTCGCGGGGCACTCTTGATCCCTTGGAGGACCGCAATCGCTTCATCCGCCGATGGGACATCTTCGGCACGTTCAAAGATCCGTTCTTCCCCGAGGCGCTGCTGCTGCTCGGCGAGCAGATGTACTACCTGCCGCGCTGAAGTCATCGCTTTTGAAGCATCGACTCTTGTAGCCTGCAGTGGTGACGTCAGCGTGGAAAAGGTTCCTCACTTTCTACCGGCGACTCCCCCCTTGGGCGACTCCCCTACTCCTGATCCTGTTGGCCGTGCTGATCGGCAACGGTCTGTATCTGATCGGCGAATCGAACATCAATCCCATCTGGTGGACGGCCAACATCTCGACGAAGATCTGTCACATCACGTGCGGACGCCCGATGATCGACCCGAACGTCGGATTCATCACCCAGCCCCTCGGTCATCTCTCGGCGATGGACATCCTGCACGGACACCTGCCGTGGTGGAACTACTACGAAGGGCTCGGTCAGCCCTTGGCCGGCGAGATGCAGGCGGCCTCGCTCTTCCCACTCACCTTGTTGTTCGCGTTCCCGGCCGGACTCCTCTGGTTCCACATCTGTCTCGAAGTGATCGCCGGGTTCTCGACCTACTTCCTCGCCCGGCGCCTCAGTGTGCCGATGATCTTCGCCACCGCGGCGGGCTGTCTCTTCGCACTGAACGGCACCTTCGCCTGGGTCGGCAACGCGGTCTTGAACCCCATCGCGTTCTCACCGTTGCTCCTGCTCGGCATCGAACTGATCTACGACTCCACCCAGACCAAGAACCGGCGGGGCTGGTATCTCGCGGCGATCGCGATCGCCCTGGCCTTCTACTCCGGCTTCCCCGAGGTCGCGTATTTCAATGGTCTCTTCGCCCTTGGTTGGGCCGCCGTTCGCCTGTTCTCGTTGCCGCGAGAGTCGAGACCGCGCGCGATCGGCCGCCTCGGCATCGCCGGCGGTATCGGCATTCTCCTGTCGCTGCCCGTCCTCGTGCCCTTCGCGGATTTCACCAAGGTCGCGAACCTTGGCCATCACACGGCGGCGATTGACGGCACCGCGCATATCTCGATTCACGCGATACAGATGTTCTTCGACCCCTACGTCCACGGCACACTCTTCACCAATCTCAACGTCGCGAGCATCTGGGGGGGGATCGGTGGGTACTTCACCGCGAGCGTGGGGGCGTTGGCGCTGCTGGGTCTCCTCGGCAAGCACCTTCGGCCGCTTCGCATCTACCTCGCCGCGTGGACCCTGATCGGGCTCTGTGGCGCGTGGAACTTCTTGGATATGCGCAAAGTCTGGAACTTGATTCCGTTGATCGAGAACGTGTCATTCGGTCGTTACATCATGTCGAGCTGTGAGTTGTCCTTCATCCTCCTCGCGGCCCTCGGTCTGATGGACCTGGCTGAGGGCGCCCGGGCCAAGCGCCTCTTCACGGTGACGACGTCGGTCATGATCTTCGGACTCATCTGGATCGTGCTGGCCGCCAGTTCACTCAACGCCGGCATCGTCTACGGGGGCCGCGCCCGCTACATCTACGCGTTCCTCGACGCGATCCCCTTCATCGCGATCATTACTCTCTTGGTGCTCGGACGACTGACGAAGTACAAGATCGTGCCGCTGCTCGTTGCGCTGGTGTTGGTCGGAGAATCGCTGTTGATCTTCGGCGTGCCGGGCGGCGGGTCCGCCAAGATCGTCAACGTCGACATGGGACCGATCACGTTCTTGCAAAAACACGAAGGTCACTATCGTTTCTTCGACTTCGCGGTCCTGACGCCCAACTGGGGTTCGCAGTACGGGCTAAACGAACTGAACGCGATCGACCTTCCGTTCCCTGAGAAGTTCTCCAAGTTGATCGAGACCCAGCTCTATCCCGGACTGATTCCATCGAACCAATTCGTGATCCACAACGGCGTGATCGGGATGACCGCCCAGGAGAATGAGATCGTCTCACACTTCAAGAACTACGAGGCGGCCTCGGTCAAGTATCTGATGCTGCCCAGGGCGCTGGTCATCTTGCCCGCGCTGACGAGCCTGGGTGTCAAACTGGTCTTCAGCGACACCATCGCCAACATCTACCAGATGCCCCACCCGAGAGCGTTCCTGTCGACCAAGTCATCGACGTGCACGGTGACGACGACGAACGTCGACACAACGTCCGTGCACTGTCCCAATGGTTCCTCGACGCTCGTGCGCACCGAGTTGATGATGGCCGGCTGGAAGGCCTACGTGAACGGCAAGTCCGTGACCATCACGACCGTCGACGGCGTCTACCAGAGCGTGAAAGTGCCTCACGGCACCTCTATCGTCACCTACAGCTTCGTGCCACCGCACGAGAAGTACGCCGTCTTGCTCGCGTTTCTCGCCGCGCTCTTCCTCGTCGCCATGTGGATCTTCGAGCGGCGTTATCTCATGCGCGAACGACTCCCCTAGCGCGAACGTGAATTTCGTCACCATCTACGGCGTCGTCGCGCTGACGTTCATGATGGCGATGTACGCCTTCGAACGCCGGGGTCGACGATTCGTCATACTGTTCGCCCTCGGGTGCGCACTCTCCAGTGCCTACGGCTTCGCGAGTGGCTCGTGGCCCTTTGGCGTCGTGGAGGCGATCTGGAGCCTGATCGCTATACGTCGGGCCCAGCGGCCCGCCTGAGAAGTCCGCGAAATCTTCGTTCGACAGCCAACCAAACTGAATTGAAAACGACAACTTTCGAATGCTGGGAGTCATACGCGGTTTGAGCGCTCAGGCGTCAATCGACGGCAGATCAAATGGGTCCGACGCCGCAACGAGAATCTCCACCAGTTCACCCGGCAACAGATTCGCACCGAGCAGCGCAGCTTCATCCATTCCGATGCTCTCGACAATGTAGCGATTGTCAGGATCCAAATGTCTCCATTCGGGACCCGAACCGCCCTGCAGAGAAAACCGGAGCAGACGGCAGATGTAGAAAATCTCACGCCGGAGTTCGCCGGAACTCGATCTTCGTTCGGTGCAATAGATGGGCTGATGCACGGTCGCCTCGCCAGAAATCTCTTCATTCAACTCCCGCATCAAGGCGGAAACTTCGTCTTGATCCGTCAGCCGCACTCCGCCCCCAGGGAACACCCGGTACGCAGGCCGCCCGACCTTCTGACGCCGAATGACCACCAACCTGCCTTCGTCAGTAATTGCCACTGCCCTGACCCGAACTTCCATGCAATCGATTTTGTCAGGTCGGGCCGAGGAGCCCAGCGCATTCGCGACAACGTTATGTAATTGCCTGAAACGAATCTCGTCGCACAAAGGGAATCGTGCGCGACCGTTGCGCGTGAATGCGCAGAAACGATCATGTCAACTAGCCGCACCCCAGCCCGAATCGACGATGTGCCTGACGATTACGCCGCCACACTGCAACGCCTGGCGACCGAAGTGCGTTCGGCGAACGTCCGAGCGACGTGCAAGGTCAATACGGAACTCATCGGTCTCTACTGGTCGATAGGACAGATCATTCTTGAACGCCAGGCGCAACAAGGTTGGGGCACCAAGGTAATCGCCCAGTACACGTTCGGCAACTTGCCACCGGAGATTCAAGACGCCCTGCCGTCGCCGGCGGACCTCGCATCATTCGCCGCCGAAGCAGTCCAAGGGGCGGGTGGCACTCCAGTTGATTCATAACGGCCGCGATGATTCGGCCCCCGCGCCGGTGTCCATTGGCCCTGCGCTACTTTGCAGAGAGTGAAAGGACGAACGTGAATCTAGGAAAACGTCGTGACCGGAACTCACTATGACCAGTCGAGTTGACGAGATCGATCTCTCGCTGTCGATGGACAAAGCCAAGTCCGAAGTTCGAGTCGCGGCGGCCCAGCATCGTCTGACGCAACTGCGCCTCTTCACGGCTGGCTTACTTCAACCCGACGTCGTCGCCCCCGGCCTCGTGGTCCTTTTCGAAGGTTTCGACGCCGCCGGCAAGGGCGGCGCAATACGTCGCTTGACCGCGAGCATCGACCCGCGACACGTTCGCGTCGTGCCCATTGGTCCTCCCACGGCCGACGAACTACGACACGTCTTTCTCTGGCGCTTCCAGTCCTTCATCGCGGGCACCGGAGGTATGACGGTCTTTGACCGCTCGTGGTACGGGCGACTACTCGTCGAGCGCGTGGAGGGACTCATCGATAAACCGACCGCGAAGCGTTCCGGCCAGGAGATCGTGGACTTCGAGCGCATGCTCATTGACAACGACGTCACGCTCGTGAAGTTCTGGTTGCACATCTCGGACGAGGTACAGCTGAAGCGCTTCAAGGACCGCGAGAGCGATCCCTTGATACAGTGGAAACTCACCCCCGATGACTGGCGCAACCGAGAGAAGCGCGGTGCCTACCTGAACGCCCTGGAGGACATGGTCGCGATGACCGATAATTCGCACGCGCACTGGGACCTGATACCGGCCGACAGCAAGCACTACGCGCGGGTCGCCGTCCTCGAAACGCTGATCAACCGGTGGGAGCACGACCTCGAGCGCCGGGGACTCAAAGTGCCGAAACCGCGCGGCGGCGACTTCCTGAGCTAGTACTTCGACTATCAACTGTCGCGATGACCGCATGCAAGCGGACAAGGGAGGATGACGTGCCGAGATTGCTAGTTCGTAATTTCTCGATCTCTCTCGATAGCTACGGCGCCGGGCCATCTCAGGATCTCGAGCATCCGCCCAGCGTCACACACGTCCGCATACTTCGGTCCCCTTGAGTGCTCGTCGACGGGCTCCATCGATGAGGCAATCCGACGCGTTCAACGCTTCGGCTTGCGTGGACCTCATCTCGGTCCCCTACGTGCCTCACGCGCATCTGGAACACTGACAAGATGGACTCTCGCTACGGCATCACGATCCCCTTCGACGGCGTCTCACTTCGCGACCACAAAGAGTGGTTCCACCGCATTGCCGACCTCGGTTACACCGATCTCTGGTCGGCCGAAGTCGACGGCGCCGATGGTTTCACGCCGCTCACCTTGGCCGCGATCTGGGAGCCGCGTCTGAATCTCGGCGTCGCGGTCACGCCGGTCTTCACTCGTGGCGCGGGACTGCTCGCGATGAGCATCGCCTCGATGGCCGAAGTCGCCGAAGGTCGATTCATCATGGGTCTCGGCGCCTCGAGCGAACCGGTCGTCCAGCGTTGGAACGGCGTGAAGTACGAGAAGCCTTACGCGCGCACCCGCGACGTCTTGAGATTCGTCAAGCGTGCGCTCGACGGCGAGAAGATCGACGAGGTCTTCGAGACCTTTGAAGTCCACGGCTTCAAACTCTCGCGTCCCGTCGCGGTGCGCCCGCCACTACTCCTCGGCGCACTTCGACCGGGCATGCTGCGCCTCGCCGGTCGAGAGGCTGACGGGGCCATCCTCAACTGGCTCGGCGCGAATGACGTCGCCCAGTGTCGCGCCGAGGTCGGCGTGGATAAGACGATCGCCGCGCGTCTCTTCGTCGTGCCGACGGCCGACGCCGACGTCGCGCGAATGATCGGGCGCCGAATGATCTCGTCGTACCTGACGGTGAACGCCTACGCCGAGTTCCACCGGTGGCTCGGACGCGGCGAGGCGCTCCAACCGATGTGGGACGCCTGGGCCGAAGGGAATCGCAAACTGGCGAACGAGGTCATACCCGACTCAGTAGTGGACGAGCTGATCATTCACGGTTCCTACGAAGCCTGTCGCGAACACGTGCTTCGCTACATCGAGGCCGGGGTCCAGTTACCGACGCTGGCGATCGTTCCCTTCGGCGTCGACCTCAAAGAGGCCGTCGAGGGACTGGCGCCGCGCTAGACCGTTTCGGCCTCGAGGAACTCCAACATGCCCGCGAACTTCTCGCGCGCCGCGGCCTCTCGATCCGGAATGAACTCACTGGGAACTTCGTGCGGCGTGTAGTTCTTCAGCGCGTGACGCGCCACGGTCTGGCGGTGGACTTCGTCGGGGCCGTCGTAGATACGAGCGGCACGCGCCCAGCGGTACATGCGCTCCAGCGGCAAGTCGGTTGAGTACCCGAGGGCCCCGTGGGTCTGAATCGCGCGGTCGATGACGTTGTGCAGTACGGCCGCGCCGTAGTACTTGATCATCGCGATCTCGTCGCGCGAGGCCGAGGCGCCGACCTGGTCCATCTTCCACGCGGCGTGCAGCGTCATGAGTCGCGCCGCGTGCATCTCGGCTCGGCTGTCGGCGATCCAGTTCTGCACGGTCTGCTTCTCGGACAGCAACGAGCCGTGCGTGAAGCGACTGACCGCGCGTTCGCACATCATGTCGAAGGCGCGCTGGGACTGTCCGAGCCAGCGCATGCAGTGGTGGATCCGTCCCGGTCCGAGGCGCGCCTGGGCGAGCAAGAAGCCGGAACCTTCGGGGCCGATGAGATTCTCGGCCGGTATGCGCACGTCGACGTAACGGATCTCCGCGTGGTTCCCGAAGCGTCCGTAGTGGTTGTCGGGGTCATCCATCGAACCGACGTCGCGCACGATGTTGACGCCCGGCGTGTCGGCCGCGACGACGAACATCGACGACCCCTGGTAGGGGTGAATGTCGGGATTGGTGACGGCCATGACGACCAAGATGTCCGCCACCGAGCCGTTGGTGGTGTACCACTTGTGACCGTTGAGCACCCACTCGTCGCCGTCCTTGACGGCGCGCGTCTTCAAGAGTCGCGGATCGCTCCCGGCCGTTTCCGGCTCGGTCATCGAGAATCCCGAGCGCATGGTGCCGTCGAGCAGTGGCTGCAGCCATCGTTCACGTATGTACTCCTGTCCGGTCATCTCCATGCCGGCGGCCAACAGTTCGGCGTTGCCGCTGTCGGGCGCGTTGTTACCGAAGACGACCGGGCCGTAGGGCGTCTGACCGAGGATCTCGTGCATGAGTCCTAATCGCACCTGACCGAAACCGGTGCCCCCGAGGTCTTGGGGTAAGTGCGCGGCCCAGAGGCCGCGCTCGCGAACCTGATCCTGGAGGGGCTTGATGAACGCCAGCGCCTGGTCGTGGCTGAAGTCCAGGGTCTCGATGGGCATGATCTCCTCGCGCACGAAGCCGCGCATCCAGACCAGCTGCTCTTCGAATTCCGGTTCGGTCTCAAAGTCCCACGCCATAGCCCGCCTTCCTCTGGGCCAACTCTACGTCGCACAAAATATGACTGGCGAAGGGCGCGCAGACCCTCCCTACACTGTGAGTGCGAAAGATTGGAGCGCCGTGGCCAAGCAGAAACAGACACCCCAGACCGTCAAGGTCCCGCGCATCGGCGTCGTCGACACGATGTTCGCGCGCTTTGACATGGGCGCTTCGGCGCGCGCGGAACTCGAGAGTTGCTCGGGCTTCGGCGAGTCCTTCACCGTGATCTCTCGCACCGTGCCCGGCTTCAAGGACCTCGCCGTCGCGGCGATGAACATGATCCAACGAGACGGGTGCGCCATTGTCGTCGCCCTCGGCATGCCCGGCTCGGCACCGATCGATAAGCAGTGTGCGCACGAGGCTTCCCAGGGCATCATGCAGGCTCAGTTGATGACCGCGACGCCGATCCTCGAGGTCTTCGTCCACGAGGACGAGTCCGACGATCCCGACGTGCTCGCCAAGGTCTTCGACGACCGTTCGCGTAGGCACGCCCGCAACGCCTACTGGATGCTGTTCGATCCCGATCAGCTGAGCCGACGAGCCGGCCATGGCGTTCGCCAAGGTTTCGATGACGCGGGACCGCTCAAGAGTTCCTAGGTCGTCGTCTCGACTCAGCCTTGGTTAGGCTCCACTTACCTCGCAGTAACGAGCAGGAGGAACCCATGCCCGAAGCCGTCATCGTCGCCACCGGCCGAACCCCCATTGGACGAGCGTTCAAAGGCTCGCTGGTCGACATGCGACCCGATGACCTCACGGCGCTCGTGGTTCGCACGGTGTTGGCCAAGCTCCCCGAACTCGACCCCCAGAGCGTCGAAGACCTCATGGTGGGCTGCGGACAGCCGGCCGGTGAGTCGGGATTCAACATCGCGCGCGTGGCCGCACTGCTCGCGGGGCTGCCCGACGTGCCGGGCGTGACGGTGAATCGCTACTGCTCGTCGTCCTTACAGACCATCCGTATGGCGGCGCACGCAATTCGCGCCGGTGAGGGTGACGTCTTCGTCGCCGCCGGCGTGGAGACCGTGTCGCGCTTCGCGAGCGGTGCCTCGGACAGCGGCAAGGCCACGAACGAACTCTTCTCCGACGCCATGGATCGAACCGCCAAGCGCTCCGAAGGCGCCGGCGAACCGTGGTCGCCCCAATCCGGCCTGCCCGACATCTACATCGCTATGGGCCAGACCGCGGAGAACGTGGCAGAGTTCGAGAAGGTCAGTCGAGTCGAGATGGACGAATTCGCCGTTCGCAGTCAAGAGCTCGCGGTGGCCCACCAAGAGAACGGCTTTTTCGAGCGAGAGATCATTCCCGTCACCCGACCCGACGGCACCGTCGTCACCCAGGACGATGGTCCGCGCGCCGGCACGACGCTCGAGCGTCTCGCCACGCTGCAACCCGTCTTTCGCGAGGGCGGCTCCATCACCGCGGGCAACGCCTGTCCCTTGAACGACGGCGCCGCGGCGGTCGTGGTGATGAGTGACACGCGCGCCAAAGAGCTCGGCATCAAGCCGCTCGCGCGCATCGTGTCAAGCGGCGTCAGTGGACTCAACCCCGAGATCATGGGCCTTGGTCCGATCGAGGCCTGCCGTCAGGCACTGAAGCGCGCCAACATGACCATCGACGGCATCGACCTCGTCGAGATCAACGAGGCGTTCGCCGCCCAAGTGATCCCGAGTGCCAAGCACCTAGGCATCACGCTCGACAAGCTCAATATCCGCGGCGGCGCGATCGCGCTGGGTCACCCCTTCGGCATGACCGGCGCACGCATCATGACGACACTGTTGAACTCACTCGAGGACGCCGGTGCGCGTTTCGGCCTCGAGTCGATGTGCGTCGGTGGTGGCCAGGGCATGGCCATGATCATTGAGCGACTGGACTGAGTACGGACCCAGTTCGACACGACGTCGGACGGGTCTCGCTCGGTGTTGGCGTACTTATCACCCGCGAAGCAAGAGGAGCACCGATGTTCGATGAACCGTCGATAACCACCCGGGACGCCCAGCCGTACGTCGCTATCGTGACGGCGGTCACGATGGAGGGCTTCGATGTCGTCGAAGGTCTCACCGACGAGGTGGTCACGTGGATTGGAGCCCGGGGCGCGGTCCCGGCCGGCTCGCCGCTCGTTCGAATCGTGACCAGCGATATGTCGGGCGAACTCGACATCGAAGTCGGTGTGCCAGTCAACGATCCACCCCCCGGGCGACGATCGCTTCGTCATCGGATCAATTCCCCGTGGATTGTACGTGACGCTCATTTACACCGCCACGACCACTTGCAGGCGAATATCGAACTACAGGCGTGGGCCGCGAGTCAGGGCTTGGCGTGGGAAATCGATCGCAGCAGCGGCGTCGAAAGATGGAGCGGTCGATTCGAAGTCTTCCGTACTGATCTTTCGAGCGAGGGCAAGCCGGTCTTCGAGCTCACGTACCAAATATCCGAGAGCGCCGCGCCGTGACAAAAGCAGTGCAAGAGTGGTGATGACATGATTTTTCTCTACGTCGCTGCGGTCCTCGTCGCGTGTGCACTCGTCGGGAAACTCATCACCCGATCGCGCGACAACAACGCGAAGCGGTTCGGCTCCGGATTTCCTAAGAACCAGCGCCCGTGGAGAACTTCACGGGCCTATGTCGACCCGGTGGAGAATCCACGAACGGTCGATGACGGCACCGACTTTGGTTACAAAGAGTTCGACTGACGTTGGTGCTTCGAGAACCTCTCGTTCAGATTGCCCCGCTCCTCCGAAGTCAGAAACCATTCGTCAGAGCCCATCGCGAGCCAACGTATTTATCTGACGCGGTTTCAAGATTCGCCAACATTCAGTCACGTTGGTAACGCGACCCGCTGATGTTGATATCTTCTCCGAGAAAACTATGTGCGAAATGCCAGAATCGAATTCAACTCTCGGAACCTCCGGGGTTTGCTGAAGTCAAATCGCGAGGTTTTAGATCCTGATTTGGATTGGCATCATCACAATTGGATCTCGCCTCTACCCGTGACCCTGACCCGGACAACCAGGGAACCAAATGACACACTTTTTGTGAGGCGATGTGGTGGTGGTTACCGGTGGTGGCGCTGGGAGTGTCGTGGTCGTCACCGGAGGTTGCGTCGTCGTCGTTGAGGTTGGTTTCGTCGTAGTTGTGGATGGTTTCGTAGTGGTTGTCACTGGCGGCGGATTCGTCGTAGTCGTCGTTGGTGTGGATGGTTTCGTAGTGGTTGTCACCGGCGGCGGTTGCGTCGTAGTCGTCGTTGGTGTGGATGGATTCGTCGTGGTCGTCGCCGTGGTCGGCTGGGGACTTGAGGTGCCAGGATTGTTCGGGAGAGTTGTGGTGACCACGGGCGTAGAGGAGGAGACAATGACCGCGGCGCTCTTGCACCCGCTCGCCGCTGATTTATGGTTCACATCGCCGCTGTAGACCGCGACGAAGTAGTACGTACCAGTTGCAGTCGTCGCCGTCCAGTGTGGCGAATTCGGTACGACCCCGCTCGTCACCGTCACGGGTCCGAGGGTCGCCACCAGACCGGCGCCAGAACACGAATCGTTGCTGTACACGTCGTAGTTCACCGATCCACCGGCGCTCGAACGAGGGGCCGCGAGTATGGCGCTGGCGCCCACTTCCCCTCCGACGGCGACGGCGTTCGACGACAGTTGCACGGTGACCGCCTCGACGCCGGGACCGACCGTCATTGGGTCCGAATTGCAGCCACTTCTCGCAGCATCATCGTTCGCGTCACCGCTGTAGGCGGCAACGAAGTAGTAGGTACCCGCGTGACCCGTGGACCTCCAGAGCGGTGAGCTGGGGATGACGCCATCTTTCACATTGACGGGGCCGAGGGTCGCACTGAGCCCGTTGCTCGCGCACGAGCCGTTGTTATAGACGAGGTAGGTCACGGTCCCGCCAGCGTCCGGCGTGGCGTTCGTAATAGTGGCATCGCCGCGCACGCTTCGCATCGAGTGCTCTGACAGCACGGTCACGACCTCGGGTTGTCGCTTTACGAGCGCGGCGGTCACGGCCGCGGGACGATCGGGAGTTGTCGGGTGATGCACGGCGAGTTGGGCACCCGCGGCAACTGTAGCCAGCGACACCGATCCCGCGACCAGGGCCACCTGGGAACTTGCGGCCAACACGTTACCCAGGTTGCCGATCTGGCTGATAATTGGCACGTCGAATAGCCACGCCAACGGTCCGATGACCCATCGCTGACGACCTACCGAGATGTCGAGGAACGCGCGAACAATGGCGGGGTCGAATTGCGTTCCGGCGCAGCGAGTTAGTTCCTTTCGAGCGGCGGCGGGCGATGAGGGGACCTTATAGGAACGAGCCGCGGTCATCACCTCGAAGGCATCAGCGACCGAGACGATCCGCGCACCGAGGGAGATCTGATCGCCCGAAAGGCCGAAGGGGTAGCCCGTGCCGTCGAAATTCTCGTGATGTTGTTCAACCGCGTCTCCCCACTCGCCCAGCCACTCCATGAGCGGCTCAATCATTCGATGGCCCTCTTGGGGATGGCGATGGATTATCTCCCACTCCGCTTCCGTGGGCGCGCCGGCTTTGTTCAAAATATCGGCGTGCACGTTGATCTTCCCCACGTCGTGCAAAAGCGCCGACCACCGCAGCCGATCACGGTCTGCCAGCGGTAAGCGCAGTTCATCGGCGATCAGGTCGGTGTACGCCCGAACGCGCTCCGAGTGGCCGCGCGTTCGCCGGTCGTGAGCGCTGAGGGCGGTCACCAGAGTAAGGATCTCGACGGCGGTCGTCACGGGTTCTCGATGATGTTGGGAATCGAGACCATGGACGTAACGGTCGAGTTGGCGAGTTGATCCCGAACGCCACGCAACGGCGAAGCGAGATGGCGCCCGATCCGGAAAGAGGAGCGACATCTTTAACAGACTGGCGAGTGGCAAGAGCGGGCGGGCAATACGTTCTCCGACGACGGCGGCGATCCACGCAATGAGAAGCACGCTGGCCCACCACGCCACCTGCCATGCGGCGGAGGTGGGACGTGGAAGCAGTGTCGAGGCCGCGAAGGCGCAGACGACCGACAGGGCAATCGGGATGGCGAATGACGCGACGGACACGACGAATCCGATGCGCGAGCGCGCTGACCACCGGTGGGCCCGTTCTTCAAGTTGTTCCGACACTGGGCGAAGTCTAAGAATGCAAAATGTCTAAATCCGAAAATTGCGGAGATGTTGTTGCTGGTCGCCACCACGTCCTTCGCACAGGACGTTTCATCAACGCCAAGACAATAAATAGGTCAAAATCACCTCCTTTAAGTACGTTTCGCAGTTCAACGAAGAGTCTTCACGATGGATAGGACATTCACACGCCGGCCTGCTGGCGCACTTGAAAGTCGTTGCCACGCGCGACTGCGGGTACGCAGACACGCTCCGACACGATGTAGGTCCGCCTCCAACGACGTAGCGCGGGCGTGGACGATGGCAGAATCGACGGATGAAAGTTGAACTCATCGAATCAGTCGACGAGTTCATTTCCACGACGACGGCGTTTCGAGCCACCGACCCTGTGCGCACGAACGTCATCGGCAGCGTTGCCCTTTCCGTGGCCGAAGGCGATCTCCTACGACGACTATCGCTGGTGGATCGTACGAAGCGATGACGGCGACGTCGCCGGGGTGGCGATGCGGACGTCTCCTTTCAACATGGTTGTCGCGCCGATGTCGCTGGACGCTGCTCGAGCCTTGGGGAGAAGTGTCGGTCAATTCGATGACGCCCTCCCTGGAATATCGGGATCACGGGACATCGTCGACGCTCTCATCGAGGGATACGTCGAGTCGAAGAGCCCCGGCTCGACGCGCGCAGGGAATGAACGACGTCGTGACCTCCTCTATGAGTTGGAAGAATTGGCTACGCCCGAAGTCGAGGGTTTTGGGCGACCAGCGCGGGACGATGAAGTTGAACCGCTGGCCGTGATGTTGAGTGAGTTCGTGCGCGAGGTCGAACTCACGCCGATCTCCTCCAGCGAAGCACACGAAGTCGCGTCGAGGAAGATCAAAGAAGTATCTCTCTATTACCGGAAAGTGAATGGGGACGTCGCCGCGACCGCCGGTCACGCGCCAGTCGTCACTACCGGCTCAATCGTTATCGGGCGAGTCGGTCCGGTCTACACGCCACCGCAGTATCGCCGGCGCGGATTCGGGAGTGCGGTAGCGTCGCACGTCACACGAACGCTCATTGCAAAAGGAGCGCGGGTCATGCTCTTCACTGACGCGGCCAATCCCACGAGCAACAGTATCTATCAAGCAATCGGCTACCGATTGGTTGACGAACTCGTGGAGATGCGCTTCGAAGGATCAGGACTCTTTAGAAACTGAGACGATGCGAGAACGACTTACTTACCCGTCTTCACGACGTTCGGGTCATTGGTCCAGGCGTCGTGCTCGGCGTCGGTGACCGGCTTGGCCTCGTCGGGTAGCAGTACGGCGATTGAGTCGCGCACCTCGTAGACGACACGCTTTCGCGGGTTATAGAGGACGTTCTCGCTCGGCACGTAGAGCAGCTCACCGTGGTCAACCGGGTCTTCGAGCAACGCCAGTAAGAAACTGTCGAGCGCCATAACTACTTCCCTTCCTCGTCGTGATCCGAATGCGTGGCCGCCACCGGAATTGGTGTCGGCCACTCTCGAGCACTTAGAAACCGTACTCGTCCCTCACGGGCCTCAGATGACGAGGTCGTCAGCATTTGGTCGGCGGCGCGCCAGCAGCCGACGACGAACGTAGAAGAAGAGCGCAGCGGCTCCGGCCAGGGACACCAGATCCGTGATGATGTTGCCGAGGGTGAGCATCGGCGTGCTGCCGTAGACCATCGAGACGTCGTTGGACGTCGGGATCACCACCATCAGGTTCGGGCTCACTCGATACGGTCCCGTGGCGCCGGTGGCGTGCCAACGCGGGAAGTACGAGATCTTGACCAACACCGGAACGCCAATTTTGCTCACGTGGAACGAGATCGACTGCAGACCGACGTTGATGTCGCTCACGGTGACTTTGGGCAACGACGTCTTCGTGTCCATGGTGTTCACGCTCGAAGCGGTCGGCCAGTTCGACGGACCGGTCGTGGCCGCGACGGTCCCCCACAGTTTGGTATTGAGCCACCAGGTCGTATTGGCTTGAAGCCATCCCACGCGACTCGCCGTGTTGGCCACGATATTGGGCAGGCTCGTGAGCGCCTGGATCATCGGGCTCGACTTGATCGCGTAAATGAACCACTGATCCCCAGGCGACGGCCACTTCTTCGTCTTCGCGATGAGTTTCAATTCGTGATCGGCGTTCGCCTGCTTGACGGTCGCCGGCGAGTACGCGACGTAGTAGCGCACGCCCAGCATCTGGAGGTGCTCGACACCGAAGGCGACGTCGAGACCGCCGTAGGGCAGGCCGACCATGGGATTACTCGGAGCGACACTCAACTCGGCCTGGTCGAGGAAGTGATACGGCGTCGTCGCCGAAGACTCGAAGTAGAGGCCCTCCATCGAGTCGATGCAGTTGTTCGTCCAGTACGGCATGAGCATGAGCGCCTCCGGCGTCCCGAATCGATTCTGGTCGGCGTTGTACTCCCACATCGCGCGACCGCAGCCGTACTGTTTGCCGACCCTGTCCATCGTGGTCATGAGGTCGTTGTACTCGGGCCACGCGGGCTTGGCCTGGTAGCCCGAGTAGTTCCACTGCGCCCAACTCGAGACCTGGTTACCGCTCGTGTTGAGCGAAAGCGCCGAGGCGACTGGCGGTATGAGACCGGGCACCGTCGTCAACAGACCGAGGATGAGGATGACGACGGCGGCGCGCGCCCTGCGCCGTCCCCAACGAGCTGCGTCGTCTTCGACTGGCCCTTCTGTGTCCCGGTATGACGACGCGACGAAGGTGTGCTCGTTGCCGTCGACGTCGCGCGCCGTCATCGGCACCTCGACGACCTCGGGGCCGGTCGCTTCGTGCGCGAAGCTGAAGCGACTCTCGCCAATCTGAACTGAGAACCGACCCAGCTTGTTGGGCGCGCGCCGAGCCCAGCGCATGAGCACGTACCCGAAGAGCCAACCGGCGCTCAAGTGAATCGTGATGAACCAGAACGGCACGAGACGCTCGTTCCAGATGACGTTCTGCGGGTCGAACACGTAGGCGCCGATCGAGAGTACCGTCAAGGTCGTGAGGATCATGCCCAAACGGTCGCGCACCCAGAAGGCCACGATCAGTGCGATGGTCGCGAGCACGATGACCCACCGGTCACCGGCCGCAGCGCCGCTCGACGTGAACCAGCCGAGCTGCGTGAAGATATCGTGCAACGTGCTCACCGAATCATTCGTGTAGCCCATCGAGTTCGTGTACTTCTGGGTCGTGACGAATGACGTCAGCCACCACGCCGAGAGTCCCACCGAGATCAGTCCGGCCACGATCGCGAAGCGCAGCGGACGCGCGTAGTCACCCGCGACTTCGTTGTCCTTGGGATCACCGATGCCGCGACGCTGCAGAAGTTCGAAGATCACGACCACGATAACGGCTTCGATAGTCCAGAACCACGGCAGGATGTGCGCCGCGAGGGTGGCGCTGAGCGAAATGGCAGCCAGCCAGTAGCCCCGGCCGGTTCTCACGCCGCGCGCGAAGAGTCCGATCGTCAAGAGACTCAGCGCGAGTGAGAGCGCGAACGCGTACTCCCCCGCCATCGAGGAGAAGAGATTTCCTCCGTCAATCGTGAACGAGGCGTCAAAGAGGAACGGAAGCGTGGCCACAGCCAACGCTGCGGGAATCGGGCGCGGCGCCTTGAAGAGCCGACCGAGCATGTAGGCGGTGATCGGCATGAGGACGGAACCGAGGATGGTCGCGAGTTTCATCGCGATGGCGAAGCCGACGATGTAACTCCCGAACCACGCCAGCAGGTCCGGCAGTACGAAGTAGTAGGTGTAGGCCGGCATTCCGGCGAACCAGCCGGGGTCCCACGGCGTCAAGTTGAAGGGATTGCCAACCGACTTCAGGTAGGCCGGCACCGCCAAGTGTGAACCGGTGTCCCCGCCGGTGATGAGTGTGTTGGAGAAGATCAGTGAGGGGTGCAACTCCCAGACGGTGACGAAGATCACCGCGAGAATGACCAACGCGTCCATGCGATTGCCGGGCGTGTCGTGTCGTCTGATCCAATCGCGCATCAATGACTCGATCGCTGGCTGATGAGCGCGACGATGGCGACTCCGTTAAAGGACATGTGCGTCACGATGCTCGGGATGAGGCGCTTGGTGCGCCACACCAGCGTCGCCAACACCATGCCGAGGAAGAAGAGGCCGGCGAACTGTAACGGCTCACCGTGGGCCAGTGCGAAGAGCGCCGCGCTCGCCACCACGCCGAATACGACGTTCGTGCGAGAGCCGCCCCTTGGTCCGCCTTCACTCAACGCCCGAAAGAGCACGCCACGAAAGAGCCACTCCTCCATTATGGGCGCCAAGAACGTGGTCATCACTATCAGCACCACGAAACTCGCGCCCACCACCGAACCGAACAGATGATGCACGGGGCCGTTCAGGTGTCGCAGGTGAAAGGGAATGTAGGCCGCGTCCACGAGGAACTGACAGCCGACGCCGAGCGCGATGTAGAAGTAGTCCGTCGGCAGTACTCGCCACTGGTGCGCGAGGTTGCGCAGATTCCCGAGGGTGTAGGCGTAGTAGATCGCGGCGCCGAATCCCATCCAGAGCCCGAGCAGGCCGAGCGCGTTCGCCCACCAGGGAGGGGAACTGGCCTTCGCGAGCGCGTTGAGTCCGCCCGGATAGTGGGCCAGTGACGTGCCGACGAGCTGGAAAAGCGCACCGAGAATCTGACCAGCGAGGAATCCGATGAAGGCCGCGAGCACGATTGCCAACACTTTGGGGCGCTCGACTGACTCGGCGTCGATCAAAGAATTCACAAACAATTACCCTAACAAGCGCTCAGTTTTACTCGGGTGCAAGTTGAGGAGTCGCAGTTCACCTCTAGTCTGGTCTGGTGAGTAACGCACCCGAGGAACCATCCGGCTACAAAAAGTACGTGCCGGGCGGCGACAAGCCAATGGCGCCGGACGCCCGACGACGACTTCTGATGATTGGCTGCATCGCGTTCGTGTTCGCCATCTTCATCATTCCACCGCTCTTCGGCCACAAGACCGTGAAGACCGTCTCGTACTCGAAACTGTTGCACGACGCGTCCCATCAGCAGGTCGACACCGCGATCATCAACTCGACGTCCGGGGTGATCACTGGCCAGTTGACCAACGGCACGAACTACACCACCAATGGCCCGACGCCACTTATCAATAGCGACATCACGAAGTTGCGCACCACCGACAACGTGGCGGTGACCTTCGCGAATCCGTCAAATCTTCTGGGCGCCTTGCTCCCGTATCTCATCCTGGCGCTGATCTTCGTCGCCTTCATGGTCTTCTTATCGCGACAGGCGCGCAACCAGATGACCGGCATGATGTCGGTCGGTCGCTCCAAAGCCAAACAGTTCAATCAGGATCGTCCCAAGACGACCTTCGCGGACGTCGCCGGGTACTTCGGTGTCAAACAAGAGATCAGCGAGATCGTCGAATTCTTGAAGACACCGGGTCGCTACAAAGAGATCGGCGCGTTGATCCCGAAGGGCATCTTGCTCGTCGGCCCTCCGGGCACCGGTAAGACGATGCTCGCGCGCGCGGTCGCCGGTGAAGCGGGCGTTCCGTTCTTCTCGGTCTCCGGTTCGGACTTCATGGAGATGTTCGTGGGCGTCGGCGCCAGTCGAGTACGTGACCTCTTCGCGACGGCGCGCAAGCAGGCACCGGCCATCGTCTTCATCGACGAGATCGACTCCATCGGACGAAAGCGCGGCGCCGGTCTCGGTGGCGGCCACGACGAGCGCGAACAGACGCTGAACCAGATGCTCAATGAGATGGACGGCTTCGACCCCTCCGAGGGCGTGGTCGTGATCGCCGCGACCAACCGCCCGGACGTCCTGGACCCGGCCCTTCTTCGTCCCGGGCGATTTGACCGCCAGATCGTGGTGCCGTTGCCGGACCTCGATGAACGCCTGCCCATTCTGGAGGTTCATTCCAAGAATAAACCGCTCGATTCCTCGGTCTCCCTGGAGATGGTGGCGCGCGGCACGCCCGGCATGAGTGGCGCCGATCTGGCGAACCTCGTGAACGAGTCGGCGCTGCACGCCGTTCGTCGACACTCGTCGACCATTGGCATGGAGGACTTCGAATCGGCCCGCGACCGCGTGATGATGGGACAACTGCGCGACACCATGGTCCTGATGGACGACGAGCGCGAGCGTGTCGCCTATCACGAGAGTGGACACGCGCTCTTGGCCTACGTACTGGACAAGACCGATCCCCTGCACAAGATCACGATCATCCCGCGCGGGATGGCGCTCGGCGTGACCATGACGTTGCCCGAAGAGGACCGTCACATCGTGGCGCGTCAGTACCTCGAGGATTCGCTCTGTATGCGCATGGGTGGTCGTGTTGCCGAGCTCCTCGTCTACGGCGACCTCTCGACCGGCGCCGCCGATGACCTCCAGCGCAATACCGAACTGGCGATCCGTATGGTGCGCGAGTGGGGCATGTCCAAAGAGATCGGACCAATGGCGTGGGGATCGAACAACCAGGTCTTCTTAGGTGAAGACCTCATGCACACCCGTGACTACTCGGACCACACCTCCCAGGTCATTGACGACGAGGTGGAGCGGATCCTTCGCGAACAAGAATCACGCGCCATTGAGGTGTTGACCGTGCACCGGCGCGGCCTCGAGGCGCTGACGCGCGCGCTGCTCGAGCACGAGACGCTCGACGGCGAAACCGCCGCTCGATTGATCGATGAAGCCCACGGTGAGCAAGTGCATCCCGAAGGCACGAAGACGGTGAGTTCACTCGCGGGTGTCGGCGCCGCGTCCGCGTCGAAGAAGAGTCCGACCGCAGCGCCGCTCCCTCCCGTCGTGGCGCCACTGCCGGGTTGGCAGCCGCCAACGCTACCGGCCGTCTAAGCCCGAGACCACCGTCATACCCGCCGGCCGAGTCGGCAACGTGAGCGTCACGATCAACGACGGCCGCGACGCGCGCACGATCATCACGACACCACGGAGTTTGGCGAGCGCCGGAAGCGCGCTGTGCACACTCTCGCTCGTGTCGCCCGCCAGATGTAGTCGACTCAGGATCGACGGCGCGCCCCCACTCCTCGACAGTCTGGTGACGTCGATCGAGATCGACTTGGACGACGTGTTGGTCAACGTGGCCGCATCAAATCCGTGACCCGTGAAGTCGCCGACCAGATATTCCGGTTCCGGTGACTGGGGAGCACTGAGGGCGATGTCGTTGCCCGTGCCCGTCGCGAGCGCGGCGATCACCGGTTGACTCGAACTCATCGACACGCTGGCGTAGCCCGCCGCCGGGATGGCCGTGTTGGGCGTGATCGACGCGACGGCACTGCCGTAGGGCGCAACGCTCAACGTCTGATTCGGCACGTGATAGCGAGGAAGCGTCACCTTGAGTGTGACGTTGGCCGGTGTCGGTCCGGGATTGGAGAAGCGAATCTGCGCGGTGGCGTTGTTCGACGTCGTGACTAGAGGAAAGATCGCCGAGAATGACGGTTCCTCGACGCCGGTTTCATACGACACCGTCGGACCGGACTTCTGGAGGCCGACGATATCGAGGGTGCCGCGAAGGACGCGAACGTGCACGCCGACGTCACTCTGGTTGACGATGGCGATGCCGAGGTTGATCTCGGCCTGGGAGTGCGCACCGACCGCGTAACCCTGGAACCTCTGCGGAGCGACGTAGCCCTGGGAGGAGAACGTCGAGACGTTGAAGACCGCGGGCGTCGCGGTGGGGTTGTAGACGCTCAAGATCGCAGTCGATCCCACGGTCGTGTCGAAGCCCGCGGCGAACCAGTTGGTGATGCCGGTCGAGATGCAAGGCGCCTCGCTGGTGTGGCCTTTCGTCACTTCAACACCGACGACCCCGCCCCCACTGACCTGCGCGCCGACCCCGAAGTAGTCCCCGTGGACGCCGGTATTCGGATCAAAGCCGAACTGATCGTACGCGCCCAGGTTCAATTCGTTGGCGAAGCCGACGCCCAGGTTCGAGACGTGATCAATGGTGACCTCGTGTGATTGGCCGGTCGTATTGATCAAGATCACGCGACCCGATTCACCCAGTTTCGCGCTCGAGAACCCGGTGCAGTAGAGCGCGGTCGATTCGGCTCGACCGTTGAGTGCGAGGGTGCTCGGGAGTTGGGAGGGATTGGCGTTCTTGGCCATCGAACTCAACACGCCCACCACGATCAACGCGAGGGCCAGGACCACGAACAGTGGAGCGCGGCGAAAACTACTCATGGTGCTCCTTGGTCCGTCGCGAATGCGCGGCGCGACGTCGACCAGTGAAGAGCCACTCGAGTCGATGGACCCAGCCGAATCCCAGCCAGACGAGGGCCCACATCAATAACGTGAATGCCGCGAGCAGCGCGTTGAGTGGTAGACGATGCAGCACCAATTGGGCGAATGGTCCTCGATTGGCGTCGTTTTCACCGGCCGTCGGACTGACCTGAAAGATCGGTGTCCAAAGGTGGTCAATCGCGCGCGACGTCGGTTGGCCGTCGATGTTCAGAGCGAAGGCGCTCGCCGGGGCGAAACCGGCCTGAACACTCGCACCGGCGACCACCGGACCACTGTTCGAGGTGCTGGAGAACACTGGCGTCGGGACTTTCTCGTTGGCGACGCTCTCCGAGACGATGCCGCGGAAGAGTGAATTGGAGAAGACCTCGACCGACTTGGTCTGCAGTTCGAGCGAGAGGTCGCTCTGGCGCCCGAGCGCCGTCAACAACACGTTCGGTACGGGGAGCAACGGGACGGTCTGAACCCCTTGCAGTTCCGGGGCCGATGAGTTCATCACGACGATCGTGGAGATCCCGGCCGGGGCGAGCAGCTGGCCGAGTCGAACGGTCTCGCCCTTCAGCGCCGATTGCACGGCGTCCAAGATCGCGTTGCTGGTGCCCGAGTCGGGTGTCGTGAAGAGCGATGTCCCGCTGGGCAGTCCATTCGTTGACGTAGCGACTTCCAGCCCGGGCGCCACCGACCATCCGGCGAGTGGCAGGACCGCCGGGTCGCCGAGCCACAGGACGCGATAGCCCCCCGTCGCTGCCGGGGCCAACGTGCTCAACGATTCGGCGACACTCGTGGTCGGTAGATCGAATCGTCCGCTCGCGAAGATCAACGCGAACGGCACGGCCGCCACGACCAACGCCGCCACCGTCAGGCCCGCGGCGACTTGACGCCACCCGAAGCCCGCCTGACGCAGGTCGTTCTCAAGGGCACTCACACCGAGTCCGATGAGCAGCGCGAGCATCACCATGGAGAGCGCCAAGAGCACGTCGAGGTCGGGAGCGAATGAACCCATCCAGTGGCGAGCGTTGAGGCCGGCCACGACCAATGTCAGGGACGCGATCGACGCTGCTTTGGTGGCGATGCGGCGACGTTCGCCTCGACAGAGCAGCAGTCCGACGAGCGCCGCGCCGGGCAATAACCATCCGGCCCAGGACAGTCCGAACCCGCCGTCCGCACCGCGCAGAATCCCCGGGAATGACGGCACCGACCAGGGGCCGCGCGCCAGACCGAACACGCCCAGTGCGCGGCGTCCGGCGAGGCCCACGTCGATCGTCAGGGGCAAGAGGAGAATGGCCACGTTGAGCCACAGTGAACCAAGGAATCGCCACGGCTTGGACGTGTTGACGCCCTCGTCGGTCTCGAAGAGTCGCGCGAGGAACACGCCCAGGATGATCAGTGTCACGTCGATCAACGTCGCGGGCGCCATCGCGGTGAGAATCGCGATGAGCATCACCGCGAGCATGCGCTGGCCCGACAACGTCGCTCGCCATCCGCGGTGACCGAAGCCCACCGGTTCGCCGTAGGGCTGGGTACGGAAACCGGGTACGTCCATCAACTCGAAGAGGCGTCGAACGATGAAGGGCAGTCCCGCGACGACGAGCAGCACGTCGATGCGACCTTGACTGATCATGTCCAGACCGAGCGGCAGCGCCATGTAGGCGATTGATGCGATGACCCGGGCGCGGTTCGAGACTCGCCCCTTCAAGAGTCGACTTATCCCGATCGCCCCGATCGGGATCGCGAAGATCAACATCAAACGCGGAAGGATGCCCATTCGACCAAGGACGAACGTGCCCGCGAAGGCGAGCACGGCGTACCCCGGCATGCCCGGGGATCCGGTGCCGACGCCGTTGGGTGACCACGACGCGAAGAAGTGCCGCCACATCATCGACCAGGAGTCGAGCGGCGCGAGACGCCCGATCAACGGGAGGTGCGTCACGACGAGGTTGCGAGAACCGATGAGCCACAGAACGATGACGACCAACACGAGTGCGGCCTGCGAACGAAACGACGTCAGCACGCGCGCCGGCCGGCTACGAATCTCCATCATGGCGCTGTCGGGAATCTCGTCAAACTCTTCGTCTTCCGAAAAGGCCGCCGCGAAACCCACGGCGTCGGCGTCAAATTCGTGGGTCTCGAGCGCTTCGGGCGGGAGAATGCCGCGGGCGCGGTCGAGTCCTTCGCGCATCAAGAGCATGACGAAGCGCTTGAGGCGACTCGCTCCCCCGACCTGGAGTCGACGAAGTTCTTCGTCGGACAGGACTTGGATCTCGTGACGCTGGCGCCGACGCTGGCGAATCCGCCGACGGTGGTGGAAAAGCCATCGCCACGATCCACCGATCGCGCCGGCGCGGTCGGTGTCGCGCCCGATGATCGCCAGGACGAACTCCATGGAATCCATCACGAGCAGCGCAAACAGGGTCGTGAACGCGTAGCGCCGACCCCAACCGGTCGCCACGACGAGCAACTGGTGTCGGCGCTGGAGGTCTTGACGACTGGCGCCTCGGGTGCCGATCGCCGTGACCGATCGCTCGCCCGACGCGATCGTCTCACGGTGCGCGACCTTGGCCGTGGGAGCGACCACGATGCGCGCACCGGCGATCTGGGCGCGCCAACAGAGGTCGAGGTCTTCGCCCAACGCGGTGATCAGGGGGTCGAACCCACGCAGCGTGGCGAAGAGGTCGCTGCGAACGAGCGTGACACCACCGGGCGCGACGAAGACGTCGCGCTCCAGGTCCTGTTGGCCGTGGTCGATCTCGCCTAGTTGCACGCGCTCGTGCACGACGCCGAATCGGTCGCAGGTCTGTCCGACGTGCAGCAACACCATCGGATCGTCGTAGGAGACGACTTTTGGAGTGACGACGCCCGCGTTGGTTCGAAAGGCCGCCTCGACCATCACCTGTATGACGTCCGATTCGAGTCGCACGTCATCGTGACAGAACAGAAAAAACGCCGACCCCTCGACCATCAACGACGCTTCGTTACAGGCCGCGGCGAAGCCGCGATTCTCTTCGAGCACACGGACGAAGGCGTTGGGGGCGACGGCGGCGACGCGCGCCGTGACGTGCTCGGTCTCCCCGTTCGCGACGACGAGCAGGCTTAGTTCCTCGTAGTTCTGGACCGCGAGAGAAGCGACGGCGGCTTCTAGACCCGGCCCGGAACCGGTGGTAACGACGACGGCAACAACGGCCGGAGCTCGAGATTCCATGGGCTCTTCAAGGCTAGTTGGCTCGTGCGGAGCGCCTCGGTTGCTTTCGAGGATGTCTCAGCGCGTTTTGTTGGCAATTCTCACCATTGAACGCGACGCCGGCGCATTTCATCGATGACGTCGTGCAGTGACGTGTCGAGCGTGATCGTCGGGCGCCACTTGGTCGCTCGCCGAAGTTTTTCGTAGCTGCCCATCGACACCGGGACTTCCACCGGCCGCAGGAGCGACACATCAGTGACGAGGCGGACGTGCGGCGCGATGGCCGCGACGAGACGTTGCGCTATGTCGAGCAGCCCCACGTCGACGCCGGAAGCGATGTTGTACACCTCACCGCTGGTCCCCATCTCGGCGAGTAGTCGATACGCGCGTACGACGTCGCGAACGTCGCTGAAGTCGCGCCGCGTCGTGAGGTCGCCGACGACGATCTCCTCGGCGCCGTCGTCCACGGCCTGGAGCAGTCGATCAACGAGCGCGGGAACGACGAAGGCCGTGGACTGACCGGGTCCCAGGTGATTGAACGGCCGAGCGATCACCACACGTTGCTGACGTTCACGAACCGCATCGTGCGCTACGTGTTCGGCCTCCACCTTGCTCGAGGCGTAGGGATTGGCCGGAGCGACGCGAAACGTCTCCACGAGGGGTAGGTCCTCGGCACCCACGACGCCGTAGACGTCAGCCGAACTGACGAGCACGACGCTCGCCGATGGCACTACGCCACTGGCCGCGTCGAGGACGTTCTTCGTACCCAACACGTTCACGCGGGTGTACTCAATTGGGTTCGACCACGACTCGCCTACGGCGGTCAACGCCGCGAGGTGATAGATCGTGTCGGGTTGCACGCGCCGCAAAATGGCGAGGACACTTCCTACGTCGGTCACGTCGCATTCACGGTCGACGCCGACGGCGTCGTCGCCCTGGGTGCGCAGGTGTGCCAGGAGGTGATGCCCGACGAATCCGTCGGCCCCGGTGACGAGCGCCTTCATCGTCGTGCCGCCATCTCATAGGCCTTCACGTGTTGAGCGATCGATGAGTCCCAGGTGAAGATCTCCGCGCGAGAGCGCGCGCGCCGGGCCTGGAGCATGCGCTCATCATCGTTCATTTCGAGAGCGGTCGTCAGCATCTCGGCCAACTGCTCGGCGTCGCCGGCGCGAGCGAGCAGCGCCGCGTCTCCGGCGATCTCGGACATCACGGTGTCCGAGGACGTAACGACGGTTGCCCCGCAGGCGAGCGCCTCCAGTACCGGCAGTCCGAATCCCTCGCCGCGCGACGGGTAGGTCACGGCTCGAGCCTGGCGCATCAGAGCAGGCAACACCGCTTCGTCGACGAAGCCGAGACGTCGAATCCGCGAGAGCGCCGCGTGAGCAGAAATCTTCGCCTCGATCTCCTTCACGCCCCAGCCGGGCTGTCCGGCCAACCACAGTTCGACGTCGCTGTCGTGACGCGCGATCTCGCCGAACGCGTCGAGCAGCACGTCGATGCCTTTACGAGGTTCGAACGTGCCCAAGAAGAATATGTACGGCCGTTCAGCGTTGAGCCCGTTCGCGCGAAGCAGTTCCGCATCACCGCTCGAGTCGGCGCTGAAGCGCTCTAGATCGACGCCGAGCGTCGCCACGACGACGGGTGCGTGCGCGGGAACCTGTTCGTCCAATTGGCGAGCGGTGAACTCACTGATGGTGACGAGAACGTCGGCGTGCCTGGCCGCGTAGTCGATCGCTCGTCGAAAGAACGGCACCTTCGAACGTTCGTGCCACTCGGGGTTCGTGAAGAACGTCAGGTCGTGGATCGTCACGACTGTCGGCGTGGACGAGCGATGCGGCATCGTGTAATGCGGCGAGTGCCACACGTCCACTGAGCGCGCCGTGGCGCTGTGCCCGGCCACCCACGCCTCGTAGAGGAGACGAGAGGGTCGAGCGTTCGGAATGATTGAGGCGATGCGCGTGGAGGGCGACCAGTCGTGCCAGCGCAAGGTGTCATCTCGGCGCGTGACGAGCGTCGTCTCCACCCCGGTTGCGGGGACTCGGCGCGCCAGTTCACCGATGTAACGTCCGGCCCCGGCGAGGCGCGGCGGGACCGCCGACACGTCGAGGGCGAGTTTCATTGCCACGCCGCCAGGTGATCGAGGGCGACATTGCGCCACGTGAGATCGGCCACCGAGTGGCGTCGAGCGGCTTGACTTTCGTCGTCATCACCCAGGCGCAGCGCGGCGAGCAGTCCTTCGGCGATTGACTCCACGTCGAGGGGGTCGACACGAACGACGAGTTCATTCGCCGCGACGCTCGGCGTCGTGGCACTGGCGACGACGCGCGTGCCGACGTTGAGCGCCTCGGCCGGCGGCAATCCCCATCCCTCAGCCAGTGGCACGTACGCAAACACCGTGGCGTCGCGGTAGAGGCCCAGCAGCGTCTCGCGCGACACCAAACCCAACTCGGTGGCGTCACCGGTACGCACCCCACCCCAGCCACGGGGACCGACCAGCACCAGCGTGCCGAGATCGGGAATCTTGGTGGACGCGATCCGATGTGCTTCAACGAGACGTTCGATGTTCTTTCGCGTTTCGATCGTGCCCGCGTACAGCGTGAATGGTCCGTGCACGCCGTGTGACGCGAGCAGTTCGTGCACGGACGTCTGCGACGCCGCGCTCTCGACGTCGTCGTCGACCCCGAGTCGAACACTGTGGATTCGCGATGCGTCGATACCTTCGTCGACGAGTCGCTCGGTCAAACCGGGCGACGTGACGATGACGCGGAGTTCTTTGCGATCAGCGATCAACTTGAGCCGGCGATCGTGAAAGCGGATTCCCGCGGGCGTCGAGATCTCCGGTCCGTCGCGCCACAACAGGTCGTGCATCGCAATCGAATGCACCGCGTTGGCCGAACCGCCGCCGAAGGGGCCGGCCATCGACGTCGCGTGCACGACGTTCGAGTCCCGCGGTACACCAAGCGGCCAGATCGGCCAGAGTCGTGACAAGAGACGCACGCCACACGGTGCGTTGACGACGCGCAACGCCCGTTCGCGCTCGAGCGACGCGCCCTTCGGCGCGACACCGACGACGTCGAGCGACGGGTCGGCGAGGTCGTGCAGACCGGTTGCCAGCCCACGAACGTACGTCGCGATGCCGCCCGGCTGGGGGCGACTGAGTTGCTCGATCGAGATGGTGATCGTGCGCTTCACGTCGTCCAGCCTCGCACGACTTCGTTGTACAGCGAGAGGTACGCGCGAGCCGCAGTGTCCGGCGCGAAATCGACCGCGCGCGAACGTCCGGCCGCGACCATTATGGAACGCCGCGAATCACTCGTCCACACCTCGTCGAGCGAGTCAAGGACTTCGTGACCGTCCCCGAAGAGCGCCGCGGCGCCTTCGAGTAACTCTCGATTGATCTCGGTCGCACGCGCGAGCGTTGGCACACCAGCCGACAGCGCGGCGATGGCGAAGGACGGGAACCGAGCACCATCCGAGAGGTGCATCACGACGCGCGCGTTCGCGAGCGCATCGCGCGCGTCCTCCCGGGCCCGCACCGTGACCGCGAGTGCGTGGGAGCGAATCTTCTGAGCGACGGCCATGCTCGCCAGGGCCACGACGCGCGAATCGTGTTGCGTCGCGAAGGCAATCAGTTGGGGCGCCAGTTCGATGAAGAGATCGTCGACGCCCGTGATGTTGACCACGAGGTCCGTGCCGTTACGCGTCGCGTCGACCCGGGGCACCGCCGGCGGCACCACGACCACTCGACTTCGAGCCACGCCGAGCACGCTGATCACCTCGTGGCTCGCGCTACGACTGGAGGCGACGAGCGTCGCACCGCGCTCGACCGCACGACGAAGTTGGGTGATACGCAGATGTGTCCGGGTCTCGTCGCGTAACGGTCGAAGATCGTCGACCGAGACGATCAGCGGAATGTTCTGGGTGGGCGGCGTCGCGAGTCCGGCGACGTGTATGAGGTCGACCGGAGGCAAGAGGCCATTAATCGTGCGTCCCAGGCTTCGGCGCCAGAGGGGCGACCAGAGTGCGCGCAGCGCCAAGTGCGTCTCGTTGTTCGTGCGCGCCGACGTCCGTGAGCGGAAGCGGACAAGAACACACTCGCGGGTGCGATCGAGCGCGTCGGCCAGATCGGTCATCGAATTGCCCAGCGACTCCAACGAACCGTCCAGATCCAGGCCGACGCGAAGGTTCGAAGGACTCACGAACCAAGAGCCAACGTTCGCATCGCACTCGTCCACGTCGGCCAGATCTTCGTGGCCCACCCACCGAACGCTTCGGTACTCGTCGCCACGAGTCCAATCTGCTCATCGGCGTTGAGCAGAATCAGCGAGCCGCTCTTGCCGAAGTGTCCAAAACTCGCCGCCGGCCAGTCCCCCATCCAGTGATGTTTGTCACCTCGAATCTCCGGACCAAGTCCCCAGGGACACGGTGAGAACTTGCCGAAACCCGGAACGAATCCGTCGAGTTGGGGCGCGTAGGTCGTGATGAGGTGGTTGCGAGTTTCCTTCGCGATGCCGTCCGGCCGCAACCACGCCACCGCCAGCCGGGCCAAGTCATTCGTCGATCCGACGACACCCGACGACGGTCGATCTTCGAGCTTGGCGGTATTCATTCCGAATGGTCGAAAGACTCGTTGCTGCAACCAATTGTCGGCGGTATTGTCACCGATGATCGATTCAACGGCGAGGTCGACGCCGTAGTTGGAGTACATCCGCTGGGTCCCGACCGGCACGACGGGGTCGTCCTGTTCGAGCCCGAGTCCACTGCTGTGCGACAACAAGTTCGCGAGCGTCGAACCGGGGGGTCCGACGGGCTGGTCGAAACGCTGGAGTTCCCAATCGCTCTCCACGCCGAAGGCCAACGACACGACCATCTTGGAAATCGACGCCCACGCTCGAACCTCATCGAGGTCACCGGCTTCGGCGACTCTCGTGACCACACCGCCTTCGAGCGACAAGAGCACCATCGAGGGCGTGCCGGGCCACCCGTCGAGGAGGGAGTGCGTGCTCACAACACTCGATGATACCCAAGCCCCCATAGAGTCTCGAGGGTGATAACGGTTCTCAGCGGTGGCGTCGGCGCGGCCCGACTCTTGGATGCGTTGAGCGACGCGGTCGAGCCGCGTGAGCTCACCGCGATCGTGAACGTGGGCGACGACCTCACGATGCACGGTCTCACGATCTGTCCGGACCTCGACACGATCATGTACACGCTCGCCGGTCTGAACAACCGGGAACTCGGTTGGGGTCTCGCCGGTGAGAGTTGGCGCGTCATGGAAGAGCTGGATGTCCTAGGTGGCGAAGCGTGGTTCCGACTCGGTGACCGAGACCTCGCTACACACCTCTACCGCTCGCAACGCCTCGCCGACGGCGCCACCAAAACTGAAGTGACGACCGAGCTGTGCGAGCGATTGGGTGTGCGAGTTCGGCTCTTGCCCGTCACGAACGACACGCTCGCCACGACTTTTGACACCGAACTCGGTCGATTGAGTTTTCAGGAGTATTTCGTACGGCACCACCACGACGTCGCGGTCACGGCGATCGATGTCGTCGGGGCCAATGAGGCGAGCGCGTCGAACGAGGTCCTCGAGGCCCTTCGCGAGGCGTCACGAATCGTGATCGCGCCGTCGAATCCGCTCATTTCGATCGACCCGATACTGCGTGTTCGAGGTGTACGGGACCTACTCGAACAACGCCGCGACGTCGTCGTGGGCGTCTCACCGATCATCGACGGACGCGCGCTGAAGGGTCCGGCCGATCGCCTGCTCGCCGAACTGGGACACGAGGTGTCGTGCCTCGGTGTCCTCGACTTCTACAAGGGACTAATCGGCACGTGGATCATCGACGACGCGGACGCCGGTCGCGCCGACGAAGTACGCAGTCGCGACGTCGAAGCCATCGTGACGACCACCATCATGTCCGAATCCGACCACGGCCGGCGACTCAGCGCGGCGGTGCTGGCGTGAACGAACTGCGAATCATTCCCCTGCCGTCCGTCGCGATGGTGAAGGAGGGTGACGATCTCGTTGCCCTGTTCCTCGAGGTGTTGGGTTCGTCGAGATTGACGCTCGAAGCGCGAGACCTCATCATCGTGACCAGCAAGGTGGTGTCCAAGTCCGAGGGTCAGGTCGTCCCCTTCGACGGCACCGAGGAACACAAGGTGGCGCTCATCGAAAGCGAGTCCACGCGGATACTTCGTCGCCGCGGGCCGCTTCGAATCACCGAGACCCGTCACGGATTCATCAACGCGAATGCGGGGATCGATCTCTCGAACACCGACGACGGCACGGCCGTATTACTGCCCAAAGACCCCGATCGCTCGGCGCGGCGATTCCGTGGAGAGATCCAACGACGCTGCAACGTCGAGGTCGCGGTGATCATCACCGACACGTTCGGTCGGGTGTGGCGCGTCGGCGTCACCGACGTGGCCATTGGTTCAGCCGGTGTGAAGCCGATCCTCGACCTTCGCGGCACGAGCGACGCCACGGGTCGGGTACTTGAAGTCACGGAGGTCGCAGTCGCCGACGAAATCGCCAGCGCGGCGAATCTGGTGCTCGGCAAGGCCGAGGCAACGCCATTCGCGATCATTCGAGGACTCGACGATTCGTACTTCGGAGAGGGCTCAATCAAAGAGAATGCACTTCGTCGAGCGAACGAAGACCTCTTTCGCTGATTACACCCCGCCGAGGCGAACTTCGCCGGAGAGTTCTGACGCGGGCGCCACGTGTTCGTTCGCACCCACCACGCACGTCGCGCCTAATTGGGAGTAGCGACCAATGACCGCACCGGGTCCAATAATCGAGGAACGGATGACGCAGTTGCTCTGCACGATGGCCCCGGGGAGCAGGACCGTCTCTTCGAGGATCACGTTGGCGCCGACCACGCAGTCGCTGTCGACGACCGAGTTGGTCAACGTCGCCGAGACGTCGACCGTGGCCGAGGGATGACGCCACGAACAGTTCACGATGTTGGTGAATTCGTGCATTCCCTGGCGTCCGTTCAGAATGTCGACGTTCGCCTGAAGGTACGCCTGGGGCGTACCGGTGTCGAGCCAGTAGGCGCCGTCCACCATGGCGTAGAGTTCGCCGGCGCGAGCCAGCGCCGGGAAAGTGTCGCGCTCGACGCTCACGCGACCCTCGGCGGCGATGCGATCGAGCGCGCGCGGCTCGAAGATATAGGTCCCGGCGTTGATGTTGTTCGTCGGCGCCTCGTCTCGCGGCGGCTTCTCCACGAACGAGATGACCCGTCCGTCAGCGGTCGTCGGCACCACGCCGAATCGCGAAGGGTCATCAACGGGATGCAGGGCGATCGTGGCCTCTGCCCCGTGCGCGAGATGGAACGCTTTGAGCGTCGTGATGTTGAGGTCGGTGAGGACATCGCCGTTCACGACGAGGAACGTCTCGTCAAAGCCAAACTGCGTGGCGGCGAAGCGAATGGCACCCGAGGTATCGAGTGGTTCGGGCTCGACGGCGTAGTCCACGCGCACGCCGGCGATCTCGTTGCTGGGATAGGCCTCGGTGAACTGCTCCGGCAGGTAGCCCAGGGAGAGCACCGCGTCGGTGACGTCGTGTCGTGCCAACCACTCAAAGACGCACTCGATCATCGGTACGCCCACGAGGGGCAACATCTGTTTGGGCGTCTCGTACGTGAGGGGCCGTAGCCGCGTTCCCTTGCCGCCGACCAGAATGATCGACTTCAAGCTCAGCCCTTCGGCGCCGTCGTCGTGGTGCTTTTGGTCGTGGTCGTCGTCGAACCGGACTTCACGGTCGTCGTGGTCACCGGTATCGTCACGACGGTCGTCGTCGTCGCCGTCGTCGTCGTCGCGTCGGAGACCATTTGGTCATCAGTCACGGTCGACGGCGGCCTCGGCACGACGCCGGCCGGATCGAAGGCCATCGTGATGCGCAGGTCCGGCGCGAACTTTATGGTCGCGGGGTTCGTCGTGATGGTCGGCTTCTTCTGTCCGAACGTCGTCCAGTAGGCGTAACTGACCTTGCCGCTCTGTCCCGGATAGAGCGTGCCCTTGCCGCTCGGGCAGGCCTGCCCGTTGGTGTAAGACGTATTCGGGTTGGCGGTCCCCAGGACGTTCTTGGGGATCTTCATCTGGGACGTGCTGATCAAGAGGCCGGGATACTCGTCACCGAACTGCGACAGGGTCGCATTGTTGCCCGAGTCGGCCGCCGAGACCGGGTCGATCTTGAGGACGTCGGCCTGGAGCGCGTACATGCCCTGGGCCTTCAGCGAAGTGTCGGTGGCCAGGTACGGCAGGTTCTTGCCGCAGGCCTGTATGGAGAGCGCGGCGAACCAGGTGGTACCGATTTTGGGCGCAATGCCCGCGGGGTTCTTGGCGGGGTGCTGGTACTCGTAACGGGCAAAGACGGTCGCGACCAGGCCCAGGACAACGATGACGGCGAGGGCTCCGTAGAAGTTGCCGGGACGCGTCTTCTTGTAGGCCTTGCCGCCTCCCGACGCCCCGACCCTACTTACCCATCTGCCTGTTGCGCTCTTAGCCACGGGGACAACGCTACTAAAGAATGCGACGTCATAAATCCCGTCCGCGTAGGGGCGGAGGGATTCGAACCCTCACTGGAGGCGGTTTAAGCGCCTTGCCTCTGCCAATTGGGCTACGCCCCCGTACACGGATGTTGCGTCGTAACCGTAATGCATTGTAAAGAGTTTCTAAACTCCCTGAATTCAGAAAACCCTTAACTAGGCTGGTTTCATGATTCGCGTGCGTCGTCGGGGCACGACTCGATCAACTCCCCTCGTTGTTCTGGCGCTTTGCATCGCCGCGTTGATTGTCACGCCCGTCGCCGCGCACGCGGCGAGCATCACCCAGACCCAGGCCATGATCGAGGACCTGACGAATCGACTCTCAAGGCTGGAAAAAACCAGCGAAATCACCTCGAACCAGTACGACGCCGACCGGGTCAAAGTAGCGACGATCACCGCGAACATCAAGAAACTCCAGGGCAAGGAGCGAGGCAAGCGCGCCGCCATCAAGGTCACGCAAAAAGCACTCGTGAAGGCCATCGTTCGCGCGTACGTCCTCGGCGCATCCGACGCGCAGATCCTCGCACTCTTCAATGACAACCCGACACAAATCGGCGCGCGCAACGTCTACGAGCACGAGGTCATCGGCAACCTCAATGAGTTGAAGCACACGTACCAGAAAGAGAGGACCTCGCTCGATTCCACCATTCGACTCGTCGGCGTTCAACGACGAGACGCCGGCCAACAGACCTACGCCATGTCACGGTTGCTCTCGCTCAATATCTACAACACCAATACGACGCGAAGCACCCTCAACAAGATGACGGTGACACTGAAGGGTCAGATCATCGCCTACGAGATCCAACAAGGTGTCCTGGCCGCCGAGGGCCACAACCTCGCCGCCGAAGAGACCGCGATCACCGCCGCCTCGGCCGTGGGAGGCCAGAAGGCCGCGAACGCAGTGACCGAAGCCATCCAACAAGCCTCCCAGGCAGTCACCCTCGTCAACGTCGGCAGCACCGCGCAGGGCCTCGCGGCCGTGAAAGCCGCCGAAAGCCAGATTGGCGTGCCCTACGTCTGGGGCGGCGAGACGCCGGGTCCAGGAGGTGGTTTCGACTGTTCCGGTCTCGTCCAGTGGGCCTGGGCCCAGGCGGGCATCCAGATTCCGCGTACAACCGAATCGCAGTACCCGGACCTGGTCCACGTGACGCTCAACGATCTCGAGCCCGGTGACCTGCTCTTTTATTACAACCTCGACGGCGACCACGCGGTCGACCACGTCGTCATGTACGTCGGCAGCGGGCCGTGGGGCACGAGTACCGTCATTGCGGCCGCCCACACCGGCACCGACGTCGAGTTTGCACCGGTCTTCACGTCCGGACTGTATGGCGAAGCTCGGCCCTAGCCACATTGGTCATGTATGCCCGCCGAGCGTGCTCGAGACAATCATTCGAGCGCGAGAAAGTGTGCCGCCGGAGGCGAAGCGCTCAGTCGCGACTCGGCAAGAGCCAGTCGGCCACCAACTCCGGTGCCCGGTCACCCCACTCTTCGGCGGTGATGGCGTATCGGGCGTGGTCTTCCCAGGCGCCGTCGATCTCGAGGTAGCGCTCGGCGATGCCTTCGAAGCGAACGCCGAGTTTCTCGACGACGCGCCGCGACGGGGCGTTGCGAGGAATGATGTTCACTTCGATACGGTGCAATTTCAACGATTCGAATGCGTACTGCAAGAGCACGATGACCGATTCGGGCATCAGGCCCTGACCAGCGACGGCCTGGTCGATCCAGTACCCGACGAAGGCCGACTGCAGCGGGCCGCGCTGTATTGACGACAGCGTGATCTCGCCGAGGAATCGACCGTCCTGGAAGATGCCGAAGCCGAAGCCCGTACCGAGTTGGCGTTCGCGCTCTCGAATGGCGCAACGACTCGCGAAGCTGCGCTGGTCGTCGGCCAGGTGCGACGAGTGCGCCGAGCGCGGCTCCCACTTCAAGAGCCAGTCACGGCACCGGCTGCGTACTTCGTACCAGCCGTCGTAATCCTGCTCGGTCATCGTGCGCAGCACTATTCGCCGGCCGTGCAGGGAGATGGGCGAATAGATAGCTGTTCGTGTGCTCACCGTGATCGATTCCTCACCCACCCATCGTTACAGGTTGCGCGTCACGGCGCATTTCGAGGGCGGAGCAGTGAATCCGTGATGCCGTCGAGGATGTCGTTCTCCGACGTGAGCAGTTCATTCGCCCCTAGGCGGGTCATGACCGCGACGAGGACGTAGAGCCCGGCGTGAAGGACGTCCTCGCGGCCTTTCACCATTCCCGGCCGAGCCAGACGATCTTCTGGCGACTCGGCCGAAAGACGGTCGCGCCAAAGCTCGACCGTCGCCAATGAGAGCGTGCGGTGGTGCACCGCGTCGCGGTCGTACTTCTCGAGCCCGGCGTCGAGTTGCGCCAGTGTCGAGACCGAGCCGGCCAGTCCCACCAAACGGACGTTCCCGACGAGCCGAGCTAAGTCCGGCACCGCGCTCCAGGCGCGATCGAGTTCAGTCTCGATCATTGCGCGAGCGGCACTGTCACTCGCGCCACTCACGACGCCCTTGCCGAGGGCGCGCTCGGTCACTCGTACGCACCCCAACTGCATCGAGTAGCTCTCCAGGACGCCGTCGATCTTGACCGCCAGTTCGGTTGAACCCCCGCCGACGTCCACGATCACGGTCGATCGGTCGTCCGGCGCAAGTCCCGACGTCGCACCGATGTAGGAGAACGTCGCCTCTTCGTGGCCGTCGAGAATACGCGCGTCGACGCGCGTTCGTCGACGCGCCTCGTCAAGAAACTCGTCACCGTTGACGGCGTCGCGCACGGCCGAGGTCGCGACGAGCAGTCCGCGATCGACGCCGGCCTCGTCCATGTATGAGCGGTACTCGCTCAAGACGTCGTAGGAACGCTGCAGCGCCTCGGGCAACAGCGTCTTGGTCGCGTCCACTCCCTGACTGAGTCGAGTGATGAGCGCCTCTCGGCGAATCGTCTCGTTTTGATCGTTCACGATCAACAGTCGAGTTGAGTTGCTACCGCAGTCCAACGCGGCGACGGATTCAGCCACGGACGTCCTCAATCGACAGATCGGGGAGATCCACCTCGTGCGCCACGAGTTCGCCAACGGGATCACTGGCCCCCACGAGATAGTTGGCGAGATGGGCGTGGAGGCACTTCACGCCTTCGCGCGTGCCTCCGACACCGCCGCGGGCCTGGGCGCCGTCGGTGCGCACGGTGGCGAGGCGGCGCCGCTCGGCGTACTCCTCGTGCGTTTTCGCCAGCGAGTCGCTGTCGACGAGGTCTTCAAATCGGTGGACTCCCCCATTACCCTCAATTCGACTCACGGCGTCGTGAAGATCCGGATCGACCAGCCAGAAGAGTGTCGGCATCGGCGTACCGTCACGAAGGTGCGGTTCATTTTCGATGACGACCGGTCGACCGTCGAGTCGTCGCACGACCACGGCGCACCGTCCCGAGAGGGCTCGACCAAGGTACTGCTCGATGACGGCGATATCAGCGAGCGACGCGTCGCGAAAACTCAACGCCAGAACTCAAGGGTGCGCGTGAGGCGCGAGAGAAATGCTTTCGCCGACGAATGGTGCTTCGATATGGTTGGAGAGTTCGCGGCCACCAACGACGAGACCGACGACGGTGAGACGAGGGGCTGCAGTCCGGGGTCGCCGACACTTTGATCGACGTTGCCCGGCCCGTCGCCCGGCAGCACCTGGATCAGGCTCTGACCCGGCGCGACGAGTTGATACTGCTCTCGAGCGAGCAGTATCGCCGCCGATTTCGAGTCGATGGACTTCGCCTGGAGCGTGAGGGCGTGCTGTTGACTCTTGAGCGCGTTGATCTGCGCGGTCGCCGTGTTGAGTTCGCTCTGCTGGTGCCAGATCGCGGTCAACGGGAACCAGCCGACGAGCATCACGATCGCCGTCACGACGGCGAGGGGCACCATCCAGTGGTTGCGATCACGAGTTACGAAGCTATTTGAAGCTGACACCTGCCGCCCCCGACAAAGACGTTGCACCAAGAAAACGGGCCTGATCCCCGAGTTGTTCCTCAAGTCTCAGCAATTGATTGTACTTCGCCACTCGGTCCGTACGCGCCGGCGCACCACTTTTTATCTGTCCGGCGTTGGTCGCGACGGCGAAGTCAGCGATCGTGGTGTCTTCGGTTTCGCCGGAGCGGTGCGAAATCACGACGCTATAACGATTTTCGATGGCTAAGCGCACGGTGTCGAACGTTTCACTCAATGTGCCGATCTGATTCAACTTGACGAGAATCGAGTTGGCCACGCCGAGATCGATCCCCTTCTGGAGCAGCGTCGTGTTCGTCACGAAGTTGTCGTCTCCGACGAGCTGCAGCTTTTCGCCCAGTCGCGTGGTCAAAGACGCCCAGCCGTCCCAGTCCTCTTCGGCCATGCCGTCTTCGAGCGAGACGATCGGATAACGATCCACGAGGTCGGCCCAGTAGTCGACCATCTCCTCGCTCGAGAGCACACGACCCTCACCGTCGAGGTGATAGGCGCCGTCGCGATAGAACTCTGAGGCCGCCGGGTCCAGCGCGATGGCGATGTCGCGTCCCGGCGCGCGACCGGTCGATTCGATCGCTTCGACGAGCACCTTCACCGCGGTCTCGTTGTCCGGGAGGTCCGGTCCGAAGCCGCCCTCGTCACCGACGAGTGTCGACAGTCCGCGCTTGGTGAGGAGACTCTTCAACGCGTGGTAGGTCTCGGTACCCCACTGCAGGGCCTCGGAGAACGTCGCGGCGCCGATCGGCATGACCATGTACTCCTGGAAGTCGATGGAGTTCTTCGCGTGCGCGCCGCCGTTCACGACGTTCATCATCGGCACCGGCAGGACGTGGGCGTTCACGCCACCGAGGTACTGGAAGAGTGGTCGGTCGCCCTCCATGGCCGCGGCCTTCGCGGTCGCCAATGACACGGCGAGGATCGCGTTCGCGCCGAGACGGGCCTTGTTCGGCGTGCCGTCGAGGTCGATCATGGCGAAGTCAACGGCGCGCTGGTCGTGCGCGTCGAAACCTTCGAGCAGGTCGCTGATCTCGCCGTTCACGTACTCAATGGCGTTCTGGACGCCCTTGCCGCCCCACGCGTCGCCCCCGTCACGCAGTTCCACGGCCTCGTGAATCCCGGTCGAGGCGCCCGACGGCGAGACGGCCCGTCCCCACGCGCCCGATTCGAGATGGACGTCGACTTCGACGGTCGGATTGCCTCTCGAGTCAAGGATTTGGCGGCCCAGAACAATGTCGATCGCGCTCATTACGCTGCTCCTCTTGGTTTTGACCAAAAGGTTACTAGGCGACTGAATTCACTCTGGAGGAAGCGACTCGACGTGGCGTATCTCGTCACGCAACGCTCGCGCGCGTTCACGAAGTACTCCTTCGAGATCGACGCCCGCCCACTGCGCCAACTCCACGAGCGCCACGATCGCGTCACCCCACGAGTGCTCGACGTCGGAAGAGGACTGCGCGTCCTGGGCGACGTCGCGGTCCAACGAAAGCGAGCGCACCGCGTCGAGCACGCCCGTGCGTGAGTCCTCGCCCTCGCGACGAAGTTCGACCAGCGAGGCCTTGCGGAGAAGTTTCGTGTAGAGAATCAATGCCGGTAGTTGCCACGCGATGCCGTCGGTGACGCTCTCGCGACCCTTCTCGTCGCGTTTAAGAATCTCCCATCGCGCCGCGACGTCATTGGAGTCGTGCACCCGCACGTCGCCAAAGACGTGCGGGTGGCGACCCGTCAACTTGTCGCGCACCGCGTCGGCGATGGTGGCGAGATCGAAGATCTCCTCTTCGTCACCGAGTTCGGCGTGAAAGACGATCTGAAAGAGCAAATCGCCAAGCTCTTCCTCGACGTGCGCGGCCGCCTCGCCGTTAGCACCGTCGTCAACGCGCACGAAGGCTTCTAACGCGTCGAGCGTTTCGTACGCCTCTTCGAGTAAGTGGCGCGTCAGTGACGCGTGCGTCTGCTCCTGGTCCCAAGGACACTCGGCGCGCAATCGACGCATGAAGGCCACGAGGTCGTCCATGGCCTCACCGGCGGTTCGCAGACCTTCAATCCACAGTGACGTCAAATGGTCGACCGCACCGAAAGAGACCAACTCCTGGGCCGACAGTTCAACGAGTGCTTCGTCGCCCAAGCCGACGTGATGCAATACGGTGACGACGGTGGACTTCGGAAGTCGATCGGCGACGCTCGCCAAAATCTCGGTTGAGAACGTTTGCAAGACCAGCAAGGGTCCGGGGCCCCGAAACGGTTCGACGTTGGCCAGGGCGTCGACGACGCGCAGCCCACTCGCCATCGGATCTCGCCCGAGCGCCGCGCACGCGACGTCGATGATTGACACCGCCGGCTCGAGCACCGTCGTGATGTCCGGCGACGCCACCAAGAGTTCCACGGTTCGCTCCGCCACGACCGGCGACCCGGGCACGGCGTAGAGGACTTCGCGACCCGGAACACTTCGCGCCAGTTCGATCAGGTCGGCCACGATCGCGGCGTAGAGCTCTTCGAAGGACTCCGCGCGCTCGTAGAGTTCGTCGTAACTCGCGGCGTCGACGAATGCCGCCGCGGCCGGGTGGACGCGGGTTCGTAGTCGAAGAACGGACGCGTCGCGCAGCAGGTCGAACGAACGACGAGTGATCTGATCGGCATCACCGGGACCGAGTCCAACGACTCGAACGACGGGCTTCACTTATAGGTTGACGCGCCGACGCCGAGCGCCGTGATCGTCGAGGACCCGACGACGCCGCTCGAGGGCGTGGCCGGTGCGAAGACCTGATGGCCAGTCGAGGCAACTCCCCAACTACCGACCGAGGGGTCGACCGCGACATTCGAGTTGCGCAGGATGACCTCCTTCTGGAGGTTGGCCGCTGTGGCGTTCGCGTTCTCGAGATCGCTGAGCACCGCGTTCTCGGCCTGCGCGAAGGGTGTCGGCGTGCGCTTGGTGGGCGCGACGAACAAGGCGGCTTGCGCGTTGTTGTACGTCGTCTGTTCCGGCGTCGTGGGAAAGGTGTTGAGTGGGGTCGACAGCGTGGCGGTGCGCACACCGGCGTAGGAACTGCTCGACGGTCCGAAGCAGCCGTAGGCCCCGCCCTTCGCGCCCGACGGGTCGGCCGAGAACTTCTTCGCGAGTGCCGCGACGCTCATCCCCGCGGACTGAGCCTCGTTGAACGTGGTCACTTCCGTCGGATCGACGACGGCGACGCTCACGCAGATCGTGTCGTAGTTCGCCGTGTGGGTGCTGTAGTACTGCTTCATCGACGCCAGCGTGAGCGGGACCGTCGTGTTGAGCTTGGTCACGAGATCAAGCGAGGCCGCTTGGGACGCGATCTCGAAGTTGCGCATCTCGGCGGGCATTTCGGCGAGCGCTTGGGTTGAAGTCCCGTTGCACGGCGTGCTCTGGCTCGCCCCCGCGTCGCTCAACTCACTTTCGAGCGTCGTTTGGGCCTTCGCCAAGGTCGCCGCGTCAGGGTGGAACTTCAACGAATTCTTGGCGAACTGATCAATGGCCAGACCTTCGACGCGCAGGTTGGCCCAGGCCGCGGCGCCACTGGCGTTCACCGACGCACCGCCCGCTCCCGGCGCAAAACTGGCCGCGTTCAACGCCGTGACGTAACAGTCCAGCGTGGCGTTCGACGAGATCGCGGCCAATTCGTTTCGAAGCGTGGCACTCGACACCGTCGATCCGTTGACCGAGATCCCCGACGAGTAGTTGCTCAAGCCATAGAGCGTGGCTCCGAGTAGAGCGATGACCAACAGAGCTACGAGACGGCGCACCGACTCAGCCTACCGAATCACGCGTTGGCCTCTTCGGCCACCGCGACCAGGGAACGCAGCATCTCGAGCAGCGCGTGCGGCGTCGATCCTTCGTTCGACACCTCGACGCGCAACTCTTTCGAGCCCTCGTCGTAGGCCCGTGATCCCAGGGTTCGACGGACCCGCATCTGCTGGCTCAGCGACAGTTCGAGTGGCGAGATCTTGATGACGGGCTTGGAACGGATGCCGACTCGAGCCGGTAGCACGACGACGGAACGAACGCCGTGTTCAATGCACTCGAGGCGCAGTTCGCCCAGCTCGAGCAGTCCCTTCGCCGGCGCGGGCAGCGGCCCGTAACGGTCGAGCCACTCGTCGGCCAGGTCGTGGAGTTCCTCCATCGTGCCAACGCCGACCAGTCGGCGGTAGGCCTCGAGTCGAGCGTCGTCCGCTTCGACGTAGTTCTTGGGCAGGTGGGCCTCACCGGGCACGTCGAGATTGATCTGCACGACCTCGGGTACGACGAAGCCCTTCGCGTCGGCGACCGCTTCGGCGACCAACTGCACGTAGAGGTCGTAGCCCACGGCCGCGACCGGACCGGACTGGTCGTGGCCGAGCAGGTTGCCGGCGCCGCGGATCTCGAGGTCGCGCATGGCGATCTTGAAGCCACTGCCGAGCGCGGTGTTGTCGCCGATCGTTCGCAGTCGCTCGTAGGCGGTCTCGGAGAGGACTTGATCGGCGGGGTGAAAAAGGTAGGCGTAGGCGCGTTGGCCACTTCGACCAACGCGCCCGCGCAGTTGGTGCAACTGCCCGAGACCGAGTCGTTCGGCGCGGTCCACGATGAGCGTGTTCACCGACGGCAGGTCGATCCCCGATTCGACGATCGTGGTGCACACGAGTACGTCGAAGCGACCCTGCCAAAAGTCGACCATCACGCGCTCGAGCGTGCCCTCGTCCATCTGCCCGTGGGCGATCGCGATGCGCGCGTCGGGCACGAGTTGGCCGAGACGTCGCGCCACCTGGTCGATGTCCGAGACGCGGTTATGAACGAAGAAGACCTGGCCCTCGCGCAACAGCTCGCGTCGCATCGCCTCAACCACGGCCGCCTCGTTGTACTCACCGACGTGCGTGAGGATCGGTCGTCGATCGGCCGGTGGCGTCGTGATCATCGACAGGTCGCGAATTCCGACAAAGGCCATCTCGAGGGTCCGTGGTATCGGACTGGCGCTCAGAGTCAGGACGTCGACGCCGATGGAACGGGACTTGATCGCCTCCTTGTGGGTCACGCCGAATCGCTGTTCCTCGTCCACGACGAGCAGACCGAGGTCCTTGAATCCGACGTTCTCGGACAACAGACGGTGTGTGCCGATGACGACGTCGAGACTGCCGTCCTTCAGCCCGGCCATCGTCGATTTACTCTCGGCGTCGTCGACGAATCGACTGAGCATCGCGACCTTCACCGGGAATCCGGCGAAGCGGTCACTGAACGTCGCGAAGTGTTGGCTGGCGAGCAACGTCGTCGGGACTAACAACGCCGCCTGCTTGCCGTCCTGGACCGCTTTGAAGACCGCGCGAAGGGCGACCTCGGTCTTGCCGAAGCCCACGTCAGCACAGACGAGTCGGTCCATCGGTCGAGGCAATTCCATGTCGGCCTTGACGTCCTCGATCGCCTGGGCCTGGTCGGCCGTGAGCGTGAAGGCAAAGAGGTCCTCCATCTCGCGCTGCCATTCGGTGTCCGCGCCGAACGCATGTCCCACGGCGACGGTTCGTTGGCGATAGAGATCGACCAACTCCTGGGCCACCAAGAACGCCGCGGCGCGCGCTTTGGCGCGGGTCTTTTGCCATTCGGTACCGCCCATGCGCGAGAGCGAGGGATGCTCGCCGCCGGAGTACGGCGTCAGGGCGTCGATCATCTCGGTCGGCCAGTAACTGCGACCGTCCTTGAACTCCAGGATCAAATAGTCGCGGGTCGTGCCGTTGATCGCCCTCGTGGTCGTGCCGGAGAACCGCGCGACACCGTGTTGACGATGCACCACCAGACTGCCGACCGCGAGGTCATCGAAGAATCCATCGACGTTGCGCGCGCGCGTTCGCGCGACTCGGTGGACCGTGCGCCTCCCGGTGAGGTCACTCTCGCTCCACACCACGATCTCGGGGTTGTCGATGCTGAAGCCCGACGCCAACGAGCTCTCGAGGACGCTGATGCGTACGTCGAGCACCTTGGTGGCGTCGGTCGAGACTTCCAATCCCTCGCCGCGCAATTGATCGGCCATTCGCTCCACGGCGGCCGCGTTGGACGTGAGTACCACGCCGCGTCGCGTCGTCGACCACCCGCGTACGTGCGCGGCGATGCGCGCGGCGTCGCCCTGGACGACGGGCGGTGAGGTGAGAGCGAGTGAACCGGTCGACCCGGCGAGCGACGCGTCTAAGGCCACATCGATACGGCCCTCGAGGACCTTTGACCAATCCCGGTGCAGCAGCGCAATCTCCGACGTCGCGTGCCACGTGGCGGCGACCGCATCGGTCAACTCTCGTTCTTCATCGAGCAGGTCGGCCAGTCGACTCTGCACCCGATCGGGCTCGACCACCAGCACCGTCGCCGCGGTGACTTCGTCAAGGAGCGTGCGCGCCTCGTCGATGAAGAGCGGCATCCAGCCCTCCATGCCGTCGAAGAGTTGGCCCGTCGCCAGTCGGTCGAAGGTGGCCCGACCCCACGGCATGGCGTCGACCATGCGATCGGCCCCGCGACGTGCGTCCTCACTCAAGAGCCATTCGCGCGCCGGCGCCACGACGGCCTCGTCGAGGTCGTGCAGTGATCGTTGATTCGCGATGTCAAAGGACGTCAGTCGCTCGACTTCGTCGCCGAAGAAGTCCAGTCGAATCGGCTCGTGGCCCTGCGCCGGCCAGAGGTCGACGATGCCGCCACGAACGGCGAACTCGGCGCGGTGCTCGACCAGGCTCTCGCGGCGATAGCCACTTCGCGCGAGCGAGGCAATGAACTCGTCGCGGTCCAATTCGCTCCCGCGTCGAATGACCAGGGGCGCGATGATGTCGTCGGGCGAAAGGACCTGCGCGATCGAACGGGCCGACGCGATGATGACGTTCGGCGCGTAACCCTCCGCGATGCGCCAGCGCAACAATGCCCTGGTCGCCATCGTCTGATTGTCCGGACTGACGCGCTCGAGCGGGTGCGTATCCCAGCCCGGCCACAGGGCGACTTCTTCGTCGGGACCGAGGAGCGCGGCGACGGAGTCTCGTAGCGATTCGGCCTCATTCGACGTCGCCGCGACACAAATCGTGAAGTCGTTCTCGAGCGCGTAGGCCGCGACCGAAAGCGGCGTCGCGAAGGAACTTGGTGTGAAGGTGCCGCGCGCGTTGTCCGCTCGAATCGATGGGGCTATTCGTTCGAGGACCCGACGCAGGCCCGTGGCCTCAGTCACGAGCGGTTGACACGTTGTTGGGCATCCTCGAATTCATAATCCAGGAGTGTCTCAATGGCGTCGGCGGCCGCCGCGACGAACTCGGCCATCGCGTGTTTCCTCGCGCCGGTCGGGCGCTGGAGAACGTAGTCGGCACCCTGCTCCTTGGTCGGCGGCTTGCCGATCCCGATTCGCAGTCGCGAGAAGTCGTTGGTGCCGAGCGTCTTGGCGATCGAACGCAGTCCGTTGTGTCCCGCGAGCCCACCACCGAACTTGACTTGCAGTCGGCCCGGTTCGAGGTCCAATTCGTCGTGCGCGACGACGAGTCGCGCGAGGTCCTCGAGTGACGTTCGCTTGAGCAACGGCGGCAACGCGGCCCCGGATTCGTTCATGAACGTGGTCGGCACGGCCAGTGTGATCGGTCCGCGCGGCGTGGGCACCGTGGCACTCAGTGCGCGCTGGCGACTTTCGTGGACGAGTCGTACGCCGCGGCGCTCGGCCACCAGCCGCACGGCGTCACCGCCGACGTTGTGACGCGACCCCTCGTACTCAGAACCGGGATTGGCCAGTCCGAGAATGACCAGTGTGCTCGCACTCCCGCGTCGGTCGTGTTCGCGAAAGCGCCGGAGCGCCACGACGAACTATTCCGCGGTTTCGGTCTCCGCGGCCACCTTCACGGGGGCCGTGGTGCGACCGGGACGTGACGTCACGACCGAAACGGTCGGGTCGCCACCAGGTTCGACGCCCTTGGGCAACGCGAGGTCCTCGACGCGGATCGTGCCGCCGACCTTGAGGTCCGTGATGTCACAGTCGATGTGCGTGGGGATCTGGTCGGGGCGGGTGCGCACCTCAATGGAGAACATCTGCTGGTCGACTTCCCAGTCAGCGTGTCGCACTTCAACCGCGTCGCCAATGATGTGGATCGGCACTTCGACCACGACCGGCTCGTTCGGGTCCACGACCTGAAAGTCCACGTGAGCGACGGTGCCGCGCACCGGGTGTCGCTGGATGTCACGGGCCATGACGAGGAACTTCTTGCCGTCGGCGTCCAGTTCGATCAGGGAGTTGATGCCCTGCTCGCCCGAGACCGCGGTGCGAAACGACTTGGCCTCGACCGCGATCGGCAGCGGTTCGACGCCTTCGCCGTAGACGACGGCCGGAATCGAGCCGGCCAGGCGCAGACGACGGGCGTTGCGAGAGCCCTTCCCCCGGGTGGCGGTGGCGTTCAAAGTGGCGTGTGACATCGAAACTCCTATTCGAGTGGCTGGCGCAAAGGCAGCGCGCACAAGAGAACCAGTCTAGCCGACCTCGCGCGAGGTCTCCCGGGTCAGAGCAGGTTCTCGCCGCCGAAGATGTCCGATACCGAGGCGTCCTCGAAAATCGCCGAAATCGCGTTGGCGATGATCGTGGCGATCGAGAGAATCTCCAAGTTCTCGAATCGTCGCTCGGGCCCGAGGGGCAGCGTGTCGGTGACGATGACGCGACTGATCGGTGCGTTGAAGAGGCGGTCGACGGCCGGCGGGGAAAAGACCGCGTGGGTCGCCATCACCCAGATCTCCTCGGCGCCGTGGGCCTTCAAGAGATCACAGGCCGCCACGATAGTGCCCGCGGTGTCGATCATGTCGTCGATCAACACGCAGTGGCGGCCGTTCACTTCACCGACGATATGGCGCGCCTCGGCGATATTCACCTGCCCGCGCGGGCGCGTCTTGTGGACCAGCGCGAGGTCACAGCCCAGGTGCTGGGCGTAGCGCTCGGCGACCTTTACGCGACCGGCGTCGGGAGCCACGACGACGAGGTCGTGCGGATTCGAGACGTTGGCCATCAAGTACTCCTCGAAGACCGGCGCGGCCACGAGGTGGTCGACCGGGATGTTGAAGAATCCCTGGATCTGACCGGAGTGGAAGTCGACCGAGAGCACTCGAGTGGCACCGGCCGCCTGGAGCATGTCGGCGATCAGTTTGGCCGTGATCGGTTCGCGACCGGCCGACTTGCGGTCCTGGCGGGCGTAGCCGTAGTTGGGGATCACGGCCGTAATGCTCTTGGCCGAGGCGCGCTTGGCGGCGTCGATCATGATGAGCTGTTCCATCACGGCGTCATTGACCGGCGTCGCGTGGGTCTGCACGATGAACACGTGCGCGCCGCGGATCGATTCGTCGAAGCGACAGTGGATCTCGCCGTCGGCGAATTCGCGCAGATTGGCCTCGGTGAGCGTGACGCCCAACTTCTCGGCGATGTCCATCGCGAGGGCCGGATGACAGCGGCCCGTCACCATCACGAGGCGCCGTTTGGCGAGTGTCTCCACGGCGCCAGCGTACAGGTTCGAGAGAGGTGATTTAAGTGGTGCGGTACGAGAAAGGCGTCACGACCTCGCCCGAAGCGATGACCGCACCGGGCGCGAGCACGACGAATGAATCAATACGAGCGTCGGCGCCGATGCGCGCATTGGTCGCCTCGACCGTCGCCACCTGGGCGCCCTCCCCGACGAACACGTCGTTCAAGATGGCGTTGGGACCGATTCGCGCGCCACGTTCGATGACGCAGTGGCCCTTCAAGACCGTGCCGGGCAGTAGGGAAACCTCGGGGGCCAACTCCACTTCGGCGTCGACGTAGGTGTTGAGCGGACTCCAGATCACGACGCCGCGGTGCAGCCACTTCTCGTTGATCCGTCCGCGCAGTACCGCCTCGGCTCCGGCCAGCTGGACCAGGTCGTTCACGCCGGCGGCCTCGCTGGAGTCCTCCAGAAGTAGCGCCCGGGTGACGTGACCGGTCTCGTGCAACACGGCGATGAGGTCGGTCAGGTAGTACTCGTTCTTCGCGTTCTGTCGACCGACGCGCCGAAGCGCCGGACCGAGCAGGCTGGCGCGCACCACCATGATCGACGTGTTGATCTCGGTGATCAAACGCTCGTCGGCGCTGGCGTCGCGCTCTTCGACGATGCGAGCGATCGCGCCGTTCTTGGCGTGCACGATTCGTCCGTAACCCGACGGGTCCTCGACTTCGGCCGTCAAGACGGTCAACGCCGATTGTGACTCGCGGTGCACGTCGAGCAGCCGAGCGATCGTGCTCGGACGAAGCAGTGGCGTGTCGCCGGGCAGGATGAGGACGTCGCCGTCGCTGGTGCCCAATTCGTCGTTGATGGTCGGCAGCGCGACCGAGACCGCGTGACCGGTGCCCAACTGTTCGCTCTGTTCCACGAACACCAGATTCGCGTCAGCGCGGGCCCGTTCGGTCAACGCCTTTTCAACCCACGTGGCGCCGTGTCCCACGACGACGACCGTCGCACGGACGTCTTCTTGGGCCGCGGCGTCGAGCACGTAGAGCACCATCGGTCGCCCGCAGAGGTGATGGAGCGGCTTGGGACGCGTTGACTTCATCCGGGTGCCCTCGCCCGCGGCGAGGACGACGACACAGGTTGGGCGGCTCACCCCCCTATCTTTGTCGGTTTCCTTCTACGATTCCAACTATGAGCGATTTACCGTACGACGAGTTCTCTTACTTCCACGAGAACATGAGCGAATGGAATATTGTGCCGACGATGCCGATCGTTCGGCGCTTCTTCGTGACGGTCGACGGACTTCGCCAACTGAGCGGACTGTGTTGGGGCGACGCAGAACCGGAGTTGACGTTGCTGCACGGCGGCGCACAGAACGCTCACACCTTCGACACTGTCGCGCTCGCCCTGTCGGCGCACTCACTCCTCGCCCTCGACCTACCCGGTCACGGACATTCCGATCCCTCGATCTATCCGGCTTCGGCGATCGCGAGTCACGCCCTCGACGTGGCGCGCGCCCTCGAACAACTCATCACGCCGCCGCGTGCGCTCGTGGGCATGTCACTCGGTGGTCTGACGGCGTTGCTCGTGGCGCACGACCGACCGGACCTCGTCAGCGCGTTGGTCCTCATCGACATCACGCCGGGCGTCAACGCGGACAAGGCCCGTCACATCACTGACTTCGTGAACGGCCCGACGGCCTTCGACGACTTCGACCAGCTCTTGGCGCGAACGAAGCAACATAATCCGACACGCACCGAGTCGTCGCTGCGGCGCGGCATCGTGCACAACGCGCTGCAACGCACCGACGGCACGTGGGTGTGGCGACACCAGCAACACGGAAAGTCCGAACTCGAGGCGCCCGAGGTGGGCGACCTCTGGGAGAAACTCTCGGAGTTGTCGATGCCGGTGACGCTGATCCGCGCGATGGGACCGGGCTCGGTCGTCGACGATGACGACGAAGCCGAGTTCCTTCGACGCCAGCCCAACGCGACGATCGTGCACGTCGCCGACTCTGGTCATTCCGTCCAGGGTGACCAGCCCCTGGTCCTGGCCGCGCTCCTCGAGCATCATGCACTGGGGGTGACCTAGCTGGCGGGGGAGGGCTCGAACCTCCAACCTACGGATTCAAAGTCCGTCGTTCTGCCGATTGAACTACCCGCCACTACTGATGTCCGGACAATCTTCCGAGATTCTTAGCGAATGTCTGAAGACGCTTAACACCAACCAGCAACACTAGAGCCTGTACTACTGATCTGAGAGAGCCGCGTCGTGACCACCGCCCCATCATCGAACTCCTATATCGCGATTGTCGACGACGACGCGGCGATTCGTAGTGCCCTCGGACGCGCCCTGCGCATGGAGAACTACGACGTCGAACTGTTCGAAGACGGCGTCAGCGCCCTCAAATCAATTCAACTGCGCGCCCCCGACGCCATCGTGCTCGACCTGCAACTCCCCGACATCGACGGGCTCGAGATCTGTCGTCGAATTCGCCGTTCCGGTGACTCGACGCCCATCCTGATGTTGACGGCGCGCGACGCCGTGAATGACCGCGTGGCCGGTCTCGACGTCGGTGCCGACGACTACCTCGTCAAGCCCTTCGACCTCGCCGAGTTATTGGCGCGTCTTCGCGCCCTGCTGCGCCGTCACAACCTCGTCGAAGGCGACGGCGCGGTGCTGCGCTTCGAGGATCTGTCGCTCAATCCCCAGACCCGCGAAGTGCACCGCGGCGCTCGGTCGATCGAACTCACGAAGATCGAGTTCGATCTGTTGGAGCTGTTCTTGCACCATCCGCGCCAAGTCCTGACCCGTGATCAAATCCTCGACCTCGTCTGGGGCTACAACTTCGACTCCGGGACCAACTCGCTCGCGGTCTACATTGGCTATCTTCGCCGCAAACTCGAAGAGGCCAACGTAGTGCGATTGATCCAGACGGTGCGCGGCGTGGGTTACGCGCTTCGCACCACGTGACCTTTCGATCGCGCGTCATTTCCGCGACGGTTGCGGCCGCGGCCATCGCCGTCATCCTCGCCTGCTTCGCCTCCTTCTTTACGACACGTAACGCGATCATCCACTCGGTGGACGAATCGCTGAGCGTGGAAGCCAATCTGATGACCCGGCCCGGCGGCAGCGACTTCAACAACGGTCTCATCGTCCTGCCGAGCGGTGCGACCATTCCTTCGTCTCCTTCGTCGAAAGTTCTCGTCGACACAACCGTCCTCGCCGTCGCCAAGGGTAAGAGTTCGACGGTCTTTCGCACCGTCGCGATCGGAACGCACAACTACCGAGAGCTCATCGTGCCCATGGTCGCCAATTCAGTTGGCGAGATCACGACGACGTCGGCCGAGTTGCTAGTCACGGACATCGATGGTCAAGTGAACGAACTGCGCGGCCTCATTCGCACTCTGACGTTCGTCGCGGTCGGCGGACTCCTGCTCGCCCTCGGACTCGGACTGTTTCTCGCACGCACCGCGCTACGACCTCTCGAAGAGGTGACGAACGAGATCGAGTCTGTTGCCGAGACGAACGATCTCGGGTATCGCCTCGCCGAAGGTGAAGAGGACGAGCTCGGTCGACTTCGGCGCGTGTTCAACCGACTGCTCTCGTCAGTAGAAAGTAGTCAGATCCTCCAACGCCAGTTGGTAGTGGACGCCAGTCACGAGTTGCGCACTCCCCTCACCTCGTTACGAACGAACGCGCAGGTCCTGAGCCGGGCCCAAGAGTTGAACCCCGACGACCTGCGTCAGCTGACCGACGACATGGTCACGCAGGTGGATGAACTCGCCGCTCTCGTCACCGACCTGGGCGAACTCTCGCGTGGTGAACGGAGCGAGGGCGTCATCGAGACCCTTCGACTTGACGACTGCCTCGATGAGTGCGTCGACACGGCGCGGACCTATGCGCGCATCAAGGAGATCACGATCGACGTCAATGTCGAACAATCGAACGTTCTCGGACGGCGCGATCGTCTCGAGCGCGCAATCTCGAATCTGCTCACCAACGCCATCAAGTTCACTCCGAGTGGTGGTCGCATCGTGGTCGAATCGCGCGACGGCACGATCTCGGTGAGCGATAGCGGCCCGGGAATCGACGAGGCCGACCGGCCGTTCATCTTCGACCGTTTCTGGCGTTCGGCGTCGGCGCGCGCCCTTCCCGGATCGGGTCTCGGTCTGTCGATCGTCGCCCAGGTCGTCGCCGAACTTCAGGGCAGCGTTTCGGTGGATCGGGATCCGACACTGGGAGGTGCTCGATTCACCATCTCGTTACCGATTGATGACAATCCGTAGATCTCGCACAATTTTGCTTCAAATTTGCGGTGCTTCTTAGGTTTTTAATTTCATCTTCTTAACCAAAGGTGGGAGAATTTAAGACTAAGGAGATAGATGACCCCCACGAAGCGCACCCCCCAGCAGCGCGACCGACGTTTCGCGCGCGCACGACACGTCACGCAGGCGATCTTCCTAGGATCGTGCGCGACCTCGGCGCTCTTCGTCGGCTACGCGGCCAGCGCCGCCCACTCGACAACGACCATGCCAGTGACGACGCCTTCTACCCCGACGAGTGAGGCGACCACGACGACGGAGGGGACAACGACCACCACCGCTCACCATGAGGCGACGACCACCGCTCCAAAGACAACGCCCACGACCGCCGCGCGAACAACGCCCACGACCGCCGCGCGAACGATTCCCACGACTCCCACCACGCTGAAGAAGGCGGCCCCGACGACGATCTACACACCTCCGACGACTGCGCCGGTCACGACGACGACGGTCTGCTCGTCGACGCCGTCCGGTCACGTGATCTGTTACTAGGACGATGATGAAGTTCGAGATCTGGGGTCTCACGGGAACGCTCACCACCGAGCACGACGCGCAGATGGACGACGCCACGAAGCGACTGTGGTACTGGTTGGATGCCTTCGACGCCTCGTGCAATCGATTTCGCGACGACTCGGAACTCTCGCGACTCAACGACAGCCACGGCGCGACGGTGGCGATCAGTCCCGCGCTGGAGTTGGCGCTCGCGGCGGCACTGCGTGCCGCCGACGTCACCGGGTCCATGGTCGACCCGACGGTCCTGCCGGCGCTGCTCGCCCTGGGCTACGACCGGGACTTCGACGAACTCGCCACCGGTGATCCAATTCTCGCGCACGACGCGGTGCCTTCGATGGGAACCGCGTCAATCCATCTCGACACCATGGCGCACACCGTCTCGCTGGACCCGCCGTGTTCGCTCGATCTCGGAGCGAGTGCCAAGGCGCTCGTCGTGGACCTCGTCGCCGATGACGTCGCGCCGTCCGGTGGTGTGGTCGTCGAACTCGGCGGCGACGTCGCCGTTCGCGGCGAAGGGCCGCAGGGCCCCTGGGCGATCGCCGTGAGCCACTCGCTCGTGCTCGACGGGAACGAGCCACGCATCTCCATTCGCCGCGGCGGCATCGCGACGTCCTCGACGGCGTCGCGGACCTGGCGCGTTGGTGAGCACACCGTCAACCACATCGTCGATCCGCGCACGGGGCGCTGCGCTCAGGGTCTGTACACCACGGCGACGGTTTCTGCGAGTGACTGCGTGCTCGCCAACTCATTTGCCACCGCGGCCCTGCTCTGGAATGAAGACGCCAGCTATCACATCGCGCAGGCCGGCTGGTCGGCGCGTCTCGTTCGCGGTGACGGTTCGCTGGACTTCGTCGGTGGTTGGCCCGAGGACACGCGATGATCGCCCTCACCTCGCCCTACCTCTGGTACACGACGCGAGCCACCGGTCTCGTCGCCCTCGTCCTCTTCGCGGTCGTGGTCTGTTTGGGCGCCTTCGTCTCTAATCGCGTGGGCGGGACCAACGTCGGTCGTTTCGAACTCAATGAACTGCACCGATCGGTGACGATGGCGGCGGTGGCCTTCGTCGTGCTGCACATCCTCACTACAATCCTCGACAGCTACGTGCCCACGGGTTGGCTGTCAGCCGTCATCCCCTTGTCTTCGCCGTACAAGCGTCTCGACGTCGCGATTGGAACCGTCGCCTTCGACTTGATCCTGGCGGTGTGGGCCTCGAGTCTGATGAAGGCCCGTATCGCCAACGGATCGTGGCGATTCATCCACTGGTTCAGCTGGTTGGCCGTCGTGGCGGCGATCGTGCACGGTTTCCTCATTGGCACCGACGCCCGCTCGGGCATCGGACTCGGCGTCGTCATCAGTTGCACTGTCGTCGTGCTCGCCACCGGGTTGTGGCGTTATCTGAAGCGCCCGACGCGCTCACTGGGTCGAACGGCGCTGTCACCCCTCACGCCCCACGAACCGCCGCAGCCTGTGCCGAAGAGATCCCCTCGTGATTCGAATCGTGGAAATCGAGCGCCACGATGACGATGGTCGCACTGCCACGCGTGATGTCGGGCGCATCGGGGCGCCCCCTCACCCTTCGTGAACACGAGGTGACGTTCGGTACTGCGACGGTTGGTGCTGCGCTCGCCGGAGAACTCGAGGCGTCGGGGCTCATGGGCCGCGGGGGCGCCGGATTCGCGACGTCGAAGAAGGTGGAGCTCTTGCGCCACCAGCGCGGCCATCACAAGGTCGTCGTCGTGAACGCGATGGAGGGCGAACCGGTCGGCCACAAGGATCGGACGCTGCTGTCCGCCAATCCCCACCTCGTCCTCGACGGCGCCCAGTGCGTCGCGAAATTGATTGGCGCACGCCGCGTCGAGGTGTGCGTCTCACGTAAAGACTCCGCAATCGTGAACCACGTGCAGCGCGCCCTGCACGAACGTGAACGACGCGGCAGCGGCCCCGAGTTCATCTTGCACACCCCGCCGTGGCGCTACGTCGCGGGCGAGGAGTCGGCGCTCGTGCACTGGCTGAACGACAACGAGACGATGCCGCAGTACCGACCGCAACGTCCGAACGTGCTTCACGTCGGACGCTCCCCCGCGCTGGTCGTGAACGCCGAGACCTGTGCCCACGTCGCGCTGATCAGTCGATTCGGCGCGCTCTGGTTCCGCGAGCTCGGCACACCGTCGAGTCCCGGCAGCACGTTGGTGTCCGTGACGGGCGCGGTCCATCGGCCCACGGTCCTCGAGGTCGCCCTCGGGACACCGCTTCGTTCCATACTGCACGCCGCCGGCGCCGATCCCGATCCGCTCGCGCTGCTCACCGGCGGCTACGGCGGCGCATGGCTCTCCGGAGAGCACCTCGACGTCGCGTACTGCAACGAGGACCTGAGGTCACTCGGGGCTACGGTCGGCGCAGGCATCCTCGTCGTGGTCCCCAAGGGTGCGTGCGGCCTCGCCGAGACGCATCGCGTCGTGAAATGGATGGCCAATGAGAGTTCACGCCAGTGCGGCCCCTGCGCCTTCGGGCTGCCCGCCCTCGCCGAGGACCTGCGAACGCTGCTGACCGATGCACGCGATCCCCACGGCGTCCTCGTCCGGTTGAAGGAGCGCTGCGACGTCATCCAAGGACGCGGCGCCTGTCGCCACCCCGACGGCGTCGTGCGACTCGTGGATTCGGCCCTGCGGGTCTTCGCTGGGCACATCGAAGAGCACGTGCACGGCTTTCCCTGTGCGGCGTTGACGACGACGCGCCGCTGGGTGACCGTGCCGGCTCTCGAGCAAGAGTCGGACCTGGTGTGGGAATGAATCGCAAACCCGATCACTTCGTGTTGCGCGTGGATCCAATCCTGTGTGACGGATTCGGGCACTGCCACGAACTCGCGCCGGAACTGGTCCAAGTCGATGAGTGGGGCTATCCCATCATTCACGACGAGCTCACCCCTACGAGTGAGCTCACGTTGCTCAAATCGGCTCGCCTGGCCGTGCGCGGTTGCCCCCGTCAGGCACTGCGAATCGAACGCACGAACGGTCCCGCGTAGTTGCCGTATCGAGCGGGGGCAACTGGGCGCCTGGGCGAATTCGACTAAGTTAGTTCGAGCCATGGGATCACTAATCAAGAAGCGCCGTAAGCGCATGCGCAAAAAGAAGCACAAGAAGATGCTGAAGCGAACCCGCTTTCAGCGTCGCGCCGCCGGTAAATAGCCTTCTTCGACGCCTATCGGGGCGTCGTGGTGAGTGTGGACAACTGGAGAGGGCCCTCGGGACCCGTCATGTCCCAACGACTCTCCGCCGAGCCCAAATGACCCTCGACGAACATCGACGAACCTGATCCGGTCAGTTGCACCTGTGGTCCGATCTCGGCGCGCAGCCACGCCAGGGTCGAGGCCAGACGCGGCTCGACCCGACCGGCGGGCTCTTCCAGGTGGTTGGCCCCCTTCGGACTCCAGCCGTCGGCGCGCATCTCGTCGTAGGCGCGGTAGCACTCGGCGGTCGAGACGCCAAAGTCTGGGACGATCAGCGTGAGGTTTCGTTCTTCGTAGTCCAACACGGTGAGTCCTTCGCCCACGCCCTCGACGAGAGCGCGTCCTCCGAGTTGACAGAACGGCACGTCACCGCCCAGCCTGACGGCCACGTCATTGGTCACTCCCCCGGCCCAACGAAGAATCGCCGCCGCGTCAGCACTGCCGCCGCCGAGTCCGCCGCCGACCGGGATCGCCTTCTCGACGCGCACCCCGGCGCGTCGTCCGACCACGCGCAGCGCCCGCACGATCAAGTTGTCCTCGGTCGTGATCTCGGTCGCGAAGGGATTGAGGATCTCGAGATGATCGAGGGTGTCGTCGAGGAAGAGGACGTCGTGAAGTCCGATCGTCGTCATCTCGCTTCTCAGTTCATGAAAGCCGTCCTCACGGCGACCGGTGATCTCCAAGTTCCACGTGAGTTTGGCGTGGGCCAGTAGTTCGATCACTTCGCGGCCGCCAATCTCGCGAACTCTTCGATCGTCAACTCCTCCGGCCGTCGCGTCTCGGCGACGTCGGCGCGCTCGAAGACCCCGTCGCTCGACCAACCCGCGAGTGAACGGCGCAGCATCTTTCGGCGTTGACCGAAAGACGTGCGGATCACTTCGAAGAGGTCGGCCTCGCTCACGAGCGAAGGATCAACGCGCACTTGGGGGCGACGAACGATCGACACCAAGGCCGACTCGACGTTGGGCTTGGGCAAGAAGACGCTCGCGCTGACCTTGCCGACGACACGCGCGTCGGCGAAGTACTGGACGCGCAGTGACGCCGCGCCGTAGGCCTCGTCGCCGGCGTGCGCGGCGAAGCGCTCGCCGACCTCTTTTTGCACCATGACCAGCATCCGGCGGATCAGCGGCTCGCTCTCCAGTAGGTGCAGCACGAGCGGGGTGGCGACGTTGTAGGGAAGATTGGCCACGACGACGGCGTCGCGACCATTAAGGATCTCGGCGTAGTCCGCGCGAAGCGCGTCGGCGTGATGCACACTGACGCCGCGGGGTTCGACGACTGAGCGCAGTGGCTCCAGGAGGTAACGGTCGACTTCCATCGCGTGCACTTCGGCTCCCGTTTCAACCAGGGCCAGGGTGAGTGATCCGAGACCGGCGCCGATCTCGAGCACGAGGTCGCCTTCGCCCACGTCGGCGAGGCGCGCGATTCGTCGAACCGTGTTGGGATCGACGACGAAGTTCTGACCGAGCGCGCGTGACGGCTTGAGCCCGTGTTCGTCGAGCAGCGCCCGAAGTTCGGTGCGGGTATGGGTCACCAACTGACTTTAACTTCGACGACTCCTTTGGACAGGGGGGCCAGTTCGGCGAACTGTTGCGTGTCGAGGTCGACCACCCGATTGCCGTGGGCGCCTTCGCGGTCCGAGGCGATGCAGTGAATGACCTTGCCGGTCGCGAGGTCGCGGACCGTGATCCGCGTGCCTCGCGGCAGGTACCACGTGGCGCAGCGTCCCGAGATGTAGCGGTACCACGTCGCGTCACCGACGCGAAACTTGACCGGCCGCTTCTTCTTGGGCTTCAGCGTCGTCGTCGTCACGGGCTTGCAGACCGTGGTCGTTGTCGTGGGCGACGGCCTCGTCGTTGTCGTCGTGGTCGCTCCCGAAACGGTCGTCGTGGTCGCTCCCGCAACGGTCGTCGTGGTTGGTTCGGTCGTGGTCGTCGGTGGCCCGGTCGTGGTCGTCGCGGGCGTGCACGTCGGCTTGGGATTCTTCTTGACCGTGGTCGTCGTGACGGGTCTTCGAACCGGCTTCTTGTGAATCGGCCGTCGCGTACTGACGGTGAGCGTGATCGTCGCGTGCCACTTCACCCGGGTTCCGGGCTTGAGCGACTGGCGCAGGACGACAATCCATTTTCCATCTGAACTCCCTGGTCCGCGGGTATTAAAGAACAATTGCGCCCGATTCATGACCGCATACGTCCGTGCCCTCGACAGTCCGATGAGCCGAGGGACCCGGCGCGCACGGTGCGGGTTCGCGGTCGACACTCGAATCGTCGCCTGGAAGTGCCACGGCACGACGGTGCCGGGCTTGGGCGACTGTCCCACGGCCTCTCGCCAGGTGCCGTGCGAACTCCCGGGACCGGTCGTCACGAAATAGAGCGCGTCGGCTCGCATGAGGGCGTAGACCTGGGCGCGACTGCGACCGATGAGATCGGGCATGTGTCGACGCGCGTGCGACGCGGCGTCCGCCGTCACGGGCGTGACGAGCACCGCGGACGCCACCAGTGCGACGATCATGATCAGTACCGCCAGCGGACACCACGGCGCCCGCAGGTTTGATGCCCTCAGATCTCCACCCTCCGCCACAACACTGGGGTATAGGCAATCCCCCCGGTCCACAACGCTACGAGAGGGCGAGTCCCGTAGCAACTCACGACGAAGCAAGCACCGCACTACCTGATTAGAGGCAATTTACCTTGGCGGCAACCGGAAGAGTCGGGCCGTATTCGCACTCGTGGCCTCGCGAACCTCGACGAAGCTCTCGCCGCGCAGTTCGGCCACGTATTCGCCCACGACCGTGACGAAGGCCGGCTCGTTCGCCGTCCCTCGATACGGCACGGGTGCCAAGAACGGACTGTCGGTCTCGACGTGGAGCCGCTCCAACGGCACGGCGCGCACCGCCTCGCGAAGCAGTTCGGCGTTCTTGAAGGTGACGACACCGGAGATCGAGATGTCACAGCCCAGCGAGAGACAGGCCTGCGCGTCATCGGGCGTACCGGTGAAACAGTGCACGACGGTGCGTTCGGGCACGCCCTCACTGCGCAGCACTTCGAAGAGGTCGTCGAAGGCGTCGCGGGCGTGGATCACGAGCGCCAGGTCCAATTCGTGCGCCAGGGCGATCTGGCTGGCGAAGGCCCGGCGCTGGTCGGCCCGTGGTGAGTGCTCGTAGTAGTAATCGAGCCCACATTCGCCGATTCCCACCAGTTTCGGGTGGCCTTTTCGGGCCAGTTCGAGGACCGGATCGATGTCCTGCACGGCGTCGTGGGGGTGCAGTCCGACCGTGGCGTAGATGTCAACTGGGCTTTCGACGCCAGTGATCGCAAGGGCCTGGGCCGAGGTCGTGGCGTCGGTGCCGATCACGACGACGCGGTCGACACCGCCGTCGTAGGCGCGCGCCAGGGTGTCCGAGAGTTTCGCGGCGATCTCTTCGTCGCCAAGGAATTGCTCTTGGAGGTGACAGTGCGCGTCGCTCCAGTGGCTCACGCGTCACTCTTCATTCGCGGAAAGAGCGGCTCGCCCTTTTGAATCGTCGCGCCGCTGCGGTACTGACCCCAGGTGGCACTCACTGAGAAGACCTCGTCGCTCGGCGCGCCGCTCAGGCCGATGCGACGCCAGATCTCCTCACAGACCTTGGGCATCGCGGGCGTGGCGAGAATCGCGACGAGTCGGATCGCTTCGAGGGCGTCGCCCATGACGGTGTTCAGGTCCGATCCCGGTTCCATCTTCCACGGGGCGAGCTGTTCGAGGTAGGCGTTGGTCGCACCGATGAGTCCCCACGTCGCTTCGAGTGCGCTCTGGGGAGCGAACCCGTTCCACGCGGTGGCGCTCTCTTCGATCGCCAGTTCGGCGGCCTCGCGAAGGGGCGAGTCCTCGCGCGGCGTGGGCGCCACGCCGTCGCATTTGGTGGCGACGACGGTCGTCACGCGCGCGACGAGGTTGCCCAGGTTGTTGGCGAGGTCGGTGTTGTAGCGCGCGAGAATTCCCTCGTGCGAGAAGTCGCCGTCGTTGCCGAGGGCCGTTTCGCGCAACAGGTAGTAGCGAATCGGATCGACACCGAATTCGTTCGTCAGTACGATCGGCGCGATGTCGGTGAGTCGAACGGCGCCTTCTGAGGCCATGGTCTTGGAGAGTTTCTGACCGCCTAGGAGGAGCCACCCGTGCACCTGCACGTGCGAGACCGGGCCGATGCCCGCGGCCATGCACATCGCGGGCCACCAGACACAGTGGAAGCGGATGATCTCTTTGCCGATCAAGTGGTGCGAACTCGGCCACCACTTGGCCACTTCGTCGTCGTCACGGCCGTAGCCGATCGCCGTCAGGTAGTTGATCAGCGCGTCGTACCACACGTAGAAGACGTGCGCGTCGTCCCACGGCACGGGCACGCCCCAGGAGATCGACGTGCGGGTGATCGAGATGTCGCGCAGGCCGCCGTTGATGAAGGACAGCGCCTCGTTGCGCTTGGTCTCGGGCGTCACGAAACCGGGGTGGGCGGCGTAGTGCTCTTTCAACCGTTCTTCGAAGGCGCTCAGTCGAAAGAACCAGTTCTCCTCTTCCATCTCGACGAGGTCACGGCCGTGGATCGGGCACTTGCCGTCGATACTGGTCTCGATCGTGTAGTAGTCCTCGCAGCTGACGCAGTACAGACCCTTGTAGACGTCCTTGTAGATGTAGCCGTTGTCGTAGATCGCCGTGAGGAACTTCTGCACGCTCTGGTAGTGGCGCGGTTCGGTCGTGCGGATGAAGTCGTCGTAGTGGATGTCGAGGGCCGCCCAGGCGTCGCGAAACTGCTGGGATTTGGCGTCCGTCCACTCCTGGGGTGACAGCCCGTTCTTGGCGGCGGCGTCGGCCACCTTTTGGCCGTGTTCGTCAGTGCCGGTGAGGAACTTGGTCTCGTCGCCGATCAATCGGTGCCAGCGCGCCAGGGCGTCGGCGTTCACGGTCGTGTAGGCGTTGCCGACGTGGGGTGCGTCGTTCGCGTAGTAGATCGGCGTCGTGAGATAGAAGCGAGCCATCGCTCAAGGATAATGAATCAGAGGGCGTCCTCGACGCGAAGCGCCAGCGCCATCTGATAGACGACGCGGCGCGCCACGCCGAGTGATTCGGCGACAAAAGAGACCGCGTCGCGCGTACTCGCTCCCGCGTCGACCTGATCGCGCAGGGCCGCGCGAATCAACTCATCGTCGATGACCTCCACCTCAGTGTTGCCCTCGAGGACGACGACGATCTCTCCGAGGACCTCGCGGGCGTTCACGAGGTTCGCGATCTCTGCGACGGTGCCGCGAAGGACCTCTTCGTGGAGCTTGGTGATCTCGCGCGCCACGCACGCGCGGCGCGCACCGAATCGTGCGGCCATTTCGTTCAGCGTGGTGGCGAGGCGCTGCGGCGATTCGTAGAAGACGATCGTGCGCGGCTCGTGCATCCACTGTGCGTACAGCGCCTCGCGCTCGCCCGCCTTTCGCGCCATGAAGCCCTCCATCGCGAAGCGCTCGCTCGAGAGTCCGCTGATCGTGAGGGCCGCCACGACCGCCGACGGCCCGGGCGCGGTCGTCACGACCAGCCCGGCCGCGGCGACCGCCGCCACGACGCGAGACCCGGGATCACTGATGCCCGGCGTGCCCGCGTCACTGATCACCACGACGCTCGCGCCACCCGCGACCTGGGCCACGACCTTGTCGCACAACGACGCTTCGTTGTGTTCGTGCAGCGCGCGCAGACGTCCGTTGACCGCGATGGCGTGCGCGCTGAAGAGCGTGCTCGAGCGACGCGTGTCCTCGCAGTAGATGACGTCGGCGCTCTCGAGTAATTCGAGGGCTCGTCGTGAGATGTCGCCGAGATTGCCCAGTGGCGTCGCGACGAGCACGAGTTGGCCCCCGGTGTTCTCACTGTTCTCCACGATGGCCTCCTCGTTTGGCTCGCCGGGCCCGTATCAACTAACATTGTCACCTATGTCAAAGCGAACCGTGAAGCGCAAGATGCGCGCGAAGAAGAAGGCCAATCACGGTAAGAAGCCGAACTGCGGCCGCGGCTAAAGCCGTTTTACAAGACCCCGTCCCAGGCGCAGTCCCGTTCCCGTAGGACCCTGACCAACCGCGTCGGTCGGTCGCTGATCAGCCCGTCCACGCCGACGTCCAGCAGTTCGTTCATCTCCCCGGCGTCGTTGATCGTCCACACGTGGACCGCGATGCCCGCGTCGTGGGCCGTCTCGACGAAGCGCTCGTCGACCACTTTGACGTCGCCGTAGACGGCGGGCACCTGAAAGGCGCACACCGGCGGCACGCTCGGCACGCCCTCGAGCATCGAGAAATAAAACGTCGCCGCCTCCGCCGTCGCGGCCGAGGTCGCGACTTCCGGAGCGAGTGAACGGAATCGCTGCACCGCGACGTCGTGGAACGAGCCGACGATGACCGATGAGGAGCGCTCCAGTCGTCGAAGCTCGTTCGCGAGCAACTCCTCGTAGGGTTCGACGTCGGGGTCGGTTCGCTTCAAATCCAGGTTCAACAACACGTTCGGAAAACGTTCCACGACCTCTTCGAGCGTCACGATCCCGAACTCTCGATTCGTCGGCGCCTTGCCGCGTTCGACGTACTCGAGTGGTTCCTTATCGTGCGTCACCGTCGCACCGGCGATCCACCAAAAGGCGTTGTCCATGTCGCGCAACTGCGCCAGCGTCAGATCAGCGATGGCCCCGTGATGGTTCGTCGTGCGATCGACCGTCTCGTCGTGACAGACAACGATGTGTCGATCGGCGGTCGCGTGGACGTCGAGTTCCACTGCGGTCGCGCCTTCGGCCAGGGCGCGGTCAATGGCGGCCAGCGTCGAGGATGGCCCTTCAAAGGATCCGCCCTGGTGCGCGAAGGCAATCACGCGCCGCTCCAGCCAGGGGCGACTCACTTTGCCGGCAGTCCGTGGGGATAGAGCCGCAGACGCATCCGGTGCTCGAGGTAGAACGCGACGCCGGGCAAGAATCCGGCGAGCAACATCAAGAGGAGCAACGCGAGCGGTAGGCGAAACTTCAACACCATGTTGAAGCTCGCGATCATGTAGAGCGGGTACATCACGATGCCGTGACCGATGCCGTCGATTCGCACGAGGATCGACAGATGCTTCCAGAGCGTGAGATCGACCCAATGGAGCAGTAGCAACGCGAACAGCGTGAGCAGCGTCGTGCCCGTGACGAAGGACATAATCCGGTACCGCCGGAATGCGGTTTCCATCAATGTCCCCAGAGCCTCTTCTTCGGACGCAACGCGATCTCCGCAAGGTGGTCGTTGTAGGCCGCGAGCACGGGGTCCTCTTCGACCTCGACCTGGCGCGCCAACTGCGCTTCGGCGCGCATCTGCTCCTCGTACTCGCGACGCGCCACTTCTTGGTGTTCGGTGATCTTCTCCATGTTCAACAGTGCGTACCAGCCAAACACGCCGAGGACCGCGAACGCGGGCCACTCGACCGCGTACAGGTAACTCAGCGAGTTGCCGAGTATGGCGGCGCCCAACTGCCACCACGCCGCCGCGATACAGATTGAGACCCAGACAACGAGGGCGAGATGCAGGCCGAGCGCTCGGCGCGAGAGATACTTCGACTTCACGCGGCCATACTAACGGGCGACTTTTCGCACCCGGAGTCGCCCGTAGAATTGTCTCGTGCCCGCCATGTCGTCGTCGTCGCGCCCGCAGTTTTCGTGGCACGACTGGAATCAGTGGCATCTCGGCGTCCTGCCACTGCTGATGCTGTTCGCGGCGTTGGTCATCTACATGATTGCGACACAACGCGTGGGTACCTGGTCGGCGCGGCGAACCGTGGCCTTTCTCGCGGGACTCATCGTCACTTTCATCGCGACCCAGTCGGTCATCGGCGTCTTTGACATGGAGTATTTCAGTGACCACATGATTCAGCACCTGATGTTGATCATGGTCGCCGCTCCACTCTTCGCCCTCGGCGCGCCACTCGACCTCGCCTACGACGCCGGTTCGCCCGGGCTACGCCGCTTCCTCGACGGGCGCTTCATGACCCTGGTCACGCAGCCGCTCTTCGGTTTCGCGGCGTATTTCATCTTCATACCCCTCACCCACCTGACCGGTCTGTTCAATCTGATGATGGAACACGAATGGGTCCACCACCTCGAACAGATCGGCTTCTTGGTCGTCGGCTATCTCTTCTTTCGCGTGGCGTTCGGTCTCGAGCGAGGCACCACGATCCACCGCGGTCTGCGACTCGTCTTCGTCATGGCGGCCGTGCCCGTCGACACCTTCACCGGTCTCGCGCTAGCGATGTCATCGCACACACCGTTCCCCGCGTACGCCGCGATGGCCCCCCGCGGATCAACGAGCGCGGGGATACTCTCCAACATCCATCTGGGCGGCGCGATCATGTGGATCGGCGGCGACGCGTTGATGTTGCTCGCGTGCATTCCCATTGCGATCGCCTGGGTGAAGTGGGAGACGATTCACACTCGAGAGCTCGACGCGATCCTCGACGCCCAAGGGATTTAGCTACAGGAGTCCGGCCTCAATGGCCAGTTCTTCGAGGTCGTTCTCCGGACGGGCCCCGAGGTGCGAGATGATCTCGCCGGCACAGAGCGATCCCAGCTCGGCCGATTCGACGGGATCGGCGCCCAGCGCGAGACCGTAGAGGAAACCAGAGGCGAACATGTCGCCGGCACCGTTCTGATCGATCACGTGCTCGACCTCGAGGGCCGGCACGCTCACGACGCCGGTGACCGTGAGGACGTCCGCGCCGGATGGTCCACGCGTGACGACCGCGAGAATGCCGAGTTCTTCAAGCAAGTGGAAGGCCCTGTCCAATGTCGGCACCTGAAATAACGAACAGATCTCGGTCTCGTTGCACAGCAGCACGTCGACGTCATTGGTGACCAGTTCGAGGAAGTCGCGACGGTGTCGATCGACGCAGAACATGTCCGACAGCGACAGCGCGACCATGGAGTCGTGGTCGTGGGCGAAGTTGACGACCTTGCGAATCGCTTCCTTGGCCGGCGGAAGATCGAACAAATATCCCTCGACGTAGGTGATCTCGGAACGCGCGATCAGCGTCTCGTTGATGTCCGAGACTCGCAGTTGATTCGATGCCCCGAGGTACGTCGCCATCGTGCGCTGCGCGTCGTCGGTGATGAACACGTGGCAGCGTCCGGTCGCGCCCTCATCCGCGGCGGCGATCGCTAGGTCGACCTCGACGCCCATCGACGTGAGGTCGTGCGTGAAGCGCTTGCCGAAGTCATCGTCGGCCACTTTGCCGATGTAGCCGCACGTGCCACCGAGGGCCGCGACGCCGGCGATGGAGTTCGCGACCGAGCCGCCGGACATCTGAATCGTGGGACCCATGGCGTTGAAGAAGGTTTCGAGCTGGTCCTCTTGGATCAGTGACATCGCCGCTTTCACGAGGCCGAGTTGGCGGTACACCTCATTCGAATCTTGCGAAATAATGTCGAGCATCGCGTTGCCGATACCCGTGACCGCGAGGCGATTTGGACCGGGTTTCACGCGCAGTGAAACGGGCGTAGGGCTATCTGTCACTTAGCGAGGTTAGAACGTTTCGAACTACGGTTGTTCCATATGACCAATGAAACAAACCCCTATCGTCTCGGGCGAACGATCGTCCCTTCGGCCTATCGAATCTTCATTACCCCGAATTTGGAGGACGCCACCTTCGCCGGTCGCGTCGAGATCGACGTCGACATCACGGAGTCGACCAAAGAAGTGAAGTTGAACGCCATCGAACTCGAACTCGGCGCGGCGACGCTCACCGCCGACGGCACCGCGCACCGCTCGATCGACCTGCGCCTCGACGAACAGTACGAAGTCGCCACGTATAGCTTTGACAGCGCGTTGCCGGCCGGTCCGGCCGTCCTCGAGATCGGCTTCAACGGCATCTTGAACGACCAATTGCACGGTTTCTACCGCTCGACGTTCACCGACCCGTCGGGCGTGAAGCACACCATCGCCACGACGCAGTTCGAGAACACCGACGCGCGTCGGGCGTTTCCCTGCTGGGACGAACCGGCCTTCAAGGCGACGTATCAGGTGAATTTGACGGTCCCGAGCGAACTCGCCGCCTACTCCAACTCCCCCGTCTCGTCGAACACCGACCTCGGCAACGGCCAGCGCACCGTCAGTTTCACGCCGACGATGAAGATGTCGACGTACCTCGTGGCCTTCATCATCGGACCCTTCGAAGAGACCGAGGCGCTCGACGTCGATGGGGTGCCGCTGCGCATCGTCTTTCCGATCGGCAACGCGCACCTCACGGGGCACGCCCTCGAGGCCGGCGCCTTCGCGCTGCGCTACTTCTCGAACTACTTCGACATCCCCTATCCCGGGGACAAGTTGGACATGGTGGCGATTCCGGATTTCATGCAGGGCGCCATGGAGAACCTCGGGTGCATCACCTACCGGATGCCCGACCTGTTGATCGACCCGGCCAAGGCGTCGCTGGCTGAATTGAAGCGCATCGCCAAGGTCGTGATGCACGAGATCGCGCACATGTGGTTCGGCGACCTGGTCACCATGGAGTGGTGGGAGGGCATCTGGCTGAATGAGGCCTTCGCCACGTTCATGGAGGTCATGTGCCAAAACGCCTTTCGTCCGCAGTGGCAGGTCTGGGTCACGTTCGGTTCCGAGCGTGACCTGGCCCTGGAGATCGACGGCCTGCACGCGACACGACCGGTCGAATACGAGGTCATCTCACCGGACGACACGCAAGGAATGTTCGACCGGCTCACCTACGAAAAGGGCGCGGCGGTACTGCGCATGCTCGAGCAGTACCTCGGAGCCGAGACCTACCGCGACGGCATCCGTCACTACCTGGCCAAGCACAGTTACGCCAACACCCGCACCACCGACCTCTGGGACGCGATTGAGGAAGTCTCGGGCGCCCCGGTGCGTGACGTCATGAACACCTGGATCCTCCAGGGCGGCTACCCGCTCGTGACGCTGAGCGACGGATTCATCACGCAGCAACCCTTCGCCTACGGTCCGGCGACCAGTGCGAGCGCGATCGGCTCGTCGTGGAAGGTCCCGGTATGGACGAGGTCGCTCAAGGGTGGCGAGAGCAGCGTCCGGTTGCTCGAAGACGAGCCCGCCGCGATCACCGATGAATCGCCGGTCGTGCTCAACGCCGGCGGTTCGGGCTACTACCGCGCGCGCTACGGACCCACCGAGACCAAGGCCCTGGCCGAGCACATCCTTGATCTCAACGCTCTAGAACGCGCCGCCCTGCTGTCGGACAGTTGGGCCCTGTTGTTCTCGAGCCAGATCAGCGCCGAGCAGTTCTTGACGATCGCGGCCGGTCTCGGGGACCTCGATGAGCCGACGCCCTGGGGCACGCTCGCCGCCGCCGTTGCTTTCATTGACCGCGCGTTGCCCAAAGAGCAACTGCCGCGATTCGCCACGACGGTACGAGAGATCTTCGAGCCCCAGTTCGAACGCCTCGGGTGGGACGCCATCGAGGGCGAGAGCGAACTCACGCCGCAGCTACGAGCACTCGTGCTTTCGACGCTCGGTACCACGGGCGCGAACGAGTCAATCAAGGCCGAAGCCGTCAAGCGGTTCGAAGCCAACGACATCAACGGCGACCTCGCGAACGCGATCTTGCGCGTCGTGGCGTCCCAGGACCGACCCGGCGACTACGAGGCCTTCTTCGAGCGCTACCGCACGGCCACGAGTCCCCAGGATGAGCAGCGCTATCTCAGGGCATTGATGAGCTTCAATGAAGAGCGCGTCGCCCTCGACGCCGCGAACAAGGCCTTCAGTGAGATCCGCAATCAGGACGCGTCGAGCCTGTTGGGACTTCTCTCGATGAACGCCACCACCGGTCCGAGCGTCTGGCGACTCATGACGTCGCGCTGGGACGAGGCGATTTCGAAGTTCCCGCCGAACACGCTGTCGTACATGACCCTCGGTATTCGCACGTTCATCAATGACGCGGCGTTCGCCGACGAAGTCGAAGCGTTCCACGCAACGCACCGGCTGAGCGGCGAGCAGAAGGCGGTCCAGCAGAACATCGAGCGGATGCGCGTGGGTCTCGTCTTCTCGGCAGCAATGCGCGAACAGCTTTGATGACGACATGACCGTAGGGGCGTTCTTGGGCATTGTCGCCCTGATGTTCGTCCTCGAGTTGCCCGACAAGACGTTCTTGGCGACGGTGATCATGGCCACGAAGGCGCGACCACTGATGGTCGTGATTGGCGGGTCACTGGCGTTGACCATCCAGATGGGACTCGCGGTCGGCGCCGGCTCGCTACTCACGTTCTTCCCGGTGCATTGGAAGGACCTGATCGTCGGCGTGCTCTTTCTCGGCGGCGCGGCCTATCTGCTCTTCGTGCCCGAGTCGGCCGAAGAAGAGAAGGGCCGACGAGAGGCCGAAATCGAAAAGGCCGCGACGCGATGGAAGGAGATCACGACGGCGTTCATCGTGCTCTTCATCGGTGAGTTCGGTGACCTCACGCAGATCCAGGCCGCGAACTTCGAGGCCAAGCTCCATCAGCCCCTGGAAGTCTTCGTCGCGTCGTCGCTCGCCCTCATCGCCGTCACCTTCCTCGGCGCGTACAGCGGTCGCGCCCTCCAGCGCAGAATCCCCCTACACCGCATTCGCATAGGTGGCGGACTGATCTTCGCGGGACTCGGTCTCTGGACGATCGTGTCGTTGGTGGTGGCGATTTCATGAGTCGCCGCGACGAACTCCTCGGCTACGCCGACACGGTGAAGGGCTTCATGCCGCGTGACGAGGGCCTCGCGCTGTTCGAATTCTCGCTCGCGCACGGCGAGCGCTCGCATCGCGGCACCTGGCTCGAGATCGGCGCGTGGTGCGGCAAGTCGGCGGTCTATCTCGGCGCCGCGGCCGAGGCGACGAATTCGGTCCTCTACTCCCTCGACCACCACCGCGGCAGTGAAGAGAATCAGGCGGGCTGGGAGCACTTCGACGCCTCGCTCGTCGATCCCGTTGACGGCCGCCTCAACACGCTGCCCTCGTGGCAGCGCACGATTGCCGAAGCACGACTGGAATCCACGGTGATCGGACTGGTGGGGCCGTCGGTCGTGGTCGCCGGCCATTTCAACCAGCCCCTCGACATCCTCTTCATCGACGGCGGTCACGGTCGTGACGTCGCGTGGGCCGACTACGAAGCGTGGACGCCGAAAATCGTCGTCGGTGGATTACTACTCATCCACGACGTCTTCGCCGATCCCGACGACGGTGGTCGCGCGCCCTATGAGATCTACTGCGCCGCGCTCGAGAGCGACGCGTTCATCGAACGAGCGGAGTGCGGATCGCTGCGCGCGCTAACGCGCGTTCACTAGCGACAGCGGACAGTTCGGTTCGGCGAGGTCGATCGGCAGGGGCAATGAGTCGTGTCGAAAGAGACCGGCGGCGCCCGATGACGACGTCAGCGCGTCCGCGGCGAGGATGATCGCCGCGGCGGTATAGGACGTCGTCTCGCGGTCCGGGAAGGTGACCTCACTGGGATAGGCAATGCCCGTCCAGTACGCGCCGTCGCTTCGACGATGCCGTCGCGTGTAGCTGAACAGGTCGAGCGCCCGACTGGTCAAACCGAGGGCGTCGAGCGCCAAGACGCACTCGGCGGTCTCGGCCGCCGTGACCCAGTCACTGGTCGTCACGCAGCGCACGCCGTAGCCGTCCATGACGTGTCGCTCCCAGCCGTCGTCGATGCGCTTCAGTCCGGCCGCGCCGAACAGCGCGCCCGAGACGATCGGGTAATACCAGTCCATCGCGAACTGATTCTTCGGCGCGAAGGCTCCGGGGTGATGCGCCACGGCGTGACCGAGTCGAGCGGCCGCCAACTCCCAGGCCGGCTTGGCGACGTCGACGCGTTCGGCGAGCGCGAGCGCGCAGCGCAACGAGTGAAAGATCGACGACGAACCGGTCAACAGCGCGTAGTTCTCGCGCTTCCCGATCGAATCGAGCGACCAGGCGATCGTGCCGTCGGCGTGCTGGAAGCGCAAGACGAAATCAATCGCCCGCTCGACGGTGGGCCACAACTCACTACAAAAGTCGATGTCCCCGGTCGCGACGAGGTAGTGATACAGACCGGCCGCCACGTACGCACAGACATTCGTGTCGAGTCGAGCGTCTTTCACCTGGTCACCGAGGTAGTAGTTGAACCAACTGCCGTCGCCGAGTTGGCTGTCGGCGAGCCAGCGGTAGGCCGCTGTCGCGTGGTCCACGTAGCCGGTGACCGTGAGGGCCATCGCGGCCTCCACGTGATTCCACGGGTCACAGTGCCCGCCGACGAACCACGGGATCGCGCCGCTGCGCAGTTGCAACGACGCGAGGCTCTCGGCGCTCTGGGCGATCTCGGCGTCGCTCAAGAGACCAGGGACACCCGAGACGGTAGTGATCGTCGTGGTCACGACGCCGGCTTCACCAGGTAGACGACGATCGACTTGCCTATCAAGGGCGCCATGATCCGTTCGGCCCATCGAGTCGGCCAGGGCGCCTTCATGATGTCCCACACGAGGAGACGGTGGTAGAGCTTCACGAATTTGTTGGTCTCATTGGTCGTGCCGACGAGACACTTCAGCCACCAGTAGGGACTGTGCAGCCCGTGGGCGTAGTGGTAACCGGTGTCGGTGAGTCCGACCGAACGCAGTCGCTCGGTGAGGATTCGACGACGGTAGATGCGGATGTGGCCGCCGGGCACGTTGTGGTACTCATCGGACAGCGCCCAGTTGATCAACTCCGGTCCGAATCGCGGCACCGTGATGGCCATCGTGCCGCCCGGCTTCAGTACGCGCGCCAACTCGCCCATGGCCCCGAGGTCGTCGGGGATGTGCTCGAGGACCTCAGAACAGATCACCCGATCGAACGTCGCGTCGGGGAACGGGAGGTGCAGCGCGTCACCCTGTACCGCCGTCGCGTGCAGGGTCTCGGCGTCGAGCTCCCCGGTGGCGACCATCGCGGCGAACATGTTCTTCACGCCCTCCACCTCGTCGCGACCGGCGTCGAGCGCGATTACGTCGGCCCCGCGGCGCGCCGCCTCGAAGGCGTGGCGACCGAAGCCACACCCGAGATCGAGAATCTTGTCGCCTCGCTCGAGACCCAACTGGTCGTATCGAGCGGTCAGCATCAGTCGAACTCCATCGAGTCCGGCAGCGCCTTACCCGTCAGGATCGCGTCATAACACGCGGCGGTGCCGCGCGCGGTCACTTCCCAGGTGAAACGTTCCATCACGCGCGTGCGACCGGCCGCGCCGAGTCGCGCACGAAGTTCCGCGTCGTCGAGTAGCCGTCCGATCGCCTCGACCAGTGCCTCGGGGTTGTTCGGCTCCACGAGCAGGCCGGTCTCTTCGGAGATACCGACGACCTCGGGCAGCGCGCCGCCCGTCGTCGCGACCACCGGGACGCCGCAGCTCATGGCTTCGATCGCCGGCAGGGAGAAGCCTTCGTAGAGGCTCGGCACGATCGCGACTTCGGCCTCGCCGTAGAGGCGCGCCAGTTCTTCGTCACTGACGCCCGAGATGGTGGTCACGATGTCCGTGAGACCGAGTCGCTCCAGTGCCGAGGCCACGCGGCCCTTCGGCTGGGGCTTGCCGATCACGATCAAATCGATGTCGCGTTCGGCGCGCAGCTTGGCGATCGCCTCGAGCAGCGGCACGAGACCCTTCATCGGCACGTCGCTCGACGAGGTGACCATCAGGCGGCCTTTTTTCTTGACGACATCGTCGTACGGGCGAAAGACGGTGTGGTCGACGCCGACCGGCACCACCGTGAGTCGCTCGAGCGGCACGTGCATCTGGGCGTTGATGTCGATCTTGGAGTTATGTGAGACCGTGAGGACCGCCGGGAGCTGCTTGAGCGTACGCATCTGCATGCGCAAGAAGCCGAACCAACGTCGCGTCGAGTAACGCTTCCAGGCCGTCTCGGCGTGATCGAGCGCGATGGAGCGGTCGACCGTGATCGGATGGTGCAACGTTTCGAGCAACGGCCATCCTTCGCGGTGCAGCTTCAAGATCCCCGGACCCATGCACTGGTTGTCGTGGAGAATGTCGAAGTCGCCGCGACGGTGCTTCAGGAACTTCTCGATGCGCAGCGAATACGCGAGGGGCTCACCGAAACCGCCGGTCATCATGACGCCGAACTCCGACAGGTCCGCGAGGGACGTGAACTCTCGAAGCGACGGAATCCGAAACGGGTCGGGGTCGCGGTAGAGGTCGAGTCCGCGAACGGCGCTGAAGCCGACGCCCTCATCGAGTTCGGGCCACGGGGGCCCGGAAAAGACCTCGACGCTGTGACCGAGATTGACCAGTTCGCGCGTCAGGTGTCGGGTGTAGACGCCCTGTCCCCCGCAGCGCGGATTACCCCGGTAGATCAGGAACGCCACGCGGTACTTTCCCCGCTCGGGCGCGCGAGCGGGGATATGCGCGGGCGTGACGATTGTCTGGGAGCGGGCCCAGGACGCCTTGGTCTCGTCGATGGTCTGGCGCAGGGTACGGGACAAGGGGCAACTTTCGCTCTAGCGGGTCCTCCATTCTCGCCGAATTCCCCAGAGGGCCACAAATGTCAGAGAACCAAAGGGCTGGAGCATTAGTAGTTTGTTCGAATGGACCTCAAGTACCCCACCGAGACTGAACCGTTCCGCAAAGAAGCACACGCGTGGTTGGTAGAGAACCTGCCCGACGGTTGGTTCGATCCCGACTTCTCGATGAGTGGCGACGAGCGACGAGAGTTCAACGAGAGTTGGAACGAGAAGCTCTTCGCCGGTGGATGGATCTGTGCCGGATGGCCCGTCGAGTACGGCGGCAAGGGTCTGACGTTGTTACAGCAGGTCGTCTTGAACGAAGAGTTCGCCAAGGCCGGTGCGCCGATGCGCGCCGACTTCTTCGGCGACACGTTGGTCGGACCGACGATTCTGCAGTGGGGCACGGACGAGCAGAAGCGCGAGTTCATCCCCGGCATCCTCCAGGGCAAGATCGCGTGGTGTCAGGGCTTTTCGGAGCCGGACGCTGGCTCGGACTTGGCGAGTCTCACGACCAGCGCTGTCCTCGACGGCGACGAATGGGTGATCAACGGCCAGAAGGTCTGGACGTCGCAGGCCCAACACGCCGACTACGTCTTCTTGATGGTGCGCACGGACCCCGACGCGCCCCAGCACGCCGGCATCAGCTACCTGCTCGTGCCGATGCACCAAGAGGGTGTCGAGGTTCGTCCGATCATCCAGGTCGACGGTTCGGGCGACTTCAACGAGGTCTTCTTCACCAACGCGCGCTGCTCGAAGAACAACGCCGTCGGCGGCGTGAACAACGGCTGGAAGGTCGCGATGACGACGCTCGGCTTCGAACGCGGATCGAACTCGACGACGGGCTACCGACGATTCTTGAAGGAGTGGGAGGAGATCGTCAAGGAGGCGACCCGTCTGGGTAAGAACGATGACCGCTTGGTACGCGACGGACTCGTGAAGGCGTGGGAGAAAGTCAAGATCATGGAGATCAATGGCTTCCGCTCCCTCACCGACTCACTGAACGGCACGCACAACACTGCGCTGCTCGGTGCCTGCAACAAGATGTTCTGGTCCGAGACGCACCGCGCCACGATGGAACTCGCGCTGGACGTGCTCGGCATGGAGGCGCAGATTCTCACCGGTACGGGCCCGAGCGACGGATCGGTCGCGGGCAGTCGACGCGGTCGAGCCGACTATCCCGTTTCGGATTTGCAGGGCTCGTTCTTCTTCTCGCGTTCCGAAACCATTTGGGGCGGCACGGCGGAGATTCAGCGCAACATCATTGGGGAACGCGCACTCGGACTGCCGAAGGAGCCCAAGCCGCAAAAGGTGTGAGCCGATCGAGTCCTCGAAGCATTCATTCGACCAATGTCGCAGACCTCGGAGTCAATCGCTGTGCACTTGGTGGCACGTCGCGCAACATTCGTGTGTCAGTCGTTGCTTCATTTTTGTTAGGAAGCGAACTTGAGAAGATCAGCGACGAGTGTTCGAACTCGCATTTCGATCTCGTCGCGGATCTGACGCACTGCTTCGATTTCCTTACCAGCCGGATCGGTCAAGTCCCAGTCCACATACCGCTTACCCGGGTACACGGGACACGCGTCGCCACAGCCCATCGTGACAATGACGTCGGCGTGGCGTCCCATCTCGTCGGTCAGCTTTCGTGGCGCCTCATTGGAAATGTCAATGCCTTTTTCCGTCATCACTTCGACGACCGCCGGATTCAGCGTCTCGCCCGGTGCCGAGCCGGCGGAGTGGACAACGACGTCATTCCCCCCCAACTCACGAGCGAACGCCGCCGCCATCTGCGAGCGACCGGCGTTGTGCACGCACAGGAAAAGGACTTCGGGACGCTCGCTCATGAGGCTCCTTCAACAGTGGCGAGCGGATTAAAGAATCGACGTTTCGCCCACAACGACACGTAGACCAGGGCGACGAGGACCGGCACCTCGATCAGGGGACCCACGACGCCGGCGAGGGCTTCGCCACTCGTGACTCCAAAGACACCGATGCACACCGCGATCGCCAGCTCGAAATTGTTGCCGGCGGCGGTGAAGGCGAGCGTCGCGGTTCGGTCGTAGGGAAGTCCGAGTGAACGACCGAGCGCGAACGAACCGAACCACATGATGGCGAAGTAACAAAGCAGCGGCAGCGCGATGCGAGCAACGTCGCTCGGCCGCGACGTGATCGTGTGCCCCTGCAGTGCGAAGAGGATGACGATGGTATAGAGAAGTCCGTAGAGAGCGAAGGGGCCGAGGCGAGGTAGCAATCTGGTCTCGTACCACTCTCGACTTCGTAGGCGTTCGCCAATGGTTCTCGTGAGGTAGCCGGCGAGGAGCGGTATCCCGAGAAAAATGGCGACGGTCTCGGCGATCTTCCATACCGATAGATGAAGACCCTGCGTGCTCAGCCCGAGCCATTTGGGAAGAAGTTCCAGATAGAAATAGCCGAGCAACGAAAATGCCACGATCTGGAACAAGGAATTGAGCGCCACGAGCACCGCCGCGGCTTCGCGATGGCCCCCCGAAAGGTCGTTCCAGATCAGCACCATCGCGATGCAGCGCGCCAAGCCCACGATGATGAGTCCGGTCCGATAGGTGGGCAGATCGGGCAGCAAGAGCCACGCGAGAGTGAACATGACCGCCGGTCCGATGAGCCAATTGAGGACGAGCGACGCAACCAAGAGCCTGCGGTCTCGGGTCACCGTGCCGAGTCGGTCGTAGCGGACCTTCGCCAAGACCGGATACATCATGACGAGGAGTCCAATGAAGATGGGCAACGACGTTCCCGACGTGACCTGCACGGCATTCAGGTGCGTGTTGAGGCTGGGAATTGCTCGCCCCAGCCCGATGCCAATAGCCATCGCCACGACGATCCACACCGGCAGGAACCGATCGAGGAACGAGAGTCGCTTGATGACCGGGGTGCTCAGGTCGCCCTCGGCCAACTCTGAGACGATGTCGCTCATGATCGTCGCGTGACTTTGGTTCGACCCGGACTTAGCAGCACGGGGCGGCGACGGACGTCGCGCGTGACTCGCTCGCGCAACATGTCTCGTCGCTGGCACACAACGGAGTGTCGCTCGCGTCGGCCAGCACGGTGTAGACCTCCCACCGCGAGGAATCCGGACCGTCGACCCACACCTTGTCCTGCACCGCGAAGCAGCAGGTCGTCGTTTCTTCGATGTCGGTCACGAATCCCTGTTCGGAGAGGCACCGAGTGGCGTCGTGCACTTCATCGGTCGAAGATACTTCGACCCCGAGGTGATTTATCGTGCCCGGCACGCCGGAGTTTTCGAAGAGCACCAATTTGAGGGGCGGTTCAGTGATGGCAAAGTTGGCGTAACCGGGACGCAACTTCGTCGGTTCGGTCTTGAAGAATTTGGAGTAGAAATCCACCGCCTCATCGAGGTTGGACACATTAAGAGCGAGTTGCAGTCGGGACACCTTGTTCTCCTTTAAATTGACATCTGTCAATGAGACAGAGTAGTTGTCGCATTGATGTTTGTCAATAGTATGATGGCAATAATGTCCCATCCAAAGAGCATCACTATTGACGAGAACGTCGTAAGTTGCTGCAGTCCGTTGGCGGCCATTGCATTATCCGAGGTCGAGGCCAGTGACATCGCCCAGATCTTTGGAGCTCTCAGTGATCCGGTGCGTCTGCGCATGCTGTCGCTCGTCGCTGCTGAAGACGAGGTTTGTAGCTGCGCCCTTGAAGAGCCCCTGGGCAAGAGCCAGCCCACCATCTCGCACCACACAAGGATTCTCGCGGAAGCGGGATTGATCATCGGCGAAAAGCGAGGCCGGTGGATGTGGTGGCGAATCGTACCGGAGCGGCTCGGAGAAGTCTCGAGGATTCTTTCGTCGTGAGCACTTTTCCCCTTTCGGCAAACTCTGAACCCGATGGGGCGGCGCAATTAGGTACGTTCTCAGATCAAGGGCCCGGCCTAGCAGAAGTGCCACCTTGCACTGGCTGTGATACATAAGGAGTTAGCTGCTAGGTGAACATCATCGAGCATCGCCGCGACCTTGTTATATCCGCCGCAGCTGCGAGGTCTGTCGAAGGTGAGCAGGTCGAGCGGCGAGCTTTGCTTTTCAAACGCCGCGGAGTGATATGTCCATTATGGTGAATTCATTCGCCAAGGTGCGATTACAGAACCCGCCTATCGTTGCGAATCCGAGCGCACTCGCAACGAGTGTGTTAGACAATCGATATCTCAAGCCGCGGGTTGGCGACATCGATTGAAGGGGTCATTGTGCCGCCTGGATCAGAGCCCTTCGAAAAGGAGGAATGAACATGTTCGCTCATCTCAAAGGCGCGGTGCCACGCACACGGATGCTGTTGGCCGGTACCGTCGCTGCCGGGGCCCTATTGGTTCCTCTAGTTATATCGGCGTCTCCGAGTGGGGCGTCAGGTTCGAGTGCCTTCTGCACGCAGTACCGCGCTTGGCTCGAGGGCAAGTTGCACGCGCCGATCAGCGCAACTGGCGCGCCTACCAGTAAGACCGCTGCGGCCTGGCACACCTTCGGGAAGAACGCGGAGCCGATCTTCGCTCGAATGGCCGCGGACGCTCCGAACGCCAAGATCAAGACCAGCCTTGATGGGTTCATCACGATCTTGAAGTATTACGCGAAGACGACCAATGCGTCCAAACTTGAGGCTTTCTTCAATGCCCATCAGACTCAGTGGGAATCGTGGTATCTCCTAGGGCAACTCTCGGCCGAAGAGGCCTGCTCATAATTTCAGCTCGGTCTTGAAACAACGACACTGGCGCAAATCAACACACCGGTAATCGAGTGGGAGATTGGCGTGTTGAAATTGCGTGGTGTCGGAGGCCCGACGCCACCGTTCTGGAACCCTGCATTGGCGCTGAAATTCGAGCGCCTGATCAAAGAGCATTGTCTGAACCTGGGAGATGGAGACATCTTCGCGTGAGGACAGAAGCGTATTTCCGTCAACTAGGTTCGGAAAGGTGAACCGTGGATCACTAACTTATTCAGGCCCGCTCTCCCGAAAAGAGCGAATCTTGAAGCGACTTCGATACCGATTTTTTCCGCCGAATCACCCGTTTCTGAATCCATTCCAACAGATCATTTGGCGAGGGCAACGTCTTGCGTTATGTGACAATCGCCATCGCAAAGGAAAGTGTCACTAGAGCGGGTGTTGGTCTCGAATTAAACGAGATTCCAAATCCAACTCTGTTCGGCCATTTACCGAGAGGTCAAACCTGGCTGGTGTCGGAGGCCCGACGTCAACATTCTAATGGTGTGCGTCATCGTCTTTTGAGAAGATGACACCGAACCGCTGGTCGGTGAGCACTATCACATTCTCCGACTGGCGCATTGAATTGTGGGCTAACTGAGTTTCAGCAGTTCAACCAAGTGATTATCGACAACTATGGGTTCGTCAGTACCGAGCGCACGTCGAGGTTGCGGAAGCGAGGCGCGCCACTCATTACTCCGGCCAAGCTCGCCGAAAACGCCGAGGTTGCGGGATTGCTCTGCTGTTCCATTGCCTTCTCGTAGGAGGGGAACTCAACTATCGATATGTAAGTTCCTGGACGATCGCGGTCCTCAGTGATCGTCGAAGCCGAAGCTGTCAATGCTCCCGGATTCTCATCTCGAAATCGCTCCAACGTTGCCGTGACCGCATCGATGTCGGTCGCCTCAAACTCGATGAACTGAATAAACCCTGCCATGTCACGCCTCCTCGTCCAATTGGTTACTGGCTGGAATCGTACGACCTCGTCAACATTCCCGCTTGGCGTTCTCGAACATCCGGACCCTCGGTGTCGAAGGCCCGACGTGAACCCACACTCATTTGCGGCGCACCAATTGGCCCGGAGGTTGCCGAAGGTGGCACTTTCAGAAACTGTTGCCTGTCGCGATACGAGGGAATTGATGAATATCCTTATTGACCGCGGAGCGCTTTCTTTATCTTCGTCATCAGGCTGGGCTTCATGTAATACTTCGCGCGCTCTTGTTCGGACATCGCGTCGTAGTGCGCGTCTTGTTTCGAGACAATCTCGTCGACCTTCTCCTGTTGGAGTGCCGCACTGTTCATCTGTTGTTCGGGACGGAGGGTCTCAGGGCCACGCCGGCCGCGTCCTCCAAAAAAGCCCAAGACCCTCAACGTGCTCCCCTACAACTGTCGGTAACGCGGCACGTAGCCGCCGACGCCCAAGGACATCGAGTCTTCGGGGTCGATCGAATCGTCGACGCCACCGATGACGTCAGTGACCCACGCCAGCCGGTCTTTCAAAATCCTCGTGACGCCACCTTGCAGCGTGTCCGAAGAAATGGCACAACTCGAGCACGCGCCCTGAAGTTGCACTTCCACAACCCCGGACTCGACGTCCGCACGAATGAGCACCAGGTCCCCACCGTCAGCCTGAACCGAAGGACGCATCAGGTCGAGCAGCGCGTTCAGCGCCTTGAGTCGCATCGCACGCTCTTGGTCGGTCAGTTCTTCCACGAGTCCAGTCTGCCGTGAATCGAAGGGCGCGTGACGCCAGCCTCGAATCGGTACCATTTGGCCATGGAACCCACTGAGACCTGGACCGTCGATTCGATAAACCTCTCGGACATGGAGTTCTGGCGTCGGCCGTGGGCCGAGCGCGCGAGCGCCTTCGCGACATTGCGACGAGAGAGCCCGATCACCCACTACGACCAACCCGTGATCGAGGGCTCGGCGATCGAATTCCCCGTGGGCAACGGTTACTACGCGCTCACGAAATATCGCGACGTGCAAACAGCGTCACGCCACCCCGAGACGTTCCTCTCGGGACCCGGAGCGGTGTCGGAGATGGACCTTCCGAGCGAGATGGTCGAGTACTTCTCGGGCATGATCTCGACCGACGATCCCAAGCACGCCCGACTGCGCCGAATCGTATCGAACGCGTTCAATCCTCGCAACATCCGCGCGGTGGAGGATTCAATTGATCGAAAGGCCGATGAGATCATCGAACGCGCGCGAACGAGTGGCACGGGCGATTTCATCACTGACGTCGCGGCGCCGTTTCCGCTCGAGATCATTTGCGACATGATGGGCGTGCCTGCGAGTGAGTACGCGACGGTCTTGCATCACTCGAACATCATCCTCTCCAACGGTGACCCCGAGTACATTCCCGAAGGTCAGGACCCGATATTGGCACTCCTCGAATCAGGCGCCGCGCTCACTTCGATCATGGAGGAATTGGGGAAGTACCGAATCGACAATCCCATCGATGACATCACGAGCGCCCTCGTGAACGCCGAGATCGAAACCGAGAGACTCACGCAACAGGAGTTGGCGTCCTTCTTCGTGCTGCTCGTGACGGCGGGCAACGAGACGACGCGAACGGCGATCGCCCACGGACTTCACGCGCTCACCGAACACCCCGATCAGAAGGTCCGACTGCTCACCGACTATGAGGGCCTCGCCAAGACCGCCGCCGATGAAATCGTTCGTTGGGCGTCGCCGGTTACCTGGATGCGCCGCACGCTGGCCGAGGACTACACCCTTTCGAACTTCGAACTTTCCAAGGGCGACAAAGTCCTCTTGTTCTACTGTTCGGCCAATCGCGACGAAGACATCTTTGAGAACGCCGATGTCTTCGACGTCGGGCGCACGCCCAATGACCACTACGGCTTCGGCGCACCGGGCCCGCACTTTTGTCTCGGCGCCCACCTCGCGCGACGCGAAATCACCGTCATTTTTCGAGAGTTATTGCGTCGACACCCTGACATTCTTTCCACCGGGACGCCGTCGCAGTTGGCGTCGCGCTTCATCAACGGCATCAAGCACTTGCAGTACAGCCTCTAATGGCCAACGCTCAGCGCCTCCCTCAACACGTGGGGATAATTCCCGATGGCAATCGACGTTGGGCGCAAGACCAAGGTTTCGAAAAACAGGATGGCTATCACTTCGGACTACAGCCCGGTCTGGAGTTGTACAGCGAGTGCCTGGCGTTAGGTATCCCCGAAATCACGTTCTACGGCTTCACCGTCGACAACACGAAACGTCCCGGAGCTCAGATTGAAGCATTTCGCAAAGCGTGCGTGGAAGCCGTGGCCGAGTTGGAGAATAGGGACGCGGATCTGCTGGTGGTGGGCAATACCCAGTCGGTGTTCTTTCCCAAAGAACTCTTGCGCTACACGCAACGGACCCGAATCGGCGAGGGCCGCATCAAAGTGAACTTCCTCGTGAACTACGGCTGGAATTGGGACCTCAACCACTCGCTCAAGAACGGCGACGCGAGTACGCGTCACAACGTCGCCGACGGCATCGCGTCGGCCGACATTTCAAGGATCGATCTCATCGTGCGCTGGGGCGGCGGTCGGCGACTTAGTGGCTTCTTGCCCATTCAGTCGATCTACGCCGACTTTTACGTGGTCGACGAACTATGGCCGGACTTTTCAATTGAACAGTTTCACCAAGCACTGGCGTGGTACCAAGATCAAGACGTCACGCTCGGTGGTTAGGGAGCGCCGGCTCCCCCGCTAAGCCGTCCGCGCGGCCACCGCCTCGTCGTACGCGTGAAGGGCCCGAGGACCCCAGACCGTTCCCGGGCCACCGTTGAGGGCGATCGCGACGCCAATGGCTTCGGCGATCTGCTGACGCGTGGCGCCTTCGCGCAGCGCACCGCGAGTGTGGGCGACGATGCAGCCGTCGCACTCTCGAGTAATTGAGATGACCATGGCCAGCAGCTCCTTGGTCAATCGGGAGAGTTCGCCCTCGCTCTGAGCGGCTTGCGACAGAGCGCCGAAGGCCTTCATCACGTCGGGAATCATCTCTCGTAAATCTTGCGCCGGCTGACGAAGCTCTTCGCGGATCACGTCCATGCTGTCCATAACCACCTCCGACGTCGAGCGTACCGACTTTCGAATTCACTCTTTCGGCGACACGACTCAGCGGCCGACATCGACCGCTCAGTGCGTCAGCGACGCGTGAGCCTCACGAAGGGCGTAGTAGAGAATCACGTAGCCCGTCACGGGATCGGCCCACCACCAACCGACGAAGGTATTCAAGACGAGGCCCGCGAGTACCGCGGTGGCCAGAATTCCGTCGATCATCGTGACGCGGCCCTCGGCCTTCAGCACCGGATTGTTCAGGGCCGCTCCAACCCGGGCTTTCCCGGACGCGAGCGCGAACATGGCAACGGCGGTCAGCGCGGTCCAGGCAATGCCGAGTGAACTGTGATGCGGACGAAAGCCCACGACGAGGACGATCGTGCTTTGTGCGCCTAAGTAAATTGCCAACGCGACGAAGGCCGAACCGATGATCCGCATCGCCCTGCGTTGTCGGGTTTGGGTCACGTCAGCGAGTTCCCAGAGCACGACGGTGGACGCGCCGATCTCTATCACGCTGTCCAAACCGAAGCCCGCCAGCGCCACCGAGCGCGCGGCGACTGCGGCGAAGGCGAGAATGAACACGCCCACCACGTTCCAGCCCAGCGTCATCACCTCAAGCTGGCGTCCCCGCCTCAGGGCACGCACGCCTTGGTCTTGAGAAGGGCCGTGGGACACCGAAACAACTTAGGACACTCGATTTCGAACTCGACGTGACAACGTCGCTACAGTGCGGTTAGCGCTCGCGTTCCTTGCCCTCGCGAGTGTTTCCTACACTTGTCCGATGAGCGTGATCGATGAACTCGTTGCCCACAACCGCGTGTACGTCGATCGACACGGCCACCGCGAGATGCCGACGGCGCCGCAACTCCACTTGGCGGTGCTGACGTGCATGGACTCGCGCCTCGACCTCTTCGGCGCCCTGGGGCTGAATCTCGGCGAGGCCCACCTCATCCGCAACGCCGGCGGGTTGGCCAGTGACGACGCCATCCGCTCGTTGTTACTCAGTCAACGTCTGCTCGACACGCGCGCCGTGATGGTGATCCATCACACGCGATGCGGATTAGAGGCGTTCGATGAAGATGCCCTCGCGGACGAGGTCGAAGCGAGCTTGGGCGTGCGACCGCCGTTTCGACTGGGTGCCTACGGCGACATCGACGACGACGTCCGCTCCACTGTCGCGACACTTCGTGAGAGTCCCTTCGTCGACTCGACCGAGATCCGAGGCTTCGTGTTCAACGTCGACGACGGTGACCTGCGCGAGGTCGTTTAAAAGAACTTCTTGAAGCCCTGACTGGTCTGGTCGTAGCCGTTGGCGAGGTAGAACCGGTGGGCGTCCTCGCGGACATTGCGACTGGTCAATTGGATCCGGTAGCAGCCGCGCTCGCGCGCGAGATCCTCGGCCGCGAGCAACATCTGTGCGCCGACGCCGCGACTTCGCATGTCACTTCGCACGTGGACGCTTTCAATCTCACAACACCAGCCCCCAGCGTGTTGAAAGTGCTGAAAGATGACGACCTGACATACCCCGACGACTTCGCCGCCCATGTCGGCGACCAACACGTCGCCGCGTTGACGTCGGGTCTCTTCGACGGCCGACCAGTAGTCGTCAACTTTCGTGCCGTCCTCGAACTCCGGCGTCAATGAACCGCCCTTGAGCAACTCGATAGCCGACGCGATGTCGTTGTAGTCGATTGGGCGAACCACCGCCATCGTCAGTTACTCTCGAGGATCGATCGGCGTCAGGACGCCGACTGAGCTTTCGATCGCCTCGGCCGCGTCGAGACAGAGGTCCTCGCGAAACAGCGTCCCCATGACCTGGACGCCTGTCGGCAGCCCGTTGGCGACGCCAGTCGGCACGCAGGCCGCGGGCAGACCCATCAAGTTGGCCGGCATCACGAAGCGGAAAAGCTCGACGACTTTCATGGCGGTGTCCGCGTCGATGATGTCGTAGCCGTGCGCAAAGGGCGGTTGCGTCCACACCGGACCGACCACGAGCGGATACGCGGTCATGAACTCGCGCCACGCCTTCTCGACCTTGTAACGGCTCTCGTGCATCAGCGCCATTGACTCGGGAGAGGCGGGCGGATACTCGATGTTCGTGAGCTCCAAGAAGCGCTGGCCCTCGGCTCCGAGCAGTGCCACCAGCAGCGGTTGGGCGACCGCGAGACTCGTCATCATCAGCTCGGACCACGCGAGGTAGCTCTCGAAGACCATCGGCGGTTCGATCTCTTCGACCTCGTAGCCGGCCGCTTCCAGGGCTCGGCCCGCGATACGAACGCCCTCCGCGACGTCGGCGTGGGTGTCGCCACCGAAGGGCTCGGGCACCAACGCCACGCGCTTGACGACGGCCGGTCCGGCGAGCGGCGCGTCGAAGCTCTGCGGGTCGCGGTGGTGAGCACCCATGACCGCACTCAGTCCGAGGCGCACGTCGCCCATGGTTCGAGCCAACACCCCATTCACCAACATGATCTGAGCGTGGATGGACATGTCGAGCATCGACGAGGGATTGCCCTGGGCCACGCGACCGCGCGACGGCTTGATCGAGGCGATCCCGCAGGCGAATGCCGGGTTGCGCAGCGATCCCCCAATGTCGTTACCGAGACCGATCGGGCTCATGCCCGAGGCGATGGCCGCCGCTTCCCCGCCGGAGGAGCCGCCGGCCGTGCGCCCGCGCTTCCAGGGATTGTGCGTCGCGCCGTAGAGCGAGGACTCGGTGTTGATTCGTAGCCCGAGGTCGGGCATGTTGGTGCGCGCGAGCGCGACGGCCCCGGCTCGGCGCATGAGTTCGACCGGCGGTGAGTCTTCGCTCGCTATGAAGTCCTTCAAGATCACGCAGCCCTCATTGGTGCTGTAGCCCGCCACATCGAGGTTGATTTTGATCGTGAAGGGCACGCCGTGCAACACGCCGATCGGGCCGCCGGCCTTTTGCTGGGCGTCGGCGGCGTCGGTCTCGGCGCGCACTTCGTCGGGCCGCACTTCCACGACGGCGTTTAGCGCGCCATTAACCGCGTCGATTCGCTCCAGGTGGGCTTCAATGACCTCGCGCGATGAAGTGGCGCCGTTACGAATCATGTTCGCCAGCGATGACGCCGACTCCTGCCACAGTTCTGTTGCCACGAGACCTCCCGTCGAAAACTCTCTGGGTAGTCTGGCACGCGCCACGGCGCGTTCGATACCGCCGAAGCGACCGAGAAGGCAGTCCAGCGTGCGTGTATGAAACCCGATCTCCATGATGTTCCAGCAGTACGCCAATTGAAAATTGGGCGCAGTTCATGAAGTGATCACATTCAGGTAACCCACCTTCCTTAGGATGCGAGGTGGACTTGCGAAGGAGAACACCATGAGTGAGACATTCGAGCCCACTACGACCGAACCGACGAGAAGACTCACTCCAGAACTCGCGGCGCTCGACCCCGACGCGAAGCGCCCCCCGTACGTCATTCGGACCGAAGGTCTGACGTTGAGTTTCGGCAACAAGAAGATCCTCGACCACGTCGACATGGCCTTTCCGCGCGGTACGATCACTGCCCTCATCGGCCCCACCGGTTCGGGCAAATCCACCTTTCTACGCACACTGAATCGCATGAACGACAAGGTCTACGGTTTCCGCCGCGACGGCGAAGTGCTCTTAGACGACTGCAGTATCTGGGACTCGAGTCAGGACCTCCTCACGGTTCGTCGCCGAGTCGGCATGCTCTTTCAGCGTCCGAACCCCTTCCCGATGTCGATTAAGGACAACGTGATCGCCGGTGTTCGAGCCCATCGGATCGCCAAGGGCAAACAGCTCGACGTCATCGCCGAGACCCGCCTGCGTGAAGTAGGGCTGTGGGAGGCCGTTAAAGACCGCCTCAACGACTCCCCCTACCGCCTTTCGGGCGGTCAACAGCAGTTGCTCTGCCTCGCGCGTTCGCTCGCCGTGGGACCTGAAGTTCTCTTGCTCGACGAGCCGACGTCTTCACTCGACCCCCGCACCACCGAGTCGGTGGAACAGTTGATTCGCGATATGGTGCCGGCTCTCACGATCATCATCGTGACCCACAATCTGGGTCAGGCCCGCCGTGTTTCGGATGCGACCATGTTCTTCTACGACGGGCACCTGATTGAGCACGGCCCCACCGAAGACGTCTTCACTTCGCCCGTTCACGACGACACGAAACGATACGTCAATGGCCTGATGGGCTGAGGCTCTCTCGCGTGAGCGGAGGTGCATGCCTCGACCGCGACGACGTCGCTTTCGGCGCGACATCGAAATCTGATTACTCCGACGATGAGAAGGAGTTAGCGACGGCCCTCGGCGTAGCGCTGGGTGCGGTTGACCAACAACCTTGATGACACGAGCAGAATCAGCACGAGGACGATGAGGATCAGCGCGGCATCGAAGGAGAGGTACTGCGTGGCCTTGATCGGCTGGTTGTAGTCGGTCCACACGTAGTACGTGAGATAGGCGATGGGCTGATGGATAAGTGACGCTGACGGCAGGTTGTTCGTGATGCCCGCGGTATAGAGCAGTGGGGCAGTCTCGCCGACGGCGATGGCCAGGGCGATCAGCAGACCGGTCACAATACCGGGCAGGGCGCTCTTGATGACGACCTTGCGCAGCGCGTAACCGGTCGACATGCCCAGCGCTTCGGCACCCTCGCGATAGTTCGTGGGGACTTGACGAAGCGCCGATTCAGTGGATTTTGAGATATAGGGCGTCACCATGATGGAAAGCACGATCAGTGCGGGCAACAACGAGAATCCCCAGTGAAGTCCCACGCACAGCGCGACGTAACCAACGTAACCAAGGACGATGGACGGAAAGCCCGCCATGACGTCGGTCGCCATGCGCAAGAAGTTCCCCCCAGCCCTACCGTTTCGCCGAGGCTGCTGGAGCTCGGCAAAGTGGACACCCGTGAGAACCCCGATGGTGCCGGCGATGAGCAAGACGCCCACCATGATCACCAGAGTGCCGAGGATGGCGTTCTCGAGTCCACCGCCCACTCCGACGGGCACCGTCGTCAAGACGCTCCATTGCCAATGCGGCACCGCACGGATGACGACATCAGCGATCAGCCATATCGACGGTCCGATGACGAAGATGAGAGCCGCCAACGACATACCCCTGAAAAGATGCTCGCGAACACGCCGCCACCGTGTCGAAGGATAGGAATTGGTCACCGTCGCCATGATCAGCCCCTGCCCACTGGCGCGAGGTGTTGGGACGTCCGATTGACGATCACGCGCGCCAGGACGTTGACCACGACCGAGATAACGGCCAGCACGAGTCCGGCTTCGGCCAAGGTGGAGATCGCGAAGCCGGTCCCGTCGGTGGCCGCGGAGTCGAGTTGACTCACGATCGTCGCCGCGATCGTCGTCATCGTTCCGTACACGTTGGGCGCGACTTTTCCGAGGATTGATCCGGTGATCATGGCGATGGCGATCGTCTCACCGAGAGCCCGGCCGAGACCGAGCACCGTGGCGCCGATGAGACCCGAGCGCACCCAGGGGATCGTGACCCGACGCGCGACCTCGGCGTCGGTCATTCCCAGGGCCTCCGCGCCTTCCTTAGGAAGGGGCGGCACCTGCAAGAAGAGATCGCGTGCCGTCGAGGCGATGATGGGGACGATCATCAAGCCCAGGACCAGACCTGACGTCAGGAGTCCCTCGCCGTAGCCGACGTTGCCCTTGAAATAACGGAGTAGGGGCACATTGGGCACGTTGTTCGAAATGAATGGGTAGACGTGATCGGCCAGGAACGGACCGAGCGTGAGGACACCCCAGAGCCCGATGATCACGCTGGGGATACCCGCGAGAACCTCTACGAAGAAAGAGACGGGCCGCGCCAACCATTGCGGAAGACGCTCGGTCAGGGCAAACGCGGTGCCGAGCGAGATGGGCAGCGCGACGATGAGCGCGATCAACGACGTCTCGAGCGTCCCCGCGATGAGGGGCCACGCGCCGTAGCTCGCGCCCACGGGATGCAAGACGCCGTCGGTCCTCACCGGAGCGCCGTAGGTACCGCCGGGACTCCAGGTACTGCGGGTCAAGAACCCGGGACCGTTGACTTTGATCGCCGGCCAGGCCTTGATCGCGAGAACCGTCAAGACAAAGACGAGGCCCGCGAGAGGGATGAGCGACGCGATGCGCGCGCTCCAGCGCCAGACACCTTCCTCAGAGCCGCGTAGAACCGAACCCACCCGACGGAGCCCAAAGGCTCGTCGGGTGGGGTCACTCACCACCGGCAACGTCATGCCGGATGAAGCGATGTCGTCACCCATTCGAAACAACTACTGGATTGATTTGATCTGCTTGTACGACTGCGTCACGATCTTCACGGGCAGCGGCTCGAAGCGAACCTGACCGAGATACTGCGAACTCTGACCGTATGAGGGGTCGATGGCCCATTCGAGCAGGGAGCGGATGGCTTTGGCCGTCGACGTGCTCGATTGACTCTTGTTGACAATCGCGTACTCGTAGTTCACGATCGGGTAGCCGCCATTGATCTTGCCGTCAATCATTGAAATGGTCCCACTCGCCGGTGTCTTCGCCGTGAAGCCAGCGGCCTCGGCCGCCACCGTCGTCGCGGTCGGCATTTCGTACTGACCGTTACCGTTCTCGAGTTGCGCGTAGGTGTCGCCGTCGCTCAACACAGAGTTCAAGTAGCTGATGCCCACGTAGGCGATGCAGCCCGCCGTTGCCTGACAGCCCGAGACCATGCCGCCGTTACCGTTCTCACCTAGTTCGTTCGTGATGGTCGGCCACGAAATCGTCGTGCCGTAGCTGTACTTCGACGACCAGGTCGGGTCGGAGTCCGCGAGGTACTGGCTAAAGATGAACGTGTCACCGCTGCCGTCCGATCGGTGCAGCGCCACGATCTTCAAGTTGGGCAGTGTCACGCCCGGGTTGACCGCCGCGATGGCCGAGTCGTTCCAGTTCGTGATCTGACCTTGGTAAATCTGCGACAGGATCGTGCCGTTCAGTTTCAGGTGCGCGGTCACGCCGGGAATGTTGTACTCGATGATCTGATAGGAGATCGCCAAGGGGATGTTCAACAGGTTTGGCGTGGACGCCAGTTGCGTAGAGGAGAGGTAGGCGTCCGATGAACCAATGTTCACCGTGCCGCTCGCCGCGTCAGCGATGCCCGTACCCGATCCGGTGCCACCCGTAGTGACGCTCACTTGGGAGAACTCACTCTGGTAGGCCGGTGCCCAAATGTTCCACAACGGGTACAAGAGCGTGCTACCCGTCTCGGTAAGGCTGGCAGAACCAGGCGTCTCAACAGCATCGTCGGCGACCGGCGCGGGCTTCGGGCGCTTCTTGGACCAGCCGGCGCCGCAGGTGCCATGGAACTTCTTGACGTGCACGACGTTTTTCTCGAGCCCGAAACACGTGGTTACCTTGCCCGAGGCGCTCGCGGGAAGCGAAAGCGCAACGATCAAGCCGCTGGACACGAGTGCGAGTGCCGTAAGAGACCGTAAAAGGTTTCTCATACTGAATATTCCTCCTGTAGAAGTGGTGATGCCTGGTGGCTCGTCGCTGCAATGCAAACGCTTCGCCACGTGCAACATAGAAATCACAGGTAAACGAATCGTGAAGCACGTGAACCTTTCAGGTGAAATTAAGAAGAACTTCGCACGCTCAAGAGATTCATGATTTTGCGATTCATTTCGACGGTCGTCAATAGTGCAGGACTCTTCCATGCCAGCCCGGAAATCTGCGAATCGAAGGTACATGGGAAGTGGTTCATCGGCCCTAGAGTGAGAAACTAACGATTCCTGAAAACTCTCATCGAGCGAAACTTAATCACAACAACTGTCGCGCCAACCGCAAAACGTGCACCTGAAGTGCGCATGTTCGGGACTGAGCGAACCACCGCAGAGGGGACATTCAGAGAAGGTGGAAAAACGACTTGCGCACACCGGCACTGGAATGAACTGGTCATCTTGTTGAATAAGAATCTCGGACATTCCCCCATTGTGGTTGCTCTCACCTGCTGACCGGGTGATACGTGGTATCTCACTCGAGATCGGGCTCCCAGTACGTCACCGGCTCCAAACCTCGGGTTCGTCGAGCCTCTGCGAGCACTTCGGCGACGAACGCTGCCTTGAGCGCCGTATAGCGATCTCCTTCACCGTCGGAGAGCACCACATTTTCGCGCTTGATCGCGGCGTAGCTCGCGATTAATTCTGGATCGTCCAATAACGCGTCACGTAACAACCAGTGGTCCGCGTGCGCTCGATTGTTCTCCACCACCAAATAGAGGTGATGGCTCGCCAGTGGGCCTGTGTCCATCGGTTCGAACGCTTCGCGGCCCTTGACGGTCAGATCCCCCACCCACCGGTAGCCGGCCGATTCGATCAGACCCAGCACAATCGGCACCTGTTCTTCGTTCGCCACCACGACGTCGATGTCGATGATCGGCTTGGCGGCGAGTCCCGGCACCGAAGTCGAACCGACGTGCTCGATTCGCACGATCGAATCAGCAATGAATGGCGAAAGGTACGCGGCGATCTCTTGGAACTGCTTCGGCCATTGCGGATCGGCGTCCCTCACGACGATACGGTCCACTCAGACCTCGTCGCGGAGCTGGCCCGAGCGGTAGTGCGTGCGACACAGGACTTGGTAATGGACGACGCCCTCGTTGACGTCGCCCGTGAAAAACTGATTTCCCTCGCGCGCCACGATCCCGTCCACGACCCTGGCGTTGCACCGTCCCTTTTGCCCGCACCAGCACGTCGAGGTCAGCGGCAGTTCGTGGGCCCAGTCAGAGATCGCGAAGAGCCGCGCCGAACCGGGAAAGAGATTGAGCAAGAAGTCCGCCGACAGGCCGAAGGCGTGCACGTCGATACCGAGATCGTCGACCAATTCGGCCAACGCGTCGATTTGCTCGACACTCGCGAACTGGGCTTCGTCGATCACGAGTATGTTGACGCCGTCGCGACGGAGTCGTTCCACATGCGTCGTGATATCACTGCCTGGAATCACCGCCTCGGCGCTGGCCTCGATTCCGATTCGACTCGTCACCATACCGGCGTCACTGCGATCGCCGAAGGTCCACAAGGCGACGTCGCTTCGACCCTGGCGAAGTTGCCAGCACAACTGCAACGCCAGCGTCGACTTGCCCGCTGCCATGGTTCCGTACGTAAAGGTCAGTTCTGGCATGGGCCTCTCGTGGTTGACTCGAACGTCCAACGTTACCTCCGTGATATGGCAGATATTGAGTTCGACGACGACACAGAGTGCGTTTTCGCGACTCAGTAGATTGTTGACGTGGACTACACCGTTCGACCCATCGCCTACATCCGCAACGAGCGCAGCGAGGCCCTCGACGACAACTGGGACGAGATCATCAGTAACGTCGAACTCGCCCAGGACGTGCCCGGTGAGGCCCTTCGCGGACTCGAAGATTTCTCGCACGTCGAAATCGTCTTCTTCGCCGACTGGGCCGAGGACGTGCCACCGGGACCGTGGCACCGACGTCCGCGCGGCAATGCGAGGTGGCCAGACGTCGGCGTCTTCGCGCAACGCAACAAGGACCGTCCGAATCGATTGTTGCTTTCGACCGTCGAAATCGACGAACTCTCGGAACGCTCCTTCACGGTGCGTGGACTTGACGGCATCGACGGCACGCCGGTGCTCGATATCAAGCCGGTCTTTCGCTGGAGCGTGCCCAAGAGCGAACTACGCGTCGCGTCGTGGAGCGAAGAGCTCGGCGAGAGATACTTTTAGTTCGCGCCAACGAGTCCGTTCAAGACACTCAACGATTAGCGATGAAGACGTAGTACCTTGATACGCATGATTTGTTTCGCCGCCTGCCGCATTCGCTGAGGTTCGAACCGTCTGAGACGGTGCTCGATATTTGGTCACTTGATTGACCAACCACGTTCAACAACCTCACTTTCAAAGGCCCAATCATGAAGATCCGTCTATTTACGGATTCAGATCTCCCCCTACTCGCTGACCTCACTGTCGAAACTTTTCGGCCCTTCTATGAGGATTACGTTCGGTCCCTCCTGGGAGAGGAGATCTTTCAACATCAGCACGGCAATTGGAAACAGGACTATCGCGACCAGTTGCCCACGTTGCATGAACCCGATGCCGGGCGATTCATCGCAGTTTCTGAAATCAACGGGAGGATTGGCGGATTCGTTGCTTGGCAATTATGCGACAAACCGAAGCATGGTGAAATCGTTCTTCTCGCTGTCTCTGCGATACACCGTGGCAATCGATGGGGTCACGAACTGTGCAATTTCGCCATAAATGAAATGAAGGATATGCGCATCGAAGTTGTGGAAATCGGCACGGGCGACGACGACTTCCACGCAGCGGCACGGGCTCTCTATGAGGACCTCGGGTTTACGAAGATCCCAGTGGCGGCTTATCTGAAGAAGATCTGAGACCGTGCCGGGCTTCACACATCACGAGATGGAAGACTTTGACGAGTCCTTGATCATGTCACTGATCACATTGCGTTCGGGACACGACGCTGGTCCGAGCACCGATATCGCCACAGCGGCGCCCGCGTTCGCTCGCAGCGCAGCTTCGATGACGTCGTTTCCCAATGCCAACTCGGCAAGAAAGACACCAGAGTGCGTGTCACCCGCGCCGTTCGTGTCGACGACGGTGACCTTGAAACCGTCCACGTGAATGGGTTCATCGCCCGTCGTCAGCACGGTGCAGCCACTTTCGCCATGGCGCACAACGACGCCGGCGCGACCGGTCTGTTCGGCAAGCGCCACGACGGACTCTTGCAACGTGTCCTTACCCGTCAGCAACGAGGCTTCGGTTTCATTGCAGAGCGTCCAGTCGGCGCGTTCCAGAACCGCACGCAGGTTTGCGTTCGGAATGTCCATCACTCGGTTACTCGGATCGAAGGCGACTGTCACATCCTCGCTCAGGCCCGTCAGCCACTCGAGCACGATCTCGGCCGAACCGGGATACATCACGTTGTAACCAGAGACGAGGACGTAGTCCGCGCTACGCACGTCGAGTGATGACAGGTCAGAGGATCGAAGCGAGCCTTCGGCGCCCGGCGACGTGATGAACGTGCGTTCGCCGTCATCGTCGATCAGCGCCACGCAAAATCCGGCGTCGCGCGTCTCGTCAGCTTCAATGAGTTGAGTCACGTTGTGGTGATCCAGCGACGTTCGCGCGATGGATGAAAATGGTCCGCGACCGAGTCGTCCGGCGTACACCGCCTCGACGCCCTGTCGGGCGGCGGCGCTCATGGCGTTGTACCCACCACCGGTCGTAATCAGGTGTTCGCTTGCCAGGACGTCAGAGCCACTCTCGGGAACCTGGGCGATTCGAAGGACGATGTCGATCATGACCGTATCGAGACAGAACAGTCGGCTCGAAGAGTTCACTCGTTCACCCTAATGAGCGTCTTCGTCATCATTGAATGCATGTGAATTTTTTGGTTACGGCACCACTCGTGGCGTGCGTAAAATCTTCCAAAGCGACGCGCGGCGTCGGGAAACGGGGCGCAGTGAGCGAATTCTCTGAGGTAGTCGGCACCGGCAGCAACGGTGCGTTACGAATTGAAGAGAACGGCATCAACGTCATCACCGAAGGCGAGCGCAAGGGCGAGCCCCGACAGCTCTTCTGGCCGTGGTTCGGAGCCAACGTGTCGGTCCTGGGACTGAGCTACGGCGCCTACATCTTGGGATTCGGCATCTCCTTCTGGCAGGGGCTCATTGTCGGACTCATCGGCATCATCGTCAGTTTCGTTCTGTGCGGGATCATCGCGACCGCGGGAAAGCGCGGTTCGGCACCCACGATGGTGCTCAGTCGAGCCGCCTACGGCGTGCGAGGAAACCGTCTTCCGTCCTTCATCTCGTGGCTGCTCTGCGTTGGATGGGAGACCGTGCTCACGGTCATCGCGGTGCTCGCGACCTCGACGGTCTTCACGCGCCTCGGTTGGGGAGGCGGCGACGGCGTCAAGGCAGTGGCCATCGTCATCATTGCCGCATTGATCATCGTCGGCGGCGTCATGGGCTTTGACTTGATCATGCGGATGCAGGCCGCGATCACCGTAATCACCGGCGTCCTCTCGGTCTTTTTCATCGTGCTCACGTTCAAACACGTCAGTTGGCACGTCGTGTCGCACGTGCACGGTGGCACGACACAAAGTCTCATCGGTGCCCTCGTCTTCGTGATGACGGGCTTCGGCTTGGGATGGGTCAACGCGGCAGCTGACTATTCGCGCTATTTGCCACGCAAGGCGTCGACCAGCGGCGTTGTCTGGTGGACGACGTTCGGTTCGTCGATTGCGCCGGTCATCCTCGTCTTCTTCGGTCTCCTCTTGGCCGGTTCCTCGTCAACGCTCAGTTCGGCGATTGGCAACGACCCGGTGGGCGCATTGGCCACACTGTTGCCGACCTGGTTCCTCGTGCCCTTCGTCATTGTTGCGGTCCTCGGTCTGGTGGGAGGCGCCGTGCTCGACATCTACTCCTCGGGCCTCTCACTGCTGTCGGCCGGCATCAAGATCCCCCGGTACGCCGCGGCCGGTGTCGACGGCGTCGTGATGGTGATTGGGACGATATATATCGTCTTTTTCGCCCACAACTTTCTCCCGCAGTTCGAAGGATTCTTGATCACGGTGGGAGTCTTGATCGCGGGGTGGTGTGGCGTATTCCTCGGTGACATGGCCTTGCGACGAAAGGATTATTCCGACACCGACCTCTTTCGCAACGCCGGACGCTACGGCGACATTCGACTCATTCCGGTGGTAACGACGATCGTGACCAGCGCCATCGGATGGGGACTCGTCACCAACACCGGCGCCTCGTGGCTGACGTGGCAGGGTTACCTGCTCGGACCGCTGCACCTTGGCGGCAAGAGCGGCAACTGGGCCTACGCGAACCTCGGCGTCTTCGCCGCTCTGGTGTTGAGCTTCCTCGCGACCGTGCTCTTGACGAGCGGCCAGGTTCGCCAGCAAGAAAACGTCGACCCGACTCCAGCAACTATCTCCTGAACTGCGCAAACGCCACTTCGTCGACCCTCTCATTTGCGAGCGTGACGACGACGGACAGAGCGGCTCTGACGAATTGTCGTCGCATGAGAATTCGCTTCGACAGTGCGTCCTGCACCAACCCTGCGTAGAATTGTGACGGTTGGGTTCAGAGGAGTTGCATTGCGTATCGGTGTTCTTACGGCGGGTGGTGACGCGCCCGGCCTCAACGCGGCCATTCGTGCCATTGGCCAGATGGCCCTTCGAGATGGCCACGAAGTCATCGGCATCGCCAACGGTTGGGCCGGGCTCGCGAGCGAATACGCGGGTCGTCCGCTCGTCGCCAGCGACTTACAGGGCGTCATCGCTCAGGGCGGAACGCTGCTCGGCACCGCGCGCTTCAACCTCGATAATCCCGCAGGCGGACGAGAACGAGTGTTGGCTGCTATCGAAGAGCATCTCGACGCGTTGATCTCTATTGGCGGTGACGGCACCCACCGAATTTCGACGTGGCTGGCCGACCATGGAGCGCCCATCGTCGGCGTGCCCAAAACACTTGACAACGATCTGCTCGGCACCGATTACTGCATTGGTTTCGACACCGCCATCAGCATCGTGGCTGAGTCGATTGACCGGCTCTACACGACGGCGGCGTCGCACCACCGAGTCATGGTCGTCGAGACAATGGGACGATTGACCGGTTGGGTCGCCGCGATGGGCGGCCTCGCCGGCGGCGCCGACATGATCGTCATTCCTGAATTTCCCGTCACGATGGACGACATCATGCGACACCTCGAACGCCGGGTCGAGGCCGGTTTGGCATTCTCGATCGTCGTCGTTGCCGAGGGCGTGAATCTCGAAACGCTGGGTGGCATCGAGAAAGACGAACTTTCGACCGAAGGTGTCGGTGGCGTTCGTTTGGCAACTCGCGGTGTCGGTCAGTTCGTCGCCTCCAAGATTGAAGAACTCACCGACATCGAAGTGCGCACCACGGTCCTCGGTCACTTGCAGCGCGGTGGCAGCCCCACGGCGCACGACCGCATTTGGGCAACTCGCGTCGGCGCGGGCGCCTACGAAGCCGTGACCGCGGGCAAATTCGGGACCATCCCGGTCGTGCGCGACAACACCGTCGTGCTCAGTCCCCTTTCGTCGGTCATCGGCGGCCAGCGAAAAGTGCCTCGCGAGATCTACGAGCTCTGCTCGGTCTTCTTCTAGCCGACGAAACTCTGAAGTTCCTCCCACGTAGGTCCCGTCGCGGGACCGTGTTTGGTGATCGACCACGCCGCGGCCGCGTTGGCCCAGCGCGCCGATTCGATTGGGTTACGACCGGTCGCCAACTGGGCCGCGAACGCACCGACGTGACAGTCCCCGGCGCCATTGGTATCGACACTCTCGACGCTGAATCCCGACACGATCTCACTGTGACTCTCCGATTGGGCCACGACGCAACCTCCGGCGCCGATTCGCACTATGGCACCTCCGCGATTCATCCGACCGCGAAGAGTCCGGGCCGCTGTTTCGACGTCCGATGAGTCCGTGAGCAACGCCGCTTCGCGCGCGTTGCACGAGAACCAATCGACCCGTTCGAACACCGCGTCAAGGAGCACGTCGGGGACGTCGCCCACGATCGGTCCGGGGTCGAACAAAAAACACGTTGCGGGAGGAATTCGCTTCAAGAAGGAGAGCAACGAACCAGCGTTGCTCTCGTGCAAGAGCGCGTAACCGGAGAAATAGACGAGGTCACTGTCGGTCACGTCCAATTCGTCGAGTTGGCTCGTCGAAAGCGTCGCCTCGGCGCCGACACTGGTCAAGAACGTCCGCTCCCCGTCGTCTTCGATGATGGCGACCACGAATCCCGTGTCGACGTCGTCAATCGGCGCCGTGGCAACGACGATGTTTTCCAGACGCATCGCCTCTTGGGCAATCGTCGCGAACGGTCCGAGACCCACGACCCCGCCGTACACCGAAGGGAGTCCCAGTCTCGAGGCGGCCGCCATGACGTTGAACCCTCCCCCGGCGAATGAGTCACTGCGTCCGACCAATGTGTCCGAACCTCGTTCCGGCAAGGAGTCGACATTCAAAACGACATCCACGACAACGCTGTCGACGAGGATCAGGCGCGGCGCGGGGCTCACGCGGCGCTTTGCTCGGAACCGTTTCGCAGTTGCAATAAGCGTCGCGCCATCTCGTCGAGTTCCAGGCCATTCACTCGCGCCACGGTCTCTCGCGCGGCAGCGGGGAAGACATTGATTCCGCATCGCGATCCGACGATGGCGCCGGTCATCGCGGCGATGGTGTCGCTGTCGCCACCGAGCGACGCCGCGACTCGACAGGCCAACCACGGCTCGTCACTGAAGGCGCTGGCGACGGCGAAGGCCGCGGGCACCGACTCCCAGGTCGCCAAACTCGTTCCGACCAGAATCGGCAGGAGGTCGACGACGCCGTCGGCGTCGAGCCCGTGCACGAGATCAATGGCCCAGCGGATTCGCACCGCGACGTCCGCACCGGCGATCCAGTGTCCCCGCCGAGATCCCCGCACCGCCGCGTCGCACGCGGTGTCGATCATCACTTCGAACGTGAGACCTTCGACGCCGGCACTCACGGCGCCGGCGACCGCGGCGGCGCCCGCGAGCGCCACGCTGGTGTTGTGCGTTAAGCGACTCGCTTGGGCCACGCGCGAGACCAGCTCGTCGAGGTCGAGGGATCGAACCGCGATCGCCACCGGTGTGATACGCATCGCCGCGCCATTGGTGTCGCCTCGGCGTCCAACTTCTTCGGGATCGCCGCCCGCCATGAGCGCATTGATCGCGCGCTTGGTGGATGGTCCGAGGAGATCCAACGAACCCTTGGCCTTCATGGACTCTTCCCACGCGATGAGCGCATCGGCCCAACTTTGAATGTTGACTTCGCCGTGGCCGTCAATGAGTTCTGTCGCCAACAGCACGGCCTGCTCGGTGTCGTCGGTGATTCGTCCCGCGTCCATACCCTCAGCGATTGGGTGGTCGGTCGGCGCCGGCTCGAAGTCCACGAGGACCTTCCCGAAGACGCTGACGACCTCTTCCCTCGACATCATCTGGGTCGGCATTCCCAGTGCGTCGCCAATCGCCAGACCGTACAGGGCGCCCGCGGCTCGCTCGAACTGCGTCACGGGGTCCACCCCTTCAGCCTACGAAGGCTCGCCCGTGCTTGCGTACCATTTCAGCCCTCGACGACCAAGAAAACCACTGCCGTAAGGTGGACTGCGCATGGAACCGTGGACATCTCTTCGTCGTCGCTCGATCGAGACCGACTCGTGATCCCGATACTCGCCACGGCCCAGATGCGCGAGGCCGACGCGCTCGCGGTCAAGGACCGCGGCAGCGACGCCCTGGTCGCCGCGGCCGGCACCGCCGTGGCGCTCGAGGCCCAAGCGATGCTCGGCTCGTGCTACGGATCGCGCGTCGCGGTGCTCGTGGGCCCGGGCCTCAACGGAGCCGACGGACGCGTCGCGGCCGCCTGGCTGCAATCTCGCGGAGCCAGGGTCGACGTCATCGAGGTCGCGTCGCAACCGAAGGAACTACGTGGATTCGCGCTGGTGATTGACGCGGCCTTCGGGCTCGGGTGCTCGCGACCCTACCGGGCCCCACGCGTCGCCAACGAGACTTTGGTACTCGCCGTTGATCTGCCGTCGGGCGTCGACACCGACAGCGGCGCGCTGCTCGGCTCGCCGATGCCGGCCGACGTGACGATGGCCCTCGGCGCGCTGAAACCGGCACACGTCTCGGGTCCGGCGTCCGCGCTCTGCGGTCAACTCCGCTTCGCTGGTTTGGGTATCGTCCAGCACTTCGATGACGGTCTCGTCGAGGACGGCGACCTCGCGACGCTCATTTCGCGCGAACCGAGCGACCATAAATGGACGCACGCGATCCAAGTGCTCGCCGGATCGACATTGATGCCCGGCGCTGCCGACCTGGTTGTTCGTGGCGCGTTAGCGGCCGGCGCCTCGATGATCCGGCTCTCGAGTCGTGGCGACGTCGCGCAACTGGTTGACCTGCCCGCCGAAGTCGTACGGAGCGACGAGGCGACGATCGAAAAACGCAGTCGGTGTGTCGTGGCCGGTCCGGGTCTCGGTATCGACAGCGTCGACTGGTTGCGCGAGCGCCTCGTTGATCTGTCAATGCCGGTCGTACTTGACGCCGACGGACTCCATCGAACGTTGATTGACTCGAAAACGTCGGACGAACAGCGATGGGTCCTGACACCGCACGAGGGTGAATTCGCGCGACTGACCGGTGAGGCGATACCGGACAATCGCCTCGAGGCGGTGCGTTCGCTCGCGCGCGACCTTAACTGCGTCGTACTGCTCAAGGGTGCGACGACGTTGATCGCCGACCGCGACGGCCGAGTGCGCGTCGTGCGCTCGGGGACACCAACGCTCGCCACGGCCGGCAGCGGTGACGTCCTTTCCGGGGTCATCGGCGCGACGATCGCCCGAGGCCATGATCCGCTCGAAGCTGCCGCGCTCGCGGCCCACCTGCACGGTCGCGCCGGCGCGAGGTTGCCGATCTACGCCAGTGCCTCGGATATTCCAGCGGCCGTCGAAGAACTCATCGCCACGCTCTAAGCGCCACGCGGACGAACCGCGACTCCGAGTCCTCGTGACGGGGCCATTGCGACGGCCAACGGCCAAGTGGGCGCGAGTACGGTGGACTGGGAGGTAGTCATGAAGAAGTCGCCGGCGACGGTGCTCGAGGACGAAGAGGAGGGCCGCGGCCTCCTCGCTCCGATGACGGTATCGATTGATGACGACGGTCTCGATGAGAACGATCTCCGTCGCGTTGCGATTCGTGAATGGCTTTCCTTGCACCCCAGCCCAACGGCCGTGCAACTCGCCGAGGCGGGCCTCGTCGCGCCGCACTTGCCCAAGCCCTGGGGACTCGGCGCCGACGCGAACCACCAACTCCTCATCGACGATGAATTGAAACGCGCGAACGTGCGACTACCGATCAATCCGATCGGGATCGGGTGGGCCGGACCGACAATTCTCTACGCCGGCACCGAGGAACAACAGCAGCGCTGGCTGCCCAAACTGTTGAGCGGTGAGGAGTTCTGGTGTCAGCTCTTCAGCGAGCCCAACGCGGGCAGCGATCTCGCCTCGCTGACGACGCGCGCCGAGCGTGACGGTGACGAATGGATCATCACCGGTCAAAAGGTGTGGACCAGTTACGCGCATCTCGCGACGTGGGGCATCTTGCTGGCGCGAACGTCCAACGAGGGCGCGCCGCAAAAGGGAATCAGCTACTTCATCTGTCCGATGAACGCGCCCGGCGTCACGATTCGCGCGATCATCGACATCACGGGCGACCACGCCTTCAACGAGGTCTTCCTCGACGAGGTCCGACTACCGGCCGATTACCTCATTGGCGACGTGAACGACGGATGGCGTCTGGCGAAGGTCACCCTCCGCAACGAGCGAGTCTCGCTCTCCGGCGAGGGCGTCCTCTGGGGACGAGGACCGACGGCCGCGGACTTGGTCGAACTAGTGCGAACGTCCCACATCGCGCACGACGAACTCGAACGCGATGAACTGGTGCGGTGTTGGTCGCACGGGGAGATACTGCGCCTGTTGCGACTCCGACTCGTCGCCGCGGCCCAGGCCGGACGAGAGCCCGGCGCTGAAGCCAGCGTGCGCAAGGCGCTCGCCGACGACCACGGCCAGGAGGTCATGAGCCTCGCCAATCGTCTCGCCGGTTCGGCGGGGATGCTCGAAGGTCGCGGCCCGGGGGGAATTGACGGCGCCGACGGGAGTGCGTGGGCCTTCGGATTCCTCTACTCCCAAGCACTGACGATCGGCGGCGGTACCTCGACCGTGCAGCGCAATATCATCGGCGAGCGCGTGCTCGGCCTCCCCAAGGAGCCGGTGCGCTAGTCACTCGTCAATGATCAATGATGAGAATCAAGGTTTCGCCCGCCAACCGTCGATCCTCGAAACCAGGACTTCGCGTTTGATAAGAATCGTGGCGTGATTCGACTCCGAATTCACTGGGACACGACGAAGGAGAATCTATGAAGGGCTTCAAGAATTTCTTGATGCAAGGCGAGTTGATCGTGATCGCGGTGGGCCTGGTGGTCGCCCTGGCGTTCAACACGCTCATCAAGGCATTTTCCGACAACGTCATCACGCCGGTCATCAACTCATTCGCCGGCGGCGGTCCTTCCGGGAAAGGTCTCGGTTGGACGTTGAACGGTCAACGCATCGACATGGGCGCTTTCATCTCGGCGATTGTCTACTTCGTAGTCTTCATGGCCGTCGTCTATTTCGTGATTGTCGTGCCCTATCGAACGTACATGAAACGCCGCGGCACGACGGTCTTCGGATCACCGGCGCCGACCAAGGCCTGTCCGAGCTGCCTGTCGGACGGCCTGCCGATCGCCGCCACGAAGTGCAAGTTCTGCTCGAGCGACGTTTCCGTCGACTAGCGATCGATCTCGCGGTCCTAGTGCTCTCGGACCAATTTCTCCAACGCCGGTAACGCCGACTCCAAGCGGTTCCGCTCGGCCTGCGTGAGTTGTTCGAGACGCGAGCTCAGTCCGATCGTACGTTCACACCAGAGCGCGGCGAGCACGTCGCGACCGTGAACCGAGAGCTCGACCAGCGACGCTCGCTTGTCTTCGGGATCATCGGTGCGCTTCAACAGATTGAGCTCTTCGAGGCTGGCGACGATTCTCGTCGCCACCGGCGCGCCGACCGACTCGAGCGCCGCGAGGGCGCTGATGCGCAGCGGACCGAACTCGTCGACGCTCGCCAGTGCCGAGACCTGCGACGGCGACAGCGCCGTGCTGCCCTGGTGTCGTAGGGATCGGGCCAAGCGAAACATCACGAGTCGCAGTCGCGCAGCGGTTTCGACGGACCGCTCGAATTCGATCATGACGGACTTCATTGCACCACCTCGCTCTCCAAGGCAATCTCTCCCGGCACCGCACTCGACGTCACCGCCGCGTCACCGAGGTGTTCGCGCAGTGACAGGTCTTCACGAACGTAACGCTTCCCACGAAGAGCTGAGGCCAGGGCACCAATGACGGACATCACGACAGCCGCGCCGAAGACAATCTCCAGGCCGTGGTGAAATGAGCTCTCGATGAGGTCGGGGAAGAAATGCTTGCCCGTGAGAATCAACCATTGGGCGTGGCTGACGTGCGTCGTCGCCTGAGAGCCGAGCAGATTCTTCAGAGGGTTCTTGCCCAGGAACGCCGAGAACAAGCTGCCCACGGGCGGCAAGTTCGCGATGGCGTGCGCCTGCGTCGCGGCGACACCGTGGGCGCTCAGCCCCTTGAACATCGCCTTAGGGAGCGTATTCGTGAGACCCACGATCATCAACGAGAAGAACACGCCGATGGAAAGGACGAAGCCGGTGTTCATGAACGCCGCCTGGATTCCGGCCGCTCCCCCGCGCTCTTCAGCGGGCACACTATTCATGATCGCCGCTTGGTTCGGCGCGGAGAACATACCACCGCCGACGCCGTTGAAGAACACCATGATCGCAAAGACCCAGTAGCTGAAATTCGTGGGGACCAGCAGCAACCCGATGAAGCTCACGCCGAACACCAACATGCCCGCCGTCGAGAGGATCCGAGCACCATGGCGATCTGAGAGATAACCCGAGATCGGTCCGGCGAACAAGAACCCTATTGTCAACGGCAAGAGGTAGATGCCAGCCCACAGCGGCGTGGCGGAGTACGCGTACCCGTGGAGCGGCAACCATATTCCCTGGAGCCAGATGATGAGCATGAACTGCAAGCCGCCACGCGAGATCGCTGCCAAGAAGCCGGCCGTACTTCCGGTGGAGAAGGCCCGCATCTTGAAGAGTCGCAGGTTGAACATCGGTGACTCCACGCGGTTCTCGATGATGAAGAAGGCGACGAGGAAGACGACGCCGATCAGAAAGGCCGTGAGCACGCGCGGCGAGGTCCACCCCATGGAATCGTGCATATACGGCTGGATCCCGTAGACGATGCCGACGAGGATCGACGTGAGACCGACCGCGAAGGTGAGGTTGCCCCACCAGTCGATTTTGGCGGCCGCGCGCTTCCCGTTATCGCGAAGGCTGTGATAGCCCCAGATCGTCCCAATGATGCCGAAGGGTACCGAGACCCAAAAGACGAGACGCCAGTCGACGACCGATAAGAGTCCGCCGGCGATCAGACCAATGAAGGATCCGCCGATCGCGGCGACTTGGTTGATGCCCATCGCCATTCCTCGTTGGTCCGACGGAAAGGCGTCGACGAGAATCGCGCTCGAGTTCGCGAAGAGCATCGCCCCGCCAACCCCCTGCACGAGCCGCCAGAGCACGAGCCACATCGCGCCGGTGCCACCGTGATAAGGATCCAACGCGAGCAACACCGAGGCGAAGGAGAAGACCGCGAAGCCGAGGTTGTAGATACGAACGCGTCCCATGATGTCGCCGAGACGGCCGAGACTGATCACGAGCACCGCGGTCACCAAGAGGTATCCCTGCAGGAGCCACAGGAGGTAGCCGACGTTGCCCGCCGACAGAGGATTGATGCCGATGCCACGAAAAATCGCCGGCAGCGAGATCAGGATGATCGACGAGTTGATCGTCGCCATGAAGACGCCGAGCGTCGTATTGGTGAGGGCGATCCATTTGTAGCGGTCGCCGTGCACTGCATCGAGGGTTTTGGCTGCCATTCGTCCACTTCTATATTTAGTTGCTTGACTGCAAGCAAGTATAACGGCGCCCTCCCGCGCCGGTGACGCCCCCTTCCGATTCCCGTGACCGGGCACGACACGAGGCCGAACGACGTAAGTTGGCTGTCAGAACCTGAACGAGAAGGGCATCGAATGGCACACGCCAAACTGACCGGACACCACCTGGTGACCGCCGAGAAGATCCTCAATCATCCCGCGAGCCACAACATCGAGTGGCACGACGCGGCCGCTCTCATAGTGGAGATTGGCTCAATCACCGAAGGTAGTAACGGTCGCTACACCGTGACGCTCGGCGACGAGACTCAGATATTCGACCGTCCCCGCGGCAAGGACCTCGACACCCAGCAGATCGTCGACCTTCGAAAAATGCTCAAGGCCGCCGGCTTCTCCCTCGAGAGCATCCACGAATAATCGTTGCCTCAACGCATTCGCCGTGGTTCACGATCCATCTTCGCCGCAGAGGCGCACGATCGCGTCGCGCACCTCATCGCGCATCGACACGCGGTCGCTAAATTCACTGCCCATGGGCATCATTGGTTCACCAATGACGACACGTACGGTACCGCGGTGGGGCCGAAAGCTTCCGGGACGCAGCACGTCGCGCGATCCGCGAATGCCCACGGGAACGACGGGGCAGTTCGACGCGGCCGCCGTTTCGAACGCTCCCAGATGAAAGACACGTAGTCCCGGGCGCGCGCTAATCGAACCCTCGGGGAAGATGAGTACGTGGTGCCCACTTCGAATCGTGCTCTTCAATATCTCAACCGCCGCGGCACTTCGCTCGGCTCGACCGCGATCGACGAACACACAGCCGAATCCCCTCATGACGCGGCCCAACACAAATTGGTGTTCCATGTCGGTGCTGGCAACGAAGGTCAGCGGTTGATCCAGGAACACGTAGAGCACGAGACCGTCAACGAAACTCGAATGGTTCGCCGCAATCACGCACGGGTGCTGGGTGTCCGGCAACTCACCTTCGACCTCGACCGAAAGTCCCAAGGCGCGACACGTGCAACGAGCGAGCGCACGGCCGGCGTCGCGACGACGGGCCCGCGACAGTGGAAGCACCGCGAGCAGCCAGAGGGACACGGTGAACGGAACGAGGAGCCACCACGCGTAAACGGCATAGAGCGTTGAGCCGACGCGGTCCGACGATTGCGCTGGCGCGCCCTGAACTGCTCGTGGGCGACGCGCGCGTCGCGAAGCGCGAAGGAACGACTGAACCCGCGTCGAAGCCGCGACTGAACGCGCGCTCACCGAATGCGCAGTAGGGGTTGGCGGCTTTTCAGTTCGGTCGGCGTCGTGCGGCGCCGATGAACCGGCTCGAGCGATGAGGACGGCATCTAACCACTGTTGTGGTGTCGACGCGGTGAGAAAGACTTCGTCCGGAAGCGCCACGTCGAATGTTCGCTCCAATTGGTCGCACAGTTCGACCAAGGCGAGGCTGTCGACGCCGAGGTCGTCGGTGAGCTTGCTTTGCAACGTCAACGAGTGATCTCGGTCCAACTGGAGTTGATCCAAGAGCGCCCGAACGTCGAGAAGTAGGAGTTGTTCGTCACTGAACATCGTCGAATCGTTCGTCATCGTGATCCTCTCTGACAGTGCCACTTCCCATGATGCAACCAGGCCTTCACGAATGTCGAGCGGGACCTCGCGCTCTGCGTGATCGTGGGAAAGAATCGCACAGGTCTTCGAGGCCGCGGACATCCCTGCTAGACCCGTCTGGGATGGGAGTTTTCGACGCGACGATCTCCACGGGTCCGTATTGGGTGTGCGTCGCCGCACTGGCGATCGGCTGCGTGGTGATCAGCACCTGGGCCCGACTTCGTCCGGGGCGATGGAGCCCGCGAGCGGCCAAGGTGATTGGCGCCGTGCTGTTGTCGGACTGCGTCGTCGATACGGTGCGCCAACTCGTGGACGGCACGTGGTCGCTGCGCACGTCGCTGCCGCTCGCGCTTTGTAACTTCGCTCTCCTCGTCGCCGCCGCCGCGTGCTGGTGGCGGATCCGACTGTTCGTCGAAGTGACGTATTTCTGGGCGCTCGCTGGAACGCTCCAGGGACTGGTCACGCCCGATCTCAACGCGCCCTTTCCCCACGTCGAATTCTTCGAGTACGTCATTGGTCATACGCTCATCATCGTGGCGGCCCTCTTTCTCGTAGTCGGGATGCGAATCGAACCTCGAAAGGGTTCAGTGCTGCGTGCGACGATGATCACGTATATATACGTCACGATCGTGGGTCTGGTCGACGCCGTGATCAACGCCAATTACATGTTCCTTCGCCATTCGCCGCATCAGTGGACGCTCCTTCGACTGATGGGCCCGTACCCGTGGTACTTGGTCACGGGCGTCGTCATCGTTCCCCTTTTCTTTTCGCTCCTGTACAGCCCGTTCTGGTTCGCTCGTCGTCGAGACGACGCCGGAGTTCGCCCGATGAGTGCGTCGCTTCGAAGCCATCGATGACGTCAACTCCCGATCCAGCGTCGCTGCGCGCGCCGCGACTGCACAAGTGGAACGACCGGGTCGTACTCGGCGCCGTCCTCGCCTCCTTCGCCTCGGGATTCGGTCAATTCGGCGTCGTCACGGCGTTGGGTTCGGTCGCGCGCACCTTCGGTCACCTCGTACACGGCGCAACGCTCGCCGACCAGGCCGGGCTCTCGGGCACGAAACTCGGCGTGGGGCTCGCAATTATCCGACTGGCGTCCATCGGTGGACTCCCCCTCACGGCGCTGGCCGATCGATTCGGTCGCCACCGGATGCTCGTCACGACCGTGGGGCTCGGACTCGCCGCCACGGTGCTCGCGGCGGCGAGTCCCGGCTACTGGTGGTTCGTCGTGATCTTCGCCTGTGGCCGACCGCTGCTGAGTGCCACCAACGTCCTCTCTGAAGTCATCGCCGCCGAGCAGACCGATACCCAGAGCCGAGCCAAGGCCCTCGCACTCGTCGCCGCCGGGTACGGGCTCGGCGCGGGATTCAACGCCATCATCCACAGCCTGGCCTCCAAGACGTTGGGATTTCGTGGACTGTTTCTGTTGGCGATCGTTCCCCTGGCGTTGTTGCCGCTCATCAGTCGCTGGGCGACTGAACCGGACCGATTCGCAATCGCCGAAGTCGCCTCAGACCACGTCGTGCCGGTTCTGGGCGCGGTGGGACCGGCGTTTCGAAGGCGGCTGATCCTGCTCTCGATCCTGGCCTTCGCTCTCTCGTTCATCACCGGCCCGGCGAACAGCTTCATTTTCCTCTTCGCCCAGAACATCGATCATCTCTCCGGAGTCGCAACGGCGATCATGGTCGTGGGAGCCGGCGCGACCGGTCTCGCGGGACTTTTGATCGGTCGATGGACGGCCGATCGCTACGGACGACGCATCACCGGTGTCCTCGGTATGGTCGGTCTCGCGCTCTCCGGCGCCCTCTCGTACGCCGGACCTCGCGATGACCTCATCATCGGCTACGTGCTCGGTGTCACGTTCGGATCGATCTTCGCTCCGGCGGTCGGCGCGCTCGTCAATGAGCTCTTTCCGACCTCAGTGCGTGCGTCGGCGGCCGGTTGGTTCCTCGCCGCCGGCGTGCTGGGCGCGGTCACCGGACTCGTCGTGTTCGGCGCCATCGCCGATATTGGCAACCATTTCTCGTTGGCGGCGGACGTGACATTCCTGCCCGCGATGCTGGCGAGCGCCCTCTTCTGGACGCTGCCGGAAACCAAGGGGCGCGAACTCGAGGATCTCTGGTTCGACTGAATCTCCGCCGCTCAGTTGAGCGCCGTGGTGACGCTCGTTCCACTGACGATCTGTTCGCGACCAACGTCGCTGAGCCGCCAGGCCGACGAACGACCCTTCACGGTCCAGAAACTTGGGCCGCCGACGATCGCGGTCTCTTCGTCAATGCCCAACACGGTGACCGAGGGATCGTGCGGTAATAAGAATCGCGTGACCATGTCCGGGATGCGCGCGGCAAAGGCGTCGAAGTGCGGAATGACGCGCAAGTGTGGCAAGAGCCCGAGTCCTTCGGTGCCCCCCTCTCGTGGGTGGCGCAGCGACGGCACCCACGACGAGAACGCCATGGCCCCCGCGCTGCACCCGGCCAGCGCGGAACCACCGCGCCAGGCGCTCACGATGGCTTCCCACACCAATGTGCCGCGTAAGGTCTCGGCTAAATACGCGGGGTGACCACCGGAGAGGTACACCAAACCCGCACCTTGCACCTGGGCGGCGATGGCCGCGTCGTCCGCGTCGCGGCGGTCGTTGACCTCGAGTATCACGGCTTCGACGCCGAGCCGCTCGGCCTGCGCTCGTCCTAAGTTGTGCCACCGTTCAACGACCGGCGGGCCGTCGGGCACCGCCGCTGTCGCCAGCTGCACGTAACGCGCGGGGCGACCGGCAATCAGTCCGCCTTCGATCTCGGCCATCTGGGGAAGGTACTCACCCGAACCGACCAGGGCCAACGGTCCCGGACTCTGATTGTCGCTCATTGCATCCCCACTGCTTCACGAATCGCGGATTTCCCAGCCTCGAATCGACTCGTCGTCAATCCAATGCTTGATTTGTTTCACAATAATGGCGAGCCCTGCGAAGGCCGCGCATGGGTGCTGTACGGACGGACGTCGCGAGCGCGCAGAGACCAGTCGGCGCTCGACCTCTGCGCGAACTGGTCAGGAACCAAACACGGGCACGATCTGAGCGCGGGCGATCGCGTGGAATCGCAGATTGAAGCCGACGATCGCCGCCGATGAATTCACCGCGACATCGAGGCTCTCGATGTCAAGTGCGTGCACCGTATGCACGTAGCGATGCGGTGTGTCGCCGGACGGCGGCGCGGCGCCGACGTAGCCCCGGATACCGGCATCATTGCGCAGTTGCAGGACTCCGTCGGGCACAGTGTCGGAACCCTCGGAACCGGCGCCGGTCGCGAGCTCGTTCACGTCAGCCGGAATGTTCACCGCGAGCCAGTGCCAGAATCCACTGCCCGTGGGCGCGTCCGGGTCGTGCACGGTGACGGCGAAGCTTTTCGTCTCGGCGGGAAAGCCGCTCCACGAAAGCTGGGGCGAACGGTTCTCTCCGCTGTAGCCCATGATGTTCGCCACTTGAGCGTTCGCCAACATTTCTCCATCGGCGACGTCGCCGCTGGACAGGTCGAAGGCAGCGACATCGGGGAAGAAGGCGAAGGTGAGCGGCGGTCGATTGGAATCAGTCATGGTGTCCTCCTGAACGAATGGATCAATGCCCTTCGACTGTAGTCATCTTGTTCGAATCGTTCAATTGGTCGCGCGCGGCGAGCGCCGCGCGACGAGCGCTGATTCGAAGAACGGGGCGCCCACGCGGTGATCAACTTCCAAAGCGGAAACCGATATGTTGTGACGTGTGGCCCACGATGAGTGAATACTGGGCAGTCCGACCCGTGCACCCGCTGCGCACCACAGGTTTCATGGAGAATCACTGCCGACGGGCGCCAACGAATGACATTTGAATCGCCGCCCAATCCTGACCTAAGTGAATACTTTCGGAACTCCGTCGACCTGCTTTCGGTCTTCAAGATTGGTGGGAATTTCGGTATTACGAATCCGGCGTGGCAGAGAGTTCTCGGCTGGAGTCCTGAGGATCTCGCGCAGAGGGCCTTCATTGATTTCGTTCACCCCGACGACGTCGAACGTACTCGCGCCGAAAGTGCCGCGGAGTGGAGCGAAGAATCCACAACTCGAACGGGCTTCGAGAACCGACTCCGGTGTCGTGACGGAACGTATCGCTGGATTGAATGGGCGGCGCAGCGACGCGGCGACCTGATCTATTCGACCGGTCGAGACGTCACCGCTCGAAACGCGAACATCGCAGAGTTCTCCGCGAACGTCGAGATGACGAGGGCCATCTTCGAGGCGGCGGCGGACCTCATCGTGATCGTCGATCGCGACCTAGTAATCGCTCAAAACAGTCCCCGCGGACAGAACTTCTTCGGCTACGACGACGACGTCGCGATGGGGGCCAGCGTCTTTCAATTGATGCATCCCGACGATCGACCGGCGGTGGAACTGGCCTTGCAACGAATGTTCGACGAGAGCACGGACGAGGTGGTGACGCTCCGATATCGAGCACAGCACGCGGACGGACACTGGATGGTGGTCGAGGCCCGAGGTTCTCCATTCCACGTTGACGGTGCTGCGGCGACCCAGGCGGTCTTCATCGCTCGTGACCTCACCGAGAGCGTCGCCGCCCAAGCCCAACTGGCCGAGAGCCGTGAAACGACTCGCGCAATTCTCGACGCCGCTATTGATTCGATCATCGTGATCGATCGAGACCTCACGATCCTCGAGGCGAGTCCCGGGACCCAGAGCCTTCACGGTGTCGCCGCCGACGCCCGCGTCGGTCGACGAGTGGATGAACGACTGATTGCCGAGGATCGCCAAATGGTGAACGACGCGTATCTCACGGCATTCGAGAACGACAGCGCGGTGAGCTTTCGCGCCCGGATGAACCACCTCGACGGTCATCTCGTCACCATCGAGGTCCGGGGACGTACGTTGCGCGACTCCGAGGGACCAGCGACGAGGATGGTCTTAATCTCTCGCGACATTTCCGACGGCGTGGCGTTGGAGGCCAACCTCGCGAGGAGTTTCGCGAAGACCCAGGCGATCCTCGACGCGGCGCCCGACTCGATCATCGTGATTGATCGAGACCTCACGATCCTCGAGGCGAGTCCCGGGACGGAGCGAATGTACGGATTCTCCAAGGCCGAGCGGATGGGTCAAGGTGCCTTAGCCATCGTTCACCCCGACGATGGACCTATCGTCGCCGCCGAACTGGAGCGGATGTTCGATGAAGCGAGTGACGAGTTGTTGAACTATCGCTTTCGGGCCCGTCACGCCCAGGGACATTGGATGATCATCGAGACCCGCGGGCGACTGCTGGACGACGAAGACGGACAGCCGGCGCGCGCCGTACTGGTCTCACGAGACGTGACCGAGGCCGTTGCCTTTGAAGAGGCGCTCGCCGCCGCCAAAGAAGAAGCCGAACGCGCCAACGCCGCCAAGAGCGAGTTCATGTCGCGCATGAGCCACGAACTGCGAACGCCGCTCAACTCGGTGCTCGGCTTCGCACAGATTCTTCAGATGGAGCTCGAGTCCAAAGAGGACCTCGAGTTGGTCGATCACGTGTACAAATCGGGACAGCATCTTCTCACGTTGATCAACGAGGTCCTCGACATCTCGCGCGTCGAATCGGGGAACATCGGTTTGACGACCGAATCGCTCCCGCTCCAGGACCTCGTGCTCGAATGTCTCGACATCATCGGTCCCCAGGCGCGCGAACGAGACGTCGCGGTCGGCTACACCGATTCCTTCGACTATCCAGTGCTCGCCGATCACCTCCGACTCACGCAGGTGATCTTGAACCTGTTGTCCAATGCGATCAAGTACAACCGAAGCCACGGCAGCGTGACACTTCACTGCATGGTGAAGGAGAACCACGTACGATTCTCCGTCTCGGACACCGGCCTCGGCATCGCTCCGGAGTTGCGCGAACGGCTCTTTACCGCCTTCGACCGCCTCGACGCCGAAACGCGTGGAATCGAGGGCACCGGCCTTGGTCTGACGCTTTCCAAGACCCTCGTCGAGGCCATGGGCGGGACGTTGGGATTTGAGACCGTGGTCGATGAGGGTTCAACGTTTTGGATCGAATTGCCTCTTTCCACGATTTCACCAGGGGCGTCACTAGTATGACGCCAGAAGACTGAGACGGGGGCGAACGACTCATCATGGCGACCATCCTTTACATCGAAGACAACCTTTACAACGTGCAGCTCGTCGAACGTCTCTTGCTGCAACGGCCCAATATTCAACTCCTCACGTCCGTCCAGGGAAATCCGGGTATCGGCATCGCCCAAGTGCGTCACCCAGACCTCATACTTCTCGACGTGCACCTGCCCGACATCAACGGTTTTGACGTCCTGGATCGACTTCGCCACGATGCGACGACCGCCAACATCCCGATCGTCGTCCTCTCGGCCGACGCGACCCCGGGCCAAATTCGACGTTTCCGCGATGCGGGCGCCAATGAGTACCTCACCAAACCGCTCGACCTGAAACTCCTCCTTACCCTCATCGACAACTATTTGGCGCTGGGCGACACGACCGAAGAGCCCGCGGCCGACTCCTAGAGCCTCGTTGACGGAGAACCGGGATTGATTCGGTGGCTACCGCCGCCACCTGATCTTTCGATGAATTGACCGAATTAGGCTCAGGCTTGATGGCGTGAAGGGATACACGTGCCAGAGTCTCTGCAATTCATTCTCAGTGAGCGTCAGCGCGACACCATCACGATCTGGCTGAACCGCCCCGAGCGACTCAACGTCCTCTCCCTCGCGTTGATGGAAGAACTCACGCAGGCGTTCCTCGATGCCGGCGAAAGTGACGCCACGGGAGTGATTCTCGCGGCCAAGGGACGAATCTTCAGTGCGGGACACGACTTCGCCGAGATGGCCCACCAGGATCTGAAGTCCGTGCGCAACCTCTTCGGGGTGTGCACGACAATGATGCAGACCATTCAATCGATCCCCCAGCCCGTCGTCGCCCGGGTTCACGCTCTCGCCACGGGCGGCGGCTGTCAGTTAGTCGCCACCGCCGATTTGGCCGTCGCCTCACACGACGCGACCTTTTGCACTCCTGGTGGGAAGGGTGGTCTCTTTTGCACGACGCCCATGGTCGCGGTGGGCCGTTCGATCGGACGAAAGCGAGCGCTCGAGATGGCCATGACTGGTGACGCCATTGACGCCCGCACCGCCGAGTCGTGGGGATTGATCAACCTCGCGGTGCCCACCAGCGAACTCGAGGACGCCAGCACTCGGTTGCTCCGTCGCGCCACACGGGGGAGTTCGAGTTCGAAGGGGATCGGAAAGCGTGCGTTCTACGAACAGATCGATATGGACCAAACCGACGCCTACACCTACGCCACTGACGTGATGGCCGCCGCGAGCCTCACCCCGGACGCGCAGGAGTCGATCACCGCATTCATCGAGAAGCGCCAGCCAAAATTCGGCGCATCGTCGACGTAGAGACCGTTGACTTCGGCAATGTCCACGGGTTGCGGGACAGAGAAGCCGTCCCGATCACCAATGCAACGCTGCGACGTACGCGCGGGCTACGGCTAGATCTCGGGCGCCGACGGGGGTTGCGCATTCTCATTCTTCAGATATTTGAGGACAATGAACGCTGAACGCCCGATCGGTTCAAAGATGGCGAGCGAGATCAGCGCCGTAAGAACCAGCGACTCGATTCCGACGCGATCGTGCTTGACCGATCCTTCGACGAGCCGAAGCACGATGAGGAGTCCCAGCAACGCGTACTCGGCTCCGCTTCGACGTAGAACCACGCTCTTGGTTTCGTGCACGGCACGCACGAACATGACGCGCGCTCGCGCCCAGGCGATGCCCACGCCGAGCACGCCACCAACGCAGGCGATGACCACGTGCTCGACGTTGGTCGTCGTCAGGTGCCAAAAAATCGGTCCGATGATGACGAGACTCAACACTGGATCCAGCAAAGTAATCAGAAGTGGACGAATCCGCTCTCCCTTTCCGAGAGGAACGTTCGAGGCGTTCGTCCGACCCCGGCGAACGAGCACCATGATCACCACGAGCACGACCAGGACCAGTAGGGAACCCGCACCGGAGCCGTTCGATGACGAATTCACTGAACGACCCTAACCTTTGGGTCCGAGCCCGCGGCACCGGTATGGGACAGTAACCTCACCATCACTGTGGATACGACGACGAGCCCCTCGCTTCGCGGTCCCGATGCCCGAAGCATCAATGGCCGCTTTTGGTTCGTGACCGGCGCTCTCCTACCCGCCCTCTTCGCCCTCATCATCACCGTAAGTTTCATCTCCGCGACCAACGACAACGCGCGCATTGACCGATTGAAGGATCACGGTGTCGCGGTGGCGGTGACCGTGACCAGTTGCGTCGGCAACATTGGGGGCAGTGGAAGTAACGCCGCGGGCTACACCTGCCACGGTTCCTACCGACTCAACGGTATTCACTACCGCGAAATTATCGGATCGAAGACGGCGTCGTCGAGCGCGGGAACCAAAGTACGCGCCGTCGCCGATCCGTCGCGACCAAGCACGATCGAAGTGGTGTCCGCCGTCCACGCATCATCGTCATCGGCCTCGGTCTACCTCGTCCCGAGTCTGCTCGCTCTTTGCTTCGTCGTCCTGACGTTCCTCTTTCTTCGTCGCCGGCGCGTCTCTCGCTCGCGAGCGACCGTCGCGTGCTCGCCGTAGCCCCTTCGAAGGTGACGAACTGGATTCGCTCCTCTGGCAATCTTCCAAAAGTCTTCAAGATGACCGTGCCATAGCTGATCTGAACCACGAGTATTGGCTAACGTCATCGCCGCACTCTCGGCCCGACTCGCGGCGAGAACCTCGCCGGACATTCTCTTGCGAACTGAGTAGGCGTCGGTCTTCGTTCCAGTGCACCTTGAATTGGCACCCAGCTACAACCCGTCGGACTCTTGACGAGTGAGACGTTCCACGTCAGCAATGTCTTGGGGTCGACCAGCGACGCGTGTGTTGGTCAGTAGATCGGCATGGCCGATGAAAGGAACCTCGATGCCATCGAGATCAAGGACGACTCGACGCTCCCACGCGTCATTAAATTCGACGCCCTCGATCGAAGTCAGAATGTCGATTCGATAGGGCGCATAACCGAGTTGGACGACCCGGTCCGGTTGGTTAAAATCCTCTTCGGAAAGACCAAGATTCGTAAACCCAAACGCTTCGAGCGACCGTACGATTCGCGAGGCATTCTCGGCACTTATCCAGATCGAAGCATCGAGGTCACCGGTGTAACGAGGCAGCCCGTGAGCGGCAACGGCGTATCCACCGACGATGAGAAAGTGAACATCGTTAGCGGTGAAGAGTTCTACAAAGTCTCTGAAGTCCGGGTCGAGTTGCATTGCCTCCCCCATTCAAGCGTCGACGAAGAATCTCAACAGCCGCGACGCGCTCGACATGCGAGACGGTCCGCCAATATATAACCTCGTCGGGCTCGTCGCCGAGAGCGCATTTCTCCACATTTAGGGCAATGGAACCCGTGGAGTGCGTCGGGATTTTCACAAGCCAATTCTCCCGTGGTGATATCGCGGGCCGTCGGTGATCATCGTGGTCATTAACCTTGGCATCCCGTGACCATCCTCGTCGATCTCCAAGAGGTCACCCTCGAAGGCGCCGACCGAACTCTGTTAGAGAATCTGTCGTTGACCATCTCCTCAGGAGATCGAATCGGTGTGGTGGGCATTAACGGCGTTGGCAAGACGACGTTGCTCAGGATTATCGCCGGGACGCTGAGTCCGGACTCAGGCACCCTTCGTCGTGGTCGTGACGTGCGCGTCGGTTTCTTGGAACAGATTCCTACGCTGCCCACCGGCACGGTTCGACAAACTCTGGGCAGCGGATGGAAAGTCGACGCCGCGCTCGACCGACTCGGGATGCTCGGCGACGCCGACGTCGACACGAAGAGCCTTTCAGGTGGTCAACTCAAGCGCGTCGCGCTCGCTCGCGTCTTCAGCGAGGACCTCGACGTGCTCATCCTCGACGAGCCAACGAACCACTTGGATCTCAACGCCATCCAGTGGCTGGAACAACAGATCAAGAGTTTCAAGGGCGCCGTGGTCTTAGTAAGCCACGATCGTTTCCTCCTCGATCAGGTCACGACGCGGATGGTCGAAATCGACCGAGGTAAAACGTACGTTCACGCGGGTGGCTATTCCAAACTGCTCGAGGCCCAAGCAGAGCGCGAGGAGCACGCGGCCACGGCCGAACAGATTCGTCGCAACCTCGCAAGAACTGAGTTGGCGTGGCTTCGCCGAGGTGTCAAAGCTCGCGCCACTAAGCCCCAGGCCCGACTCGACGCCGCGAAACGCCTCTTGGCGTCTCGACCGGAAGGCGCCGCGCGAGTCGGAACACTCGACCTCGTCACCAACGTCCCTCGGCTCGGCAACACGGTGATCAAGGCTCATCAAGTCTCCTTCGCCTACGAAGGTGAAAAGCCAATCCTTCACGACGTCACCTTGGACCTCGGCCCCGGCGAGCGCGTCGGCGTCGTCGGTCCCAACGGTGCAGGTAAGTCGACGTTCATCCACCTGCTCGCCCAACTCCTCGCACCCTCGAAGGGCACGGTGAAACGCGGACCCACGGTCGTGGCTTCGCACCTCGAACAGAGTGGTGGTGGTTTCGATCTGGAAGCGACGGTCCAAGAACTCGTGGCCGGGCCACGGGGCATTCCTGGTTCACCCGACGACGTCGCACTCATGAAGCGGTTCTGGTTCACTGGTGCCCTGCCGATGACGAAAGCGGAGGACCTCTCGGGCGGCGAGCGGAGGCGACTGCAATTGCTTTTGGCCCTCTCAGTACGCCCGAACGTCCTGTTCCTCGACGAACCAACCAACGATCTCGACCTCGAGACCATTCGACTTGTTGAGGAGTTCTTAAGTCAGTGGCCCGGAACACTGGTGGTTGTCTCACACGATCGCACGTTCCTCAGTCGTACGACCGACCGCCTGGTCGAAGTTCGAAGTGAAGGAACGATCGTCGAAGTTCCTGGCGGTATCGACGCGTGGATCGAGCGAACGACCAATGGCCTCACAAGGGCGCCATCATCCGCAGAAATTGAGGCGTCCGCCGCGACGTCAAACCTTCCGAACGGACGTCGGATTCGAGACGCCGAAAAGGACATGACACGTCTCGAGCGACGTCGAACGATGATCACGCAGAAAATACTGGCATCGAACGACCACGCCGAGCAGGCCAGACTGGGTTCGGAGTTGGCCCAACTGTTAACAGAGTTGAGCGCCGCCGAAGAACGCTGGCTGGCCCTGGTGGAATGACCAAGGCCTCAAATCTTCAACATGTCTCAGTGAGTGCCCCCGGCAGTGTGTGAGTGCCCCCGGCGGTCTCTTCCTTCACGAGATAGTGAACGGATCTGTCGCGACATAGTGAACACTTCCTTTAGGGGTGTTTTGTGGTCAAGAACCAGATCATTGTGGCGTCGGTGGTGTCCCAGGGCCTAGGGGTCCGGGCCACCGCGAAGAAATACGGCGTCTCGCCGGCCTGGGTCTCGACGCTCGTGAGTCGCTACCGCACCGAGAGTCCCTCGGCCTTCGAGCCGCGCTCGAAACGTCCCCACTCGAACAAGTTGGCAACGCCACCCCAGGTCGAGGACCGGATCATCGAACTGCGCAAGGACCTGCTCGATATCGGCACCGACGCCGGAGCCGACACGATCCACACGCACTTAGAGCGTGAGGGTCTCGTCGCGCCGTCGATCTCCACGATCCAGCGGATCTTGACCCGACGAGGCTTCGTCACGCCGGCCCCGAAGAAGCGCCCGAAGTCTTCCTACATTCGCTTCGAAGCGGAACTGCCCAACGAGTGCTGGCAGAGCGACATGACCCACTGGCACTTAGCGGACGGCACCGGGGTCGAGATCCTCACGTTCTTAGACGACCACTCGCGCCTGGCGCTGGCCGTTCGGGCCCATCCGACGGTGACGATGGAGAACGTGCGACGGCTCTTTGGCCAGAGCTGCGCCACCTACGGCACCCCGGCCAGCGTCCTCACCGATAACGGCGCCATCTACAACGCGCAGTCGCGCGGCGGGCGCAGCGGTTTCGAGAGCGACCTCTTGGCCGCCGGCGTCCTCTACAAGCACTCTCGTCCCTACCACCCTCAGACCTGCGGGAAGGTCGAGCGCTGGCACCGCACGCTAAAGGGCTTCTTGGTGAAACGTCCCGCGGCGACGCTCGGCGAGTTGCAAGTGATCTTGGAAGAAGTCGTGCGTTACTACAACGACGTGCGACCACACCGCGGGATTAATCGACGCACGCCGAGTGTCGCTTACAACGCGCGCGCCAAAGCGAAGGCCAACACCCTCATCCACCAACCGCACTGGCGCATCCGCAGCGACACGGTCGACGTGCGCGGCCACGTGACGCTGCGCTACTTGGGCCAACTGCGCCACCTCAACGTCGGCTGGGCCTACCGGGGCCACGTCATCAAGCTCTACATCCTCGACGACGTCGTCCCCTTCGCGAGCGAAGACGGTGAGTTCATCGGCGAGACGAGAATCGACCCCAACCGCGACTACCAACCCAAGGGTGAAGGCTTCGGGCGAGATAGTCTGCACAGGTTCAGCTGTTCACGATGACGTGACAGATTTCATGAGTGCCCCCGGCAGGATTCGAACCTGCGCACACGGTTTAGGAAACCGATGCTCTATCCCCTGAGCTACGGGAGCATTACTGACTTTTCGTGACGTTCGCGAAGGTAGTGCTCGTTCTTGCACCCATCCTGCACCCACGCCACAGAAAGCCTCACCACTATTACCTACTGCACACCACCATTCAAACATGATTCGCGGGTGACCACGTTGCGGAGAATCAGGCCGTCTCAGATCGGATTCAGTTCACTTCCAGCAATATTGACGAACGTTGTGCGGCAGTGAACACTCAACCAGTCAGGGTGACGGCGCCCCAGGTCATTGAACTTCCAGGGCGAAGACTCCAGTACGGAGTTCGTTGGCGCGTGAATGGCCGAAGACATTGGCGAGGCTTTGCCAGCAAGCGAGGTAACAACGGCGCAGACACTTTTTGCTCAATGCTCACGGTGGCGGCGATGAACGAGCGCGATTGGAACCCTGAGACGGGTCTTCCGACGACATGGGATTCGAAGAGCGAGATGAACGTTGCCGAGTACTGCCGGCTCTACATCCAAGACGAATGGAAGCGGCTTTCTCCCTCAACCCGAAAAAGCTACGTCGAGGCGCTTACATCGTTCACCATCAATTGCACTCGAAGAGGCGTCCCGAAGCTCCCCGCTCTCGGTCGCAAGGCAATCGGGTCTTGGCTGACTCCAATGCTCAATACTGCAACATCTCCGCCAACTTGGGTCTGGTCCGACGGGCCGCTGCTGCGGAGTGTTCAAAACTGGGTTAACAGATATTCGCCTTCGCTTGGCGATCTTGATCGGGAATTGCTGTACGAGACAGATCGACGAATGCGAATACGCCTTGATGGGTCGACGCTTTACGCCCCCAACACTCAGAACCGACTTGTCACCGTCGCCAAGACGGCACTGTCAGCGGCCGTTAGAAGGGGCATGATCGACGCGGTCCCCTGGCCTCGACGTGAGAGTGGGGCCACCGCCAAAAGTGACCTGAAGTACTCAGATGAGTCCAGCGACGAGGAGGTTCCCGACGTTTTACAACTTTTGTCGATCCTTGACGCGATGCCAAACCACCAGCCGGCGAGCCACCTCTACCGAGCACTGTCCGCGGTCTGTGGTTTCGCTGGTCTACGCCCTGGAGAAGCAGTCGTCCTCGAAGTGGAGGATTTGCGTCTTCCGAGGACGGGTTGGGGGTCCATACGGGTGACTCGAGCATGGTCGGGAGTGCATGGGGACCGTTGGCATAGTGAACTCGAAGCCATCGCAGGACCGAAGACACGAAGAAGTAGGCGCACTGTTCCAATACCACCGCTACTTATTGAGATTCTCGTCGACTGGAAGAAGCGATCCAACATAGAAACGGGACCTTTGTTTCTCACTAGATCTGGTTCGCGTCCAACTCAAAGCAACTGGTCTCGCTCCCTAACCCGGGCTTGCTCAATTGCTGAATGGCCAAATCCCCTGACTCCATACGGCCTTCGTCGGACAAACGCTTCGCACCTTGCTCAAAGTATTCCGATTGCGGAAGCCGCCGCTCGGTTGGGTCACTCGGTAGAGATTCTCACGAAGCACTACGTCAAGCGAGTCGCTGGTCAAGTCGCTCTCTCTAACGAGATTCTCGACAACCTCTATTCAGTTGAACTTCAACTTTCGGCAAGACTTTCCAGCCACTCTTCGAGCACAGAACGATGAATTCGGAGTTGACCGTTGGGGAGTTTTGAAAATGTCAAATGTTTCGACTTTCGCCAACCGTCAAGAGTCGATCGACTCACTCCTAGCAAACCCATGGACTGTGAATAATTCAACCATGTTGAAGGCATCGGATTCATGTCTGCACGTCAATCAACGAGCTTGCCCCAGGACAGCGCCACCATCGGGCGAGACGCAGAGCGCAACTTTCAGCCAAGCGGTCGCCCCGAATGTTTAACGGTCTAGACGCGACCGCGTCAAGACTCGTCTCTTCATGAGAATTCAAGAATTCCGTGACGCCTATCTTCTTATTCACGAGAATCACCAAGTCCATGATTGGTCCAATTCCGACGATCGTCAGATTCCGTCGGTGCTCGATGGGAGAAGATTCTTCGGTCCACGGAAAACCTCGCTGTGCTCGAAGAAGTGGCGAAACCGTTACTACTGGATAGCCTTCGCATTGTGGTTCTTCCTCGTTTTGTCCTTGTTGTGGGTAACGCCTGCCGGAGCAAGTTACGGCCAACGAAGTGCCGTTGACGAGATTGCCAGGAATTACCGAATCCCAGTCACCAGCGCTCAATATGGGTTGACGCTGCCAAGTCTTTTGAACGTTGAGTCCGCCACGCTCGACACCATAAGTCCTTTCAATCAGAACATGCACGCAGCCAAGGGACAGATTTACCTTCTGCTGCAAATGAAGTCGGGTCCGATTCAGCGCAACTACGGAGATCCAAATTGGGGAGATTTCTTCTCCGGCTTGACGCCGATACCCGCCTCGGCCCTTCGCTACGTGGCGGCTTCGGGCCGCAGCTACGTGGCAACGAGATCTAATCCGATAAATCAGACCAACAATCCAAATGCGTCGAGCGATGACGGGATGATCGACGCCACGTATTCCTTCACTGTGCCAATCACAAATCGCCACGGAACACTTATCATCTCGCCATCGCGTACTGCCGGCGTTGAATATGAGGGTTTCACCGGTATCGCCAACGTGCAGTTGAACGTTGGCGGGCCGACCAAGATTCCTTTGACGTTCCCAAAGAAGTTGACAGTCACGGCGACGACGCCAATCAAAACGTCGCCAGTCCCTGGGGAGACGTTCGGAAACGAGCTGAATCTGTTCGCCACGATGCTGGCCGGTCTGTTGGCCGGGTTCGTCCTTCTCAAGCGCCGCCGCGCGAAACGGAGTCACCGTCCCATGCCGGTCTTCGTCGTTGGTAACACATCGATCCCGAACTCTCCAGCCCACGGTCCCGAACAGGCACCAACAACAGGCCCGCAGCCAGTAATGCCAGAAGTTGCAAAAGGCGTAGAGACTGAAGAGACCCTTCGAGTTGATGTCCTCGGACCACTGACGATCTCGCCGGTCAATTTCCCGGCAAGCGATCCGGTCCGGGCCATCGTCGCCTACCTCGCCATAAACGCTGAACGGCCCTTCACGCTCGATGAGATTCAAACCGCCGTGTGGCCCCTTACCGACACTGGCACCGACATCAAGAAGCCCGCAATGCGCAATTACATGGTCGACGTCCGAAAGGTTGTGGGTGCGCGTCATTTGCCATCGGCGTCGGGGCGAGCCGGCTATCAACTCAATAACTTCACCACCGATTGGTCCGAGTTCCAGGCGCTGATGAGCCAAGCGGCAAAGTCTTCCCCGGACGAGGCCAAGGTGTTGCGTCATCGAGCGCTCAACCTTACGAGAGGTCCTCCCTTCGAGGCCGACACCAGGCGCTACTTCACGTGGACTTTCACTTTGTCGGTCGTGTACAAGATGATCAAAGAGGTCACGACCTTGGCTCACGAACTCGCTCGAGACCTGGTGCTGACCGGCGATCTTGTTGGCTCTGAGGCGGTGCTCCGTCAAGGCCTGCTCGTGGACCCCGTGTCCTTGACCTTGTGGGAGGACCTCACCGACGTGCTCTTGGAGTCGACCGATCAAAGTCTGATGGACCTCCACTGGAAAGCTGCCAGTCACGTCTTGCGTTCTGAAGACGTCGGACTGCTTCGCAACCGTGTCAACGGTTAAGCGAGTCATCGGATCTCCCCGGTGCCCGTGAAATATCGACGAAGTCGAGTCTCAGCGCGAGCACGTCGCATCCGGAGGGCGTCATACGACGTGTCGGCGGCCTCAGCCAGTTCGTCGAGCGAATGTCCTTTGACCCGAGTGGCCTCGATGAGTCGGGCGTCGTCACCGTTGATAACGCATTGTTCGACTGCTGTGGCGAGCATGCCCTGCCTTTGGTCATGCCACAGCACCTCGGGTCGGGCCAGATCGTCACTGGCGAACAGCGGACAGGTGGGCACGTTGTGGCGGGCCATCCGGCGCTTCTCGCCTCGGGTCGTCGTGAAAGCGTGCATGAGGGCGATGTGCGTTCGTTCCCCATCGATCAATTCGTTCGTCCAGCGCAACGCGACCGTCGCATGGGAAAGCAGTTCGGAGATCATGTCATCGCCGGGGTAGCCACCACTCAGTCGACTGGCCAACCGGTCCATTTCGGGTGAGAGGGCGACCAGACCGATGAGGAGGAATTCGTCGTCCACACCAGTCCATTCGAGGAATTCCTCGAGCGCCTGACGAGCACGTGCTTCTCTTGATTGGAGCAGCCGAGCGAACTCGAAGGCGCTCGTGGCGCCGAGCAGATCGATTCGATAGTCCTCGAGGCGCCTCATCAGGCACCGACCGGAGGAGCCCGAGGAGCGAACCTCGAGGTCGCGGGCGAGTAGGGACATTGGTTTGCTGGTTGGTTTCATGTCCCCAGAGGACCAATATGAGTTCACAAATTCGCACCTAGAGACAGTCATGTGAACTCATAATCCGCGTCGTTACTGACGTTTGGAGCAGCAGTGTTGTGACTTCCGTCTCCAAGCACGAGTTCATGACGTGTCATCACGACGCCTCCGGTGCAGTGGGTGGCGCCATTCGCTTCGCTACGGCAGCCTCCTCGCGAAGTTCTCGCTTCATGGCGAAGAACATCTCGGCGAGTTGCGTACCTCGCGGGTCGTCGTACCCGCGACCTTCGTAACTGAAGGTTCCCTCGACAGGATCGCCCTCGTTTCGAGCGCTCATGAACTCTGCTCGCGCCTTCCGCAACTCCCCAAACGTGGTCGAGTAGCTCCGGGACTTTGTGATGAGTTGACCGGTGAAACCGAAGTTGTGGGCATGATTCTTAAGGTGCAGTGGTTCGAGCGCCGGCAGTAGATCGAGATCCCACGCAGTGAGTGCGAGACGCTGGGCGTGGGGGTCATCCACGACCACGGCGATCTGGCGACGTGAATGGAATCGCCGCGCCAGATCCCGGGTCCCGTCGGTGGTCTTGGTAGCGTATTTCGCCACGTAGGACGGGACTTTGGTGTTGTCGGAGGGGCTGGAGCCGAGGTCCTGTATATCGAGGCGCTTACCCCAGACGAATCGCTCGCCTCCAGAGCCGAATGCGCTCGCGTGACTCGCCGCCCGTTTGACGACTATTGCCAATAGATCGCTCGTTAACCACAACGGCGGCTCGTCCTCGAGTGGCCCGGGCCCATCGGCCCGCAGAATAATGTGCAGGTGCACGAGTCCCCGGCGTTGCATCTCGGCAACCTTGAGATAGTGCACCTGGGCGACTTCCTTCAATTGCTTCTGATTCACGCCAGCGGTCTCGGCAAGCGTGCGCCGGATGGCTTGGATTGTGTTGTTCCACAGCAGTGACGCGTGAGCGTTCCACAGCACGGCGCCTTCGTAGTCAAAGCACTCGAAACACAGCGGGCGCCCCAGCTCGCTGTCACGCACAGAGTGGCGCAGTCCGCATGTGAGCGCACGACCGTGAACGCAAAGAATGCCTCTCGCGAGAAGTTCGTCACGTGGGGTGTAGAGCGCGACACATCCGCCTCCGGTCTTGATCGTGTGAACGGGCCCAAACGAAGGAGCGGTCAAGGTGACGAACAGTCGAGGATGGGAGGCCACGTCCGTCGGCGTACCTTTGCCCCCAACGAGTCCACTCGACACCAGGATCCACGCGTCCGCCTTGTAGGTGTAGGAACACGACGGACAGATCACGGCTCGTCGGTCCTTGCAAGCGATTCGCAAGGAACTCATCCCCACTTCTCCGGTAGTGACGTTGACCATCTCGCCGCTCAGTCGGATGGGGTGCGAGCAACTGCCGGCCAGTTCGACTTCTCGAACCAGTCTGGCCCGTTCGGTGGCGTTCACAATGAGTGACGCTGTTCGAACGCCCGGTCCGCAATGACCTCAATCTCGTCATCACTGAGATACGGCGTCATGATCAGCGTTGGCACGCCACCTTCGGCGAGGAGATAGCCCACGCCCCGAGTCGAGGGATCAATGCTCGCCGCGGAGAAGCCCTGCGCGGCCCACCCTTGGCCGAGAATCGTGTCCGACGCGTCCGAACTCGTGCAGCGCATGGCCAGTCGAAACGAGAACAGGTCACGAATCCACGTCGGCACGATTTCGTGACTCGGCTTTTGGGTGGCGGCGATCACGATGATGCCGGCGGCCCGACCTCGTGAGACGAGGTCTCGGAGCAACTCCGCGAAGAGCTCGCGCGTCTCTTTTTTGCCGCCGCGCAGGTAGAACGCCAGCTCGTCGATGACGAGGACGTGGAGTCCCTCTACATCGGTTGACACCATCTTTCGTTTCCGGGTGGCGGCCAATGTTTCGTAGCGAAGATCCATGATCGTGCGGAGTTCTTCGAGAACTTCGACGGCGTCCTCTTGATTCGCCCCGACGAATTCGTCGGCGACGTCTGTCCATGCCACCAGTTCCACATGCTTGCCGTCGAGCAGCGTCAGGTGAACACTGGGATCCAGTGCTGAAGCGGCCACGATCGTTGAAAGCGCGACCGACTTGCCAGATCCCGGTTCACCGCCGATGAGCAGATTGTGCTCGGGTAGGCCGATCGAGATAGCGAGACCATCCTGGCCAACACCAAAGAGGAGCGGCTCCCACAGCGACACTTCTTTTCGATTAACCAAGGGTGAACGAAGCATTTTCGGGAAGGCGTTTGAACGGATGACCGCCAGCTCGACGTATCGAGTGTTGACGGGCGAGGCCTTGACGCGAACTTCGCGGGCGCCGAGCGCGGCAGCGAGTTCGAGCGCTGAACGCTCCAGCAGTTGAGCGTGGAGTCCGATGGGGAGTTCCAGGAGATAGCGCTGTCCGACGGGAAGCACCGCCGATCGAACGACCTTTGGAATGGAACCGTTTCGGCCAATGATCACGCAGTGCCACAGTGCTGCGTGCAACCGACGATGGTCCCGGTTCGTTCGCACGTGGCGAAGAAGTTGACGACGAATCTCGGGACGTTGCCGAAGAACGAGCGCCATGGCAGCCGCCACCAGTAACGGGCCCGAGGAGCCGAGACACGTGGAAGCGGCAAGCATGAGGAACGTGCCGAGGCTCAGGAAAAGCTCGAGACGCCACCCCCAGATGGCCGTGGCCATCCAGGGGCGACGAGGCGAGGCGGACGAGGTGCCATTAAGCATGGTGGCGTCCGTTCCACAGGCTCCACATCCACCAACTACATGCGCCGAGCATGATGATTCCGTAGTGGAGCAGTGCCCACGCCAGGAGATATTGGATCAGCACGACGATGACGAGGAAGACGAGGAGCCGGGCCATTAGGCGACGGCCTTCATCACTTCAATACGGTCCGCGCGAAAGCTCACGCCGTGGTTGCTGCCCACTTCCCAAGTGGTGGCAATCAGGTTGGTGACCTTCAGCAACGTGAACTCGCTGAGGCCTTTCACGTCGCCGGAGACCTTCACGGTGATCGAGTCCTTGATGCCGCCCCCGGCTGCGAAGAGCGGTACTGAGAACAGCGCGATGCCGTTCTCGTCCAACTTCGGTGCTCGGGTCTCGTAGTCGAGAACGGGTTCGGATGGCCCGGCTGCCGCGAATTTCACGGATCCGGTATCAATTGGCAGTCTCATAGTGCTCCTTACAGAGGAGCGATGTCTTCGCCCTCTATATAAGGAGCCACTCGAGAATGGCCTTTTCGAACAAATCTGTTGCGAAGATCTCTAAATATTTTTAGAAGACCTCATTTTCCAACGATTGTGAGAATCACTTAGGGTGCCCGATCGGACGACTTGGCGCTTCGCGCACGTCGTCCTCGGGCAATGGGTTTTGCCATGATTTGGAGACAGAAAAACGAAACGGGGATGAACCTTACTATGCGTCCAACAAGAGGCGGACTTTGGCCGCTATATGTAGTTGCCGAGAAGCGTTGCACGCGGCAATTGTTCTTCGCTCATGGAGCAGCGCATGAGAGTGGTCGGATGCTCGGTCAAGCATTCACGCAATGGGCGCGCCGCCAGCAAGTGCAATTCGCGATGAGAATCGAAGGTCGTAGTGGGCTGAACGTCATGAACGATGACGAACGTCGGATTCACCACGGCCTGCCTGGTGGCCAGTCGTAGATCAGTACTTCTTGATAATTCTCGGGGTTGTATGGGACGTCAAGAAAGTGCTGTCGGTCAGCTTCTGCGAACCAACGATCAACGGGCCGCTTCAAACCCGGGAGGAGAGGATGAACTCTTGGGGCCGACCTGAAATGGGCCAATTCAGCGTGGGACTCTTCAGAAAGTGGCGTTCTCGTGAGCACAATTTTCTCTTCAGGCTGCGGCGGCACCCAAAGATTCTGAACGCGATGGGATTCAGCACGCTCAAAGATCCACCGGCTCGCATTCCAAGCAAGAACAGAATTGATCTCTTCTGTCTCGTCGGGGAGAAGATCCGCCATCATTCCAATTTCATCGAACGGCATTTCTGGATGAAACATCACCAACAAATGGTGTGGATCGAGAGGAAACACGATTGCACTCGACAGGCCAATACCTCGACGCGCCCCATCTTGACGCAGCGAAGCGCTTACGAGAGCTACGGGTTCGTCGCATGTGACAAATTCAGTACCAGAGTGACAAACCATCCAACGACGAGTGGCCAGAAAACTCCAAGCTTTCTCACCCATGTCTGCAGCGAGCCATATAAGCATTGCCTTAGGAGCTCGAACTTTAATCGTCCCGTCATTCAAAACATTGAGCGCATCTCTGACCTGAGCGATGTCGGCTGCACCAGATGGCTGACCCCTCTTTTGCAGCATCTTCCTTATGGATTGGTCCGACATAGATGTCAGGAAAAGCTTCGCAGATTCGCTTGAGAGTTCAGTGAGCAATTCTCTTCCGTGTCGCCCCCGTTGTATCTGGAAACCTACGAATCGACAAATTGCTTGAACGTCTTCCATGCTCAGTCCTTCTGGACCGACTTCAATCAATTTGTCAATCGGCGTGACCACGCTCCCCTCGATCTTCGCGAGCATCGTCTCCATGAGCATGGGCGGAAGTTCTTCCTCATCGATCTGCTCATCACGAATCGCATAAAAGTCAGTGACGCGAGCAGCGGTCTCGGCTGCAGACGAATACAATTTTTTCGACTCAGATAAATCAGTCACGAAGAGTTGACCATCTTTTGTCCATCGCCTCAGGTACGAGGCGGGTACCAAATGATGTTTGCGTGTTCGGACATTGCTGCGGCTCGCTTTGAAGAGCGCTTCTAACTCCTCTTCAATCGCGCGTCTGGACATGACTGACTAACTGTCGGTGTCGAGAGTTGCCAACACCATGGTTTGCTCAATTAAGAGAAGCGTTTGAATGATTCAGTAATACACCTTGCCAGTCACACTCGGGATTCTTGTCAGTGAACCTACCGATGCGCGATGACCAAGTCGAGATTTGGCCATTTAGATGACAGGTCTTGACAATCACCTTTTGACGTGTTGAATCGGCCTGGGTTTCCTGGAGACTTTGACCTGCCTTGGGTTTTGTTACCCAATTCTTTCTTGAAGTCAGGCGACCTTCTCTTAGTTCCTCGACAACTCGGACTCGATCGGTGAAACACATTCGAGGGACGAATGACGACGTTGCCGATTGTAGAAGATCTCGATGTAGTCGAGCATGGGAAAATGCTGATACATCGACAATTGGCCAGGTTGTCAGATTGGGCTTCGAACCATCGTAGAGATGGTCAGTAGAAGACTATGAACCGTTCGGCTCGGTGCCCGAACCGTTTACCACAGATATAGGACCGTACGTCGTAGAACTCAGTGGTTCGTTGTCGAGGTACGTTCCTAAGGGAAGGCTGGGCGAGGCCATCTTGGGTATTGCCTGGAAGGTCTCAAGCAAGGTGCCCGTGGTTTGATTGATTACTACTGATCCTCCTGAAGCTGGTTGTTGGAGTAGCGATCCAACGCGTCCCAGCGCATCGGTGTAATTGCCATTAATAACGACTCCGGGTAAATCAGCGAGCACCTCGTAAAATACCGGTGCAAGACGAGCCGAAGCGTCTGGCAGCGACATAAGCATATTGCAAATCAAAGTGAACTCTGTCGATTGGACACCACTGTTGCTGCCCACGGCAACCAACGACGCCGGGCCGAACTGTTGAGCTAACTGCATTTGTAGTGTATTGGGATCTGTGGGCAGATTCTCAATCACGGAGTTGGAATCGTTGGAGTCAATTGAGTCGCTAGTGAGCGCCGGCATTGATATGTTGTCCACTCCGAGTGACACGACGGGCCCCCCTGTGTAGTTCGCTGGCTGAGCGTTGGTCGTGGATATCGGCGCACAGGGATTGTAAGGCGATCCTGCGACAATCCACTCTGACTCATCAGAAGGAGTGGCCCAACCTGCTCCGTTTGCCCCTTCGGATGAGGGCGTCGAGACGGTCTCAGCATCGCCCATCGCATTGGTCCAGACTTGCACTGTTGCGGCAGAATTGTAGTGGACGATTGTGGTGAGGTCTGGCAAGTAAAATGCACACTGAGCATTAACAACATTGTTTTGGTAGTCGTATTGCCCAACCGCCAATAAAGGCAATGTTGCAGCCGGACGAGAGGCCCTCGCAGCGGCGTTCAAAGTGGCAGCTGCCGCGCTAACTGGCGCGGATCCGGAAACTAGAACGATGACAGCAGCAGCCATTGAGACTGTCGCAGCCAAGGATCCCGTGCCAAACAGAAGCCGGCGATGAGTAGCCCGTCTCGAATGAGATCGGTGTTGTCTCACGTTTTCCCAAACACTCTCGCATTGGTTCGCGTTGCGAACCATCAACTCAGGGGTGAGCGGGTCAAGCGCTCGAAGCAACTCGTCAAGTTTCTCACTAATTGTCATTTGTGCTCCTTAGGAACTTCAATTTCACTGCTCGAGACGTTCGAGAAGCGGTGCAACGTGGAGGCGAGTTTGGCGACTGCTCGGTGATATCGGACGTTTAATGTATTCACCGAACATCCGAGCACCTCTGCTGCGTCTGAGCGTCCGAGACCTTCCCAATGTAGGAGGCGTAGCATCTCTACGTCATTCTCGGAGAGTTGGCCGAGCGCCGTCGAGAGGTCAATGACATCTTCGAGGGGATGACGATCGGTCAGATCCAGATCGTTGAGTTCCACAGTTACGGGGTGTCGAGCCACACGCCGGTGCTCATGAGCCACTTCATAACTGGCAATGCGGTACAACCATGGCAGTGACGGCTTCGATACCACGCTGTATTTGCGCCAGGCCACCACAAAAGTGGCGCTTACAACTTCGTCGTGAGATTCCGGCGACACACGACGGGCCACGAATCGCGAGATAGCGTCATAATTATCTCGATAGAATTTCTCGAACGTCTTCAAAGAAGGTCCCTCAAAAGAAGGGCGCTCAGGATTATGTCTTTCAGATTGGTTGCGTTTCATAGCTGTTAACTACTTACTCCCTCTTTCGATCCGTTTCTTACAAAAAGAGCCGTCCGACCTTGATTCGCCCCGGGAAAGTTGGAAAGTAACTCCTCTGAGAGAAATACTCCAGGCTTTCGCGTCCGTTGTGTCTGAATCGCGATGAGTTTTCAGGAGGGCGGTTTCAAGAGGTGAGCGCAACGGTCCTGTGATAGAGGAGTACTCGACACAGGAGGATGCCAGTGGCACCACGTCTCACCCAGGCTCAGAAAACGCTCGCGTTGCGACTTCATCGACAAGGTCTTAGCCAGCGCGAAATCGCTCGCCAGATCTGTTGCAACGATTCGACGCTCAGCATCATGTTTCGAGAGAAGCTGTCGAGTGAAGGCATCGCCGAACGGTGGGCACCGCGTCCAGGGCGCTTGTCAATTGATGATCGCGAACAGATCCTCCTTGGGCTGCGCGCGCGTGAATCGATGAGTTCGATTGCACGGCGAATTGGGCGATCTCCCTCGACCGTGACTCGCGAGGTGAACGCCAACGGCGACGCTCACGACTACGTGGCGTGGCGTGCGCAGCTTCGAGCCCAAGAGTGTGCCCGGCGCCCTAAACCAGGCAAACTCGTTCGCGGACCACTGCAGCGTGAGGTCACCAAGCGCCTCAAACAGTTCTGGTCACCTCAGGAGATCGCCCGTCGCTTACCCTTGGAATATCCCAGCGATTCCACCATGCGCGTGAGCCATGAAACGATCTACCAGTCGCTGTTTGTCCAAGGGCGCGGCGAGTTGCGACGAGAATTGGCTCGCTGTCTTCGGTCGGGCAAGACGAGTCGGCGAAGCCCCACGAAGAACGACGGACGTGGCTACATCCCCAACATGGTGATGATCGCGGACCGACCCGCTGAGGTCGAAGACCGTGCGGTGCCGGGACATTGGGAAGGCGATCTCATCGTCGGTGCGGGGGGCAAGAGCGCAGTGGGCACGTTGGTGGAACGAGCGAGTCGGCTCACCTTGTTGCTGCACCTGCCAGACGGATGGGGAGCTGACAACGTCGTGACAGCAATGCGCAAGGTTGTGAAAACTCTCCCCGACGAGCTAATGAGATCAGTCACTTGGGACCAGGGTCGCGAACTCGTGAACCACGCAAAGTTCACTGTTGCCACTGGCGTTCCGGTCTACTTTTGCGATCCCCACTCACCATGGCAGCGAGGATCAAATGAGAACACCAACGGACTATTACGTCAATACATGCCCAAGGGCACCGATCTCTCAAAGCACTCCGCGTCCGACCTTCGACGCATTCAGCGCAGTCTCAACGGGCGACCGCGCGCGACACTCGGCTATATGACACCATTGGAGAAGTTCACAGAGTTCGTTGCGTCGACCGGTTGAGAACGCCGAGACTCTGAACTTGGAAATCTCACGCCACCTTGGCTTGATCTGAGAGAGAATACTCTTCCTCGACTTCGTGTGGCGTGCGGTCGCCGAGTTCGCCGTGGAGTCGCTCTTCGTTGAACCACGACACCCACGCGCACGTCGCGACCTCGAGGTCGTCGAGCCCTCGCCAGTGTCCACCGTTGTCAGCCAGCACTGCAGGATTGCGATGCAGCTCGGTCTTGAAGATGCCCATCACCGATTCGGCCATGGCGTTGTCATAGGAGTCACCGACGGTGCCGATCGACGCGTAGACGCCGAGTTCGTCGATGCGGTCGGTGTAGCTCACACTCGTGTATTGAGATCCCGCGTCCGTGTGACAAATCAGGCCGTCGAGTTTGGTGCGCCGCGTCCAGGCGGCCATGTTGAGCGCGTCCACGACGAGTGACGCGGTCATGGTGCGACTGGCTTTCCAGCCGACCAGTCGTCGCGAGAACACGTCGATGATGAAGGCGACGTAGACGACACCGCTCCACGTGGAGCAGTAGGTGAAATCGGCGACCCAGAGTTGGTCCGGCCGCGTCGCCACGAAGGCGCGGTTGACGAGGTCGGGGGCCCGCAAGTTGTTCTTGTCGGCGTGGGTCGTGAAGCGCCGCTTGGCGCGACTCGCCCCAGCGATGTCCTGACGTTTCATGAGTCGCTCAACCTGGTCGCGACCACAGTCGAGCCCGCAACGCCTCGCCGTCTTGGTGAGCTTGCGCCGTCCGTAGACGGAGTAGTTCTTCTTCCAGAGGGCCTCGAGCGCGGGACCGAGTTCTTCGTCGCGCGTCGCGCGAGCCGACGCTGGGCGACTCTTGGCGTCGTAGAAAGTGGAAGGGGCGACCTGCAACTGGGCACAGATCGGCTCGACTCCCCAACGACGCCCCCGGGTCTCACAGTCCCGGTGGGCGTCGATGAAGGTAACTACCTCTTCTGTCGGCGGTCGAGCTCCGCCCCGAAGAAAGTTGCGGCGGCTTGCAAAATGTCGTTCGCCCGCTGCAACTCGAAGTTCTCTTTGCGCAGTCGCTTCAGCTCCTCACGTTCCTCGGAGGTGAGACCCGGTCGAGTACCGGCGTCGATCTGCGCCCGCTTCACCCAAACGCGCAACGACTCTTCACCCACCCCGAGTTGTCGAGCCACCCTCGAGATGACGCTCTTGTCGCCAGGATCTGACCGCTGAAGATCAAGGACCATGCGCACCGCGCGTTCCTTCAACTCAGACGGATACCTCTTATATCCAGCCCGTTGCTTTTCCATGATTCCATCCTCTCTCCCAAGCGGGAGAGCCTCCGGAATACCCAGGCCGGTTCATGTCTCCAAAGTGGCTGTTCCTTAACTTGGGGAATGGGATTTGCAGACATGACACTCGGGGCTGCATGGATCCAGCAAGGACCATCTGGAGAAGAATTTTGGGATTGCCTCTGATAGCAGATTGTCTGGGAATGGCTTTATTTGGGACGACTGTCCAAAGACTGTGCTTCTTCCTAGGCACGATGCAGTGCTCGCATTTTCTGGGAACACAGCCGCGGCATATCCGCTGATTCTTCTGATGGCGAATTCAATATCTTCTTATCGGGCCGCACTTTTAGGTGAGCTCGAGTTCTATCGAATGGCAGCACATCTTGAGAGGGTTATCAATTCGATGATCAACAGAATGCAGACTGACCCGTTGATTCGAGGCACATCGAGTGAGTCGCTTCCGTTTACTGGGACGGGGGACCAAATAGTGCTCGGGGGATTCAGAACCTCAAGTACGAGTCCGGCAGCGCCGAATGGAAATTTGGCAAAGTAATCAAAAATCGCGAAGGCCGCACATTTAAATCGTTCGGTGATAGACGATCGAAGAGTCAATTTACTTAATTGGTAAGGAATTTGCGTCAAGAAAAGAAAATCAGTGGTGCGCCAATCACGGATTTCGAACCATTGGAAGTGACCGCTGCGATCCTTCGAAGGAGATCGTCTTCAGCTGTGTCACTTCCGGACGGATTTCGACCGTACACAATCAAGGGAGCTCCGCAAATTGTCCGGATTATCGGCGGCGCTCAAGCGACAGCGTGCGCCGTCTCGTGGGCAACAGACGATCTTCATGACGTCTACTTTCAGGGGCGGAAGGTATTCGAATACGAGAGACTTGATGCACCGATGGTCAAAATTGATGAAGAGGGAGTGACTTTGGTGGCGCCAGGTCAATGGCAGAGATACTCAGCTCCGTCTGACACGTAAAGAGACGCAGGTACAACTCTTTAAATGGCATGCTCTTGTGATGAATGACGGCCCACTAATTGTTACGGCTTGGGCGACAGCAGGTGGCACCGTAGCGCTGGCACTGGTGGGCGCATTTACTTTGCGGCAAGGTCGCAAAGTAATCAAATCTGCCGGAGATCAGGCTCAAGCTTCCCGCGACCTCGTCGTCGAGACTCGAAACGATCGTGACCTCTTATGGCAACCAATTCCCAGCGTAAGTTGGCCCAATAGCGTCGTTGGGGCGATTGGGCCTGTCGAAATCCACATTCAAAATTCAGGCGGCGGTCCCGCAGTGTCATTGAGATACGTCGGCAAGCATGAACCGTCTCAAACGGGATACATGACGAAGTCTGTGGATGTCCCAGCGGGTCAATATGTCATTCTCCGGGCAGATTTGCCAATTGATTCTGACGTACTTACCAACCTCATCACCTGGAAAGACGAAAGTGGTTTCAACCACAACTCCGAATCGATAGGAGCAATTCTCACTAAAGACGTCCTTGGCAACCGATATCGATTCATCGTCGTCAAGGATCGGCATTCGCAGCCGATAATCGAAAAAATTGAGCAGTGTCACCACAGCGACAGCCCAAGACCCGTTTGGTCACGAAGTCGCGATGTTTGGCCGGACTACGGGCAATAAAAATTCCGATTGATGACAAAGTACTGATGGTCGAGTAGAAGGTGGCACTCATACAAGGGCAACCAATCGCCCAGGCCGACATATCTCTGGAGTAGCGCGCCCGGTGACATCGTCATAACCAAGCGATGGGGCAATACCGTCAAGTGCCGACGTAGCTTGCGTTTCCGTCGGGCACGAAAAACGACATTTGAGGAAGTCACGACGACTGCGAGCCGATGTCGCAATTGCGCTTTCTTGCCTGTGCGCATATTTATGACTAGTTCTTGAGAATTTTGATACTTGTTGGATTCAGTATTTCGTAGTAGCCGTTGAATTGAGAAATGTTGCCAGTTACGTAGATTGTCATATGGTCACATGCCCTAACAGGATTTGGTTCATGAGTCCAAATGTCGTTGGCGAAAATTGCTACAACGAATCCCTTCGTGTAGTTGACCTTCTGATCGAGGAACTCTGTTCCCGAACCATCTCTATACGCGAAGGCGACATAGAGCTTTACCGTTGAAGTGAGATCGCAATTGAACTGTGCTCGATTCGCGACTAAGACCGGATTCAAGTTCGACAAGCAACTCTTGAGCGGTATTGGTTCGTCAATGTATGAGATCTTCACTGTCTTGTGGATTGGATACTTTATTTCTAAAGTAATTGCCGATAGGGCGGCCAACGCGATCAAAGGGATGATGGCGTAAATCCCAATGTCCCGGACGAACATTTCCCACTTCGGAGTTTGAAGTGTCGTCGGTCGTTCAGACGGCTGAGAAAAGAATTTTGAAGAATTTTTTCGATTAATCGCGGCGGTAATTCTTTGTTGGTCCCATCCCCTCGTCTCCAGCTTTCTCCTCATACGATGTCGGCGATAATTGATTCGAGAATTGCTTGCCAGGATCGCGCCAATGACAACTGCGGCTAAAAGAATGAATAATCCTGTCGATACCCACAAGTGCACGGTCTTGTCATACGAGAGTGAGGAGTGAACCACAGAGACTGTCTACTCTCAGTTCGGGCTATCGGACTTCTCGTCAATCTGTTAGTGGCGTGATACCCACCAATTCGCCCTTGCGTGGGACACAAATGGACAAGATCTCTTTCAGCGAGCAATGGAGTTGAAGAGGCTACGCGATGATACCGGCCATGCAAAACTTGGCAGGTCCTACGGTCGCAACGAACTTTGTAGGACAACCATTGCCGATCTTTTCCATGCTGAGCTAGTTTCACTTGGACATTCGGTTCTTGAAGTTGGCAATCACTACGGATTGGAATAAAGATGCCGTTTAGCAATGAGGTCCAGCGCTCTGTCGATGAATATGCTCGCGCCGACTTGGATGGAGGGCTATCTGATCACGTCTCTTTTTTTTCATTTCTGAAAGGCGATGCCGAACTCCAGCAAAGAGTTGGTGAGGAATTTTTCAGCGCTCGATACATATACAAATTAATGGAGGGCCTGCGTATTGAGGAGGACTGGGCTAAGCGTGCTCAGGTTCAATTGCAGGTACAGCAGTATGCATCAATTTACGGGCATGTTTGCACCACCTGCTCTTTGCTCAGTGCTCCGAGGAGCCCGTAGTTGAGTCGCTACTTGTAATCGAAACTTACAGAGCCTGGTCAGTCAACGAGAATACAAGGAAGAACTTGGATGAACTAGGAAAGGTTGCGAATAAGGAAATCGTTGCAGCTGTCAAGACTCGAATAAATTTGGATATATCGAAAGTGAGATTTGATTCAAAAGCTCGCGCGGCAGAATCGCTCGGAATTATTGACACTGGACTGGCCGATGAACTCATCGCTTTCTATTCGGCTCGCAATTTGATCCACATTCACGCGGAACTCGGTCGAGGTGCCGATTGGGAATGGAAAGTCGAATTTGCTCGACAAGCGTATTGGCGCCTTCAAAAATTCAAACAACAAGTTCTAGATTGGCAAGCGTAAGTTGCCGAACATTTGCATTTTGCAGGTGCCGTAAATACAGGAAACGCACCTGCCAACGCCAGGTTGGAACGTCCGAGATTTTTCTTCGGCTGCCCCTCTTCCCGTGAGGCTGATCCCGCGCCACGCGGCTTACGCCCGCGCCGTCGCGCGAAGCGTAACCCGTGAGCGCCATCACAATCTCCCTGAGCGCGAACAAACTTGCGACCTGATCAGAGTAGATTTTAATCAACTTAAATACTATTTAGTGTTCTTAATTTGCATTTACGTTGTTAACCTGTTAGTTTATTTTTCAATCAAAAAATAAGGAACTTAAAAGAAAGGAAGTGAAGTGACCATAATCCAAGAATCAGATCTGGGAAACCTCCCACAAGGCCTCGGGGGCGCCCTTCCCATTTCCTTGCCAGCGACTAAATATCAGCAGGGATACCGGACGCAGTATCACGTCTCGATGCCCGTGTGGCAACTGACCCAGTTGATAGTGAATCGTCCGGACCCCGCGCGCGCATTGCCAGGCAACAGACGCGTAGATCCGTTGAGGGCTCAAAAATTTGCGGAGTACATAATGAAGCACGAAGCCTGGGTATCTCCCGCAATCATCGTGAGGGCTCCTAAGTCCGAACTCAAGTTCACTCCCGCCAAGTCGTTCGCCGATCACACAGCGTGGGGAGTCCTTGAGATCCCGCTCGACCTACTTTCTGAAATCGTCGTACTCGATGGACAACATCGCACACTCGGTATTTTCCGCGCGTTGGAAATGATTACGGAGGGGGTTCAGAATCAGCGCGAGCAAATTAAAAAAATGAAGGACCTGGACATCGACCCGAACGGTATTCACGAACAGGAGGAACGCCTTAAGAAGCTGACCATGACCCGCGAGCGACTCTCAAGCGAGCACATATCAATCGACCTGGCAGAAGTAGGTCAGGGCGACGCTGGTCAAATGTTTGGAGATATCAACAACAATGCCAAGGGCGTTAACGCCGATCTTCGCACGGTGCTGGACCAACGAGATGTGGTAAACCGCGTCGCCTTCCAAATGATCCAAGATCACGTACTTTTCGAAGGGCGGGTTGAGCAGGGTGAGAGGGCGCGATTTAGTGCAAGCAACGAGAATCTGCTGGGAGCGAAAGGAGTAGCGGACATAGTGAGGGCCGTATTTGTAGGCACCGGCCGCATTGGTCGACGCACCGAGGACGAGTTGAGCAAGAACATTGTTGGCTCGGCGGAAAAGGTACAGCGATTCCTTGATTTGCTGGTTGCATCATTCGACGATCTACGTGCCGTTGTGGACGGCGACCTGACTCCGCTCGAACTTCGCGCGAAGTCAATGCTCGGGTCGATGACCATGCTTCGAGCCCTCGCAGCCGCCTATTTTAATCTGACCGACACGGAAGCCGCTAAGGGCCAACGAGTACTAAGTAGAGCAGAAATTGAGGACTACTTCCGGAGACTGACACCGAAGCTCAGGAGAATTCCAGTTACGGACGATGATCAGCTCTGGCTCGGAACGGGCGCATTCACCGCAGGCGCGATGGCGCCATCGGCGAGGTCGCAGGATTTTTCAGCGCTCGTGAACTCACTAACCGAATGGGCCCGTACCCGAATTCCAAGTTGACCAACTTCAATGCATCTCAGCACGAAGGAAAAGGAAAAACGTGAAACATAAGGTTTACATATCGTTCAAGTCTGAAGACGTCGCGTATAAATCCGCGATCCAGAAGTCAACCGCTCTGGACATGATCGATAAGTCGCTGAACGTCGCCGTCGACTCGAGGGATTCGGTATGACGAACATCCAACAGAATGATCACGATTCGGTCCGTCGCGGCGTTGTAAAGAAGAGTTACCACGAGGTCACGACATTGGCGGGCTTTATGGATGACCAACATTTCCGTGGGTTCGCACAAGAAAATCTCAGCACAATGGATGAAACCGCTCGCGACGGCTTGCTTGCAAGCGCCCAGAAGGCACGTGACTTGGTTGCTGGCTTTTCTCCTGTAACAGATTTCGCTACCGAAATTCGACCCGTAGACGCTTCGCTCACCGATCGAATTACGGCGGATCCCCAATTTCAGGCCGCATTTGGCTCGGTGTCTCACAGATTTGCATGGATTCGACTCGACCACCTGCTTGCGCTTCAAGTATTCGTCCGCTCTGGGGACGAAGTCGTACCTTCGGATGAGCAAGGGCTAATTGACTATGCACTACCGTCCGAGTGGGGCGTTCCGGCAGAATTGACGTTCATTCCACCCTTCGGTCCGATTTACATAGTTAGCAGTAGTCCGCACTTGACAGGCATCCAGGTCCGCGCTGACACAGCGGCGGGGAAGGTAGTCATCGAACCACCAACGCACATCAATCTTGTTCAGGTTGTGCAATTTGCGGGAAGATACTACTTACGAAATGGCTATCACCGCGCCGTCGGTGCGCTCGCTTCCGGTACAACCGAACTGCCTGCACTGATTGTCGATGGCAACCAACCAGCTGACGTAGAACTTGCAAACATGGGTGCTGCCGGATTTAGCGTGCCGTACTGGCTCGTACAACCCCGGCCCCCGCTCGTATCCGATTTTACGGGCATCGCGACGGTCATGATGGAAATGCGCGAAAGGCGATATGGCGCATCCGTTACATTGCAGGTCTCACCGCTCAATATTGGGGTTTGAGAAAATAGACCTATCACGTCGCTACGCCTTCCCCGGCTCAAGAATCATCGTGAAGTGATTTTGGCATGGTAGTCCATTGAATCGCCAATTGGATCGAAATTGGCTGTTCTCTTACATAGATTTGATGCACAGCCTGAAGAATGTCTAACTAGCACCGTTTTTGATGCCCCGTGTGCGACTACTGTTCCCATGCGAGAATCCTTGTCGTGACCATCCATGATCTACTCGTGACCACCTTTTGCAATCGGGCAGGTGATGTCATTTCGAACAGTGACTACCGTGAACTAATGCTGGCGAATGGCTTCGCCAGGAAGAGCGACCAGCCAAACGATCACGCGGAAGGCAATCGCGGTACGGTGTGCCGCTGCGCACGCAACCGCGATAACTTTCCAGTATTTACGAGGATCGGTTGGAATCAGTACCGCGTCAATGATCACCTGAGTTTCTTAAACGGCGAGTTCGCATAATTGTCGGACCTTGGGAATATTGGCCTCTTACTTCAGCAGTTACTTCAGCAGTTGATTGGAATACAAGCAGTCATTCGCGAACGTTCATGAACTCGCGTTGCACTGAATACAAGTAAATTGGACAACTATGCACAATGCTGAACTGAGTTTGAGCCGATGCAGAATCGTAGGAAGGCTTCAAATAGAGCGCCGGCCCTAGCTCTCATTCCAACTGTGACTGCCTTCAAACAATTTAGCGACTTCGCTTTGGCTTTTGCGACGCAAAAAGTGGTGCGGTGAGCGCGTCATAGCGCTCAAAGAGGACACTAAGTCGTTCAGCCTCAGTAGTGAATTTCCGACGAGGTGCGTACAAAGCGTCGACGACGATGTCGAGTTCTTCGTGGGCTTTGACCAAAGATGCGGGCATGGACAAGGGGTTGTACAGATCGGCGAGTGAAGCATCTGGGTAATCTGCGCGAGCGGCCAGAACACTCGTTGCGGTTCGGCTGAGATTGCCGTTTGCTTCAATGGAGAGTGAAGGAAATGGAAAGTTGTTGTACGTAATCTCTTGACTCACCCTCACGCGTGACTCGAGTCGTCCAGAGATTGTTCGATTCCAGGCAGTGAACATCTTCGAGGAGAGAATGCCGAAGAGTTGATTGCTCGCGCCAGGAATAGTGAGAAGAGCATCTGATGCAATCACGTCAGGTTCGTAGAAGGCGGTCGGGAAGTAGTCGCGTGTTTCGGACGAGTGTCGAGGAATGGCCAAATAGCGAGTCGTTGGCTGAGCCAACTGAGCGAACAACCCCGGCGTGGCCGCGAAAGCCCGAGTTGAGGCTGCCTTACTAGCTAGTCTCATGGCCCGCACTGCTGCCAGTCTTTCTCTTAAAACTGGAGAACCGGTGACATCTGAAGGGTCGGCATTCACGAGCCAGAGGCAATATCGCTCACCACCATTGATCACCTCTTCGGCGCCAATCAATCGGTGAAGATACTTCGCAGCAACTGGATCTTGACTACGAATCGCCCGTGCCTCATCCGCGGTGATGTTCGAGAGGTGGCCATTATCGCGTGGCATTGATCCGAAGAACATCTGTGCCGACTCTTCGCTTAGTGGTTGCTGTCGCGATGTCACTACGAGGTTTGCGGCATCAATAAGATATGGATTGATTCGCTTAGCTTCGATCAGAACACCCGGGCCGTTGAAGTCCGGATACTCCCAAAGCTTCAATTTGGTTGGTTTTTTGCGAGACGAGAATCCGATAATGACCACGTGAACATTTGCCTTACCTTTCGCTTCACTCTTCCAAGCAAAGGTCCGATAGGCGAAGTCAATGTTCATTCCATGTTTCCACAATTCGCGCCATAGCGTGGCTGGCTGCTCACCTTGAGTGATTGAATTCGTGGCGACGAATGCCATCTGAATATCGACACCCTCGGAGTACTCTGCAGCCAACTTGAACCAGTTAGTTACGTAGTCCAGAGTTCCGCGACGTTTCTCTCCTTCCCAGACGAGATCAGTATCCGCTCTCTGCTCGGCAGTTGCGAGACGTGAACCAACGAATGGTGGATTGCCGAATAAAAAATCTGCCGAATCCGAGGGAAGTAGATCATTCCAATCGAAGCGGAGTGCGTTTCCCACGCGGATGTGAGGTGACGCGGGAATAGGGAAGCGCACGAAGTACTGACCAAACCGCTTGGAAAAGTCGAGATTCGACTTGTGATCCATCAAATACAATGCCGTTCGAGCTATCCGCCCTGGAAATTCTTCAATTTCGATGCCATAGAACTGATCGACGGTTATGCGACAGATCTGTGCCACGTCAAGGGCTGGGACCACCGCTTGCTTGGTCACTACCATGCGCTTTGCCCAAAGTTCGGACTCCAATCGTCGCAACTCGCGATAAGCAATGACGAGGAAATTGCCGCAACCGCACGCCGGGTCGAAGAAGGTTAAGTTTGCGAGCTTGTCGTGAAGGCGATCGAGCGTGATTCGCGAATTGGCTTGCTTCAGTTCCGCTTCAAGCTCTTCTAGAAAGAGCGGACGTATTGTCTTGAGGATGTTCTCCTCGGTGGTGTAGTGAGCACCCAGTTCTCGGCGTTCGGCAGGGGTCATCACATTCATGAACATGCTGCCGAAGATGGCTGGACTAATAGCACTCCAGTCGAACTTGCACGCGTGAATCAGCGCGTTGCGCGTTGCGGTGTCACATGAAGGGATCGGCAAATTCTCCTCGAACAAATCGCCATTGATATATGTGAACACTGCGAGGTCGTCGTCGAGAGTGGTCGACCGCACATCTTCGGGGGTGTTAAGGATTTGGAAAAGGTGAGCGAGCGCCGGTCCGAGATCCGAACCGTCCTCGCGAGTGTGCAGAAAGATGTAACTGGTAAAGGCATTACGATCCCAGACTTGCGTATCGTCCGCAAACAGGCAGAACAGGATTCTCGTGAGCCACTCTCGAAGTGCGTGAGGACTGTAGCCCGACGACAACACCGCGTCATGTAACTTGGCCATGAAGTCGGTGGCAACTAGGTTCGCCTCTTCCTCATCTTCGGCGAGCTCAATCGAACGATAGCCAGCGAGCCACCAGAACATCTCGAGGTACTTGGGTAACTCATCTAGCGTGAAGCGTCCTTCTGACCGATTCGTTAGATCCTTCCAGTAGAAATTCTGGAAATCGCACGCAACGAGAAGTCGGGGCATGGCGATGTCCTGAAGAGAGTCAAGGTAGTCAATGAGTTGGTCCATTGCCTTATCGAGGTTCTCCCCAAGGCTCTTTTGTTCGATTGCCATTTCACCTGGATAAAGGAAGTCAATGAATCCGCGCCCTCCAGTGCTCAACCGTTTAGCCAAAACCTCGTAGGAACCTACGCTTCGAGTTGATATTCCGAAGATGTCGAAGAATTCGTTCCAGAATGTCTGCTTCTCGGCTGCCTCGCTCTTGGCATCGGCAAAAGTCTTAGCGAATTTGGTCGCCTTGGCTCGTAGCTCTCGCTTGGAGATTTCCACATGGTCGGGCAAAGCGGACATCTTGTTAGTTTGTCACTCCCATGTGCCATCTCACGGGACGAAGGCGATGCGCTTTCTACCGCTCTTGAATCAATCTGAGTCGATAGAAAGAGGAACACCGCAAACTCTCGATCGCGAACTCACAATTTGGGACTTTGCTTCAGCACCCAATGCTTCGCAACGATTGCGGCTCCCAATTAGAAAGTCAGTGCGAGGCTCCATTAACTGATCGAATCGTATCGACCGCGATTTCGAGTTGCCCTGCTAACTCCATCAGATCCCACAATTCCATTAAGTCGCTGCAACTCGCGAATTCAGCTAGGCACTCGGCAACTCCGCTTACCATTCTGCTCGCTATGTACAAGCGCTCTTGATCGGTCTGCATGGTTCCCAACGGCCGCCGACATCCAAATTACTCATGCAAAATGGAAAATTTTTCCCCACAAGGTCTGAGTGCTTGGGTTTCCAATCGGAGTCCGTGACCTAGGGATTTTGGAGAGAATAGGGAATTCACTTCGGCCGAGTCGATTTGTGGATTGGACTGTCGCATACATGCGTCTATGGATCAGCACCTCACTCAAGGCCGGCCACTTGAAGGACCTCCACTGACTGTCAGACGCAACCTCCAGTTCCTCCTTGGATTCTTGGGATGTCAATACGACTATGTCTTCAGCTCGCTGCTCAAGTTTCAATTGCGACTTTTCCTCTAACGCTCTTGCCTCGGTCCTTCGGTTGGAAAGTCTCTTGTGACATCCGTCAACTACTTTGTCACCGTGGACAATGTCCGTCAGATAGTCACCGAGCAGGCAGGCTTCTGCCCATCATGTGGCGTACAAATGGGTGTGGGCAGCCTTGCCCAAATTGACGACGCCACAGGGATTGTTATTTGTGCTTCATGTTCAATCCAAATTGATTCTCCCGCCTCAGAGTCTGTTCGACTCGGCACCCCCGGACGTTCGGCGCAAAGGGAATTCCAACGCCGACGAAAGATTGAGATACAAGATTCCCGGCAACAATTTCCGATGCGACTCGCCCTTATTGCCGTTGCCGCAGTGTGCGGATACGTCTCAATCCAAGTCTTCGCGGCAGTTCTTAATCATGGTGTGGGAACGCACGCCACGACAGCAATTAAGCCCGTCCTCCCCCCCTCCACAGCACATGGAATTGGCATTCTCTTCTCATTCATCGCCGTCCTCGGAATGGCGCGAATGTTTTGGGGTCGTCGCCAGAGCACCTTCTCTTGGGCATCAGGTGCGAAAGGGGAGCGAGCGGTCGCCGCACGACTTGCTCGCGTTTCAACGAAAGGAGTCATCTCGCTTCATGACAGGAAGATTCCGGGGAGCAAGGCAAATATTGACCATATCGCCGTCGGTCCTACTGGAATTTTTGTCATCGACTCAAAGGTCGTCTCAGGGAAGATTTCCACGCGGGCAACTGGACCCATCTTCAACCGAGGGCCATCCAAGTTGTTCGTAGGTGGCCGAGATAAGACCCGCGATATTGAAAGTATGGGCCGGCAAGTCTCTGTCGTAAAGAACGCATTGGACGACATCCCGTGGGCTGCAGGAATCACTATCACTCCGATGCTTGCTTTGGTCGGGGCCGAAGTCGGTTTGTTTGAGAATCCTCGTACGGTTCAAGGAGTGTGGGTGGGCTGGCCGAAAGCCATGGCACGCGCTGTGAGCCGACCCGGACCACTTTCTCAAGATGTCGTTCGTCAGGTGGTCAAGATCATCGCAGCACGACTTCCCGAAGCGTAAGTGAATCGATGACGGAAGTTCGTTTTCACGAAATAGCCGCATTGGATGTCAATTGGGCAATTGAACAGTTGCGAGAAATTCTTCATGCCTCAGAACAAGTCGCGCCTGCGAATTCACCGGGGAGCGGGGTGGTTTATCTCGGTCTGGTGCAACGTGAGTCCGATGACAAAGTCTCGGGGTTCGCGCACGTCGCGGAACAAATTCTCGATCGAGTGAGATTGGTTCTTCCCGGGCAACGTAAGGGCGCCATCCATCTGTCGCCGAAGTTCACGCTTCCCAATTCGCGGTCTGGATCGGTTGCATGTTACGAACCCAAAACCCATATATCTGATGGATCTGGGCAGTGTTACAACGCCCTCGTGGATTGATAAGTACGCTGAACGGCATGGGTCGGCTGGTTGGGCTTGGCGTTTACGACGCCACGGAGATTTCGTTTCTTCTTGGAACGAGTACCGACAGGATTGTGCGCTGGTCTTTGCCAGATCAGCGAAATTTGCCAGCTATTTCGTCACCTTACCTCGACCCTTTTTTTACCTTTGAGGACTTAGTCAGTTTTGCAATCGCTCTCGACCTTCACCGCCGTGGCGTTTCCGATAAGGACCTACGGAATGGCGTGGAAGCGTTGCGACACATCACCGACTACTCCAGACCACTTGCTAATCAAACGGTCATCGGGAAACTCGCAACTTCCGGCCGGTCCTTTCTTATTCAACATGAGGATGAGTGGAACGATCTAGGTCGGGGAGGACAGGGCACCTTCAAGGCGGTTGTCCGAGTTTATTTGAGGGGTGTTGATTTCGACCAACTTGGCGCGGCCAACAAGTGGACGGCTGCCAAGGGAGTGTTAATCGACCCCAAGATCCAGGCTGGGACTCCATGCATAGCGGGAACGCGCATACCGACGTCAACTATTCGGGAACTCCTCGAAGAAGAAACCATTCATGAGATCTCGGACGATCTGGAATTATCGAGCGATCAGGTCAAGGCGGCGCGCGACTTTGAGATTTCGCTTGCATCTGGACGCGGTTTAATTGCCGCCTAACAATGCACGAAAGAAGAAAGCGACGGTTCGCTTAATTTGGGATGAGCAACTTGCTCCTAAGGTGCCTCGCGCCCTTCGAGAATTGGGACTGAAAACAACTCACGTCGGTCATCAAAGTGATGGGTGCCCTATCAAAGGAAGTTCCGATCAAGAAATAATTGATTATGCGCTGAAGACCAACCAAATAATCGTGACTTCCAACCACGACATGATGCTGTTGTGTTCAGAGGCAGGTCAAAGATTTGTATGGCTCGATCCAAGGGGGAAACAACTTGGAGGAGTAGAGCAGGCACTACTAGTTCTTCGCCAAATTGCGGCGTGGGAAGACATTCTCAACTCCGATTCGAGTATCTGCGTCAGAGCGATGAGGACGAAATGCGAGCCAATCGATTCAGCGGAAGCGGCGCGGCTCGCGGCTCAGCGAATGAAAACGATTCAAAAACGAAAGCGGACTAAGCAACTGAAGCCAATGGGGCCTATGGTCGTCTGAAGCGGCCACGCAGCGATTCCTCTCCGTGACGCAATTATGTATTCAACCATTTGAACTTTGAAGCGACCAAAAGGCAGCGAATATATTCTTAAGCCAACCGGCTGAACCGCTGGCGAGATTGCTGGGGGTGCAGATTGAAACGAAGCGACGTCCAAGACTTGCGGCGCGTAGATATTGACGAGTTCATCAAGCGATACAACGCGGCGTCTAATGCAGTACGAGCGACTCAAACGCGAGGTGGAATCAACCGCTGGCCAAATGCGGCAGAGCTGGTTTGCAGATTTTTGGACTTCACAGTCGATGAAGGTCCGTTGTGGTCAGGTCTGCACGGCGCCGTTGATGGATTGGACAACGAGGCGGAAAGGCTGTCCAACTTTGTTCGCAATTCTCTTAATACATTCGTAGACGTCGAGTTCGAATTACTTGTTCGTCGAGGGCTGAGTGAAGTGGATGCTGCGGGCATTACGAACGGTCTCAGGAATGGCTTGCTTTCGTACGAACCTCCTACTCACTCTGATGTCAATCAACTCTTCACAAATCTTCAGGGACTGCAAGGCACGGTGTGCAAAGGAGTCAAGTGGAGTGTTTACGGAATCCCGGAAAGTGAAGCAAGGCGCAAAGTAAACGCCATCACGATAATGACAGGTGGTGGTGGGCTCGTCGGTACCGTCGCCGATGCAGCGGCAGCCCTAGCGATGCCGTTGTTCATTGCGTCAATTGCGGGCGGAATGGTTACCGCACTCGGAACGTTTCTAGGGTGGAAAGGTCGGCGCTGACTCCGGAGCAGAGAGCTTCACGGTTGCTCGATTGGTTGAAGATTCCGGTTTGGATGTAGGACGACCTGACGACAATGTCATGGATCCGTTCGTTCGATTGGGGCATTCGCAATCAGCATCTATTCTGCACCCATTCTGCACCCACTTTCTCGAGAATGGTGACGCGTAGTGGGGTATTCCCGTGAGTGCGATCCAGTGGATTGCCCTTGGCTATCCCTGTAATGTCAATGGAATCCGCAGTTTGGGTTTGGCCGTAAGAGCACATCCGATTGGCTTAGGAAACCGATGCTCTATCCCCTGAGCCACGGCAGTATTACTCGCTTTTCGTGACTGTTACGAAGGTGGTGCCCGTTCCCGCACAACCTCGGCACCACATCGAGGGAAAGCAGCACAACAATTACTGACTTCACCACTCCATTCAACCGTGGCGTGCAGGAATCCACGTTACGAGACTTTGAGACCTTCCCGATCCGATTCGAGAAGCATCTAGGAACACCAACGATCGTGGTAAACAGTGAACTTTCGCCAGATCAAAATTCAACTAGCGCCTTGTCAAAGGTCGCTGCGAAGCGCGGCCGTCGCGACATGACGCCCCACCTCGCCGACATCATTACTCCTCCACGGCGACGGCAGCACTCGGTGTCGATGGACCGCGCGCCAGCAGTCGCAGGGCCGGCGGCGCCAGAGCCTGGTGGGCGAAGAAGACGAACGCCGTCGCGCCCACTACGTACACCAAATCGATGATCGACGACAACGTGTCCACGCGAGATCCGGACGCCCCAAAGACGCCCGGTGCCACGAGCTGGAAAATCAGGTAGCCGAGGACCATGGACGAGATGAGGGCGATGAGCACTGAGATGAAGCTGACTGCGGCCACGTAACTCCGCATGACGCGCTTCGTCGGACTGGAGGGATCCGTTTCGGAATCAGCGAGGGACAATCCTCGCTGCCGATGGATCATGTGGCTGACACCGCCGACCAGAACCATGAGGAAGCCCACTACAAAAATGCGCGCAATCGAGTTAGAGTTGGGGGCATTTGAGTGCATCAGGCTCACCAACGCCTCGACAACGATGATCGAGCCCATGTAGGTGATCCACAGCGAGAGGAACGAGCCGCCGAACAGGTACGCCGCCATCGGCCGCTTGCCCGAAGGGTCGGGGTCGGCACGGTTAGCGATCACGATGATGACGTAGGTCATTAGCGATCCCGCGCTTGAGATGAGCAGCAGGAACATGATTGCGATGAATACCACCGCCCCACTTCCCAGGACTGCACCTGAAATCGAAGTCACAAGGCCCCCTTCATGGAAGACGCGAAAGGTCTTCTCGTATTGACCTTAAGCCCGATCTTGTTTCAGGGATAACCAATCTGGAGAATCCGATTCGGCTTCAATTGGATGCGGAACAATCACTTCGGGCCCCGGAAACTACGGTCCCGTATTCAGCGCCATCGAGAATGTCTGACCGTGCGAGGCTCGCGTGAACGTGACGAAGCGGTCGTTCCTGCCTTCATTCCACGCGCCGTGCCAACCCACGAAGTGGAGATCGAGGCTCATCAGCAGAGTGAAGTCATTCGCTGATTTCCAGGAGTAGGGGCGGTAGCTCAACACTTTGCCGCGCGCCAACTTCACGGTGCCGTCTCGCTGGCTGGATACCAAGAACAGCTTTGCGGTGCTCGCTGGGCCCACCAGGTGCCAGTAGTTGAAGTAGTCCTGCATCTCAATCGCTGCGACCTTGTACGCAACTTGGCGTGCCTGTGCGGGGGTCAATAACTTCTGGATGACGCCGGACGCGACGTTGAAGTAGTCCTTGGTGCAGATCGGTACACGCTCGGGAAAGGCGAAGTAATGCGATGGCCACGAGTCGCTGCGCACCGCCGGGTTCGATACCACTTCAATCCCGTTTGCGTACTTCGGATCGCACGAACTGGCATGCTCACGCACCATCTTCTTGAATGCGGCTGTGGAGAGAGAACCGATCGACACTGGCGTAGGCGCGCTCACCGTTGGCTAGTTCCATCGGCGGATATTCGACGGTCCCGCTCATCGAGCCGACGCCGATTGATGTGTGCGACGGACCGCTCACACCTTGTACTGGAACGTTATCGACGATCAACGTGCACGTAGCCCCGGTGTTCTGAAACCAGAGCGTCGCCTTGAAGCCGGCCGACGTCGAGTACGTTCCTCGCGGCGGACTCATTGAAGGGCGGAGTTGGGCGGGCCGACACGTCAGTGGCAACGTGACGTGCTTGGTCGTTGCGCTGGCCAGAGGTGCAGTGACAGAGAGGTCGCGAACAGTGCGCCGGTGGATGGCTGCGATTGCGAACCTGTAGGCCCGTAGGCGGCCCTTGGACACGCCGTCGATCAAATAGTGAGTGTGTAAGGCAACGTCCTTGAGTTGTGTCTTCACAATTAAATTTTCTGAATCGAAAATTGGTCTCTCCATCCGAGTCGACTCACGGCCAAGCCACAGGTCGTGTCGAACGTCACATCGGGTACTTGAACAATTCCATCACTTTTCGGGAGTACGACGATCATTCCTGAGTAGATCTGACTTGGAGGAAGCACTCCGTAGGTCGGGCCGCATAAGTCGCCAGTACTGACAATCAATGCCCCACTCATTCGAGGAGCGAGGTCGGTGGGGCGAAGATTACCGCCGTACGTGCCGTGAGCCGTGACGCGTAATCGGTAGTGCTTCGTTCCCCTGAGACCAATGATGGTTGGGTAGCCGCCAAGTGCGCAGGTCTTGGGTCCGACATTCGTAAAAGCGATTGTGGTCACGACGTGCCCAGCACCCACTTGATTCCTGACGAACGCTGCCACCAAGTTCGAACCTCTACACGAATGGTTTGCGACGCTGGCTGCACTGGCGGCGATTGGACTGCCAGCGACGTTGAGAAGAGTGGACCCGATGATCACTGACGCCATCGTGAGTACTTGAACTAAGTGGACAGCCAGTCGCAAATTGAACATGGACCCGCGAAACTTCATAATGACAGCTTCGTTCGACGCCATTGATGATTGGCGAGATCTAAAATGTCTTCTCCCTAAAAGTCGACTGACGGCGTTATCTCTGTTGTGTTTCCGGCACTACCTCGAACCTTTCATGGGCGAAGACTCATGTCGCGAACCGCACGGTGATTGCCGAGGACCGAAGGACGAGATGAGAATATTTGGTCGACTTGCTTGTGACGTTGGGATGCAACTGATGATATTGAAGTCTTGTGTCGTGCGAACTCTAACGATGAATCCCAACAATGTCGATGTCCTTCGAGTTCAATTGAAAAGCCAGAGTTGCGCACGACTGTGGCGAAGTCAAGCCGGTGAGTCGCACTTTCCAATCCACGAGCCCATTGGCCCCCAGGAGTTCAAGCATTGCCGTTCGAGCTGTAGACAGTGATTCACAAGGATGATGAGCGAAGTAGTTCTCGGCCGCAATCTGCAATTTTGCCACTTCCGGATTCGCCAAATGTCCATTGAACGTTTCGAGTCCGAGAATTGCACAACGATCGGTCTTGGACGAAGGTGGAAACACAGCAAGTGAACCGTTTGAGAGGAGACATAACGCTCCCTTTTCGTGTCCCTTCTTGGAAGGAATCGGCCAATGCAATAGACGCGAACACGTCGCCAATGGATTTGAATTATATGCAACTACGTTTGCGGTGGATCTCAACGAATTGCCCTGATAGCACGCCATGTTGGCAACTGATTGCACGGGTCCCCGAGAAAGCGTGATTGCTGCGGCAGCGGTTCCGAGAACCAGGACGGCAACGGTCGTCATTACGGCACCTCGATGCCACATTCGTCTTCCCATCCGTCCAGCCGATGGCGATGACGATGGCGATGGCGATGGCGATGGCGTTGCACCTTCCACTTGAGAGTAAAGACGCTCAAGCGAAAACATCTCATCGACTAGAGCATCACTTAGTTGCCGAGTCCGATCAAGTGACTCAAAGAACTCTTCGATCGGGTCGCGACTCATCCTTCTGACTTCCTATCGAGAATTTCTGAGGGTCGGTCCCGTTCGAAGTTCTGATCGAGCAGCAACCGGAGGTTTCTCTTGGCTCGATTAATTCTGATGCCAACTGCGTTCGCGCTAATTCCTAGAACGACCGCAATCTCACGATAAGTGAGGTGCTCCCAATAGACGTGCTCTAAGAGGACTCGATCATCAACTCGCAAGTATTTGACAACACTCATAATGGAATCAACGTCGAAGGAATCGTCGTCCGATCCATAGTCGAATCCTTCTCGCTCCAAGGCCATGCGAACCGTAAGACGATTACGACGGTCTCGCGACCTTCTTTGATTTGAAATCACTCGAAACGCGATCGCGTAGAGCCACGCCAATTCGCGATCACGAGGAGGCAATTGATCTCTCCGTCGCCACGCGATGAGGAAAATATCTGAAACGACGTCCTCGCAACTTGACCAATCTGACAGCCTTCGCATGACGTATCGATAGATGGATCGAGAATGTTCGTTCACTAACCGCGTGTAGTCGGCAACACCTTCAGCGTCGCTCATGACGAACAGCCCTTAGTTCGGTTGGTTCGAAGTTCCTTTTAGTCGATACTGACAGACTTTATTCCGTCAATCCAATCGCTGAGAATGCGCAGTATGTCAGGACCAAAGAGAAATTTGGACTCGAATTCACAGAAAGTTTTGACTACTGTTCGGAAACAAGAAAGTGGGTGATTTAATTTCAAAAGCAAGGAATTCTCAGCACCACATTTTTTACAAATGGTGGCGAATAATGGCGTGCAGCGGTTCACGCCAACGGCGTGCATATGCCGTTCATCTGCCTGCCGGTTATAAATCCAAGATGAATTGAGTCGTCCATCTCCTCCAATTCGCAAAATTTACGTGGAGGGATCGAAGAGCCTCGAGCGCACGAGTCGCAGTCCCAGCATCAGTGCACCTAAGAAAACCAGGGCGACGACGATGAACGCGAACGCCGTGCCTTGACCCGCGATCACTCGCAGAATCATTCCCAACGAAACCGTCGCCAGCCATACCTCCGCGCCTGCACCGAGTGTGACGCCGTTTTGGCGACGAACGAGCACGATGAACCAGCCGATTGCGAGTCCGACAGCAAAGGGCCACGTCGTCGAAACCATGCCAGAAAAGCTGTCCCCGTGATGGTGGTTGGCACGACCGATGCCCACGAAGACCAGGACGACGACGATGTCAATAACTATCCAACGTCGAGCCATAGCGAACGACCCTACCGGTACTTAAACAGCCATCGCCAAACGGAGCCCTCTGGAATTTACATTCACCACGAACCGTCAAGTGAACGTAGGCAGGTCGTAGACGTTCGCCAACCCGCTGGACCTCCAGAGTTTGATAAATCACGGGCCTGACCGGCTCACTCGCATCGTCTTTGGCCAGATTCTCGATTACGAATCCACCTGGCGCTCGTCTGGAGCCTGACGTTCGATACCCGGCGACGAATTATCACCTTGATAACCGCGCTCGCGATATTCATCTTGAGTCATCGGCCTTCCCCGAAAGCGGGTGATGACCTCTTGTTCGGGACGTCGCTGATTCTGAGTGACTTGAAAAGCGAGCGAACGTTGATCGGCGTCGGTGAGCGGAGGCTGCACCATTCCCCTCGGCCACAATCGATGATGAAGGACGGCGTTGATCTCCGCCGAATAAAGCGTAATCTCCGCTCCGAGAAAGATCCAGGCGATCAGCCCCAGCACTAGGCCGAATAACCCATAAAGAGCGCTAGCTCCCTTGAGGTCATGTCCGACCACGTAACCGCCAGCCGCCTGAAGAATGGTCCAGGCAACTCCCCCAATGATCACGCCTGGAATCAAGGAACGGGTGGCCACTTGCCGCGGCGTGAGCGTACGAAACGCGGCGAAGTAGAGCGCCACATTTACGACGACGGCGAGTATCTCTCCTAAGGCCCCGAGCCAGAAGTTGTGTCTTCCGAACGTGCCAAATCCAGCGAGCGCGGTAGTGAGGATCAGGCCGACTGCGAGCACGACGAGGAAAATACCGGCGCGAACCATTCGAGTGAGGTAATTGGGCCGCACCGCAGCCGGAATGTTCCAGATCTGCTCCATAGAATAAAGCCCCGCTTGTGCAAGTCCCGTTGAGCCATAGACCAGACCAACGATCCCAAACACGAGACCAAATGCCGAACTCCGCTTTATGGCGTGAATGTTGTGACCGAGTTGTTGGCCAATAATCGGAAACTGTCCGAGGGCCGAGTGCAACACTCGCGCGCGGTCCGTTGGGCTACCGGCCAGCACGATGCCCAAAATCGTCACCAGAAGGAGGAGCAGCGGAAACACGGTGACGAACATCGTGTAAGTAATTTGCACGGTGAGGTTGGCGGCGTTGTCGTCCCCGTACTTCTTGATGACGCCGAAGACAAAAGATGGAATTAGGTGGCGCTGTTGAAATGCATCGACTTTCCGAATCGTTCGTTCGACGACATTCACCTCAAGTCACCCTCTTTACACTTCTGGGCAAACCATCGCCGCCGAATTCATGCACCTCACGACTTGTTGCCGTTCGCCGTTCGAGGCAAATGGCGAATGTTGATCTAGTAGTAGTGGTGTCGACCGCCAACTGCGTGGCCCAGTGATCCGAGGAGCCAAAGTGCAAGTCCGACCAAGAGAACAATCACGCCGATTGTCCACACGATCGCCACGCCCGTGACAAAGCCAATGAGGAGAAGAATCAATCCGAAAATAATCACAATGCCTCCAGTAGTAATGCCTAAATTTTCATATTGTCGACCGCCGCGAGAACGCCCCTTCCAAGGGATCGGACGCCTGCAGAGATAACTACTTGTGACGCGCAACGTCCTTCCCTGCGGTAGTTGCGATAGCGCTAAGCGCCATTCCGGGGCGACCCACACCACACCTCTTCGTATCGTCCCTGACCAAGTGGCAGGTGAAAGGGATGCGGGGTCTTGACGTCCTAATTCGAAGCATAACCCCCGCGGTCGAATTCCAATCAGAAACTCATCGCGGCCCTTGCAGCGTGGACCTTCAATGTCACGCGCGGAATGATGACCTTGACGATCTCATGGTGCATCTACGCATCGACACGCCCGCCGAAGCGAAGCATTACCGACACGAGAGCGTGCTCAGTTCGTGTCGCGTCAATTCGCGTCGTCGTAACCTCACCATGACGCGCGCTACGACGTCGTCAACCGGGTAAGTGCGTCTCACTCTTGAGGACCTTGCAAAGCGCCGCTCGTTGGTTGGCGTCCAAGTCCGCGTCGGGGCGCGCGTCGGGGATGCGCCCTCTGCCCGCGTCATTGTCGTGTGACGGAGGGAGTTTGAGGTAACCCTTTCCGGCGGCCGCGACCAGCGCCTTCATCGAGCACGTTGGGCTCGCGACACTCCGACCGCACCCCGCCAAGAACAGTGAGCTCGTGACGAGTGCCATCGCTGACAGAATCGTCCGCGCCGCCCAAAAACTTCCAGCCTTTTTCATCGAACCCCACGCAAATCTTTGGATTAGAAAACCGATGCTCTATCTCTGAACTACAGGTGCGGTGTCTCGCTGCCTCAAGAACGATTTCATTCCTTTGAAAGGGATCCGAATGGCAGCGAGACCTTCTTACAGTACTGCTTCGCCGTCTCACGCAATTGTGGTCATCGCAGACCGACTGACTTTCATCACGGCCGCACTCGGGTGCGGGTCTAGTGGCGCGCTGAGATCCCACTTAAGCCAATCGTAAGTATTGACGTTGCAATTTCAGGGCCGTGGCAACGATGATTCACCGAAGTGAACGATTCCGATTGAGTCGCCAATGAGTTCATGGTCGAAAGTGCTGTGGCCCCCAGAGTTCGTTTAGGACCCACTAGTAGCGTTAGATGCCGTGACCACGACTCTCACTCAGAAGCGCCGACCACTGCGAGCGCTCGTTTCGGCGATGCGGCCCACCCAGTGGGTAAAAAATGGACTTCTCGCCATCGCTCCGGTGGCGGCGCATCAGCTGACGCACGCTGATGTCTTCTTGCGCACCGCCACCGCATTCGCCGCCTTTTGCTTCATGGCTTCGGGGATCTACCTGATCAATGATCTGCGCGACGCGAACTCGGACCGGCTCCATCCCACCAAGCGATATCGGGCCATCGCCGCCGGGGACCTGTCCACGAGAGCGGCTCTGATGAGCGCCGTCGTACTCATCATCATCGCCTTCGCGATTCCCTTCGCGCTGTCGCGCTCATGGGGATTACTGCTCATTCTCGGACTGTATTTCGTGATCTCACTCAGCTATTCACTGTGGCTGAAGAACGTCGCGATCATAGAATTGGGCGTCGTGGCGAGCGGATTCTTTCTACGCGCCTACGCCGGGGCGGTCACGTCACACATCGTCGTTTCAACGTGGTTCCTCGTCGTCATCTCCTTCGGGGCGCTCTTCTTGGTGGTGGGAAAACGAACCAGCGAAATGAAGAACGTTGGCGTGATCGCGACGCGCCCGGTGCTCGCCGAATACACACTCGAGTTCCTGCGCTCCGCGCTCACGCTCAGCGCCACGGTCGTGGTCACCGGCTACTGCCTCTGGGCGTTTGATACATCGAAAACTGGTCTTTCTGCGACGTTGAACGACTTCGTGCCCATTCGCCTGTCCGTCGTCCCCGTCGTCTTCGCCGTGCTCTTCATAATGCGTTCCGCGGACGCCGGCGACGGCGCCGCGCCCGAAGAGTTGCTCTTGCACAACCGCACGGTCCAGGCGCTCGCCGTGCTCTGGATCGTTCTCTTGGCGTGGGGCGTCTACGGATGAGCCGCGTCACCCTCTCCGGTTGGGGTCGCACGTCGCGCAGCGTCGCCACCGTGAAGGACGTGTGCAGTGAATCGCAGATTACTGCCGTGCTCTCTTCATCGCACGCCAACATCGCGCGAGGGCTCGGGCGCAGCTACGGCGACGCCGCCCAGCTCAGCGGCGGCACGGTGCTCCGTAGTCGCATGAGTGACGTGGGGACAATCGACAATCAAGGAGTGGTTACGGTGGGCGCGGGCGCGTCACTCGATGAACTACTCACCGTGAGCATCCCGCAAGGATGGTTCCTTCCCGTGACGCCCGGTACGCGACAAGTGACCGTTGGCGGCGCCATTTGCGCTGACGTGCACGGCAAAAATCATCACGTCGATGGCTCATTCAGCCGTCACGTCCGAGAGATGCGCATCGTTACACCAAGCGGCGTCGCCACGGTCTCGCCTGACAGGGATGGCGAACTGTTCTGGGCGACGATGGGTGGCATGGGGCTCACCGGGATCGTCACCAGCGTGACCCTCGCATTGCTCAAGATCGAGACCGATCAGGTACTTGTCGACACTCAGCGGCTCTCCAATCTCGACGAGGTCATGAGTGAAATGACCAGCGGCGACGAGAACTATCGCTACTCCGTCGCCTGGGTTGACTGCATGACGCGCGGTGCGAAGTTGGGGCGCGCGGTGCTAACCCGAGGTGAACACGCCCGAGCGAACGACGTCCAAAATGCGTCGCTGCACGCGCCCGCACCAGCGAAGCTCAAGATTCCCTTCGACGCGCCGAACGGTCTCCTCAATCCCGTAACCGTCAGGGCCTTCAACGAGGCGTGGTTCCGATCGTCGCCGCGGTTGCAGCTCGCCAAACCGGAATCGATCACCGCATTTTTCCATCCGTTGGACGGTATTAGCGACTGGAACCGCCTTTATGGCCGCCGCGGATTCGTGCAGTACCAGTTCTGCGTGCCCGAATCCTCGAGCGAGACGGTGCGCCTGGCGATCGAGCACCTTTCGTCATCGCGCGTCGCCAGTTTTCTCGCCGTTTTGAAGCGCTTCGGGGTCTCGAGTCCTGGCCCACTCTCGTTCCCGATGCCGGGATGGACACTGGCACTCGACCTCCCGATCGGCCCCGCGTCGTTGCCGGGTCTGCTCGATGATCTCGATGAGATGGTTTTGTCATCGGGTGGACGGATCTATCTCGCGAAGGACGCACGTCTGAGTCCGGAGAAAATGAGGGCGATGTATCCACGTCTCGACGAGTTTCTCGAAATCAAGAATCGAGTCGATCCCGAGCACGTCATGACGAGCGACCTCGCGCGCCGCCTCGATCTCGTGGGCGCGTGACGTGGAGAACGCCTTTGGTCAGCCCCAGAGCGTGGTCGTGCTCGTCGGCAGTTCGGACATCGCGCGCGCCATAACCAAGCGACTCTGCGCGGCGCGCACCCACACCGTCGTGTTGGCCGGACGGAACGAACAACTTCTCGATGAGGCGCGGTCTGAGGCGCTCTCCTACGGGGCGAACCAGGTCGACGTCGTGATTTTTGACGCGCGAGACCCTTCGAACGCCGAACGCACCGTGAACGAAGCGTTCGAAAAGGTGAATGGCACTGTTGACCTAGTGGTGATCGCGGTGGGCCTGCTCGGCGACCAGGAGCAAAACGAAAATGACGCCGCCTTGGTGGGCGACATGGTGACCGTCAACTTCACGTGGCCCGTCGCCGCCCTCGCGCAGGTGCGCAACCTCTTGGTTCGCCAAGGCAGTGGCCGCATCGTGGTCCTCTCGTCGGTCGCCGCAGTGCGCGTGCGACGCGCCAAGTATCTGTACGGCGGATCGAAGGCCGGCCTCGACCGGCTCTGCATCGGCCTCGCCGATTCATTGGAGGGCACTGGCGTCTCATTGCAATTGGTGCGACCCGGACACGTTCGCTCGAAGATGACGATCGGCGCCAAGGAACCACCGTTCGCCACTGGTGTCGACGAAGTTGCCGACGATGTCCTGAAGGGGCTCGCCCAGCGAACCCCGATCATCTGGAGTCCGCCTATTTTGCGCTACGTGTTCTTCGTGTTGCGACACTTGCCCGCGCCGCTGTGGCGCAAGGTGACCGATGAAGTCGATCGATAGTTCCGGTCGTAAGGCTCGGCGTGCACACGCGAGCGCGCTTTTCTTCGAGCAGACAGTGCCTCCTCCACGATGCGAAAGTGACAGGTGTCGATTCGACGTACCGCGACCACGCACGCCGGCGAGGGAAGATGATCCGCAGTGAGAATTCTCGTCGCCGAAGATGACCGCACCCTTCGAGAGGTCCTCCAACGCGGTCTGCGCGAGGCCGGCTACGTGGTCGACGTGGTCGCTGACGGTGAGGCTGCGACCACCATGCTCAAGGACAACGAGTACGAAGTGGCGATCTTGGATTGGCGTATGCCCAAGCGCAGCGGTATCGAAACGCTTGCCCTGGTTCGAAATAGTGGCGTCGCCACGCCGATACTGATCTTGACCGCTCGCGACGCGCCACTCGATCGAGTCGAGGGGCTCAACGCTGGCGCGGATGATTACTTGGTAAAGCCATTTGATTTCGGCGAACTGGTCGCTCGACTGCAGGCCCTGCAGCGACGTCCGGCGCTACGGTTCAACGAAGAGATCCGTTGTGGTGACCTTCAGTTCGACTCGGCGACCCGAGAACTGCGCGCCGCCGGTAAAGACATCGATCTCACTTCGACCGAACGGCTTCTCATCGAGTTGTTGCTTCGACGAAGTCCGGCCGCCGTCTCTCGGCGAACAATCGCCAATCAGGTGTGGAGCGACCAATCAGACGCGGTTGGTTCCAACACGATCGAGGTCCATATCGCGCGAATCCGTTCCAAGATTGCGGGCTGCGACGCCAAGATTGAGACAATCCGGGGATTTGGTTATCGAGTGGTCGCGACGTGACAACCGAGCGCTCCAATCGGATTCGCGCGGGCAAGGTCGCCGTCGTCGCCACTTTGATCGGCATGGGCAGTTACGTCCTTATCGCTCTCATCTTCAACTTCTCCTTGATCGATCACTTAACCTCGCAGGTTGACGCGCGACTGGACCAGCACTTGGTCCTGGCCGCCAAGAGCGGAGGGCAAACCGAGGGCTCCATCGCGGGCACGCCGACCAAAGAGACCAGCGATCTCGACAATGATGATGTACCCGTCTTCATGTGGAAAGTGACGTCGAGCGGTGCGAGCACCTCGATTACTGCAGGCGCGCCACGACTCCCTTCGAAGAAGTGGGTCAACGGCGGTAGTTCGTTGCGGCTCGACGCTTTGACGTTCGAAGTGCGTGCGGTCTCGTTTCGATCTGGTTGGCTCGTCGCCGGTGAGAGCATGGCTGACGTCGAGCGGGTTCGCGATTCGTTGATCAACGCCGAACTGATCTTCGGCGCCGTGTTGCTCGTCTTGATGTACGGCGCCTCATTCGTCGTGGGTATTCGCGCCCTGTCACCGATTGCTCGCGCGCAACGCCGCCAAAGAGAATTCACGGCGGACGCGTCCCACGAGTTGAGGACGCCACTCAGTGTCATCGAGGCCGAGGTGTCGATCGCCCTGAGCAAAAGCCGAGACGCGCAGTCGTACCGATCCGCACTCGAACGAATCGGCGGCGAGGGGCGCCGCCTACAGCGAATCGTCGAGGACCTCTTGTGGCTCGCGCGTTCCGACGGAGAGCGCACGGAGCTCACCGATGAACTCGTCGATCTCGGGGCCATTGCCTTCACGTGCACGGAGAGATTCCAGCCGGTCGCCGAGACGTCGCAATTGCGTCTCATCTTCATGAAGCTGGGCGATGAGGACCCGGTCGTACGAGCACCGAGCGAATCCATCGATCGTCTCGTCGGAGTCCTGATAGACAACGCGTGCAAGTTCGCCGGCCCCGGGGGTCAGGTCGAAGTGATCGTCGCCACGCATGGCAATACGGTGACGCTCGAAATCGACGACAGCGGTCCGGGCATCGACCCTCAAGAACGCGCCCTGATCTTCGACCGTTTTCATCGCACCTCCTCACCCGGCGGTGGAACCGGGCTCGGCCTCGCCATCGCCGACTCGATCATTCGCGCGACCCAAGCACACTGCACCATCGCGACCGCGTCGATTGGCGGAGCGAAAATTGAAGTCACCTGGCGCCTCGCCGTCGCAAGATCAGCTGGCCACGCCACCGACATTGACCGTTTCGACGCGTGATTCACCGCAGTTTCGCATTTTGAGCCAGATTTCCGAAAAACAACAGTCAAAGTATTCGGTCGAGTTCGAACGTAAGAATCGATGAAGAGTCGAAGGACCTTAATGAGGCCGTAAGGTTCGCTCTTTAGCCTTAAGGGCATGACGAGCAACCTTCGTGGCACCTGCGCGTTCAAATGCTCTGATTCCGCGGCGATCATCCTCGCCATCTCTGAGCCTCCCGAGATCTCCACTCGATGACGATCCACGATCAGCCGACATTCGAACATCGCCCCAGCCCTACGAACAAGCGGAGCGTCAGCGGCGTGCGACGCTTCGGCACCGAGGCCAACGCGCGACTGACGAGTTCGACCGCTCTCGTGCTGCTCGTGCTCTTGGCGATCGAAGGATTCACCGTGCTGCGCGTCGGATCGCTCCTCACGCTGCACGTCTTCATTGGCATGCTGCTCGTGCCGCCAGTCCTCGTGAAACTTGCCAGCACCCTCTGGCGCTTCGCGAAGTACTACACGGGTTCACGCGAATACCGTGAGAAGGGACCGCCGCCAGTGGTGCTACGACTGCTCGGGCCCTTTGTCGCGACTTTGACAATCATTCTGTTCGCGTCGGGAATCCTGCTCCTCTTCGTGCCGCAGACCTGGCGCGGTGACATGTTGCTCCTGCACCAAGCAAGTTTCGTCCTGTGGTTCGCTTGTATGACAATTCACGTGCTGGGCCACATCAAGGAGACAGCAGAACTGTCAACCAAAGACTGGGTACGACGAACCAGGGTCAGGGTGGCGGGCTCTCGGTGGCGACGACTCGCGATCACGACCAGTCTCATCTGCGGCGTGGGCCTCGCTTTCGTGACGATCCCCTCCGTGGGACCCTGGCTGAATTCGCGCTGATCGCCCATGACACAATCAACCGTCAATCGATACCGACCCCCACGTCACGGTCCCCAGCGTCCCCGCCACATTTTTTCGGCGCGCTCCCGACGTCGAAAGTTGCGCCGGCGCATCGCGGGGATCGTCCTGCTCGTTGTGCTGACGTTTCTCGTGTGGTTGACGTTCTCTCTCGGTGGCGCGCTCTTGAATCCGGCGCTGGGCAGTTCCTTTAGCTCACGATTTGCCGAGTGGGCCCGCGGTCACGGCGGGTCCAGCATCGTCAATTGGACCGAAAACGAGTGGTACAAACATCATCCGCCGCCCGTCGGCGGCACGCTGCCACCGGGCTCGATCCGAACGCCCGCGTCGTCGGGTCCGACGAACATCACCTCAATCGCCTCTCTTCCAACTCCCAAGCCCGTGGTTCCCTTCGCGTCACCAGCCATCGCCGGCGAGGGCGAATGGTCACCGGTCGGTCGTCGCATCGACGGCGTTCCGGCGATCTACGAAACCACTCTGCGGCCCGATGCGCTGCACACCAGTTACGTGGTGGGCGTCGCGTGGATGGACACGAAGTTACTGCATGCGTCGCTCTATTCGGGTAGCTCCATTCCAGGCGGCGGCCCATTTCCCTTGTCCGCTCCGATAAAAACTCCGGCGGCGCGCACCCTCGTGGCCGCCTTCAACGCCGGCTTCCTGATGGACAACGCCAACGGAGGCTATTACACGGCCGGCAGGACGGAAATACCACTTCGACAAGGCGCGGCGTCGTTCGTGGTGTATCGCAACGGTTCAGCCGACATCGTGGCGTGGGGCAACGGCGTGACGTTGAACCACTCCATCGTGTCGGTTCGCCAGAATCTCGATCTACTGGTGAACAATGGTCGACCCGTCGCGGGTCTCGAGTCCAATGACACGACCAAATGGGGCTTCACGCTCGGCAATGCCGTCTACGTCTGGCGTTCGGGAGTGGGGATCACGGCCAACGGCGCGCTCGTCTACGTGGGCGGCCCGGGACTCAACATCACCGATCTCGCGAATCTCCTCGTTCGCGCGGGGGCGGTGCGTGCAATGGAACTCGACATCAACACTGACTGGGTCAATTTCTCGAGCTACACGCCCTCGACGTCGCTGGGGCTCGCGACGGCGTCAAACGGAAGGGAACTTCTGCGAGCGATGACGGGAACGCCCGCTCGCTACTTCGAATCGTGGTGGGCCCGTGACTTCATCACGATGTCCGCCGTCGCGACCACTAAGAGCGGTAAGGGCTGAGCGATGACAACGTCACTTCTTCTTCGTAGAGTCCTACGGCCCGCGTGGTTGAAATCTGAACAGACTCCTACACAATTCGTAGGGTGCCTCTTATGGTGACGCCGTATCGTCCGACCATGACCAACGTCACCACACGACGGAACCAAGAGAACACGGCGTTCGAAACGAGGCGCCGTCCTTCACGTGCTCCTCGTCGCAGCCCACGTGCGCCGCGACCGCAACTCGCTAACGCCCTCGCGTGGATCGCCGGGATCGGCCTCGTGATTTCGGTGGGCCTCGCCTTCGTGGGTCAGTCGATCGCGTCATTCGGATCCACCGGAGGGTGGTTCACCTTTGCCGGACGCGTGACCGGATTGAGCGGTACGTACTTATTGATCATCATGGTCCTTCTCGTCACACGACTTCCGTGGCTCGAAGAGACGGTGGGCCAGGTCCGACTCGTCCACTGGCACCGAACAGTCGGAGGGTGGCCAATCGCGATCGTTGCCCTTCACGTGGTGTTCATCACTCTTGGTTATGCCGAGGCCTCGCACGTGGGTGTTTTCAGTGAATTCTGGACATTCATCATGCACTATCCGGACATGCTCACTGCGACGGTCGCCTTCGCGCTCATGGTCTTGGCCGGCGTCTCGTCGATACCGGCGGTGCGTCGCATGATGAAATATCAAACGTGGTGGGCCGTTCATCTCTACCTCTACCTCGCGCTCGTCTTGTCCTTCGCCCACGAAATAAAGACCGGCGTGATGTTCATCGGCCATCCCCTCACGCTGGATTTCTGGATCGCGTTATCGGCCGGCGCCCTGGGTGTCGTGCTCGCCATACGATTCATCCGGCCGCTCGCCAGGAATCTACGCCACCAACTGCGCGTCGTGAACGTGCGCGAAGAGGCCCCCGGGGTGTTCTCGATCATCATCAAGGGTCGCAACATGACGCAGTTCGAAGTTGCCGGCGGACAGTTCTTCCAGTGGCGCTTCATGGCCCGCGGACTTTGGTGGCACTCACACCCCTATTCGTTGTCGGCGTTGCCGCGTCCACCATTCATTCGGGTGACGGTCAAACGACTGGGAATGCAGAGTCTGGCGGCGACAAGACTCAAGCCGGGTACGCGCGTCTTAGTCGAAGGGCCCTACGGCGTCTTCACCCGCCACGCGCGCCGAGGCGGGCGCGTCGTGCTCATCGGGGCGGGCGTGGGCATCTCGCCGATTCGCGCCCTGCTGGAAGACCTGCCCGAGCGAACCGACGTCACCGTGATCCTTCGCGCCTCGACGATCGAAGACCTGGTGCATCGCAAGGAAATGACGGAGATGGTGGGCGAACGCGGCGGACAACTCCACGAGATCGTCGGGTCGCGTAAGAAAGTCCACCTGGATGGGAAGACCCTGCGAAAGCTCGTGGGCAACGTGAGCACCGCGGACATCTACGTCTGTGGTCCCGCGGGCTTCAGCGCGAACATCACCGAGACGCTGCTGCGACTCGGTGCGCGACACGACCGAATCCATCAAGAGGCGTTCGCCTTTTAGGCAATTGGAGCAATGGACATGACGACACGACCAGGACGGACCAGATGAAGCGCGCGCACGTCGTGATCGCGGGCACCGTCGTGGGGCTCGCCGGGCTCTTGAGTTTCAATTCGACAGCGGTGAACCTGTCGCTCGGTTCGCTGTCGGCGGTCACCGTGCCACCGCGCTCGACGACGACGACCGCGCCGGCGACGACCACCACGAGCGTGCCTCATTCGGGCGGATCGACTCCCCCACCCGCGACGACGAGAGTGGTCCCGACCACCACGACGAGCGCCGCACCGTCGGCCGCGAACAGTGCCACCGGCACGGCCACCAACTACAGCTACGGGATCCTCGCGGTCAAGGTCACGGTGTCGGGCACCAAGATCACGAACGTCTCAATCGCGTCGATCGATGACGGCGGTAACCCTCGCTCGGCCTACATCGACCAGGCCTCGATCCCGCTCTTGGAACAGCAGGTGCTGAGCGCTCAGAGCGCGAGCATCCAGGGCGTCTCCGGCGCGAGTTATACGAGCGCCGGTTTCGAGCAGTCACTTCAGTCGGCGCTCTCGAAGTTGGGATTGTGACCAGCGAGCCCGCACAAGAGCCCGGGACACGCCGCATCCTCCATCATGACGAGCCGGTGATGGGCACGATCGTGACGTTCGATCTCTATGACGAGGACGAACCCTCTGAGGGTGTGCTCTCGCTTCTGCGCGAAGCGATTGACGTACTGCACCGCGCCGACGATGACTTCAGCACCTATAAGTACGACAGCCCCCTCTCTCGGCTCCGGCGAGGCGACGTCACCGTGAAGCAGTGCCCTTCCGATGTCGGCCACGTGTTGGAACTGTGCGAAGTGGCCAGGAACATCACCGACGGATGGTTCGACCCCTGGTCGCTTCCCGGTGGCGTGGACCCCACGGGCTACGTCAAAGGTTGGGCCGCACAGCGTTCCCTCGACGTGCTTCGTCGAAGCGGGATCCGAGGCGCAATCGTCAACGCCGCCGGCGACACGGCCAGTTTTGGGGGTCCGAAACCCGGATCACGTTTTCGCATCGGCATCGTCGATCCAGCGGCAACCCAACACCTGGCGTGTGTCGTGGAAAGTCCGGGAGCGGTTGCCACGTCGGGCACGTACGAACGCGGCTGCCACCTCATCGACCCTCATACGAGAGAGCCCACGTCACGGGCGGCGTCGGCCACGGTGACGGGAACCGAACTCGGTTTGGCGGACGCGATCGCGACCGCACTCGCCGTTGCCGGTGTTCAGGCGCTCCCACTGATTGAGGCACTCGACGGCGTCGACGCCCTCATCATCGACGCCGACGGCGCCTTCCATACAACAGCTGGCTTTCGCGCAGTTCGCACCACTTTGAAAACCTCGAGCTGAACCTTCGACGCGGCGTCGAACGGCCGAACGCCAATCACCATGGAACTAGGCCATTGGTCGATAGTTGACGGGCGCCGACCAGCACAACCCAGCCGAACTCTTCATCGCAGCCGACGGTGCAGCGCGCACAACGTTTCGCCAATGGCCAGCGTCGAACTCTGCAATTTGCAGCATTGACGACCACGAGTTACATCAGAATCGGACTTCGTCAACGTGCAAGTAGTGATCGAGCTGGGCCAGGAAATGTTGGAGGTCGAGAGGTTTCGTCAAGTAGTCCCGCGCGCCCGCGTCGCGGAATCGCTGGATCTGCTCGTGCGAGGCGTCGGCCGAGAGCATGACGACCGGGATGGACGCGGTACGCACGTCGCCACGAAGCAGTTCAAGCACTTCATAGCCCGAGAGATCGGACATATGTACGTCCAGCAGGATTAAATCGGGAACGTGTTGGCGTGCTATTTCGAAGCCGATTCTTCCTTCCATCGTCGTGATCAATCGAACGTTCGGTCGATGGACCAAGAGCCGTTCCAACAGGCGCACGTTGCTCATGTTGTCTTCCATGTACAACACCGTCGCCGAAACGTCGGTCTTTGACTCCGTTCGCCCCGACGCGTCCCCGGCTTCCGCAATATCTATCGAGGTCGTCGCGAGAGGTAATTCGAGCCAAAACGTTGAACCGGCGCCGGGTGTACTTTCCACACCGATTGAGCCGCCAATCGCCTCCATCAATCCCTTGGAGAGGGCCAGTCCCAATCCGGTTCCTTCGATGCCCTTGGATTCAGCGTCGAGGCGGTCAAAGGGGGCGAAGAGACGCTCGTGCAATTGCGGTGCGACTCCCGGTCCGGTGTCGGTCACCCGCAATCGCACCCGGCCAGCATCCTCATCGCAGGTCAAGGTCACGGTCCCACCTTCGTGGTTGTACTTGATGGCGTTCGACAAGAGGTTTACCAACACCTGCTTGAGGTGTTGGGGATCGGCGCGGACGTGGCGCGCGACGCCACATCGATCGATGATCTCGATGCCCGCCACGACTGCGTCACCGGCGACGACTGTCAAGCACTCCGCGACCAACGTCTCGATCGACACCAACTCGAGCGAGACGGCGATACCGCCCGACTCGACGCGCGAGATGTCAAGTACCTCGTTGATCAGTTCTAAGAGATAGCCACCGGACTTCACGATGTAACCGATCAACTCGAGTTCGCTCGGCGCCTCCAACTCCATCTGGAGTATTTGCGCGAAGCCGAGCACCGAGTTGAGCGGCGTGCGAAGTTCGTGACTCATGCGCGACATGAATTCACTCTTGGCGACGTTCGCCTGTTCCGCATCATTCTTCGCGAGTTCCAATGCCCGTTGCGCTTCGACAAATTCAGAAACGTCGCGAGAGATGATGACCGCACCCGTCGGATTTCCCTCGGCGTCGCGAAGCGCTCGGCCTCGCGACTCGATCATCACCCATCGCCGGTCAGTATGGAGACCCCGAAATCGCACTTTCATCACTTCGTCGTTCACAAAGGCCCGTTCGAGTGCTTCGACAATCAAGCCGCGATCCGCGGGATGGACGAAATCGAGGGCCGCGCGACCTTCGATCTGTTCGCGCGAGAAGGCGAAGGTCGAATCGCTCGACGGGCTCGCTTCGACGACGTTCATGTTCTCGTCGATCACGATGATTGAATCGACGGCGGCGTCAAAGATCGCGCGCGACTTTTCCATGCTGACGGCCAAGGCGTCAATCGTCTCGCGGCCCGTCGTGTTGTCATGACCGACCGCGTAATACAGATCGGCGTCCTTGCGAACCGTCCACTTCATCCATCGATACGTGCCGTCGTGACAGCGTTCTCGCAGGTCCAGTTCAACGACGCTTGGCACGACGCCGTTCGCGGGTTGGAAGGCGTTCGTCGCGCGCTCCAGATCATCGGGATGGAAGTAGTCCCGGCAGGATTGGCCAATCAGCTCGTCCGGTTCCCAACCAAGGATGTGACGATACGCCGGGTTGACGAGCACGAAATTGCCATCCTGATCGACAACGGACATCACGTCCGATGAGCTCCAGAAGAACTGCTCGAAGCTGATCGTGCTGACGTCACGGTTACTCATTCGTCATCGAGGTTGGCCCGTGACAGGCCCGGGCGAAGAGAGGTGGAATACCGCATGTAGGAGAGTATTGCACTTTTTGTATGACAAGAAGGTTCATAATCCGAACCTGGTTCTGTAAAGCGAAATCTGACGTCCGTACGCCAAGAAACCGCCGAATTCTTGGCGTTTCACGGCGTCGGCGCGATTGCGTCAACGTTGCGAGGATGATGGCAGGCCACGAACCGGCCCGGACGAAGTTCCACGAACGCTGGCTTTTCGCTCGCACAAATCTCGGTCGCCGCCGGGCAACGAGGATGAAACGAACAGCCCGTCGGTCGATCGGCCGGATCGGGCACGTCGCCGCTGATGATGATCCGTTCTCGCCGGGGTGCGTCGGTGTCGTTCAGCTCGGGCACGACCGACAACAGCGCCTCGGTGTAGGGGTGCAGTGGCTTCTCGTAGAGCAACTCGGCCTCGCCGAGCTCGACGATCTCACCGAGGTACATGACGCCGACGCGGTCCGACACGTGACGAACGACGCCGAGGTCATGGGCGATGAAGAGATACGTGAGTTTGAACTCGTCCTGTAAGTCGGTCATGAGGTTCAACACCTGGGCCTGGACCGAGACATCGAGCGCCGAGACCGGTTCGTCGGCCACGACGAGCGACGGGTTCAGTGAGAGCGAACGTGCGATGCCGATGCGCTGACGCTGGCCCCCGGAGAATTCGTGCGGATAGCGCCGTAGCGCCGAGGGGTCGAGACCGACCGTTCGAAAGAGTTCGCGTACTCGCGCGTTGATCTCGGCGTCGGAGCCGATCTTGTTGATCCGCATGGGATCGGCCACGATGTCCCCCACCGTTCGGCGAGGGTTCAGTGATGCGTACGGGTCTTGGAAGACGAGTTGCATCTGACGACGGTGCGGTCGCAGTTGACGCCGCGACAATCCCGTCAGCTCCACGCCGTTGAACTCGACGTGACCGGACGTGACAGGTAGCAGTTGCACGAGGCAACGCGCGAGCGTGGACTTTCCGCACCCGGATTCACCGACGATGCCGAGCGTCTCGCCGCGCTTGACTTCGAGCGACACGCCATTCACTGCCGTATTGAGTGAGCGAAGGCCTTTGACCCGGCGTCTCGATGCGAAGTTCTTGACGACGTCGGTGGCGCGCAGGAGGACGTCGTCGCTCACGACTCTCCTCGCACGGTCGCGCTCGATCGGATTGCGAGCCGTTGTTCGTCACTCAACCAGCAGGCGTCCAGATGGTCGTGGGCGCCACGCAGCGGCGGGCGCTCCGCGCAGATCTCCATGCGATACTGACAGCGCGGCGCGAACGCACAACCCGTCGGGACTTCGAGTGGCGAGACGGCGTTGCCGGGGATCGTGACCAGTCGACGGGTCTTCACGTCCGCGCGTGGTACCGCACCGAGCAGCCCCCAGGTGTACGGGTGGCGAGCCGAGCGAACGACGTCCAGTTCCGGTCCGATTTCGGCCGGGCGTCCGGCGTACATGACGACCACGCGATGCGCGATCTCAGCGATCACGCCCATGTCGTGCGTGATGATCACGATCGAAGAACCGTGGGTCGCCTGCAACCGGCCCATCAAGTCGAGGATCTGCGCTTGGGTCGTGACGTCGAGCGCCGTCGTCGGCTCATCGGCAATGAGGAGTTTCGGGTTGCACGAGAGGGCCATGGCGATGACGACGCGCTGGCGCATACCCCCGGAGAACTCGTGGGGATAATGACTGACGCGCCTCTTGGGATCGGGGATGCCGACCTCGGCGAGCAGTTCGATCGCGCGCGCGTACGCGGCCTTCTTGGTCATGTCGTTGTGGGCGCGCAACTGTTCGACAATCTGCCAGCCAACCGTGTAGACCGGCGTCAGCGCCGTCATCGGGTCCTGGAAGATCATGCCCACTTCGCCGCCGCGCACCGACTGCATCTCGGTATCGGAGAGCCCGAGGATCTCGCGTCCTTCGAAGAGGACGCTGCCCGAGATCGAGACGTTGGCGTCGCGCACGAGTCCGAGCATCGAGTACATGGCGACGCTCTTGCCCGACCCGGACTCACCGACGATGCCGAGCACTTCTTTCGCCCCGACGTCGAAGGAGAGCCCGTCGACGGCGCGCACGACGCCCTGGCGCGTGGCGAAAGAGACCGAGAGGTCGCGCACGCTCAGGACCGCATTCGTGGGTGGATTTTCAAGCGACAACGCGAATCCTTGGATCAATATAGGCGTAGAGGACGTCGACGACGGCACTCGCGAGCACGACGAAGAACGCGCCGTACATGACGCAACCCATGATGAGGGGCAGGTCAAGGTTCTGGAGTCCCTGATAGGTCAGCCAACCGACTCCCTGGAGACCAAAGACGACTTCGGTCAACAGCGCAGCACCACCGACGAGCACGCCCACGTCGAGTCCGAAGAGTGAGACGATTGAGATCAGCGAGCAGCGCAGCGCGTGACGATAGAGGATCCGACGCTCCGACAGGCCCTTGGCGCGTGCGGTGCGGATGTAGTCCTCGTTCATATTGTTGATGAGTTCGCCGCGCAAGACTCTCGCGTAGATACCGGCGTAGAGACTCGCCAACGTGAGCCACGGAAAGAGCAGATGCAGTGCCCACTGCCACGGGTTTTGTGTAAGCGACACGTAGCCGCCATTGGGAATCCACGCGAAGATCGAACTATGCAACCCACCTTGGGTGACGAGTAAGACCATCTGGCCGAGCCAGTAAACCGGAATCGAAATCGCGGCGATGCCGAAGAACATGACGAGAGGATCGATGAATTTTCCCTTGTTCTTCGCGGCGATGACGCCGCCCGAGATACCCACGACGAGCCAGATCACGACCGCGCCGAAGATGAGTGACAACGTGATCGGAGCCGCGGCGGTGATCTGAGGAATGATCTTGTCGCCAATGTTGACGTACGACGTCAGGTCCTGCTTGATAAAGAGGTGGAACATCATCAGGCCGTAGCGAATCGGCAGCGGTCGATTGAGGCCGAACTCTTTCGCGACGTGGCGAAGCACCGCGGGCGAGGCACTGCGCCCCGCGATCCGCGACGCGGGATTCACGCCGGGCGTGGCGAAGAAGATCAGAAAGACGAGCACGCTGATGGTGAACATCACCAATGCCGCCGACGCAAATCGTTTCGCTATGAAGCGCAGCATCTATATCGAACCGCGCAATTTGGCTCGAGGATCAAACGCGTCACGAACACCGTCGCCGAGGATGTTGAGCGCCACACACACGATCACGATGCAGATGCCGGGCGCGATTGCAACCCACGGCCGGGTGTAGAGGAGTTGTAGCCCGTCGTTGATGATCGTTCCCCAACTCGCCTGGGGTGGCTGCACGCCAATCCCGAGAATCGAAAGCGCCGACTCGGTCAAGATATTAAGGGCCACCATCAGCGGAAAGAACACGATCACGCTGGGCGCGACGTTCGGCCATATCTCTTTTCGCAAGATATGCCAGTCCGAGGCGCCCGACGCGATGGCCGCCTGGATGAAGTCACGTTCCTTCAATGAGAAGACGATCCCGCGAACAGGGCGCGCCACGTACGGGACGTAGACCGACGCGATGATCAGGATCGGCAAGAGAAGCGATCCGGCACCGATGTGGATAATGCCGAGGTCCAGTCCGCTCGTCACCAAGATGACGGACAACGAGATCGCCAGCAGGTAGATCGGAAAGGCCCAGACGATGTCGAGGGCCCGAGAGATTATCCAGTCCGTCGCGCGACCGAAATAGCCGGCCAACATCCCGAGCACCGTCGCGACAGTGATGCAGATCAGGCCGGAGGAGAATCCGATCAATAAGGTGACCCGACCACCGTAGAGGACGCGAGCGAACACGTCGCGCCCGAGTTGGTCGGCGCCCAAGAAATACTTTGAGAAATTCCATGTGGGTCCGATCGGCGTCACACCGAGTCCCAGGCCCTGCGTGTTGGACTGCATGACACTGCGGAAGTGGTTCCCGATCTTGATGCGACCTTGAAGATTCGACGCGAAGGGGTTGTCGTGCGCGATGTCGTGGGCGTAAATCGGCGCCAACAGGGTGACGATCACCATGAAGAGCAGGACCCCCAGGGCGATCATCGCGGCTCGGTTGCGACGCAACTGCAGCAGCGAGGACCGCCATGGACTATCGGAGTCCACGGCGGTCCTTTCCACCGCACTCACTGTGATGGCCTCCATGGCCAAGATGGATTCTTCTATTTCACCCACAGTTGGTCCACGTACATGTAGAACTCCAGCGAGAACTGATAGTTGCCAACGCGCTTGCCGACAAAGTCAACCAATTTCGGATTGAACAACGGCACCCACGGCGCTTCGGTCGTCATCAGCGTCTTGTCGATCTGACCCCAGAGTTTGTTGGCCGCGGTCGGGTTCGTCAACTCCAAGGTCTCGGCCGTGGCCTCTTGGGTGTCAATGGTCTTGTCACAAAGTCCCGAAATGTTGATGCTGTTGTCGCTGCCCTTGTGGAAGCCACTGCAGTTGAGGAGCACCTTCAAGAAGTCCGAGGCGGCCGGGTAGTCCTGGAACCACTGCGTCACGCTGATCTGAACTTTGTTGTTCGTGTTCTGGATGTAGTTGAACTCGATGTTCTGCGAGAGCGGCTTCAGAGTGGCCTTGTAGCCAATCTGGTTGAGCACGCCCTGAATGTACTCACCCACCGCCTCATCGACCGGGTCATTTTGCGCGACGACCGCGACCTTGGCACCGAACGTGCCCGACGCCTTCACCAGAGCCTTGGCCTTCGTCAGGTCCGGACCGGCGTACGTCGAACTGCCGTTGGAGTTGTAGGCGCAGTACTTCAAGTACCCGGGGAACGCGGGCGGCAGGATCGTGCATGTTGGTGTGGCGAGTTCTGAGCCGCCGTAGAGCTTTACGAGCGAGTTCTTGTTCAACGCGTAGTTCACAGCCTGACGAGCCTTCAAGTTGTTGAACGGCGCGATGTTCACGTTCATCGGCGCGTACCAGTCAGCGGTCAACGTGTGCACGTGGACCTGAGTGGCGTACTTGGTCGAAATCTCGGAAAGTCGGTCGGCCGGAATCGGGTCGAAGATCCAGTCAGCTTGTCCGTTCTCGACCGCGCTCACCTCAGACTCAACGGGCAGACCAAAGGTCATCTCGATCTCATCGGGGTAGCCCTTGGGCTGGGCTGCGGCACTCCACACCTTGAAGTACTTGTTGCGCTTCATAACGAGTGCGGAGTTCGGGTTATACGACGCGAAGTAGTACGCGCCGGTACCGGGGATCGGCGTGTCGCCTTCGTCCTTCGGCGGAGTGTTCGCCGGAACGATCGAGCCGAACGGCACCGCCAATTGGTCGAGGAACTCCGAGTCCGGAGCAATGAGATTAAACACGACCTTGTTCGTCGCCGCGTTCACCGCCACGCCGCCCTTCAGCGTGCACGTGGCCGGTGTCGTCACGCACGCCGGGCCCCCGACGATGTCGTTGTACCACGAACCGGCATTCGGGTTCGAGACCTTGAAGAGTCGCTGGAACGAACCGAGGACGTCCGCGACCGTGACGGTCTTGCCGGTGGAGAACTTGATGCCCTTGCGCAAGGTGAACGTGTAGGTCTTGCCACTGTTGGTTACCTTGGGCATCGCGGTCGCGAGGTCGGGCACTACGACGAATGACGGATCGCCGCCGACTTTCTGGAACGCGACCAGGCCGTCGTACGTCGCCTGGTACAGCTGCCAGTACTGCAGTGTGTAATTGACTTGTGGGTCCAGCGTGCCACCGGCCGCCGTTGCGTCGAGGTGCAACGTGCCACCGGCGTGCTGGGACTGATATCCCGAGGACGCAGCGGCGGGCGCGCTGGACGAGACGGCGATGATGCCGAATGAGCACACGGCCATAGACGACAGAATCACCCCCATCCGCTTCATGGACTTGAGACGAGTCATTCGTTTCTCCCTTTTTCAACGCAGCTCAGAATGTTGTTACCTCTTTACTACAAGTTCACTGGTCGTAATTCGCCAGGAAACCTTCTACGACGTCGAGGTAGCGTTCGGGCTCCTCGATGAACGGCATGTGACTGGAGTTCTCGAAGATCTCCCAGCGCACGTCCGGAATGTTGTCGAAGAACGGCTGCACCGTCGCGGGCGTGGCCTCGTCGAAACGGCCCGAGGCGAGCAATGTGGGCGCCGTAATCTTGTGCACATCGTCCACCACGCTCCAGTCGCGCAGGGTCCCGATGCAGTAGAACTCGTTCGGTCCGTTCATGACGTTGTAGACCGTCGGGTCCTCGTCTAGCAGCTCAGTGGTTCGCAGCACTTCGGGAGGATTCGGCACGACCCGACAGACGTGAAGGTCGTAGTACACCTGCTGGGCCGCAAGGTACTGCGGGTCCTTCGTCGTACCGGCCGCCTCGTGACGATCGAGGGCCGCTTCGACTTCGGGATCGAGCTGTCCGCGCAGGATCTTCGCCTCGCTCGCCCAGAGCGCCATCGAGGCCGGCGAGTTACTGATGACGAGCGCCTTCAGACCCGCGGGCTGACGAATACCGTGCTCGGCCCCCAGCATCCCGCCCCAGGACTGTCCGAGTAAGAAGTAACGATCGTTGATCCCCAGGTACACGAGCAGATTCTCGAGTTCCTCCAAGAAGAGTTCAACCGTCCAGAAGTCGCCACCCTTCTCGGGGATGTGGGTCGAACGTCCACCGCCGAGTTGGTCGTAGTGCACGACGGGGCGTCCTCGCTCAGCGAGCTGGGCTAGCGCGAGCACGTAATCGTGCGTGCAGCCCGGTCCGCCGTGAGCCACAACCAAAGGTGTCGGACCGGATGTGAGGTCACCAGTGACTCGGTACCACGTCTGCCATTCACGGAATGGTGCGAAGCCTTCGGCCACATATGTCATTTCCATGGATTGACAGTAGATGACCACGTCGTGTCACGCAAAATCGGATCTCCCGATCTCTACAACGACCTCTACTTCCATGAGGATGCCCGTCGTCACCCGACTAGCGTTGAACGTCCATGGCACTCTCAATCGGGATCGTCGGACTTCCGAACGTCGGCAAATCAACAGTCTTCAACGCCCTGACCCATAACAACGTGCTCGCCGCCAACTACCCCTTCGCGACGATCGAGCCCAACGTCGGCGTCGTGTCGGTGCCCGACCCGAGACTCGCGCGACTCGCGGCGATGTTTTCCTCCGACAAGATCCTCCCGGCGGCGGTCACCTTCGTCGATATCGCGGGCATTGTGAAGGGCGCTTCCGAAGGCGAGGGGCTGGGCAATCAGTTCCTGGCTGCGATCCGAGAATGCGACGCGATCTGCGAGGTCGTGCGCGTCTTCGTCGACGATGACGTCATTCACGTTGACGGCCGCATCGACCCGGCGAGCGATGTCGCCACTATCGAAACCGAACTCATTCTCGCGGACCTGCAGACGGTCGAGAAAGTCGCCACTCGACTGGAGCGTGAAGCCAAACGCGGTGGAGGCGACGCGCAGTCGCGGCTGGCCCAGGTCAAGAGGGCCCAAGCCGCGCTCGATCAGGGTCTCGTCATCTCCAATGTGAAGGACCTCGACCGCGAGGTGCTCGTCGACATGCATCTCTTGACCGACAAGCCGTTCATCTACGTCTTCAACGTCGACGAGGAGACCTTGGGTGACGAGGTGCGCCGGGCCGCACTCGCGGCATCGGTCGCGCCGTCGCCGTCGGTCATCCTCTGCGCCAAGGTCGAAGCGGAGCTCTCGGACCTCGATGAGGACGAGGCGCTGGAACTCCTTCAGTCCTACGGACAAGAGGAATCCGGACTGGCCCTTCTGTCACGCGTCGGCTTCGCGACACTCGGCCTTCAAACCTTTCTCACCGCGGGTCCCAAAGAGACCCGCGCGTGGACGATTCACCAAGGCTCGACGGCGCCTGAAGCGGCCGGCGAAATTCACACTGACTTTCAAAAGCACTTCATCAAGGCCGAAGTCGTCTCCTTCGATGACCTCATGTCACTCGGCTCGATGGCGCAGGTGAAGGCTGCGGGCAAGGCGCGCATCGAAGGCAAGGAGTACGTCATGCGCGACGGCGACGTCGTGGAGTTTCGCGTCGGGGTGTGACGCGATACGATATTTCTAGGCGTGAGCGACAGAGGTCGGCGCCTGGAAATCGCTAACACCTAGGAGAACTATGACCTCTGCCACCTTTAACTTCAAAGTTGCCGACCTCTCGCTGGCCGATTTTGGGCGCGCCGAAATCACGCTCGCCGAACACGAGATGCCCGGACTCATGGCCATGCGCGCCGAATTCGGCGCCACCAAACCACTCAAGGGATCGCGCATCGCGGGTTCGCTCCACATGACGATCCAGACCGCAGTCTTGATCGAGACCCTCGTCGCCCTCGGCGCCGACGTTCGCTGGGTCAGTTGCAACATCTTCTCGACCCAGGACCACGCCGCCGCCGCGGCCGTCGTCGGACCGAACGGCACGACCGATAATCCCCAGGGCGTCCCGGTCTTCGCCTGGAAGGGTGAGTCGCTCGAAGAGTACTGGTGGTGCACCGAGCAAATGCTGCGCTGGCCCGGCCACGTCGGTCCGACCATGATTCTCGACGACGGTGGCGACGCCACGCTGCTCGTGCACAAGGGACTCGAGTTCGAGCGCGCTGGATTCGTGCCGGCGCCCGAAAGTGCGGACTCCGAGGAGTACCGCGTCATCTTGGCGTTGCTCGACACCATCATCGCCAGTGGCGAAAAGCTCTTCGGACCAATGTCTGAAGAGTTAATCGGCGTCTCGGAAGAGACGACGACGGGTGTACACCGCCTGTACGAGATGGAGCGCGACGGCACGTTGTTGTTCCCCGCGATCAACGTGAACGACGCCGTCACGAAATCCAAGTTCGACAACAAATACGGCTGTCGCCACTCACTTATCGACGGCATCAACCGCGCCACCGACACACTCATCGGCGGCAAGGTCGCCGTCGTCTGCGGCTACGGCGACGTGGGGAAGGGCTCGGCCGAGTCATTGCGCGGCCAGGGCGGGCGTGTCATCATCACTGAGGTCGACCCCATCTGCGCACTGCAAGCGGCGATGGACGGCTTCCAGGTGACGACGCTCGAAGAGGCACTCCCCTACGCCGACATCATCATCACAGCGACCGGCAATCGTGACATCGTCTCGGTCGAGCACATGCTGATGATGAAGCATCAAGCGATCCTCGGCAACATCGGTCACTTCGACAACGAGATCGACATCGCGGGCCTGGCGAATCTTGCGGGCGTGCGACGAGAGAACATCAAGCCCCAAGTCGACAAGTGGATCATGCCCAATGGCCGCGCCATCATCTTGTTGTCCGAGGGACGACTGCTCAATCTCGGTAACGCGACGGGACACCCGAGCTTCGTGATGAGCAACTCCTTCACGAACCAAACCATGGCCCAAATTGAACTCTACGTGAACAACGCGAACTACGAGAAGAAGGTCTACGTGCTGCCCAAGCACCTCGACGAGAAGGTCGCGCGACTCCATCTCGACGCGCTCGGCGTGAAACTCACCACACTCACCAAAAAGCAGGCGGACTACATTGGCGTGGCCGTCGAGGGTCCGTTTAAACCGGATTCCTATCGCTACTAGTCACGAAAATATCGTCGAGTTGTACGGTGCAGCAATGACGTGTACGCCATTCCTGGCGAGTGTGATGACAGCGCCTGGTAACGAAGTGACGTGCCCCACATGCGGTGAGGTTCAGTTCAGTGGCGATTTTCTCTGCGCTCGGTGCGGCGCGTCATTGGAGACCAAAGAGCAGCGCCATGAGCGGCGCGCGAACTTAGAACAATCTCGGCGCGAAGCCGAACGCAACGACGTGTCGATTCAGCGCTTCCCCGGATTCGGAACCAATGGGACCTCCAGCGCGAAGTGGGGTACGCGTCAGTACTGCAACCAGATGTCAAATCAGTTGCGGCGCCGCTACGTCGTCGTAGTTGTGTTCATCGCCATTTGCTTCGTCTTCCTGTTAACCCGGTGACATGACTTCGCTTTAGCGCGCGCCGTAACGTGACCGAATGACGCTTCGCATTCAGAACATCAGTATCGACTGCCTCGATCCCTCTCGACTCGCCGCGTTTTGGGCGGAGGCGCTCGGCAGGCGAATCACGTTGGAAGAGACAGGAGAAGTGGTCCTCGAACCACCAATCGGTTCACCAGAGGAAAGCGTCGCACCCGACATCGAGTTTCTCTTAGTCCCTGAAGACCGAGTCACGAAGAACTGATTACACCTCGACCTGCGCCCGAGTGACCAATTCACCGAAGTCCAACGACTCATCGGACTCGGCGCCACGCACGTCGACATCGGGCAGTCTTCGGACCGCACGTGGGTCGTTCTCGGAGATCCCGAAGGGAATGCGTTCTGTGTGCTTCGTCCCTTCACCGATCAAGAGATGGCGACCTTCGATTAAATCTCGGCGATGAGTCTCAGCGATATCCCGCGAAGATGTCGTCGACGTTGCCCTCAACGCTCTTTGGGTTCGTCACGCGAACGAACCATTCGGTGCGCATGGTCTCAATGAATCGCTCGCGACCCATCTTCATCCAGAAGGAGTCCCCGATCTGCGAGACGTGGGCCTCGAGGGCGTCGAATTTGGCCCCGGCGACGTCGCTGATATCGATGGTCGCCGAGATCGCGTCGTCGGGTGTTCCCATCTCGAACTCTTCTTCGTCGAGGTCCGGCGCCTCGGGCTCGCGCACGATGCCTTTGGCCGCGTCGGCCTCGGCACGTTCGCGGTCTTCCTGCTCCCAACGCTTGCGCCACTCCACGAAAACCGAGTCAGGAATCGCGTTGAAGTACAGCGTCGGTTCATAGTCAATCATCTTGAGGGCTGCGAGTGTGATTCGGTGCGCCTGGATGTGATCGGGGTGTCCGTAGAAGCCGTGCTCGTTGTAGGTCATGATGACCTGCGGCCGCTCTTCCATCAAGGTCTCAGCCAATTTCGCCGCCGCGACGTCGACCGGCGTCGCCCAGAACGACTCGGGGTCGTTGTTCTGCGGCCAGCCCTTCATGCCGGAGTCCCGGTAGCCGAGTCGCACAAGTCGATCGATCCCGAGAATCTTCACGGCGTTCTCCAGTTCGACGGCACGAATCGCGGCCACTTCGTCGCCATCGTGATGATCCGCGTCGGGCTTCGCACCGTCGGGCGCGTCGCCGCACTCGCCGTTGGTACACGTGACGAGCACCGTGCGTGCACCTTGGTCGGCGAGCAGCCGGTAGAGGCCGCCCGAGGAACTAGCCTCGTCGTCCGGATGGGCGTGTACCGCGAGAAATGTCAGCTGTTCCATTTACAGTCCTCCAAAGAGATCAGTTTCGTCGCCGGATGTCACATCACGGCTCCAGGCACGTTGGTAATACTCGATACCAAAGAGCAGCGTAAAGAGTTCTTCGTCCATCGTGACAAGGTCGGCGTTGTCCACTTGTGAAGCGTGCGTCGCAATGGCCTGGTGCTTGCGCTTGGCAGCGGAGCGCACGTCCATCGTCGTGGACACCACATCGTCGGACACCGTGTGACCGGCCTCGAGGATCCACGCGGGGAGGAACACGTCCATGGCTCGGGCGCCGGTCACGAACTCCTCGAAGACGCTCTTGGGAGCGACCGGGTAGTAAAGGCGCTGCGGGCTCGTGGCCAATTTCAGCGCGGCGCGCGTCACGACGTTGGCCATGATGTGGTCAGGGTGGCCGTAAAATCCGTTCTCGTCGTAGGTGACGACGACCGACGCGCGCTCTTCATCCATGATCGACGCGATCGTGCGCGCCACGGCGCTCACGTCGGCGTTCATGAATGCGTTCGACGATCCGTTCTGCGCCCAACCCTTCATGCCCGAGTCGTCGTAGCCCAGCGTGACGACTCGCGAGAAGCCGGCGACCGTCGCTGCTCGCTGCAACTCACTGGCTCGCGCGGCGCGCGTCACCTCGACGTCATGCGTCGGGTCCGATCCCGGTCGCGCGTTCTCGTCGAAGCCGAGCTGTCCATTGGTGCAGGTGATCAGCACGACGCGGTGCCCAAGGTCGGCGTAATGCGACGTGATTCCGGCCGTGAAGAGCGACTCGTCGTCGGGGTGCGCGTGGACGCATACGAGCGTGAGGGCCGATGCCATCAAGAGAGACTACGAGGTCGCGAGTTGGATGATTCGCACGACCAGCAGTGTTCCCGCGACCGCTAAATAGGTTCCATTCGCAATAAGGAGCCACTCGCGCGCTCGGGAACGCTTCGGTCGCTCCAACAAGGCCAGCCGTGGCATGCGCCAGTCGAGTCGATCGACGTCGTAGGTGACGCGCGAGCCTTGACGGCGCAGTCCGATTGGCAGTCCGATGACGACGCCGAGTCCCACGATCGAGCCCAGCCATTCGAGCATCGCCACCACGTTGACCGACGTGAACAACGTTGAGACCATCATCGTCACCGACAGCACAACGAGGATAGAGATGATGACGACCGCGACGGCGTTGAGCCATCGGGCATTCACCCACGGACCAAGTGCCTCACGATCATTCGCCAACAACAGCACGAAGATCGACGTGCTGGGCAACATCAGCCCGCACATCGCCTGCACCGCGAGGGTGATCAGCCCCAATGGCGCGCGGGGCAATAACACCACAATGCCGGCGACCACCAACAGTCCGCCGAAGACGCTGTAAAACCCTTTGGCGTCGCGCAGGCGAGCGTTCAGTCCTTGATTGAACCGATTGGAGAAGTCGCCCACGGCGTAACTGCTCGCCAAAGTGACGGCGGCGGCCCCGATGATCGAGGCGTTCAACAAGACAATGGCGAAGAGATCGCCGGCCCCGTGGCCGACATAGCGCGTGAGACCATGCGCCACCGTCAATGCGTTCACGTAACTGTTGGTGCCACCGTGATGCGAGAGCCCGGCCGCGGTGATGCCCATCAACAGCGCCGCCACGATCACCACAATGAAGGAGCCGAGGATCGTGTCGATGCGTTCGTAGTTCAGCCAGCGCGGTGAGATTTTCTTGTCGACGATGTTGCTCTCCTGAAAGAACAACTGCCACGGCGCGACGGTGGTGCCGATAATCGAGATGATGAGCAACACGCCGGCCGATGACGTGCCGCCGCGTAAGCCCGGGACCACGAGGTCGCGAAAGAGCGAATTCGTGGCGACGTGGGCGCGAAGCACGAGCGGGATCATCACCAGGTTGACCGCGACGAAAAGCATCATGAAGCGCTCCCATCGCTGGAACGAACCGGTTGCGGTGACGCCGAACAGGGCGACGACCGCGATGGGCACCGACACGTACGCCGACACGCCGAAATACTCCATCGACAACGAGATGCCAATGAACTCAGTGATGATGATCAAGAAATTAAGCAGGAGAATCGAACCGATCGAGACGTTGCCCCAGCGACGACCAATGCGTTCACGGATCAATCGGCCGTGACCAATGCCGGTGACCGCGCCGAGACGAACCACCATCTCTTGGTTCACGATCAAGACCGGGATCAACAGGGGAAGCGTCCAGAGCAGCGAATAGCCGAAATTCTGCCCGGCCTGGGCGTAGGTCGACACGCCGCCGGCGTCGTTGTCGCCCACCATGACGATGAGTCCCGGTCCGATGATCGCCAGAAGCGTGAGGAGGCGCGCGCGCGTACCGCGCCGGGTTCCCGGCTCGTACTCCTTGACGGTGCCGAAGGCACCCTTGATTTGATCCTTCGTTGCTTCGCTCACGCTTCCTCCTTTCTGTTCTCGTAGTTGTGCGGCACGCCCACGACGAGATTCGAAGGAGGGCTAGTGGCCTACCGAAAAGTTCGTGTGCAATCGTGCCGGGACACAATGAATGAAGGTTGTACTAGGGGGTTTCAGTGAGCCCCCTTTGAACGTGACCCGACGGGATACGGCGCGTCACTCTTCGACCGCCGTCATACCGAACTCGCGTCGCCAACCGTGCGGCAGCAACTCCTCGAGTAGGTCATCCACTGTTACAACACCGATCATCGTCGAATGGTCCTCATCGAGCACCGGCAATACCGTCAGGTTGAAGTCACTCATCTTGCGCGACATCTGGTGCAGGTCCCAGTGCGGATGGACGTGGGCCAAGTGTGTGCGCGAGACGCTCAAGGCGAGTTCGTGTCCGGGCGCGCGCACGAGGGGCGCGATTGAGGCCGCGCCGATCGGCTGACCGTTCTCGTCCATGACGAAGACCGCGTGCAAGGCTTCGGCCGGAACCCGTGACGTGCGAATAGCCTCGAGTGCCTCGGCGACGGTTGCCGTCGCCGGGACTGACACGAAATCGGGGTTCATGAGGCCGCCCGCGGTGTCCGCGCTGTAGGAGAGCAGTTGTCGGACTTTCGTCTTTTGGACGTCGGGAAGGCGCTCGAGGATTGGGAGACGACGATCCTGGTCGATCTCGTTGATGAGGTCGGCCGCGTTGTCGGGTTCCATGCGCGCGAGGAGGCGTGCGGCGTCGGCGTCGCTCCGGGACTCGAGGAACTCGAGCTGGTGGGTCGTGTCGAGTTCTTCGAAGACGTCGGCTTCGAGTTCACGGTCGGCGCCCACCGCTTCGATGATCTCCTCGCCCTCTTCGTGACTAGCCTGCTCGACCAAGTCGGCGATTTGTGCGGGGTGGAGTTTCGAGAGCTTGCGGTAGGGGATGCGAAGGCGCGCCGTCGGCACGTGCGCGACGAACGGCTCGATGGAAGCGAAGTCCACGATGGCCTCGGGCTTGACGCGCTGACCGACGTTCTTGCCGAGGATTCGACGCAGGAGCGGCCGCTTGCCCGGGTCGACGCCGACGACTTCCCACTTGTTGTCGATCTGGGCTATTTCGATTTCATTGGCGGTGATGAGGCGACCGCGTACCAGGTTGATCAGGTGTCGCGCCAGCAGGTCTTCGGCGAGCAAGAGCTCACCGGGGCGGCGCTCGAATCGACGCAGATCGACGCGCTTGCCCTCGAAGGTCATGCGTCCTTCGCTGAGACCGCCGATCTTTCGAATCGGCACGAAGAGATCTCGGCCCTCGATGCGGATGACGGCGCCCACGACCGGTGGGTGCGAGTTGTCGCCGAGGCGCGCGACGAGGTCCTGGACGCGACCAATCCGGCCGCCGTCCGAATCAAAGATCGGTCGGTGCAAGAACGTGGAGAGGTGGAGAATTTCGGTCATGTGATGCCTTTACAAGTCACACAACGTTACCCCCTATGCGCCAGTACCCTCTCGAGAACATCGGTGACATCTGGGTGAACGAAGCACGAACGAAAGCAGATTCAGCGCAATGTGGGCTTGAAGCGCGCCAGTACTTCAGCGACGAAGGTGACGTCGTCGTCGCTGACACCGGCGTGCGTGACGAAGCGAGCCCGACGCGGTCCCACCGTGCCGCCGTCCACGCCGAGTAGCGCGAGCTCTTCAACCAGTTGTCGTGCTTGGGGATGATTGAAGGCCACGATGTTCGTGCGACAGGTCGATGAGTCGTAGTCGGACTCGGGAAACGTCGTCGCGAAGAGCCCGGCAAGAATTCGCGCGCGCGCGTGATCCTCCGCCAGCCGATCGACCATCTCATCGAGGGCGACAAGTCCCGCGGCCGCGAGGAATCCCGCTTGGCGCATGGCGCCGCCGAGGCGCTTGCGCTCAATGCGGGCGCGCGTCATCAAGAACGCCGGTCCGGCGAGCAATGAACCGGCGGGCGCACAGAGTCCCTTCGAAAGACACGTCATTACCGTGGTCGCCGGCGCGGCGTACTGCGCCGCCGTCGTCCCTGTGGCGACGACCGCGTTGAACAGTCGAGCACCGTCGAGATGCAGGGGTCGCTCGCCAATCGCGCGCGCGAGTGTCTCGATGTCGGCGACGTCCAAGGGCGTTCCGCCCGAAGGCATGTGCGTGTTCTCGAGCGACACCATCGCCACGTGCGGCTGATGGTCGTCCTCGGCGTCGATGATGTCGAGGACGTCGCGCAACGCCAACGCGCCGTTCGTGTCATCCACGGTGGCGAATTGAATCGAGGAGTTGCGGGCCGCCGCACCCATCTCGAAACTGACCACGTGTTGGCCCCGTCCGGCGATGACGAGATCACCAGGACTCGTGAGAATCCGAACCGCGACCTGATTACCCATCACGCCCGAGGGCACGAAGACCGCGGCTTCCTTTCCCACGAGTGCCGCGAAGCGTTCCTCGAGTGATCGAATCGTCGGGTCTTCGTTGTAGCCGTCGTCGCCGACCACGGCGAGCGCCATGGCGTCACGCATCGCCTGGGTCGGTTGGGTCACGGTGTCGCTGCGCAGGTCTACTCGTCGAGTCATGGGAAGAGGCTATAGGCCAACTTCTACACTGTCCCAATGAATGAAGACCGGATGAAGCGAATGAACGAAGCTGGCGACGTCAACAGGGAACTCGGCATCGAGGTCGTGCTCCTCACGCCAGAGAAGGTTGTCCTGCAAGTTGAGGTCGGACCCAAGGTTCATCAGCCGTACGGCATCTTGCACGGCGGAGTCTCGGCCTTAATGGCCGAAGGTGCCGCGTCGATCGGCGGAGCGGTGAGCGTCGGGCCCGACGAGATCGTCGTGGGCACCGAGCTCAATTGTTCTCATCTGCGTTCGATGACCAGTGGAACCTTGACCGCGACCGCGACACCCGTGCGCAAAGGTCGCAACGTCCACGTCTGGGCCATCGACCTCACTGACGAAACGGGCCGCTTGATTTGCGTTGCGCGTTGCACCTTGCAGGTGCTGAAGGCACCCCCGACACCGAGTGCCTGAGACCTAGACTTACCGAAGGCATTGCAGCGAAGGAGTTGACCAATGGGCGTTCGATTTAGGGGTTGGGGCATCGGCCTGCCGGACCGCGTCGTCACGAACGACGAACTCTCCTTGACGCTCGACACCTCCGACGAGTGGATCGCCGAGCGCACCGGTATCCGCGAACGGCGAATTGGCGGCTCGGCCGTCTCCCTCGGCGTCATCGCCGGGCGACACGCCATCGAGGACGCCGGACTGCTCGTCGGCGACATCGACTTCTTGGTGCTCGCGACGACGACTCCCGACCGACTGTGTCCGGCGTCGGCACCAATGATCGCCAATGAACTCGGTCTGAACTGCGCGGCGATGGACGTGAACGCCGCGTGCAGTGGCTTCATGTACGCCGTTCGCGTGGCCCAGGGCCTTCTCGAGACCGGCGCTCGACGAATCCTCGTCATCGGCTCGGAGAACCTCTCACGCTGGGTCGACTGGAGCGACCGCAACATGGCCGTCTTGCTCGGTGACGGTGCGGGTGCCGCGGTGCTCGAGTACGACCAAGAGGGTTCCGACGTGTTGTCCTTCGTCCTCGGCGCCGACGGGTCGGCCGCCGATCTGCTCACGTGTGAACACGGCGGATTCTTCTGGATGGACGGCAAAGAAGTCTTCCGACGCGCCGTTCGAGTCGTCGTTGATTCCGCCGAACAGGCCATGAAGATCGCCAACGTCAGTCCCGATGACATCAGTCTCGTTATCCCCCACCAAGCGAACGTGCGAATCATCAAGGCCGCCACGCAACGCCTCGGCATTCCGATGGAGCGCACCGTCGTCACCCTGGACCGCTACGGCAACACGTCGAGTTCGTCGATTCCGCTCGCCTTCTTTGACGCGCGCGAGAACGGACGGGTGAAGCCCGGTGAGTACGCCCTCATGACGGGCTTCGGCGCCGGTATGACCTGGGCCTCGGCGGTCGTTCGGTGGTCACGTTGAGCGGACCCTCACTGGTCATCCTCGCCGCCGGTCGCGCCCGGCGTTACGGCGGGCTGAAGCAGTTGGCACCCATTGGCAAGCACGGCGAGGGTGTCATCGACCTCTTGGCCTCCGACGCGTGGGCCTCGGGCTTTGAAGACATCGTGATCGTGGTCAATGCCGACACCGGTCCCCAGATCCAAGAGCACGTCGCCGCGCACTGGCCCAAGGACCACAAGGTCAGCTTCGCCGATCAGGTTCACCAACGCGGCACCGTTGACGCGGTGCTCGCCGCCGAAAGTAATTTGGATCTCTCCAAGCCCTTCGGCGTCTCCAATGCCGACGATCTCTACGGTCGCGCCGCCTTTCTCCTGCTCGGCGAACGACTGTCGGTCAGTCCTAACAACTGTCTCGTCGGCTTCGAGCTCGATCGCGCGCTCGTCGGTGACCTTCCGGTATCGCGCGGAACCTGCATGGTCAAAGACGGACGACTGAGCGAGATCGTCGAGCGACGCGACGTCCATTCGACCCTCGAAGGCTACGACGCCGACGACGGACTCGAGCCGGTCTCGCTCTCACCTCTCGCGACGGTGTCGATGAATCTCTGGGGTTTCCAGCCGCAGATTCTTCCCCTCATGCACGAATCAATCGCGCAGCACGATTTCGATGCCGACGCCGAACTGCAACTGTCGACGTTCGTTGGTCAGGTTCTCGTGAACACGTCACTCGTCTTCGAAGTCCTGCCGACGCGCTCTCGCTGCATCGGCATTACCCACGCCAAGGATTTGCCCGTCGCGCAACTCCTCGTGCGCCTAGAGATTGAATCGGGCCATCGTCCCGAATACGCCTTTGTCTAGCCCCTGACGAATTCCTACCGCTTAGACCCCGGTGTCGACTACTTCTTTCGGCGGACCATGCCGCAACAACGATTCAAGCAATGACGCCAATTGGCGAGGAGCAAAATTCTCACCTCGAGCTTCTCGAATCTCTTCCACGCTCCACCATCGAGACCCCGTCAGACCTTCCGACAAAAGCTCTTCTTGCGAAAACGCCGGATTAATCACTCCTTCTGACGTTCGCACCAAAAAGAACTCTTCGCGTTGGCCCGAAAACTCTTCGGACATGGGGAACCGATGCGTCCGCTCCCAGATGACCGGGCCAAGTTCTACGTTGACGAGACCGACTTCTTCGTACAACTCGCGTTGAATTGCCTGTTCCCGCGTCTCGCCGGCTTCGACGCCGCCGCCTGGTGTCGCCCAAAGTGTCCAATCCGTGAATTGAAAATGCACGAGGAGTACGCGCTCCTCAGCGTCCAATACGACCGCTCGAACTCCTTGGCGCAGAGGCAACGTCACAATTTGAAGGCTACGCGCAGGCAGAATTGAGTCGTGAACTCCGGATACGAAGTCGACGGGGAGTTGGTAGAAGAGAATCCTCTGTGGGCTCCGTGGTCACCTGATGAAGTCGCGTCGCGACCAGCGCGGAGCGACGCCCGATGGTACGTGGTCGCTGGATGGGCGATTGACCTGTTCCGAGGTGGCGAATCGCGCCCGCACGACGACATCGAGATCGGAGTACCCCGTGATGATTTCCATAAGATTCGTTCGTCACTGAGCGAATTCGACTTCGAAGTCATCGGTTCCGGACGGCGCTGGCCGCTTTCCAATGACGCCTACCATAAACATTTCCAGACTTGGGTGCGAGATCGTGAGACCAGCGAGTATCACCTCGATGTATTCCGCGATCCCCATGAAGGCGATGTGTGGGTATGTCGTCGCGACGCCCGGATCCGGATGCCGTACAACGAATTGATCCGCTTTTCGGATTCGGGCATTCCTTATATGTCGCCCGAAGTTGCCCTGCTCTTCAAGGCCAAGCATCAACGCGAGAAGGATCAGTTCGATTTCGAAGGCACCCGCCCGCTTCTCGATCAACGACAAACTGATTGGCTACGAACGAATCTGCCATTGGTCCATCCCGGTCATCCGTGGACGACGATACTTGGCGACTAGGCACCGCTGGCGCACGGTGGGTCTGGCTTAGATTGTCTGACTGTCTAGATAGTGTTACTATCTAGCCATGGTGGATAGCGGATGGCCCAGTGAATGGCTTCGGGGCGTCCTTCCCCTTTGCGTGCTGGCCATCGTCAACGAAGAAGAGACGCACGGCTACGCCATTGCCCAGACCCTGGAGCGCGAAGGTATTCCGAACGTCAAGGGCGGAACGCTCTACCCCCTCTTGAACCGCCTCGAAGAAGATGGACTGGTCACGACGCGTTGGATTCAAGGACCGAGCGGCCCCGGTCGAAAGCTCTACCGCGTGACCACCGCGGGAAAGACGCGGCTCACCGAGCAGACATCGAACTGGCGAGATTTCACCTCGCTCACAATCGACCTATTGAACAACGACACGAAGAAGAGGCATTCATGAACGAGACAACCGCTCGGTATCTACGACAACTTGGCCTCTGGCTGCGATTTCAGGGCGTCGAGGGACCTCGGATTGTCACGATTCTCATGGAAGTACGCACGCACGTCTCCGAGTCTGGTGAGAACCCCTACGAAACCTTCGGACAACCTCGGACCTACGCAAAGGCCTTCGCCGAAGGTTCTCGGCGACGTTGGTCATGGGGAGCGTCGCTCGTGGTCGCGATCGCCGGATTCGTCGCGAGTGCCTATCTCATCTCCTGCGAAGTGGCGTCCCAGCGGGATCAACGCCCCCTCCCCCTCGCCGGCCATTCATGGGTCGTTATCACCGTCGCAATCCTGGCCGCGATCGTTGCGTGGCGCACCATCCTCGTCGTTGCAGTGCGCCCGTTGAGCTCACTCACTTCTGACCAGAGTGACGCGTCGGACTCGTGGAAAGGGTGGGTTCGCCAACGCCATTTCACGACTGTGGGCGTGGTGATCGCGCTCGCGGTGACGAGCGCGGTGTGGGGACTGACACTCGGCAACGGCTTTCTTAACACGCCAAAGTTGCACGCTTCAAACTACGCCTTCGCCAACGCCACCGGGCCGGCGTTGGTCGACGGGAACGAGACGTACCACATCGCCGTCAGCACCGTGATTTATCTGACCGCTCCCGGCCCTCAAACGATTTTGAAGTCGCTTTCACTTTCGGCTGATTGGGCAACGTATTTCCAGTCAAGCAATCTCGATGCATATCCGGAACTCGCTTCGGCGATTCACGCTGCTCACGACCGAAATTTCTCCGGCACTGGTAACAACGCCGTAGGTCGAATCGTCAAATTCGGCTCGTACTACTTGCTCCAATACTTCGGAGAGATCAACGTACCGAGTACTGGGCCACCCACGTCCGAGAGTTTGGTGGTGGGTTATTCCGTCGATGGTGGCAAGAATAAGTACCTTGACATCGCGCTGCCTCTCAATTACTCGAGCGACAACTGACGCCCGGGTGCCCAATCAATTCTCACGTCCGCTCCGACTCGTCGTCGCCTTACGACACGGCGAGTGAGCATCTTCGATGAGTTCCAGCAAAGGTCGATGAAAGCTCCAATGCACGCTCGCTCGTGTCGCGCGCATCCCCTTCGCTGTCGCCCAACTTCTCGTTCAATTGGCGATCGAATCGGAACACCGTCCCGTGTACGCATTCGTCCAATTAATTTGACTTTGTGGTGTCCGAAGAAATCGACCCGTCACGCATGCGAACTCGGCGCCCGGTGTGTGCAGCGACGCCCTCGTCGTGCGTCGCGATGATGATCGTCACGCCGAACTGCCGCTGAAGGTCGTCGAGTAGCGCCAGAAACTCGCCCGCGTTTGTGGAGTCGAGGTTACCGGTCGGTTCGTCAGCGATAATGACTTCCGGCGAATTGGCCAGCGCCCGAGCGATGGCCACTCGCTGCTGCTCCCCGCCGGACAGTCGCGACGGCAGGTGCCCGAGCCGGTGGGCGAGGCCGACCTGGCCCAGCAAATCGCTGGCGCGCGCGATGCGCTTCGCGTGCGACGACTCGCGCGGCACCATGGCAATAGCCACGTTCTCTTCGGCGCTCAACGTCGGTATCAGGTTGAACTGCTGGAACACGAAGCCAATTTCTCGAGATCGGATATCGGTCAGCACACTGTCCGATTCATCTTCGAGCGATCGTCCGGCGAAGCGAATCTGACCCGAAGTCGGTGAATCGAGTGCACCGAGCAATTGGAGCAGCGTTGTCTTTCCCGAGCCACTCGGGCCCTCGAGCGAGACCGTCTCTCCTCGCGCGATCTCCAAGTCAATGCCTTGCAGGGCGTTGACCGTGACGCCTCCTTTCGAGAAGCTGCGCGTCACGCCGTTCAATGAATAGAGAGGTTCTCCGGAGGTGGGCTTTGGGTTGTCGTCAATCAGAACTTGCGTCATGTTGCATACCTTTCGATGGAAGCGGAGGTCATCCGAGATCTCGCAGAGCCGAGGCCGGAGAGAGTCGTGCCGCGCGCCAACCACCCGCGGCTCCCGCGATCAGACCGCCGAGAAGAGCTCCGCCGAACGCGATGACGATGGTGAGAGGGTGAATGGGTGCGGTGAGATGAACGGTCCGAGCCACGGTTGCTGAGGTCGTTTGGCCCAAGAGGCCGCTCACCTTTGACGCGCCCACGGTGAGACCCGTGCTGGTGACGCTGAGCCCCGGACCGACCGCTCCGATGATGAGACAGATCACGGATCCGACCGCGATGCCGATGACCCCGCCGACGACGCCAATGCCCAACGTCTCGGCCATGATCTGGCGGACCACGCGACCACGCGACCAGCCGATTGCCCGCAATGAGCCAATCTCTCGCACTCGCTTGGAGACGCTCGAAAGCGTCAACAGACCGGCAATGAGAAACGCGGCCAACAGGACCACCAGCGCCAACGCCCCGCCGAGGTCGTTGGCGAGTTTGCGAGCGTTCGAGAGACTGCCCGTCACCTGATCGGCGAGTGACGCCGACGTGAGGACCGTCGCTCCGGGAAGGGCCAATTTGATGGCCGTCGCGACGGCGTTCACGTCCTTCGCGTTGGCGACGGACACGAGCACTTCATTGATGCGGTCCGTGTTGGTCGACAGTGTCTGAAGGTTGGAGATGCTGAAATAGACGTCGGAAACGTCGCCGGTCAACGTGGGGTTGACCAAACCGACGATTTTGTAATTCACCTTGTTGATCGTGAGCGTGTCACCGACTTTCAGACCCTTCTGCGACGCGTACGCCGTCGTGACCAGCACCTGGGATTTGGCGACCGACGGCGTCGACGAGAGCCACGCGCCTTTCACTAATTGAGCCTTGGTCACGAGTCCCGACGTCGTGTTCGAAGGGTTCACTCCGGCGACGGTGTACGTCGAGGTGCTGGTGTTGGTCGTCGGAGGATTGAGTACTTGGTTGACCGTTTGTTCCGGAATCACGACGTTCTGCTGGTACGCCTTCTGCGATGGTGATAGGCACTTGGCAAACGCAGTGTTCGAACCGCCGCCAAATCGGAAGCCCCCGCCTCCGCCACCGCCGCCGCCGCCGCCGAAACCGCCACCACCGGTGGATCCTCCCGTGCCGGAGCCGGGAACCGTCGTGGTGGTGGAGCCCAATTGTTTGGTAATGATTCCCTGTATGCACGTCCGTTCGGCCGCCTGCTCGACGGCCGTGAGCACCGGGGCCTTGACGGTGGTCGAGATCGTCTGACCGCCAGTCTTGATCGACGCGGTGATCTTTGGCACCGTGCCGGTTTCATGAAGGGCGTCGAGCGATAAGGCTCCGACGGCACTCTTTACGCCTTTCACGTTCGCGACCGTGCTCACTGCCTGGGAAGGAAAGGTGATCAGTGTTCCGGGAACGAAGAAGTCGTGTGTGAACTTGGTACCCGCCGGTCCGAGCTTGGCCAAATCGGTGATCACCGAAGAGTTTGCCGACGCGAGCGCTGCAGCATCGGAGGTGTTGAGAGTAAACCCGCCTCGTCCAGCGAAGAACCCGCCTCCGCCGCCGCCGCCACCGCCGCCACCACCAAACGGGTTAGATGGCGTGGTCGTGGTTGTCGTTGCCGTGGAGAGCGTCGGCGCTACGGTTCGGGTCACGATGATGTCGGTACCTACGGAGTTGAGCGGCGAGAGGGCCTTGTTCTGGGCGTCATTCAGTCCCTGCGAAACGCCGACAATCCCCATGACGAGACCGACGCCTGCGGCGAGGCCAATCGCGGTGACCACCGTTCGCCCGAGTCGACGACGCAACTCATTCCATGCGTAACTGAGAGAGAACAAGGTGACCTACCAAGGATGAAGGCGGTCAAACTTTTTGGCCGCTTCGCGAACAGTAGCGAGCCGTTTTCCACTTCATAATCGTTTCTTATGACCACAAGCGCATTTTTATAGTGACCTTACCGATGAATTATTTTGCGCGCAGCCCGGGCCTCTCTGTGGGATCGAGCCGTCGACGCAATACGACGGCGAGGGAGAATTGAAACTTCGATAATGACTCGCACGGGCATTCAATCGTTCCGAGTTCTTTTCCGAGCGATGGCTCGTCTCTTCTACGTCGAACACTGGTCAGCCGGTGAAGCTCTTTTCAGCAACACAGAATTCATTGCCCTCTGGATCCTGCATCACCGTCCATCGGTGGCGTCCGCCACCGATCTCGCGTTCACCAACTATCGATCCCCCCAGAGCAACCAGTCGATGGCGGAAAGGTCCGAATCAACCAAGTCCACGTGCATTCGGTTCTTAGTAACTTCCTGTTCCGGGACCCTCGCGAAGTACCACGCAGGCTCACTCCGTTCGGCATCGTCTCCCCCAACGGATGCAAAGTCGGCACCGCTTCCAAGGTCGAGCGGCCGCCCAAGGGCTGCGGACCAGAAGTTCCCGACCTTGAGGGCGTCGTCGCAGTCGATCGTGATGTTAATTACGCGTGCCGGCATTGATGGTCTCCCCGCTGATTAGATTCTTCCCAATCCTGTCGCAGCGAGAAGCTCCAGCGCCGGTTGTTCCTCGGCTCGTCTGAATTGATCGGAGGCCGCGGCTCGAGGACTAGTGGCCGATGTGCCACTTGTCGCACGTACCGCATTTGTACGCACTCATCGGTGCAGCTTCTCGCTCGGACGACGAACGGGCTTGGGCCACGGCTTCATCGCGAGTCGCGTACGCCTTTTTAGGCCGACCGTTTCGCGTGGTGTGCGCGCCGGCACCTCGATGCAGCGACGTGCCGGAACTTCTCTTGGTATCCCCGTATCGACCGGACCAATAGAAAACGAAGACCAGTACCGCTATGACAGCGACGAGTACAACGACGGTAACCATTGAAGTTCAGCCTAGGACTGGCGTATCGCGGGCCAAGGCGGGTGAGTTAGCCCCGCATGTCCACGGCGTTGATCTTTTGCGGGACGATGCGAACTACGACGCGCTCGTCACCAGGGTGGTCGTACGCGCGCAAGTCAGCTGAATACTTCTTCCCGACCTTCTCGGCGAATGAGCCGTCGTCGGGTGTCACTTCGGCGTCGCCGCGTAGCTCCACGTAACGCTGGGGAACGGCGAGATCAAGGATGAGCAGAGAACATCGAGGTCGCGCAATGAGATTCTTGGTCTTCTGTCGATTCGAATTGAGCGAAAGCGAGATGGAACCATCCTCGTAGAGGAACCACACTTCCGTGAGTTGTGGCCGTCCGTCCGGACCAATCGTCGCCAACGTGGCTACGGAACTTTGTAACAGGTCTTCATGCGACTGCGGAATGTTCATTGTCCTCACCGTCTCTCATCCCCATTGAACATCGATTGAAACGATGTCAACGACGAAATCCTAAAAGCGACTGGTGGGGAGTCATGCAGTGCGTTAACTCGTGGCACCGAATCGGTATTCGAGTTGACCCTCTGCTCATCGAGCGTGTTCGAAGATCAGGTATTCGAAGGAGCCGCAATGACGAGTGATTTTCGAAACAGTATTGAAGCGTCGTTGCATTCAGACGGTGCCACCGGCGTTGACCGAATAAAGGCCCAGTACGAGACCAAGGTCCAAGACCTCTGGTCGGCGATCACTGATCCGAGTCGATTGGCCGACTGGTACGAGAAGGTCGAGGGAGACCTTCGAGTTGGGGGTGAATTCACGGCGTTCGTCTACGGCAGCGAATGGGAAGGGCGGGGCCGGATTGATCCATGCAGTGCGCCGCGCACATTCCGCCTGACCGAATCGGAAGAAAGTGGACCAGAAGTGGTCGTAGCCGCGGAGTTGATTTCCGATGGCGCCCAGACGAATCTCAATGTCGAAGTGAACCAGCCGACCGGTCCGCTACGTGGAGCGCCAAGTGGGAAGAACTCGCGCCGTCCTATCGCGAAGTGACGGTCGAATCGCTCGCTGAGTCGTAGGCAAGAGCTCGCCAGATCTTGCCAGCGAGTTCGATACAGCACACGTGGCAGGTGACATTGAGGTTGCTCGACGTTGCCGCCTCTGGTTCAGCGGAACCAAGTCAGACGGTCATCACCGAGAACTTCTCACCAACGCCACGCGATGCCGTGGAGGCGGAGTACCGACAGCGAGTCCTCAATTATTGATACACGTCGCGTCGATGACCGATGGTGACGACGACGAGAAGAAGTATCCCGTCGTCAATTGTGTAGATGATTCGGTAGTCGCCCACCCTGAGCCGGTAGCCGGGCCGTCCTCGAAGTGGCCGCGACGCCGGCGGGCGCGGATCCTGGGCGAGCAGGGCGATGGCGCCGTGAATGCGCGGCTGCGTTGAGCGGTCAATCTTACGAATCTCGCGCAGGGCCGCCGGTCGAAACTCGATTTCGTAGTCGGTCACGACCAGCCGAGATCGCTCTTCACTTGCTCCCAGGGAATGTTGTTCCCCTCTTCGGCCCATGCGGCGTCGAACGCCGCGATGTCCTGCGACTCTTCAAACGCGTCGAGCATCTCGTCATAGAGTCGCGGACTCACCACGACCGCCGCTGGCCGTCCGTGGTGTTCCAAGACCACCGGCTCGGACTGGGACATTTCGACTACTTCGGCGAGCTTCTGGCGCGCTTGACTGACGGAGATCTTGCTCATGTCATCATTGTACAATATTAGTTTTCTTTTGTACATCTTTGCCTCAAGTTCCCTGGTCAGTGCCAGTCGCGCGAGGGCGTCGTCGCGCCTAGGCGCAGGGCCTCGACGGACTCGGCCGTGAGGGCTAAGGTCCCCTGGCCGCGTTGTAGCGTGCCGCGAATCATCAACGCCGGCGACTTTCGCGCAATCAGGGACCAACGGGCCCAGGCGCCCTTGGAGAAGATCACGTTGACGTGGCCCGTCTCGTCCTCCAGGTTGATGAAGACCGCACCGTTCGCGGTCTCGGGGTGTTGACGGTGCGTGACGACTCCGGCGACGAGGACCCGCGAACCCTCGGCGCCAATCAGGGCGTCGGCGCGCGTGACGCCGCGCTCGTTGAGATAGTCACGCACCAACGCGATCGCCGTCGCCTCGGGCGTCAGCCCCATCGACCACATGTCATCGGCCACCCGTTCCATCTCGCTCGTCGCCGGTAAGACTGGCGCCTCGAGACCGGTCACCACGCCGGGCAGTCGATCAAGCGTGCCCTGGGCGGCCGCACCGGCCGACCAGGCGAGCGCCCGGCGAGTCGCGCCAAAAGAATCCAGCGCGCCCGCGGCGGCGAACACTTCGAGGTGGTGTTGTTGAAGGCCGGCGCGGCGCACCAGGTCCGAAGAGTCGCGCCACGGCGCACCCGCCACGACGCGCGTCGCGAGTTCATCGCCGATAGTGCGCAGGTCCCCCAGGCCGAGTCGCACGTCGGGATCATCGGGGTCGCCCTCGAGCGAAGCTCCGACGCCCGAACGATTCACGTCCGGTCGTCGCACGCGCACGCCGTGACGCTGCGCGTCGGCGACCAGGCTCTGGGAGGACCAGAAGCCGAGCGGTTGGGCGTTCAGCATCGACACGAGGAACGCCGCCGGATAGTGGACCTTCAGCCAGGCCGAGCAGTAGACGAGGTGCGCGAACGAGACCGCGTGCGACTCGGGGAATCCGAAGTTGGCGAACGCGGCCAGCGCGTCGAAGAGTTGATCGGCCGCCGCGCCGGTGATGCCGTTCTCGGCCATGCCGGAGTAGAAACGACTCTTCAGTTTCATCATGCGCAACTCCGAGCGCTTGGCGGCCATGGCCTGGCGCAGTTCGTCGGCCTCGGCCGGCGAGAAGCCGGCGACCGCGACGGCCATCTCCATCAACTGCTCTTGGAAGAGCGGGACGCCAAGCGTGCGACGAAGGATCGGCTCGAGGCGCGGGTGCAGGTACGTAACCGACTCGTCGCCGCGACGACGTCGGATGTAGGGGTTGACGGCGTTGCCCTGGATCGGGCCGGGGCGGATGATCGCCACCTCGATCACGATGTCGTAGAACGTGCGCGGCTGGATGCGCGGCAGCGTCGCCATCTGGGCGCGTGACTCCACCTGGAAGACACCGACAGTATCGGCTTCGCACAACAAGTCGTAGACCGCGTCTTCTTGGGGTAGCGCCCCGAGATCGATCGTGACGTCGTAGAAGGACTCCACCTGCTTGACGCAGCGGTGCAGCGCGTCGAGCATCCCGAGGCCCAGCAGGTCGAACTTCACGAGCCCGATCGCGGCGCAGTCGTCCTTATCCCACTGCAGGACCGTGCGCCCGGGCATGCGACCCCACTCGACCGGACAGACCTCGATCACCGGCCGATCGCACAGCACCATGCCGGCCGAGTGGATGCCCAGGTGCCGGGGACGGTTGAGCATCTGGGTCGCCATGGTCGTGACGAGTTCGGGCACGTCGGCACTCGCGCTCATAGTGTGGCGATCGACACTGTCGCGCAGCGCGTTGGCCTGTTCTTCGTTGTAGCCGAAGGCGCGCGCCACGTCGCGCAGCGCCGAGCGCGCTCGGTACGTGATGACCGCGGCTACCTGGGCCGCGTGTCGCCGGTCGTAACGCTCGTAGACGTACTGGATCACCTCTTCGCGACGACCGGACTCGATGTCGACGTCGATGTCCGGGGGGCCGTCGCGCGCCGGGGATAAGAAGCGCTCGAAGAACAGGTTCAACTTCACGGCGTCGGCGTTCGTGATACCCAACGAGAAACAGACCGCCGAGTTCGCGGCCGAGCCGCGGCCCTGGCAGTAGATGTCGTTGCGACGACAGAACTCGGTGATGTCCCACACCGTGAGGAAGTAGCCGGCGAAGCCGAGGGTCTTGATGATGCCGAGCTCGTGGTCGATCTGGCGCCACGCGCCCGAGACCCGTTCGTCCTCGCGGGTGCCGTAACGCTTCGTCGCGCCCTCGGCGACGATCTCATCCAAATAGGACTGCTCGTCCATCCCCGCGGGCGTCGCGAAGGGCGGCAGGTTGGGCGCGACGAGACGAAGGTCGAAGGCCAACGCGGTGGCGAGTTCACCGGCCTGGTCGACGACCCCGGGCCAGCGCGCGAAGCGTCGGCGCTGTTCGGCGTCGCTGCGCAAGTGTGCGAGCGGGCTCGCGTTGAGCCACCCCTCCATCTCTTCGAGGCTCTGGCGCGCGCGAAGGGCCGAGAGCACGTTGGCGCGCGCGAACGCGTCGGGCGTGGCGTAGTGCACGTTGTTCGTCGCCACGAGTAGTACGTCGTGACGAACGGCCAGCTCGGCCAGGACGTCATTGCGCGCGACGTCGTCGGGCTCGCCGTGGTCCCAGATCTCGACCGCGACGTTGTCGCGACCGAAGGCGGCGCGCAGACGCTCGAGTTCACGCTGGGCGGCGCGAGGCCCCTTCTCCATGAGTGCGCGCGTCATGGCGCCCTTGCGACAACCGCTCAAGACGAGCCACTCGCGCGCGCAACCCGCGACCTCGTCGAGGCTGAAGCGCGGCGCGCCCTTTTCTCCGCGTCGCAGATGGGCCTCGCCGAGCATCGTCGAGAGCGCGCGATAGCCCTCGGGCGACCGCGCGAGCACGACCAGGTGCGCGCCCGAGGGATCGTGGACCCCGACGCGGTCGTCATCGGCGTCGATCGAGATCTCGGTCCCGAAGACCGTGGGCAGACCGAAGGCCCGGGCCGCCTCGGCGAAGCGCACGACGCCGTAGAACCCGTGGTGGTCGGTGAGCGCCAGTCCTGAGAGGCCGAGGCGAGCGCCTTCGGCGGCGAGCTCTTCGGGATCGCTCGCCCCGTCCAGGAAGCTGAAGCCCGAGTGGGCGTGGAGCTCTCCGTAGAGCGCCATCAGTCGTAGATCCCCGCGAGCCACCACCGGCTCGACTCGGCCGTGAGTAGTAGCGCCTGGCCCGACACGAGCAGGATCTGCACGTGGGCGCGGCGGCGATTGAGCGACCACCAGCGCTCGACCAGCGGCCACGGTCCCGCGTACCAGGTGACCTCGCGACGCAACTGGTGCGAGAACAGCAGCGTCGTGGGCGCCTCACTGAGAAATCCCCGCGCGCCCATGACCACCAGGTGGTCATGTTCGTCGCGCAGTTGCACCGCCACCGGACGGGTGAGCGTCGTGGCCGGCGACGGCGCGCGCATCTGGCCCGGCCACGGCGCGACGTCGCGGATGGCACTCTTCGGGGAGCCCCACGGCACCAGTGTGGCGCGGTCCTCGGGGCCCCGACCGCCGCGCAGTGACGCCACGACCACGGCGTCGGTGCCGAGACGACGGCGTACGCGGTGCACGGCCGCCTCGGCACGGTCATCGCCGGCCCCGCGTTGACCGAAGAAACCCAACTGCTCGTCGTGTGCGTCGTCCTCGCCGCGCAGCTGGCGAAGGCGCGTGGTGAGTTTGAGGTCGCGCTGGCCGTCGAGTTCAAACAGTTCGCCGCGCGCCACGCGCTGCAAGACCAACGCGTGCTTGTTGAAGCGTTCGGCGACGCGCGCGATGTCGAGGTCGGCGAAGGAACCGACCGTGTGCAGGCCGAGTCGTTGACAGGTCGTCGCGACGTCCTTTCGACCGAGCACCGAGAGCGGAAGCGAATGCCGAAACGACTCGGTCGCGCCCGGCTCGAGTACCAGAGCGCGCCGCGCGCACACCTCGGCGCAGAACAGTCCGTCGGCGATGCCGAGCGAGGGCTCGTGACCCGTGAGTTCCACGACCGTGGCGCGAACGTTCTCCATCACCGCTGCCTCGCCACCGAAGAACCGACTCGGTCCTCGAATGGGCAGTACGAACAGACCGAGGCGTACCGACTCGGTGAAGGGGCACAGGACGCTCAGCGCGTCAAAGAGCGCCAGGTGATCACGCAGCGTCGAGCCGTCGGGCGCCTCTTCGCACAGGGCCTCGATCCATATCGCGAGGAGGCGCTCCACTAGTTCGCCTCGCAGCGTCCTCTTCGATTGGGTAAGACCACCACGTGCTCGCCCGCGCGAATGGCTTCACCGCGTCCCGCGATGCGCACGGTGAGATAGCGCGCGTCGAGTCGCGACGACGTCGCCCACTGCGCGTTGGTGATGTCGAAGGAGAGGTCGGCCGGTAACGGCCACAGCGCGGCCGGTTCGCAGAGCACGATCAGCACCGTCCCTCGTTCGCGCACCCGGTCGACCAGTCGGCGCGCCGCGCCGTGGGACGCGCGCGACGGTGGTCGCACGATCAAGAGGTCCACGCCGTCGAGCAGGTCGGCCGCGGACTCGGCCCACGCACCGCGTGGACGCGGCACGAAGAGCACGCGACGAAGGTCCACGCCGAGGTCGGCGATCGCGACGACGCCTGGATCGTCCACTCCCACGACCGCGCTCCAGTGACCGCGCGCACTCGACTCGGTGAGGAGACTGAGCGCGAGGCTCAGTCCGCCCAGTCCCGGTTGGGCCTGCACGACGACCGTCGAACCACGGCGCAGTCCCCCATTAGGGACCAGCGATCCCCAGGGCTCGCCCAGGGGCAGCATCCGGCTCTTGGCGAGAGCGATCGGGCGAAGTGTCGCCACGAGATCTTCAGGCAGGGTAGGACGATTAGAGGAAAAAGCGAACATGTGTTCGTAAGATAGCCGGTTGTCGTGACAGGCGCCAATGGCGCGATTTCACGCAAGAATGGAGCCATGTGTGGTCGCGTCGCCCTGTTCACCCCGCCGGTCCGACTGGCCCGGCTCCTCGACGCCGTCCTGGCCGCGGGACTCGACCCGGACGACCAGCCCAGCTGGAACATCGGGCCGCAGCGGCGACTCTTCGCCGTCGCCGAACGCGACGAGGAACGTCTCATGGACGTCTACCGCTGGGGGTTGATTCCCAGTTGGTCCAAGGATCCCAAAATTGGCAATCGACTGTTCAACGCCCGCGGCGAGACCGTCGCGGAGAAGCCCTCCTTTCGCAGCGCGTTCGCCAAGCGGCCGTGCGTCATTCCTGTCGACGGCTTCTACGAATGGGACCACCGTCCCGGCCGCGTAAAGCAGGCGCACTTCTTCACGCGCTCCGACGGACAACCAATGCTCTTCGCCGGACTCTACGAGTACTGGCGCAGTCCCGAGGAACCGGCCGACGCCGAGATGACCAAGACCTGCACGATCATCACCGCGACACCGAATGAGGACATGGACGCGATACATGACCGCATGCCCGTGGTCCTCGAGCTCGACGACGTCGAGACCTGGATCAACGTGCGAGAGCACGAGCCCGAGGAGCGACTGCAACTGCTCGTGCCGGCGTCGAGTGGCACGCTCGTGCATCACGGCGTCAGTTCGGCGGTGGGTTCAGTGAAGAATGACGGACCGGAGTTGATCGAGTCGGTGGAGTCCGCGCCACTGTTCTGACTCACGGCAAGGCATTGGCTGACAGCGTCCCCTTAGAAGTGGAGATATTCCCACATTTTCTATTTGTGGGAATATCTCCACTTCGTGTATAGTGGGAATATTCCCACAAATAGGAGAACGCCATGCCAACTTTGACTGCTCGAAAGCTGCCAGACGTTGCCGCAGTGATTAAGGCCGCTCGCGAAGACGCAGGACTCCGTCAGGACGAACTCGCCGAGCGACTCGCCTTTTCTCGCGACTACATGATCGATCTCGAGTCCGGGCAGGGAAACGTCTACACGACACGACTCTTTCGCACTCTTCATGAACTGGGCATCACGATGACGCTGACGTATGGGGATCACGATGTCCGGACTTGACCTATTTCTCCACGAACAGTTCGTCGGAACTGTCGAGCCGGACCGGCGCAACAAATCCAGAGTTTCCCTGAACGTGGACCAGGGCTACCGCGAGGAGATCCGGCTCAGTGAGTCGTTCACGACTCTCACTGGGCGACGTCCTCCAGTCGAATCGGTGTCGAATTTTCTTGGGGGCTACGTTCCTGAGGGCAACCATCGCGAGGCCATGGCGGCAAAACGACGGATCGACAAAGACGACCTGTACGCCCTTCTCAGAGAATTCGGCGGGTCGATCGCCGGCGCAGTGACGTTGCGCCAGCCGCGCGAGACGAAACGGCACCGGGCCGACTACGAGCCACTTGACGATCAGTCGTTGGAGAAAAAACTGCAGCGCGCACTCGTCGACAGCGATCAGGCCATCGCAGACGACAGTCGCTCGGCGCTGCCCGGCTATCAACCCAAGGTACTCGTGGGACGATTCGACGGACAGTGGGCGTACCCGCACGGCCGGGCACATTCGACCTACATCCTCAAGCCACAGGTCCCGGCGAGACCGCGTCGCATCTTCGACGAGCACTACAGCCACTTGCTCACTCAGCACGTTGGTCTTTCGCGCTATTCGAGTGAGATCCATCAAGCGGGGCACACCACGTACCTGGCCATCGAACGCTTCGACCGGACCGTGATCAATGGTGACGTGCATCTCCATCATCAAGAGGATCTGGCCCAGGCACTGAATCTTGATTGGCGCGACACGGACACGAAATTCCAGTCACCCCAATGGCCGGACGACGCGAAGCGAGCCGCCGTGCGACGTATCGCCGAAGTGCTGGGCGCCGTCCCTGGTGGCGTTGCGGCGCATGAGCAGTGGCTTCGTCAACTGACCTTTCACATCGCGATTGGCAACAGCGACGCGCACGCAAAGAACGTCGCCCTCATGCACCTTCCGAAGGGCACTGAACTCTCTCAGGTCTATGACGCGTTGCCCAATATGTTCCAGCCAGACCTCGTGAAGTGGGATCTGGCTTTGGCCGTCAACGGTATCTTCGACCATCGGAGAGTTTGTACGGAGAGCATTCTCGCCGAAGCACATTCATGGGGAATGATCACGATGTCGCGAGCGTCGACGCTGGTCACTGAGACACTCATTGCTCTTCATGTCGCGATCCGAGATGTCGCTCCGACCTCGGAAATATCGCACGGATTGGTCGAGCATCTGCACTGGAACATCCGTCGGCTCCTCGATGGCGATGAGATCGGCGAACCAACATTGTGACTCGCACGACAGGAATCCGACTGACGCATCGTACGAATCATTTCTGAAAGGTGGGAAATCCAATGGACTTTCGCAGTTATTCCACGGGCGACCTTGATCATGTTCTCGCACTCTGCGTCGAAGAGGGTTGGCCGTCGTATCCGTCAGATCCATTTCGCGCGAACTCGGCATTCACGGCACCGGGAGTCGTATCGGTCATCGCTGAATCAGACGGCGAAGTCGTTGGCTTTGCGTACTGCCAGTCCGATGGAGCAATACAAGCCCACTTATCGCTTCTCGTCGTGGCTTCGAGTCGTCGCCGCGAAGGTATAGCTCGAGGACTGTTGGCCTTCGCGTTTACGCATATTGGCGCGGGTCGCATTGACCTGATTACCGATACCGCCGAGGACTTCTATCGATCATTGCCCCATAAACAGCACACGGGCTTTCGGCTATACCCGCAGAGTGATTAGTAAATGGTCGTCTGGCCCACAGACAGAATCGCTTCGGGAAAATCGACGTTCAATTCAGAAAAGCCGAAAACCCCGAGTGACCAGTGAGCCGAAGCTCACCCGCCCCTCGGGGTTCCCGAAGGCACATCACTCGCTGACCCGTGTCGGACAGGCCACCGCTTGACGGCTGGCACTTCACGTCATTGTCGTTACTGACCGCGGACCGAACTCCGCTGCCCGTTGGAGGAGTTCTGTTCCTCTTGCGAGGCCCCTCTCCCCTCCTGATCCGAATCCCCTCGCGGTTCTCCGTCTCATTCGACAGGTGCTACGTGAACTACGAGTGATACTGTGCCAGACCTTGCGAGTTGACGTCGGGTGAAATGGTGATATCAGGAACTTTTGCCCAAAAGTTGTCACGTTATCCACCGGTTTGTTCACACAGAGCACAACCTCGAACTTATTTAGGCTCATGTTTTCCACAGCCCGGTGGTCTCCCTAGCCGTGCTCCTGACTCCGAGTGAGCGTATTTGTCCCGGAGAATCACCGTGTTGGCGATGGTCATTCAGCTCCATCGGTAAGCGACGCCCTCGAAGGATTGCCTTAACCTCCGACCTATGCCCGATGCGCGCGCTCCGGCCGTCACGAATCGATTAATTCTTCGACGCACCCGACCGGTGTCGTGCGCGTTTCGTCAACGATCTTTGTCGCGCGAACTCGATCGTCGCATTCGATAGATGACGATCCTCTTCGCGCTGCTCACGTCACTCACCAACGCACTGGCCGTCACGTTGCAACACATTGCGAGCACGAGTGACAAAGAGAATTCATCCGGCTGGAAGTTCGTGAAGTATCTGCTGCGACATCCACTTTGGCTATTGGGTTGGATCGCTCTGGGTGGATCACTCGTCTTCCAAGCGTTGGCCCTGCACTTCGGACCACTCTCGTTAGTGCAACCGATTCTCGTGACCGAATTAATTCTCGCGCTCGTGCTTCGTCAGTTGTGGCTCCGCCAATCAATCCGTGGCGTCACGTGGTTGGCCGCATGTGTCACCGCCGCGGGACTCGTGATCTTTCTCGTGATGACGTCGCCGCATGGCGGATTGTTTCTGCCAGCGTCGTCGGCGTGGAAAGTCCCGTCGATCGTTTGTGTTGGCGCAGTCGCACTCCTCGTCGCTCTCGCCCAACGCGGCTCACCGGCCCGTCGAGCGGCGCTCTTCGCGAGTGCGACGGCGGTGATGTGGGCCTTGGAGGCAACGTTCATCAAGGCCACAACCGACAGCATCAGCGCCTTGGGCTTTGGTGGTGCGTTCACCCGATGGCCCATCTACGCCCTGGTCGTTGGCGGCATCGTCGGGCTGCTGTGCGAGCAGGCGGCGCTGCACGTCGGTCCTCTCAGCGTGTCGCAAACATTCATCGTGATCGTTGATCCAATTGTGAGCGTCGCCCTCGGAATCTGGCTGTACCGTGACCGACTACACCACGGTGCGCTGCATATCTCAATCGGCGTCGTTGCCTTCGCTGTGATGTGCGCTGGCGTCGTCGCCCTTACGCGAACGGCGCCGGCAACGATGAGTGCTGACGTGCACCACATCTAGCGATTACGTATCCCAGAGTCGCTCTGAATAAATCATCCGCCATGATCGACGTGCGACGGTCGCGCCCCAAACCGATGTAACGCACGCCAAACCCAACGCAAACGCCATGGGGAGCCACACGTCGTGGAGTGAGTACGTGGCCACGATGGCTCCGGCAACGTGCGACTCGCGATTTTGAATTGCGACGGCGACGCCCCACACGAGATACGCGACGAAAGTGAGCGTCAGCGACACCGACGTCAGCACACTTACTGTTCGCCCAAATCGAAGTGTCTCGGGCGGTAGTTTTACTCGGCGAGCGACGACGGCGACGCCAACAATGGTGAGTAGCCATCCGCCAATTGCCACGACCCACATGATGTTGCCCATGAGCGCGGCGAGTGCGGAGTGATCGCCAATAAACTGCCGACTCGGCCCCTCCGGGCGCGAACCGTCCGTGAGGTATTGCTGGGCGATGCGCATGGCCACGAGTACAACGACGGCAACGACCGGCACCCAGGTGAGAAGGTACATCGAGCGACGATTCTGACTCTTCTCACGAACGATGCCGTAACGCAGGACTCCCAATCCGACAATTAAGACGAGCAGCGTCAATGAGAAGAGAGCGTCCATGAACATGGTGGCACTCCCGATAATCCATGTGGAGGTGGAAATCGATGGGTGGACCCAGTGAACACCGGGCTCGGACACAACTCTGGCTCGTAAGAGCGTCAATTGGAATGGATAGCCGCTCTCGACCGCACCGGAACTCGAATACAGAGTGAATCTCCCGATGATGTACGACAGGAACGGCACAATCGCCAACCATGGCAACGTTCCCGTCGCGACTGAGGTTCTCGTTCGGCTCGCGAGGAGTCCGAAGGTTCGCGGCATGCCTCGAGCTTGAAAACGAGAACGCAGGGCATCACGGAGCAAACCGATGGCGATCCTTGTTTCGGAGCGACCTTCGTTTTTGAGATCGTCAATCACCGCGCGCATCTCATCGCCGTAGCGCTCACTCCACCACTTCGGATAACAGCGCAGTGCGAGTTCGACGAGTGAATTTGCCACGCTCAGCCGATCTCTCCGAGGCGCCGTAGGCCGATCGTCGCGACTTTCATGGCGCTTTGCAGGCGTTCCGTCAGTACTGCTGAACCCGCACCAGTGATGCGATACGGTCGACGACGATCGTTCATCGGTAACGCCGCGACGAGTCCCTCCTCTTCGAGTCGCACCAGCACGCCGTAGAGGGTGCCCGGACCGAAGACCGTGCCGGTCATCTCTTCGATGTCCTTGATGATCGCGTAGCCGTGCTTCGCACCGCCGGTCAGACTCGTCAGCACGAGAATCGTCGGGTCCTGCGTACGACCGAGTCGCTTCGATTCCACCGTCACCACCTCTCCGCAAAAATGATACTACTACGGAATTCGTAGTAGTGAGCCCTTTGGCGAGTCACGACGTGTGGTCAGGCGTTCGCGCTCGAGTCGGGCGTGAGTCGAGACGCGTACCTAGAGTCGAAAGTCACATTTCTTCTGTCACAACTGACTGATTCCGACACTGAATTATCACGGCATTGCGTGAATGTTTTGAACGAGTGACAGTAAAATATTCCCGTGCCTCAGGTTTGGCTAACGTTGTCCGCACTGGATTTCTCGTGTCGTTGTAGTGGTGACACGAGTCAAGAACTTCGTGCAATTAAAATGGAGGCTCACGACATTTCTTCATTGGCCCCGCGTGAGTGAATCGACGACACCGGAGCCGGGCCGCAAGAGTCCGCGACGGCGTTTCTGGATAGCCATCGCCGTCGGCGTCGTCACGATTGGGTTCTTGGGGTCATACTTCGGCGCGAAGAATTTTGCCCAGGGTGAGGTGCAGCGGACTCGACAGAATCTCCAGACATCGTCGGTCGAGATCGCGTCCGCGCTCAACCTCGCAATTCAACACGAACAGGACCTGGCAATCAGCGCCGGTGCATTCATGGTCGAGAATCCCAACGCCTCGGAGTCGAGCTTCATTCGCTGGGTGAGTAACGTCGACGCTTTCCAGCGCTACCCGGAGATCCTCTCTGTCGCCGAAGTCGACGTCGTTCGACCCTCGCAACTAAAGGCCTTCGCGGCTCGAGCGACAATCAATGCGAAGGAATCGAAAGCACCCGTTCAGACCTTCACCCTCATTCCAGCTGGTCGACGACCGTTCTACTGCTTGGCTGACGTCGATTCCGCTCGATCGGATTTACCGCAGATTCCGATTGGCCTCGACCTTTGCGACTCGTCACTGGGACCACAATTTCTCCAGGCGGCCGCTTCCGGACAGCCCACCTACGCCCCCGACAGTCTGGGCGGTCCGGCCGCCTTGGCCGTGGGTACGCCGCTCTATCGCAACGGCAGCCACCCGGACACCGCCGCTGCCCGTCGAGCCAACCTCATTGGATTCACCGGCACCGAAATTCTGCCGAAGACGATCTTGACCACGGCACTGCTGGGTCACCCCGACACGGCGGTCGCCTTTCGCTACGAACGAAGTGGGACGGGCGAAACCTTCGTGGCCGGAAGTCACCCGAGGAACGCATTCTCGGCAACGGTGAACCTTCACAACGGTTGGCATGTCGAAGTCTTCACGGCTGCCGTTGCCGGAGGCGCTTTCGGTCAAGGCGGCTCCACGCTGTTCTTTCTCGGTGGTGCCCTTCTCAGCCTGTTGCTCGCACTGCTGATCTACGTCCTCGGCACGAGTCGATCGAGCGCCATGCAACTCGTGAAAGAGCGGACCGATGAACTGCAACATCAGGCGCTGCACGACTCACTCACCGGGCTTCCCAACCGTGCTCTGATCCTCGACCGCATCGACCGCATGCTCGCGCGCTCGCGGCGTGAGCATACCGAGGTCGCCGCGCTCTTTCTGGACCTCGACAACTTCAAGGACATCAACGACACGCTGGGCCACCGCGCGGGCGACGAGTTGCTGGTCAGCGTCGGCGTTCGACTGATGAGTGCGGTACGCGCGAACGACACGGTCGGTCGACTCGGAGGCGACGAATTCGTCGTCCTCGCCGACGGTGTCTCCTTGGAGGCCGGCGTGGACATGGTGGCCGAACGTCTCCTCGACGTCATGGCGACGCCGTTCATCATTTCCGCCAGCAAAGTGCCGCTCAACGTTTCGGCCAGTATCGGCATCGCCGAAGGAGACCGAGCGACGCCCGAGGCCTTGCTCCAGGACGCCGATATCGCGCTCTACCAGGCCAAGGCGGCCGGGAAACAGAGGGCCGTGAAGTTCATTCCGTCGATGCAGGAATCAGTCGACCACCACCGACGCCTTGAAGTCGACCTCCAGGGCGCCCTCGAAGGCGACCAGTTCTTCTTGATGTACCAGCCGACCGTCGACCTGGCGACCGGAGCCTTCACCGGCGTCGAAGCTCTGCTTCGCTGGAGGCATCCTGATCGTGGTGTCGTCCAGCCCGACGATTTCATCCCCGCGCTCGAGTCATCCGGGCTCATCATCCCCGTCGGTGCGTGGGTCCTGCACGAAGCGTGCCGACAAGGCGCACTGTGGCTGGGCCGAGGCCACCGATTCACGGTCTCGGTCAACATATCGGCGAAACAGCTCGAACGCGACCAACTCGTCACCGACGTCCGAGAAGCGATCTCGATCAGCGGCTTCGACTCGACCAAGCTCATCCTGGAACTCACCGAGACCGCGCTGATGCACGACTCCGGAGCAACGCTGTCTCGTCTGATGCTGTTGAAGGCCCTCGGTGTGCGCGTCGCCATCGACGACTTCGGCACGGGCTACTCGTCCCTCGCCTACTTGCGTCAGTTCCCCATTGACATCTTGAAGATCGATCGCTCCTTCGTGTCCGGTATCGGCGATTCGAAGGCGTCCGAAGCGCTCGTGCACACACTCGTGCAGCTCGGTAAGGTCCTCGGCATTGAAACGATCGCCGAAGGCGTCGAGACGAACGACCAGCGCTCGCGCCTCGAGACCGAACACGTCGATACCGGTCAGGGCTTTTTGTTCGCGCGCCCGCTCGCCGTCGACGACCTCGATCGACTCCTGCTCGATTCCGCCGGTAAACCCGAGTGGCTCAGCGTCACCCTGCCCCGGGACGATTCGTAATTCACTCCTGATCCTCGGTCGGTGACGTCACATTCGTCACTGATCCGGTGACCTATACAGTGGCCAACGAATGCGATAAAGGGGAACACGGTGCCAAAGAGCGCTCCAAAGGAAGAATCGGCGTCGAGCAAGATCACGAAGCGCGCACAAGAGTTCGGCGATTGGCGCGGTGAGACGCTCGCGCGACTGCGTCAACTCATCCTCGACGCCGACCCTGAAATGGAAGAGGAATGGAAGTGGGTGAAACCCACCAGTCCGGGCGTCCCCGTCTGGAGCCACGACGGAGGCGTATGCACCGGCGAGGTGTACAAAGCGGTCGTGAAGCTCACGTTCTTTCGTGGAGCGTCAGTGAAGGACCCGAAGCAGCTCTTCAACTCGAGTCTGGAAGGAAACGTCCGACGTGCGATCGATGTTCACGAAGGCGACAAGGTCAATGAAGCGGCGTTCAAGCAACTCATTCGTGCCGCCGTCGCAGCGAACAAAGCGGCCCTCGCCGAACGGTCCGCCAAGAAGAAATAGCCCACCATTGGCACCAATGATCGAATTGGGGAACGTTGTGCGCAGTGGTACGTTTTCTTCGAATTACTTGCCAATGAACAGGTGAACATTTGACCCAGCCATCGGTCGCAGAATCTCGCGACATCAATGCACCCGCAACTCGAATCTTCTCCATTTTGTCCAATCCTGCGTTACAACCGGAAGTGGATGGAACCGGAATGTTGCGAAGCGCGGTTGACAACGCGGTCATCACCAAAGTGGGCGACGTGTTCTTCATTGAAATGACCCACTGGGATAGGGGCGATTACGTCATGGAGAATCGTGTTGTCGAGTTCGAACAAGATCGTCGCATCGCGTGGGAACCCGTCGCGCAGACCAGTGAGAATCACGATTTTGATTCGGACTCTGACCATCTCGAGCCGCGCCAATGGGGATGGCAACTGGAGCCGTTGAGTGAAGAAAGTACTCGAGTGACTGAGTTTTTCGATGGTAGTCGTCTATCGGAAGGTCTTAGAAGCTTCATCAAAGACGGGGAGTTTTGGCGATCCGCGATGGTGACCAGTTTGGACAATTTGGAGAGAATGGCGACCCAGTCCGACGGAGCACATCGAGAATCTCCCCAATCCGAAACCGCGTCACAGTTCTCGGAACTGTTTCGCTGACCGGCTGAAGCCGCCCGGTGAATCGAACTGAAACATTGCGGCTACCTCAATTCCAGACAACGCTCTTGTAGGCGCAGTCCATAGTTTGGGTTGAAGGCCACTTCGTGGAAGTGAGGGGACTTCACTTTCGCGCTCGATGTCCTCTTTTTGCGGGGTTCGGTGGGGCGATACGCCTATCGATTACGCCTCATCTGGAGCCGCGCGAATTGGACGAATCGCCGCTGCATTAGTCATTGACCAACCCTTGACCGAGACTGGATCTACGCACCGACGTCTCACATGTTTGACAGTTAGCGACGCCAGAAAAAAAGATGCGTCCCTCCACTCGGGCTCGGTACCTTCTCCAAGAAAAAACGGTCGACAAGATCGTCAGGACTGTCCCACAGTCTCTCGCCGCGACCAAGCTCGATGGGCGCAACCGCGAAATGCATCTGGTCGATGAGATCAGCGTCGAGAAACTCGCGCACCGTGGCGACGCCACCACCGAGGCGCACGTCTTTGCCATCTGCCGCTTCGCACGCCTGCGCGAGTGCGTCCTGTGGCAACGCATCGAGGAAATGGAACGTGGTGTCCCCCAAAGTTATTGAAGGCCGCACATGATGCGTGAGTACGAACACCGGCGTATGGAACGGCGTGTCGTCGCCCCACCACCCTTCCCAGTCAAGGTTTTCCCACGGTCCGCGCTGGGGGCCAAACTTATTGCGCCCCATGATTTCGGCACCGATGTTCCGGGTGAAGTCGCGAGTGCAGTAGTCGTCGATACCGTAGGTTCCTCCCGGATCGGTTCGATTGACCCAGTGCGCGGTCGCTCCCGCCCAGGAAAAGAGTTCGGCAGGATTCGCGTGACCGAATGGGTGCTCGAGACTTTGCCCCGCACCGGAGCCGTAGCCATCGCTCGACACCATGAAATTGTGTACTCGGACCGCCTGCGTCATTAGATGCCTTCCTGATTACGCAACAACTTGTGAAGTCTCACCACAATCTAATGGGAGCTGTCCAACTCATGGGGTCAAAGCCTTCGTGGTGGAGGTGATGGGATTCGAACCCACTGCCTCTACATTGCGAACGTAGCGCTCTACCAATTGAGCTACACCCCCGAAGAGGGTTCTACTTTAGCCCAACGCTCGGCGCGGCTGGGATTGACGCTGCCACCCGTCGTCCTCATCATCCGCTTCGTACTCGGACTCGAATTCGTCTTCGTAGCGAGGTGTGACCGCGTCGTAGAGCCGCTGGACCGACGCCAGTTTGCGTGGTTGGGGCAGACGAAGCGGTAGCGACGATTCGTTCAACAAACCCTGGGAGACGGCGTAGAGCGCGAGCGCGACGTAGGACACGACGCAGACCCACGAGGCGACGGCCAAGTCCATGATCAACGAGTAACTCACCGTAAAGGCGAGGATCGACAACACCACTGATGCGATTACGAGACGCACGAACATCATCTGTCGGCGTGACTTCATTGTCCGTTGACGAATCGGTGCGTCGTAACTACGACGAACCGTCGTTTCGTTGGGCACCGACGAGTAGGCCGTGGCGTAGCGGTTCATCGATTCACGTTCGTTGTTCGGCTGATCGTCGTACTCGTAGTCCTCGCTCCACTCGTCCCACGAACTTCGTGACTCGAGCGAGCGGTACGTGTCGTCAGCGTGAACGACGGTCAGTCGAGAGCGTCGTGCGTGCCCCTGGAGAGCGGATTCTGTGTCGTCGGGCTGGTCTAGGCGGTGGGCCGGGTTGACGGCGTACTCCTGGCGGCTCAGGACCTCGTGTTCGGCGTGGAACGACAGGATCGAGCGTTCGGCACCGCCGTCACGGAGCCGTCGAATCGCCACGGGCGCCAAAAGCGCCACCCAGAAAAGGGCGAGGACTATTAGAAGCATCCGACATACCCCGCGACACGCCACCTTGACATTGCTGTCAAAGTTACAAGCGTTTTAAGGCTTTTTGGTGGATGTCACGCCTCGTGGAGCCCGCACTCTTCCTTGTCCGCACCGACCCAGCGACCCGACCTGCGGTCGCCCGGCACGAGTGGTTTCTCGGTCATCGCGGCACACCCAATCGACGCGTAACCCTCGGCCCAGAGGGGGTGCTCGGGGAGATCATTCGACGCCAGGTAGTACGCGACGTCGTCGTCGGTCCACGTGGCGAGTGGGTTCACCTTCACGAGGTTGAATTTCTCATCCCACATCAGGGTTTTCATGTTCGTTCTCGACGGCGCGTCAACCCGTTTCACCGACGTAATCCACGCCGATTTTCCCGCGACGGCCCGACCGAGCGGCTCGACTTTTCGTAGTTCACAGCATCGTTCGGTGTCACAGGGCCACGCGTCCGCGTCACGACCTGGTGTCGTTCGCGTCATAGTGAGCGACCAATCGCGTTCGATTCGCGACGCGAATTCGAGCGTCTCGGCGAAGTGTCCGCCCGTGTCCAAAAAGATGATTTCAGAATTGGGACGAAGTTGATGAACCATGTGCAGCAACGCGACGTCTTCGAACGAGCACGCCATCGCGACGTCGTCGTTGAACCTTTCGAAGGTCCATTCGAGAATCTTGATCGGTGTCGAACGCTCAAAACTCTCGTTCACCGATTCGAGTTCATCGAGGAGGTCACCGGTCGGCGTCATCAGGGTCATTTGCGCAACTGCCTCACATTCTCGAGTGTTTTACTAGGATATACGGAGACCTCACGGACTATGACGACGACACCCTTGCGCACCTCCACGACCACCGACCACCTGGACCTGCTGGAGTCCCACGCCATTTTCATCTTCCGAGAGGTGGTCGCAGAATGCGAACGCCCGGTCCTGCTCTTTTCCGGTGGCAAGGACTCCGCGGTGCTGCTGCACCTGGCCGTGAAGGCTTTCGCGCCCCAGCAACTGCCGTTTCCGGTCATGCACATCGACACCGGCCAGAACTTCCCGGAGGTCATCGAGTTTCGCGACGCGACGGTCGAGCGCGTCGGCGCGAGGCTCGTGGTGGCCAAGGTGCAAGACACGATTGACCAGGGCAAGGTCCAAGACCCCGGCGCCATGGGTTCACGCAACCGACTGCAGACGGTGACCTTGCTCGACGCCATCAACGACAATAACTTCGACGCCGCCTTTGGCGGTGCGCGTCGCGACGAGGACAAGGCCCGCGCCAAGGAGCGCATCCTGTCGTTCCGTGACACGTTCGGTCAATGGGACCCGCGCAAGCAGCGCCCGGAACTGTGGCAGATCTACCAGGGCAAGGTAAATCCCGGCGAGAGTGTGCGCGCCTTCCCCCTGTCGGACTGGACCGAACTCGACGTGTGGCAGTACATCCATCGCGAGCGGATGGCGCTGCCGGAGATCTACTTCGCCCACGAACGCGACGTCGTCATGCGCGACGGAATGTACCTCGCGATCGGTCCGTTCGTCGAGCCGCGCGCCGACGAGAACGTCCAACGCCTCTCGGTGCGCTTTCGCACCGTCGGCGACGCCAACTGCACCGGCGCCGTCATCTCGCGCGCGGGCACGCTTGAGGCGATCATTAACGAAGTGGCGCTCGCCAACGTCTCGGAACGTGGAGCGACGCGCGCCGACGATAAGTTCTCCGAAACCGCCATGGAAGACCGAAAGCGCGAAGGGTACTTCTAGTCGTGCAACTCGCCACCAAGGATCTCTTGCGCCTCGCGACGATCGGTTCAGTCGACGACGGGAAATCAACGTTGATCGGTCGAATTCTCGTCGACACGCGCCAACTCTTCGATGACCAACTCGACGCCGTCGCTGAAGCGTCAGAGAAGCGCGGCGTTGGTGACCTCGACCTCAGTTTCGTCACCGACGGACTGCGCGCGGAACGCGAACAGGGCATCACGATCGACGTGGCCTATCGCTACGCCACGTCACCGACGCGCAAGTTCATCATCGCGGACTGCCCGGGCCACGTGCAGTACACCGGCAACATGGCGACCGGCGCTTCAACTGCCGACCTCGCCCTCGTCGTGCTCGACGTCGCCTGCGGACTCAAGGAACAGACTCGTCGACACCTCTGCATCGCGGCACTGCTCGGCGTGCGTTCCATCATCGTCGCGGTCAACAAGATGGACGCCGTCGACTGGTCCAAGTTGGCCTTCGACCGCGTGGTCGACGAGATTCAAGCCCTCGCGCGCGACCTCGATTTCACGTCGGTCTCGATCATCCCGGTCTCGGCGCTCCTCGGCGACAACGTCGTCGAGAGCTCGGTCCACTTCCCCTGGTACGACGGTCCGACCGTCCTCGAAGCACTCGAGAGTTCCGAAGCCGGTGCCTGGGAGCACACGACGACGCGCGGCGCGCGCCTGCCGATCCAATGGGTCCTACGTCAATCGGGCGGCGGTCGCACCTACGCCGGAATGGTGAACGGCGATACGTTCAATGTCGGCGACCGCGTCACGTTGCTGCCGGCCAACATCGAGACGACGATCACCGCGATGAACTTTGGCGGTGAGGAGATCAGCGAAGCGACCGTCGGCTTGGCCGCTGACCTCGCGTTGGCCGACGAGACGAACGCCGGACGCGGCGACTTGATCGCCACGGCACCACTTCCGTCAGTCGTGAATGAACTGAAGACGACGATTTGCTGGTTCGGCGAGAAGCCGCTCCAGATCGGTCAGCGTCTCAAGATGAAGCACACTTCCAAGGTCACACCGGTGCGCGTCAAATTGATCAATGGTGTGATCGATATCGAAAAGCTCGACATCGACGAATCAACGTCGCTCAACACCAACGACATCGGATTGGCGACGCTGCAGACCGCCGACCTCTTGGTCGTCGATGATTACCGCACGAATCGGGTCACGGGCAGCTTTGTCCTCATTGACGATGCGACCAACGCCACGGTCGCTGCCGGCATGGTCGGACACGCGAGTTTTCTCTAAAATTTAAAATTGCACCAGCATCGCGATCAGCGCCACGGCGATGAGGGCGAGCAGGATGTCAATCGACTTCACGAACGCTCGGCCACTTTCGCGCGGCGCCACGCCGTCGCGCGCGATCACCTTGGCGAGCGCGCGCTCCTGTGGCAACGTCCTCGCTTCGAGATGACCGGCAATCGCCAGGTAGCAAAGTATCCCCACGCCAATCCACGGCCTGGAGAGCGACACGGACTTATCGCCGCTCAGCGACATGATCAGTCCCGTAATCGGCAACACGTGCACCACGCGCACCGCCCAATTACGTCGATCGGGGAATCGTTTGCGCTGAACCGACTCATCGGCGCCGCTCGCGATCGCCTGGGCCGAAGCGCGCATCACGATGAACACGATCAGCGTGTCGACGGCGGCAAGTATGTGAATGAGAAAGACCAAGTCGTAAGTGATCGAGGTGGCGATCATGTTTCCTCCAGTAGTTCGGTTGCTGCGCGGTAGGGGTCGGTCGTGCCCGCCAGCAACGAATCGATCTGTCCTTCGTAGGTGTCACCGTGCGCGAGCGCACCGATACGTGACCGGACCATCGCCGAAAGGACCTTGTCGAGTTCGACGCGCAGTCGAGCTCGTCGACGAACGTCCTTCTCCCCACTGTCGACGAACGTCCGATGCTTCACGACGGCGTCCCACAGTTCGCCCACCCCCGCGCCGTCGGTCGCCACGGTCTCGAGAATTGGAGGTCGCCAATCGTGCGTGGCGCCGAGCTCGAGCATCTGATCGAGATCGCGTCGCGTCTCGCGAACACCAGGACGATCGACTTTGTTGATGACGAAGATATCGGCGACCTCGAGCAACCCGGCTTTATTGGCCTGCATCGCGTCGCCCCAGCCGGGATTCACCACGACGATCGTGGTGTCGGCTGCCGAGGCGATCTCCACCTCCATCTGACCGACACCGACGGTCTCGACGAGGGCCAGTCGAAAGTTCGCGGCGCCGAGTACTCGAACGGCGTCGGGCACCGCTAGCGAGAGTCCGCCGAGATGCCCGCGCGTGGCCATGGAGCGAATGAAGACGTGCTCATTGGTCGCGTGACCTTGCATGCGGATCCGGTCCCCGAGGATGGCCCCGCCGGTGAAGGGAGAACTCGGATCGACACAGAGCACGCTCACCTGATCGAATTCGTCGGCGCCATCGAAAGAGCCACGATCGAGCACCACGTTGATCAACTGATCCGTCAACGTCGATTTCCCCGCACCGGGTGGTCCGGTGATGCCCACGACGTACGGGGCGTTCGCACGATAGGCCAGCGCCGCGGTCGCCAACTGCGCTGGTCCCCCGGACTCGACAAAGGTCAGCAGGCGCGCGAGCGCGGTGCGCGATCCCTCACGGGCCTGTTCGACCAGTTCGGTCGGATCACTTGAGATCACGAGAACCGTTCGATGTTGGCGCCGAGATGCCTCAGGCGACCGGGGAAGTCGTCGTAGCCGCGGTCCATGTGTTCGAGTCCCGAGACCGTCGTCTCGCCTTCGGCGACGAGTCCGGCCAGGATCAACGCCGCCGCGGCCCGGATATCACTCGCGTGCACCGAAGTCCCCGTGAGATGATCGACGCCGCGGATCATCGCGTGATGGCCCTCGGTCGTGATGCTCGCGCCGAGACGCACGAGTTCGTCGACGTAGCGAAAGCGACCCACGAACAGGTTCTCGGTGACGACCGAGACGCCGTCGGCCACGCTCAGCATCGTCGTGATCAGTGGTTTGTAATCGGTCGCGACTCCCGGATACGGCAGCGTCGCGACGTCACAGGCCCGCAATTTTCGCGGTCCCCGCGCGGCAACGCCCGGTCCGCGCACGTCCACCACGCCGCCCATTGCCTCAATCTTTCGCAGCAGCATTTCCATGTGCCCGGGATGCGCGTCGACCACGCGAACCTCGCCGCCGGTGATGAGCCCCGAGGCCAAATACGTCGCGCTGACTACGCGGTCGGTCACGACATCGTGTCGGGCCGGCTGCAACTCCGCGACGCCGTCGATGGTGAGTCGCGACGTGCCCAGACCTTCAATTCGCGCCCCCATGGCGATGAGCTGTTTGCCGAGGTCCTCCACTTCAGGCTCGCGCGCGGCGTTGTCAATGACCGAGCGGCCTTCGGCCAATGCGCAGGCCATCAGCAAATTGTCAGTCGCGGTGTGACTCGGGTATTCGAGCGTGATGCGCGCCGCGCGCAGTCGTGGTCGATCAATCGCGGCGCGAATGGAGTTGCGATCGTTGTGGAACGTCGCGCCCATGGCCGTGAGACTGTCGGTATGGAAATTAATCGGACGTTGACCAAAGTCATCGCCACCCGGCAGAGCCATGTCCGCGCGACCGCAGCGCGCGAGCAGTGGTCCAAGGATGACAATCGACGCACGCATCGCCTCGAATAATCGCGCCGGCGCGACGGGATTTATGTCCTCGCATTCCGGTACGACGATCGTGAGTTCGTGATCAGCCGGACGTGACACCGCGCAACCCAACGCCTCGAGTAGCTCCCCCATCATGGCGACGTCGGTGATGTTTGGAACGTTGGTCAGCTGGTGCTCACCCGAAGCGAGCAGGCAGGCCGCCATCTCCTTCAGGACCGCGTTTTTAGCTCCAAAGGCTTGTACGTCACCCTCGAGTGCTCCGGCGGCCTTGACGACGAGGTTTGTCACCTTACAAGTATTGCCGGTCAAGGGAAATGGCTCGGGACGAGGCGAAGAGGGCGCTCCCGATACACTCGGCGTCGTGCTCCAACCGTACCAACCAGACCGAAATATCGCGCTCGAATTGATTCGCGTCACCGAAGCCGCCGCCATTGCCGCCGCACGGTGGTCGGGGCGTGGCGACAAGAACGCGGCCGACGGCGCCGCGGTCGACGCGATGCGTTTCGTGCTCGGTGGAGTGGCGATGGACGGCATCGTCGTCATTGGCGAGGGTGAGAAAGACGACGCACCGATGCTCTACAACGGCGAACAGATCGGCGATGGTCGTCCACCACTCGTCGACATCGCGGTCGACCCAGTCGACGGAACGACGCTGACCGCGATGGGTCGCAACGGCGCCCTGTCGGTGATTGCGTTGTCGGAGCGCGGGACGATGTTCAACCCAGGACCGTGCGTCTATATGAACAAGATCGCGGTCGGGCCCCGCGCTCGCGGCTCGGTCGATATCAACGCCTCGGCGACGGACAACCTCGCCGAACTCTCGAAGCGATTGAAGAAACCGATTCCCGAACTCGGCGTCGTCATTCTCGATCGCCCGCGCCACGACGCTCTGCTCGAAGAAGTTCGTGAAGCCGGCGCTCGCGTGCTCTCGATTTCCGACGGTGACGTGGCGGGCGCCATCGCCACCGGTTGGCCGAACTCCGGTGCCGACATCTTGATTGGCATCGGCGGCACGCCGGAAGGCGTGATCGCCGCGGCCGCGCTGAAGGGTCTCGGCGGCGAAATCCAGGGCATGCTGATCGCGCGTAGCGATGAAGAACGACGTGCGGCCGAGGCGCTGGGATATGACTTCACGCGGGTACTGACGACCGACGATCTGGTCGCCAGCGACAACTGTTTCTTCTCAGCGACGGCGATCACCGACGGCGACTTCTTGCGCGGTGTGCGATTCCACGACTTCGGCGCGACCACGCAATCGATGGTCGTGCGCTCGCGCTCGGGCACGGTGAGAACGATCGAGACGTTCCATCGACGCAACAAACTCGAAGAATTCACCTCCGCGGGCTTCTGACACTTGTTCGATTGTTCACGAAGCGCGATTGCGTAGGGATTCACGCACCTTGTCCGATTGCACACGAGGCCCCGTCGTCGTAAGGTCCGCAGTAGAGCCTGTCCGGCTCTGATTGATCGTCATCACTCAAGGAGGTCGTCGTGCAGGTTTCGAATCTCTTAGCGAACAAGAACCAGGATGTGGCCACGATTTCCCAGGAACGCACCGTGAACGACGCGCTTGTCCTTTTGAAGGAGCGCGGCATCGGCGCCCTCGTCGTCACCGGTCCCACCCCGCCATTGGTGGGCATCTTCAGCGAACGCGACGCCGTGCGAGCTCTCGCGACCAATGGCGCCAAGACGCTCGAGACGCCGGTCGCCGAACTCATGTCGACCGACGTCCAGACCTGTGACGAGACCACGACGGTGACCGAGTTGATGGGACTCATGACCGAGCGACGAATACGCCATCTGCCGGTCGTTCACGAAGGTCACCTCGTCGGCATGATCTCGATCGGCGACGTCGTGAAGGCGCGTTTCGATGAACTGGAACACGACAAGAAGGACCTGCTGGACTACGTATCAGCGCGCTAGTTGCGACAGCGATCGCCGCCCACCGATTAGTCGGTCGCGAGTTTGACGGCCTTTCGAAACTTGAACCGCTCGGCGAGCCAACAGACCAGTGGAAACAGTCCGACGGTTGAGATCATCCATCCGACGTAGTGAAGAGCATTCCCGACCGGCGCGAACATCAACGCCAAACCGACGATGTAAAAGCCCCACGTAATCCGCTTCCAGATTTGAGCTCGCCCGTATTGCTCAGCAATCACCTCGCCGTACGTAGCCCGGTCCGCGTATTTGGCACCCCAGCGATTGGCGCCGCTCCTTTCGATCTGGTCAACGATGCGCATTACGACCTCGCTGCACTAAGTCGAAGTTCGGCGCGATCGAGTGCGGCCTTCGCCATCAAACTCGTGGCAGTGTCGTGTTCGTTGTGATTGTCGCCAGCGATCGCGGCTTCCGCTGACTCCTTCGCAGTTTGCGCGCGCGCCACGTCGATCTCCTCGACGTTCTCGGCAATGCCGGCGAGGACCGTCGCGAGCGTTTCGCCCTCATCGCCGGGGCCGACCTGGAAGAATCCTCCGTGCACCGCAATGGCGATCTCGCCCTCGGTCGTGCCCACGCGAACCACGCTCGCCACGACGTCGCCCACCATTTCCATGTGCTCCGGCAGCACCGTGAACCAGCCCTCGGACGAACGCGCAACGAGCGCCGTCGCCTCACCAACCCACAACGGCGCCTCGGGCGTCACGATTTCAACCTTCAGTGTGGCCACATCTATTCCTTCTGGAGTTCGGCGGCCTTGCGCTCGACGTCCGAAGCTCCTCCGACGTTCAAGAACGCCTGCTCCGGGAACGCGTCGAGGTCGCCCTTCACCAAGTGCTCGAAGGACTCAATTGTCTCTTGCACTGGTACGTTGATGCCGTCGATTCCGGTGAAGACCTTCGACACGAACATCGGCTGGGAGAGGAAGCGCTGGATCTTGCGAGCGCGCGTCACCGTGATGCGGTCCTCTTCGGACAGTTCGTCCAGTCCGAGGATCGCGATGATGTCCTGCAGCTCCTTGTTACGCTGCAAGATCTGCTGAGTCTGGCGAGCGACGGCGTAGTGACGCTCCCCCACGATCTCCGGTGCCAGGATGTTCGACGTCGACGTCAACGGGTCAACCGCCGGGTAGATTCCGAGCGCCGCGATCTGACGACTGAGTTCCGTCGTCGCGTCGAGGTGCGTGAAGGTCGTGAATGGCGCGGGGTCGGTGTAGTCGTCGGCCGGTACGTAGACGGCCTGCAGCGACGTAATCGAGCGGCCGCGCGTCGAGGTGATGCGCTCTTGCAGTTCGCCCATCTCGTCCGCCAACGTCGGCTGGTATCCCACCGCACTCGGCATGCGCCCGAGCAGCGTCGAGACCTCGGAGCCGGCCTGCACGAAGCGAAAGATGTTGTCGACGAACAAGAGGACGTCTTGGTTCTTCACGTCACGGAAGTACTCGGCCATCGTGAGGGCCGCCAGCGCGACGCGAAGACGCACGCCCGGCGGTTCGTCCATCTGACCGTAGACGAGGGCGGTCTTTTCGATGACGCCCGATTCGCGCATCTCGAGCAACAGGTCCGTACCTTCGCGAGTGCGCTCGCCAACCCCGGCGAAGACCGAGACACCCTCGTGGAGTTCGGCCACGCGACGGATCATCTCCATGATGAGGACCGTCTTGCCAACGCCCGCTCCACCGAACAGCCCGATCTTGCCACCCTGGACGTACGGGGCGAGAAGGTCAACGACCTTGATGCCGGTTTCGAACATCGTGGCGTGCGGCTCGAGTTGGTCGAAGGCCGGCGCGCTGCGGTGAATCTCCCAGTAGTCCTCGACCGGTCCGATGTCGTCGGTGTCGAGCGACTCGCCGATGACGTTGAAGACGTGTCCGAGAACGGCGTCACCGACGGGCACGGTGATGCCGCGTCCCGTCTGGCGCACGACGGCGCCACGCACGAGTCCGTCGGTCGGCTTCATGCACACGCAACGAACTCGGCCTTCGCCGATCTGTTGGGCGACTTCGCCGGTCACCGTGATCGTCTCGCCATCGATGACGATGTCGACCTCGACGGCGTGGTTGATCTCGGGCAACGAGTGCGGCGGGAACTCCACGTCCACGACCGGTCCGGCGATGGCGACGACGCGCCCCGTCTCGAAGGTGGTCTTTTCTGGAGCGATGGTCATTTGTCTCTCACTTTCCCGAGCGGAGCGCTTCGGCGCCGCCCACGATTTCCATGATTTCGGTGGTGATCGAGTCCTGACGGGCCCGGTTCATGATGCGACTGAGGTTCTGTCCGAGTTCATCGGCGTTGTCAGTGGCGGCCGCCATGGCGCGCTGCTGGCTGACGTGAAAGGACGCCGCGCCCTCTAAGAGCGCGGAAAAGATCTCGCTCTCGAGCGCTTTCGGAGCAAGTGTCTTCAAGAGCTGCTCGACTTCAGGTTCGAACTCCGTGTAGCCCTTCAAGACCTTGGGCCCGTCGTCCTCGGGCACGTCCGGCAAGCTGAGGGGCAAAAGCTGATGCACTTCGACACTCTGCGTGGCCGCGGAGAGAAAGCGCGTCGAGACCAAGAGGACCTGTTGCGCGTCGCCTGTGACAAATGGCGCCGCGACAGTGGCGGCGATGCGGCGAGCGTCGTCGAACGTCGGGCGATCGGACATGCCCGTGAAACCCTCGACAAGGTCGATGCCACGGAAGCGGTAGAAGGCGCCCGCCTTCTTGCCGACGCTATAGAGCCGCACAGAGGTGCCTTCGCCTTCGAGCTTTCGAACGAGTCGTTCACCGGCGCGCAGTGCTGACGAGTTGTACGCACCGGAGAGGCCACGATCGCCCGTCAGCACCAAGACGATCGCCGACTCGACGTGCTCGGGCGTCGCGACGAGTTTCGCGGCTCCGGTCGGATCGGCCTTGGCCGCTTCGACGATGATCCGCCGCATGCCATCGCGATACGGACGGTTCGCGACGATGCGCGCCTGGGAGCGCGAGATCTGGGAGGCGGCAATGAGTTCCATCGCCTTCGTGATCTTGCGCGTGGACTGCACCGACTTGATTCGTCGACGCAGAATCCTTTCCTGTCCTCCGGCCATTGCTCCTCCTTTCTCCCTAGTCCTTTAACTGACTACTTCGTGGTGACGGCGAAAGCGTTCACGAAGAGCTGCATCGCCGCATCCAGTGAGTTCGTCTCGGGTAGCGCGCCGGTCTCACGAATCGCGTAGAGCAGGTCCGCGTGCTGCGCGCGAAAATTGATCAACAACTCGGTCTCGAATCGACGCACGTCCTCGACGGGAATCGTGTCGAGCCAACCCTTGGTACCGGCGTAGATCGCGATGCACTGCTCTTCGACCGGCATCGGCGCATTCAGGCCCTGCTTGAGCAACTCGGTCAGGCGATAGCCCCGGTCGAGCTGGCGCTGGGACGACTTGTCGAGTTCTGAACCGAACGTCGCGAAGGACTCGAGGTCGCGGAACTGAGCGAGGTCGATCTTGAGCGTTCCCGCGACCGAGCGCATGGCCTTGATCTGCGCGGCGCCACCGACGCGCGACACCGAGTTACCCACGTCGATCGCGGGTCGCACACCAGAGTAGAAGAGGTCGGACTGCAAGAAGATCTGGCCGTCGGTGATCGAGATCACGTTCGTCGGGATGTAGGCCGAGATGTCGCCGGCCTTGGTCTCGATGATCGGCAGTGCCGTCAACGATCCCCCACCGCGCTCGTCGCTCAGTTTGGCCGCGCGCTCGAGTAGACGACTGTGCAAGTAGAAGACGTCGCCGGGGTAGGCCTCGCGACCCGGTGGGCGACGGAGCAAGAGCGAGATCTGTCGGTAGGCCTCCGCCTGCTTGGAGAGGTCGTCGTAGACGACGAGGGCGTGTTCGCCCGAGTCCATCCACTCCTGTCCGATCGCGCAACCGCCGTAGGGGGCGAGGAACTTGAACGGTGCGGGGTCCCCCGCTGAGGCGACCACGACGACGGTGTACTCGAGCGCACCGAAGTCCTCCAGGACCTTCACGGTCTGGGCGACCGAGGAGTTCTTCTGACCAATGGCGACGTAGATGCACTTCACACCCTGGCCCTTTTGGTTCAGGATCGTGTCGATGGCGACGGTCGTCTTGCCAGTCTTGCGGTCGCCGATGATGAGTTCGCGTTGACCGCGACCGACGGGCGTCATCGCGTCGATGGCCTTGATGCCGGTCTGCAACGGTTCCGAGACCGGCTGGCGTCCAGTGATGCCCGGCGCCTGGATCTCCATGCGTCGCTGCTTGGGATTGACGAGCGGCCCCTTGCCGTCGATCGGCTCACCGATGGCGTTCACCACGCGACCGAGCAACGCGTCACCGACGGGCATGTTCAAGATGCGACCGGTCGCGCGAACGACCTGCTCCTCTTCGATGGTGTCGACCGAACCGAGCACGACCGCGCCGATCGTGTCCTCGTCGAGGTTCATCGCGAGACCCAACGTCCCGTCTTCGAACTCGAGTAGTTCATTGACCTTGGCCGAGGGCAGACCGGAGACGCGCGCGATGCCGTCACCGACCTCGACGACGCGACCGACCTGCTCGGCGTCGACGGCGGGGTTGAACTCGGTCACGTGCTTGCGCAAGGCCTCGGTGATCTCGTTGGCGCTAATGGTGAGCTCTGTCATCACAGATTCCTTTTCTTAGTCATTTCGATTCAAAGACGATTCATACAGGTGACCCGGCGAGACGGCGTCACGCAGAGCGCCGAGGCGCGCGCGCGTCGTCGCGTCGAGTCGAAGGTCGCCGATCTCGACGAGCACGCCCCCCAGCAATTCGGGGCTGTCGGCAATCTGCAATTCGACACTCTTGCCGGTGAGCGAGGAGAGCGACGCCACGAGGTCCGCCCGGCTCTGCTCATCCAGGGGTCGCGCGGTGTGCACGCGCGCGACGCGCCAGTCGCGCGCCTTGGCGACGTAGTCCACGAGGTAGTCGAGCGTGCCGACGACGTCGCGAGCGCGGCCGCCTTCGATGACGAAGCGTGCGAGGACCAGGGTGACGGCGTCGACCTTGTCGCCGAGGAGCGCTTGGACGGTGGCGAGACGCGATTCGAGGTCGGCGTCGCGGTCGAGCAGCAGTCGTCGCAGTTCGAGATTGCCCTCGACGGTGCGCGCCCATCGAAAGAGCCCGTCTTCGATCTCGTCGAAGTTGTGCGCGTCGATATCGTCCAGCTGCGCGTCGGCGAATCCGGCGACGCGCTGACGCGACGCCAGCAGCCCGAGACCGCCCAAGGAGAATGATCCCTCGTGCGCCAGCTCTCGAGCGGCAATGGCGAGTTCGGCGAGCGCGTGCGGCACCTCCTGAGCCGGCGCGTGGCTCGCGGCGTAGGCCGCGACCTGCAACGTGACGTCGTGGACCTTGCCGACGAGGACGTCATGCACGATCAATCCCCGCGACGTCGCGGGGATTGAGGTATCAGTGAGGACGGCTCGCAGATCGGCGCGACCGAGGACGGTCTGTTCGAGCGACGTGAGTTCTCCGGTAACCGTCGCGAGCGCGGCGGCGTCCAGTGAGCCCAATCGGGCGGCGGCGTATCCTTCGAGCTTGGGCAGCATGATCAGTTCGCGGATCCCCGCGACGCCTCAACGTTCAAGGCGGCGACGGCTTCGCGAACCAAGTCCTGGTGCGAACTCTCATCAACTTCGCGACCGACGATCTGGTTGACGAGTTCGAAGACGACCTGGCCAATCCGCGCCGAAGCCTCGTCGATGGCGCGTTGGCGCGCGGTGTCCACTTCAGCGTTGGCGTTGGCGATGATGCGGTCGTACTCGGCCTGTCCGCGCCCCGCCGATTCGGCCTTCACCTGATCGGACGTGGCCTGGGCGGCGGTGACGATCTCACGGGCCTGATCCCTCGCGACGATGAGCAGTTCTTGGCGTTCGTCACCGGCCGCGGCCGCTTCGGCCTTGGCGGCGTCGGCGGCGGCCAGTGACTCGCGGATCTTCTCTTGACGAGCCTCCAACACCTTGTTGAGCGGCGGCAGGATGTACTTCGTCATCAGCAGCAGTATCACCACCACCGTCACGAGTTCAATGAAGAACGTGCCGTTGGGGAGGAGGAAGATTGACGCGGTATTCATCTCATGGCCCTTCTAAGTCGTTAGAGATCATTTGTTCGTTCGACGAGCGCGAATGTCGTCGAACTACTTGATCTTGGCGAATACGTACACGAACACGATCATGAACAAAAGATTGATGAAGTACATCGCCTCGACCAATCCGACGGTCAAGAAGAAGTACGTGCGGGCCTTGGCCTCAATCTCGGGTTGACGCGCGATCGCCGCGATGGTCTGGCTACCGGCCAGGCCGTCACCGATCGCCGCACCGATGGCACCGCCGCCGAGGGCGAGTCCGCCGCCGACGAGTGCACCCGCAATGCCGATCGCACCTGCGACTGTTTGTCCTGCCATTGTCTATTCCTCCTGGTTGGTGTTACTGCGACGTCTCGAGTACTGCGGGTTGTTTCTTGTCCTTCTTTTTCTCGTGCTTTTCTTCGTGCACTTCCTCGTGGCTCGTCGCCATGTCGAGGTAGATGATCGTGAGCAGCATGAAGATGTACGCCTGGATCAACCCAATAGCGAGATCGAAAGGCTTCCAGATGACCTCGAAAGGACCGATCGCTTTCGACGCCAGGGCCGCCACGACGACGATTATCAGACCACCGGAGAATAGATTGCCGAAAAGACGAAGCGTCAATGTGATCGGCTTGGTGACCTCTTCAATGAGGTTGATTGGTGTCAACCAACCGGCCGGCTTGCCGAAGTGCTTGATATAGCCCCCGACGTGTCGCGCGCGCAGTGATTCAATGTGTACCCACACGATGACGAAGAGCGCGAGGGCGAGGGGCAGATTCACGTCGCTCGTGGGGGCCGGCAAGATCTCTCCCGATTGCCCCGGATGCATCGCCGTGGGCAAGAAGCCGATCCAGTTGGACACCAGGACGAAGACGAAGACCGTGACGCCGAGCGGAATAAATCGCTTACCCTTGTCGCCCAATGAGGACTTGACGAGGTCGCCCACGATGTCGACGACGAGAATCTCCCAGATCAGCTGAAATTTTCCCGGCACGCCGTCAGTCATTTTCGCGCGCAAGCGAACTCCCATGACGATGATGACGATCAGTGCGAGCAACGTCGACATGGCGATGTCGGTGTCAAAGGTCAAGCCGAAAAGGCTGAAGTGAGGGTGGTCGCCAACGTGAATCGTCTTAGCGGCGTACAGCATCTTCACCCCAATCCTCCTTGACTGGTGACGACACGCATGACGTTCACCACAAACACGAGCTGATACAGCACGAGCCCAGACACAATACCGATTCCGAGCGGCGCACTCAGGAAAACGGCGGCGATGACCACGATCGTCATCAGCGCCAATCTCGCCGTGGTCCGGCCGCCGAGTTGTCGACGAACCGCCTTGGTGCTCTGTTCGCCGCGCATCTCGACTTTGGCGGTTTGTCCGTCCAGGAATCGAAGGTTCATGATCGCCATACCCACCCCGATCACGACGCCGAGGGCGGCGAGTGGCGGCGCCACGAAGACGGCCACGGCGAAACCCACGACTCCAACGATGATGGCTGAAAGTGTGGTGCGACGGAGGAGGCGCGGCAGTGTGTCGGTTGGGAGGTTTTCTAGCACGAGCAATGGGTTTCTAAAGGAAACGCCGGACTTGCTTCACAACGCTCACCACGGCGGCGACCGTTCCTAATGTTATCCCGATTAAGAGACCCCACGGCGCGGTGGTCCACGCACGGTCGGCCCATATACCAAGTACTACGAAGACCGCGATGATGATCGCGACGGTCGTGCCCATGGTCAAGAGCGCGAACACTCCTGGCAGGTCTTTGACCGGTTCTTTTTCCTGTTCAGAGGGTGCAGAGGGCTCGTATTCGTCGGAAGAATCGCTCACCGACGCGTGCTCTCACGAACTCGCCGCGCCTCTTCGCCGCGGACGTACAGGCGATTGACCAAGGGGCTGAACCACGTCATCAAACCGATCAACAAGAGCGCGACGCCGAGCGGGATGAACACGTTCGCCTGCGTGTCGAAGAGCGGGAGCAACACGAAGCCGCAGAGCACCGCGGTCCAGAGCCACAAGATCACCACGGTGCGTCGATGACCGTGACCCAGGCGCATCAATCGGTGGTGAATGTGATTCTTGTCCGGGGTGTGAAAGCCCTGTCCCGAGACGGTTCGGCGAACGAACGCCCAGACCGCGTCAATCAAGGGAACGCCGAGGATGAACACGGGGATCAACAACGGCGCGAAGAAGAAGAACGTCACGCCGCTGGCCGGCGGAGTGCGGCCCCCGATCACCATCGTCGAGGCGCTCATCAAGAGCCCCAACATCAACGCCCCGGCGTCGCCCATAAAGAGTTTGGCCGGATGAAAATTGTCGCGTAAGAAGCCCAGACAGATGCCGCACGTCAGGGCCGCGATTAGTGGTCCCACGTTGTTGCTCGGCAGCAGACCGAGGTCCTCTAGGCGCAGACCGTAGAGACAGAGCGTGCCCGAAGCGATCGCGACGATGCCGCCGGCCAAACCGTCGAGCCCGTCGATGAGATTGACGGCATTGGAGAGCGCGAAGACCCACACCGCCGTGATGATCGGCAGGATCGAGGGACCAAGTACGACGAATCCCGCGAAAGGCAGTTTCAATTGGTACATCGTCGCGCCACTGAAGTAGAGAATCGACGCCGCAAGGAACTGTCCGGCAACCTTGGCCGGTGCGCTCATCTCTCGAAAGTCATCCAGCACGCCCACGACGAAGATCACGCCGGCCGCGAGCAAGACGCCGATCATCTCGTGCGAAGAAAGGATGATGTTGCGCAACGCTGGAATGGCCATCGACACCATGAGCGCGACGCAGAAGCCGACGAGCATCGCCGCTCCCCCGCCGTAGGGCGTGGTGACCTCGTGGACCTTTCGTTCGTCCGGCGTCGCGGTGTAGCCGATGCGCAGTGAAATCTTCCTCGCCGGAACGTTCGCCACCAACGTCACGACCGTTCCCACGGCGATGACGATGACGTAGGCGAGGACGTTGTGCATCTACTACTTCGTGAAGTTGGCGTAGGGATTGTAGGTCGCGCACATCGCCGCGACGTCGGCGCGAACTTCGGCCACGATCGTCTCGTCGTCGCGGTGACGGAGCGCACGCGACATCAGCGTCGCGATCGTTTCGAACTCCCCCTCCTTCATGCCGGCCGTCGTTTGCGCGGCGCTGCCCACACGGAGTCCCGACGTGACGAACGGGCTGCGAGGGTCATCGGGGATCGTGTTGCGGTTCGTCGTGATCCCCGCGCGATCGAGCACCTCTTGGGCAACTTTGCCGGTCAACTCCTCGTCGAACTCGCGCAGGTCCACGAGCACCATGTGGTTCTCGGTCCCGCCCGAGACGTTACGGAAGCCCTCCTTCGCGAGTGCGGCACCGAAGGCGCTCGCGTTCGCGACGATCTGTTCGGTGTACGTCGAGAAGCTCGGCAGTGCGGCCTCTTTGAACGCCACGGCCTTGGCCGCGATCGCGTGCTCCAGCGGTCCACCCTGTTGACCGGGGAAGACCGCCGAGTCGATCTTCTTGGCGTACTCCTCACGACAGACGATCGCGCCGCCGCGCGGTCCGCGCAACGTCTTGTGGGTGGTGAAGGCGACGACGTCGGCGTACGGCACCGGATTCGGATGTGAGCCGCCGGCGATCAACCCCGCGACGTGCGCCGAGTCGAACATCAACAGCGCACCGATCTCATCGGCGATCTCACGGAACGGCACGGGATCGATGAGTCGCGAATACGCAGTCGCGCCCGCGAGGATCATCTTCGGTCGGTGGTGCAGCGCCAACTCGCGTACGTTGTCGAAGTCGATCATCTCGCCGGGACTCGCGGGATCGTCGTTACGCGGCGTCACACCGTAGGAGACGAAGTTCCACCATTTAGATGTGATGGACGCGGGCGACCCGTGCGTCAAGTGGCCGCCCTGATCGAGTCGCATCGCGAGGATGGTGTCGCCCGGTTCCAAGAGCGCCTGGTAGACCGCGACGTTGGCGTTCGCTCCGCTGTGGGGTTGCACGTTCGCGTGATCGGCGCCGAAGAGCGCGGTGAGTCGACGTCGGGCCAGGTCCTCCACTTCGTCGACGATCTGATTGCCGCCGTAGTAGCGACGTCCGGGGTAGCCCTCGGCGTATTTGTTGGTGAGAATCGAGCCAGTCGCCGCGAGAACGGCCGGTGAGGCGAAGTTTTCACTGGCGATCAACTGCAACGTCGTCGTCTGACGATGCCACTCCTGAGCGAGCAGCGACGTCACCTCGTCGTCGTTCGTGATCCACGCGTCAAAGGGTGAGGAGGTCATGGATTACCTTTCATCGTCGACGAGGTGCTCGTCGAGTTCGTCGAGTTTCGCGATTCGTGCCGCGTGGCGCCCGTCGGCGGGCGTCGCGCGCAGCCACGCGTCGAGAGCATCAATTGCCACCACCGAACCTGTGAGACGCGATCCCAAGCAGAGGACGTTGGCGTGATTGTGTTCGCGCGCGAGATGAGCCGAGGTCACGTCGTGCACGACCGCGGCGCGAACACCGGGCACTTTGTTGGCAGCAATGGAGATCCCGATACCCGATCCACAGACGGCAACCCCGAGGTCGCAGTCGCCGGAGGCGACGCTTCGTCCGACGGCTGCACCAAAGTCCGGGTAATCGACCGAATCGGTGGCGTTGTCAGTGCCGAGGTCGAGGGTATCGTGACCCCAATCGGTCAGCGTCGTGGCGAGCACGGTCTTCAAGTCAAAGCCCGCGTGATCTGAGCCGAGGGCGATACGCATCATTCAAACCTTACTTGTGGAAATGGATTCGACGATGGTCCGGCAATACTTCAGGGATGACAGTTCCACCTCGAACGCCCGTGCTCGTCGGTGTCGGCCAAATCACGGAACGACCGAATTCGGACACTTCCTACTCATCTCGCAAGCAGCCGCTCGATCTCATGGTCGAAGCGCTCGAACGGGCCGCAGCCGACTCGGGCGCAGCGTCAATGCTCGAGAACATCGACGAGATTACGGCGGTCTCGTCATTTACGTGGCACACCAGCGATCCGGCACTCCTGGTCGCCGAGCGACTCGGACTTGATGTCACAACGCGCCTTTTGGGCGTGGGGGGAAATACTCCGCAGAAGTTCGTCCACGACGCGGCGCGACGGATCCTCGCCGGCGAACTGCGATCCGTCGCGGTCGTGGGCGCCGAGGCGATGTACGCACGCCTTCTCGCGAAACGTGAGGGCCGAGAGTTCGACTGGGTCCTCCAGTCCGACGACGTGCCAAGTCCGGTGAGTGCCTCGAACGACCCGGCGCCACTCACGAGCGCCGAATACGGCCAGGGTTTGAACTTTCCGACGAACGTGTACCCGCTCTTCGAGAACGCCCGACGGGCTCGCCTCGGTTGGACGATGCAAGAGCAGCGCGAGAGTCTCGGTCGACTCTGGTCGAACTTCGCGCGCGTCGCGTCGAAGAACCCCTACGCCTGGATTCGAGACGCGCCTTCGCCCGAGATGATCTCGAAGCCCAGCGCTGAGAATCACTTGGTCGCGTTTCCGTATACGAAACTGCTGATGGCCAATATGCCGGTCGACATGGCGGCGTGCTACATCATGACGAGCTTTGAACATGCCACCTTCCTCGGGATTTCACGAGACCGAATGGTCTTTCCCGACTGCGGCGCGGACGCGAACGATCACTGGTTGATATCCGATCGACCGCAACTCGATGACTCCCCTGCGATGCGCGCCATTTGGAGAACGCTGGAGAGATTCGGCGTCACGATCGATGACGTGGCGCACCTGGATCTCTACAGTTGTTTCCCCACCGTCGTCCAGAGTGCCTGTGACGTCCTCGGCATCGACGCCTTCGATCCAAGTCGGGTGCCGACAATCACTGGTGGGCTGACCTTTGGCGGCGGGCCCGGTAACAACTACGTCACCCACTCGATTGCGTCCATGGTCGATGCGCTTCGCGCCGACCCCACGAGCCAGGGACTCGTCACGGCACTCGGCTGGTTCTGCACCAAGCACTCGTGGGGTGTCTATTCCGCCTCCCCTCCCCGCGACGGGTTTCGTTGGTCGAGCCCGCAAGACACGATCGACCGACAGCCACTTTGTGTGAGTGATCAACGTAATGGTCTCGCGACGGTCGAGAGCTACACCGTCACACACGCGACCAACGGTGACCCGGAAAGACTCATCATCGTTGCGCGGACGCCGGACCACATTCGAACTTGGAGTCACAGCACCGATCCGGCGTTAATGAATGAGGTCGAAGTTGCCGAACTGATTGGCCGTACCGGCGAGATTCGAAGTGACGTCTTCGCGCTGTAGCGCTCGAAAGGATTCTCGACAACGTCTAACTCAACGCGCCCACGTCCGAGACCGGTTCGACTGAGGTTGCTCGCACACTCAGCGTTCGAGACAATAAAAACAGTCCGAGGGCGGAGACGAACGCTCCAACCATTTGCATCCACAACACGCTCGTCAACCAGAAACCACCAAGCGTTCGAAACGGAGTGATGAGGAACAAGATCAGTACGGTCGTGACTAAGTACTGAATCGCGAACGCCACGTAGGCGCGTTGGAGATTCGTTCGTTGATGTTCGTCAGTGGCTTCGACCTTGGTCAACCACCACCACGCGAACACCGCGGCAATCGTTGTCAGCGAAGGCAACATCGGAAGCACAATTTGACGGAACGAATCGAAGTAGTAACCCCCGACCGAGACGGTCTGCTCGTAAGAAATGATGGCGGACAGCGCGCTCACGAGAAATCCCAGAATTACTATCGCTTGCGCTGGAACTCGAGCGATGGGCCTCATGGCTTCACGCTAGTGACGATCGAGCAACCGCTCAGTTTCATACGGCGTCACGAGGTGAGAACCATCGCAGCGCTCAGTCGAGTACGCGAGCCAGCTCTGCAGTAGTCACGGCACCCTCTCGAAGCACTCGCCACGGCGTCACTGAGAGGTCAACGACACTCGACACGTCGCCCGATCGCTCTCCGCCGTCAATCACGCCACTCAATTCGTCGCGCGAGGAAAACCTCTCGAGGACCTCATAGGCGCTGTGGCAGGGCATCTCACCGTGCTCATTCGCACTCGTGATCGCGAACGGTCCCAGTACCGCCATCATGCGACGAAGCACGTCGTCATCGGGAATCCGGAAACCGGCGGTGTCGTCCTCGCCGCCCAACATCACGGAGAGTTCGTGCGGCACCTTGACGATGATCGTGAGCGCCCCGGGCCAAAAAGCATCAGCCAGCCCCTGAGCCTCGTTGGGCCACTTGACACCGAGAAACTCGATCTGTTCCAGCGAATCGACCAACACGGGGATAGGAACGAACGTCGGACGATGTTTCAACGTGAACAGCGTGGCGACGGCCGACGGCTGGCTCACTTCGGCGGCGAGACCGTAGACCGTGTCGGTCGGCACGGCGACGATTTTTCCCGCGTCCAGGGCAGCGATAGCCGTCTCGACTTTCATCAATTTCGGCATCAGAGCTTCGCAATCAAGAATCGCGGGTTGCCGAACATATCGTCGAGGTCGTGGACGTCACTGAACATCGCGTCCTGTGCGGCTTGGAGTACTGCCGGGCGATGCATATTTCCATGTTCACATATCAGCAACCCGTTTGCCACGAGCCACGGGCAGGATTGTCCGATTATGACCTCGAGATCGAGAAAACCTTCGGCGAGCGGCGTGTCGTCAGAGACCAGCGCACCGAACGGCTCGTAGCCGAGCACCGGGTCGAGCGTGGCGAATTCTGCCGCGCCGACGTACGGCGGATTGGCGACAATCAGGTCGACGCGCCCGAGTAGTGACTCATCCAGGCCGTCGAACCAGGAGGAATGCACGGTGGTGACGCCCTCCAGGGCGTGCTTGGCGGCGTTCGCTCGGGTGACTTCGAGCGCGTCGCGCGACGAATCGACCGCCACGAGGGTGGCCTCGACGCCCAATTGGCGAAGCTCGAAAAGCAGCGAAAGTCCGATGGCGCCGGAGCCGCACCCAAGGTCGACGATGAGCGGGTCCTTGAGTCGTCGCTGCATGAGTTCGTCAAAGGCGTGGCCGACGAGCTCTTCGGTCTCGGGACGCGGAATGAGGACGCGGGGATCGAGGTCGAGATCCAGGGAGCGAAACGGCCAATGCCCGAGCACGTACTGAATCGGCTCACCGTCCAGGCGGCGTTGGGCGGCGGCACGCATGGCGGCAATCGCCTCGTGATTCGAGGGCGAGAACTCTTCAACCAACCATCGGGCTTCGCGCCGGTTCAATCCGGCGTCAATCAGTTCGGTCACCAGATACGAATTAGCGTCCATCGCTCTCGCCCAGTTGTCGCGCACGCTTTTCCGCGAGCAGCGCGTCGACGTAGGGATCGAGGTAACCGGCCAGCACGTAATCGAGCGTATAGGTGGTCAGGTTGATCCGGTGATCCGTCACCCGGTTTTCCTTGAAGTTATAGGTACGAATCTTCTCGCTACGCCCGCCGCTACCTAATTGGGAACGCTTGAGGTCGCCCTGCTCACTCGCCTGGGCGTCCTGGGCCGCCTTGAGCAACCGCGAGCGCAACACGATCAACGCCTTGGCGCGGTTCTGAATCTGACTCTTCTCGTCCTGCATCGACACGACAATGCCGGTCGGCAGGTGAGTGATGCGAACGGCCGAGTCGGTGGTGTTGACACTCTGTCCCCCGGGACCCGACGATCGGTAGACATCGATCTTGAGATCGCTCTGGTTGATGTCGACGTCGACCTCCTCGGCCTCGGGCAGCACCGACACCGTCGCTGAGGATGTGTGGACGCGCCCCTTGGCTTCGGTCACCGGCACGCGCTGGACGCGGTGCACGCCGGCCTCGTGTTGCAGCCGGAACCACGCGTCCTCACCCTTGATGAGATAGATGGCCTCATCCAGGCCGCCCTGTTCGGACTCGCGTTCTTCAATGACTTCGAGCTTCCAGCCCCGTAGGGCGGCGTAGCGCCGGTACATCTGGGCCAGGTCGCCGGCAAAGAGGTTGGCCTCTTCGCCGCCTTCGGCGCCGCGTATCTCCAGGATCACGTTACGGCCCTCGTTGGGGTCGTGCGGCAACAACATCGTCTCGAGACTCAATTCGAGGGCCGGGATCTTCTCTTCGGCGTTGTTCATCTCTTCACGCCAGAGTTCTCGATCTTCGCCGCTGGTCTCGTTGAACATCTCCTTGGCGGTCGCGAAGTCCGACTGGGCGGCCTTCAGCTCAATCCAGGCGATGTTGATCTCGGACAGTTCCTTGTGGCGCCGCGAGAGATCGCGCAACCGCGTGAGATCGCTCGCGACGTCCGGTTCCGAGAGCTGTGCTTCGACGGTGCGCAGTTCGTCCTGCAGGACGTTCAGGGTCTCGTCTATTGAGCGCACGGCGGGTGAGCGCTCGAGGGCCTAAGCCTTAGGCGCGCGCGCCTTGGTCTTTTGCGCGTAGCGACGCTGGAAGCGCTCGACGCGGCCTCCGGTGTCGACGAGCTTCTGCTTGCCGGTGAAGAACGGGTGGCATTCGTTGCACAGTTCGACGGTCATCGCTGACTTCGTCGACTGGGTCGTGAAAGTGTTACCGCACGAGCATTTAACGGTCGCTTCGCCGTAGTTGGGGTGAATATCAGGCTTCATGGGTGCTCCTCGTTGCGAATGACAAGTTTATCGGAAAATCAAGATGTTGAAGCGGGGCCGCGCGCGATCTCGGCGAGGAACTCGTCGTTGGACTTGGTGGACTTCAGTTTGTCGATCAGCAGCTCCAGTCCGGCCGCTTCGCGGCCTTCGGAGGCGAGTCCGTTCAAGACGCGGCGTAGCTTCCAGACCTGGGGCAGCGCTTCGCGGCTGAAGAGCAGTTCTTCGTGACGCGTCGAAGAGGCGTTGACGTCAATCGCCGGGTAGATCCGTCGCTCGGCCAGACGCCGGTCGAGTCGCAGTTCCATGTTGCCGGTGCCCTTGAACTCTTCGAAGATGACTTCGTCCATCTTCGATCCCGTCTCGACCAGGGCCGAGGCGATGATCGTCAACGACCCGCCCTCTTCGATGTTTCGCGCCGCGCCGAAGAACTTCTTCGGCGGATAGAGCGCGCCGGAGTCGACACCACCGGACATGATGCGACCGGTCGCCGGAGCGGCGAGGTTGTAGGCGCGGGCGAGTCGCGTGATGCCGTCGAGGATGATCACGACGTCGCGGCCCTGCTCCACGAGGCGCTTGGCTCGCTCGATGCACAGTTCGGCCACGTGCGTGTGCTCCTCGGCCGGACGGTCGAAGGTCGAGGCGATGACCTCGCCTTTCACGGTACGCCGGATATCGGTGACCTCTTCGGGACGTTCGTCGACCAAGAGCACCATCAGGTGGACTTCGGGGTTGTTCGACTCGATCGACTGGGCGATCTGCTTCATGATTGTGGTCTTGCCGGCCTTGGGCGGCGAGACGATGAGTCCGCGCTGACCCTTACCGATTGGCGAGAGCAGGTCGACGATACGCGGCGTGAGGTCGGTCTTACCTTCGTTCAGTTCGAGGTTCAGCTTCTCGTCCGGAAACAGCGGCGTGAGGTCTTCGAAACGGGGGCGCAGTCCAGCGACCTCGGGGTCGAAGCCGGCGACGCTGTCGACGCGCAGTAGCGCGGGATATTTCTCGTTCGAGGCGGCCGGGCGGAATCCGCCGACGACGGTGTCGCCCTTTCGCAAGTGATAGCGACGCACCTGATTGATCGAGACGTAGACGTCGTTCGGCGACGGGTGATAATTCTTCGTGCGCAAGAAGCCGTAGCCGTCGTCGCGCAAGTCGAGCAGCCCTTCGATTTCGATGAGTTCACCGGCGTAGGGCTGGTCGGCGTTCGGCATGGATTCGCCCCCGAAGCGCTCGCGGCCGTTGCGGTTGCGGCGATTGCGGCGATTGCGACCGGCCGTGTCGTTGCCGAAGTCACGGGGCTGACGGTCCTGACGAGGTTGCGTGTTTTGGCGAGGGCTCGGTTGCGAGCGCTCGGTGCCGTTCGTGCTCGGCGCCGAGGGCGCCGACTCACTCGTCGTGGCCTCGACGTCGCTGGAGGTTGGGACGTGATCGGTTTTCGCGTCGGCGACGAACTCGCCGAGCAGGTCATCGAAGTCGTCGGCGGGTGTCGCCACCGTGCGCCGTGAACGCACGGCGCGAGACACGGACTCCGAGGAGTCACCGGCCGGAGCGGAATCGCCCATGATCGCTTCGATGAGTGAGGCCTTGGAAGCGCGCGCCGACACGTCGACGCCTTTTACCTTGGCGATGGTTTGGAGGTCCTCACGAGTTTTGGACTCAAGATCGGACCGGTCTGGGGAAGGCCTTACAGCCATTTATATTCCTTTCGTTCCGCTCGACAAAATTGCATGAGCGAAGAAGAAAATTCGGGAAACGTCATCTCGGAAGAGTTCCTCACCCCAGGGAAAGGCCGGGCGTGGATGACTTGTTCAGTGTAGCGGAGTCCGCGAAGAATGCCAACATTCCATCGAATTCTTACGTTCCGGCCTTGGGCAGGACCATTCAATGCGCCACCATCACGAATGTGGAGCGCCAGATCCTCGGGTGCGAGCATTTACTCAATTTCGGGTTCTGACCTCCTGCTTTGGGAACTGCAAACGGGAGAGCGTGTCGAAGTGAAGAAGATGAAAATCGTTGGCGGAGGGTCGTCGGTGGCATTGCTTCCCATGGTCATCGCGGCGTTGAGCGCGCTCGCGCACGCGAATCTCTCCTACGAGAGTTTCGCGAGCAGGGCCTTCAATGTCGCGTCGACGACGTCGGGCGTCACGCTCGTCTCGACCGCGGTGTCGGGGTCCTTCAGGCCGTTGCCGGTGAGCACGCACACGACCGTCGATCCCTTGGGGACGCCGTATTTGATGATGCCGGCGATCGACGCCGCCGACGCCGGTTCACAGAAGATCGACTCGTAACGAGCGACGTAGCGGTACGCCTCGATGATCTCGTCGTCGGTGACCGCGCGGATGTCACCGAGTGACTCGTGGATGACCTCGAGCGCGGGAATCCAACTCGCGGGATTGCCGATGCGAATCGCGGTCGCGATCGTCTCGGGGTTCGTGACCGGATGTCCGAGGACGATGGGCGCCGCGCCGGCGGCTTGGAAGCCCCACATCTTGGGCAGTATCTTGCATCGCTCGGCGAAGTGGTACTCCGTGAAGCCGCGCCAGTAGGCGGTGATATTGCCGGCGTTGCCGACGGGGATCGACAAGACGTCGGGGGCCTTCCCGAGGACGTCGATGATCTCGAAGGCGCCGGTCTTTTGCCCCTCGATTCGGTCCGGGTTGATCGAGTTCACGATCGTGATCGGGAGGTGTTGAGTCAACTCGCGCGCCAAGTTGAGCGCCTGATCGAAGTTGCCACGAATCTGGAGCACCTTGGCGCCGTAGACAATGGCTTGGGCGAGCTTGCCCTGGGCGATCTTGCCTTCGGGCACGAGCACCACGCAGTCCATGCCGGCCTTGCCGGCGTACGCCGCGGCCGACGCCGACGTATTGCCGGTCGAGCCACAGATGACGGCCTTGGCCCCGTTGGCCTTGGCCTTCGTAATCGCCATCGTCATGCCCCGATCCTTGAACGAACCCGTGGGATTCAGTCCTTCGTACTTCAGCCAGACGTCGGCGCCCACGCGCTCGGAGAGTCGTTCGGCGTGGATGAGTGGCGTGTGACCCTCTTGCAAAGTCACGATCTCATCGACGCCGTCGAGGTCGAACCACTGCGCGTACTCGAGCAACAAGCCCTTCCATCCGATCATCCGCGACCTCCGTCGATCACTCGCAGGCACGCGCCGATCGAGTCGACGGACTTGTGTTTCGCGAGGTCCTTTACGGTCGCGGTGACGCGATCGGTGACGGCCATGTGCGTCAAGAACGCGAGTCGGGCCTCGTCGCCGAATCCCGACTGCTCCATTGATTGGATCGACACACCGTTGTCACCGAAGATCCCCGCGACGGCGGCGAGCACGCCCGGTCGGTCCAACACGTCGATGCTGATATAGAAAACGCTCTCGAGTTCGCCGGCGGGCACGCTGTGCAGTGTTCGGTCCACGCTGAACGGGACGTCGTGGCGGCCACTGAAACGGTTGCGCGCCGCGTCGAGCAGGTCGCCCAGCACCGCGGTCGCCGTCGCCTCTCCCCCGGCACCCTGGCCGAGCCACATCAGCGGACCGCTGCGCACGCCCTCGACGAAGACGGCGTTCATGGCGCCGTGGACCGACGCGAGTGGGTGTTCCTTTGGGATCAGGGCCGGGTGAGCTCGGCGAGAGATCCCCGAGTCGCCCACGCGCTCAGCGACGCCGAGGAGCTTGATCACGTAGCCCGTTCGTCGCGCGAATTCGATGTCGACCGAACGAACGCCGACGATTCCCTGGCGCGCGATCGCGTCACCGACGAGTTCGGTTCCGAAGGCCAGTGACGAGAGAATCTGAACCTTGGCGGCGGCGTCGTAGCCCTCGACGTCCGCGCTCGGATCGGCCTCGGCGTAGCCCAGGGATTGCGCCTCTTTCAGCGCCGCGGCGTAGTCGCTGCCTTCGCTGGTCATCTTGGAGAGTATGAAGTTCGTCGTCCCGTTCACGATTCCCATCACGCGGTCGATGCGTTCTCCGGCGAGTGACGTGCGAAGCGCGCGAAGGATCGGGACGCCCCCGCCGACGGCGGCCTCGTAGAAGAGGTCGGCGCCGTTCTGGTGGGCCAACTGCGCCAGTTCCGTACCGCACTCGGCGATCAAGGCCTTATTCGCGGTGACGACCGATACGCCGTGACGAAGGGCCGTCTCGATGTAGACCCGCGCCGGCTTGATGCCGCCCGCGAGCTCGACGAGAATGTCGAGGTCGTCGTTGGCGACCAGCCCGGCGACGTCCGTGGTCAGCAGATGCTTGGGAATTCCCTTACGGCGCTTGGTCGCGTCGCGTACCGCGACGCCCACGAGCTCGATCGGTCCGGTGGCGGCATCGAGCAACGCATCCTTGCGATCGGGATCATTTAAGAGTTCAACGAGCGCCGCGCCGACGTTACCGGCACCAATGATTCCGACTCGAACGACCGGCTTGCTCACTATTAAAGGCTAACCGACCATTTCGGGCGCTCTGACCTCACACTTCGAGTCGAGCCATGTCGTCGAAGGTCTCTCGTCGCAGTACTTCACGAACAACACCGTCGCGCACGAAGAGCACCGCCGGTCGCGGCACGCGGTTGTAGTTCGACGCCATTGAGTAGCCGTAGGCGCCCGTGACCGGCGTCGCGATAATGCTTCGCACACTGGTGGACTCGGGCAGCCACGCTTCGTCAATCAAGACGTCTCCGCTCTCGCAGTGCTTGCCGACGAGTCGCACGTTCTGAGGTCGACCGCTGAGCGGATCGCCGACGTCAAAGGCTTCGTAGCCCGACCCGTACAGCACCGGACGTGGGTTATCGCTCATTCCCCCATCAACTGCCATATACGTGCGTTGCTCCACCGGCTTCACGGCACCGACCTGATACAACGTCACGGCCGCTTGGGCAACGATCGCGCGGCCCGGTTCGGCGAGGAGCCGCACATTGGAATCGAGTCCGACTTCGTGCGCCGCAACTCGTATCGCGTCGCCCCACTCGTGAATCGATGGTGCGGACTCACCGGCGACGTACGCGACGCCCAGTCCTCCACCGATACACAGTTCGTCGAAGTCGTCCTCGGCGATGAACTTCGCCAGGATCGTGAGCGACTCCACGAACCCTATGAGTTCGAAGACCTGCGAGCCAATGTGCGCGTGCACACCGTGCAGCGTGAGACCGGCCATGGCGCGCAGCTCATCGATCGCCTTTCGCGCGTCGCCCGTGGCGACCGAGAACCCGAACTTGGTGTCCTCTTGGCCGGTGCGAACGAACTCGTGCGTGTGCGCCTCAACCCCGGGCGTCACGCGCACCAAGCAGTCGAGCAGTGATGAAGGACTGACGAGCGTGGCGAGCATGGCGATCTCTTCGAAGTTGTCCACGACGAGCCGATGGACGCCAACCGCAATCGCCTGCTCCAACTCGTCGGCCGATTTGTTGTTGCCGTGCATGATGATGCGCCCCGCTGGCACGCCGGAGCGCAGCACCAGGTCGAGCTCGCCCCCGGTCGCGACGTCGATGCAGAGACCCTCTTCAAAGGCCAGACGGGCCATCGCGCCGCAAAGGAAAGACTTGGACGCGAACGCGACACCGTCATCGAAAGCACTGGCCGCTTCGCGACAGCGCGTCCGCAGTGTTTCCTCGTCGTACACGAACAATGGAGTGCCGAAAGAGCCGGCCAGACCACGCAGTGAGACGCCACCGACAATGACATCGTTCGCCTTAATCTCGGCCGTGTCGGGAAGCAACGACGTGGCGATCGGCTCTGCACTCATAGATGAAGGTTACGAGGTGGCGCGATCACTTTCGAAAATGAGTCGCAATGCGACAGGGTTAGGCATTGCCTCTTGCCTCGTTGCTCAATGGATAGAGCATTGGCCTCCGAAGCCATGTGCCGGACCGCAAAACGCCGCGCACACCATATTGTCCCCGCAATTCACTCGTCGATCGCTCGTGCGAGGCTGCCTTACGAAGCGTTTCCAGACTTGGTGGGATTGCGCCGGACCTCTTTGATGGGCGGGTCGTGGGCCTGTTGCCAATCTCGGTCGCAGGTAGTCTGGCTGAACGCTGCCGTGGTGTAATTGGATAACATGCCACCCTCCGAAGGTGGAGATTTGCGAGTTCGAATCTCGCCGGCGGCACTCAGATGAGTCGTCGTGCTCAAAGTGGCTCATCGGATTCTGACGGGGTGCGATTCATCGGACAACGATCGAGTCGAGTACTCGCCAGTTCGGTTTTCCGGCGCAGCGCAGGGCTCTGATTCGGAAATTCTGGAAGTTCCGAAAGGCAAGACCGACACGCTTGATTCGTGTGATCAGGATTCAGTACCGAATATCGAGCGCGTAGCGTAACGCGTGGTCCAACTCGGCACGCTTTCCAAGGCTGAGATGGCCAACCCGGCTGCCGGCGAGCAAGGTAACGGGCAGTGTCACAATGTTGTCGCAAGTGATCACACTCACTTCGGGGAGTCCTTCTTCAGGGCCAACTTCAACCTCCGAGCGAATCCCGCGAACCGTTCGCGTAATTGGAGCGCAGGTCACGGCCGAGAGAACTTGAATGGCGGCGTCTCGGGTCAACACGCACACCGGACGCCGGCCAGCGGGGCTTCCGAGATTGACCCAGATAATGTCACCCCTGGCTACCAAGTCGGCATTATCCCGCTAGCCAGTCGAGCGGCAACCTCGACCACGATGGGGTCTTGCGGAGTGAAGCGATATGACGCTTGCAGTTCGGCGTCAGCCTGGCGGAGTTCCTCGGCATCGAGCACCGCGACTGCGCCCCTGCGCAGGAGTTCCGATCGGTTCGTTCCGTGTTCAACAGCGAGTCGATCGAGTCGGGCGACAAGATCGTCGTCCAATTGCACCAGCACCTGGCGACGTCCCATGGACCATATGGTAATACATATGCATGAGCACACCGCCACCGCTGGCTCGCTTGAGTGCGACGGGCGCCAGAGCCTGCCCACCAGGGAGTATGGCGCGCCCGAGGAGTTCGATTTTAGTAACTTCCCCTCGATTGACCGAGAGCGACCCCTCTGAAATCCGATGAGCCCCCAAAGTTGCCAGACCGACTAGCAGCGCCCACTTCAAACAATGAACTGGTTGCTGACATCGAAGATGAACTGTTCGATGCCTTCGGTCCAGTGCGATGCAATGACGAGTTCTCGGTCTGGATCAATCCAGAGCAGGTGACGACCGCCATTCCCTCGAGCGCAACGACCACTCTTTGGTGCCTTTGGAAACACCGTGCGTTGATCATTCAGCCACCATAGGTAGCCGTAGGTCGGACGGACGGCGCATGGCGACCAGCACCGTGACAACCATTCGGCGCTGAGCACGGATCCACCCCCTCGAGCCAGTGCAGCACCGATGAGCGCCATGTCCCGTGCCGACATGAACAACCCCCCGCCCCAATGCGCTCCCCCGCTGACGACCGCAACGTCTCGATCTTCGACGTGGACGAAAGACTGGTCGTAGCCATGCCAGGACCACGATTGGGAACCACCAAGGGGCTGCATGACTCGTTCCGCCAGAACTTCGCCCAATGGCCGCTGCCACAGTTCCGTTAACGCAAGACACAAGAGATTGACGCGGACGTCGTTGTACGCCCACCCCGAGCCAGGTAGACCGCCGTTTGCTTGATCACCTTCGCGCCGGCTTTGCCGATCGACGGACGTCGGTTTCCCCCAGAGTGTTCCCTGCCACATCGACGTCTGCTGTAGCAGGTGCTCCCATGTGATCGACGTGTATTCGCCAACGAGCAACCCAGCGAGCGAGACATCGTCGAGAACTCGTCGAGCCGGCTGTAGTCGTCCATCGTCAAAGGCGAGACCGGCAATCACGGAGACCACGCTCTTTGTCGCGCTGAAGAGCATCTCGGGAACATCGGGATTACCCCACGTGGCCAATGTCGCACCGGCGTGGATGAAGCATCCGCTTGCTCCCGTTGCACCAAGTAGTGGTCCGCGCACTTCGCGATGCGCCTCGTCAGCAACTTGGCGGTCCAAATACTCCGCAATGTCGTACACGCCGGGTGTGAACGCTGCGAGACGATCGTTGGCTAGGCGCGCAATCTCTCCCGTTCCCCCCGCTCGTAACTGAGACACTTCGTCGGTTTAGCACGCAACTTCACCCTCAAAGGTTCGAGGCAATGTTTCTGTACGACCTCGGGAACTTCTGTGTGATTCTGGCCCGCAAAAACTGAGTAGATTGCGACGCCAGCGCCGAGCGAAATTATCGGTCGATGTACGCAGGCTCTTCGGGGCGGAGATTCACGTGGTAGACCGTCGCCAATTGTCGTGAAACAAATGTGCCAATGACAAGCTCACCGGTCGAGGTGAAGTGAATGCCGTCGGACAATCGCAGTGCACTTTGCACATTGTTGACGACAGCACCACCCCGGTAGTTGCCGCCCTTTGTGGCTAAGAGATGCCACATCGGCTGGAACGTGACGCCGGGCGTCGACGTGGCCACCTGACTGTAAATGGCGTTCAGCGCCCGAAGACCTTGGCTGTAACTCTTTGGCGCAGCGATTGGGAGACCGACCCAGAACGCGTACGCGCCCGCCTTGGTCACCATTCGATCGATCCGACGAACGCGCGCGGTGTAGGCACTACGCCACTTCGGCGAACCGAACGGTTGCGACGCCCCATCAACGTTAAGTGCCTGTTCATCATTCGCGCCAAACATGATGACCACGAGATTGGGATGGTAGCGGTGCAAGTCAGACTTCAGATGGGCCGGCCAGTTGTAAAACCACGACGCGGAAAGCCCGGTCGACGATTTATTGCGTTGGATCAGTTTTAATCCCGGCGTCAATTGCAGTTCATGCCGAATGCCGTATTCGAGGTCGTCACCCAGCGAGTCGCCAATTTCGAGCAGTCGGCAGTGGCCCAGTGCGAACGGCGCGTGATGACGTGTTGTCGTCGATGTCGAGGTGCTCGTTCGCACTAGCGCTGATGCCGGAGAGAAACCGCATCCGCGCGAGGGCTGACGAAGCGCAGCGTTGTCCGCAACGGGAATATCCAATGGGACCTTTGACCTTGAAGTTTTACTTCGTGGCGAGCGTGCCAATGCGCTCGGTGCCGACGGCGACGTTTCCGTCAACGTGACTCGATTGACGTGCGAGTTGAGCGACGATGCCGATCCGGCGTTAATTTCGCCGAACTGACCCCCCGCGAGAACCAGCGCGGCCAGGGTCGCCGTCGTCAGACAGTGCGTCCACAATCGTCGGAACTTTGGATAAGGAGTCAAAATGGTTTTCATGGCGCATTCAACGCTAACAGGCACACGAAATTCCTTCGCCACAAAGTGTTCGCGCATGTGAATCGGGTCTTGGCCAGGTGGGGGCCTTCCTTCGATTTCATCGGTGCGACCGGCACCGTCGCATGGACCGTGAACTCATTATCGTTGTCTCGTGAGTACGCACGAATACGGATCCTGGGAAACACTCTCGGTGCCGGAAGTGCAGATCATCTTTGCAAATGCACCTTTTCGATGGTGGATTAGTGGTGGACTGGCCCTCGATCTCTTTGTCGGACGTTCCTGGAGAGCACACGGGGACACGGACGTCGGAGTACTTCGCCGAGATGTGTCGCGACTTCGAACGGTCATGAAGTCATGGGACATCCAAGTTGCGGCCGCGGGAATACTGTCCATTTGGCGAGGTCAGGTCCTTGATCCAGAAGAACATGAAAATAATCTGTGGTGCCGCAAGGACCCGCTTCAGCCTTGGTGTCTCGACGTGACAATTGGCGAAGGAGATGAAGAGCGTGGGATTTATCGGCGAGACCCTCAGATAAGTGCGAAATGGAAGTCAGCCGTTCTGAATTCCTCCGAAGGCGTCCCGTATCTGGCACCCGAGATTCAACTGCTCTTCAAGAGCAAGGACATCCGAGAAAAGGATGACACTGACGCGCGAGAGGTGATTCCCCTCCTTGATGCAAAACGTCAAGCATGGCTATTTTGTCGACTGCCTCCCGACCACCCGTGGCGTCGGATTCATTAGCAATCAATTACGAATCCATGCCTTTGTGTTCCGTTCGGTTCGGTACGCAAGAAGCCTTCCGGACCGAGGTGAGACGAAGCGCTCGCACGAGCACTGACGTCTCGCACGACAGCAAAGTTCGCACAATTATCTAGCCCCGAACGAGTTCTAGATACTCCATCGCCACGATTGGTTCGCTTGACGCGAAAGCGTCAAGCGGGTGCTGAGCGATCTCGCACGGGTACGCCGCGCCGACCACGGCCAGCGCGAGCAGGACGATGAGGGGCCCGGAGTTCGGATCGGTCGCCTGGCCCGAGGTCAGATCGCCGAGACCCTGAAAAACGAGCCAGCCCATCAACGTGATAATCACACCGATGCCGATGGAGAGTTGACGGGTCCATCCGGGTACCAGGGCCCAGATCGCCACGAGCACATAGGCCGCGATCACGACGGCCGCCGCCCAACTGGGAATTCGCAGCCGAACAAGTTGATGGTCGATCCCCGCAATCCATCCGGGCGAACTTGATTGCGCTGCACGCAACATCATGGTGAACGACGTCGCGGAGTTGTTCCCCGCGACCAGCTGAAGCCATGCACCTGTGAGCCACAGCGTGCACCATGCGGGTAGTGCCAGCCACGACGGGCTGTCGCCTCCTTTTCGGTCGCGCGTCGGCCACGCGAGAATCGCGATCACTGCATACAACAGCGCGGCGCCAGGGGCGCCGGTGAGAAGTGTCGCGCCCATTGTGAGCCCACCAAGTCCTTCGCCAACAATCCAGACCGAGAGCGACCACACAATCGATCCGGCGAGTGCAACACAGGTGAAGCGCCGGGTGATGAGCCCGAGGCCGAGGGCTATCTGGATAATCGCGAAGGCACCATTGGCAAGTGTCGGCTGCGCCGACACCAACGTGGCAACCGCATGCAAGGGCTCAGCGAGGACCGTCGGTAGTCCGTGACCGGCGGGAACGAGGATCCGGCGGGCAAAATCTCCACTGAACATGAACGGCTGGCACTGCAAAGCACCGTCGAGCAGCCAGAGCGCGCCCAAACTGACTTGTAAGTGGCGACGGGTAAATCGCACGTGGCTCCTCCAAGAATCATCAGTATGGAGAAAGCGCCCATCGCACTCGCGATGGGCGCTTTCTCCATACGAACGGCACGGGAATTAATTCACCGAGAAGTACAGGAACAGGTTCGTCGGGATGATCGCCGTGGTCTTCTTCGCACTGACCTGCTGATTCAGGAATGTGAAGGACTCGTGCGTGTTGATTGAGTTCCACTCGCTCAAACTGGTAACTCCGACTACTTTGACGTCCCACCACTCGGCCTTGCCAGCGTTCTGTGTCGTGATGAAGTGCTCGTGACCAGGGGTCGCTGCGTCCATCAATGCCGCCGTGAGCTGTGCGGCCGTCAACTTCGGGTAGAGCGTCTTGAGGTCAGGCTCGAGCCGACTCAGGTCGATCGTTCCCGGGTGATCCACGCAGACCAGGGCCGCCGGGCACTCCATCGACATCGAAGGAACCGTAAAACCGAGTGGCACGGTGATGTACAACGGGTCGAAGCTCTTGGCGGGCGGCACCTTGTAGTTGGCACCGGCCTCGCAGCCAGAACTTGCCCCGGACGTCACTGACTTGTCACAGTAGTAACCCTTCGAGTAGGTGAAGCTGACGGTGTCACCATTGAAAAATGACTTGGTCATGCCAAACTCGTTGATCCCCATACCTTTTTGCATCGCATTGCTCGCCGGTGGTGCGGTGGTCGCGGCAGCCGCAATCCCGGCGCCTCCCGCGACAACTATCGCCAAAGTGGCTGCGAGCGCTCGCGCGCGGTGTGTGAAAATTCTCATTGTATTTGTCTCTTCTCTACCGACCACGATGATCAGGCCTCATATCTATTCGTCGCGAACTGAGTTTTGGATGACGGCGGGGCGAACGAATCTCTCTGCGCGGCGTGATGTGAGGACGATTGGTCGGTACGCGGGCGGCGTTATTTTCTGCTTTAGATTTTTTCTTAAGACTTTATTAATTCCACTTCAAATAAAAATGCGAAGTGAAACTAAATCGAAAATACCGATTCTTCCGATCAGGCACCAAGAGTCGGCCGGATCGTTGCCGGCGCATGTTTCATGACGGGACTCACCACACCTTGGGAACGAGACGGGCGCGCTTCGCCGAGAACTCTCGATACGGCTCACCGAGTGCCTCCAACAACGCCTTCTCTTCGACGCGAATGCGAATGACGAGTCCGATGGTCGGTACGACGATCAAAACGAGCAGTGACAGCCAGTTCGACAAGGCCACGCCGATGCCCACGAAGGACATGATGATTGCCGTATACGAAGGATGGCGAACCCACTGATACGGACCGGTGTCAACGACGGTCTGACCGCTGCGCACATGAACCTGGACCGTGAAGAACTGGCCGAGCGCGACGACCGACCACTGTCGCAGTGCCATTCCGAGAAGCTCGATCGCCAGTCCGATGATGAAGATGGGCCAGCGCGCCACACTGATGTTCGCGGACTGCACGGTGTGCGCGAGTGCGAGTGCCGCGCCGACGCCCGCAATGGCGGTGAGAACGACGACGTAAAAGCTTCCGCGATCGTGTCGCGTGGCGCCGCGATTCATCCGACTGCGAAGACGGATACTCCACTCCGACGCCCCGAACATTCCCAGGACGACGTAGAAGGCGTACTTCGCACCTACGTCGGTATACGCCAGCGGGGCCATCGGCCAAACCTACTGGCGACCAGAACGAACCGCGCCGGCGCTCGTATCCGAACTACGGTCCGGCGTTGCCCAGACCGATGTCTTGGAAGATGCGCGCGACAACTTCTTCCGGAGGGAGATCGTCGACGTCGATGACGAACTGCGCCACCGAGGCGTAGAGCGGATGACGGTTGAGATAGAGGTTGCGCAGCGACTGCGTCGGATCCTTGTCGAGGCGTGGTCGCACGCCCCCGCGCTCTACTCGGTCGCTCAGCGTGGCGATTGAGGCACGCAGCCACACGACGACGCCGGAGCGCACCAACAACGCGCGATTGGCTTCCGAGAGTACGATTCCTCCGGCGACCGCGATCACTACCGGAACCGGATGTGCGATCGCCTCGGCGAGCACGCCGCTCTCCAACGTTCGAAGTGCTTCGTCGCCGTCGCGGTTGAAGATTTCCTGGGCAGTGCGTCCGGTCTCGGCCAAGAGTTGGGCGTCAGAGTCGAGGAACGACCACCCGAGTTTCTTGGCGCTCAGCTGCCCGACGGTGGTCTTGCCGACGGCCATCATCCCGACCAAGAGCAGACGATCAGTCATTCGTCATTCGATCTCCGCTTCATGTTGACCCATTCTTCTCGATGCGACTGCCATCGGCGTGGCTGATCCAATGGGCCAATACGCTAATCAAAGGACGATTTAGCCACTTCTTAGGTATCCACTAGGACTTGTTCACGTTCGACCCTGATACTGAAGTTCTATTTGTACTTGCCGAAAAGGAGATCCGAATGGATTGGGACGAACAAAGCCCAGTAGTTCCGTCGACCGATGAAATCGCGAGTCCCGAGAAATCGCAAAAGACCGTCACCGTGAACAAGACGCATTGGCGATTGACCAGGGCACTCAGCGCGCTCGTACTGGTCCTGGCAATTGGTGGGGCCGGGTTCATCGTGGGACACGACGTCGTTAAGCCGACACCTATCCGTTCCGCCGCGCCAAGGTACAACTTCCCGAGCTTTCCGTCCGGTTCGTCCGGGAATTTCGGCAACGGCGACTCGCCCTCCTTCCAATCTCCTTCAGTGACGCCGCAAAATACCAAGGCGGACGCCGCCACCGCCAAGATCGCCGACAAAGTGGACCCCGGTCTCGTCGACGTCACCTCGACCTTCGCCAATCAGAACGGCACCGCCGAAGGAACTGGCATGATCCTCACCTCGAACGGTTTGATTCTCACCAATAACCACGTCGTCGAAGACGCCCAGACCCTTTCGGTGCGTGACGTCGCTACGAATACGACGTACGCCGGGACCGTCGTTGGCTACGACCTCGCCGAGGACGTGGCACTGATCCAGTTGAAGGGCGCGAGTGGTCTCACGACGATCAAGACGGCCAACTCCAACAAGGTCTCCTCGGGCGAGAAGATCGTGGGCATTGGCAACGCCGAGGGCCTCGGCGGCACGCCGAGCTTCGTCGCCGGTTCCGTCGTGGCACTCGACCAGGCCATTACCGCGGGCGACGCGACGAATCCGGCGGGGTCGGAGCATTTGAGCGGCCTCATCGAAGTGAACGCCGCCATCGTGCCCGGTGACTCTGGCGGTGCTCTCGTGAACGCCAAGGGTCAGGTCGTCGGCATGGACACGGCGGGCTCGGACCTTAATGGCGGCTTCGGATTCAACCCGGGCAGCACGTCGAGTGACCGGGGCTACGCGATTCCTATCAACACGGCGCTCTCGATCGTTACGTCCATTCGCGATGACAACGCCGTCTCGGGCGTCCACATCGGGGCGACGGCGTTCCTCGGCGTCGAATTCGACTCGGCCACTGCGGCCGCGGGAAGCTTGAACTCATCGAGCGGTGTCACCATCGCCGGCACGGTCGCGGGAACGCCCGCCAACCAGGCCGGTCTCGTGGCCGGTGACGTCATCACCTCGATCGACGGACAGTCCGCCACGACGGGCAGCGACCTTCAGACGATCCTGTTAACCAAGAAGCCCGGTGACAACATTCACGTCGATTACCTCAACTTGAGCGGCGTCGCCAAGACAATGAGTGTCGCACTGGGGTCCGGTCCGGCACAGTAGTCCAGATCGAATTGGACTGCTGACGGCACTACGTCCAGGTGGCGTGCGTGACCTGATTTGGTGGTACCGACACGACCTCAGCAATCGATCCGTCGATGTGCAAGACCGCGTAGTCGCCACTCTCCAAGGTGGGGAAGATCGCCGCATAGACAACGCCGTCGCGGCCCTCGCGCGGCAGCACCCACACGTGCGTGCGAGCGTCGGGTTGAGAGACTGGATGTATCTCCACCTCAATGCCCGAGCGCGATTCATTGGAGGCGAGTACTAAGGCACCGGCTCGTTCGTTCACATTGATGACGACAGCACGACTCGCCACTGTCGGCGCCGCAGCCTCGACGTGCCCGTGGCCGTCGTGCGCGTGGTCCGCGTGTGAGTGCTCACCATTGGCGCCGTGTTCGTGAACACGGCCATGCTCGTCGTGCGACGGCGAAACACCTCGAGGGACGCCCGGGCTTCTGGACACGTCCCTCGAGGAGAATTGAGTTGATGCGTCGGCCACTTAGCCGGCCATTGCGCGCACCTGCGTGGCCGGGTTGTCGTAGCCGTCCCACGGGTCGGCGAGGTACGGGAAGCCTGTGGGGTACGCCAGACCGAAGGCTGACAAACTCGCAACAGTCGCGGGCTCGGTCGCGCCGACATCAAAGAGCGCGCCGGCCGCGGCGTCGGGTGTGAAGGTCTTCACGACGACACCGAGGAGCGCCCCGGCGACCGCCTTGAGCTCAATGCTCACCACGTCATCAAAGACACGGCGGCCATTCGGGAAGCCGGCGTTGTCGCCCCCGACGACGCCGAGAATGCTCGCCGCCGATGTCGCCGTCGGTGTGATGGCCACGTTGAGACGCAACATGTCGGCCTTCGTCTTCCCGGTGTAATTCTGGAATCCCGGGAAGAGCGGCGGGACGCCGGTTAAGAGCACCGCGTCGAGGTCCGGACGGGTGTTCGATGCCACGGCCGCGTAGGCCGCAAGGTTGGGGAACGCGCCGGGGTAGAGCACGTTCAACAACGAAGCGAGTCCCGGGTGGTCGTAGTACGCGGAGAACTGCTTGTCGTTCTTCGGATACTGCGAGTTCCAACGGTCCTTGTGACCCATCGGGATGATGACCTCGTTGATCAGCGGCATGCCGAGACGAGAGACCTGCTCCCACGGACCGGTGTTGGTCTGGGGTGTGGTGCTGTAGATCTTCGTCTTCTGACGGCTCGCCGTCGTCCACACGCCAATGGTCGAGTCGGCGTCCGTGTACGTCGTCGGCGTCGCGCCGCCCTTGGTGAGATCCGTGATCGGCACCTGAATGGCGATGGAGTGCACGTTCGTCGCGGCCAGCGAGTTGACCCCGGCGACCGCGGCGCCCTTCAAGAGGAAGTCCGGTTGGAACGGTCGCAAGTCGCCGAGGTCAAAGATCGAACCCAAGTCGACGTAAAAGCCGTCGGCGCGCTGTCCGGCGAAGACCGTGGTCGTGCCAATCGCGTGGATCGCCTGGCTCGTCAACGACGCGTAGTTCGGGATCGAGTTGATGCCGACGTTGCACGGCGGGCAGGCGAGGCCACGAGCCAGGACCTTCGACGAACGGCCCTCTACCTTGGTCACCGTATAGAACTGCTTGCGATTCCACGTCTTGTCGGTCAGATTCATGATCTGACCCGTGTTGTACAAGAACGTGTCGTTCGCGCCGGTGTCAGTCAGTTTGGTCTCGAATTGGAATTGGAAGGTGACGTCGGCTTCGCCGTCACCGTCGTTGTCCACGTGGATCTCGTAAAGCACGTCGTCGCCGAACTCGAAGAAGTTCGGGCCACCGGCGGGCTGTTGGCGAGGGATGTAGTTCGCGATCAACGTAACCTTGCTCGGGCTATCGGGACTGATGAAGGCGTAGAGGTCCGTGCTGTCGGCGACGGGGTCCTTGGAGATTTCCGGTGCTTCTGAGTGTGAAGACATGAGTGAGACCTTTCTGAAGTTGAAATGGAAGAGTTAGTGGAAACGCGGTTGAAAAGAGATTCAGCTGACGTCGCGTACGAGTCGCGCGACGAGTGCACGGTCGTGACGCACGACTTCGCGGGTTCCGACCATGAAGTGGATCTCGCCGGTGCTGGGGTTGGGCACGTGGATCACGAGGTTCTCATTCGACGAAACCGGTCGAACGGCGGGTGTCTCTTTGGCCGCCTTGGGTTTCGTCGCGGCGCCGGCGGTGGCGATCAGCGCCGCGGGGGCGGCGGCGACGAGTCCCGCCGCTGCGATTCCGTTGCGAGCGACTTTCAAGAAGCCCCTACGAGAGATGTCTTGCATTGCTAGTCCTCCTTGTCGGCCCACGTTCGTGGAACCGTTCGGAGGCTCCGTTGATTTCTTGGAGTCCAACGTCAGCCTCGGTGCTTGCGGCACTGAGAACTATTCGCCACCATCTGGGAACACGGATGTCCCCGTGGAGGTTTTCTTAGGAAAAATTGAGAAAGGTACGAGCTAGGGAACGATGAGCATGCGCACGGTGTCGGTGACCTGCGCGCCACCTGACGTCGAGCCGGCCATGATCACGACGGGGTCACCCGACTTGGCGATACCGGACTGCTTGAGTCGAGTGACCGCGACGTCACAGAGCTCGTCAATATCCTGCGCCGGTGAGACGTAAATCTCTTGCACCCCCCACGAGGAGTGCAGTTGGCGGGCGGTTGCGTCACTCGGCGTGATGGCGACGATCGGCATCGGCGGTCGAAAACGTGAGATCGCGCGAGCGGTCATGCCCGAGCGGGTGCAGGCCACGATCGCCACGGCCTGTTCTTCCATCGCGGCGCGCCACGCGGCGCCGGTGATGGCGGCGGTGACCCGAGTCGAGCGCGTGCCGGCGCCAATCTGTTGGACGCCGAGGCTCGCGCCCCATCCCTGGTAGTCAAAATACTCTTCCGCGCGTCGCACGATCCGGTCCATCGTCGTCACGACCGCAACCGGGTCGTCACCGATCGCCGTTTCACCGCTCAACATGACCGCGCTGGCCCCATCGAGCACGGCGTTGGCGACGTCGGTCACTTCGGCGCGCGTCGGCACCTGGGAGTGCGTCATCGATTCGAGCATCTGGGTCGCGACCACGACCGGTCGCGCGTAACGCACGCCGTGTCGCACGATCTCCTTTTGGAGGTGCGGGACCTCTTCGATCGGCATGCGAACGCCGAGGTCACCGCGCGCGACCATGATCGCGTCCGACACCGTGATGATCTCGTCGAGATTCTCCACGCCCTCACCGGTTTCGATCTTGGCCATCATCATGACGTCATCGCGCGCGAGCGCCGTGCGCACCGAGACCATGTCGAAGGCCGAGCGTACGAAAGAGACCGCGAGGATCTCAAAGGATTCGGTGTGCAACGCTTCGAGGCGTTCGCGGTCGTCGTCAGTGGGGAGCCGATCGTTCAGCAACGACGACGGCAGCGAGAGTCCGGGCTTGCCCAAGACGGATCCACCGGACGTGACGCGGGCCCGGGCCTTCGATCCGGTCTGTTCGACGAGGAGTGAAACGCCGCCGTCACCGAGATGGATCTTGTCGCCTTCGCTTAATTGCGCCAACACGTGGAGTCGCTCCACGACGATGTTCTTGGCGCTCGAGGTCTCGTTGAATCCCTCGCTCAGCTCGATCTCGTCGCCCACACTAAGCACGACGGGCGTCGTGCCGAACGAACCGGCACGGATCTTGGGGCCGGGGATGTCGACCATGATCGCGCGGTCGGGCACGAGGGCCCTCAGTCGACGAAGGCGTGCGATGCCCGAAGGAATGTCGCCGTGGGCGAAGGAGAGTCGAAAAACGTCGACGCCGGCGACCGCCAGTGCCTTCAGTACCTCGTCGCTATCCGAGGCCGGACCGATGGTGGCTACGATTCGCGTGCGTCGCACGTGGTTCCCTTCGTTACTTTTGGCAAGTCTAAAGGATGGAAAAAGTCCCTCCGAAACGCTTCACGCACCGTTCACGCTGTGCCGTGTCGAACGGGCACGACGACGTCGGCGCCGTCGACGTCAACAACGCGCAGGTTCATGCCGTAGCGCGTCGCCAATTCGTCGCTGCGGATCACCGCAGCGGCCGGGCCGTCGAGCACCACTTCGCCACGATCGAGCAACACGAGACGATCGGCGAACTGCCCGGCCAACGTGAGGTCGTGCAGGGTCGCCACGACCGTGAGGCCGCACTCGTGGACCTCACTCTTCATAAGTTCGAGCATGTCCATCTGGTGGCGCAGGTCGAGTCCAGTGATCGGCTCATCCAAGACCACGACCATCGTGGACTGGGAGAGGGCTCGCGCGAGCACCATCCGCTGGCGCTCGCCGCCCGAGAGCGTCGCCACGTCGCGTTCTCGAAACTCGACCAGCGAAAGTCGCTCCAAGACCGACTCCACGACAGCGCGGTCTCGGGCACTCGCCGAGTGGAACAGTCCGTGGTGGGAGACGCGTCCGAGGGCGACGTAGTCGTACACGCTCATCCCGCTCGGCGCGACCGGGTGCTGCGGGACCAGCGCCACGCGCAACGCGCGCTCGCGCTCGTTCATCTCGGTGAGTGCTTCACTGAGGATCGACACCGAACCGTGCGACGGTCGTCGAAGTCCCGCGATCGTCTCGACCAACGTCGTCTTGCCGGCCCCGTTCGGTCCGATGATCGTGCTCCAGGTGCCGGGCTCGAAGGCCAGGGTCACGTTTGAGATCAGCGTCTTGTTGCCGGCGCGAACGCTTAACTCCTTGACTTCGACCGAACTCATACCGGAACCGGTCGCCGAAGGCTGAGGATGATGACGAAGACCGGGGCGCCAATGAGCGCCGTCACCACGCCGAGCGGCAGCTCCGATGGCGCAATGACCGTGCGAGCGATGGTGTCGGCGAAGACCAGAAAGGCCGCGCCGAAGATCACCGAGATCGGGAGGATCCTTCGGTACGACGTCCCGACGAGCAGACGCACGATGTGCGGCACGATGATGCCGACGAAGCCGATGAGTCCGACCGCCGACACGATGGCCGCCGTACCGAGCGACGAGGCGGCGATCACGATGAAACGCACGCGCCGAACCGGCACGCCGAGCGAGCGCGATTCGTCTTCGCCCACGCTCATGACGTCGAGCGCTCTCCCGGCCCCGACGCAGATGATGATGCAGACAATGACGTAGGGAAAGACCAGCCACACGGTGCCCCAGCCGGCGCTGGCGAGCGAACCGAGCAGCCAGAGGTAGACCCGGGTGATCGAGCCGGCACTGGATTGCTGTTGGAGAAACGTCTGTGCGCTCGTGAGGAGTGACGCCACGGCCACGCCGGCGAGGATCAACGTCGCGGTATTGGAGCGCATGCTCCGTCCGCCAATCAACCACGTCACGATGACCGCGCCCATCGCCCCGACGAAGGCCAAGAGCGGCGTCCAGGTCGGCGTGCCGACGCCGTGGCTGATGTCGATGATCGCGAACGTGGCGCCGAGTCCGGCGCCGGAGGCGACGCCGAGCAAATACGGATCGGCGAGCGGATTGCGAAAGACGCCCTGGTAGGTCCCACCCGCTACCGCCAACATCGACCCGGCCAGCAGACCGATCACCATTCGCGGTGCTCGGTACTGCCACACGATGGTCGTTTGGGTCGGCGTCAGCGTGTTGTGACCGATTCCCAGGTGCGCGAACATGTTGCCCACGACCCGCCACGTACCGATTGACGTTGGTCCGATGACCAATCCGCCCACGATCGCGACGAAGAGCGCCACGACCGTAGCTGCCGCGACGATCGTCACTCGACGCTTCGTGGGCGGATTGGTGCTCAATCGGCTACTTCCAGAGTTTGGCGTTCGTCAGCGCGCCCTTCACCGACGCCGTGAGTTGATTCATCAACAAGCTCAGACGCGGACCCCAACGAGACGCGACGTCGTCGTTCAGTCCGATCACTTCGCCGTCTTCGACCGCCGCGACCTTGGAGAAACCGGGCCGCTTGGCGAGAGTCGACGCCGACGCCTTGCAACAGATGGTGTCGGCCAAGAAGATCATCTTCGGATTCGCGCCCAAGATGTACTCCGGACTCAACTGCGGGTAACCGGCGTCGGCGGTCGTGTTCTGAGCGTCGGCAATGTTGACCACGCCGAGTGATTTCAAGAGCGATCCGACGAAAGTGGAACTGGTGAGTGAGTAGTACGTCGTATCGAGCTCGTAGTACGCCGTGAGCTTCTTTCCGGGGTGCTTCGGCACTGACGCGACGTCCGTGTCGATCGTCTTCTTGATCGACGCGGCCAGCGTGTCGGCACTCTTCACGTGTCCGGTGAGCGTGCCGAGTTGTTCGATCTGGGCGAGCGCTCCGCTCACCGTCGTCGGTGGCGATTGATTGATGACCTTCACGCCGAGCGCGGCGAGCTTCTCCTTGATGTCATTGGCGTCATAGGAGATGACGACGAGGTCGGGCTTGGTTGACGGGTGCGACGCGGTGGACTTGCAGATTCCAATGGCGGCCTCAACACTGGGATTGAGCCCATTGATGCGCTTCTTGGGTAGTCCCGTCGTCGGGTAGTCGGAGTCGGTGTCGACCGCTTGCACCTGGGCCCCGGCACCGATGGCGTAGAGCGTTTCGGTGGCCGTAGGCGAAAGCGACACGACGCAACTCGGTTTCGTCGCGGCGCTGGCGCCACTGGAAACGATGAGGGGAACGGCCAACGCACTCAAGAAGAGCGCGAGAACCAACCGTAGGGACCTGAACATGGATATCTCCTTTCCGTCGAAGTGGGTTGGGCGACGGATGGATATCCGAACGACCGCTCCTTACCTCGAGAGCTGTCTTTCACATCTCCTCGCGGAAGGCGACCTGGCTACATGGTCCTAATGCACGACCACTTACAGTTGCGGGACAGCGTTGGAATCTCACCAACTTCGCTGCCGCGAGGCACTGACGACCTTACTGCATTCATCAGGGATACCTCGAGAAAATTCGAGGACTGAACCTAATGTGGGGGCCATGACCGAGTCCCCGAAGCGCTCGCTCGGCGAGACGATCGGGCAACTCCTCGTCATTGTCATCCTCATCGGAATATTGATTGGCGCCATCATTTTTCTCGAAGAGTTCATCCACTCACACGCCAACGGCGAGTCCTTATCCACATCGATTTTCAATTTCGCGTGTTGTACAAGTCTCAACGCCACCGCCGCCGCTCACCATGCGCACACAGTGATGTGGACGTTCTTCCCAGCCCATCCCCTGTCGTAAGGCGTTGACGACGGTATCAGCCGACCGTCATACCCCCGTCAACGGCAACGTCGGCGCCGGTGATGGCGGAGGCGGCCGGCGAGCAGAGCCACGCGATCGTCGAGGCGACTTCCACTGGTTCGATGAGCCGACCGATGGGTTGCTGCTGCGCGAACTCTTCGGCACTCGAGAGTTCGTAGACCGCAGCCGACGCGTCGAGCAACGCGGTGCGCGTCGAACCCGGACTGACGGCGTTCGCGGTCACGCCGAATGGAGCTAAGTCCATGGCCGTACCCCGGATCAGTCCCACCACCGCGTGCTTGGCCGCTGAATAGGCCGCGAGATGGTACAGACCGGTGCGACCCGCAGCCGAGGCGACGGCCACGATCCGACCATGCGCGTCCTTGCCGTTCGCGACCAGCGTCGGGGCCGCCGCTTCGATCAATCGCCGGGTTCCCAGCACGTTGACGGACCAGACCGCGTCCCACGCGGCGTCGGTCAACTCCCAAATCGGCGTGCCGCCCGCGACGACCCCAGCGCACGCGACGGCGGCGTCGAGGCGCCCGAAGTGACGTGTCGCGGTCTCCACGGCCAGCTGCATGTCCGAGGCGCTGCGCACATCGCCAACGAGTCCGAGCACCGTGTCTCCGTGGCGGGCCACGACGGCGTCGAGGTCGGCCGACGTCGCCAGCGCGTAGGGCACTTCAGGGATGTCGCGACAGCGGTCCACGGCGATCACCCGATAGCCGTCGTTCACCAAGGCGTCCACGGTCGCGGCGCCGATTCCGCGCGCCGCACCGGTGACGATGGCGACGCGACTCACTGGCCCAACCTTCGAAAGAAGTCATCGGGCGCGACGACGTCGCTGCGCGACAGTTCACTCACGTCGGATTTGCCAAGGGCGAGCAGCGCCGAGTCGATGCCGCCGCGCAGCACGTCCAGCACGTTCTCCACTCCGGCCTGCCCTTCGGCGGCCAGCCCCCAGAGGTACGCGCGACCGATCATCACGGCATGGGCACCGAGCGCCAGGGCCTTGACGACGTCGCTGCCACGACGAACGCCGCCATCGAGCAGGACCTCGATCTGGTCGCCCACGGCGTCGACGACGGCCGGCAGCGCTCGGATCGGCGCCGGCGTACCGTCGAGATTGTTGCCCCCGTGATTGGAGACCGAGAGTGCCGTCGCTCCGAGGTCGACGACGCGCTTGGCGTCGTCGACGCGACTGACGCCCTTCACCATGAACGGACCATCCCAGTTCGAGCACAGCCACGCCACGTCATCCCAATCAGGCAACGGACTCTGCATCCATTCGTAGTACGCGCCAAAGAACGTCGGGGGCTTCTCGCCGGGCGGGGCCATGTTCGGGGTCAACAGTCCGGGCATGTGACCGGTCTTGGCGTAGGACCAGAACCAGCGAGGTCGCAGCGCCACTTCGGGCGCGAGTTTCACGACCGCCTTCATTCCGATCTTGTCGGGAATCCACGGACTTCCCCAGTCGCGTCCGTTGGCAAAGGACCAGTCGAGGGTGAGAATGATTCCCTTGGCCCCGGCGTCACGCGCCCGAGCCAAGCGCGCGAGCATCGTGTCGCGCTCCCCCGACCAGTACATCTGAAAGAGCACCTGAGAGTTCACGGCGCAGACCTCTTCGATGGACCGGCTCGCGAACGAACTGAGTCCCATCGCGACCCCGCGATTGGCCGCGGCCCGCGCGACGGCCACCTCGCCGTCGGGATGCACGGCCTGCACGCCGGTCGGTGAGATCAGCACGGGCATCGACACCGATTGGCCCATGACGGTCGTGGACATCGTGCGCTCGCGCTTGTTCCCGGCCACGTGCGGCGCGAATCCCAAGAGGTCAAAGGACTCCAGGTTGTCCCTCGACGAGAGTCCTTTTTCGGAGCCGGCGACGAGGGCCGAGTAGACGGACTTGGGGAGACGTTTCTCGGCTCGGCGCTGGGCGACGGCCACCGACTCAAACCACTTGCTCGCCATCAACTCCCCGTTCCCGACTCAGTGGAACTTTATCCGAGGGCCCGAAATGGACCCGTCAGCGCGAGGAGATCGAAACCGGGATTCGTCGTGAGTGATCGGGCGACGGTGTTGGTCGCAGCAACACCTTTTTGGCGGCGAGTGCAGTCTCGCCGTGCCCGAAGACACACTCGGGGTCGGGGTCGCTCATCTCGAGTCCGGTGAAGAACTTCGCCGCCATACACCCGCCGCGACACGCGTCGTACGAACCGCACGTCGCGCACGCGCCGGCGTTGCCTGGTTCGCGCAGCGATCGAAAGAGTTCACTGTTCTGCCACACGTCCTGGAAGCCCGACGCACGCACGTTGCCGGCGCGGAACTCCTCGTGGATCACGAAGGGACAGGCGTAGACCTCACCGACCGGGTCGATGAGACAGACCACGCGACCGGCGCCGCAGAGGTTGAGCCCCGAGAGCGGTTCTCCGAGCGCTGAGAGGTGGAAGAACGAGTCGCCGGTCAACACGTTCGGACGTTCGAGCAACCATTTATACAGACGTCGATTCTGCTCGAGCGTGGGGTGCAGTTCTTGCCACACGTCGACGCCTCGCCCCGAGGGTCGTAGACGCGTGAGTCGAAGCTCGGCGCCGTAGTGGGCGGCGAGTTTCTCAAATTCGTCGAGCTGTTCGATCGACTCCCGGGTCATCACGACCGAGATCTTGAACTGACCGAACTCCGCGGCTTTCAAGTTGTCCATCGCGTGACGAGCGCTGTCGTAACTTCCGGCACCGCGGATTCGGTCACTGGTCTCGGCGTCGGCGCCGTCGATTGAGATCTGGATGTCGAGATAGTCGATGCTCGCCAGTCGGCGCGCGGCCGCCTCGTCGATTCGGGTTCCGTTGGTCGAGAACTTGACGCCGACGTGTTGGCCGACGGCGTGTTCGATGAGTTCGAAGAAATCGCGTCGGATCATCGGCTCGCCGCCGCCGATATTGATGTAGAAGATCTGCATCGCGGCGATCTCGTCGATCAACGACTTCGCTTCTCGCGTGCTCAACTCATTGGGGTCGCGTCGTCCCGACGACGAGAGACAGTGCGTGCACGCGAGGTTGCAGGCGTAGGTCAGTTCCCAGGTGAGACAGATCGGCGCCGCCAGCCCTCGTTCGAATCGATCGCGCAGCGAACTCTCAGCGCCCACAGAGAATCTCCGAACGAACGAGCGACATCAGCGCCGATACGTAGCGTGCGTGCTGGTCCGCGGGAGCCAATGCGTCGATGGCGGCGTCGGCGCTCTCGAACTCCGCGACACGGCGAACGACGTCCACGAGCTCGCGCGACTTCAAGAAGACCAAGCGACGCGTGCCGTGGTGGTACGCCAGCGCGCCGAACGACTCGTCGCGCAACGAGACCTGTTCGTTCAACTTCCACGGGGCGGTCGCGTCAAAAGTGACGGCGGTGGACGGTATCACGTTTAGTAGACGCCGCACAGTCCGTCGATGGAGACCTCTTCAACGAGCAACTCCTCGATCTCTTCAGTCTCGACAACCTGTTCTTCGATCAGTGTTTCAGTCGGCACGGTTCCTCCTCGAACGTCTCCATTCTGACCGGTGGCGCGACCGGTGCCGGACCAAATCGTGTCAGACTCCACCCGTGAGCCAACTACTCCCACTGGCGCCGCTCCCGGTTGAAGTCCCGATCCCGATGGGGACGAAGGTGATCCTCGACGCGGGCGCGAAGTTCCTCGACCGCGACCTGTTGAGCGGCGGATCACCATGGCGATTACTGCGTCTTCCCGGCGGATCTCGAGCCGTGGCCGAACGATGGGTTGGCGGGGGCGAAGTCCAGGCCGGTGAAGAGCGTTTCGCCCGGACGCTCGTTCAGCAGGGGCTTCTCCACCCCTTCTATCGAAGCGAATCGAATGTTGACGACGTCGACGTCATCGTGCCGGTGCACAATGACGTCGATGCTCTCGCCGCACTACTTGAATCACTTATTGGACTTCACGTCACCGTCGTCGACGACGCATCGAGCGGCTCGGAGATGGCGAACTGCGCGCAACGCTTCGGAGCCGAGGTCGTGCGCCTAGAAGAGAACCACGGACCGGGCAGCGCACGAAACGCCGGGGCGCGGGCGACGTCGCGGCCCTTGCTGTGGTTCATCGACGTCGACGTCAGCTTCGATAACGCGCTCGACGTCCTCGCACGACTACGGCCCTACTTCGACGATCCCCTCGAAGGAGCCGTTGCGCCGCGCATTCGAGGCGCGCATGGCCCGTCGCTGCGCGACCACTTCGAAGAGCGATTCAGTCCGTTGGACGTCGGTGATCGCGCAGCGTTGGTGATTCCCAACTCGGCGGTGCACTACGTACCGAGTGCGTGCCTGTTGATTCGTCGGAGCAGTTTCGGCGACGGCTTCGACGAGTCACTGCGCTACGGCGAGGACGTCGATCTCGTGTGGCGACTGCACGACCAAGGTTGGCTCGTTCGCTACGTCGCGGAGGTCGCCGTGTCCCATCGGGCCCGGGACTCGTGGCGCGGTTGGTGGAGTCAGCGCATTCGCTACGGACAGTCTTCGAGCGAACTCGCCAAGCGCCATGGCACGCGCCTGGCGCCCTTTCGCGCCGATACGTGGACGCTCTTTACCTGGCTGAGCGCGATGGTCGGCAAACCGATGGTCGGGCTTCGCATCATGGGCGCCGCGCGCAAACAACTTCGCGAGCGACTTCTCACGACGACGGACCACGCGGGCAAGGTCGCGGACGAACTCGTCGGACGCGGCATGGTTCGAGCCGGTCCCCTGATGGCGCGTGCGGCGGTACGCACATTCGGAATCTTGATACTGCTGAGTGCACTTCATCCGAAGCTTCGGCGCCGATCACTGACGCTGTTCGTCGTGGGAACGGCGTATCGCTGGCGATCGACGCGAGTTCGCGTTTCCGATATTCCTCTCGGGCTGGTCGACGACGTCGCCTACGGTGCCGGCGTCATGAGCGGCGCGCTTCGTTCACGCTCTCTCGGTGCACTGAAACCTCACATCACCAAGTCCACGCTGGGACTGAGAAATGTCCTGGGGCTCAAACCGAGTGCGAACAACCTCTGATCAATCCGTACGCTGAAGGACTCGGAACGATTGACTCATTCAATTGGTTGTCGTCCCAAAATGGCGGGCTCGCGACTGGCTAAGAGCCACCCCACGATCGCCGCAATCGCCGGCATGCCGAACAGTATGAGCGTGAGGTCGCCGAAGGGAACGTTGGCGAGCACGGAGATGCCACCGTTCAACGAGTTACTCCTCAACCAACCAATCATGGCGACGTAACCGCCCACCACGCCGAGGAGTGCCCCGAGAAAACCGAGCGCACCCGCCGTCACGGCCGTCAAGGTGCGACGCGTGTAACTCGACGCTCCGGTCGCCGTCAGAGTTCGTAGTTCGCTCGAGGTTTCACTGCGCACGAGTCCAACGGACATCGCGAGGACGCCAAGGGCGATGAGGATCCCAAAGAGCGTGGCCCAGTTGATGATGGTCGATCCCGAAGGAACGTCATTCCTCGATTCAACTTGAAGCTGCGCCGTCGACGCGGTGAGTTCGGCGCTACTGATCTGGGCCGCGCTGAAACTTTGGGTGCCCACCACCAGCCAGTCGGTGGTCGTCAAGGCGATATGGAACTTCTTCATCGCGTGTTCGGTGATGATCGTGTTCGGCGCCGAAGTGCCGTTGGGCAATGCACTGATCTCTTGGATCAACGGATGCCTGAGGCTTCCTGCCGGACCGCCCCGAAGGACCGATTGCTTGGCATGGGTCCCGTAGCCCATGGCGAGACTCGAGACGCCAGAGAGGCCCGGACGTGACGTCAAGACTTCCGCATTCGGGTTGATCTCGGACGCGTTGATTCCGAACGCGCGCAGCAATTGTGGCGTCGCGACGTAGATCTGCCCGCTCCAGCTGCGGCCACCTTGCGTGCCACTCAAAAATGCGTTCGGCGATTCGAGAGCAATGAACTGCGCGTTGAGTCCCTTGGCGATCTGCTCGGCCCCGGCGGCGAGTTGCGCCGGCGTCGCGGACTCCGTTTTCGGATGCACCCGGACCAGTTGACCCTTCGCGTTCGTGTGCACAATGGCCACCCCTTGGGGCGGGAATGCCGTGTGGAGCGCGAGCTGATCCGAAGCGAGGTTCGGGCCCGCGTAGTCGAGGACGTTGCTGAATCGAGAGGCCGACGCGAGTATCACGATGACGGCGATGAGCACGCCAATACTGATCGCTGACAACGCCGAACCCGAGCGCGCCCGATATCGAGCGAGGTCGCGCAGTGCGAGTCGCGTCGCAATTGGCGCACGGCGGCTGACTCGTTCAGTCAACGACAAGAAGAATGGCGCCAGCAAGATCAATCCGGGCATCAGAAGCACGAGACCGAGGAGGAGTTCCGGAGCGCCACCGCCGCCGTTGCCGCCGCCACTGCCACCGGAATAGCCGAGCAACAAGAAGGCCGCGACTAAGAAGACGATGCCTGGGACAGCGGAACGATGGATCTGGCGTGGCGGCGCCGGGCGACCCGACAACGCGTGAACGATTGGGATCTTCGTGATGGCGCGCGCCGGTCGTGACGACGCGAAGTACGCCGCCAGGACGGCGAGGACCATCGCCAGGAGTACGACGAGCCACGGAAGTGCGAAGACACCAATCAGGTGATGCGCACTCTGTTCGAGACTCGGTCGATACAACAGCCAACCGGCGAAACCGACGATGAAACCGAGGATCGCGCCGACGATGCCGACGACCGTGCCGTTCGCGCTGACGACGAGGCGCACGTGGCGGTCCGTCGCGCCGATCGACTCGAGCATCCCGATTGAACGCATGCGACGCTGCGCCAGGACCGTGAAGCCGCCGATCGACACGAGTGCGATGAGCAGCATCCCGAGTACCAGGGCCACGAGCGAGATGGTTTCCGGATTCAGCGGATTCGATGCCGCGACCGATGCCGGAGAACTGATCGGAACGTCCTTGCTGAGTGTTCGCAGTTCGCTGCCCGGAACTCGCAAGAGCACGGTGACTACTGAGGGGTTCGGGACCTGACCCGGGACAACCAGCGCGAACGCATCGAGAAGACTCTGCGGGTTCTGTACGATACCGACCACGTCGCGCTTGACGCTACCGACCAGCCAATGCTCGCCGAGCGAAAGGTGGAACGCCGATTCGACGCCACTCGAAACGGCGACCTGGTCAGCGCTCGTGGGGTAGTGACCGCTGACCAACGAAAGCATCGGACCCCCGAATGGGCCGTGGGCAGCTTGTGATCGAAGTTGATACGTGTTGATCGATCCGGGGATGGAGAGCGTCTCGTTCTCGATCACCTGAACGGTCCCGAGGTTCTCCACCTTCGAAATGAAAGTCCGCGCCTTGGTGTTATAAGACGCGAAGTACGCTGAGTAGGGAGCCGTGCCGAAGCCAGCGTCCTTCGATGGTGGCGTGTTCACGGCGACCGACGAGCCGAGGATCGTCGCCGCGACCGCGACGGTGATAAGAGCGAGGATCAAAAACTGTTGGCGCCATTCGCGTCGAAAGAGGCGCCACGCCCAGCGTGTCACTGCGCGTCGCGCGGGAACGCCCCCGTCAGATGGACGTCGCTCCGACTGAATCCTGAAGTCGTCCATCACTATGACGGGTTCGAAACGTCGGGGTTGAGCAGCTCTTCGGGACTGGGCGGTGGCAACGTCTCGTCGACCGCCTTCCCGTCGCGTAAGAACACCACCCGATCGGCCCACGACGCGAGCTTGGCGTCGTGGGTGACGACGACCGCGGCGACCCCACCGTGACACGCCGACAGGATCATTCGCATCACGGCTTCGCCATTGAGCGAATCCAGGGCGCCCGATGGTTCGTCGGCGAGGAGCAGACTTCGTTCGCCCACCACGGCCCTTGCGATGGCGACGCGCTGACGTTCCCCCCCGGATAACTGATCGGGAAAGCTCCCCGCGCGGTCCGCCAGACCGAGCCCCTCGAGAGCCGCCATTCCTTTGGTCCGCGCTTTTTTCATCGATAACCCGTCAAGTTCGAGAGGCAGAGAGACGTTTTCGACCGCGGTGAGACCGGCGAGAAGATTGAAGTCTTGAAACACGTATCCGACAGAGCGTCGACGGAGACAGGCTTTGTCATTGCGTGACATCCCGGACAATCGAACGCCATCGATCACGACGTCACCGGTCGTCGGCTCTTCGAGACTCCCCGCGATCGTGAGGAGCGTCGATTTACCCGACCCACTCGGTCCCATGATCGCGACGAGCGAACCGCGCTCGACCGCCAGGTCGATGTCGGAGATGGCATCGACCTCATTGGCGCCCTGTCCGTAACTCTTTGACACTTGTCGAAGTTCCAACATGCTCATCGGTGGGCTCCAGTCCTTCGGCGAATACTCGGCAAAGCAACGGGATACTCCGGCGCCGGCTCATAGCTGGCGCGACGAAGTCGACCGTCGGCAGCGTCGAGCCAGCGCACGACAGCGTCCAGGCGAAAGAGTTCTGCGTCGACCGCCAGCGCAAAGGCGAGATCGAATTGTGATTCATCTTCTTTCAGGTGCGTCCACTGCTGCATCAATTGCACGATGTAGCGGCGGTGCACCTGGATCACTTCGTAGACGTCGACGTCGGGCAGGCGCGACGCGATGAGGACTTTGATCACCAGTTCGTCCCTCGGTGGTTCTGAAAGGTTGGGCGGCGTACGCAGCCATCGCGAAAGCTCCTCACCACCCTCTTGGGTGATTCGGTAGTTCTTTTGGCGCTCGTCTTGCTCAACGTCATCGGACTGTGCCAAACCGTCACGTTCGAGTCGCTGCAGAGTGGTGTAGACCTGGCCGACGTTGAGGGGCCACACCTCGCCAGTGCTCGTTTCAAACTCTTGACGTAACTGAAAGCCATATTTTGGGCCCTCGCTCAAGAGAGCGAGCAGTGAATGACGGATGCTCATCGAGACCTCACAGAGTTAAACATACTTAGTATGCTACTCCATATACAAAGCCTGTCAATTCGTCAGATAATCAATAACCCTGAGTCCCCTAAGAGATTTCGATGATCGGCAATGTCGAACTGGCATCGAACCACCTCGAAGCGACGATTGCGCCGAAGTCGATCCATGAATTCAGAGTACGTAGCACGGCGTCAACGCACAATCTGGATTCTCCACTACTTCGTGTACTCGCCAATGCGATTCGTCGGGGTCTATCCTGAGCGCATTCGGACGTTGTTCAGCCGAAGAGATCCGGCTCGATCCTGGCGCGACAGCCACGGTGAACAGCTGTTAGAAGCGGATGACTCCGCGAATGTTCTTTCCCGCTTCTAGATCGTCGTATCCCTTTTGCACATCGTCGAGTGAGTACTCCTGAGTGACAAGTTCGTCGATCATGAACTTTCCTTCGTGGTGCAGTCGAAGGAGTCGAGGAATCTGCAGACGCGGCGCAGCGGAACCAAAAACGGTTCCACGAAGTTCTTGGTTCATCATCGAAAACATGAACATGTTCAAATCGACGGAGGTCATGTCCCACGCCGCGATACTTGCCACCACGATGACACCGCCCTTGGCGGTGATGGAGCGAGCCTCCTCGACGATCTCGCTCGTGGCCTCGCCGACCGTGATGATCACCACGTCGCAGTTCTTGCCCCACGTCAGGTCGGGCAGGATTGTGAACGCGGCATCCAGTGTCGTCGTGCAACCGTGCGTCGCGCCGATTTTCAACGCGCGGTCGATCTTCGATTGATTGGTGTCGATCGCGATGACCGCGCGAGCACCTGCATGGACTGCGCCTTGAATCGCGGCCGAGCCCAGGCCACCACAGCCAACGACGGCCACGACGTCGCCCGGTTTCACTCCCCCCCGGTTGACGGCGGCACCGAAGCCCGTCGAGATCCCACACGACAGCAACGCGGCGGCTCGAAGGTCGTACCACGGTTCGACGCGAATCACCGACGCTTCGTGGGCGACGATGTATTCGGCGAACGTTCCGAGATTGCACATCCGATTCAGGTTGGTGTCGCCGATGTGGTGTCGCCACGTGCCATCCGAAATCATCGGTCCGGCGAGGGTGCCGGCGGCCATGTCGCAAATGTACGGTCGCCCGGAGATGCAGTATTCGCACTTCCCGCACGAAGGGATGAATGACGTCGCCACGTGGTCCCCGGGCTTGACCGACGTCACACCCTCGCCGACCGCATCGACCACACCGGAACCTTCGTGGCCGCCGATGATTGGGTACATGGAAGAACTTCCAGAGATCATCTCAAGAATTTCAGGCGCGTTGCCAAGTGCGCCGGTTCGAAGGTGTTCGTCCGAGTGGCACAACCCAGAGAACGCAACTTTCACTCGAACTTCGTTGGCGCGAGGCTCGTCGATCTCAATAGTCTCGGTGTGCCACGGACCATTGAGCTCACTAACTATTGATGCCCTGACGTCCATGATCTCCCCGTTCGATGGGTCTGTCGACCCGCGAGTTCACTTTATCTACGACGAGCTGATCGTCGCGAGCCCGTTGACTTACATCTTCTCCGGAGCGTCGATTCCCAGCACGGAGAGCCCGATCGACAGTGTTCGCTCCGCGAGGTCACACAGCGCGAGTCGCTGGTCGCGCAACGCGCCCTCAGAGGTCAGAACCGGACAGGCATCATAGAACGCGGTGAGGCGTTGCGCTAAATCGAAGAGATAGACGCAGAGTCGATGTGGCTCGAGCGACGCCAGCGACGACTCGAAGGCCTCAGGAAATGCCAGGAGTCCAAGCACGAGATCACGCTCCTGAGGAGCATCGAGTGAGAACGAGACCGCCGGCGATTCCCACGTCGAACCGAGACGACGGAAGATCGATCGAAGTCGCGCGTGCGCGTACTGCAAGTAGGGACCCGTGTCGCCTTCGAAGGCGATCATGCGATCGAGGTCGAAGATGTAATCGTGGTGACGGTCCGTCGAGAGGTCGGCGTACTTGATCGCCGCCCGTGCGATCGCAACGGCCAACTGCGTCCGCGCCGTCTCGTCGAGATCGGTGTTGCGCTCTTTCAGCGCCGCGTCGGCTCGTTCGATCGCCTCGTTGAGCAGCGAGGCGAGTTTCACGGTCTCGCCGCTGCGCGCCTTGAACATCTTGCGGTCGGGTCCGAGCACGTTGCCGAAGGTCACGTGTTCACAGCGCACACGATCGGGCATCCAGCCGGCCATGCGAGCGACCGCGAAGACCATCTCGAAGTGCTGAGCCTGCGGCGCGCCCACGACGTACAGGATCTCGTCGGCGTAAAGGTTGTCGACGCGGTCGCGCACCGCGGCGAGGTCACTCGCGGCGTAACCGAAGCCTTCGTCACTCTTTCGCACGATGAGTGGTAACGCCTCGCCGTCGCGATTCGTGAATCCTGGAGGAAAGACGCACAATGCTCCACCACTCTCGACGATGAGTCCGGCGGTTGAGAGGTCGGCGACGACGTCACTCAGCATGGTGTCGTAGAAGGACTCGCCCACCACGTCGTCGACCGTGAGCGTGATGCCGAGGTCTTGGTAGACGAGGTCGAGGTAGGTGATCGACTGGTCAACGATGGCGCGCCACAGGCGCAGCGTCTCGGGATCACCCGATTGCAACGCCACCACCCGCGCGCGAGAACGTTCCTTGAACGAATCGTCGGCGTCGAATTTGGTGCGGGCCTCTTTGTAGAAACCATCGAGATCACCGATCGACAGCGTTGTACCGCTGCCTTCGTCGCGGTCCAAGAGGTGTTCGATCAACATCGCGAACGGCGTGCCCCAGTCGCCAACGTGATTACGTGGGATGACATGGTGCCCAGCGAAGCGGTACATGCGTGCGAGGGCGTCGCCGATGACCGTCGAACGGAGGTTGCCCACGTGCATCTCCTTGGCGACATTGGGCGCGGAATAGTCAATGACCACGGTCTTGACTTTGGTCACCGGCTCGATTCCCAGACGATCGTCGGTGCGCAGTTTCGTCAGTTGCTCCCCGAGAAACTCGGGACTCAGGGTCAGATTCAAGAATCCGGGGCCGGCGATTTCCACAGTGGCCAATTCGGCCAAATCGGCATGGCCGACGATTTCCTCGGCGACGTCGCGCGGGGAGCGCCCCAGGCGCTTGGCGAGCGCCATGACGCCGTTCGCCTGGTAGTCACTTCGATCCGACGTGCGTAGGACCGGGTCGGCGCCCGCTTCGAGAGTGTCGAACGCGCTTTGCAGCCGTGACGAAAGCGTGTCGTAGGTCGTCGTCATGGACCCAAGTCTCGCACTTGGGTCACGTCGGCATTGCCCACGAGGCGAAACGGCGACGTGACGAACACGGCAGAATGGTCCCATGACCTCACTCAACTCCTTCGGCTCCAAGATGACGCTCAACGTGCAGGGCCGTGAACTCACCTACTACTCACTTCGCGCCGACGCGCTCTCGGCGCTCGGCGTCGACCGGCTCCCCTATTGCATCAAGGTGCTCTTGGAGAACCTCCTTCGACACGAAGACGGCGTGAAGGTGAACGCCGCCGACATCGAAGCACTCGCGAGGTGGGGCGAGAATCCCTCACGACACGGCGAGGCCGCCGGCGACGACGCCAAGGAGATCGCCTTCACGCCCGAACGCGTCCTCATGCAAGACCTCACTGGCGTGCCGGCCGTCGTCGACCTCGCCTCGATGCGTGACGCGATCATCGCGCTCGGCGGTGACCCGAACAAGATCAACCCGCTGGTGCCGGTTGAACTGGTCATCGACCATTCAGTCATCATCGAGCGTTCCGGCACGGCCGAGAGCTTCGAGCAGAACGTCGCAATCGAATACGAACGCAACGTCGAGCGCTACACGTTCTTGAAGTGGGCCCAGAGTTCGTTTGAGAAGTTCCGTGTCGTGCCTCCGGGCATGGGCATTTGTCACCAGGTCAACCTCGAACACCTCGCTCGCGTCGTCTTCGAACAAGACGGCGTCGCCTACCTCGACACGCTGGTCGGCACGGACTCCCACACCACCATGGTGAACGGCCTCGGCGTCCTCGGCTGGGGTGTGGGCGGCATCGAGGCTGAGGCGGGAATGCTCGGCCAGCCGACGTCGATGTTGATTCCCCCGGTCGTTGGGCTGCGTCTCTCGGGCGCTCCGCGCGAAGGCGTGACCGCGACCGACGTCGTACTCACGATCACCGAGTTGTTGCGCAAGCACGGTGTGGTCGGTAAATTCGTCGAGGCCTACGGTCCCGGCGTGGCGTCGCTTTCTTTGGAGACGCGCGCCACAATCGGCAACATGTCACCGGAATACGGCGCGACGTGCGCGATCTTCCCGATCGACCAACTGACCATCGACTACCTCGCCTTCACCGGTCGACCGAAGGAGCAGCTCGACCTCGTCGAGGCGTACGCCAAGGTCCAGGGAATCTGGCACGACCACGCCGCGCTCGAGCCGATCTACTCCGAGTTCGTCGAACTCGACCTCACCACAGTCGAGCCGAGCCTCGCCGGGCCCAAGCGACCGCAGGACCGCGTGTCGCTTTCCGGTGCGCGTGGCGCGTTCCTCAACGCCCTCGGGCGTACCCCCCTGGAAGTTCACGGCGAAGAGATGGCCGAGACATTGCGCGAAGGCGCGGTCGTCGTCGCGGCGATCACGTCGTGCACCAACACCTCCAACCCGTCGGTGTTGGTGGCGGCCGGGCTCGTGGCCAAGCGCGCGGTCGAACTCGGGCTGAGCGTGAAGCCCTGGGTCAAGACCTCGCTCGCCCCGGGAAGTCGCGTCGTCATGGACTACCTCGAGCGCGCCGATCTCGTGAAGCCGCTCGACGCTCTGGGTTTCTATCTCGCCGGTTACGGCTGCACGACGTGCATCGGCAACACCGGTCCCTTGTTGGCCGGGGTCTCCGAAGCCGTCAACGAGCACGATCTTTCGGTCGTATCGGTGCTGTCCGGTAACCGCAACTTCGAAGGTCGCATCCACCCCGACGTCAAGCAGAACTTCCTCGCGAGCCCCCCGCTCGTCGTCGCCTACGCGCTTGCCGGGACGATGGACATCGACCTCGCCAGTGAGCCGCTCGGCGTCGGCACCGACGAGAAGCCAGTTTTCTTGTCCGACCTCTGGCCGAGTGACGCCGAGGTCGCCGATGCCGTTCGTTCCTCGATCACGCCGGCGATGTTCGAAGAGCGCTACGCGAGCGCCTTCAGCGGCGACGAGCGTTGGCAAGAGGTGCCGACCACGAACGCCGTCACCTACGCCTGGGACTCGAAGTCGACCTACGTGAAGCTCCCGCCGTACTTCGACGGTCTCACGATGGAGCCGGGCGTCGTCACGGACTTCACGGGCGCGCGAGTCCTCGCCAAACTCGGCGACTCGGTGACGACGGATCACATCTCACCGGCCGGCAACATTCGCGCGTCGTCCCCGGCCGGGAAGTATTTAGTTGACGGCGGCATCGTCGCGGCCGACTTCAACAGTTACGGCACACGCCGCGGCAATCACGAGATCATGGTGCGCGGCACCTTCGCCAACATCCGCATCCGCAATCAGATGGCGCCCGGGACCGAAGGCGGCGTGACGACGAAACTGCCCGAGGGCACCGAGATGTCGATCTTCGACGCCGCGATGGCCTACCAGGCCGAAGGCACGCCGCTCATGATCATCGCCGGCAAGGAGTACGGCACTGGGTCGAGTCGCGACTGGGCCGCCAAGGGCACCAAGCTGCTCGGCGTCAAGGCCGTACTCGTCGAGAGCTACGAACGAATCCACCGCTCCAACCTCGTGGGCATGGGCGTGCTGCCGCTGCAGTTCCAGGCCGGTGACAGCGCCGCGACCTACGACCTCGACGGCACCGAGACGTTCTCGATCAAGGGTCTTGACGCGCTGAACCGCGGCGAAACGGTCCCCACAGTTTCGTTGCGGGCGACGCGCACGAATGGTGAGGTCGTCACCTTCGACGTGCGACTGCGAATCGACACGCCCACCGAAGCCGAGTACTTCCGCCACGGCGGCGTGCTCAACTTCGTGCTGCGACACCTCGCCCAGAGCTAGTGCCACGACGGGACACGCAAGATACGTTTGAGGATTGACGGCGACGTAGCCCATAAGGGCGCTGCCGATGAGCTCCCTCTGGATCCCGCCGGTTCGTCGGCGGTCGCTGAGCGAAAAACCTCTGATTCGGCTCCTCATTGGCAGCCCCTTGACAGGTAACCATATGGTGACATATATTGAGCGGGTGTGGACGACAACCTCGTGTTCAAGGCGCTCGCTGATCCGACGCGCCGCTTCCTGCTCGATCTTCTTTTCGAGCGCGAAGGTCGTACGTTGAGCGAACTCGAATCCCAAGTGGACATGACGCGCATCGGGGTAATGAAGCATCTGCGTTTACTGGAAGCGGCGGATCTTGTCGTCTCGCGCCGCTCGGGCCGCGAGAAACTGCATTTCCTCAATCCCGTCCCGATCCGACTCATCCATGACCGTTGGATCGACAAGTACACCGAGCACCACACTTCGGCGCTCGCCAACCTGAAAACCAAATTGGAGGCACAGACATGAGCGCAGCGACCCCCGCCGAGACAGTTCAGATCTATCGGGTGTACATCAAGGCAACGCCAGAATCCATCTGGGAGGCGATCACCGAACCCGAGTGGACGGTGCAGTACGGCTACGCCCCTCTCGTGGAGTACGAGTTACGTTCGGGCGGTGTCTTTCGGGCTCACGCGAACGACGGAATGTTGGCATTGGGCTGCCCGGCCGTCATCAGTGACGGAGAAGTGATCGAGGCCGACCCGCCGCGCAAGTTAGTCCAGACGTGGCGTATGACGATGACGCCCGAGATGGCGTCCGAGGCGTTTACCCGACTCACCTTTGACATAGAGCCAGTACGAGGAGGTGTCACAAAGCTCACAGTGACCCACGACGTGACTGGTGCGCCAATGTGGGCCGCCGTAATGAGGGGTGAGAGCGAGTCGGGCGGGGCCGGCGGCGGCTGGAGCGAGATCCTCAGCGGGCTGAAGACGCTGCTCGAGACGGGCCATCAACTCCCCTTTCAAAGTGGTCCGGAGTAGAACCAGTTCGACGCCGGCAACTGCCATTCTCATGCGTCAAGAGAGCGGAACCGAACGAGTCCGCTACCAGATCTGATTCCGTCGCGCGAAAGAGACGCGCGAACGTGGAGCTATCTGCTCGTCGCGGCTTCGGCCGCGACCGCAGCGGCGTCGGTGCTGTCGAAGAGGGCGATCATCTTGATCGCCGGGTTCGTGGATTTCGAGAGGCGCTCGCGCACGGCCTCATTGGAACGCGCGAACGAGAGCGAGATCCTGTCCTTCTCGAGATCGGTCGCTACTTGGCTCAGTGCAAGCATGCCGGTGTAATCGATGTCGGCGATCGCGACGGCGTCGATGATGACGTGCTGGGTCTCGGGCAGTTTGGCGAGCTCATCGTGCATCTCGCGTCGAAAGATACCGGCATTGGCGAAGAACAGTTCCTCCCCGAAGAGCAGCGCGAGGATGTGGTCCACACGCTCGACACCTTCCTCTTCTTCGGGTTCCCAACTGGTGGTACCCCTGCGCCGGCCCAACTCGACCATTCTCGGACGAGCCGATCGCCACGTCTGGTCGAGAATCGCGAGCGCGACGGCGATCGCGAGACCCTGTTCGACGCCGATGAAGACCACGCCGAGCGCCGAGATGAGCGCGAGGGCGAACTCCCAGCGACTTGCCGCGAGGATCTTGCGAAATTGGGCCACCTTGATGAGCCGGCCACCAACGAAGAGCAGCACGCCCGCCAACGCCGCCAAAGGGATCATGTGCGCAAATTTGGCGAGCGGTGAGAGCACCAGGGCGCCCACACCAGCGACCAGCAAGACGAGCTTCGTGCGACCACCGGCCAATTTCGTCACCGTCGTTCGAGCCGGACTGGCGTTGACCGGGAAGGCACCCACGAGTCCGCACGCGACGTTCGCCAAGCCAATACCCACGAAGTCACGACTGATGTTGTCGGCGATCGCGAGATCGTCAGCCGTGGTGCGACACGTGGCGGCGCTCTGACTGAGTATCACGATCACCAGGGTGAGGGCCGTGGTGCAGACCGTCCCCCATTCGGAGCCACTCAACCAGTGCAGACGCCAGGTCGGGAGCCCGGCGCTCACGGGGCCGAGTTGTTGCACGCCGTGACTCGCGAGTGAACCTGCGGCGGTGATGATCGTCGCGGCCAAAACCGCCGCGAGGGCCCACGGCAGCTTCGCGTTGATCTTCTCGCCGACCACCATGACGACGAGCGTGCCGAGCGCGAGGACGATCGACCAGGTACTCACGTGACCAAACTGGTGACTGATCCATTGGAGTCGTGCGACGAAGGACTCACCACCCGAAGGAACTCCGAGGACCCGAGGCAGTTGGTGGGCGATGATGATGACGCCGATACCGGCCATGAAGCCAGCGACGATCGGTAAAGAGAGGAAGTCGGCGAGCCAGCCGAGTTTCAGCAGTCCGATGATCATGACGATCAGTCCGGCGACCAATGCTGTCGCGGCGACCAGTTCCATGTACTCCGGTGAGGACGCCGGCGCGAGACGTAGCAGGGCCACCGCAAAGAGCGGCGCGATGGTGGAATCCGCGCCCACCGAGACGATCGGATTGGAGCCGATGACGAAAAAAACCAACGACGCGGTGATGAACGCAATCATGGCGGTGAAGGCCGGAACCTCGGCCAACTGCGACGTGGCGAGTTGTTCGGGAATCGCGATGGCCAGCAGCGTGACACCCGCGAGCATCTGACCAGAGAAGTTGGCTCGCGTCAGGCCAAGGAAGATCTGGTTGAGTCCCTTGGCGACACGACGTTGAGCAATCGGTGTGCGTTCAGTGACGGGCGCGGAATCCATAGCGACACACTATGACTGCCGGTATCGCCTTAACTGGTGATGACGACCTTGAAACCTTCGGCGAGTCGGCCCTTGTCCATGCCCGCGTTCTTCGCGACGGCGCGCGCCCACTCTTTCAACATCTTCTTCAGGCCCTTGTTGTCACCGACTTGCGAGACGTGGCGCTTCAGGGCCGCGTGCTTGTACTTGAATCGCTTCGTGATGTCCACGACCATCGTGGCGTTGCTCCCGCTCAACCACACCACCGGCACGGAGTGCGGCGAGAGTCCTTCACGAAGCAGTTCGGGAAAGGCGTGAGGATTGCGGGCGTCGGGATAGACCGCACGCATCGTCGCTTCGCCCGAGGCCATGTGGTCGGGGTGGCTCGCGCGCATGCGCTCCCAGTTGCGCTCGGGACTCTGAGTGATGACGAGGTCGGGCCGGTGCGTACGAATGACCCGCGCGATTTCACGACGAAGCAACAACGTGGGTTCCACTTGACCGTCGGGCCAGCGAAGGAATGTGATATTCGTCACTCCGACCTCACGACCGGCAGCGCGCTGTTCCGTCTCTCGAATCTCTGATCGTTCTTCGCGAGTGAGCGTCGAACCGTCACCACCGGCGTCACCCGAAGTGACGAGGCAGTACGCAACATCGACGCCTTTCGCGGTCAAAGTTGCAATCGTTCCGGCGGAACCAAAATCAACGTCATCAGGATGCGCAACGACAACGAGTGCACGTTTCATCGACTTGTTGTACTTGAAGACTGGTAGCGCCTTCGTTTTGCTCACAGTACTGAGTCCTCCCTGGTCGGATCCCAGCTGGCCAGGTCCTTCAAGTGTGGGTCGTTTGAAAAGACCTCCACGATCGGGCGCTTGAGTCCAAGACGGCGCATAATCACTTCGGCCTCAATAATTTGGTTCCACAGTAACAAAGAGACGACAACTCCCGTCGAGCCGGCGCGCGCGGTCCGTCCGGAGCGGTGGAGGTAGGCCTTCTGGTCCTCCGGGGGGTCAAAGTGGATTACGCAGTCAACTGCGTCAATATGCAGACCTCGAGCGGCAACGTCGGTCGCGACCAGCACGGCCAAACGGTCCCCGGAGAAGTCCGCGAGCGCCTTTTCGCGCTGACTTTGGCGCAGATCCCCATGGATGGCCGCGGCGTCGATACCCTCTTTTTGGAGCTGTTCGACCAATCGGTCGGCGCCACGCTTGGTGCGACAAAAGATCAGCGTCTTGCCGTAGGACGAGCAAATAGTCGCGGCGACCTTGATTCGGTCCATCTGGTGGACGTTCAAGAAGTGGTGGACCATCAATGAGACCGTCTGGCTGTCGCTTGCCACTTCGTGGAAGACCGGGTCGGTCAAATAGCGCTTCACCAGGCGGTCGATCGCGCCGTCCAGGGTGGCCGAGAACAACAGCGTTTGGTGCGGGCGCTCGGCGATACGTCGAAGGACCCACTCCACCTGGGGCATGAATCCCATGTCAGCCATACGATCGGCCTCGTCGAGGACCAGCACGTCGAGGTTCTCGACGTTCACCTCGCCGCGGTCACCGAGGTCGATGAGGCGTCCGGGCGTGGCGATGATGACGTCACAGCCCTTGCGCAGGGACTTCACCTGGCGTTCGATGTCCGCCCCGCCGTACACGGCGTTGACGTGGAGGCCTAGGGCCGCTCCGAGGGGCTTCAGGACTTCGTGCACCTGCACGGCCAGTTCACGCGTCGGCAGGAGTACCAACGCACGCGGTCGCGCCGGACCACCCTCTTTGGCCTTGAAGGTCTCGCCCGCGGAGATCCGCTGGAGCATCGGCAACCCGAAACCGAGCGTCTTGCCTGATCCGGTCTTGGCTTTGCCGCACACGTCACGACCGGCGAGCGCGTCGGAGATCGTGAGGGCTTGGATCGGAAAGGCCGTGGTGATTCCCTGTTCGAAGAGCACCCCGACTAGCTCGGGCAACACCCCCAATTCGGCAAAGGTTTTATTGGTGGCGTACGAGTCCTGCACCGACGGCACAGAATTCTTGATTTCACTACTCACGGGACAACGACGTTTCTCGGTTGGACCCGGAACCGGCGTTCGAAAGTGTGGGCCCAAGCTCAATTCCTAGAGCTCTTCTCCAAAGTCTATGACGAAATGTTAGTTTTTGGACGCGATAGGCGAAGGAGAATCATGACTCGACTGGAAATTGGTGCGAAGGCGCCGGCGTTTGCCCTGGCGAATCAAGTCGGAAAGACCATTTCGTTGAAGGATTTCGCAGGTGAGCGATTCGTCATCTACTTCTACCCCGCCGACGACACTCCCGGGTGCACCAAAGAGGCCTGCCAGTTCAACGACGGCCTCGCGGCCTTTCGAAAGCTCGGCGTCAAGGTGCTCGGCGTGTCGCCCGACGGCGCTGAAAAGCACGTGGCCTTTCGCACGAAGTACGCACTGACCTTCGACCTCTTGAGCGATCCCGAGAAGAAGGTCATGACGAGCTACGGCGCCTACGGCGAAAAGATGATGTACGGCAAGAAAGTGACTGGCGTCATTCGTTCGACGTTCGTCATCGGCCCCGACGGAAACATCGAGCACGTCTGGTACGGCGTTCGAGCCGACGGCCACGCCGACAAGGTCCTGGCGAGGCTGACGAACTAGCGCGCGTTCTCTCGCTGGATCGTGCGCCAGCGGTGCCAGAGCGCGTAGGCGAGACCGAGGACCACGACCGCGATGATCGGGTACTCCGAGGCGTGGAAATCCCCACTCACGTGCTTCCAGTTCGAACCGGCCGCGTAGCCGAGCCCGGCGAGCAGCGCCACCCACACGGCCGAGCCGATGGTCGTGAGGACCGCGAAGCGCGCGCGGTTCATCTCCGCGATCCCGGCCGGGACCGAGATGAAGCTGCGCACGACCGGGATGACGCGACCGAGCAACACCGAGGCCGAACCGTAGCGCTCGAACCAACTCTCCGCGCGGTCGAGGTCCTTGGTCGACAGCAACAGCCACTTGCCCCAGCGTTCGACGATCGTTCGCCCGGCGCTGCGCCCGACCTCGTAGGCGATCACCGCGCCGACGAGCGATCCGAGCGTTCCCACGACGATCACCGCCCACAGAGAGAAGCGCACGTGGCCGGTGACCGCCGCGGTGCACAGCGCGCCGGCGAATCCGTAGGCGACTTCGGAAGGAATCGGTATGCACGCTGAGGAGAGCACCGAGAGGACGAACAGGGCGAAGTACCCGTAGTGGGTGATGAATGACTGCACGGTGACATTCTTACCTTTGGCAGCTCAAAGTTCCGGATGGGCCAACGGTGCAAGCTGCTCAGGGGTGGAAATGACGCTGGTGTCATCAATTGACGATCTCGACGTGAACCGGCTGAACTAGACGAGCAACTGGACGGTCCTAGGACTGGTGCTTCGAGCACCAGTAGGTCGTTCGCCCGCCGATCGTCGCGGTGAGCATTGGCGCAGCGTCGCGAGGACAGAACGCGCCAGGATAACGACCCTCCATGTGATCGCCTAAGTGCGATCCGCCGCGACGTTGCAACGTTCGCATTGTCTGGGTAAAGGTCTTGTAAAGCGCCGCTCGCTGTTCGAGACTTAAAAGCCCCGTCGGCGTGCGCGGATCGATACCCGCGCGAAACAGCATCTCGTCGGCGAGGAGGTTTCCGACGCCAGCGACAGAGGACTGGTCCAGCAACCTCGCCTTAATCGCCGGCCCGTCGCCGCGCGTGGTGAGCATTTCGTCGAACTGCTTTCGCGTGAGCGTCAACGCGTCGGGACCGAGTTCGCTCAGATCAGGCGCTATCTCGAATCGGCCGAGTCGTCGCGGATCATGCAATATGAGTTTGCGTCCGTCGTCGAACTCCAGCCCCCCGCGCACCCAATCAGCTCGGAAGTCGTGGGGACCGTAGAACAGTCCGTCGATGCCGGCGTCACCGTCGATGAGCAAGACGCCCGTCATCCCGAAGCGCACACCAAGGCGCACGCCGTCGGTGTCGAGGAGTAATAACTTCCCTCGGCGATCGGTACCGGTCACGGTGAGGCCCTTGACCGCTCGAGCCCACGCACTGACGCTGGTCAACTTCTTCGCGGTGTAGGCGTCGGCCCAACCGCGCGTGATCGTCGCACCGACAACACGATCGGCCAATTGGCGATAGGACTCGACTTCGAGAATCTCGGGCACGCGGTGAGCGTATCGGCAAATCGATATTGCGTCCTCGTAACTAAGGTTGACCCATGGCACTCGAGAAGCCGCAGTGGAAAGAACTGTTCAGTGAAGTCGTGACCTCGGGGCTGTGCACCGGGTGCGCGGCCTGCGTCATCGCCTGTCCTCACCCGGTGCTCGACTACGAGACCGACAACGGCGTCTACCGGCCCTTCCACCTCGACATCGACGGCGGACCCGAAGACTGCACCCACGGACAGAAGGGCTGCACGATGTGCACGAGGGCCTGCCCACGTTTTCGCAACTGGGAGTCCGAGATCGACATACACAAGTTCGCGCGCGAACGCACCGACGACGAGGTCTGGGGAATCGGCGACGTCCTCTTGGCGCGCGCGACCGACGAGTCACTCGTCGAGAACGGTCAGGACGGCGGATTGGTCTCGGCACTGCTGATCTACGCGTTGGAGAACGACATCATCGACGCCGCGCTCGTGAGCGGCCTCGAAGGGGACGGCTCGACGTGGCGGGCGGTGCCCCAGGTCGCGCGCACGCGCGCCGACGTGATCGAGACCGCGAAATCGCGCTACACCTACAGCGCCAATCTGCTCGCCTATCCGGAGGCGGCCGAAGGCGGCGCCGAGCGTATCGCCCTCGTGGGGATGGGCTGCATGGCGTCGGCACCGGGCGCGATGCAGTCGCGAAAAGCCGGCAAGCTCGCACGACGTCTCTGTCTCACGATTGGCCTGATGTGCTCCAAGACGTTCGACGACTCGATCTTCGAAGAACTCTTCGAAGCGAAGTACGGGATCAAGCGCGCCGACATCGCGAAGATGAACATCAAGGGTGTCTTCCAGATCTGGACCACCGACGGCAATTTCCACGAAGTGCCGTTGAAGGAGGCTCACGCCTACACCCGTGAAGGCTGCAAGCAGTGTCCGGACTTCGCCGCGGAACACGCCGACATCTCGACCGGCGGCATCGGCGCTTTTGGTGACTGGACGCTCGTCATCGTGCGCACCGATCAGGGCCGCGAATTGATGAGCGCGATGAAGGAGCAGGGCTTGATCGAAACCCGACCGGGCGACGACGACCCCGGCGCGGTCGCGTTGTTGCACAAGCTCGCAACCGTGTCGCGCAAACGCTGGCCGGAGGCCGCGGTGCCGGGACCACGACGGATCCCAGTCGTCATCAATTAATCGACCGGTAAGTTGGTTCTGTGCCAACTCGTCCAACATTCACGACGGTGTTGCTCGTGCGCCACGGCGTCACGGCCACCACCGGCATCATCTTGCCGGGACGAGCACCGGGACTGCACCTTTCTGAACGTGGCGTCGCCCAGGCCCAACACGTCGCCGAGCGACTCGGTGAACTCCCGAAAAAACCCGTGGCGCTCTACGTGTCACCACTGGAGCGAACGCGCGAGACCGCCGCGCCGATCGCGCGCGTACTGCGTCTTCGCGCACTCGTTGAGCGTGGGCTCCTCGAGTGTGACTTCGGCCTCTGGACCGGAAAGAAGTTGAACCTGCTCGCGAAGAAACCCGAGTGGCGCGCGGTGCAGCACTCCCCGAGCACGTTCCGTTTCCCGGAGGGCGAATCGTTCACCGAGATGCAACTTCGGATGTGGACGACGCTGGAGCGAATCGCGGCCAAGCATCGCAACCGCACCATCGTCGTCGTGAGTCACGCCGATCCGATCAAGGCCGCCGTCACGTACGCCCAGGGCGTGCCGTTGGATCTCTTTCAGCGCACCGTCATCTCCACCTGCTCGATCAGTGCCATTGGATTCACGAATGGGACACCCGTCGTGTTGAGCGTCAACAACACCGATTCGCTGAAGGACCTCGCGCCCTCATGAACTACGTCTTCGCCAATCCCGACAAGGTGATGGTCGGCGTGCGCGGCGAGGTCGGCAATCGGCTCTTCTTGCTCCAGGCGCGCGAGGGTCGACGACTCGTCATCGTGAAGTGCGAGAAGCAACAACTGGCGGCGTTGGCCGAATGGCTCGCCCAAGTGATCGGCGAGATGGGGCGACCGGCTCATCTCCCGGACGATCTCGCGCTCGAGCCGGAGTACGAATCGGACTTCGCCGCCGGGGACATCGCCGTGGCGCTCGACGAAGAGGCCCACACGATTGAGATCACCTTCGAATCCGTCGAAGGCGAGGACGAACTGGTCTTGACGTTGACGCGCGAGTGGGCCGGTGGTCTGGCGATTGCCATCGCGCGACTCGTGGAGGCCGGTCGACCGACCTGTCCACTCTGCGGCGGTCCGCTCGACCCCAAGGGCCACGACTGTCCGCGCACGAACGGCCACACTCCCCCGATCCGCTAAATCAATGAACCGCGACGAACAACAGACGTTGCTGTTGAAGGGAGCGATCGAGGTCGAGGGTCGCGTGGTCGCATCCTCGAACCAGGCGCTCCTGGTGACCCTGTCCCTCGACGGCGTCGAGGGACAGGCCTGTTACAAGGCCGAGGCCGGCGAGCGGCCGCTGTGGGATTTCCCCGACGGTCTCTGGCGTCGCGAAGTGGCGGCGTATGAACTCGACGTCGCGCTCGCGACGGACCTCGTGCCGACGACGGTCGGTCGTGAGGACGGTCCCTTCGGAATCGGATCGCTCCAGTGGTGGGTCGACGACAACGAAGAGGACCACTACTTCACCTTGCGCGAGCACCCTCAGTTCCATGAGTGGTTCGCCGAGCTCGCGGCCTTTGACGTCGTTGCGAACAACGCCGACCGCAAGGCCGGTCACGTCATCTACGACGGCGTGCGCTGTTGGGCCATCGACAACGGACTGTGCTTCCACGAACAGGACAAACTGCGCACCGTCATCTGGGAGTACGCCGGGCTCGACGTGAACGGACATCTGCTCGAGCGACTCGATCGCTTCGCGAACGGCGACACCGGTCACGTCGGCGACTGGCTCAATCCGATCGAATTGGCGCTCGCGCAGAATCGCGCGCACGGACTCGTCGAGAACGCCACGTACCCGGTACCCGACGAGGACTCGGATTGGCCGCCCTACCCGTGGCCCCTGATCTAACTCAGTGCGGGAACGCCACCCTCGTGGTCGGGCACGCCTGATTCGAGCAGACCGAAGGTGAGCATTGCACCGGCACCAAAGAACGCCGCTGCCCACCAGAACGCCACCGCGTAGCCGTGCAACGTAGCGAGCACCGCGGCGTGGTGCAGTTCGGTCTGCGAGGTGGAGGGCATTTTCACGCGGTTCGAGCGCGCCGTCACCGAGACCGCGATGGTATTGAGCAGCGCCAGTCCCATTGACCCACCAATCTGTTGCGTGGTGTTCACGAGCGCCGACGCCGCGCCGACGTCATTGGGTCCCACGCCCGCGGTCGCGCTGGCGATCGCCGGAGCGAAGATGAGACCGAGACCGAGACCGGTCACCACGAGCCCGGGCAGGACATTCGAAAAGTAGTCGGCGTTCGGCGTCAGTTTGGTGAAGAGCACCATGCCCATCACCGAGAGCAACATTCCGGTCGGTATGAGTGGGCGCGGACCGCTCACCGCGAGAAGCCGGGCGCTCGCGATGAAGGCCGAGAGCGCGATCGCCGCCACCAGCGGCAAGAACGCCACTCCGGTTCGTAGTGGGGAGTAACCGAGTGTCCCTTGCATGTAGTAGGCGAGAAAGAGCGAGATCCCAAAGATCCCGATGCTCGTGAGGAAGAGCGCGACGAGCGATCCGCCGCGAACCCGATTGATCAGCAATCGAATCGGCAACAGCGGGTTCTTGGATCGCTGTTGCCAGCGCACGAATCCCACCAGGAGCGCCACGCCGATCACCAGACTCCCCCACGTGATGTCGTTACCCCAGCCGGTATTGACCGCGTGCGCGAAGCCGTAGACGACGAAGAACAGCCCCGCGCTGCCGAGCAAGGTTCCGAAGACGTCAAGGTTCGCCGCCTTCTCTCGCTGGCCGCCCGCGACGAAAAAGACCACGCCGATAATGGCGATGGCCGCGAAGAAGAGATTGATGAATAGACACCAGCGCCACGACGCCCACTGGGTCAAGGCGCCGCCCAACAAAAGTCCGATCGCGGCGCCCGAAGCGCCGATCGCGCCGTAGATCGAAAAGGCCTTCGCGCGTTCTTTGGGATCACCGAACGTGGTGGAGAGCGCGGCCAACGCGGCCGGTGCGAGCACCGCGCCGAAGACGCCTTGGACCGCGCGAGCCGTGACGAGCGTCGCAAAATTGTGCGCCCAGCCACCGAGCGCCGAGGCGGTGGCGAAGCCGGCGAGCCCGACGTAGAGCGACGTGCGACGTCCCCACATGTCCGAGAGTCGGCCACCGATCAACAACAGCGAACCGAACGAGAGGGCGTAGGCAGTGATGAGCCACTGACGATTCGCGATCGAGAAGTGCAAGTCACGCTGCGCGTGGGGCAACGCGATATTGATGACCGTCGCGTCGAGGGCCACCATCAACTGCGTGATGCTCAGCACCCCGAGCGCCCACCACCGGCGATCCGAGGAGGTCAGGGGGCTGCGCATGTTGTCCCCAGCCTAAATTCTGAGACCTGGCGAAGGAGGAACGACGTCGAGACCCGTTTCGGGTCTCGCAGCACCAACGTTCTCCTAGTTCCGCGCCTTGAGGGCCGCGATGAGTGCGGGCAGAACCTTGTGGACGTCGCCCACGATCCCGAAATCCGCGATCTGAAAGATTGGGGCGTCGGGGTCCTTGTTGATGGCCACGATGTTCTTCGAACCCTTCATGCCGACCATGTGTTGGGTTGCCCCTGAGATCCCGCACGCGATGTAGACCGTCGGCTTCACGGTCTTGCCGGTTTGACCGACCTGGTGCGAATAGGGAACCCACCCGGCATCGACGATGGCGCGAGATGCGCCCGCGGCGCCATTGAGCAGTTTCGCGGTCTCTTCGATCAGCGCGTACTTGTCGGCCTCACCGAGTCCGCGCCCTCCGGAGACGACGACCGCCGCCTCTTCGAGCTTCGGACCAACACGCTCTTCCACGTGCGTGGCGGCAATGGTCGCGGTGCCGCTCGAACCGACGTCACCCGCGGGTGCCGCGACGACGGACGCTGTCGCGCCGCCGCTTCCTTCGGCGGCGAAGGACTTCGCGCGGATGACGAAGATGCCGGGACCGTCGCCGCTGAATCGGGCCTTCACGGTCTGGGAACCGCCAAAGATCGGGTGCTCGGTGACGAGACCGCCGTCATCGCAGAGTCCGGTGACGTTCGTGAGGACCGGTCGGTCGAGTCGCGCCGAGAGGCGACCGGCGACGTCGCGCCCGTCATAGCTCGTGGGGATGAGAATGGCGTCGGGCGCGCCCACTGAGGCCACCAGAGCCGCGATTGCCGCGGCGACGGGCACGCCGGGTAACGCGCTACCCAGGTCGCCGACGTCGTACAACGTCGTCGCGCCGTAGTCGCCCGCTACGGCCGCGAGTGCCGGGTCGCCACCCCACGTGATCGCCGAGAGGGTCGCGCCAAAGCCGCGAGCGTGCGTGAGGAGTTCCAATGAGGTTGTGGTGAAAGAACCGTTCGATGGTTCCGTGACAATCCAGATATTTGACAGTGCCATGCGGATCTCCTAGAGGACCTTGATCGACTCGAGGAAACCGACGATGCGCTGCGCTGCGTCGCCCTCGTCCACGTACTTCTCACCCGAAGCGCGCGACTCGGCAACCACGACGTCCGTGATTTCCTGTCGCGCGCCATTCGCACCGGTCTGCTCAGCGAGTTCGAGGTCCGCGACGCTGAGAATTTCGAGCGGCCTGGACTTCGCGGCCATGATGCCCTTGAACGACGCGTAGCGAGGTTCGACGACGCCGGCGGTCACGGTGACCAAGGCCGGCAGCGGCGCGGTCACTTCGTCGTAGCCGGACTCCGTCTGACGTTCGACCTTGAGCGTCGTGCCGTCGACCTGGACCGACTTGGCGAAGGTGATGGAAGGAAATCCGAGCAGCTCAGCGATTTGGACCGGCGTGGTGCCGGTGTAGCCGTCGGACGATTCGGTGGCGGCCAGTACCAAATCCGGGCTCTCGCGCTTGATCACCGCGGCGAGCACCTTGGCCGTGCCCAACGCGTCGGTGCCGCGAAGCGCGTCGTCGCTCACAATGACGGCCTTGGCGGCACCCATCGCGAGGGCGTTACGAAGACCCGCGACGTCGCTGGCCGATCCCATGGAGACCACGGTGACCTCGCCGCCGCCGGCTTTGTCGACGAGCTGGAGCGCCATTTCGACGCCGTAGGTGTCGGCCTCATCCAGGATCAGTTTTCCCGAACGGTTGAGATTGTGTGAGGCGTCCAACGACTGCGGCGCGGCCGGGTCGGGAATCTGTTTTACGCAAACGACGATATTCATGGCCTCAATCTAGGCCATTCTCGAGCGGCGCCCATCGGAGATCATTGCGCTACGACCTCGAGCGCGAGCTTCGGATCATCGGTGATGATGCCCGCGACGCCGAGGCTCGCCATCCTCTCGAGGTCCTCTCGAGCGTTCACGGTCCAGACGTTGACATCGAGTTGAAGATCACGAGCGCGCCCGAGAACCTCCTCGTCCACGGTCGTGAAGTGAGGATTGACCGCATTGAAACCGAGCACGTGAGCCTGGACCAGCGCTTCGCCGACGGCGACGTCCCACAAGAGCCACGCGACCGAGATGTGTCGGTCCGTTGAGCGAACGAACGCGCACGTTTTGAGATCGAAGCACGAGATGCTGGCCCGCTCGGACCATCCGGACACCTCGATCGTGCGAAGGACTTGACGCGCGAATTCACCCGTTTCGTCGTAGCGCTCCGCCGGCCCTCGACCGTTCTTGATCTCGACGTTGACCAGGACGCCATCCAGGGATTCCAAGGCTTCTTCCAGCGTCGGGACGTACTCGGGCAGCGCCGAACGCACGTTCTGGGCAATTTCGGTAGCGCCCACCGCCGGATCGTGATGGACCACCAGGACGCCATCGTGGGTGCGACGAACGTCAAGTTCGACGCCGTCGACACCGAGGGCGACCGCTGCTTTAAAGGACGCGAGTGTGTTTTCGCGCTCAGTTCTATGGAGTCCCCGGTGCGCAAAGACGTCAATCACCCGAAGAGTTTGCCAGTTGCGCATTGGGTGACTTCGAATTACATCGACGTCATCTCGTTTTTTCACGAATCAGCCCTTGTTTTCGGGTTACAAATTCGTTAAAATTGAACTCCCACCACCGCCCATTTCTCTCGAAATAGCAGTGGATTTGCCCCCCACCTAAAAGGATTTGAAATGTCGTTGATTTGGAACCGTACGCACGCTTGGGATGACGCTGATTGGCGTTCAAACGCCGCGTGTCGAGACACCGAACCTGAACTGTTTTTCCCCATCGGCACGACCGGAATGGCCACCGAGCAGATCGATTCGGCCAAGCGCGTGTGCCACAACTGTGACGCGCAAAAGGCCTGTCTCGAGTTCGCACTCGCGACGAACCAGGAATCGGGCGTCTGGGGTGGCACGACTGAGGACGAGCGACGCAAACTGCGCAAGCAGTGGCTGGCCGCGCGTCGTCGCGCTTCTTCGCTCTAGGGTCGAACGCTCAGCGGGACCGCGACTCGTACGTAGGTTCCCCCGCCGTCGGCGTAGTCCACGCTCTTCATTTCAATCGTGCCGAGCAGTTGCGCGCGGATGATGTCACGCACGATGGAGAGACCGAGACTCTTGGGCACTTCGAGAGAGAAGTCGTCGTCGAGTCCGCGACCGTTGTCGCGAATCTCAGCGATGGCGTCGCCGTCTTCGAGGTAGAGATTCAACGTCACCACGCCGACCTGGTCGTTGTTCGTCCCGCCAAAACCGATGAACGCGTGCTCGACGGCGTTCGTTAACAGTTCGGCGAGCGCGACGGCCAACGGTGTCGCGAGGTCGGTCGAGAGCACTCCGAGGCTGCCGTTCACCAGAATCTCGACGGGGTGCAGGGCCAGGACGGTGTCTTCGACCAGCAGGACCAGTGATCGCACGATCTCGTCGAAGACGACCTCCTCCCCCGGCTCACGACTCAGCACCTCGTGGACAACGGCGATCGATCGCACTCGACGTTCGGCTTCGCCGAGAGCAATACGCGTCTCGGGTTCATCACTGCGACGAGCCTGCAGTCGAAGGAGCGACGAGATGGTTTGCAGGTTGTTCTTCACGCGGTGATGGACCTCACGAACGGCCGCCTCTTTGTTGAGGACCAAGCGATTGAGCTGACGTAGGTCAGAGACATCACGCAGGAGCGTCACGACGCCGGTCACCAGGTGGTGCTCGAGCAGCGGCACGCAGTGGAAGAGGATGGCCACGTCGTGACCGCGGTCAATCTCTTCCATCGCCGGTATGGCGTACTCCAACGCTCGTTCGACGCTTCGCACGCGCATCCCGAGTTCGAGGAGTGTCTGACCTTCGGCCGGGGCGTAGATGCCCATGCGGTGAAGCGCGTTCGCGGCGTTGGGCGTGGCGAACTCTACGCGTCCGTCGCCGTCGATGAGGATGATGCCGTCGCCGACGCGCGGCAGACCCGGTCCGGCGACGCCCTCTTCGCGAAACGGGAACGTCGAATCGGCCACCATCACGCACAGGCGCTCGAAGATCGAGAGGTAGGCCTGTTCGTAAAGGGATGCCGGTCCGCGCAGCGGCCCCTGGAGCCGAACCATCACGGCCACCACGCGCCCGTCGAATCGCACCGGCACGCACCACACCGGGATCACGTCGTCGATCGCCTCGACGTTGACCTCGCCGATGATCCTCGTGCCGCTTTCGAACGCGAGGTGCAAGAGCGGCCACGATGTGGTGTCGTGCGATGTTCCCACGAGGTCGTCGTTGATCATCGTCGAACGGTTGTTGGGGCGCATCTGACCCAAGACGACGAAGCCGGAATCGGCGTTCTCGGTACCGTCGACGCGCGCCATCAACAGCATGTCGGAAAAGGAAAGGTCCGCGAGGAGCGACCACGACGCCGTGAGGCGCAACAAGTGATCGACGACCGGTTCGTCGAGCGACGTGCGAAGAGCCGCCAGTTCAGCGAGCGTGGCCACTAGTTGGCTCGCAGGGGAATCATCTGACGTTGACGATTGGAATACGTGGCGACCTCGTGCACGCCACGAGCCTCCAACAGGTCCGCCAACTCGCCGGCGCGCGAACCGACGCGTTCGAGCGAGTGCGCGTCACTGGCCGTCGTGAACGTGAGGCCTCGCGCGACGAGACGATCGAGGAAACCTTCGGCGGGGTACTGCTCGGCGACGGGCTTGGTCCACCCGGCCGAGGAGCACTCCATCGAGAGATCGGACTTCGCGGCCGACTCGGCCATGGCGTCCCAGTGGTCGCCCGGGTCCGACGCGATGAAACCGGCGACCTTGATGAGGTCGGGGTGCGCGAGCACGTCGACGGCGTTGGACGCCGCGAGCTCTTCAATCGCGCGCGCGTAATCGGCCCAGCACTGATCGACGTCACGAACGGTCCACTCGTGGGCGTGCGTCGGTACGTCGTAATCGTCGAACTGCCACGTGCCGAGCCAGTGGACCGAGCCAATGAGCACGTCGAAGGGGTACTGCGCAAGGAGTGACGACACGACGTCCATCTGATCGGCGTAGTAATCGACCTCGAGACCGATCTTGACGGGCAGCCCTTCGTCCTTCGCGCGCTGGGCGAGCGTCACGTACTCCTCGAGAGAGTTGCGAGCGTGATAATCCAAGTACTCGGCGAGCACCGGACTCGTCGGTTCGTGACCGTCGCGAAGCCAGAAGGGGCCGACGGCCGAGAGCACGTCGCGAAAACGGCTCGCGTGTTCGGTCAACGCCAACTCGGTGACGCCGTGGCGCGCAGCCTCTTCGCAGTAATCGGCGATTTGGTCGAGCTTGAACCAGACGGAGGATTCCGAGTGGGGCCAGAGGTGCAGGTGGTAGTCGATCACCGCCCGGCGCCCGTCAATCTCAAGCCGAGCCGAAACCGACGATGCGCTCGCTCGACGGAGAACCCAACTCCACGTAAGCGATTCGCGCGGCCGGAATACCGACGCGGCGACCTTTGCGATCGGTGAGCCACAGGACCGTGTCGTCGCTTAACGACGTCTCGATCTCCTTCATCACCTTCTCGCGCTTGGCGTCCTCGGGGAGAACGACCTCGATCTCCTTCATGGACTGCACGATGCCGATACGAACTTCCATCACTGCTCCTCTGCCACGTTGGCGACCATCACATGCTAGAAGGAAGGGACGCTATGGAAAACGTGTCCGACCCACCAATCTCTGAACGCAGTCGACGCTGGGCCGCCACGATGGAGGGCTACGAGGGCGCGGCCGACGACGTCACGGTCGCGCACCGCGACTCCTCGGCCTCGATCGAGGTCTCGAGTGATGCGTCAAACGTTGCGGGTTCGCTCGTGGAACGTGAAGAACAGCTCGACGCGATACTCGCCGTGGGCGCGACCCGGGGCCACGGGGCCGGAAACCGAGCCCGCGAAGAAGAACCCGACGAATTCCGGACGTGTTTCGAGCGCGACCGCGACCGTGTCTTGCACTCGAGCGCCTTTCGCCGCCTGGCCGGCAAGACCCAGGTCTTCGTCTTCCCCGACGACCACATGCGCACTCGCCTCACTCACGCTCTCGAGGTCGCCCAGGTCGCCACCGGCGTCGCGCGCGCCGTCGGTCTCAATGTGGCACTCACCGAGGCCATCGCGCTGGGACACGACTGCGGCCACGGGCCGGGCGGCCACGCCAGTGAGGAGGCGCTCGATCCCTTCGTCGACGGGGGCTTCGACCACGCGCTCTGGGGAGCCGACGTCTCGCTCGTGAGTTTGAACCTCTGTCGCGAGACTCTCGACGGCATACGAAACCATTCGTGGTCGCGCCCGGCCCCGTCGACACCCGAGGGCGAGGTCGTCAGCTGGGCCGACCGCATCGCCTACAGCTGTCACGACTTCGAGGACGCCGTCTCGGCGGGCATCGTCTCGTCCGACGAGTTGCCGGCGCTCGTGCGCGAACGTTGCGGCGTGCGACGCAGCCAACAGTTAGGTACCTTCATCAACGCCATGATCCGCACGATTCGCTCGACCGGCGTCATCGGCATGGACGCGCGTCACTCCGAGGCGCTCGCCGCCTTTCGCACGTTCAACTACGAGACGATCTATCTGCGCAGTGCGTCACGCCAACAGGCCTCAGCCGTCGTCGCGATGCTCCGCGCGCTCGTCGAATACTTCGCGACGCACCCGACGCTGATCCCGGACGTTGACGACGGCGACGAGGCGCTCGATAGTCCGGCCGTCGCGTTGCAACTCAGTGTCGCCTACGTCGCGGGTATGACCGACCGATTCGCGTGTCACTGCGCGCTCGCGTTGCTCGACTGGCCGATCGATCAACTACCGAACGGCATCGACCGTTAGTTGTTGACGTTGACGAGTCCCGCCGTGGGCGAGGGACCGCCGCGCATCCACTCGAGACGCAACTCGGTGATACGAAGCGCGGAGCGTTCATGCGTGAGGATCCAGAACTTCTCGTGCACGACCGCGTCTTCGACAGCCTTGGCGACGTCGGCGGCATCGATGCCGGCGTTCACCAACGCGGCCGCGATCTTTTTCATCTCCGCGCCTTCGGGATTCTCGGCGTAGCTGGCGAGCTCCTTGGGCATATTTCGTTCGGACTCGAAGATTCGAGTGCGCACGAAGTTCGGACAGAGAACCGAGACGTGGACGTTCTTACCGGTGTTGGCGAGTTCGTGGAAGAGCGACTCCGAAATACCGACGACGGCGAACTTGCTCGCGTTATACGGCCCCATACCCGCGACACCGACGAGTCCGGCTTCGGAGGCGGTATTGACGACGTGACCTTCGTTCTGCTCGAGGAAGAGCGGGACGAAGGCGTTCATGCCGTTCACCACGCCGTCGAGGTTCACGCTCATCACCCAATCCCAGATCTTCTTCGGCGTACCGATCGTTGATCCGCTGGCCACACCGGCGTTGTTGAAGATCACGTGGACGGCGCCGAACTCTTTCAGCGCGGCGTCGCGCAATCCTTCGACGTCGGCCTCTTTGGCGACATCACAGTGCACGCCGATCACCGTGGCGCCGTGCGAGCGCATCTCTTCGACCTGAGTATTCAGCGGGCCGTCCTCGATGTCGCCCAACACGATGTTCACGCCAGCCTTCGAGAACTGAATGGCGGTGGCGAGGCCGATGCCGCTGGCCCCGCCCGTGATCACGGCTGTCTTGCCCTTCAGTTCCATTCGTCGTCCTTTCTCGTCAACCTCTCGGAATGACGATAGACCTAAGTCAGTCGAGAATCGTAGAAACTGCCTCGACGATGGTGGTGACCTCGGCGTCGGGCGGCGCGAGGGACGAGGAATCCCAAGCACGACCTCTCGACATCCAAATCGTGGCGAGACCTGCTGCGCGTCCGCCCACAATGTCGGCTTGCGACGAGTCTCCGACCATCCACCCGTTGAGCGGAACATCACAGACCCGCGCTGCCTCTTCGAAGATCCCGCGCTCGGGCTTGCTCGAACCAACGATGGAGGATACGCAGATTGCGTCAAACTCCACCGCAAGATTCGTGATCTCAATCTTCAACATCTGAGATGGTGGTCCATTCGTCACCACGCCGACTTTCCATCCACTCACTCGAAGTCGCCGAACGGCACCGAGCGTCTCCCCGCTCACCGTGTAGCACCGTGGATACTCGTCGTGGTACGAGTCAAGAAGTTCGCCAATGCTTGCTTTGATAGACAACGACTCCCTGAGAAATTCAAAGAACTGATCTCGGGGGCGCAAGCCGTCTTCGTCCGCCGACTCGATCACAGACCACGCATCGCGCGAAAGGTCGTGGTTGTTGACAAATATCGATGCCCACTTCGCGAATGCCCCGTCACGATCGAGCAACGTGTTGTCGAGATCGAAGAGAACCAGCCCCGCCATTGCTGCAGGCTCTGTGGGCGCTGAAGAATCGCCGAGCACGCGCCGTTACGGCGTGACGTCGACGAGGGCTATTTGAGATGAGGGCGGCGGCACGTCTTCACCGAACTCGACCAACGCCCCGATGTAGAGCTCGATCGCATCGTGAATGTTTGTGGTCACTTCTTCCAACGTCGAGCCAACCGATACGCACCCGGGGAGATCTGGAACATACGCGGAGTAGTTAGGACCCGCGTCTTCAATGATTACGGCGTATGTGCTCATCGTGACCTCCGTTCAAGTCCAGCCTGCTTCACAATGCTACCGAGAGTCGACTTTGCCACTTCCGCGCCCAGGGTGCCAGGCACAACGACAATCCCAGGCCGATCTCGATGGCGGAAGATTCGGTGGCTACCGGTCTGACGCACTTGGTACCAACCCGTGTCGTTGAGTTCGCGAATAATATCTCGCACTTTCACGAACCCCAACGGTCGCGATGGGATCAGCGGTCACGAGCATTCATCTTGTTCATCTTGTTCATCTCGTTCCGCGACTTTCAATGAAAAATCTGTAGACATTCGTCTACCGCGTTTTGGTAGAAGTGATTAGTTCATCTGCGTGAATCGAAGAGGTCAATGACTTCTCTGCTCACGTCAGTACCTCGAGCGGCACGCAACAGAGATTCTGCAAGTTCCATGTCGTTCTCTGGAATGTACTTGGCGCCGTCCAGACCATTAAGAATCCACCGACCGACCAACACGGCGGTGCGCTTGTTCCCCTCGGTGAAGGCTTGGGCCTGCGCCAACCGGCTCACGCTCAATGCCGCGGCTACGACCGGATCCGTCTCAACTGCGAGTTGATCAAGCAGTCTCTCGACTCGGTGAAGCTCATCAGGCCCGTCGAACCACTCATCAGCCTCGCGAATCGAGTGGTTGGCGGCAACGACAACCTAGAGCGAGGGGATTCTCAATTCGTGAGGAGGTACTCGAGGAGTTTGCGATACTCGACAAGACGCTCGGCGAGCCAGACGCGATCTTCCTCGCTGAGGACTTCGAGCGCCTCAGTCCTCTTTGACGAGAGGTGGTTGGTCTGGGTCATGTGCACATTCTACCGGTGCAATACGACATTCGCGAGGTGTCTAGCCGAATCCGCCGAACAGACCTCGGGCCTGGAGTGACTGCCAGAACTCCGGCTCGTACGCGTTCTCGGGGTCGTCGCGCACCATCTGGTCGACGATGACCGCGTCCTCGCCGACGAGAATCCGCCACTTGTTCTGGCGCACGCCTTCGAGGATGATCTGTGCGGCCGAGGCCGCGGTGAGCGACGCGAGATCGCGGAAGGCCTCGCCGAACATCGCGACGCCCTTGCGCAGGTCTTCGTCGGAAACTTCATCCACGGGCGTGCCGTCGGCCGCGAGTTGCTGTCGAACCTTTACGAGGTCCTCGACTTCGAGGGCGTCGGGCTCTTTGCCGTGCACGATCCCGGAGTTGATGATGATCGAGGTCCCGACGTGTCCCGGCATCACGACCGAGACCCGGACGTGCGGTGCGTGCATTCCCAGATCGGTGATGAGTGCCTCACCGAAGCCGCGTACGGCAAATTTGGCGGCACTGTAGGCGGTATGGGGCCGATTGGGGCCGACCGACGCGAAGAGACCATTGATGCTGCTCGTATTGACGATGTGGCCCTCGTCGGCGGTCACCAGCATCCCCAGGAACGTCCTCGTGCCCAAATAGACGCCGCCCCAGTCGATCGCGAACGTGCGCTCCCACGCCGCTCGGTCGTCGTCGACGAAGCTCCCGGCGCCGGCGACGCCCGCGTTGTTGAACAACAAATTGATCGACGTCGTGGCGTGCTCTTTGACGACCGCGTCGCGAAATGCGAGCAACTGGGATTCGTCGGCGACGTCGGCGACGGACGTGGTCACGCGGGTACCGGCCGGCGCCGTTTCGAGGGCGAGGGATCTCGTCTCGTTCAACGTCGTAGCCGAGACGTCACAGGTCGCGACGTGACAACCGGCCATCGCCAAGTGGCGCACGAGTTCTCGTCCCATTCCCGTGCCACCGCCCGTGACGACGGCGATGCGTCCATCGAAGTTCTCCATGCCCCCCTAGGTTTTTTTCATCCTAGAAGTTCAGTCGTCGCGTCAGCGGTGTGGGCGGTGACATCGACGAAACGACGCGGTTTTGTGGGATGTTCGGACTCAAGAGCCCCGCAGCCGTGTGCAATTTGCCCGTTAAACTGTCTATACCAAGAATGGTGGACATCAGACATAGATGTCGTGCGCCACGCTGCTTTGGGAGGATAAGTTGTGCCGTCGAATTCAAATTGGCCCCCGAAGATTTCACGCTCCAAAGGGATTCTTCACACTCAGATCGCCAATGCAGTCGCCACTTCAATAACGCTCGGACGCTTTCGAACCGGTGACCGACTTCCTCCGGAACGCGAACTCGCGAAAGGATTCGGAGTCAATCGATTGACCGTACGCCAAGCGCTCGCAGAACTTCAGATTCGCAATCTCATTCTCCGTCGAACTGGTCGAAATGGTGGCACCTTCGTTGCGGAGCCGGTCATTGAATACGATCTCACAACGTTTGCCGGTTTTTCAGACCAGGCACGTCGTCTAGGTCACGTTGCTGGCGCACGGGTGCTGCGAACGGAACGAGTCGTGGCAAACAAATCGACTGCCGAAGCACTTCAACTGTCCGAAGGAGACGAAGTCTTTGAGATCGACCGACTGCGATTCGCCAATGACCTACCCGTATTGCTCGAGCACTCGAGCTATCCGGCCCAGCGATTCGCCGGACTTTTGAGTGAGCCGCTCCAGGGCTCGATCAATGAGCTCCTTGAGCGACGCTACGACGCTCGACCGGTGCGAGCTGTTGAACGTATCTCGCCAATCATTGCAAACGCGCGCACCGCCCGTCTTCTTGACGTCACCCGAGGCACGCCTTTGCTACGAGTCGAGAGAGAAGCCTTTGACCTGAACGGCGTACCGGTTGAGTGCGCCTGCGACATTATGCGAGCTGACCGCAGTCGCATGCTCGTGTGGTCTTTCGAACTGCCCCCCAAATGAGAGGAGTCTGTGTTGCGAGGTTCGATACCTCGACTGGCCGATGCATTAAAACGCTAGGACAGTTTCAGTTCTTGTCGATAAACACGTGCAGGGCCCTGGCTTACAATGGTGGCCGCCAACGCTTTGAAGGCCAGGGACACTTCGCTTTCGGGATCATGTACGACAATCGGCTCGCCCACGTCGCCACCTTCGCGCAGTTTTGTGTCGAGGGGAATCTGCCCGAGCAACGCGATTCCAAGTTCTTGCGCCAGTCGTGCGCCGCCTCCGGCGCCGAAGATCTCGTAGCGCTTGTCGTCGTCTCCAGTGAACCAACTCATGTTCTCGATGACGCCGCGCACGCTGAGCTTCAGTTTCCGCGCGGCGTACGCCGAACGCTGCGCGACGCGCTGCGCGGCCGCTTGTGGCGTGGTCACCACGTACATCTCAATACGCGGCAGCACCTCAGAGAGTGTCAGAGCGACGTCACCGGTACCGGGCGGCATGTCGATTAACAAGAAATCCGGCTCGTCCCACCAGGCCTCGGAGACCAATTGTTGGATCGCCTTGTGCAGCATCGGTCCACGCCAGATGACGGGCTGTTCGTCGGGCACGAAGTAGCCCATCGACACGCAACGAACGCCGTGGGCCAGTGTCGGTATGACCGTGTCGCCGAGCACGATCGGGTCGTTGACGGCGCCGAGCATCTTCGGTAGAGAAAAGCCGTAGACGTCGGCGTCGAGGACGCCGACGTCGTACCCGCTCTGGGCCAGGGCGATCGCGAGATTGACCGTCACCGAGGACTTGCCCACTCCCCCCTTGCCCGATGAGATCCCGAGAATACGGGTCTTGGAGAGTTTGTCGAGGAATTTCGGCGCGGCGTCGCCGTGTGCGTGCTCCCCCGGCCCCGGATCACCGGCCATCGCACCGCGAAGGAAGTTGCGCAACCCGAGCAGCTCCCCTTCATCCATCGAACGGACCACGACCGTGGCGCCAGGGACGATCTGCTTGATGGCAACCTCGAGCAGGGCGAGGTTGGGCCAGGCGCTGACCGGAAGTACGAGTTCGACCTTGAGCGATCCGCCGGTCTCCACGACGTCGCCGAGAAAACCCAACTCGCCCAACGTGCGAACCAGTTGGGGCTCAACGACTGCGCTGAGTACGTCGTAGTACTGACTGTTCGATGTCACTTATTTCCTTTGGGAGAGCCTTGCAAGGTTACCGGCGCGAAAGCCCAAGGCGGTCCTAGACTTTCTACGTGTCAACTTCGATCAACGAGAACGATCTCGATCCGGCGCTCTTCACGGCCAACATTACGAGTTTGACGCACTCCTTTGGCGACAACACCCGCCGAAAGATCTACCTCTACCTCCGTGAAAACCCGGGCGCCACCGCGACGGAACTCTCGCGTCATTGCCAGGTCCACGCCAACGTGGTCCGTCATCACCTGGAGCGGCTCACCGAGTCGGGCTACGTCACGTTCGACAACGTCCATAAGACCACCGTGGGGCGCCCGGCCAAGGGCTATCGCGTCGTGGACGCCGGTCTCATTATGAACGGTTCCATGCGCCGCGACGCACTGTTAGTCGCCCTTTTGGAGATGGCCCTCGAGCGCCTCGGGCCCGAAGCGGCTGAGTCCATGTCCCACGACGTCGGTGTGGAGTACGGACGAACGCTTGCCGGGGCCGTCGGTTCGGGGGATTCGACTCCGAGCCTCAAGAACGCGATGGAGTCGATCGCCGGGATCTTGACGGCGCACGGATTCGCGGCGCGCGCCGAAGAGCACGACCTCGAACAGTCCGTCGTCTCGGACAACTGCCCGTTTGGCACGGCGGCCCAGCACCACCCGGTCTTGTGTGCCGTTGACCGCGGACTAATTTCGGGCATGCTCGACGGCCTCGGGGCAGAACGTCGCAACGTGACACTCACCTCACGCGCTCGAGGCGACGACGCCTGTCGAGTGACCGCCTGACGTTCCCGCAATCGTCGGTTCTGGCCCCGCTGGTCAGAATTAACAGGTCGAACGAGGCGCAATCGTGAGTGCGTCGATGGGCACATTGACAGTGTGATGGAATCCCAGGAACGTGTACTCCACGGGAAGCGTTGTGTAGGTCGTTGCACCACTGGCTGCGGACGTCGGCACGCACTCTTGATTCCAGTGCACCACGAGTTGCAGAGAACCTTCGCTCGCGAGCGTCGTGGGCTTGAACGCCGCTCCGCCCTTGTAGCCGTACGCGCCGACTAGCTTCGGCTTCGAATCAAAAAACACCCGCACGTCGGCAGTGCCCGAAGGGTTCGGGGGCGCCGTGACCTTGTCAATGGTGACGCCGAAGCGCTGGACATTGTTGAGCGAGACGATCACGTCGACGCGAAACGTTCCACTCGGTTCGATCCACACGATGTTGCCGTTCGCTCCCGTGGTGAATTGGTGCGTCGCGAGCGCACCGTTGGACGCCAGAATTTGCGAGCCGTAGGCACCCCCGCGGATCTGGGAGAGCGGCTGATAGTGACTCGCCGCGACGAACAAAGCGGCGCCGAGCGCGGCGATGACGACGATGACCGAAACCACCACCGTGGGCCAGTGACGCCGCTTCGGTGCTTCGTCAGCCTCGTCGCCCATCAATTCGTCGTTCTCCACGAATGGATGGTCCATCGAGTGTTCGTCCACGGCTCTCCTGTTCGCATTCGATTCGTGCTCTGAGAATCGTAGCGATGAATGGACGTGTACGACTTTCGACCTAACGTTTCGCGAGGATTGAGTTCACGCGCTGGGTCGTCGCGAGGAGCTGTGCACCAACTCCTCGCGAAGTTCCTTCAGATTTGTACGACCGACGGGCGTCGAAATGTTGATCGCCGCCACCGTGCGACCCGTGGAGTCACGAATCGGTGCCGCGACCGCACGAAGACCGATCTCCAGTTCCTGGTCGTTGAGGGCCCAACCTCGCTTGGCGACCTTCTCCAATTCGGTCAAAATGTCGCTCTCTCGATGGAGCGTGAACTTCGTGAGTGCGACCAGCGGTCGACTACCCAGGTGTCGTCGCTGCTCGGCAACGGGCATCGCCGCCAGCAGCACTCGCCCCGTTGACGTGCAGTAGGCGGGCAGTCGGCTCCCGACCGAGAGCGCGAGCGTCATGAAGCGCGACGCCGCCACGCGGCTGACGAAGACGATGTCCAATCCGTCCAACACCGACACCGACACCGACTCGCGAACTTTGTCGCTTAAGTCCTGGATGAATGGCTCGACGATGTCGCGAAACGGCAGTGACGTGAGGAATGAGTAGCCGATGTCGAGAATCCGAGGCTGAAGAAAGAATTCGCGGCCGTCGACGCCGACGTAGCCGAGCGTCTCCAGTGTGAAGAGCAGACGACGACACGAGGCGCGGCTGTAGCCGGTTCGACGAGCGACCTCACTGAGCGACTGTCGAGGGCACTCTTCGTTGAACGAACGGATGACTTCGAGCCCACGTTCGAGCGACTGCACGAACATCCGATTGCTTTCTTCCGCGACACCTCACTTCGACGGTCCTCACCTCGGGGAGTGAATGTTCGCACAACGAACAACGTCGGTCAATTGCGACCAATCGCGTTCCATCGTTTCTAGGGAATCTTGATTCCCAGTTTTTTCAGGAACGGTCGGGCGATCGCCAATTGGCCGACTGACGGTTTCAACTTCAAGAACTCCTCGAACTCGGTTGTGGCGACGTGCTGATTGCCCGGCGTCGAGTCAGCGACGATAGCGAAGTAGAGCCGGGGCGCGCTCTGTCGAGGGGCCGCGGCGATCGCCTTCTCCAAATCCTTGACTCCGACTTCCACGATCGAGGCGTTGCTCGCGGCACTTCCCGCCGTGAAGTCGAGCCACCCGCTCTGCGTCAAGGCGGTGACGTTCTTCGGCTCAAGGTTGAGGACCGTCGCGTAGGCGCTGAGCGCCGTGGCGTCTCGATTGTTCGCGACGTCAACTTCAGCTTGGGTGAGGAGACGGTCGATTTGCTGTGATCGCGTCAGATCGATGCCACCGTCGCCGGAGTTGCCCGCCTGGCGCGGTGACGTCGCCGCGACGAGCGTGTAGATCAGCACCGCCACGAAACAGACCGACGCCACCACGAGCCAGCGCGTGCGCCGCGTGCGTCGTCGCGCGGGCGTCTCATCAACGTTCACCAGCAGTGCACTGAGATCGTTGCGCGCAACCTCGAGCGCGAACCCCTCACGTCGCTGGATGACGATGAACTGTTCGTCCGACAGTTCACCTTCGTCACGCTCACGTGACGCGTCGCGCAACGACGCTTCGCGCAGACGAATCTCGTCGTGCAACTGTGAGGCGTCGCGATTCATCGTCGTCGCACCAATCGCGCACCCGCGATGGCCATCGCCACCAACACCCCGATCGGCACGAGCCAGAGCAGCTGACCGAGTCCCGACGTCGAGGGGCTGAGCAAGATTGAGGTGCCGTAGGTCGCTTCCAAGGACGTCAGGATCTTGTTATCGGACTCGCCCTCCTTCACCCGACGGGTGATGTCGTGGCGAACGGCAATCGACGACGTGGCGTTGCTCTGCGCGACGGAAAGATCGTCGCACGCCGGGCATTTGACGAGCGACTCCAGATGGGCGATGCGACCTTGTGCTGACGCCGTGCTCGGGGCTTCGAGCAGCGCGACGGCGAGGACGCAGAGCAACGCGAGGCACCACAGCCAAAAGGACTTCACGATCGTCATGACGACACCTTCGCGACGACCGCCGCCAGCTGTTTGGCCGTCGTCGGGCCGAAGAGCGTCGCCGCGACGCGACCCTGGCGATCAATGACGAACGAGGTGGGCGGTGACGTGACGCCGTAACTGTTCGCGATGTTCCCCCCGGGATCGATGATCGAGGGATAGAGCGAGCCGTAGTGCGCGGCGAACGCCGTCGCCGACGAGACCGTGTCGTTGAAGACGACGCCGACGACAACGACGCCGTGCGTACGAACGTGCCACGCGTAGGTCGAGAGCTCCGGCGCCTCTTGGATGCAGGGTCCGCACCACGACGCCCAGAAATTCACGATGACAATGTCGCCGCGCTCGCGCTTCAACGAGAACGTGCCGCCGCCCAGTTCGTGGCCCCGCAACGTCGGCGCGAGTTTGCCCAGCAGTGGGCTGGGCGCTTCGGTCGCCGGTCCGACCGGTTTACGCGTCGCGAGAAAACCGGAGAAGGCAATCACGATCGCCAGCACGGCCACGCAGATGATCGTCACCGTTCGCTTCACGCGTCCACCTCATCACCCTGACGTCGGCGCACGAACGACAACGCCGAGCCGAACCCGAGCAGCAGTCCACCGATCCAGAGCCACGCCAGCAGTGGTTCAACCGTGACACCGAGTACGACCGACCCGACCGGCAGACCACCTTCGACCTGGGCACCGGACGCGGCCCCGTTGCCGCCGACGGCGTCGAAGGTGACGTAGACGTCGCGCGCGAGGCTCGAGTCGATCGCCGGCGTGCCGACCGGCTGTGCGCTTCGCCCCTTGTAGGTCGTGATGGCCGGCCACAGCGCGTGGTGGTTCACGTCGACACGCAACTGCGTCGCGGTTTCGAGTGCGTCCTTCACCGTGCGAAATCCGTGGAACGTGACGTACTGACCGGAGACCACGGTGCTCTGTCCCGTGGCCAGCGTCACTTCGTTGCGCGTCGTGTACGACGTCGAGGTCACGATCGCGAGCGCCATCACGACGACACCGAGGTGCACGACCATTCCCCCAGCGCTCGGACCACGCAACGCCTCGTACCAACGCTGGTGGCGGCGCGTGGCCGCAACGAAGGCACCGCGCAGTGTTCGAAACGCCGCTCCGGCCGCCGCCGTTGCCAGAAAATACGCCAGTAACACCATCGGACGTCGCACGCCCCCGATGATCAAGGCGACGACCACGATGAGCGAGGTCCACGCACTCACGCGAATTCTCGACCACAGCACGCTCGCGTCGAGGTTGCGCCAACCGACCAATGGCGCGAGCGACATCAGTACGAGCAACACGATGCTCATCGGCACCGCGACTGCCGCGAAGTACGGCGTGCCGACGGTCACCTGACCGCCATTGACGGCTTCGTAGAGCAGCGGGAAGACCGTGCCGAGCAACACCACGACGGCGAAGCCGACGAAGAGCACGTTGTTGGCGATGAACAGCCCCTCCTTGGAGAGCGGGTGATCAACGCCCACGGGCGAGCGGAGGCGGTCACCGCGCCACGCGAGCAGTCCGACACCGAGCGCGACTGTGACGAAGAAGAATCCGATCAACAGTGGCCCGAGGGTGCTCGAAGAGAACGCGTGCACGCTCTGCAAGACGCCCGAGCGCGTGAAGAACGTGCCGAGAACCGTCAGTGCGAACGTGGCGATCACGAGTGACAGGTTCCACACCCGAAAGAGCCCGCGACGGTCCTGCACGATGACCGAGTGGATATAGGCCGTCGCCGTCAGCCAGGGCAACAACGCGGCGTTCTCGACCGGGTCCCAACCCCAGAAGCCGCCCCAGCCGAGCACCTGATAGCTCCACCACGCGCCCAAGACGATGCCGACCGACAGAACGCCCCACGCGAGCACCGTCCAGCGTCGCTGTTCCAGCGCCCAGCGGTCGTGGACCCGGCCGGTGACGAGCATCGCGATCGCGAACGCGAACGGCACGGTGAAGCCAACGAAGCCCATGTAGAGCAGCGGCGGATGAATGGCGACGAGTGGGTTGTCCTGCAAGAGGGCATTCGGACCGGCGCCTTGCAATACCTTGGCCGCGTTATGGATGAACGGATCGGCCGGTCCGCACATCAGTCCCAGGAAGAACGCACTCACGCCGAAGAGCACGATCGAGGCCCACGACACGACGGGGTCCTGCGAGCGCCGTCGGTAGTAGTGCAGGACGAGCACGATGATCGCACAGAGCAACAGCGACCAGAGCAGTAACGATCCCTCGAGGGCCGACCACATCCCGGTGATCGAATAGAACAGCGGCGTGAAGGTCGCGTTGTTCTCTGACACGTAGGCCAACGAGAAGTTGTGGGTGATGAGTGCGAACTGCATCACCGCAACCGCGCCCACGATTCCTGCGAGCGACACCAGCGCCCAACGAATCGAGCGCGACGCTCGATTCGCTCGAAGCGCGATCACCTGGTGGATGATGCCCCCGAGAGTGGCGAGGAACGCGACGTAGAGCGCGATGCGCCCGAGCCAGGTGAGGGTCATCGCACGCTGCCGTTAGGCGCCTTCACCCGCTTCGGATGTTGGGCGATGTACGTCGCGGTGTGCTTCACCAGGATCTGCGTGCCGTCGAACGTCAACGAGTGACTGGTCGTGAAGTGTCCTTCGACGACCACCGGAATATCCGATTGGAACAACTGCGGCGGCGTTCCGCGACTGATGACGTACACCTCGTGCGTGCCCGTGCCGGTCATCCAGAAGGACGCACCATTTGACGTTCGCGTGATGGTGTGAGGCCTCACGACACCCTCGAGACGAATCGTGGTCGTGCCGATCTTGGCGCGACTCGCGAAGACCTGGTCGACGGTGTCGAAATAGTTCAACGAGTGCAGGAGACCCTGGCTGAGTAGCGCGAGAATGGCGATCACGAGCACGACGAGTACACCGATCGTGCGCCGGCGACTCGAGCTCTTCGACGTCGGCGGCGCGATGGGCGTGAGGTCGAAGTTCGTCTCAGTCAAGGTGTCGCCCTCGCCACCAGATCGACAGCGCGTAGAGCGCCAGCCCCCCAAAGGCAAAGGAGTATCCGGCGGTGACGTAGTCCATCAGTGCACCCCTTCGGCGCGACGACGCTCCAACGCGACTTCGAGCGTGTCGGTGTTCGAGCGTTCGCGACGTACCTCAAGTCGATAGCGCGCGCGAAGCAACCACACGTAGGAAAGCGAGAAGGCGACGAAGCTGAGGAGCAACGTCCAGAGCATGCTGCCGTGGACCTTGAACTGGCGGTTCGGTCCCAGCAGCGTCGCGCCCTGATGCAACGTGTGCCACCACTGCACCGAGAAGTGGTCGAGGGGCACGTTGATCGCCGCGATGATGGCGAAGACCGCACTTCGCCGGGCGCGCAGTTCGAAGTCGTCGTTCGCCCGACGAAGGGCCAGGTAGCCCAACGCGAGGACGCCGAGGATCGCCGTCGACGTGAGACGCGCGTCCCAGGCCCACCACACGCCCCAGGCCGGACGGCCCCAAATGGACCCGGTGATGAGCGTGAGCCCGATGAAGACGAGGCTCACCTCCATCGCGCAGTGCGCCACGCGGTCCATCACGATCGAGCGCGTTCGTCGCCATAGATACAGCGCGCTCGCGATGGTCGCCGTACCAAAGGAGAGATACAACGCCACCGTGGCGATCGCCGGGTGGACGTAGAGCAGGCGCGCGAGGTTGCCCTGGACCTTGTCCGGCGGAGTGACCCAGATACCCAACCAGATGGTGAGGGCCATCGTGACGATCGTCGCCGTTCCTAGTAGTCGTTCGCTCAGTTGTTTCATCACGATTCCTCGAGAACACCGTAAAGGAGAATCCCGAGTGCCAGGTAGACGGCCAGGGCGACGACCGAGATGACCCACCACTGCAGCAGTGCGCCTCCGTGGAGGGCCGAATTGAAGGAGCGTTCACCGGCGATGAGAAGGGGTGCGAAGGCCGGCAGGCTGAGGACGGGCAGCAGCGTCGCGGCGGCGTTGCCGCCGCTCGTCAGGGCCCCGTAGAGCGTCCCGGCGCCGGCGACGGCGCCGAGGGTGACGAGGATGCTCGGCACCGCCTCCAACGTGCCGTGAAGCGCCGTGTGGAGGACCACCACGCTGCCCGCGAGCAGCACGATGGCGCTGAGCCAGAGCTCGATGGCGAGCGCGGCGGCCTTGCCCAAGAAGACGCCCGCGGGATCGAGCCCGAGGGTCGCCACCGAGGCCCGAGTACCGCTCGTCGCTTCGATCGCGTGACTGCGATTGATCATCAGCAGCGCCACCAGCACGATGACCAGATAGAACAATCCCGGCGCGGCCGATGAGTGTCCGGCCTGGTCGGGTCCGAGGGCCAGGCCGCTCAACAAGAGCGCCATCACGCCAAAGGGGACGACCTGCCAGAGCAGCACTCGACTGCGTCGTTCGATGCGCAGGTCCTTTCGCGCCACCAACAGTGCGACGCGAATCACGACTCGCTCACGATCCGACCGCCGGCCATCGACAAGGTGCGCGGGTGCAGTCGCGCGCTACGCAGAGGATCGTGTGCGCTGACGATGACCGTGGCTCCGCGCTCAACGACGTCGCTGAGCAGTGCGTCGAAAAACGTGCGGCCCTCGTCATCGAGCGAGGCGTAGGGCTCGTCGAGCAGCCATAGTTCGGGACGACGAAGTAGCAGCCAGGCCAATCCCAGTCGGCGACGCTGACCGGCGGATAGTTGCTTGGCGACGATGTCACGACGAGCGCTCAGTTCGACGCGCTCCAACACCGTCGACAGTTCGTCGAGCGGTCGCCCGAGCGCCTTGGCGGCGAAGGTGAGGTTCTCGGCAACCGTCAGGTCGTCGTAGAAGGAGCCCTCGTGGCCGAGCCACCCGACGCGACGCCGAAGCTGGCGACGATCGACGGTGACGAGGTCCAGGCCGAGGACCGAACCCTCCCCCGCGCTGATCCCTATCAATCCGGCGAGGAGGCGCAAGAGGCTCGTCTTGCCCGCACCGTTCGCGCCCACGAGCACGGTGAGCGACGACGAGTGCAGCTCTAAGTCCACGCCACTCAATAAGGGGAAACCACTGGCCATCGAGACGGCACCGCGCAGGTGGACCGTCGATCCCTCGATGGTGGTCACGACTACCGGGCGAGGGCGTCGATATCCGCGGCCACCATCATCTCAATCAGGCCGTAGAAGTCGACTTCGCACTTCCAACCCAATAGTTCGTGCGCCTTGGTGGCGTCGCCGATCAAGAGGTCCACCTCGGCTGGCCGGATAAACGCAGGATCGATCACCACGTGGTCCTCGTAGTTGAGCCCGGCGGCGTTGAACGCGACGTCACAGAGTTCGCGTACCGAATGCGTTTGGCCGCTCGCCACGACGAAATCGTCGGGGACGTCGCGCTGGAGCATGGCCCACATCGCGCGCACGTAGTCGGCCGCGTAACCCCAGTCGCGTTGTGCGTCCAGATTGCCCAGGTGTATCGAAGTGTCGAGACCGACTTTGATGCGCGCGACGCCGTGCGTGACTTTTCGCGTGACGAACTCGAGTCCGCGTCGCGGCGACTCGTGGTTGAAGAGTATTCCCGATGACGCGTGCAGGTCATAACTCTCGCGATAGTTCACGGTGATCCAGTGGCCGTACATCTTCGCGACGCCGTAGGGACTGCGCGGGTAGAACGCGGTGTTCTCGTCCTGGGGCACCTCGCGTACTCGCCCGAACATCTCTGAAGAGCTCGCTTGGTAGAAACGAATCTCCGGGTCCACGATTCGGATGGCGTCGAGCACTCTCGTGACGCCGAGCGCGGTGATCTCACCCGTCAGCACCGGCTGGGTCCACGAGGTCTGCACGAAGCTCTGCGCGGCCAGGTTGTAGACCTCTGACGGTCGGTAGTCACGCAGAACGTTGATCAACGAGACCTCGTCGACGAGGTCGCCCGAGACCAGCGTGATCTGGTCTTGGATGTGGCTGATCCGCTCGATCGTGAGCGTGGAACTGCGTCGGATAAGTCCGATGACCTCGTAACCCATCGAGAGCAGCAGTTCGGCCAGGTAGGAACCGTCTTGACCAGTGATACCCGTGATAAGTGCTCGTTTGGCCACTGACTGTCCTCTACGAAGGGCACCGACCAGCGGTCCGCACCGAAAATGAATCCTAGTACTGGTGATAATTCCGGCTCAACGTCATGCCTAGCCTTGTGCGGTGGCCCGGATCGTCGTCATCAGCTTTCGACTCGGGGGGACCGACGGCGTGGCGATCGAATCGGCCAAGTGGATCGCCGCGCTCTCGACGCTCGGTCACCGCGTCCACACCGTCGCCGGCGAAGGCGCCGCCGATCTGGTGATGCCCAGTCTGGCGATCAACGCCGCGATGTCGACCTCGGTGCAGGAGCTGGAGGGGGCACTCGCCGACGCCGACCTCGTCATTGTCGAAAACCTCGCGTCGCTGCCAATGAATCTCGACGCGCGCGACGTCCTTTATCACGTGTTGAAGGGTCGCCGCGCGCTCTTCCATCACCACGACCTTCCGTGGCAACGACCCCATCTTGCTCACCTCGAAGGTCCGCGAACCGAACCGAAATGGCACCACGTCACGATCAACGAACTCTCGCGCGTAGAACTCCTCGGACGCGGAATTGACGCCGTCACCATCATGAACGCGTTCGACTGTGAACCACCAAGAGGGCGACGCGACTCCACGCGTCTCAGTCTCGAGGTCGACGCGCGCACGCTCGTCGTGATGCCGTCGCGGGCACTGCCGAGAAAGAACATCGACGGCGCATTGGCGATGTGCGAAGCACTGGACGCGGTCTTCTGGCTGCTCGGACCGGCCGAGGACGGCTACGAAGCGACGCTCGAGGAGTTGATCACGTCGGCCGACGTCGACGTGCGGCGCGGACTGCCCGAGGGATTCGACGTGCACGACGCGTACGCGGCGTGCGACCTCGTGGTGATGCCCTCGACCTGGGAAGGTTTCGGCAATCCGGTCCTGGAGTCGGTGACGCATCGCCGTCCCCTCGCGCTCTACCCGTATCCCGTCGCCTGTGAGATCCGCGACTTCGGATTTCGCTTCTTCGACCTCGGCGACGTTGCCGCGATGAAGTCATTCTTCAAAAATCCTGACTACGAGCTCTACGCGCACAACCTCGCGATCGCACTGGAGCACTTCAACGTGGCGACGCTGCCCACGCGCCTCAACGCTCTTTTGGATTCAATGGGCGTGGCGTAGTCCCCACTAGCCTCTAGCCCTATGGTGATCCAGGACGACCGACCGCGACACGCGGAACGTCGAGAGCAACTCTTGAGCGTGGCCAAGTCGCTCTTCGCGGAACGTGGATTTCAGTCGACCACGATGGACGACATTGCACGCGAAGCCGGGTTTACGAAGCCGATTCTGTACCAGTACTTCGATTCGAAGACCGACCTCTACCGCGAAATCGTGGCGCAACTCGCCGAGACGCTGCTGACCTCATTGAAGGCGGCGGTGAGTGCCGCCGAGACGCCGCGAGCGAAGATTGAAGTGGCCTTTCGGGTCTACTTCGAAATGGTCGTCAGCGAAACCGACGCCTTTCGAATTCTCTTCATCCACTCGCACGAAGGCGACACCGCGAAAGAACTTCGGGTCCTAGAACTTGGACTCATTTCGTTCATGTTCCCCTTCTTCGATGCATCGATGAGCGAAGATCATCGTCGCCAACTGGCCGGCGGCGTCGTCGGCATCGCGGAAGGTGCCGCAATTGTGTGGCTGGAGCAACAGGAGTCGAAGGGCTGGCCGCCACAGGCCGCCGGGGCCGCCGAACGACTGGCCGAACGTAGTGCGACACTCGCGTGGGGCGGACTTCGCACGGTCCACCAGGACTAGTCGACGCCTTCGTTGTTCACAATGAGCGCGAACGCGTGAGCCAGCTCCCACAGTTGTCGAGCGCACGCGTCATAGATCGCCTGGTCGCCGCCGGCCGGGTCGGCGACGTTGAAGTCGGCCGACGGCTCGTGGGAATGCGCGGCACGCACTTGCGCGTCGATCCCGACTTCGAGTGGCGCGTATCGCACGAACTGCGCGAGCTGCACCGCCTTGTACGCGTGGGGCGCGAGATTCGCGCGCACGTAGTTCACGTTGTCGACTTCGGCGCAGAGGATCACGTCGGCCCACTCGGCGTCGGCTTCGCTGAGCTGATGGCTGCGGTGCGCGCCGTATCGATGATCACCGAGTCCTTCAATCTTGACCAGCGCGTCACGCGTTCGACTACTCATCGCGGAACCTTCGGTCACGTGCGTACCAGCGGTTCGAACGTGCCACGCTTCATCGGTGGCGTGCGCGATCGTCGTCAACATGTAGCCGAGCATCACGGAACGCGCGACGTTGCCAGTGCAGAGCGTGACAACGTTCACTGGACTACTTCGATGGGCCGGGGCGTCAACCGGGCGTGATGAATCCTGATTCATAGGCGATCACCACCAATTGAGCGCGGTCTCGAGCATTCAGTTTCATCAAGACGTGGCTCACGTGCGTCTTCGCGGTGGCCGTGCTCATATGAAGCGCACTCGCGGAAGAATCGGCATCGAGGCGCGTTCATCAAATGACGAAGGAGCTAAATAGCGGGTGTCGTTGACGAAGTGGCCAAATTGTTCAGCTCCGGCGACGTCGGCGTCCCGTAGCGTCTGAATGATTCGCTCCGATTCGTTCCCCACTTCGTCATTATGCCGTCCTATCCGGATTCGTCGTTAAGGCTGAGAAGTTAGACAACAATGCGAGGTGGTATTTCCGTTGAGCCGGGCCGCCGATACAGAGCTACTGTCAGGCCGCGAAGGGACGACTGAGATCGTAGATTTGACGCGCGCTCTGACCGGGAAACCGGCCCTTCATCACCTCACTGACTTCTGTGAGACGATTGCCCTAGTTTGAAGAGGTGAAGGACGAATCGTCTGATGGTCCAGATCGCTCTCGGGACAGGGTCGGTGGTCCTCGCAGAACAAGTCGGGTCCGTTTCGTGGCCCGTTCGCTCGTGCTCGTCGGTGCGCTGACGTTAATTCCTGCGTTTTTCCTCCCGGGTACTTACCCTTTGAACCCCCGCCTTGATCCGAGGATCTGGTACGCGGTAGGCGGAGACTGGCTGGGCATCGGCATCGCCATCATCGCGTTAGGCATTCTCGTCGGTGCATACGCGCGCCATTTCGAATCACGACGACCCTCATAGTCAGCTTGACGATGAAGTGAAGACGGACGAACTATTCACGCGACGTTTCTACGAGTCCCGAAAATGAAATCCAATCGGCTGCGTCCGCCAGTGGGCGACAAACGATAGATCAGACCTGGAGACAATCAAGCCGCCAGTGAAAGGTTGTAGAACGGTCACGTCGAGCCGTGGATATGAACCCGAAAGGACTATCCGAGGCGCCAGCGCAAGGTGGCATTTCCGTCAAGCCGGGCCGCTCACCAAGGTCGCTTCATTGTTTTTGGATCGACTCACATCGACCAGTCTTATGATCGCGCTATGAACAATTCTTGGGTGACTGGCATTGTCAGAAACTTCGACGACATGGACGGGGTTGGTGTCATTGACTCTCCTGACACGCCTGGAGGTTGCTGGTGCCATTACTCGAAAATAGATATCCCTGGACGGAAAACGCTGCTCGCGGGTCAATCGGTTCGCTTCACTTTTGAAGACGAAGTTGAGCAGGACGGCTTTGTGTTCCGGGCTCAGAGAGTGCAACCGTCACCCTGACGAAACGCCAACGCTTTCGAGGAGCCTCCGGTGCGATCCTGCGGACCTAATGACGGGTCCCGATAACACATCGTTAGCGAGTAGCCGCTGATTACTTCCAATAGGCATACTTTGGGTAGTATTAAAGTATGAAGATAAGCATGAGTTTGCCTGATGAGGACGTCGCCTTCCTTGATGCATATGCCACCGAGAAAGGACTCCCTTCTCGCTCAGCCGCACTTCACAAGGCTGTCCGGCTTCTCAGAGCAACGGGCCTCGGAGCCGCATACGAAGGGGCCTGGGCTGAGTGGTCCAACGAGGAACAGCAACTCTGGGATCCCACTGTCGCGGATGGGTTGCATTAGTGCGTCGAGGCGAAATCCACGTCGTCAACCTTGATCCCGCGATGAGCGGAGAGGCCAATAAACGACGACCCGCGGTCATCGTGAGCAACGACGGAGCGAACGTTGCCGCCGAGCGAACTGGTCAAGGAGTCGTCACCGTCGTGCCGGTGACCTCGAACATCTCTCGGGTCTATCCATTTCAAGTGCTGCTTCCTGCGAACTTGACCGGGCTGGAACACGACTCCAAGGCCCAGGCAGAGCAAATCCGGTCCATAGCCATGGAACGACTAGGACCGGCAATTGGAGAGGTCCCACAAGATTTGATGTTTGAACTCGATGAGGCACTTCGGCTTCACCTCGCACTCTGACACCGAGAAAACTTGATGTGAGGGAGTTCGCTTAAGCGTTTCGTCGGGCCCTCCGACACCTGTCAGATTTCCGATTTCACTCGTGAATCTTGCCCCCTGTTCTGCAGTTGGCGGTTGGCGGTTGGCGGTTGGCGGTTGGCGGTTGAGATTTGCTCAAGACATACATATGTTTAAGACTCATTGGCATGAGTGCAACTTTTGCGGTTCCTCGGGACGGTACCGAACTTGTCGGAGAGTCGTGGCTCGAAGATGGGCCTGTCATCACCCTTCTTCATGCCGGCGTGGCCGATCGTAGAAGCTGGACGTCACTGGTCCCCGAAATTGCGGAGTTCGCATCCGTTCTCACCTACGACCGTCGCGGTTTTGGTCAGTCATTCGCAACGAACGAACCATTCACCCACCTGGAAGACCTCCTGGCGCTATTGGACCAACTGAAAATTGAGTCAACGTGGCTCGTCGGTAGTTCAGCCGGAGGAAAATTGGCTCTGGAAGCAGCGATCGAGGCACCTGATCGTATTGACGGGATTGTCCTGATTTCACCCGCCGTGGGCGGCGCGCCGCCGACGAGAGACCAAGACGTCGACTCTGAAACCGAAGAGATCGACGGACTGATAACGCGCGCCGACGAGCTCGGGGATATCGAGGAAGTCAATCGCCTCGAGGTTCGATTGTGGCTCGATGGTCCCTGCGAATCGGGGGGCAGAGTATCCGGTGTCGTTCGAGATCTGGTGTTCGACATGAACCGCACGGCGCTCACCAACTTCGTCCCCGAAAACTCGGATCACGCGGTTGACGCGTGGTCTCGCCTACAAGAACTTTCGATGCCTACGACAGTCGCTTGTGGCACCCTTGATGCCACACATATCGTTCGACGAAGCGAAGTGGTCGCAGCTCGAATACGGGGCGCGAACTACGTCGCGCTTGAGGGAGTCGCTCATTTGCCGTATCTAGAAAACCCGTCGGCGGTTGGTGCTCTTATTCGCGACACTATTTGGGAGTGATTGGCCGCCTTCTGAACGCCAGCACCCGCTGCATCTCTCTCAAATCTCCTTTCCATTTACCCAATGTGGGAAAGTGGGATATAATCGAGCGACAACTAAAAGGACCTCATGACCCTCATCGAGACTGACGCTCGCAGCCGCGTGGTGCTTTCCGGACACCCGAGTCAGCGCTTCATGGTGCGCGAGAACGAAGATGGCAGCATCCTGCTCGAGCCAGCACGTATCGTCACCGAAGCCCAGTTCGAGTACGACGAGAGCTCCGAATTGCAAGCCCTGCTCAGCCGCGCGGCCACGTCGAAGACGGTGTCGCGGGCCAGCCGGCGTCAGTGAGCAGCCCTTCAGGCCATTCCGAAATCGCCGACGCTCAACTCGACGAGATTGAGAATGGCGACGACCCCGAGCTCTACGATGCGCTGCTTGTCGTCGGTGAGTTCGTGCTCGCGAATCCGGTGCAGGCGCAGGCGCGCTCAAGCGCGCTCACGACTTTGGAGGGTATCTGCTTTCGCGTAGCGGTACCAGGTCACCATCCCTATAAAGTTTTCTGGTCAAGTGACGGCCCGCGCATTGAAGCCGTTTTCCCTTACCGCTAAACGTTGCGTCTCGATCGGTGTTCTAACTGCATCTCACTTGAGTCGAGCGCTTTTGCGGTAAGCGACGGACAACCCGACTATCAAGATACTCATCTGGAGTACCGCATTGAGCCAAACATGAGTCGTGGTTCCGTAGGGGGACCAGTGGATCAAACTCGCTGTCACTAAATAGAAGGCGTCGAGAACAGCGATCACTCCCAGGTACCACAAAGTGAAAACCCGACCATTGCCCGACGACGTCGTCCGATTCGTCCAAATCTTTCGAAGGGTCACCGGTGGCGAAGAACCTCTGAAGGCAGACGGCGTCGGCTGCAAGTGCTCGCTCACTAGACAAAACACCATGACGGTGGCGAAGGCGGGCATGAAGACTTGAAGGACCGTCGCCAATCGTGCGTTCCCCAAGAGAAAGTAGGCGCCCACGCCGAAGGCGAGCGCGGTGAGCAGGCTGACACTCGTTGTGTTGAAATCGCGCTTGGAACGGGCCCGGTCGAACTGGCGCGAGGACTCGAACGGCCCATTCGTGACGTCCGGGTTGGCCCCGACGAAAGCAATCACTTTGGGTCGCACCCAGGCGACGTAGTAGATCGCGAAGGCGAAACCACCAACGACGCCGAGGACGGTGAAAACTCCGATACACGTCGTCAGGGTGTTTTTCGAGAGCGGGCCGGACATGTACGCCTCAATCGGTTTGGAGTTCGCGTCGACGACGGCCCAGATTGAGAACGCCAGACACGCGAGGTAGACCGAGAAAGGTATGAATGCGAATGGCCCTCGTAGATCAGCAATCAACACGACTCCGCGTCCCAAACCTTTCGTCCAAACTGACGAAGGGTCTTGATCGTCAACTGAGCGCCACGCGTTCGTCAAACGCGTGGCCAGAGGGATTTAAACTCGCCCGAGAGCATCCTATGAAGGTCAATGATCACGTCCTCTATTCAGCATCAAATCAGTCGGCGATTTCATTGAACGGCGCAGCGAATTCTCCTCGCCACTGCCGCATCGCACGCGTGACGGGCCTTGGCGTCCGCGTTTGGTCCTTGCGAGGCCCTTCGCGACCAGATTCTTCTCCAAGTGACGCGAATTGTCCGATCAATTTCCCTCACCGGGGCGCCTTTTTTGACAAAGTGGCTTTGTACTCTACGACGGGGCCCGAGCGGTGACAAATACTTTAGGAGTGGAACAGAGCGACGTGGCTGAATCAGACACGAAAAAACGGACCCCGTGCTTCATCGAAGACTTTGTCGACGTGGCCAGTCCGTTTGAGACACTTCGCGCGCGCTTTAGTGGTGATGGGCAGTGGCTCGCGCCGCTCGCCACCGTCGCCACGCAGGACGGAGATATGTTTCAAATGCGGATTGGTCCATCGTGGGCCGCAGGAATCGTGACCCGTGAGGTGAACGTCACTCTCTGGGCGCCTCGCGAGAGAGGCTTCGCGTTGGCGCGATCTCTTTCTTGGACACCAAGCGATTGGCAATTTCTCTTCCCTCTGCTCGAAGGCGATTTGGAACTGGCCCCGCTTGGACCCAACCACTGTCGCATCTCCTTAGCCGCTACCTACACACCGGCGTTAGGAAGATTCGGCGCTCAAGTTGACCGTGCTCTGTTACACCACGTCGCCGCATCAACTGTGCGCTCCTTTCTCACGCAGATGGCAACGAAGCTACAGACCAACACTGACGGAACGTAAGCAGTAGTTGTTGGACGCAAGAACCAACCCAATTACTCAGGACTACCTGATGTGCACGCTGGGATAGCGCGAGCAATAGTCAGGCGCCGATTCGCGTGCGTGATCGTGGACGGCAAAGCAATCTCGATTCATCCATTGATCGCGCCCAACGAACGCTGGCGCACTGCCGGGATGGCGCGCCAGAGTCGTCCGACGAGTACGGCCAACGCGAAGATGCACACGTAGACGAGTGGCAGCAACGTACCGCCGACTTCGGAGAACTTTCCATTGGTGAAGATGAACGTGTCGTTGGTGAAGACGAACGCGACGCCGGTCAAGTGGAACGTGCCCGTGAGGTGAGGGTTGGCCGCGATCGCGCCAGTTTTAAAAGCGTCGATGCGCGCATTTTCAAACCAGAACATGAAGAGGAACGCTGCAAACAAGAAATAGGTAGTCACGATCCAGGAGGGTCCCGGTCCGCCGTACTCAGTGACCAAGTATTCGACGGCCATTGTACGAACGTTGCCCAAGCGCCGCAGTGCTTCGTTGGCGCCCACGTCGGCAGACGCTGCTCGAAGGTTGGCCCTCAGTTCGCGTCGCTTGGCAATCCGAGACTTTCGTGGCAGATTTCGCAGATAGCTGTCGAGGGTCCATACGGCACGCTCGATTCGCATACGGTCTTTCCAAGTCAAGGTCAAAGTTGCAGTCATCTCATACTTCCTCTGTAGGCGGTGCGGGTTGGGTTGGTATCGCGTGTAACAGGACCGGGTTGGTCACTTCGACGAAAGCGAGCCAACCAGTGACCCCCTCCGCGAGCGCTGCGTAGCCGGCTGCGGTGGGTCGGTAGTACTTGCGCGCCGGACCCGAATGCGACGAGACCAGTCGAGCGCTCACTCGGGCCTCGCGTTCAAGGCGGGCCAGAGCCGGATAGACCGTACCGTCGGAGATGTCGGAGAGGCCGATTTCGTGGAGCCGCTGCACGAGCTCGTAGCCGTACGACTCGCGTTGCGCGAGCAACTGGAGGAGGAGCAACGACAGGACGCCCTTCAAAAGCTGAGGATCGTGGGTTGACTTCACGCCACTAGATTACGCCAGTTACCATGCATTGTCAAGTAGCAAACTACATCAACTAGTGCACGGCTGAAACTCACGGACGATTTCGGATTCGTTCAGTTTCAGAGAGTCCGAAGGGCGCGACCATAAGTACTGGCGCGACACTTTTCAATAAGAGATGGACCACAAATGAATGGAAAAGTCCATTTTAGAACCGTTTTGGGCCGATCCCGTTCCTCGTTAGTGGGTCTCGCGCGAGCGCCATTGCAAGTCGTGGTCAGCATCACTTCGGGGTGACGATTTCCCACGCGAGAAGTTCGCCGTCGAGAACAGCCGGCAATACTCCGTTCGCTGCCTCTGGTGACAGCCAGATCGTGGCGCCGAGCGCGCCGGCCGCAGCCACCGCCTCAAGGTTGAGAAGGTTCAACTTGGGGAGGCGCCCGGCAATCTCAACCATGAGCGGTACAAGCTGCCGAGTTGGGGGAAGGCCAATGTGCTCTGGCAACTGGAGCATTGCGCCAATTGCGCGCTGCTGTTCAAGTGGCTGTAACTCGCGAAATGGTCCAGAAAGATGTCCGCCGGCGCCAAGAACGGCGCCACGGCATGCGCGGTAGTACCAGTAGGCGGTGGTGTGCAGCTGCACCCCCGGTCTACGGATGCCAACGAGAAGTTCCTCGATCAAGAGGCGGTCGTCGAGGACGACGTTCACTACTGATCTGCGAGGTCGGGATCGCCGATTGCTGCTAATCCGGCGTTGTAGCGCTCGGTGAGGACGCTTTTCAGCTCAGCCTTGGCTCTGGCCATTCCTCCGGGCAGAACCAATGCGGCGTCGCCCAAGTCAACGAAGGCGATCTCGCCACCGCCCTCGATACCCCAACGATGTCGAAGTTCTGCCGGAAGACTAGTTTGACCACGCTGCGACACCCGGGCTTGACTGACGGGAGTTGACATAGATGCATTGTAACAGGCCTAACATTACAAAGCGTAATCAACGATGCCATTTCGCGACTCTTCTAAAAGGAAGGGCGACTTCCGCTGATCGTGCGCCGACCGCCATCGGATCGGCGTAAACACGGGCCGCACGTGCCAGGTGCATCCCCCAACAACTGTTCCCTTCGCGCTCATCGACGCGGCCCCGACCTACGTTTGTCAGGACCGAGTCCCGCCGTACGATCTCGAGTTCCATCGCGCACCCGGCTCCCGCGCCGGCAAGTGAGCGTCCTCGGGAAGATCGACGTCATCAGGCCACAGGGGCACTGCGCGCGATGCCGCATCGAGAACTGGCGTTGCGTCAACATCAATCGACGTCTGTGGCATTTCGAAGTCACGCCATTCGAACACGAAGGCCATCGGCCCCGTTGGAGGCAGTGGCTCACACCAGAACTCCTGGGACCACTTGCGGCCATCGCCGCCACCGCCTCTGGGATGGAGCGTCCGGACCGACGTATTTCCGCGGGGAACTGAGTTCCACCGACTCATCGCTCTCGACCCGTCGGCGAACCCGATGCCGAAGCGAAGCTCACCGCCCGTTGAGTCCATCCCGGGGTGGAGAAAACCGAGCGGCGACGGAGTCGGGTTGAGTCGGCTGATAGCGACGAGTGAGAAAGCGAAGCCCGTCGGATAAGCGAGGAAGCCTGACACGAGTACCGCTGCGTGGTCTGTCTGCACCAACAAAGGACTGAGGGCGACTGGCACGCCCGCCGTGTCATCGGGGTCGCCTCGCCACCTCACCCGTTGGGGCTCGGGCCTACGATGAGCATCGTCCGGTGGTTCCAAGTCAGAAAAGAAATCCACGTTCCGAGTTTTGCACCTCGATTGAAACGACGCATCTATTTTTCAAATTCAATAAAATAGGTTGCGCCGGTGATGGACCCACAAATCATTTGTGGGTCCATCGAGACGCACTTGGGCATGTGTGTTCGCACAGATTGATACTTGGCGCCGTGGTCGTAGTAATGGACCAGCGAGAATCGAGATCGCGATCAGATTCAGATTCAGATTCACGACGTCAGTATCCCGCGCGAAAGGACAGCTCTAGTTGACCCTGAGTTTCAGCGCGACCGATGTCGATTGGTTGTAGAAAGAGTTGCCCTCATACGTGGCCTCGACACTGAAGGTGCCCCGACCAAGGTTCCTCGCCGACAGAGTGCACTCTGTTACGCCGTGAGAGTTGATCGAGGCGGTGCGAAGCAACCGATTGCCCACCATGATCCGCACCTTTCCGCTCGGCTGATGTCCTGAAGCCTGCGGCGTCACGTGAACAACAACTACGACTGAATTTTCTGCCCTGTAACTGATGGCCGTCCTCGAAAGGGTGACTGTCGTTCGGGTGTCCAACTTCTTGGGAATCGATTGCACCGAGATCGTTGACGTGTTGCTCGCCGCAAGATACTCGGCGGTTGCCCCAACGGTGACGGTGAGACCGCAGGTGCCTACGCCGACGAAGTTGACCGTCGTGCCGCTCACCGTGCACACCGAACTCGTGGAAGAGGCCACTGAGAAGACTGTTCCATTGCCAGAAGTTTTGAAGCTCGGGGTGAACTGGCCACCATAAATCGCCGCGCTCGGAATGTTCGAGATTGAAACCGTAGGTGTGCTCGGGCCACCTCCACCACCACTATTGGCCGTCCACTGGGCGTAGAGGGTGAGTGAACTACTCAAGGTGTAGGGCGACGTGAGGGCGCTGCCGCCGGTGGCGGCGGCGAACCAGCCGTCAAAGGTCGAGCCGGCCAGCATCGGGGCGCCCGGCAGGGTGATCGTCGAGCCGTGGGGGCCGCTCCTTGAGCTGACCGCGCTGCCACCTTCGGCGTCGAAGGTGATCGTCTGAATCCCTTGGCCGACCGAGAAGCTCTGCTGGACCTGAGTCGCCGCGCTGTAGTTCGAGTTCGCGGCCCGGTTGGCGTCGATGACACAGGTGCCGATGCCGGTGAAGCTCACCACTCCACCCGAGGCGATCGAGCAGACCCCCGAGGCCGAGTCGTCGATCGTGAGCGCCACGGGCAGGCCTGAGCTCGCTGACGCCGCGGCGGTGTAGGTCGTGCCGCCGACCGTGGGGTTCGAGGGGGCGGTGGAGGAAAAGCTGATCGACTGACTTCCCCGGGTGACCACCACGCTCTGTTGAACCTGCGCGGCGGCGAGGTCGTTGGCGTCGCCGGCCTGGTTGGCGTCGATCAGGCAGGTGCCGGCGCCGATGAAGTGCACTGTTGCGGCGCTCACGGTGCAGATCCCGGCGCTCGCCGAGTCGGCGCTGAAGGTCACCGGGTTCGCCGACGTGCCTCCGGTGGCCGTGAGCGCGTAGGTGCTCCCTGCGGCGGCAGGGTTGGGTGGCGTAGAGGTGAAGGTGATGGTCTGGGTTGCCAGTTGCGGAACGATGAGCGTCAAGGGGACGGAATGACTCGTGCTGGGTGCGTTGGCCGCGTCGCCGCTGTAGGTGGCAGTAATCGTGTGAGCTCCTGGTGGCAGGGAGGCGGTCGAGAAGTTGACGCTTGTGGTGGATGCATCGAGGGGGACGACGGCCAGCACGGTGGCCCCGTCGTCGATCGAGACGGTGCCGGTCGGGCTGGCCGACCCGGTCACGCCGGCGGTGAAGGCGACCGGCTGGCCCGCGATAAGCGGACCGGCGGGCGTGGACAGCGTTGTCGTAGTGGACGCGAGGGTCAGGTTGGGACAACTGAGGGTGAGTACGATCCCCAGCGCGGGCGGGGGCACTGTCTCTGCCGGACTGGTGACCGGCGTCGGGGTGCACCCAGCCATCTGGGCGGAGATCTCGTAGGTGCCCGCGATCGTGTCCCAGGCGAAGGTGCCGGTGGCCCCGGTGGTCTGAGGGTTGGTCCGGTTACTCGGCGACATGATTGCGCTGCCATTCGGCACCGGCGTGTAGGAGAGGGAAGTCGGGTCCTGTCGGGACAAAGTCACCGTGGCCCCGCTGACCGGGACGGTGCTGCCGTCGGTGGCCGTGGCCTGGACAGTTCCGCTGGGGTCGACGTAGAGGCTACCTATCGGGGTAATTACGACGGGTGTGGCCGTCGGAGTGGGGGTGTTGGTGCCTGGGGCGAGATAGGTGAAGTAATCACCCGGGGGGTTCGGCGCCGAGGTTCCCTGTGGCGTGGTCACCAACACATCGACGGTCCCCGATCCAGGTGGGGTGTCACAGGTGATCAAGGTGGCGCTCACCACGGTGAAGGCACTCGTACAGGAGTTGCCACCCCCGATGTCGGCGGCGGTTGCGCCGGTGAAGCCGGTGCCCATGATGTTGATGGCGTCACCTCCATTTACTGAGCCATAGTTCGGTGCGACCGCGGTGACGATTGGCCCTGCGGCGGCGGCTCCGGTGGCGAGGCCAGAACAAACTGCAGCGCTGGAGACCCCGGGACAGGCGATCAGAGGGATTGGAAGGGTGGCGGCCAGGCCGTCGGAGTTGGTTATCGGCACCTCCATGGTCGCGGTGTACACGCCGCTGGCGTTAGGGGTAGCGGGCTGGGACCAGTCAACACTGATGTCACACGACGACGTTGCGCCAGGCACGGCCGGGACGTTCTGACTGATCGTTGCGTTCGGTAGGCAGTTAGGAGTGGTGATATCTCCCTGCAGGGGGTCATCGACGGCGGGGTCTACGGAGAACGCAGCCGCGTCGGGGCCCACAATGGTTGGCGCTCCAATCGCGTGGTCGACTCCGAAGTCAGTTGCGACGAGCGGGGCGGGCTGGTCGAGAGCGGCGCTCGTGAACACCACTGGGCTGGGACCCGCCAGGGCGACACCCGTGGGAACGTTGAGGCCAGCGGCGATGGTGTAAGAACCCAAGCTGAGGGTGACGGGGCCATGTATGGGCGCGACTGGAGGAACTGTGATGTCGATGCCCGATGGCCCAACGACCAACCCAGAGCCACCGGAGAGTCCCTCCGCGACACCCGAGGCGATGGTCGTCTGTGCCCCGAGTTCGACGGTCAATGTGTCGGTGAGTCCTGTCTGGGTATCGGTCCCGGTCACCTGCAGGCTGGTCACCACCGTTGTCGGTCCAGACGGGAAGAGGCTGGCCGGAATGTGGATCGTGGACGGCGACGACCATGCGATACTCGGAGTGGTACTCGACGAGTTCTGAAGTCCGAAGTTGGGGCTGTTGACGGTCTCGCCATCCAGCAATGTCTGCATCGCCGAGAGGGTCAGGTTGACCCCGCTCTGCGCCTGGGTGCCGACGGTGAAGGGGGTGCTCGTAGTTTGGGACATCTCAGGTGCCCCCGCTGGTGGTGAGGCGGTCAGGAGGTACGTCCCTGGGGGCAACAGCAGCGAATAGTTGCCCGACGCGTCGGTGGTCGCGAAGGCCTTGGTGCAGAAGTTCCCGGTAGCGGCGCAGGCCTCGACAAGCGCTCCCAACACCGGGGCCGAAGTGGGCGGAGTGCCGCTGGCGAACGTTATTTGGCCCGCTACGGGGTAGGACTGTTGGACACCGAACGTCGTTGATACCGGGAGCGGATCCGACGACGTCGACAGCCCCACGTTCGCCGAGCCAACGCTCGCGGAGTTGGTCACGCCGTTGACGACCACGGTCACGGTGTCGCCCGCAGCCACGCTGAGCGGGTATGTGACGATGACCCCATCACTGCCACCGCCGTATGCAGTCACCTCCCCGTAATAGCTGCCAAAAGTCACACCACTCGTGGTGTCGGTGACGATGTAGCTGGTACCGCTACTGGCGACGGGGAAGACGGTTCCCGCAGGCGCAGCCAAGTCGATGACAGAGGACCTCGCGGCCAGGCCGCTCGTGGAGGTGAAACTAAACGTGTAGGTGACGTTGTTGACGCCTGCTCCGGAGTCAGAAGGGGTAAACGTCAGGTTGGAAACCGCAGTCGGGGCTGTCACGCCGATCTGGGTCACAGCACCCTCAGATCCACTGCTGCCTCCACCGAGGTCGATCGTCTGCGACCCTGCTCCAATACAGGCGGTGGCGCTGGGACAAGCCGCCGCCGCAAGCCCATATGTGCTCGGCGCCGCCTGGGTCTCACCGGGGAATCCATTGGTGAGAGGAGTCTCGGTCCCATTTTGGTTGAAGTTGTTGTTGATCTGTACGTTCGTGGATACCACGACACACGATGTGCTCGTGGCGCAGGCTACGGCGGGCGTTCCGTCCACCACCTGCATCGGCCACACCGTGCCGAAGGAGTCAGTTGTGCCAAGGTCAATGGACACCGACGCGTCCATCCACTCTCCAGGTTGGGTGTTGTCGGAGCCCGCCGCTTCACAACTGCTGACGGAGGGGCAGGCAATCCCGCTGAGACTTGCGATCCCCGGGACCTGCTGGAGTGTGCCAGGGACACCGTTGGTGATGGGGAGGATAGCTCCCTCAGGGGTGGAGTTGGCATCGATCTCGCCGGCCACTTCACAAGTTGTTGCGCTGGGGCAGGCTATAGCGGCCAGGGAGTAGGCCCCAGATATCACTTGGGGCGAACCGGGAGTACCGTCAGTGATTGGCACGACCACTTGCCCAATAGTTCCTTGGGCTACCGCTTCACACTCGGTGGTCGTCGGACAGGCGATGGAGTGCCACGTCTGGACGGCCGAAACTACTGATGACGTCACGAAAGTATCGGTCGCTCCGAGGGTGATGGACACAACCACCGGACCAGACGAATTGGTACCAATAGCCACGCAGCTGGTGGACGACGGGCAGGCAATGGCGGACAAACTCTGTGTGCCCGTTACGTTCTGTGGCGCACCAGCGACACCGCTGGTGATGGGAACGATCAGTCCCGGTCCGATGGTGCTCCCTTGCGAAGTGTACGTGACATCGACCCCTACTGCCTCGCAGGTGGTTGCCGTGGGGCAGGCTATCCCTGTGAGGGAGTCCGATCCGGATACGAGTTGGCCGGCACTGAGCGTGTCCGCCGACGCGGTAGTAGCAGCCAGAACGCTGAAGCCCCCAAAGATCATCGAGGTCGTGACAAGAAGTACGCTGAGCTGGCTTCGCAGCCGGGTGAGGGCAATGTTCATCCTTTGTTGCTGCGCCGAATTATTTTCGCCATACTTTGCCCTTACTAACCAGTTTTCAAAGAGCCCAATCCTCACCGTAGAGATGGCACCATGCAATACGCCGTTCGGCCCATTTGCGGCCCGCGAACTCTGGCACTGGCGAGGCGGTGGGCACGCCCACGGCCTCAAAGAAGTTGTCGATCGAGGACGTCGTGCACGAAAGCGGCGAGCTCGCCCCGGCCCTTCACGCCCAGCTTGGCGTAGACGTTCTCTAGGTGCTTCTTCACGGTCGCCGACGAAATGTACATCGTTTCAGCGATCGAGGCGTTCGTGGCTCCGCTGATCGCGTACGCCGTGACTTCGGCTTCACGAGCGCTCAACCCGAGTGACTCCAGACTTTGCGATGTCGGGCCCGACGTCTGCTCCTGCAAGAGCACCGCACCGGGACTATTGCCCTGCTCCTCGAGATAGCGCAGCACCATGCGCCGCCCGCCATTCTCGACGCGCAACGGCGTGAGCAACTTCAAACCATCCGGGCTGGAGAAGCGAGTTCGCTGGGCGAACATCCACTGCTCGACTTGGATTGGCCACGGACTAGAAGCGGTCGGCGCACCGAAGTTTCGATACAGCGTCGCGAGCGCTCCGGCGGTGAGTTCCTGGGGCGGGTCGGACAGGACTATCAATCCAACATCAGATTCAACCAAAGCGCCGATCGTGCTGTTCAAAAGCATTCGGAGCCGATGATGATCTCGAGCGGAATACCACGCCTGCACGAAGTATGGACGAAGCGTGTTCAGGACCGTGCGATCCCGTTCCGAGAAATCGACGTGGCTCCGGCTGGCCACGATCGCCACGACGTTCGAGTGAAGCGTGCTCAGGGTGATTGACATCTGATACTCCACCTTCATTGGCTGGTAGACCAATTCGTAGAGCGGGCTGGCACGAAACTCTGCCTGACTCCAGAAGTCACTGATCTTCTTCGCGGAGCCATCACTCGAATGGACGTAGTAGTGAATCAGCGGATGTTGGTCAGCCAGGGCGATGAGGTGTTGTTCGGTCCCGGGCGGAAGGGGATATGACGAAGGGAAGGAAAGAAAGTCCAATTGTCCAGTAGTCGAATCGATCTCGTTGAAGGTGACTACTTCTGACGGGAGGAGCCGCGCTACCTGCTCGATAGCCAACTGACTGAACACACTGGGGTCCTGAGCCGTGCTCACTGACTGCGCCGCCAAGAGCACGCCTTCGAGATCGCTGGCGGTGAGTTCAATCATTGGAAATTGATAGCACGTCAGTGATGACCCACAAAATATCTGGGGGTCCAAGGAGGCTCGAAAGCGAACTGCAGAGGTACCGGATTATCCTCAGTTGGTTCTCCCCACGGGGGAAGCGACGAGGGAGCAATATGCAGAGCTCAGCGATGAGAACCCAAGGTGCCAGAAAGACACTGCGGGGTTTCGCTCTCGCCCTAGCCGTCCTCACCATGCTGCCGGCCTTCATGACGCTTTCGACCATATCGGCCAGCGCCTCCACCAAGAATGCGAACCTTGATGGCACGTGGAGCGTGGTGGACAAGGGTTCAACCAGTTCTCTCCTCATATCTGGCGAGAACGTGACTAAGGGCACCTTTGGTGGGTCCATTGCCGATCCCGGCCTCGCGAGCACGTTGCACATTGTCGCAAGTGAGATAAATGGAAACAGCTTCACCTTCACCTTGGAGTCCGAGGGAACTGTCGTCGGCGAGAACGGCAGCCAAATTGATTATGCCGGAACGGTCAATGGCAACAAAATGAGTTTCAAAGAGACCGCCGCGCGCGTCTGGAAAGATGGCAAGCCCGTAGAAGCCACGTACGAAGATCCCGGCCCGTATCCCGCGACGCGAGAGAGCGTCGACCTCTCGGGCACAATTACCTTTGGCTGCTCGGGCAGCGCGGGAAGTTGTCCGGCGGGCTCCGGCCCACTTTATGACGCCAAGGTCGACGTCGAAGGTCCGACGATCGCCTCGACGACCACCGATACCAAAGGGCAATGGTCGATTCCGGTGTCAGCAGGTCATTACACGATTACGCCATCCGCGCCCGACGCGACCTTTAGCCCGGACAGTCTGGAAGTCGACGTCACGAAGTCGACCGGCGGTCAGGATTTCACCTCGTGCTCCGCTGATTCGACTGTCGCCAGCAATATTCGGGCGCCACTCGTGCGCGACAACGTGAAATATCCCGCCGGGACACTCATCGGCGACTTCTGCTCCAACTACTTCAGAATCATTTACTCGAAGTCAACGAACTCGGCTATCGTCACCTGGACCGCGAATCGGTACATATGCAATCCGGACGGTACCAAATTCTACGACCCGACCCCGAGAAAGTTCTTCAAAAGTGCGACCGTAGGATCGAGTTCCGCTCCCGGCAATGTTTCGAAGGCTGCCAACAACTCTGTTCACGTGAACGTCAATAGACCCGGTGGTACCGATCTCGTTCTCGAGTTCGATATCGCCGCGGGCGGCTTGACCGGGACGGTGAGCACGACCGTGAGCACGTACCCCGACACGGCGACGTCCGAAGGAGTCGTATATCCGTGCTTGCCTGTCGAAGTTAAAAACGGAAGACTCCCCTTTTTCAAAAAGAAACCATAGTCAATGACGCCACGGCGACCGGGCGCTCCGTTCGCCGTGGCGTGTCGATGTTCAACGGATGATTCGCGAATGAGACGTGCGAAGCCACATTCGCCTCGACGTTCATCGGTGATCGAGCGTGATTCAAAAGCGACGATGACGGCTGTCCATAAATCCGTCCACATTTGCTCTGCTCAGTGATCACAAACCGAAGCAACTTTTACTCATTGACGATTGTTCGAGAAGCCCTTAAATGTCATCACCGATCAACAGAATCGCGAGTGTGGACGCTATCTACGAGATTATTGAGTTCCCTTTACCGACACCGCAAGGGGAAGCGGAAACGCTTGAGACGATCCTTAGGGATCACTAGGCAGATCTCTCGCAAAGGAACCACCCCGTTTTGGTTGTGACGGACTACGAGGATGATCGTCGGTAGCCGTCGTGCCACGTAAACGCCTACTAATTTACGGCTTGGACTACCTGATCTGCACGCCAGAAATGGCGCGCGCGATGATGAGTCATTGTATTTCTGAAGTCCCCTCGAAGATCGTGTAGATACTGGAGTGACGTACAATTCTCCTAGTCAAAAGCTCTTTGTAAGGAGACTAGACCCAGGAATAAGCGACAAATGGGTTTTTTAAACCCGTAATGGACCAGTTTCGCACCCTGATTGTGGGTCTCCCAAGGCCGCAGCGGCGCGGCTCTGGCCCGTTGGACGATTGAAGTTCGTACCTTTCACGAACGCCCGCGCGACCTCAGTGCGGCCACAAAGATGGCGACAGCCACAACGGCGTCGTTGGCGAGAACATCGAAATCAAGGTCCGGATGCAGGCCCATCATTATCGTTGCGTACGCCACACTGCCCTGCGCGGCCTCATCGGCGAAGTTCGACGACAGTTCCCCAAGAGCCGTTTCGGTTGCGGCGACGAGATCCTTGCCGAAACGATCGACCGTGAGCCGAGCCGCTTCGGATGGCCCGCCGCCATCATTGTGTAGGAGAACGAACGCGATGTCGTACCAGTCTTTGGGAAGGTTTCGACCTTGAGCAGCATGCGTCTTCGCCAGGAGATACGCCGGCAGTGTGGCGACTCGCAGTTGCACCGTCGCCATCGGATCACCAACGGTCGACGTGATTGTGCGCAGCGTCCAATCCTTCGCCGCGAAACCAGTACCGCGGAGGTTGACCGCGCCAAGCGACTCGCAGCCGTCGAACGACACGATCGTGTGGTCGGTGACGTCGTCCAAGTCTGCAAGAAATTCGATCTTGACAACCAACCCCGGCTCCGTCTGGTCGCGCCAGCGCCACACTCGTTGAGGGTCAGGCGTGAAGCCGCAATCCTTGAGAGCACGCTCCAATCGCTCGCTGTTGACTGAACCGCCTTGAATTTCCAGATCCACCTGAACGTCGACGTCGGTCGTCCCTTGGTGCGGCCGAGCCGCAGCACGGCACAACAGATCCGGGACTAATCCACCGAGCAAGACGAATTCGGGTACGTCACCGTAGGCGCGGACCAGCCGGACGAGTGTCCTCTCCGCGAGGTCCCGCGCCCGTCGACTACGAATGGGGTCCGACACCAACCGTCTCCCTCAAATGATGAGCGGCTTCCGCCGATCGTCCGCCGACCGCCATCAGATCGGCGTAGACACGGGCCGGGAGAGCCAGGTGAATTCCGTTCACGACTGGTCCCTCCGCGCTCATCGACGTGGGCAGCGCTCGCACTTCGATGAGCTGACCGCGGTCGACGACTCGTCCTCCAAGAACGTCCGCCAAGCGATTGGGAGTGGCGAACAGGTCGTCGTCGACGTACAGCTCGACGACCGTGACGTCCGAGAGGTACGGGGCCAAGAGAATCGAGGCAGCGGCTCCGGTGACCGCCCAGGATTTCGAAGTGCGGTCAAGCGCGGGGCCGATCTCGAACTCGAACGCCTCCAGTGGGTCTTTCCACAACCGATGGATGCGGATCACACGTTGTTGGAGACGGAGAATCGCTGCAGCCGCGACATACCCGTCGATGAAGGAATCGTCGTCGACGACAGACCGGGCCGATCCGCTGCCTCTCGCTCCTTGCGACCGATGCAACAGCCCCAACTTCTCCATGCGAGCCAGGGCGTTGGCGGAGGCGCCGCGCGAGATACCAGTCGCGGATTCAATTGCCTCGACGGTCGGCGTCACGCCAGCGAGAACGGCTTCAGCTGCGGCGAGCATCGTCCGCGTCCATTTGATCGGGGTTTCGGCCTTGACTTGACGCGTTCGAGCTTCGCGAACAATGATGAGTCCAGTCGAGAGGCTGACGTTAGCGTCGCCACCTTCGTCCACCCAGCCTCGCTGATGAGCCAAAAGCCAGTCCTTTGCGCCGCGCGAGAGTTGCTTGGCAAAGACAACATCCACCTCAGGGGCGGAGGCGGTCAGGCGTTCTACGTCCGCGGGCCATCCTTCGCCGGCCCATCCCGCCAGAAATCGGTGCTCCCCCGAGCCCGCGTGAATCATGACGTGGAAGGTCGGCGCGTTCTTCGCCTGTGCTGGTTTGACAGCGACACGGACCCCTCGGGGCAGCACGGCGATGGTGGCATTTCGCACACTCGTTGCGAGGTCTCGTGTCCCAGCCATACCTCAGAGAATATCATACTTCACTCGTCCAGTGAAGTATGGCTAAACATGAAGTATCTTGCGGACACTGCCCGGCTGCGTTTTCGGCGACCGTGATGGCACTCGATCCTGACGCCTCACCCTCAGGCCGGTTCAGAGCGCCAATACTTGTCAGGTCCGCAAGCAGTCGAGCCGCATTGGACCCACTTCAGAAAAAGTCCACGCATCGGGCATTGTCAGATCAGACCAAAACCGTGCTCGATTGGCCGAGTCGCCTGCGCCCAGTAAACAGGCCATCGCGGTTCCGTAGGTGACTACTCCGATCGGACCTTCACTCGGGCTACTAACAAGGAAAGCTTGTCGGGGCATTCAGTCGGCGAACGCACCTTGGAGTTCCAGGGTGCTTCGAACATTCTGGTGATAGGTCGCGATGAGCGCGACGCCAATCCCCAGTGTGAGGGCTGCGCTGAACACGATACCGAAACGCGGCGTGGTGGCACCAATGATGAGTCCCATCAACAGCGAACCCACGGGCACGGTGCCAAAGACCGCCGTGCCGAAGAGGCTCATGACTCGCCCTCGCATTTGTTCAGAGGAATGGATTTGCAGTGACGCATTGCTCGTGGAAATGAACGCCAGCGAAAAAGCCCCGGTGGGCACGAGTGCGACTTCAGCCCACAAGAGTGAAGGCGCAAGACCGACCAGCGTGAGAAACACTCCGAACCCCAACGCGAGGGTTGCCAGCAGCTTTGGCGTCGGGCGTGATCGATGCGCCACGAAGAGCCCACCGATGACGGCACCGAGTCCCATGGCGCCCATCAGCAGTCCGTACTCGGTCGCCGATCGTTGATGAAACGTCACCCGGGCAAGGAGGGGTAGGTACACGGCGAAGTTGAACGCGAACGTGCCGACGACGGCCGCCGAGAGAATGGTGTTGCGAAGGAGCGCCGACGACGCCACGTACTTGATCCCCATGCGCAACTGACCGCGTTGCCGATCGACGGATTTCATGGGCAACAATTCGTCTGTGCGCATCATCGACAGCGCCACGATCACTGCCACGTAGGAAAGTGCGTTGGCGTAGAAACAGACCGCCATACCGACGATGACGATTAGACCGGCGGCGAGACTCGGGCCGATGAGACGTCCGGAGTTCATAATCGCGCTATTGAGGCTCACGGCATTGGGGATGAGTTCGCGTCCCACCATCTGTTGGACGAAGGAGTGGCGGGCCGGCATGTCAAAGAGATTCACCACGCCGAGCAATCCCGCCAACACGTACACGGACATCACGGTCACGTGATGGGTCGTCACCAGTAGTCCCAGGGTGAGGGCCAACACACCGGCGACGCTCTGGGTGGCGTACAAGATCTTTCGCTTGTCCAACCGATCGGCGACGAGTCCGCCGTAGAAGCCAAAGAACATCGTCGGGAGGTTTTGTAGGGCGACCGCAACGCCGAGTCCCACCGGCGATCCGGTGAGTTGCAAGACCAGCCAACCTTGAGCGACGGCCTGCATCCACGAACCCGACACGGAAATCACTTGGCCGCTCATGTAGAGGCGAAAGTTCCGCACCCGCAGCGCGGCGAAGGTGGTGTTCGTGCGGCGCGACGAAGCGCTCACTCCTCCTCCAACAACGCTTCGAGAAACGAAGCGACCACTTCGGCGGTTCGTTGATCCTCCGGCGCGAGAACGGCCAGACGACGCTCGAGAAACTCGGTCTTCCGGCGACGAATCAATGCCATCTCCTTGCGACCGAGCGCCGTCGTGTGAACGCGTACGCACCGGCGATCGTCGGCGTCAACGGTGCGAGTGATGAGACCCGCCGCCTCCAGACTGCGCACGATTACGGTCACCGACGGCGGTTGAATCTGTTCCGCGATGGCCAGATCGCCGAGTGAGGGGTTGTTCAACACGTCCACTGACCCGAGCATCGACGCCTGTGTCGGGGTGATGCCGCCAAGGGCGGAGGAACGCAGCCGGCGATTGAGTCGCGTGATGGACTGTCGCAGGCGGGCTGCCGTTTGGTTCGTGGTCCCTGTTTCCATTAGTTCACCTAACTAAATATTATACTTCATGGTGCCCCGGGTGACGTGAGATTCTCCGTCTGCCCCCATCGTGAGGAGTGTCGATGCGTCAACACCGAGTCCGCGTCTTCAAGAGTGCTGAGTTGCATGTCCGTTCGGAGGAGTTGGCGTGGAAATTGGCCGAGGTCGCGTGTGACGACGCACCAATTGACGCTGACGTTGAGGAGATGATTCTGAACCGCGTGATCGACAATACCGGCGTCGCGGTCGCGGGGCTGCGTCGACGCCCCGTCGCCAACGCTCGGGCCCAGGCACTCGCCCATCCCCATCCGGGTGGCGCCACCCTGTACGGGAGCACCGCACTAGTCGAGTGTGAATGGGCGGCGTGGGCGAACGGCACCGCCGTGCGGGAATTGGACTTTCACGACACGTTCCTCGCCGCGGACATGAACCATCCCGGCGACATGATCCCCTCGATTCTCGCCGTGGGACAACAGTGCGGGTCAAGCGGTGCTGACCTGATTCGCGGCATCGCCGCCGCGTACGAGATCTCCGGCGACCTCACCAAGGGCATCGCGCTGCACACCCATCGCGTCGACCACTTGCCCCATATCGCGGCCGGCATGGTCGCGGGCATTGCCGCCATGCTGGGCCTGAGCGTCGAGACGACGTATCAAGCACTTAATCACGTCGTGCACGTCACGGTGACGACGCGTCAATCACGCAAAGGCGAGATCTCGACGTGGAAGGCGAACGCCCCCGCACACGCCGGGAAATTGGCGATCGAGGCGGTCGATCGCGCACTACGAGGCGAGACGTCACCGGCGCCGATCTACGAGGGCGACGACAGCATCATCGCGTGGTTGCTCGACGGACCGGAGGCTGAGTACACCGTGACGTTGCCCGAAGCCGGTGAACCCAAGCGAGCCATCTTGGAGACCTACACCAAGGCCTATTCAGCCGAGATTCAAGCCCAGCCCTGGATCGATCTCGCGTTTCGCCTTCGCGAGCGGATCGAAGATTTTGCCGACGTGGCCGAGATCGTCATCCACACCAGTCACCACACCCACCGCATCATCGGCAGTGGTGCCAGCGATCCACAGAAATATTCGCCGAGCGCGAGTCGGGAGACGCTCGATCACAGCCTCATGTATATCTTTGCCGTCGCGCTCGAAGACGGGAGTTGGCATCACGTTGGCAGTTATGCGCCCGAGCGAGCGCATAAGCCGCCCACGGTGGCGCTCTGGCAAAAGATCCGCACCGTCGAGGACGACGAGTGGGATCAGAAGTATCACGAGAGCGACCCCGCGAAGCGAGCGTTCGGCGGGAGAGTCGTCGTCACCCTTCGCGACGGTCGATTGATTGAGGACGCAATCGAGGTCGCCGACGCTCACCCGCGCGGGGCGAAGCCCTTCGTTCGGGCGAACTACCTGGAGAAGTTCCACGAACTGACTGACCCCACCGTGACCGAGACTGAGCGAGCACGTTTCCTCGAGGCGTGCTTAGGACTTTCGAAGTTCGCGCACGGTCAACTCCGCACCCTGAACATCGAGATAGATCCAAAACTCCTCCACGTTGAAGGACTCACCCCAGGACTTTTCGAGCGGCAGGGTCAGTAGCGACGCGGATGCGAGGATGAGGTCATGAAGCAAGAATCGATTCCCGCGGTGTTCATGCGAGGAGGCACGAGTAAGGCCCTCATGCTGCACGCCAAGGATCTACCGGCGAACCAGGAGGAGTGGGCGCCGTTGTTGTGCGCCGCGATGGGTTCACCCGACCCCTACGGGCGTCAATTGAACGGCATGGGCGGGGGCGTATCGTCGCTCTCGAAGGTCTGCGTCCTGGCACCATCGGAGCGTTCTGACGCCGACGTCGATTACACCTTCGCCCAGGTGATGATCAAAGAGGCCCGCGTCGACTACCAGAGCAACTGCGGCAACATGAGTTCGGCGGTTGGTCCCTTCGCCGTCGATGAGCGAATTGTCGCCGTTGAAGGCGACGACGTCACGGTGCGAATCTTCAATACCAACACAGCCAAGTTGATCCACGCCACCTTCGCGCTCGAGGGAACAGCGACCCGCTACGACGGCGATCTCGTGATACCGGGCGTCAGCGGGTCGGGCGCGGCGATTCGTCTTGACTTCCTCGAGCCCGGCGGGGCGACCACCGGCGCGTTACTGCCGAGTGGCCACGTGGTGGATGAACTGGATATCCCGGGCTTTGGCACCGTAGAGGTATCGCTGGTGGACGCGGCGAACGCGACGGCCTTCGTGCGAGCGAGTGACGTGGGACTCACCGGGCTCGAATTACCTGATGAGCTGGAATCTCTTCCCGAGGTACTCGCGTTACTCGAGGCGATTCGTCGTCAGGCTTCGGTGCGGATGGGTATCGCCTCCGACGTCGAGAGCGCGTCAAGGGTGACGAGTGTGCCCTTCGTGTGCGTCGTGCGCCCACCAGCCGAGAGCGCCACGCTCTCGGGCGAGATCATCGCGCCAGGTGACGTTGACCTCGTCGCGCGCGCTCTATCGCACGGCCAGCTGCACCGCGCACTACCCCTGACCGTGTCACTGTGCACGGCGGTCGCGGCGCGCATCGAGGGCTCGATCGTGGCCCAGTCACTCTCTCCTCTGGCGCCCGACGGGAATCTCCGTCTCGGAATGGCGTCGGGCGTCCTGGTCGTCGGGGCGGATGTCGTCTACCAGCACGATCACTGGCTCGCGCGCGCCGGTTCCTTCTATCGCACCGCGCGACGCCTCTTCGACGGTCGAGTCTGGGTACCCGGGACGGCCTAGACGATCAACGCGGCACGCCAAAGTTGAAGATCGAGGAGTCGTACGTGTTGTAGGACTCGTAGTCGAGTAACTCATACAGTTCCGCTCGGCTTTGCATCTCATCGACTTTCGAGGTCAGACTTCCCTCGCTTCGGATCGTGTCGAGGGCTCGGGCCGCGGCCCCCATCGCCAGACGAAGGAGCGAGACCGGAAAGATCACGATATTGACGCCCACGCTTGCCAGCTGGGTCGTCGTAAAGAGCTCGCTCTTGCCGAACTCGGTCATGTTCGCCAACATCGGTACGTCGATCGCGGCACGGATGGTTTCGAATTCGTGAAGATCGATCATCGCTTCGGGGAAGATCGCGTCAGCCCCGGCGTCGGCGAGCGCCTTGACTCGGTCGACGGCGGCGGCCAATCCGTCGACGGCCCGTATGTCCGTGCGCGCCATGACGAGAAAATTGGCGTCCCGTCGTGCTGTGACCGCGGCCCGAATGCGACGGATCGCGGTTCCCTCGTCGACCACCTGCTTGCCGTCGAGGTGACCACAGCGCTTGGGATTCACCTGGTCTTCGATGTGGAGGCCCGCGACCCCGCTGTCCTCGAGCACCTGCACAGTACGCGCGACGTTCATCGGCTCGCCAAACCCGGTATCGGCGTCGACGAGCGTCGGCAGGTCGGTGACGTGTGCGATCTGACCACTCCGGGCGGCGACTTCACTGAGCGTCGTCAGTCCTATATCGGGTAGTCCCAGATCGGCGGCCAGCACCGCTCCCGACACGTACACGCCGTCGAAATCCTTCTGCTCGATGAGTTTCGCGGACAGCGGATTGAAGGCCCCGGGGAAGAGCAGTAACTCACCGGATCCCAGGCGACGGCGAAATTGTTGGCGCTTCTCCCCCGGTGAGACGAGTGAGTGCAACATCAGATCAGCCCTTCGGGTTCGGGTACCGACGCGAGGAGGCGTGGGCGAGCAGTGAAACTGAGCTCGGCGAAGTCACCGACTCGCATCTCGGGCAAGCGCTGCGCGGCGCCTAAGAAGCGCTCAATCTCTTGTTCGTCGAGGACCCCGCTCGCCAGGGATCGGAACTTCTCGATGTACTGTTCACGCCCGAATGGTCGTGCGCCGAGTGGGTGGGCGTCGGGCAACGCGATCTCCTCGACGATCGTGGCGCCGTCATTCAGGACGATCTCTACTCGTCCGCCGTAAGCCTTCTCTCGGGGATCCACGGAGAGATAGCGCCTCGACCACTCGGGGTCCTCTCGCGTCGTGACCTTGCGCCACAGTTGCACCGTGTCCTCACGCGTTGCTCGCGCTGGTGCGTAGGAGTCGACGTGGTGCCACGACCCGTCTTGAAGCGCGACGCTGAATATATAGGGCAACGAATGGTCGAGCGTCTCTCTTGACGCGTGGGGGTCGTACTTCTGGGGATCGTTCGCCCCCGATCCGATGACGAAGTGCGTGTGGTACGACGAGTGGATCACGACGCTCTTGATCTGACGTCCATCCAACAATTCGGGGTGTTCGATGTGGAGCCTTCGCGCGAGGTCGATCCACGCCTGTGCTTGGTACTCGGCCGAATGCTCCTTGGTGTAGCTCTCCAAAATGGCACCCTTGGGCTCACCTCGAGCGGGCAACGACACGGTGTAGGTGCCCTGTGGTCCGTCGAGTAGCCACGCGATGACGCCATCTTCACCTTCATAAATGGGTGCCGGCGACGTCTCACCGCGCATCGCGCGGTCCACCGCTTCGATAGCGGCCTTGCCCGCGAACGCCGGGGCGTACGCCTTCCACGTGGAGATCTCGCCCTTGCGCGATTGACGCGTCGAGGTGGTCGTGTGCAGCGCCTGGCCGATCGCTTGATAGATCGTGGCTTCATCGAGGCGGAGCAACGTGCCGAGTCCGGCCGCGACGCTCGGTCCCAGGTGCGCGACGTGGTCGATCTTGTGCTCGTGCAAACTGATGGTGCGGGCCAAATTGATCTGAATCTCGTACGCCGTCGCGATTGCTCGCACCACCTGGGCACCCGTGAGCGCACGACCGGCACCGACGTGCTGGGCGACGGCGACGATGGGGGGAATGTTGTCTCCGGGGTGCGAGTACTCCGCCGCCAGATACGTGTCGTGAAAATCCAACTCCCGCACCGCAACGCAATTGGCCCACGCCGCCCATTCGGGCGAGACGCGAACGTCTCTCTTGGTGCCCACGACCGTGCTGCCGGGCGAGAAGGGATGTCGAAGGGCTTGTGAGCGCGCCGCGACGACGGGGCTTCGAACGATCGATGCCGCGGCGACGGCGGCGTTGTCAATAACGCGGTTGATCACCATGTTGGCGACCTCGTCGGTAATCTCCACTGGATCCGTCGCTGCTTCGGCGATCTTCCAGGCCAACTGCGATTCGCGAGGCAGGTCTTCGTCGCTCCGATAGACGCGTATTTTGTGGTCAATCACGTGAGTCCTTCTGGTTCAAGTCCCGAGCTATGTCCGGACGTTATGGGGGTAGAGAACATGGGCGATCACGGAAGTCGCTTTGTGATCGCGGCACTCGCGCGCTTGAGTTCGAGGATGCACCACTCAACTCGTTCGTCGTCGAAGTCCACTTCGGGCCCCGAGACTTGGAGTGAGGCCACGAGCGTGCCTTCTTGGCTGTAGATGGGTACGACGACCGACGCCGAACCAAGGTCGCGTTCGCTCTTGGAAAAGACGTAGCCGAGATCACGAATCTCTTTGAGACTGTTGACGAGCTCTTGTTGGGTGACGATCTGCCCACTCGCGAGTCGAATCTCCGGCACGTCGTCCAAGAACGTGCTCAAGTCCTCGGATGACATCGCGGCTGCGAAGATTCGTGCTCCGCCCAGATACAACGGTGTCGCTTCACCCACGGGCAACAGGTAACGAAGAGGTGCGGTGCCCTCCACGCGTTGCACCACCACGTGCATGTCATCGACGCGAACGGCCAACGAGGAGGTGAGCCCACTCGCGGCGGTGAGCTCCTGCAGAATCGGCTGGGTGATCTGGCTCAACGAGTTCGTCACGTGAAAGGCGAAGGCGTTCATCACGGACGCCACGCCGACCGTGTAGCCGTAGCGTTCTTGGCTGACGTAGCCGTACTGCAACATGACACTCAGGATGCGCTGGGTCGTCGCTAGGTGAATGCCCGACTCTAGGGCGATATCCGTGAGTCGCATGGGGACGCGGCTTTGACGCAAGATGCGCAGTATCTCGAACGTGCGTTCGAGCGAGCGCATCGAACTCGAGTTCGAGATTCGATTGACGGCCGCCACTAAGATCCGCCTTCAATTCGCCCAACCAAGAGCAATGTGATCGTCATCGACGAGAGATCAATGATCGCCACACGCTTCCTTTTGGTCGAGTAAAAGTTCATTTCTAGCGGACGATTCGATCGGCGTGGACCATGGCGAGCGAGCGCCTTCATAGGCATTCGGGCCACGGCGAAAATGCTGGGCCTGTGCTTCAGTCTCAATGAAGGGCAAGTCCATTGGAAACAACGCCGCGCCCCGGGGTCTCGGACCGGCTTTGGTGACGTGGCTCCAGAGAGAATGCCCGACGACTTGCTCCGCAAGCAGTCCCGCTCCAATGAGTTTGTCGAGGTCGATCCCGGTCTCGATCCCCAGTTCGTGCAAGAGATCGACAAGGTCTTCGGTGGGGATCATTCGCGTCATGCGACCGTGACCGCCGTACGGGCAGCCGCCCATGCCGCCAATCGAAGTGTCCAGCACCAACGTCTGATCGGGGTTGAGGACCTTCAGCGCCTCGTAGGCCGAGAGCATGGCGGTGCCGCGCGCGTCATGCAGATGCAGATGAACGCGCTGAATGTCGGGCCAGCGTTTCTGAATCGCACGAAGTTGTGAGGCGACTTGATCAGGCATGTTCCACGCCATCGGATCACCGAGCCATACTTTGTCGACCGTAATGCCCGCAGCGCTCCAGAGAGCATGCTGACGTTGGAGCATCTCCATTCGATACGACTCGTCGAATGGTCCGAGCCAATTCGAGCCCCACGCGGCGTTGATCGCAATGCCGGCGGTCGTGGCGCCGGATTGCACGACCTCGTCGATGACGCCGGGCCACAGTGCGATTTCGTCGGCTTGGGTGCGATTGGTGTTTCGTTGTACGAATACGTCACAGAGATGCACGAACGTGCGAGGAAACTCTTTCGAGGTGACGAGTGGGGGCATGTAGTGACTCATGCGCTCGCGACCACGGTCGTTGAGGGCCAGCGCGCTGTAGTCGACGCCGTCGACCGGGGTGAAGCCCCTGACGACCTCGTCGATCTCGGCCATCTGGGGCGTCCAGCGGGGGCTGACGAATGAGCCCACGACGATGGTTGAAAGACCAGTCTGGGACAACGCGTTGAGCAGCTCAATCTTGCTCGCTACCGTGATCGACGCGCTCTCGATTTGCATGCCTTCACGCATGCCCTCTTCGATGATCTCGACCGTTGGATAGCTATCCTGGCGCGTCAACGCATCTCCCCTGTTCTCACCGGCATTCCAGTTCTTTGTTCCATTACACGGCTTCTCGGGCATGGAGGGATCCAATCTCTTCACTCGAATAGCCGAGTTCACCGAGTATCTCGTCAGTATGTTGACCGAGTCGTGGTGGTGGTGACGAAGGTCGCAGCGTCTCGCCGTTCACGTGCACGCCGCTGCCGAGCACTTGGACTGACGCTCGGCCGCCGAGCCCCACCTCGACGTCGTGCACCAGTCCTCGCTCTTTGATGTGGTCCTGGTGCAGGGCCTGGTCGACGTTCAAGAGTCGACCCGCGGGAACGCTGATGTCGGCGAACAGCACTTCCCACTCCTCGGCGCGACGCGCACTGAGAGCGGCGTCAATCTCAGCGGAGAGTTCACGTCGATGCGTCCTGCGCTCGGTGCGACTCGAAAACCGGGGGTCCGCAATGAGGTCGTCACGTTCAAACGCGTGACACAGCGCCTCGAACTGCTTTTGGGTATTGGTGGCGATGTTAATCGGTCCGTCGCTCGCGTAAAAGGTGCCCGAGGGTGACGAGGCGGCGTTGTCGTTGCCGTGGCGCATCGCGTCACGACCGCTGATGAGTTGTTCGGAGATCACCCACGTCATCGACGACAGCGCCGCTTCGAGCATCGACACGTCGAGGAAACAACCACCCCGACCCGAGCGGCTACGCACCAACGCCGCACTGATCGCCATGGCGGCGACGTAGCCACCGAGGGCGTCGCAGATGGGAAATCCCACCCGGACCGGACCACCGTCGTCGTGCCCGGTGACCGAGGCCATGCCCGCAAAGCCCTGGATGATCTGGTCGTAGGCGGTGCGTTCGGCGAGTGGGCCGCTCTGACCGAAACCGGTCACGGCGCAGTAGATGATGTCGGGGTTGATCTCGTGGATTCGCTCCCACGAAAAGCCCAGGCGAGCGAGCACGCCCGGTCGCATGTTCTCTAACAACACGTCCGACGTACGAAGGAGTCGCTCGAAGACCTCGGTGCCGTAGGTGTTCTTCAGATTGAGCGTGATCGAGCGTTTACCCGAATTCTGAGCGAGAAATGAAGGTCCCATGGACGCGGCTATCAATGCTTCATCGTCGCCGAATTCCCTAGAGAGATCACCTGTGTCCGGTATTTCAATCTTGGTGACGTCCGCGCCCATCAGGCTCAATTGATAGGCCCCGAATGGTCCGGCTAACACCGTGGTCAGGTCGAGTACTCGGATCCCCGCCAGCAGTTCGGTCACGATTCGTTCCTCAGGAGATGGCCTGTCGTCAGCAGACGTCAGGCTTCTTAATCTGCACAGCGTCATCGCACGGCTCGCACGTCACACCAAACGATCAGCCTTTCGCTACGCAGGTGGCTCGCCGTGGGATGGACAGTGGAAGAACCACTGACCATCCCACCGCGAGAACGCAACTGCAAACTTCGTGCTTAGCCTTCCTTGGCCACCACAGCCGCCAACTGAGCGGGCGTGACGTAGGCACGGGTGACGTTGTTCAGTGACGAGTCAAAGCCCAACATCTGGAAACCACTGAAGACGTTGTGGAACTTGTTGAAGTCGTCGTTACCAGCAGCGCCGTTGTAGTTGATCTTCTTGTGCGCCTTGATGAGTCTCACGCACGAGGCGTACGTACCACAGACCGTTCCAGGTGGGTTCGAGACCTTGATGATGTCCTTGACCCATACCTTCGGATTCGTGGAATTCGCCAACGTCATCGCGAGTGACGAAATAACGATTGAGTCGTACTCGTTGAAGCTCGTTGGCAGAATGCTCGTGGTCTTCCACACTGACTGATAGTCAGCGAGGAAGTGGTTGTACGCACCATTCGCCGTCGTCGGAGTCGCGGGAAGCGCAGCCGTCAGGTTCGTCGACGCGCTGGGGCCGAAGGACTTCGCGTAGTCGCCCTGCGGGGCTGACTGCAGGTCGTCGCCGATCCATTGCGTCGAGGTCATGTATCCCAACTGCTGACCATCAGAGAACAGCGTCGCTGCGGTCTGGCTGTCCATCGAGTCAAAGATGACCTGGGGCTTACCGGCAAAGGCCGACGTCAACTCTGAGCTGTAGGACGACTGACCAGGGGTCAACGTGATGTTCTGCTGCACGGTGCCACCAAGTGCCGTATAGGCGGCCTTGAGAGGCGGGATGAAGCCCTGGGAGTTCGACGAGTTGTCAAAGATGAACGACGCCGTCGTCCAACCCTTGGAGATGGCGTACTGCGCCATCGCGATCGCCTCATTCGAGTCCGAGGACGACGTGCGGAACACGAATGGGTACTTCATGTTGTCGAGGGTCGTCAAACCACCGACCATGAAGTCCACCACGTTGTTGGGCTTGAACTGGCCAATGACCGCTTCGATCGTCGGCGAGAACGGCCCAATGATGACCGTCGCCTTGCTCAGCATCAACTTGCGAAACGCCGGAAGGGCGTCCACCGAGTCGGCCGCGTCGTCGACGAAAACACTCTTCAACTGGTGACCGAGAACGCCACCGTTGTGGTTGACCTCGTAGATTCCCACCGCGACGCCGTGCGTACCCCAACTAGAGAGCAGCGACTTCGTCCCCGTAAAGGGGAAGATCCCACCGACCACGAGCTTGGATTTCGAGCTCGCGCCCGCTGAACCTACGTTCAGTCCAACCCCCACGACCGACGTCACAAGTGCCAGCACCAACATGGTCCTGGCCCCGCCGAGGCGACCTGCATATTTCTTGAATGATTTCATTCGGTACTTCCCCCTTCTTTCATTTTTTGATTTACCTCAAGCTCGTGGGAATTTCCCACATTTACGAATGTGTTGCCCCGGCGCGACCAAGGAAGATGGCCGCCAGGTCCAGTTCGGCGATCTCCGCAGCGGGTCCGTGCACGTGGTTGGTGCCCGCGATGAAGATGTGCACGAAGTTCGAATGCTTCAGTGCGCGCTCGACATTTTGTTCCACAACCACGACGGCCGTGCCTGCCTTGGTGATCAGGTCGATCTGGTTCCAGACGACGTCGGTGTAGGCGGGAGAAAGTCCGGCCGTCGGTTCGTCCAATACCATCACCGTGGGACTGACCATGAGCGAGCGCGCGATGGCGAGCAAGTTCTGCTGACCTCCCGACAGCATTCCGGCCTTCTTTTCGCGAGCCGTTTTGAGGTCAGTGAAGATGTTGAGGATCTCTTCCAGGCGCTCACTGGTGTCGCCCGGCACGGCGAAGCCACCGACTTCGAGGTTCTCCATCACCGTCAACGACGCAAAGACGTTTTCGTTCTGTGGCACGTAGACCAGGCCGTTACGGGGAATGAGGTGACCGGGCATCTTGGTGATGTCCTTGTCGTTCACCACCACGCGACCTTTCGTGGGACGAAGGATGCCCACCATCGTCTTGGCGAAGGTCGACTTACCGGCACCATTGGGTCCAATGATCGTCGTGATGCTGCCCACCTCGGCGGTCAAGGAGATATCAGTGATGATGGTCTGGCGTCCGTAGCCAGAGGTGAGGTTCTCAGTGAGTAGTGCCGGCATTGATGACCTCTCCTAGGTACGCCTGGACGACCTCTTGGTTGGCGCGAAGTTCGCTGAGTCGACCCGTGGCGAGTGTGCGACCCTCGGCCAGGACGATCACGAAGTCGCAGATCTTCTCGACGACGTTGAGGTTGTGCTCCACCATCAAGACCGTCATTCCCTGTCTCTTCATGTCGAGGATGTAGCCACCGATACGCTCGATGAGCGCGGGGTTGACGCCCGCCATTGGTTCGTCAAGCAAGAAGATCGTCGGCGCCGCCATGACGCCCCTCGAGATCTCGAGCAGCTTCTTTTGTCCACCGGAGAGTTCCCTCGCGCGATTGTCACGCAGGTCGTACAGCCCGTACGTCGCGAGAATCTCCGTCGCGCGCTCGATGTTCTGGCGTTCTTCGCGACGAAGCAGACGGGGGCGAAAGAAGATGTTCACGAGGGACTCGCCGGCCTGCACCTTGGGCGCCACGAGCAAGTTCTCGAGAACCGTCAGCCCACCGAGCTCTCGGGACAATTGAAAAGTACGCATGAGACCAAGGCGCGCGATCTTGTAACTCTCCCAGTTGGTCACGTCGACCGAACCCAGGTACGTCTTTCCCGAATCGCTCTTCGTGGCGCCCGAGAGAATGTTGACCAACGTCGTCTTACCGGCGCCGTTGGGACCGATCAGCGCCGTGATCTTGTTCTTCGGGACATCGAACGTGGCGCCGTTGAGCGCGTTCACACCCAGGAACGACTTCGTGATGTTTTCCACGCGAAGGATCGGATCGCTGGTGACGTCGAGGGAGGTTATCGCTTTGGACTTGGCGGTCATCACGCGCCCTCTTCGTCAGTCGTGTGCTGCAACTCAGCGCTGGGCGACGGCGTCGCCGAGCTCGACACGACGGGAGCCGCGCTCGTCGCACCGACGGGTGTGGCGAAATCTGGCAACAAGAACTTGGACTTGCGAAGGCGCTCGGGCAGCATGCCCTGTGGTCGGAACCAGAGCATCACCATCAAAAGTGCCCCGACCACGATCGTGTCGATGTACTCAATAAGTCCGGGGTGACCAGGAACTGCCGGCAGGAAGGCCGGTAAGTGGATGAGCAACGTCTCAACGAGCAGCGCACCCGCGATGAGGCCGATGTTGTTGCCGACGCCGCCCACGATGATGACCGCGAAGATGACGAAGGTCTCGCCCGGAAGCCACGCCGACGGGTTGAACGATCCGCCGAATTGGATAATCAGTCCTCCACCGACGCCGGCGTAGAAGGAACCGATCAACATCGAGGTCAACTGGTAGCGAAAGACGCCCTTGCCCAACGCCGCTGCCACACCCGGATCGTCGCGAATCGCTCGAAACGTTCGACCCAGAGGCGAACGAGTGATACGGCTCATGATGAACCACATGATGAGCGCGACGACACCCGCTACCCCCATAAAGAAGGGCACGAAGGAGTTGGTCGTGAGATGCAACGCACTCGCGAAGGGTTCGGGGACATTGTAAAGACCATCAGCGCCGTTGAAGAGGGGTGGGTAGTTATTAGTGATGTCGTAGAGCACCAACGAGATCGAAATCAACACCATCGCCAAGTAGTCCGTACGAAGGCGACGCAACGTAATGAGCGCCACCACGAACGCCAGTGCACTCGCCGCCAATCCGCCGATGATTAGGTTGATCGGAAAAGGCAGGTTGAGTCCGAGGATGTAGTGCTGACCAGACGTTCCCGCGGGGGGCATGCTCGCGACGCCGGTCACGTACGCGCCAACTGCGACGAAGCCGATGTACGCGAAGTTCAAGATGCCGGTCTCGCCGTATTGAATGTTAAGTCCCATCGCCAAGATGAAGTAGTCGAAGAGAAAAAACGCGAGCGTGAAGACGTAGTACCAAACGGGAGACATTGTTACGCCTTTCCTGCACGTGTGAAGAGGCCGTTCGGCCGAAAGAGCAACGTAAAGATCAAGAAGATGAACGCGATGTCCAACTTGTAGGCGGGATTGATGAAGACCGCAGACACCTCCATCGCGAGACCGATCAACAGCGCGCCCGCCATGGCGCCATAGATGCTTCCGACACCGCCGACGATGACTGCGGCGAAGATGACGAAGAGGAACAACTCCCCCGCGTAAGGAGTGAGGTTGCCTTCGGTGATGCCGAGCACCGTTCCGGCGAGACCGGCCAATGTCCCCGATAGGAACCACGTGATGGTGGTGATGCGACGAGTGTCGATGCCACTCGTCATCGCGAGCGTGGTGTTGTCGGACATGGCGCGCATCGACTTACCGAGTCGAGTGGTCTTCAACATGAGGTGAACGAGCATCATCAACACCACGGAGATCGCCATCACGATGAGTTGATTTCTCGTCAAAAGGAAGGGTCCGATATGCAGGACCTGTTCGATAGGCATGTTGTAGGCGCGAACGTCAGCGCCCCAGAACGAGTAGATCACGTTCAAGATGATGAGTGAAAGACCGAAGGTAACAATGAGCACGTAGAACGATTTGTCGAATCGTCGAGCGAAGGGACTCAGGAGGAAGCGATTGAGTAACACCGCGAGGACACCCATGAGCAGCGAACCACCGACAAGAGCGATCCATACGTTCCAGTGGAGTAACGAGGTGTTGAGTTCGTACGTGAAGTACGCACCCAGTGCCATGAAGTCCCCGTAGGCGAAGTTGATGTAGTTGGTAATGCCGAACTGCAGGCTCAAACCGACTGCTGCGATTGCGAGTACCGACGCCGTGACGAGACCGAAGCCAAACGCCAACCAGAACTGAGACACCTAATTCCCCCTGAGGACAAACCGCAACCGCAAGCCCCATAAGGCTTCTCGCGGTTGTGAGAGTTTCTATCGCAGTTTTTGCCGCTTGTCAATTATGGTTAATCTGGCCTTAGTCAAGGACCGGTTCAGGGGCCCTCGCCGAGGTGGCCGGAGATCCGTTTTGACGATGTCCGAAGAGATAAATCCTCCTGATCGACACTTATTTCGATCGAAATCGGGCACCAAGTTGTACTCACCGTTTGTGAGTCAGCGACTTCTTGTCATTTCGATGCTCGTGACTTCGCGTCCCTCCCCTATTGGGACACGTTTAAGAATTATCAGAGTAGTTACTCGCGGCCCGAAAAAGGTGTCGCCAACCCAATCAGGACCGATACTCACACGGGCATCGCAAATCAAGGTGAATTCAATCGGTTGTCGTAACACCTCATAGATACGGAGGTGTTAGGTGGTTCGTCGACAACGCGCAGCAGATCGGGCAGAGCGGCCATGGATGAGGTCGCCAGGAAATCCGCATCACCAACGCGAGATAGAGCGACTATTTTGGATCGAGATTGCCAAGGGCCTGATACCGGCCGCAGCGGCTCTTGCTGTTGGCGCATCCCAACCGGTCGGTCCGTAAAGATCGAAGATGATCGTTCGTGGAAGAGGCGAATCAGTCACAACATCAAGGAACGATCAGGATGCAACCTGGATCACGGCTGCGTGAGAATGAGGGACGGGAATCTCTTCGCCCAGACCTCGAAGAATTTCAAGGTGTTCGGCAATGGCCTCTCGGAGTGTTGACGTCACCTCGGCAACGCTCGCGCCCGTGGCAATGCAGCCGGGAACGTCAGGTGCGTAGGCCGCGTAGTTGGTACCCGCATCCTCGATCACGATGGTGAATTCGGTCATCGTGGTCTCCTTTCGAGCCCGGCTTGTCTCACAACGTTACCGGGGGTTCCTTTGGGGATTTCATCACCTAAATTTCCAACCACGCAGACGGAACCGGGGAGCATGGCGTGCTTGTAATGACGATGGCTACCGGTTTGACGAATCTGAACCCAGCCCGCTCGTTCCAGCTCGCGGATGATTACTCGGACCTTCACCATTCACAATGGTCGCAGCCATGTACGAGACGAGCGAGTTACGCCCACCAGCCATACTCCGTCAAAGAGCGACACAGATGAGCGCCTCGAAGATGGACCCACAATTCCATTCGTGGGTCCATTCGGTCCTACATGTGGAGTCTCTGGGCGCCACCACTGGGGGTCGTCGCTTTACTCGGAAGCCTGTTATTTTGAGGCGTGGACTACCTGATGTGGACGCCAGAAATCGCGCGCGCGATGATCAGGCGCTGAATTTCAGAAGTCCCCTCGAAGATCGTGTAGGTATTCGAGCGATGTGCAATCTTCCTAATCAAAGACTTTTTTTGAGAAGACTCGACCCAGGAATGAACGACAAATGGGTCATTTAGACCCATAGTGGGCCAGTTTTGCGTGTTTGGGATCGATCTTCGGGTAGTGGGGGGCGCCGGGCGTTCCTGACACATTGACAGCGGGCCAGGGAAACTTCACCTTCGCACATGCGTAGATTGTCCACGGGACCGTGTTGCCGAGACCGAAGGACGTCTTTTCCAAATCGAATGAGCTAGCTGCTCCCGCAAGGTCAGTGACCGATCCGCCGAAGGAGATGCTGTCGGGAATTGAGCCGTTCAGTCCAGACAGATCGATGCTTGGCGCAGGGTTGCCGCCGGGTGTGAACCAATTGTCGTCCGAGTTCACAGCCCAAAACCATGGGGGCGTGCACGGCACGTTTCCCACGCCGTCGTAGTCGGGCCCACTTGTATTTTCTACGTCGACGGCGTCTGAATTGTGGGCGAAGTCGGAATCGTAGATGTTCGCATAGTGACTCATGAACAAGTATGAAAGTGCATCCGACGCGTACTCAAAGACGACGTGGGAGACCAAACGAGGGCCACTCAAATGCTCAAATTGAATGGCCGTCCCGTAGTCGCCGGTTTTCGCCGTCGAGGCGGAACCGTTCCCATTCGAATCGCCGCCCAACGTGTCGTCATTCACCGACGTGAAGACCACTGGCGTTGAGGCGGTCCCCCCGAGGTTTAGGACTCCCGACTCGGTGATGTCGACGCCGACGCCCGGCCACGCGCCCTTCAATATCGTGCCCGGCATGACGACGAGCGAACCGTCGACCGTGAGGCTCGGGTCGGTGAGATAGTCCAGATCTTCCCACAGGCCAATGACCGCCCCGCTTGAAGACGACACCGTCCAACGCTCAGCGCTCCCAATCGTGGTTCCCTGCAGGGCCACCACTTTGCCCGCGCCCTTGCCTTTGAAAACGTTGGCATTTGGCCCCGAGAGCGCGAAGAAACTCGGATCAATGTTTTGCAGGTACACGGCGGGCTGAAGTGCCGTGGGGTCGTAGCCTCCCCCAATCGCGAACTGACCACTGGGGGCGCCGTCGAACGAGGGGCCGAAGGTATTGCCTACGACCTGGGCGATGTAGCCGTGCTGGCTTCCATTGCAGTCGCCCACACTCATCTCGTCGTCGATCAGCGAAGCGGTCAAGGCAAAACGTCCACCGTTCTGGGGTGCAGCACCGCACTGGTCGTAGAACGCAAACAGCCCATCTCGGAACTTTGCGTGCGCCACGTCAACGGTCGAACCCTCGTCGCTCTGCACTGCCACCTGGTAGTCGCTCTGCGTGGGCTTGGCCGCAGGACTCCCGTTTGAGTTCCCGTCAATACTGTCGTCGCTGCTGCTCGTGAAGACAATGGGGCGTGCCGAGGTACCGAGGGCGATGAGAGAGCCACCCGCCCCGAGGTCGATGCCGCCCGCCGAGACCGAATCCGTTCCGATCTTCACGACAAAGCCGGGGTCTAGCTTCAATGTGCCGTCCACCACAACACCGGGAGCTTTCGACGAATTGAAGCCAATCGTTACCCCGGGGACGAGGACCGCGCCACTGGAGGGACTGAGTTCCCATCCGGCGGTCGCTGGCACGACGTCCTTGTCCACGCCAACGACGCGACTGACGCCCTCACCGGTGAAGACGTTGCTCGATCGGCCCGAGAGCGCGACGCCATTCACCGCCCAACCCGCAATCGTGACTTGCATCGCCAACGTACCCCCCAGCCGATCGGCGGGAATGTCGGCCACGGGCGAGAACGTGTTCTTCGCGACGATGAGTCTGCCGGGATTCGCCGGATAGTTTGACGCGACCGTCAGCGACAACGCATTGAATCCCTTCGCGTTGTCGAAGGTGTTGTCCTCGATCGAGTACCTGTCACCTCCGCTGCGGTCGCAGTTCCCGAGAAAAACATCGCCGCCGATGGTCGAGTTCTTGATCGTCGTCGTGGCTCCGCCGTCGGCCGCGACGCAATTAGCCTCTTGAATGACGTTGCCTCCCAGGTCACCGCTGAAGACCGCGTGATCGACACTGAGCGAACTATTCCCGGAGGTTGAGATCGACGCGCCGCCGGAGAACGCGACGGGACGTGCAGCCGTTCCTTCTACGCGCAACGATGCGTGGCTTCCCAGGGTGATCGCGGCGGCTGAGGTCAGCGAAGTACCGGCATCGAGTGCGAGTGATCCCTCCACCGAGAGCGAGCCCGAAAGTGACAACTTCTTGCCGGTATTCACGGTCCAGGAGTGCCTCGCTGGTACGACGTCGCTCGTCATATTCAGCGACACCGGGCTGGAGGAATCATGAAACGTGTTGGTCGCACTTCCTGAGAGATCGACGCCGTCGACATTGGCGTTGGTGATCTGTAGGGCGACCGTGGATGCACTGGCACCGGTGAAATCAAAGGAGTTAGACGTGAGCGTCAGCGAGTCGGAGGGGAATCCCCTGTCAGAGAGCGCGGTGGTGCCGGACGTCATCGTAAAGGTATTGTCTCTCAGGTCATAGCGCGACCCCCTCGCCGCGTCGCACGCGCCCAGTACGACGGGAGAGGTGAGCGTCGAATCCGTGATAGAGAGATTCACGCGCCTTGTCGCCGTACAGGAACCGGACGGAGTTCCCTCGTTGACCGTCGAGATGCCGTAACGGATGTCGGCGTGGCTTATCCGTAACGAACTACCGCCATCAAAGAGAAACGCCCACCGGTAGTCCTGGCCCGGATGGGGTGAATCATCGGGCGCGGTTGCGCCACCGACGCTATTGTCAAGAAAACTCGTAACCACCACCGGAGCTTTCGCCGTGCCCGCGACGTCGAGCGAACCACCAGGTTCGACGTAGAAGTCGTTACCCAGTCCGTCGAGACCGACCTTCACCACGGTCCCCGGGTCCATCGTGATCTCCCCACCGCGCGCGATCGTCACGAGACAACTCACGATGTACGGGGAGCTTGCAGCTGTCCAGGTCTCGTGTGATGTGATTATGAGTTCGCCGGTGGTCGAACCACAGACTGATACCGGCTTCGATTTAAGATTGTCACGGCTTGCATGGGCCGTGATGCTCAGTTGCGTCGGCGCAACCAAGGTGTGCCGGTTGCCTGTGGCGCTCGCCGGCGGGTCAAGAACTGCGCAGAGAAGAAAACCGGCGCCGGCACTGATGGCGAGCGTCACGGCGACGATTCGTAACCAACGCCACAGCTTCATGACGTCACGCCCCGCGTGCCGCATGCGCGAGCGTGCCGAGCTGATGCACAGTTCCCCCTCGGTCGAAACTAAATCAGTGTCGCTTTTCCATCATTCGCTCCATTTAATCACCATGAGCCAATTGAGACCGGCTCGATAAAGCAGTGGTTCGAGAGCCATGTACCTGCTCAAATCAGTTGGTTGTCCTTGAAATGACTTGATACCTCGAATTCAGACCACGCCGGCGTGGATAACCGCCGGCGACGGTGCGCTCGGTGATGTATGCTGCGCGTCTGCGACGGGGAGGGGCCTTGAGTCTTCGTTGGCGATTAACTTTGAGTTGCGCGGGCGCAACTGCACTCGTTGTGCTCTCTACCTATTGCGCCCTAACCGCAAGTGCAGCGTCAGTGAGTCATTCGAGAAGTGTGACGGCAACTCGGTTCCGACCCCACGCAACAGGGGCGTGGTTACTCGATCCAATTACCGCGCCGGCCGGCAAGACTCTTGAGTTAAACAGCGTGTCATGCACATCTTCAACGTCATGTGTCGCGATTGGTGCCCTCGAAGCGACGACTGGATCAGCGGTCCCGACGAGCGCGGTCGAAGAGTGGAACGGCACGACCTGGTCCCCTCTCGCAGCCCCAGCGTTACCCGCCAACGCCACAACTAGTGTGTTTTATAGTGTGTCGTGCGTGTCAGCGACGTTCTGCATGGCGGTGGGATCCTACAAACGCAATTCGGTAACGTCGGAGTTAACGGAGAAGTGGAACGGCGCCACCTGGTCCGAAGTTCTAGTGCCGCCACCGAGCGGTGTTCACGTCAGTCAGTTGCGATCGGTCTCGTGCGTGTCGTCCTCTTCGTGCACTGCCGTCGGAGACGGCTACAAGCTCCCCGCTACCGCCGTGAGCATTGGTGAACACTTCAACGGCGTGGAGTGGACGAGACAGACGGTCCCCTTCCCCGCTGGCGCTACCTACGTTCAGTTACAGAGCGTGTCTTGTGCGTCGGCGACGGTCTGTGTCGTTGTCGGTACGGTAGGCGACCGAAGCGAGAGCTCCGGCGGCGAGTTCACGCTTGCCGATCGCTGGAATGGCACCAAATGGATTTTGCTCTCGAGCGTGAACACGCCCGGTGAGCTGTACCGAGGTTTGGAGGCTGTGTCGTGTCCGAGCACCGGCTTCTGCATCGCAGTTGGGAATGAAACCGATAGGAATGGGACGGACTCAACGCTCTCCGAGGTGCTGAAGGGGAGTCGATGGTCGCGCGCCGCCACTCCGGCGACGCCTGGTGGGCAGTTCCGCGGCCTCGACGGAGTTTCCTGTGTGTCGAGCGCCGACTGCACTGCGATCGGGTTCTTTGATACTGCCCAGCATCTCTACTTGAGCCTCGCCGATCAGTGGAATGGCGCTTCATGGGCGCGCCAGGCAACACCGAGCGTGCCAGGAGCGACGTACTCGGAGTTGTTTAGCGTGTCGTGCTCGACGGCCGACTGTTTAGCGGTGGGCCCTGGTATAGCGCTGAGCGATTCGTGACATCATGACGATGCTGCGTCAGTCACAACTGTTCACGCTCTGCATCGCCCTCGGTGTCGGATGGCTGCTGTGTGCCCCGAAGTCGGGTGTCTCGCCGAGGTCCGCCCTTTAGAGCGGGTAGCGAAGCTGAAGTGGCGCCCGGAAACCTTCAAATGCCGCGAAAGCCTGATGATTTACCAGCTCAGGACTACTTGATCTGCACGCCAGAAATCGCGCGCGCGACGATCAGCCGTTGTATTTCGGAAGTCCCCTCGAAGATTGTGTAGATCTTCGAATCGCGGTGCCACCGTTCAACCGGATACTCGCGGATGTAGCCGTAGCCACCGAGGATCTGGATGGCCTCTTCGGTCACCTTCACCGCCGTTTCGCTGGCGTAGAGCTTGGACATCGATCCCTCGCCGTTGAGGAACGGTTGGCGCGTTGCGGCCATCCACGACGCTCGCCAGATGAGTAAGCGTGACGCATCGATATGCATCTTCATGTCGGCCAGTTTGAAGGCGATGGCCTGGTTTTCGATGATCGCTCGACCGAACTGCTTGCGCTCTTTGGCGTAGTCGAGTGAGAATTCGTACGCCGCTCGAGCGATGCCGAGCGCCTGAGCGCCGACGGCCGGTCGGCTCGCCTCGAAGGTCGCCATCGCGGCTTGGCTCTGGGAGCGCTTGCCCTCACGCGCTCGAGCGATCTTCGCGTCGAGCTTCTCCTTGCCGCCGAGGAGACAACGGCCCGGAATGCGGCAGTCGTCGAGCACCACTTCGCCGGTGTGACTGGCGCGAATGCCCATCTTCTTGAACTTCTGGCCGAGCCGGATGCCCTTCGTGCCGTCGGGCACGACGAACGACGCCTGGCCGCGGCTACCGAGTTCCGGTTCGACCGAGGCGACGATCACGTGCAGGTTCGCAATGCCGCCGTTGGAGATCCACGTCTTGGTGCCGTTGAGCACCCATTCGTCCTTCGCCTCGTCATAGACGGCGCGGGTGCGTAGTGACGAGACGTCGCTGCCGGCGTCGGGCTCTGAGACTCCGAAGGCCGCGAGCTTGATGTCGTCCGGCGTTCCGTAGCACTGCGGGACCCACTCCATGACCTGTTCGGGCGTGCCGTTGGCGACGATCGCGGCCACGCCGAGTGACGTCGCCATGAGAGCCATCGTGAGACCGGCGTCGCCCCAGGCCAACTCTTCGGTCGCGATCATCAACGACAAACCGGTCTTGTCAGTGACCGCGTTCATTATGAAGTCGAGCGAATAGATACCGATTTTCGCCGCTTCCTGGATGAACTCCCACGGCGTCTCTTCGCGTTCGTCCCACTCGGCCGCGATCGGACGCATCTGGTTCACGGCGAAACCGTGGACCCACTCCCGCAACGTCTTTTGATCGTCGTTCAATTCCATCGAGAATTCAGACATGTACATCCTTCGAGATCGTCGACTCGTCACCCTCGAGTAACGCTCGTACATTAGATGGGTCGCTCACACAAATGAACAACCGCCGCCCGAAGGCGGCGGTTGTCCCCTACTAGATGATTTGGTTAATTCAAGATGACGCGCTTGGCGAGTGGTCCTCGATCGCCCGGCTCGATGTCAAACTCAACTGTCTGACCTTCGACGAGCGTCTTACGACCTTCTCCTTGAATCTCCGAGTAGTGCACAAAGACGTCGGGCTGGCCATCGACAGCGATGAATCCCCAACCCTTTTCGTCGTTGAACCACTTGACGGTTCCTACAGCCACTGTGGGCCTCCTTGTTTCTTTTGGGACCGATTTGCACCGGTCCCGGAGGGAACCACAACGGCAACCTCAACTAGAAAGCCTACTGGACAACCGTTCGGCCACCAAATATTTCCTAAGGACGTCGTATTAACGTCCCGGTCGAGGAGTCCTCGACGACCCAGCCCAATGTGACCAAATCGTTACGAAGTCGATCGGCCTCAGCCCAGTCCTTCGCACCACGTGCGGCGTCACGCCTCGTCACCAGGTCAGCACTGCGAGAATCGACGTCATCCTCCCTCGAGCGCAACGAGAGGCCCAGGGCACCAAAGAGCGCGTTGATCGCATCGGCGAGGTTCTGGGCTCTTGACGTATCGCCCGCGTCCGCGGCCGTATTCGCGGCCGCGAGTGCGTCGAAGAGCAGCGCGACCGCGAGCGGCGTTTTCAAGTCATCATCGAGTACGGCGCCAACTTCCAGATACAGTGACTCGCCGTCGCCTTCGAATCGGTGATCCGAGGCCACTTCAAGCGTGTCGCCGGCGAGTGCGGGCAGATCGAACCGTCTCGCCAAGGCGTCGAGGCGCGCGAGCGCGCGTTCGGCGTCGGCGATCGTGTCAGTCGTCACTTCGAGCGGTGAGCGGTAGTGCGATCGCAGGACGAGCAGTCGGTACGCCCGAGGATCCGACGTCTCGGCGAGGTGCGTGAGCGAGGTGAAGTTGCCGAGCGACTTGCTCATTTTCTCGCCCCCAACCATGACCAAGCCGTTGTGGCTCCAATGTCGCGAGAAAACGCGTCCGGCCGCGACGGCCTGGGCCCGTTCATTCTCGTGATGCGGGAACTTCAAGTCGAGTCCGCCGCAGTGGAGATCGAAGTCGTCACCTAAGAGTCCGAGTGACATCACGACGCATTCGGTGTGCCAACCGGGTCGCCCTTCGCCGAAGGGCGCGGGCCAACTCGGCTCGCCGGGTTTGGCGTTCTTCCACAGCACGAAATCGAGTGGCGAACGCTTTTCGTCGACGGCCTCGACGCGGTCGCCGGCGCGAAGAGTGTCGAGTGGTTGTCCGGCCAAGAGTCCATAGTCGGGGACGCGCGAGACGTCGAGATAGACGCCATCACTGATCGTGTAGGCAATGTCGTCGGCGAGAAATGCGCTGATCAGCTCGATCATCTCTGGGACGTAGTCCGTGGCGTGCGGTGTCTCGTCGGGTCGTGCGACGCCCAATTGGTCCATCGCCTCCCACCACAGGCCCTCGTACGTGGCGACGACTTCCACGGTCGAACGATCCTCTTGTAACGAACGCGCGATGATCTTGTCTTCGATATCGGTGATGTTGGACACGTAGTTGACGACCAAACCTCGAAACGTGAACCAGCGTCGCGCGACGTCCCAGACGAGCGTGAACCGGCCGTGACCGAGGTGGGGCAGGTTGTCGACCGTCGGACCGCAGACGTACATCGAGACGTGACCGGGGTCGCGCAGCTGCAGGTCGCGGACCTCGCCATCAACCGAGTCGTAGAGGCGAATCACTGTTCTAAACTACGCCAACCATGGAAGACGCTCTCACCCCGACGCACCGTCAAGTGCCCGACAAGCCCACGGTCGACGGGCTCGAGGATCACTGGATGACGCGCTGGGACAAAGAGCACATCTACCGCTTCAATCCCGACGCCACGAGAGAGAGCGTCTATTCGATCGACACGCCACCGCCCACGGTGTCCGGGACGTTGCACATCGGACACGTCTACAGCTATACCCACCCCGACGTCGTCGCGCGCTTCTGGCGAATGCGCGGCAAGGACGTCTTCTATCCCATGGGCTGGGACGACAATGGACTGCCGACCGAGCGGCGCGTCGAGAACTTCTTCGGCGTGCGCTGTGATCCCTCCCTCCCCTACGACGCGAAGTACCGGCCGCCGGAGAAGCCCGGCAAGGACAAGATCGCCATCTCGCGAAAGAACTTCGTGGAGCTCTGCATCGAACTGACCGCCACTGACGAACAGGCCTTCAAGGACCTGTGGCGTTCGATCGGCGTGAGCGTCGACTGGAGCTACGAGTACTCGACGATCTCCAAAGAGGCCCAGGTCGTGAGCCAACGGGCCTTCCTCCAGATGATCACTCGCGAAGAGGTCTACTCCGCCGAGGCGCCGACGCTCTGGGACATCGACTTTCGAACGGCGGTCTCCCAAGCCGAGCTCGAAGACCGCGAAAGGCCCGGTGCGTATCACCGCATCGCCTTTGACCGCGCCGACAACGCCGGCACCGTGGACGTCGATACGACGCGCCCGGAGCTGCTCGCCAGTTGCGTCGCGCTCGTCGCGCACCCCGACGACGAGCGCTACCGACCGCTGCTCGGATCACTAGTCGTCACGCCGCTCTTCGGCGTTGAGGTGCCGATCCTCGCCCACGAACTGGCCGATCCCGAAAAGGGCACCGGCATCGCCATGATCTGCACCTTCGGCGACACGACGGACGTGGTGTGGTGGCGCGAACTGAACCTCCCGACCCGCGCGCTCATCGGACGCGACGGACGTTTCCTCCCGGCCGACTTCTCCGAGGAGAGTTGGCCGGTGCGCGACGCAGAACTCGCCCAGGAGTTCTACGACCGCGAGGTGCTGGCCAAGACGGTCAATCAGGCGCGCGCCGCGATCGTCGACGCACTGCGTTCCACCGGCGCCTTGATCGGCGAGGTTCGCGAGATCACCCACCCCGTCAAGTTCTACGAGAAGGGCGAGCGGCCGCTCGAGATCGTGACGTCACGCCAGTGGTTCGTGCGCACGCTGGCGCGTCGAGAGGAACTCCTAGCCCGCGGCGAGGAGCTGCGCTGGCACCCCGACTACATGCGCCACCGCTACCGCTCGTGGGTCGAAGGACTCAACGTCGACTGGAACATCTCGCGACAGCGATTCTTCGGCGTGCCCTTCCCGGCGTGGTATCCAGTCGATGAGAGCGGCGAGATCAGTTTCGATCACTTGCTGACCCCGGGCGACGAGGACTTGCCGGTCGATCCCTCGAGCGACGTCCCCGCGGGGTACCGCGAGGACCAGCGAGGTGCCCCGGGCGGCTTCGTCGGCGATCCCGACGTGATGGACACCTGGGCGACCAGTTCGTTGACTCCGCAGATCGCCGGTCGGTGGGGCACGGATCTCTTTCAACGGGTCTTCCCGATGGACCTACGCCCTCAAGCGCACGACATCATTCGCACGTGGCTCTTCGCCACGATCGTGCGCAGTGAACTCCAGTTCGACTCGCTGCCCTTCAGCGACACCTTGATCTCCGGCTTCATCCTCGATCCCGATCGAAAGAAGATGAGCAAGTCCATCGGCAACACCGTGACGCCGATGCCGCTGGTCGAAAAGTACGGGGCCGACGCGTTGCGCTACTGGGCCGCGGGCGGGCGTCCCGGCTCGGACACCGCCTTCGACGAAGCGCAACTGAAGATTGGGCGACGACTGGGCATCAAGATACTCAACGCGTCGAAGTTCGTGCTCGGACGACTCGACGACGAGATTCCCGGTCCCTCGCAGGTGACCGCACCGATCGACCTCGACCTCCTCGCATTGCTCGCCAAGCTCATCACCGCGACGACGGATGACTTCGAGAACTACGACTACGCGCGCGCCCTCGAGCGCTGCGAGAGTTTCTTCTGGTCGTTCTGCGACGACTACGTCGAATTGGTGAAGATCCGGGCCTACGGCGAAAAGGACGACGCCGCGACGAGCTCCGCGCGCGCCACGCTCGCCATCACGTTGTCAGTACTGCAGCGACTATTCGCGCCGATCATGCCCTTCGTCACCGACGAAGTGTGGCACTGGTGGCACGGCCATTCGGTGCACGCGTCGCCGTGGCCGACCTTGAAAGAACTGCCGACACTCGAAGCGATGGGTGCCGGTTCCACCTACGGACCGGTGTGCGAAGTGCTCGAAGCCATTCGTCGCGCGAAGAGTTCGGCCAAGGTCTCCCAACGTGCGGACGTCACGTCGGTCACCGTTCGCGCACCGGCTGACTTTCTCGCCGCCATTGCCTTGTGTGAAGACGACCTCAAGGCCGCCGGCGCTGTGGCGACGTTGATCACCCGCGAGGAAGTCGATCTCAACGTGGAAGTAGTCCTCGATGACGCGTGAGGCGTGACGAACGTCGTTGCGCTCCTCAACTGCCTGGTGTTGTAACAGAATCTTCAGTGCGACGTAGTGGCCCGGTTCGGCGCCGCGAAGGCGGAGAAGCACTCGACACTGTCTAGGTGAGTACCTCGCCGGTATCGACGCTCCGCACGAGGACGTGCTCTTCGGATACGTCATAGATTGCGAACTGATCCCACGCTCGGGCCAGATCTCGGGCGAATTCGATGCCTTGATCGAGCACTGCGAATCCCTCCTCGTCGGGCCAGGCCCCCGTGGGATCACGACCGATCGAGTGACGAACGCGCACGCCTCGACGTTGCAAGTCGGCGTACAGTTCGGCGCGGCGCTGCGCGTTCTCGTCAGGGGGCAAGGCGTTGCTGAAGGGATTGTCCGACGTCAAGACCGTGAAGGGGCCGAGCTCGCGCGCCGCCTCTCGGGCGCCGACCCATTCGCCGGTTGACACCTTGACGACCAGCTCGGTCGGGGGCACCTGATAGCTCTTCACGAGCGACGTGGTCAGTCGCGGACGCCGCACCACCGACTCCGCGAAGGCGACGGCGGCGCGCGTCGTCGCCGAGGTCCGAGGACTGGCCGAGATGTCGAACGCGTGTTGGGTGAAGGGGAGCTCCACGTAATACATCGGCGCGCTGGCGACCTCTCGAAACTTCGAGACGAAGTTGCGCGCCACCTGGACATCGACGAGCGTGTCATTTCGTCCCTGCACGACGAAGAACGGCGGAGCGTCGGCGCCAATTCGTTCGAAGGGCGACATCGCTCGATAGAGCGGCTCGTTCCCCTCGTAGGAAACCTGCACGATTCGGCGTTCGAGCAGAATTCTGATGCCGTGTCCCAGGCCGCGCCAGTGCGCTTCGTCACCGGTCGTCTCCAAGACGCCGTAGAACGGCATGGCGCCGAGCACCGACCAATCGAGGATGTCGGTCATGTCCTCAGGTCGCCACGTCGCGTCGTTCGCGCTCAACGCCACGAGGGCCGCGAGATGTCCCCCGGCCGAACCCCCGGCGATGACGACACGCTCGGGGTCACCGCCGTGGACCGCGATGTTCTTCTTCACCCATCCAAGTACGCGGGTGACGTCTTCGATCTGCGCGGGCCACGGGTGACGTGGGGCCAACCGGTAGTTCGGCACGACCGCGATCCAGCCGCGCTTCACGAACTCGTGCAGCATCGGTCGACCCTGCTCGCGCTTGTCACCCATCGTCCACGATCCACCGTGGATAAAGAGCACGACGGGGGCGTGCAGCGGTGTCGTCGACATTCGCCAGACGTCAAGACGTTGGCGGGCCAACGGCCCGTAGACGACGTTCTTCACGAGTTGCATATCTCGCGGATGGAACGGGAACTGCATCGCCGTTCGCCACCACGACCCGAACACGTCGTCGCGAGGTCGCGAGATCGCCAAGGGCGACACTGGGGAGTTCGCCATTGCGCCACGCACGATCCGACGCGCGTAATAGGCGATCCAGACCAACGCCAGGTTCTCCACGACCACCACGACTGCCAGCACGTTGATGAAGAGGTCCAGCCACGCGGTCCTCGGCCATCCCCACCAGGCCAACAACCCCAGGAGAGCCAATTGGAAGATGATCCCCTGGAGTGGTAATTCTCCGGCCGCCCAGCCGACGGGATAGGCCAGAATCGCCGAGAGGCCCCGTCGACCTGGTCGCAGGGCCGTCGCCGCGGAGAGCACGAGAAACGCGCTCACCAGCGCAACGAAATAGACCATCTGAGCAGTCTGCCGGTTCGTCGTACTGGCGTGTCGCAGTTCCTAGGCTTACTTCGATGGACACCTCGCCCGCCTCGCTCGAGAAACTACGTGGCACAATCGGCGTGTGGACCTTCGCCCACGAAACGTTGCCCGCCGAACGAAGCGGCGACATCGCCGCGGAGCTCGAGTCGCTCGGTTTCTCGGCGATGTGGCTTCCCGAGGCCTGGGGTCGCGAGGCCTTCACGAACGCCGGGCTCATGCTCAGCGCCTCGTCGTCACTCGTCGTCGCCACCGGCATCGCCAACATATGGGCCCGTGACGCCGTGGCTGCGGTCAATGCCGCCAAGACCCTCAATGCCGCCTACCAGGATCGATTCGTTCTGGGCCTCGGCGTCAGCCACCGCCCGCTCGTCGAGGGACTGCGCGGACACGAGTACGCGACACCGGTCACCGCGATGCGCGACTACCTGAGCGCGATGGACGCAGCACCCATGCGCGCACCCGAAAGTGAGCAGCGCTACGCGAGAGTCATCGCGGCGCTCGGACCCAGGATGCTCGGGGTCGGTGCCACCTTGGCCGACGGCGTTCACCCGTACCTCGTGACGCCCGAACACACCGCGCGAGCCCGCGCCGCCGTCGGTGACAAGTTCGTCGGCGTCGAACAGGCCGTCGTGCTCGGACAGAGTCGCGAGGAGTACCTGAATCGCGCCCACGCTCACCTCGGTTTTTACACCGGTCTAGAGAACTACAGGAACAGCTGGCGTCGACTCGGATTCGGTGACGAGGACTTCGTGCGCGGTGGCTCCGAGCGGCTCTGTGAGGCGTTGGTCGTCCACGGTGACGAGAACGCCGTGATGGAGCGCATCAATAAACATCGCCTCGCCGGCGCCGATCACGTCTGCCTGCAAGTGCTGAGCGACGAGACCAACGCTCCCCCGTTTGACGAATGGCGACGTCTGGCCTCGCTCAATCAGTAAGAATTATCAACTAACGTTCGTCGCCGCCGGGTCCGTAGACGATCACGTCGCGCTCGCGAGTACCCGACGAACCGCGCAGCAGTCGCAGGAACGACCCAACGATGAAGAGGGTGGCGAACTCGAGGCCGCCGATGAGAACCCAACCGATCGTGATCCAGAAGAACCCGACGAAGAGACCCTTCAAGAATCCGTCGCGCACCATCGCTGCGATCCACAGCGGCACCCAGGCGACCATCCAACTCACGAGCGGGGCCACGAACGTGGCCGCGACTCGACGACGAAGGCCCAGGTAGGTACCGAAGAGTGCCGTGGCGCCAAAACCGACCCAGAGCGCGTCGTGGTGCGCTCCATGGCTGACTTCGACCATGAAGATGACGACCGCCATCGCGATCGACCAAATGATCATGGGGGCAGTGACGTTGCCACGGGTCCGATTCTTTACTTGAATGAAAACTGGATTCACGGATCCAATTTAGTCATTGGCCCCTTGGCAGCGTCAATTTTTAGACGGTACGCTGCATCCGTGAACCAGGGCGTCCTCGCACTACTCGGCTCGGGCGAGACCGCCCCGGGCATGACCAAGATCCACCGTGAGCTCCTTAAGGAGTTGGGCGAGGGACGAGCGATCAATCTGGACACCGCCTACGGATTCCAACAGAACGTCCCTCAGATGAGCGAAAAACTCGAGGAGTATTTCAAGACCTCGCTCCACGTCGCACTCACTACGTTGCACTTCACTTCCTTCGCCAGGGCCAGTGAGCTTGAACGGACCCTCTACAAACAACAGGTCCGCCAGGCGGACTACGTCTTTGCCGGGCCCGGCAGCCCGACGTACGCGCTCGCCCAGTGGTCAGCGCTGCACTTTGGCGACGATCTCCTCGACGTGCTCGATCGCGACGGCACACTCTGCTTCGCGTCCGCGGCGGCGCTCACTCTGGGGGCCTTCACCGCGCCAATTTATGAGATCTACAAAGTAGGCGTGGAAGATCCCCACTGGCGCGAAGGACTCAACGTGCTCGCGTCATTTGGTCTCGACTGTGTGGTGATTCCTCACTTCGACAATAACGAGGGGGGCAACTACGACACGAGATTCTGCTACTTGGGTGAGAAGCGGCTACTCGAGCTCGAAGCCCAACTACCCGAGGGCGTGGCCACTTTGGGGGTCGACGAACACACGGCGCTCATCTTCGATCTCGCCGGCAACACCGTGTCGGTCAAGGGGCGCTCCCATGGGTACTGGCGCCGTAACGGCAATTCGCGAGTCCTCGAGAACGCCTCGACGACGAGCCTCGATGAACTTCGCACGCTCACTCCCTCGCCCACACGAGTGCCGGTCAGCACACCAACGCCATCACTGAATCGACCGGTCGAGTTGGGAGAAGTCGCCGCGAAGGGTGGCGAATACGGCCTTGAAGCGCTCGCGCAACTCGTCCAACTCGCCACCACAGGCGGGGAGGGTTTCATCGACCCCACCGCGCTCGTCGAAGGGATCTTGAGCGCGAGAGTCAGCGCGCGCGCGACTGCACAGTACGATCTCGCTGACGAGCTTCGCGACACGCTCCTCAAATCGGGCATCGACGTCCAAGACGGTCCCGATGGCACCACCTGGACACTGAAGAGCGCCACCTGATATTTCCGAGTTGGCTATCGGAGACATCCGAAGCTGCTCAGAAATGTCGAAACCCCCTTCCGAAGAAGGGCGTTTCGACGCAAGTCCCTTGGGATCTGTTACCTCAGGCTGAACTTCACCGAAGTACGCTTACCGTTCGCCAAAATCACGGTGAACGTGTGCACGCCCGTCTTGACACCGGCCCTCACCGCGACAATCACCGTGAGTGTGCGGCCCGAGTCACGGCTTACCCTCGCCGTAACGCCACCAACGTTACTTATAATCCTCGGGCGACCGGTAAAGCCAGAACCGACGAATGTGACTGTGGACGTCCTTCCGACCGTCACTGCGCCCGCCACGCGGGTGACCTTAAAGGGCAGAACGAACGTCACTTTCGTTGCGGCGGAAGACACAACAATGTACGTCGTCGACCCGGCTTTCGTCGCGGTCACGAGGCATGTTCCCGCTCTCTTGGCGCTCAGTGAAGTTCCTGACACGGTGCAACCGGCCGACGAACCTGCCGCAACGGTGTAACTCAACGCACCGGTCCCGGTTCCTCCGTGGGTTGCGAGATTGAGTGACTTACCGACGGTACCCTTGACGGTCGCGAGCACTAGCGCCGCCTGGGGCGTGCCAACCGTCGTGGTAGCGGTCGCTGCGGTGAGCGTCCTCGCGGAGTCAGTGGCCGTAAGTACACAAACTCCCGTCACGTTGACGGTGAGCGCGCTAAAGGTTGCGACGCCCGCAACGGCGGCAGCTGTCGTAGTCCCCCCAAGAGTGCACGGCGAGGTGATCGCAACGGTGTCCGTCGCACCGGTACCAGAAGTCACGACGTTGCCGTTGACGTCTTCGACCGAAACCTTAAAAACAGTGAGTACGGAACTAGCCGTGGTCACCGAAGCGGGCGGGGCCGTCGTAAAGGCGACCTGGGTCGCAGCACCCGCGGCGATGACTATGGCCGTGCTCGTTCCAGTCGTGAGGACCCTCGAGGAGTCAGCAGCTATGAGAGTACAGGTCGACCCCGTCTTGATAGTGACCGCAGTGAACGTCGCCACGCCGGCGACAGCAGTCGCCGCCGTTGTGCCGGTCAGCGCGCATGTTGACGTGATAACCACTGCGTCTGTCGCGCCCGTCCCCGAGGTAATTGGAATACCGTTGCTCTCCTCAACTGAGACGGCGAAGGAAGGCAGAACCGTCCCGGCGATAGCGGTCGCCGATGGCCCAGTCGTAAAACCGACCTTGCTGGGGGCCGTCGTAGCGACTGTCACCGTGGCTGTCGCCGCGGTCAGGCCGCTATTAGTCGTGTCGGTTGCCGTCAGGAGACAACTCGTTCCACTACTAAACGTGACGGAGCTGAAAGATACGGCACCGCTTGCGACCTGCCCGCTGTAAGTAGTGCTGAGGGCGCAACCAGACGTAGGGGTCGTGATGGCAATGTTGTCTGACGAATTCGACGTTTCAACGTTGCCATACGTGTCTTCGATTGCCGCCCTGAAGAGGGGCATACCCACGCCGAGGGTGGCTGATGTCGCTGGCGCAGTTGTATAGATGATCTTGTTCGCGGCGGCGGCCGTAACGGTTATCGTCGCACTCGTCGCAGCCGTGAATCCAGTATCGCCGCTCGTCGTGTCCGACGCCGTGAGAGTACACGCGGTACCAACGGTAATTACGACTGAAGTGAATGTGGCCACTGCCGAACTCGCCCCGACGGACGTTGCACCGGTGAGGGTGCACGATGAAGTAATGGCGACAGTGTCAGACGCACTCGAACCTGTAGCCGGGGCATTAGAAACATCCTCGATCGTCACCGCAAAACTCGAAAGGGTGGCTCCCGCGGTGGTGGTCGTACTGGGACCAGAAGTAAAGGCAAGGTGGGTCCCTACCGCCGCCGCCGCCGGAGATACGGCAACGAACGCCAGACCGGCCAGCATCAGGGCTGACGTCGCTCCGACAGCCACAAGGGACTTCGTCACAGATCCAAGCGATCGACGACCCTCTTTACGGTTCACTAAATTCCTCATTGGATTTCCGCCTTTGCACTGCCCGTCAGGTTCGAATACCTAAACATGTGCTTAATGGGTACTTCTTCAAGCATAGGCAGAGGTCGAGAGACTCACCTCACCATTGTGTTACATTTGCCCGTCAATTCTCTCGAATTGTCTGGGCCGACGCCAGTTCTGTTCATTCCGCGAACAGTCGAACCGCCGGCAATCGAAGAATCATCATTTCTTGAACAACTCTTGAAATACTGGAGTAGGGCCTCGAACGCTTGCTCCGCGCTTTGAATCTCATAACACATAAAGGATCCCTCTTTCGAGGGGGCCATCGGCTGCGTTTAAGGCGCATAAGTACTGCCCGACGTTCCCCTAACGCTTCGGCTGTCTCGAAGACGCGCGTATCTTCTCTGAGGAGTTCTTCACGTTCCACAACCACGAGCACCGACACCCCGGCGTCGGGTTACACACCCCGGCGTCGGTCCATTACGGGACTCACCTTGAGATTCGAGAACTGCGACAAGTGACCTTGAACGTCGCCTATGAAGCCAATCCGATTCGCTTACGTCGACTCGCGCCGCAAGCACCTTCCATCCCCGAACTCGTAGGGATCAACCCGCCAGAATTGGAGGTGGCCGCTAACAACTAAATTCGACTGCGTGTCTCATTCGGCCTGAGAGGTTCCGCTTCGCGCTTGGAATCGCATCGTGCATAAGGATGGCCCCCTCGAAAGAGGGGGCCATCCTTATGCACTGCTTGGAGTGAAGTTACTTAATGACTGAGTAATGCGTCTTGGCAACCTTGCCACTCTGCGTGATGGTGAAGACCTTCACGCCGGGCTTGGTACCCTTCTTCGTGGTCACACGAACTACGAGCGTGGTGCCCGTGTCCCTGCTCACGACGGACCTAGTGCCAGGTGCATTGCTGATGATCCGCGGCTGGCCGTGGAAGCCTGTACCCGTGATCGTCAGGTTGACAGTCTGGCCAGCAACGGCGCGACCGTGAACACCGCTCACGTGGAACGGCTTCACAGGAGGCTTAGGCTTACCAGGCGAGAGAACGGCAGCTGAAGTTGCCGAGCCACCGTCAGGGTTGGTAACAACCAGGCTCACCGCAGTTGTCGTGGGAATCGCACCCAAGGTACAAGTTGCGGTGATTGACGTCGCACTCACGACGGTCGCCGGGGCACACGTGCCATCAGACGTCGCGGACACAACCGCACCCGCCTCAAAGCCCGTACCGGTGATCGTGAAGGCGTTCGTGGTGCTCGCCAAACCTGTCGCAGGCGACACTGCAGTGACCGTGGGACCGGCGTCAATGACTAGAGCGTCGGGCTGAATAGCCGAAACCTTCGCCACTCCACCGTCCAAGTTCGTCACTGTGTAGCCGACCGCAGGATTGGCGTCACCAGCCTTTATTGCGACCGTCGCGGTGATGAGGGTGCCCGAAAGATTTACCGAAGTCACCGTGGCGACAACGTTGGGGTCAGCCACGCCATTGCCGTTCGCGAAACTGCCGACCGTCACACCCGTCTTGAAGCCGGTACCCGTGATCGTGATCGTCTGCGCGATCGCGCCGACTCCTACGCCGTGGGTGCCGGTGACGGAGTACGCCAAGGCCGACACGGTGGGAGCAGCGTCAACCGAGAGGGCAAACGCCGGCGTCTTCACAGTGGCACCATTCGCATCGACACTGGTCAACTGCAGTGAGTCGTGACCAGTCGAATCGGCCCCGTTGGGCGATGCCGTGACAACGAAGTCCTCTGTCGTCGCGCTCACGTACTGGAACACGCCATTGAGCGTGCCCGCATGCGTGACTGTGCCTTGAGTGGTGTTGGTGAAGCCCGTGCCCGTAAGGACCACGACTGTGCCGACAGGAGCGCCGACCGCGAGTGCGGCGGGTGCAGCTGACGCGATCGCAGGGCCAGCAACTGTGAAGGCGGCAGCGAAGTCGCCCTCGGCGCCGTCGTTGAACAACTGAGCAGTGTGTGGGCCGGTTATTGCACCGTTAGACACTGTTACCGAACACGTGAGCGAGGTGCCGCTGGTGCCGGTGCAGTCCGAAACGGTGGAATTGGTGTCGGTCGCGCCAGTTGAGTCGTAAGTGTTGCCGCCAATGGTGTACTGGCTGAAGCCCATTCCCGTGAAGGTTACCGTGGCCGCAGGGTCACCAGCGTTGAGTCCTGTACCTGCCGTGAGGCTGGAAGCCGTCACGATCGGCGCAAGCGTCCCCGCCTCACCGACGCCGAAGGCGCCATTAACGGTGAATGTCGCGCCGTTGCCACCCACAGTGGGGTTAGTAACAGTGACGTTGCATCGCGTGGTGGCAGAACCGGAAGCGACCGTAATCGGGACGCTAAGTGACGTCACGCTTGTGACGTTGGCGGGACCAGCTGGCGTCGTAACTCCTGCGCAAGTGCCCAATGTAACTGCCGCACCGAATTCGAAGCCCGCACCGGCGATCGTGACCGTCGTTGTCGACGATCCGGTCGTGGGTGGAGCAAGGGCGGACGGACTCAGCGCACTGATTCCATACGCGGTGATTGTGAAGCCGGTCGCGAGCGTTGTATTGCCGCCGTCGGGGTTCGTCACCGTGATGTCGTAGGTCCCAGCGGTAGCCGGGAGGTGCGTAACCGAGTTCGTCGGTGTCACCGGAACCGTTAGCGAAGCTCCTCCAGCGGCGACCGTAGCGCTTCCAACGGTCATCGTCGTGCCGTTGACATCACTCGTCAAGGTCACGGTGGCGCCAGAAACGAAGCCCGCACCGGCGATGGTCACAGTAGTCGTGCCGTTGCCATCGCTCAGGACTGCCGGAGTGGCCGAAGTAACAGTTGGCGCAGCATTAACCGTGAAGGCACTCGCCAGGGTCGCCGTACCAGCATCGTCTTTCACCGTAATGCTGTAAGAACCCGGAACCGTGGCCGCCGTGGAAGCAAAACTCGCCGAGGCGTGGGTCGCGTCCGTTTCAGCAGCACCTGTGAAGGTGAGGCCAGGGGCATTCGAACTCACCGTAACGTTGCCGCCATCAGCCGCAAAATTCGTGCCTACGATCGCAACCGAACCGGTAGCACCTGAACCGAAGCTGGAGGCACCGTTGAATGTGACACTTGTCACAGTCTCGGTACCAGCGGCGCTTGCAGTGCCCGCTATCGCCAACGGCAATGCCGCAGCTACCAGCAAGGCGCCGGCCGCAAGTGCCTTTACCAAGTGGCGTTGTATCCGTCGTGGATTATTCATGGTCAATTCACTCCATTCATAAGGGTCGAACTTCGTCAACCTTTAATTTTTAGATCATGCGGCACAGCGTTAAAACTCACAAGGTACGCCTCGTGACAAAACACGGCCGTTTCCTTAAGACCAAGTATAGGTAGCGCGCACGGCCAAGTCGAAGACGCCAGCGACTTCTTAAGACAATTCACTGGAAAGCCAATTCATTCAATTGTTCTCACAAAACTCCTGATCAAGAGCGTGACACTTCACAAGACGCGAACAACGGCGACGCCCCTGATGAGAAGGAAAATAATCGTAACCATATTGTAAGCCGGTGTTTTTACGATTTCTCACGACTTTTGGTCTGCGCGCTGGCATCATTTTTTTCGGACCGTACGTATTTCAATTGCCACGACACGACACTGACGTGCATCTGATCGATCGAGCTTCTTACGAGTGAACAACTCTCGCATTGACGCTGCTTCACCGATGCAAGTAGTCCGGTTTCGAGGACAAGTTGCTAGTGATCCACGAGAGAAGACATCGAGACGTCAAGAGCAGCGACCGTTCTGCGTCGCGCACCTTACTTATGCGATGGCGCAGCGGTTGGGTCCCATCTCTAGGTTGACGCCATTTGCGTCGAGATCGACCTCGCCGGCGTTAATACGGACGATTTCCTTGTAATTCCCGGGTCGATCCTTGACATTGGCGACGGCCCAGGCGACAAAGTGGTCTTCGTCGAGGGCGAGGGCCGCAAGCTCGTCACGAAGGGAACCCAACTCTCGGGCTACGAACACGTGTTCGTGAATCTCCACTGAAGAGCCAAAATGTGCTGGAAACACCGTGATTTCATCGCTCAAGGGCAGGACTCGCTGGTGCAAACTTTCGTAGAGATGATGGGCAAAGGCTTCGGCCTCGTCAGCCAAATCCGGGCGTCCGACGCTCTCTAGGAACAGCGTGTCCCCGGTAAAGATCGCCTGCTCGCCAAGTTGGTACATCGTCGAACCCTCGGTATGTCCGGGCACGCTGACCGACGAGACTTCCAGGTCAACACCGGGCTTCAGTTCAGTGGACGTGCCGTCGACGAGCGGTTGAAATTCAAAGCGAAAGGGATCGGCTGGATTGAGCCATAACGCAGCGCCAGTTTCGGCCACCAGCTCGCGCGCGCCGCTGATGTGATCGGCGTGCAGGTGCGTGTCGAACACGTGGCTGATCGTCCAGCCGTGACGCGCGGCCACGTCCAGGTACTGGATGATCTCGCGCGAAGGATCGATGACGACGGCGTTGGTGGCGCTGCCCACGACGTAGGAGAGACAACCTTTACCCCTTCGACGTAGTTGCACGACCGTGGCGCCAGCGAACTCACCTTCGACCGCATCGTACGTCGAGGCCCACGCCCCCATACCGCCTTCGAGCACTTCACTCGCGATGTCGTGGCGCGCCAGTATCTCGGCACCTTGTCGTGCTCGCGCACCCATGGCGCAGATCACGACCACGTGTTGATCACGCGGAACTTCGTCAATTCTCGCTTCGAGCGTCTCCAGAGGAAAGTTGTGCACGCCCGGGATCTGCCAATCGGCCACCTCGTCAGGTTCACGCACGTCAAGTAGATAGAGGGCGGAGCCGTCGGCGTCCAAGAGAGGGAGGAGCTCGTACGTGGAGATACTGGAAATCAATTCGTCGCGAGCCACGCGAAAAGTCTAGGAGTAGATTCCTTGGCACTGGCGTTGAGCCGAAGTCAAAGGAATGGTCATGGTCGAAGCACGCACTGTCAACGTCGCTGAAGCGCTCGATCTACTAGAAGCCGGCGCCCTTCTTTTGGACGTTCGCGAGGACAATGAATGGGAATCCGGTCGGGCACCGAACGCGACACACATCGCGCTCAATGAAGTACCCGATCACCTCGATGAGCTCTCCAGCGATCGGTTGATCGTCTGCGTCTGTCGATCCGGCGCGAGGTCGGGCCGAGCCACGAAGTTCCTGGTCGAACAGGGACGCGACGCCGTCAACCTCGAAGGCGGGATGCTCGCCTGGAGCGCCGAGGGTGAACCCATCGTCGGTGACATCGACGAGCCAACGATCATTTAGGCCGATTGCCGTGACTCGGCCGAGCGGACCACTCCTCACGCTGTCGGTGGCCGTTCGCGAAAGACGACTCCGCGCCACCACTCTCGTGACGGCATCGATTGAGCGAATCGAAGCGGCGAATTCTGACTTGAACGTTGTGGCTGAAGCAGCGTTCGACGACGCGCTCGAAGCGGCGTCCGTAATCGACCGAGGCGATCCTCCGACGGGCCGACTCGCCGGAATCCCCACGTTGATCAAGGACCTTGAAGACTGGCGGGGCCATCCCACGAGAAAAGGCTCACTGGCACTGCGCGACGTGGCCCCCGCGATTGGCAACGCGGTCGTCCCCCAGCGCCTCCTCGACGCCGGTGCAGTCGTCGTCGGCAAGTCGACGCTGCCCGAATTCGCGATTGAGGGCTACACGGCCAACTTGTTGACGGGTGTGACGCATAACCCGTGGAGCCTGGAGTATTCGCCCGGCGGTTCAAGCGGGGGCTCGGCCGCGGCGGTGGTCGCGGGTCTCGTGGGCATCGCCACGGCGACCGATGGCGGCGGATCGATTCGAATACCGGCCTCACTCTGTGGCCTGGTCGGTCTCAAACCGACGAACGGGCTCATCGGACGCTGGCCGACCCATGACTGGATCGACTACTCGACCGACGGTCCCTTCGCGACCTCGAGCGACGACCTACGTCTCTTGTTGGACGTCATGGCCGGCCCGGTCGCCGGTGACCCCACGGCGCCGACGCGCCGGTTTCTGGCCAACATGACTCGATTGGACGAACGTCCCTTGCGAATCGTTGCCGCTGATCGCACGTCGCCACTTGGACCGTTGCCGTCCGGCATCGAGAGCGCGTTCCACGAGGCCGCCGGCGCCTTCGCCGATGTGTTCAAGTCCACGATCTCGTGGCGCGAACCGGACGACTTCTTCGTCGACGGTGATCCCGACCTTGACTGGTTCAGTGTCACGACGGCCGAACACGTCTCGGCCCTCGGTCGCCGTTGGGTCCTAGAGCACATGCGGGAGTTCCACGTCTCGACCCAGGAGTTCCTTTCGACGGGACTCGAGGTCAGCGCCGATGAATACCTTTCGGCTCGTCGCCGTCGATTCCATTACGTACAGGCAATGGATGAACTCCTCGGCGACGACGCCGTACTGCTCACCCCGACGGTCGCGAGCGACGGCTGGTTAGCGGACGGACGGTTGAGCGCCGAGAGCGACGTCCACGGCTTGCCGCCCGAGGTCTATTCGACGGCGATGCAGAACGTCACCGGTCACCCCGCGCTCACCCTCCCGTTCGGCACGACGGGCGCGGGACTTCCCTTCGGTCTTCAGGTGACCGCGGCGCACTACGACGACTATCGGCTGCTCGACATTGCCGACATCGTGCAACGGGCCCATCCGTGGCAAAACACGGCGACGGGCTATGAATCGCTCGCGGCGATTCTCGACCGGCATTAGTTGGTGAATTGAAGGCGATTGACTGGCGTGTGGACAAAATCGACCAGACATGTGCCCGCGATGCAAGGGCAAAATCCGTGACGAGGATTAGTGGCAAACTTTCGAAAGCACATTCCCGTCACACCGGAAGCACCATCACGACTCACCACGCTGGAGAGAGATTTGCGACGACGCGTCAATGTTGTACGAGTGGCAGGAGCACTGCTCACCGGCCTCTTCGTGGTCGGTGCAGTGGTCACGCCCGTCGGGGCGACCGGGACGCTTCCTCCCGAGAATCCCCCAACGAATCTGGCGCCATCCCCGAACTTCTTCTCGAGCGGCATCTGCAACGAAACCTCGGTCGTCGCGCCCTGCACCAATCCTTGTGTACAACTCGTTGGATCACAGGTGGTCTTTCCATCGTTCAGCGCCACGCCGTCGTGCACTCAGTTCGTACTGCGCGCGCTGAACGTCGCGCGCGCCGAAGAGAACCTTCCCTCGATCGTCCCGCCAACGAACTGGTTCCATTTGAATCCGCAAGAACAGATCTTCGTCATCGTGGACCTCGAACGAACGGCCCGTGGGCTGCCGCCGTACTTGGGACTCAATCGACAACTCCATGTCTCGGCACAATCCGCGGCCGCGCGTGAAGTCGACCCTGGCTACGCCCAGGGATTTCGCACGGGACTCGATCCCGAAGGTGTAGCCGGAATAGGCGCCACGTGGGCCACGGGCTACATCACGCTCGAAGCTGACTACGTCTGGATGTACGAAGACGGTTGGGGCGGCAGCTCCTCGTCGACTCCGAACCTGGGCTGCACGTTCGCCGGAGCCCTTGGTTGCTGGGGTCACCGCGATGAACTACTCGGATTCGACGGCACCTATAACTTCGGTGTGGGCCTGCACTGCACGACGTGCGAGATGGGCACCGGTTTTGCGATCGTGAACGGTACCGGATCTTTCACGACGTTGATTGAACTGCCGGCCGGTTCACCGCCGCCGATGTACTTCACTTGGGCACAGAATGTCGTGCCGTACCTGACGTCTTCCGGATCCACTTCCAATTAGCGGACGTATGGCGTCAACTCCGGTGGTGACGCCTACCGGCAGTATCTCGCTCAGGTTCAACCGTCCGCTCTCCACTGTCGAGCGGACTCACGGATTCACTAAATCGCCGGTACGGCGCGACGTCGGCAAAGCAGTCCCAACGGGATTCGAACCCGTGCCTCCACCTTGAGAGGGTGATGTCCTAGGCCACTAGACGATGGGACCATGAGTGAAACGGAGCGACGAACTCCGTCTCATTCGCTCGGGGGCAAGGACTCGAACCCTGAATAACTGGACCAGAACCAGTTGTGTTGCCAATTACACCACCCCCGAAGGGCTTGGAAAGCCTACCCGAGATGCTGAAGAATACGCCAGCGTCGGATGTCAATTGCGATTAGTCGAACCACGAGTGGAAACGTTGAAAGCCGATAATGCGGCCGACGCCGACCTCGAAGGTCTCCTTCAAGTAGTACTTCCACAATGAGTGCTTGACCGTCGGAGAGTTGTGCACCGGCGACGGATACGGCGCGAGTCCCTGTGACGACGAGATCGCCATTGCGCGGTCCTCGTGAAAGGGATCGGTCACCGTGATCACCGTCTTGATGTCGTGCGTCTTCAACTTCGCCCGTACCGTTGCGACGTTCTGCCACGTGTCGGTCCCGGACCCCTTCAGGATCTTTGATGCCGGTACGCCGTGGGCTTCGAGATACGTCGCCGACACTCCGGCCTCGGTGAACACGTCGCCCGGCCGTTTGCCACCGGTGACGGCGATCCACGGGGCTCGGTCCCTGTGCCATAACACCAGGGCCTGATCGAGTCGCGCCTGAAGCTCCGGTGACGGCGTTCCGTTGTCCTCGGTCGTGCCAAAAACCAGGATTGCCTGCGCGTGCATCGAGGAATGTTCGTGACCGGTCATCCAGATCTGAACGTAGGTGATGGCGAAATAGATGATCACGACGCTGATCACCGTCATGACGATGCGAAGAATCAGTTTGATGGGACCGAAGATCACGCGCCGGCACGATCCAACGCGCCCCGCAGACGCTCTAACACCACCTCGCGCCCTAACAGTTCCATCGACTCGAAAAGCGGTGGCCCCACCGTCGTTCCCGTGATCGCGCAGCGAATCGGCGCCTGACTCTTGCGAAGGGCCAATCCAATCGACTCCCCCAACTGCAACGTCGACTCGTGCAACGCCTCGGCATTCCACTCGACGCTCGCGAAGGCGTCGAGTGCCAAAGTGAGCAGCGTCGTGCCGGCGTCGTCACTTGCGATGGTCTTATCGAAGGCCGTGTCGTCGAAGGGGACGTGGTCGAGGAAGAAGAAACTGACCATCGCCGGAATCTCACCCAACGTGGTGACGCGCTCTTGCACGAGGTGGGCGACCTTATTGAAAAGCTCTGGGTCAAATTGCTCTTGCGTCCACGGCTCCTCGCGGTCACTTGGCTTCCACGCGCTCGACCACGGCGCCACCCACGGCGTCGTCGCCTCGATGAACTCCTCGAGCGAGAGCGCACGGATGTACTCCCCGTTCATGTGCGTCAACTTCTTGACGTCGAAGAAGGCCGGCGAATGCGACACGTCCTCCAGGCGGAACTGCTCGATCAAGGTCGCGCGCGGCACGATCTCTTCTTCACCGCGTGGACTCCAGCCGAGCAGCGCGAGGTAGTTGACGAACGCTTCGGGCAGGTACCCCTGGTCGCGGTAGGACTCGACGGCGACGGGGTCCTTGCGTTTGGAGAGCTTCTTGCGCTGTTCGTTGACGAGCATCGGCAGGTGCGCGTAGTGCGGGTGCGCAACGACGTCCACTTCCTCGCAGTGATTGAGCGCCTCCCACATCATCACCTGTTTCGGTGTCGTGGGCAGTAGGTCCTCACCGCGAATGATGTGCGTGATCGTCATGCTGCGATCGTCCACGGCGTTGGCCAACGGATAGAGCACCACGCCGTTGGAGCGAACGACGATGAAGTCTTCGTAACTGTCGTGGGCAAACGTGATGTCACCGCGGATCACGTCGTGCACGACCGTCACGCCCTCGTCGGGCACCCGGAAGCGAAGGGCCGTCAGCTCTGACCGCGCGAGGTTGCGATCACGACAGAAGCCGTCGTAGCCCGGCTTGTCGTTGCCCTTGGTGCGCTCGTCGATCTGCTCGCGCGTGCAGTCGCACGCGTAGAGATAACCGTTCGCGTAGAGGGCTTCGGCGGACTTGACGTGATCGGGCAGTAACTCACTCTGCAAGAACGGACCTTCATCAAAATCCAGTCCGAGCCAGTGCAGGCCCGTAATGATGCCGTCACGCCATTCGTCGCGGTTGCGCTCGGCGTCGGTGTCCTCGATGCGCAAGATGAACACGCCGTCGCTCTGGTGCGAGAAGAGCCAATTGAAGAGCGCCGTGCGCGCCGTGCCCACGTGCATGAATCCGGTCGGTGACGGGGCGATGCGGACGCGCGGACCGCTCACGAGTTACTCCTCAAGGGAGAGGGCGCCGTTGGGACAACTCGCCACGGCTTCGCGAAGTCGCTCGTCGAACTCCGGTCCGGGATTCTCATTCAGTACGTACATGAAACCGTCGTCGCGCACTTCGAATATCTCGGGCGCGATGCCCATGCACACGGCGTTGCTGGAGCAGGCATCGTAATCAACAACGACCTTCATGGGGACTCCTCGTGGCGGACTGTACTCCATCGTAGTTGTCAGCGGTCGATCTGGAAAGTGAATGCGTACACTTCAAATCGACTCGAACAGGAGAACATATGGAAACGCGCGCCTTGGGATCACTGCAGGTGTCGGTCGTCGGCGTGGGGTGCAACAACTTCGGTTCGCGCCTCGACCAGGCTGGCACGACCGACGTCGTGCTCGCCGCGCTCGACGCCGGCGTCACCTTTTTCGACACCGCCGACATCTACGGCGCCACCAAGTCCGAAGAGATGCTCGGCGTCGCACTCGGCACCCGCCGTGACGAGGCGATCATCGCGAGCAAGTTCGGCATGCCGATTGACGACACCCACTTCGGCGCGAATCCGACGTACGTGAAGAGCGCGTGCGAGGACTCGCTTCGACGTCTCGGCACCGATCACCTCGACCTCTACCAACTGCACTACCCCGACGACACCGTGCCCATCGCTGACACGCTCGGCGCCCTTCGTGAACTCGTCGAGGCCGGCAAGGTCCGCGAGATCGGTTGCTCGAACTTGAGCGTCGCGCAACTGAACGAGGCGAAGAGCGCGGCCGGCGACGCTCCGGCGTTCGTCTCGGTCCAGAACCAGTACTCCTTGCTCGAACGAGAGCCCGAACGCGACGGCGTGCTCGAGACCTGCGCGGCGCTCGGCATCGGCTTCTTGCCGTTCTATCCGTTGGCGAACGGACTCCTCACCGGCAAGGTTCGACCCGGTCAACCGATTCCCCAGGAGTCGCGACTCGCCACGATGGCGCCCGAACGCAGCGTGCACTGGTTGGGCGAGGATCTACAGGCCAAGGTCGCGGCGCTGCTCGACTACGCCAACTCGATCGACGTACCGATTCTCTCGCTCGCCTTCTCGTGGTTGCTCAGTCACGACGCCGTCAAGAGCGTCATCGCGGGCGCGTCCAACGCCGATCAGGTGCGCGCCAACGCGGTCGCGGTGCGAACACTCAACCCGGGCGTGATCGCGCGACTGAACGAGCTGACGAGTTAGTTGGCCTTGACGGCCGCCACCATCTTGGTGAGCGTGTCCTTGGCGTCACCGAAGACGAGCGTCGTCTTCGGGTTGTAGAGAAGGTCGTTCTCGATGCCGGCGAATCCGGGGCGCATCGAGCGCTTCAAGAAGACCACGTTCTCGGCCAGGTCGGCGTGGATGATCGGCATCCCGTAGATCGGCGAACTCGGGTCGTCGACCGCCGCCGGGTTCACGGTGTCATTCGCGCCCACGACCAACGCCACGTCCGCCGTCGCGAGTTCAGAGTTCGCTTCGTCCATCTCGAGGAGTTGTTCGTAGGGGACGTTGGCCTCGGCGAGCAGGACGTTCATATGTCCCGGCATGCGACCGGCCACCGGGTGAATCGCGTAGAAGACCTCGATCCCCTTGGACTCCAACAGTTCGGCCAGCTCGCGCAACACGTGCTGGCCCTGGGCGACGGCCAGGCCATAGCCCGGGATGATCACGACGCGTGAGGAGAATCCGAGCAGGATCGCAATGTCCTCGGGCGTACCGGATCGCACGCTGCGCCCGTCGTCGCGAGTGGTCGCGCCGCTCGCGGTCACGACCGAACCGAAGGCCGAGAAGAGAACATTGGAGAGACTGCGACCCATTGCTTTGCTCATCAGTCTCGTGAGCAAGATGCCCGAGGCGCCGACGAGCGTTCCCGCGACGATCAACAGGTTCGAACCGAGCGTGAAGCCCGACGCCGCCACCGCCAGGCCGGTGAAGGCGTTGAGCAGTGAGATCAAGACCGGCACGTCGGCGCCACCGATGGGCAGCACGAAGATGATGCCGAGAACGAACGACAGTGCCAGGAGGACCCAGAGCAGGCTGGTCGACGCGGTCACGAGGATCGTCACGATCAGCGCCACGGCCGCCAGGCCGACGACGCCGTTGATCACCTGTTGGCCCGGGTAGGTCACCGGCCGTCCGGTCATCAGTTCCTGGAGTTTGGCGAAGGCAATGGCCGAACCGGCGAAGGAGACCGTGCCGATCAAGACCCCGAGCAGGACCTCGAGGATGACGTAGGTCGCCGGGTGCGTGGATTTGATGTGGATGAACTCGGTCATCGAGACGAGCGACGCGGCACCGCCGCCGACACCGTTGAAGATCGCCACCAATTGCGGCATGGCGGTCATCTTCACGAAACGCGCCGTCGGCACCGCGACGATGACACCGATGAACATGGCGAGAAGGATGAGCCACACGTGATGCAGGGAGTGTCCGTCGACGTACTTGAAGAAGGTCGCCACGACCGCGACGAGCATGCCGAACGCCGCGATCATGTTCCCGCGTCGCGCGTGCTTGGGACTGCCGAGGCCCTTCAGCGCGACGATGAACGTCGCCGCCGAGAAGAGGTAGATGAGGTCAATCAGCGTCTCACGACTCACGGAGCCACCTCGTCACTCGGTGTCTCTTTGACCCTGGGGACGCGGGGCTTGAACATCTGGAGCATGCGGTCCGTGACGACGAATCCGCCCACGACGTTGAGCGTCGCGAGAATCACTGCGAGGAAGCCGAGGATCTCTTGCAGGTTCGAGGTCGCTCCCCCGAGGATCAGCATCGATCCCACCAGGATGACGCCGTGGATCGCGTTCGATCCACTCATCAAGGGGGTGTGCAGGATGCTCGGCACTTTGGCGATGATCTCGGTTCCGACGAATGCGGTGAGGATCAGGACCGTCGCGTACTGGATCAAGACGTTGTGCATCAGGCGTTCTCCTTGGCTGCGGGAATGATCGCGACGTGTGCGAGTCCGAGCGCCTCGGCCGTCGGTGCGTGATTGATCGCGCCGTCGCGAGCGACGGTGACGCCGATGACGACTTCGTCGTTCCAGTCGGGCGCGAGCTCACCCTTGGCGCCGAACAGCGCGAGCAACTTCAACACGTTGTTCGCGTACATGAAGCTCGCGCTCGCCCCCATCTCCGATGGCGGGTTCGACATACCTACGATGCGCACACCGTGGTGCTCCACGACCTCGCCAACCTTGGTCAACTCACAGTTGCCCCCGCCGTCGGCGGCCATGTCGACCACCAGCGAACCCTCGCCCATCGCCTCGACCATCGCGGTCGTCACGAGGATCGGTGACTTTCGACCGGGGACCGCGGCCGTCGTGATCACGATGTCGGAGTTGGCGACTTCACTCAGCAACGCAGCCTGTTGGGCCAGTCGTTCGTCATCGGTCAGCTCGCGCGCGTAACCACCGGCGGCGTCAGCCGTGACGCCGAGTTTCACGAAGACCGCACCGGCCGATTCGGCCTCTTCCTTGGCGGCGGAGCGCACGTCGTAGGCGCGGACCTTGGCCCCCAGTCGCTTGGCGGTCGAAATCGCCTGCAGACCGGCGACGCCCACACCCATCACGAGGACTTTCGCCGGGCGAATCGTGCCCGCAGCGGTCGTGAGCAGCGGAAAGAATCGGTCGAAGACCGTCGCGCCCTTCAACGCCGCGCGGTATCCCGACACCGTGGCCTGGGAGGACAGGGCGTCCATGTACTGCGCACGCGAGATTCGTGGCAGGAGGTCGAACGACAGGATCGTCACGCGGCGATCGTTGAGCGCCTTCACGACGTCTTGAGCGAGGAGTGGCGAGAGAAACGAAAGATGCGTCGATCCTTCGGGGAGTAACGCGACCTCTTGAAGGGTCGGAGGATTGACCCGGAGATTGACGTCGCCGGAGGGTACGTCGCCAATCGTCGCGCCGACCGCTTCGTAGGCCGCGTCGTTGAAATGCGAGAGTTCACCGGCACCACGTTGCACCAGGACTTCCCAGCCCTCCGCGACGAGGGTTTTCACGGCGTCAGGCGTGAGTGCGACCCGCGTTTCGCCCGCGCGTGACTCCTTGAATAACGCAATTTTCATACCTCGTTTCTAGCAGCCCGACGAAATCCCTCCTAAAGATGCACAGGGTCATTGGACCCATTCTTCGAACCGGCGACCGGCGCGAACGACCTTTGGTGACTGAAGTGATAACGGTCACTCGTTGTGACATGACTCGTGTAGAAGAGAACTATGAAAACATTCATCGCGAACGTGAAGTCGCCCGTCGGCGTGTGGAGCGTCGTCGGCACCGAGGCGGGCGTCACACATATTCATCTACCCCAGGACGAACTGCCCGCCTCGAAGGGCGAAGCTCCCAAACCCGTCGCTGATGCGGTCCAACAACTCCGGGAGTACTTCGCGGGCTCGCGGCGCACGTTCAAGGTGAAACTCTCGCCGTCCCCCGCGACTGATTTTCAACGCGACGTGTGGGGAGCGCTGCGAAAGATCCCCTACGGCCACGTGCGCACCTACGGCGAAGTGGCTGATTCGGTCGATCGGCCCCGCGCCCATCGCGCGGTGGGTAACGCCAATCACGCCAATCCTTGGCCCATCGTCGTGCCGTGTCACCGCGTCGTTGCGGCCGCGGGACTCGGTGGCTACGGCGGCGGGGACGACGTGAAGCGCTACCTACTCGACCTCGAAGGCGTGTACTACGACTGAGTCATCGCGGCGTCGCATCGACGCCTAGGAGACGGGAACGGGCTCTTGCAACGCGGCGAACATCAGAGTCGTCCCGTGGGCCAGACCCTGGCGTTCTTCGTCGCTCAACACACTGAAGCACTCGGCCATCATTGCCGACGTCAACTCTTCGGCGCGCACTTTCTTGGCCGCGCTCTCGAGCGTCACCGTGGGCGTCTCTTCTTCGACGTAGCCGTGATTCGTGAAGACGGCCGGGTCCTGGAGATAACAGGCCTCCACCGCGCTCAATCCGACCTCATTGACGGCGTCGATGTGGACACAGCCACGAAGTTCGCGCAGCAGGATGCAACCGAGATACGCGGCGTGCACCGGGTTCGTCGGCACGTCGTACTGCTTGTACCCGTCGAGGAGGTGGTGGTGTCCGCTCTCGACCGAGGCCGCGACCTTATGGGCCGCCGCGGCGAAATCCTTGAGTACCTGGACGTCGAGCGCACCGAAGGTGCGATCGGCGAATCCGTAGGCGGCCTCCACGTAGTCGGCCGCGACCGCGACGGGGTCCGCCTTCTCTTTGGCGTGGGTCCACATCCGATCGAGGACGCGGGGGTGAAAGAACGTGAAGGCGTCGACGACGACGACGACGTCCACGTTGCCGAGCGTGCCACCTCGACCGAGGCCGTAGTACTCGAATGAGTTCAGTCCGCTCTCCTTGCCCCGAGCTCGAGTGAGGGGATCGAAGTAGAACGACATGCCCAGTACCTGGACCGGTTCGGCGATGACGTCCGCGAGTTGCAATGAGTTCATAACGCGCACTTTAGGTCGAGCGCCACGTGCTCCCCGAGGACGCGCGCCGATCTCGCAAGACGCGCAGTTCGATCTTCGTTCCCACGTCGGTCGTGACGAAACGCGATGAGCCGCCGTGGCGTTCGACGATCTCGGCGACGATCGCGAGCCCCAATCCGGTGCCGCCGGAGTGGCGAGCCCGCGCCGGGTCGGCCCGAACGAAGCGCTCGAAGAATCGGTCGCTCTGGCTGACATCGATGCCGTCGCCGTCATCGGCCACCGTGACCACCGCCTCGGCTCCTTCGTAGTGCGAATCGAACCGCAGCTCTTCGGTGGCGTGGCGCGCGGCGTTGTCGACGACGTTTCGGACCATTCGTTTCAACATCGCCGGGTCACCAGTGACGCGCGTCGGACGCACCATCGTCGTGTCCACGCACAGTTCACTCAGTACGCGCACTCGATGTCCCTCTTCGAGGAGCAAGTCGTCGAGGTCGACGTCGACACTTTGTATCTCGGCTCGGTGCTCGTCGTGACGAGCGAGCCACGCGAGATCGTCGATCAACGTCTCGAGACGACGGCCCTCGCGCATGACGACCTCGCCCACCTCGTTCCAATCCGCGCGGTCGGGATCCTTGGCGGCGCGTTCAGTGGTCGCGAGCAGCGTGGTGAGCGGACTTCTCAGTTCGTGACTCGCGTTGGAGACGAACTGCTGCTCGAACTGCGACGAGGTCTCGAGTCGATCCAACATGGCGTTGACCGTTCGGGCCATGCGAGCGATTTCGTCCTTTCCCCCGGTCAGAGACACCCGCTGTGAGAGGTCCGTGGCCGCGATGGTGTCGACGCGGCGTCGAATCGACTCGACCGGCGCGAGCGCGAGGCCCATACCGATCCAAATGAGACCACCGGTGATCAAGAGCAGTAACGGGAACGAGACCACCAGGCTGGCCATCAAGACGTCCACGCTGTGATCGATGCCTTCGCCGTAGAGGTAACCGAAGATCAGTCCGGGTCCGCGGCTGGTGGCGATCGTGCCGATCTGACCCGAGGTGATCTGGGACAGCGTGGCTTGGTCGTGCGACGCCGTCACCATTTTCAGCGCCAGTCGTGCGCCCGTCGGGGTGTCGACGTCGCGAAGCGCCAGGACGGGCGCCTTGGCGATTGCCGAACTGGCCGCCCACACCTTGGTACCGGAGAGATTCGTCACCTGGATCACGACGTCACCGTGCATAGCGAGGGTGACGCGAGCGTGGTCCGCTGACTTCGCGTTCGCAAACATCTCCTGGGTGCGAATCATCTGACTCTGAATCTGGTTATCGGCGTCGCTCGTCAAGGAATGGCGCACGAGGTGCACGAGTGAGACGCCGGTCACACTGAGGATCGCCGCGACCGCCAGGACGAAGATGAAGGTCAGACGGGCCCGAATCGAGAACCTGTGACGCTTCGGCATCAGTCGGCGCGGATGCTGTAGCCAATGCCGCGCACGGTGCGGATGACTGACTCGTACGGTGCGCAGTCGATCTTGCGGCGAAGGTACCCGATATAGACCTCGACGATATTGGGGTCGCCGTCGAAGCCGCCGCCCCACACCGTGGCGAGGATGTCGGTCTTGGCCAGTGGTTCGTTCGCGCTCTCCATCAGAAATTCCAGCAGGGCGAACTCCCGGGGGGTCAACGCGATATCGCGGCCGTAGGCGACGACCGCTCGGCGTAACGGATCGAGCGAGATCGGACCGACCACCAGACGCTGCGGGCGACCGCGGTCGTGTCGGCGCAGCAACGCATGCAGGTGCGCGATCAAGATGGAGTTCTCGAACGGCTTGTGCATGAAGTCGTCGGCGCCGACCTCGAGCCCCTCGACCTCGTCCCACTCGCCGTCTTTGGCGGTCAGCATCAACAACGGGGTGTCGACGCCGGCCGAGCGCAGGTCCTGACAGACACTGAAGCCATTGCGCTTGGGCAACATGAGGTCCAGCACGATGGCGTCGTACTCGCCGTCGAGTCCTTCGGCGAGTCCCGATTCGCCATCGTGACGTTGTTCTACGTCGAATCCGGCGTCGTCGAGGAGGTTCGCCACGGCCTTGGCGAGGGCGTGATCATCCTCAATTACCAACACTCGTCGGCGCTCTGCACTCATTGCAAGTAGAGGTTACCGTTCGACCCTTCAACGATCTTGAGCTTGGAAAGTCCGTGCGGGGACGGCCCGTTCATCACGTCGCCGGTCGCCACCGCGAACTCCGAACCGTGGCACGGACAGACGATGACGTCGTTCGCCGCGTAGTACCCAACGGTGCAACCGGCGTGCGGACAGACCGCGTCGTAGGCGAAGAAGGCGCCGTCGGCGTGAATCACGATGCCCGGATCGCCCGATGAAGGAATGGTGAACGAGGCGGCGTGACCCTTCGGCACGTCCTTCGCACTCCCGAGCAGCGTGCCCTTCGTCGTCGAGTTCGACGGACCCGATGTCGGTGCGGTGGTCGTCGGCGAAGCACCCGTCGGCACCGTCAACTGCGCCGTGGCACCAGCGGCGGGCTTCGCTCCCCCGATCGCCTTGCCGACCTCGGCGACGGCACCGCCGAGGATCAAGACCGCCGCACCAACCCCGGCCGCGACCGCGCCGCCCATGACGAGCGCGCGACGTTCCACGGAGTCGATCGATACGCGCGTCACCAACGGGGCGCGGTCCCCGAGCAAGACGGGACAGACCGCTTTGTCACAGGCCAGTCCCTGGCGTGCCGCGCACGCGCCCTGGTGGAAATGACCACACAACTGTTGGACGGTCGCGAACGGAATCGCCACCAACTCGGGCGAGGCGACACCTTCTCTCGTGGCGACTCGATTGGCGATCCAGGCGTCAGCCGAGAGTTTCGTACCGCCGCCGGTGACGATGAAGGGCAGCCACGCGAAGAAGAAGACGATGTCGGCGCCGGTGAAGTACGGCGAGGCGTGAAAGCTGATCGTCAAGAACAGGCTGAAGGACAGGACTGCGCCGCCGAGTGCCGCAACTCGAGTCCAGAGTCCGAGCAACACGCCGACGCCGATCGCGACTTCGCAGAATGAAATGACGATGCCGATCGGCGTGGCGACCTTGATCAAGTGGATGAGTAGGCCGTGGAGGGGACTCGTGTGGGAAGCGGCGATGAGCTGGGCCTGGATCGATATCGGGCTCTGGGCCCGAAAGAAGTTCGGGTTGGCCAGCTTCTGCAGTCCGGCGAAGAGGAACGTCGCGCCGAGGAAGAGTCGAAGCGGCAACAACGCCCATTCGGCCATGGACCACGCTCGAACTGGGGCGCCGAACGGAAGATGACGTTCGGCCCCGCGGGCGCCGTCAACGGGCGGAGAGGGCGTTTTCGGCATGCGTCCATCGTGACACAGAACGAATTTGGCATTAGCTTGGCCAACTGAGTCTTTAGGTAGAAGGGTTATCCGTCTCAGTGCAGTTGAAAATCCCGTAGTCCGCTCAGTCCAGACACAACCTGACATCACCGGCCGCCATTTAAAGAACCCTGTAGCCGCGAAATTGTCAAAGGAGCTACCGCGTCCAATCTGACCAAAGAGAGCGTCAGCGGGCAACGACGAATCATTAGGTTCTATAAAACAGAATCTAAAAGATACTGTATTATGATACAATATCGTTGTGGTGGTTTCCCCGTTCCCGTACCAAGGACCGCTTGAGCCATTCCAAGTGGTTGAGCGCCGTGAGTTGGTGGCCGAACTGGTAGAGCGAATCACTGAACGGAGGGTGACCGTCCTCCTTGGCCCACGCCGGTATGGCAAAACGAGCGTTCTGCGCCGGGTGGCTTCTGAACTGAGCGAGGTCACCACCGTCTGGGTCGACCTCTATGAGGTGGCGTCGTCCGCTGATGTGGCCGTGCGATTCGACGACGCTCTCGCCGGCCCGACAGGCCGATGGCGAACGACCGCTCGCAACCTCGCTTTGTCGATGTCGCTAAACCTGGGGATGCTCAAAGTCGAGTTGGCCGGACCAGCCCGCCTCCGCCCTGACCCGACGATCACCTTTGCCTCAACGCTCGATGTGCTCGTTCGGACCGCGCAGCGTGAACCGACATTGCTCGTAATCGACGAGTTCTCCTCCATCGCCCGGGTCACCGGGGTGGCCGGTCTGGTGCGTACGGCAATCCAACACCACTACGGCGATCTTGGACTCGTGTTTGCGGGTTCGCACCCTTCGATGATGCGCACCTTGTTCACCGACCGGGCCGAGCCGTTCTACGGTCAGGCAGATCTCATCGAGATCAACGCGATCTCCGCCGCGGCGCTCGAGGAGACGGTCCGCACCGGTTTCGCACAAACCCAACGGGATTCGGGCGGGCTCGCAACACTTATTCACCAATTCAGTGGTGGGCACCCTCAACGGAGTATGCAGCTCGCCGACGCTGCTTGGCGGAATTGGGACCCAGCGACGACTGCAACAGATTGGTGGGCGGCAGGGCTTGACGACGTTCGTCGTGGGACCAACGAAGGCATGGAACGTATCTACTCACACTTCGAACGCGGAGAACGTGACGTCCTTCGCTCCGTTGCCCGCTCGGGCAGCATCTACGGAGCTGAAGCCGATCTTCTCGATCTGGCAAAGGGCACTGCAAGCCACGCCCGCCGAACCCTTCTCGCCAGTGGAGACCTCTTCGACATGAACGGAGAATTGAAAGTCGTCGACCCACTCCTCGACGATTGGCTCAGACAACGTTTCCCCATCTGATACTCGCTCAGCGTCGTGAACGCCCAGTACCTCGGAGGCATCCACGTCTCGGCTTAGAAATTCCGCTCTTCTACTGAATTCAGTCGGATTCTTCGTTTAGGTAGTTGTTTTCTAGAAGAATGGTCGAGTGCTCGCCGCCTCCATTGTCTCGTATCTGCTGAGCGAGATACACCGACTCCCCGGAGGACTCGTCTACGGACTCGTCACGCTGCTCGTCTTCGGCGAGGCGGCGCTCTTTATCGGATTCATCTTGCCCGGCGAGACCGCGGTCCTGGTGGCCGGCGTCGTCGCCTCCCAAGGGCACGTCAACGTCGTGCTCGTCGTGCTCTTGGTCGTCGCGGCCGCGATCGCCGGTGACTCCGTGGGCTACGTGATCGGACGCCGCTACGGCGAGTCATTGATGACGTTGCCAATACTCAAACAACGGCGCGGCGCGTTGGAGCACGCCCTCGAGGGCCTTCGACGACGAGGCCCGGTCTACGTCTTCATCGGACGATTCACGGCGTTCTTGCGCGCGGTGATGCCGGGACTCGCGGGGATGAGTCGAATGAACTACTGGCGTTTCCTCGTCGCGAATGCCCTCGGCGGGATCATCTGGGGCACCGGCTTCACGCTGCTCGGGTACTTCGCGGGCACGGCCCTCACGCGAATCGAGAAGTACGCCAGCTGGATGGGACTGAGCGTGTTGATCGTGATGATCCTCTTCTTCGTCATCTTCCACTTCGTGAAGAAGCGTCGCGAGGCCAATGAGAACGTCGCACACCCCGAGGGCGACGCGTCAGCGCAGGACGTCGAGTAGTTCCTCGCTCGCCTCGATGCACCAGGCGTCGGCGCGCTTGACTAACAGTCCGGCGCTCGCACTCGGCCCGTGACCGCGCACCAAGGACCGCACGTACAGTTCGTCGCAATCGGTCGCGAGTGCGGCCTTGATGTGGGTCATTGGTTGATCGACGCGCACGCTGGCGCTCGTCGCCACGATCTTGGGACCGACCAATGGATCGTTCCACAACGACGCCAAAATCGCGTCGATCTGATCGTGCGCCATCTCGGCGTCCACGCGAGCGCCGTGGCGCCACGGTGGCGCGCTCGAATCCAAGAATCCATTCACCAGGGCCTCGGCGTCGGCGAAGGCCACCACGCCATCCGCCGGTACGGCACGCTCCACGCGTCGCGCCTGTTCGAGCACGCAGGGCACGACCCACGGCAAGAGCCAGGCCTCGAGGCCGAGCCACGCGGGCCAGGCCGCGTCGACGATCACGACGCTCACGCCCAGTCCCAGCGCGTACGCGTAGCGCGCGACCTCGCCGTAGCGCGCGAGCGCCGTCTCGTCGACTTGGCCGCGGTGCGGTTCGACGCGGGCCCACTCGACACTGAGACGCACGCCGTCGAAGCCCATCGCCGGGACCAGGTCCAGCACCCGCTCGTAGTCGTGCCACAGGTCGTCGGCGTCACCGGGTCCGACGTGTCGTCCGAGCGCGATCGTGGGACGAAAGCACGTCGAGGGTTGATACGGTCCGTCGAGACCGCCTTCGACGGCGTAACCCTCGAGGGTCACGTAGCGCCGCGGTCGTCTCTCCACCGGATCAGTTTCGCACGCGAGGTCGAATCGAACTCCGGTATCGTTCGATTCGTTGCCCCTCGGGGGCCGATTAAAGGAGCACCATGGCCGAAGAAGTACTACGCGAACGCCGCGGGCACGTCGAGATTCTCACCATCAACCGTCCCGAAGCGCGCAACGCCATCAACCGCGCGACCGCCATCGCCCTCGGCGACGCCCTCGACGCGTGCGAGAGCGAGGACGACGTCTGGGTCGTCGTCTTGACCGGCGCGGGCGACAAGGCCTTCTCCGCGGGTATGGACCTCAAGGCCTTCGCCACCGGTGAGTTCCCCATCACCGACAAAGGATTCGCCGGCATCACCCAGCGCGACTTCTCGAAGCCGATCATCGCCGCCGCCAACGGAGCGGCGCTCGCCGGAGGCTTCGAGATCCTGATCAGTTGCGACATGGTCGTCGCGGCCGAGCACGCGAAGTTCGGCATTCCCGAAGCGTCCCGTGGTCTGATCGCCGGCGGCGGCGGACTGATTCGCCTGCCCAAGCGCATCCCCCTCGCCGTCGCCTACGAGATGGCCCTCACCGCCGATCCCATCGACGCCCAGCGCGCCTACGAACTCGGTCTCGTGAACCGCGTCGTGGCGGGCGAGAAGGTCCTGGACGAAGCCGTCGCGCTCGCCGAGCGCATCGCCAAGAACGCTCCGCTGGCCGTGCGCACCTCAAAGGACGTCATGAAGCGTTCGCGCGAGCTCTCCGAAGAGCAGTGCTGGCAGCTCAACACCGAGGCGTTCGGGATCATCGGTCGCAGTGCGGACGCGATGGAGGGCGCCGTGGCCTTCGCCGAGAAACGCGAACCCCACTGGCAGGGTAAATAGTCACGCCGATGATCCGCACCTAGTGCAGTTGAAAGGCGACGGCTGAGGTGACGGCCGCGGCGACGACGACCACGGGGAACGGAGCCTTCGCGAAGAGCGCCGCCAGGGCGACGCCGAGTCCGGCCAGTCGGTGATCGATCACGACGTGGGTCTTCACGACGACGCCTTGGGCGACGACGAGGGCGCTGAGCAAGGAGATAGGGATGAGCGCGTTGATGCGTTGCAGTCGAGCGTTCGCCAACCACGGTTCGGGGACCAGGTGACCGACCAGCTTGATGGAGAAACACAGCACGCTCGTCACGCCCAGCACGATCCACATCACCATCGGACTCATCGCGCTCTCCACCCGAGCACGACGGCGACGAGCGTCGTCGCGATGATCGGTAGTCCGGCCGTCAACCACGGCGTGACCAGCATCGCGAAGACCATGGACGTGACCGCGACGCCGCGCAGGAAGTTCGTCTGGAGTCGCGGCCACAACAGTCCGAGGAACGCCGCGGGGACCGCCGCGTCGAGACCCCACGACGCGGGATTGCCGAGCGCTTTGGCGCCGAGCGCGCCGAGCAGCGTGAAGATGTTCCAAAAGACAAAGACACCGGACCCGGTGATCCAAAAGCCCTCGCGCATCGCCGCGACGCCGCGGGGGGCTTGGGAGAGCGCGACGCCGGTCGACTCGTCAATGGTGATGTGCGCCGCGAGCACCCGGCGAGCACCCTTCACCTTGAGCTGCGGCGCCATCTGGATGCCGTAGAGGGCGTTTCGAGTGCCGAGCATCGTCGCAGCCGCGATCGCGCTGGCGGCCGCGCCTCCGGAGGCGACGACCCCCACGGCGGCGAATTGACTCGCGCCGGTAAAGGTGAGGAGCGAAAAGAGGCAACTTTGCAGCACGGAGAAGCCGGCAGCGACGCTGGCCGCCCCGAAGGCCACTCCGTAGGTGCCGACCGTGATCGCCACGCTGAGCGAGTCGCGAACGGTACCCCTGGTCAGGTTCGACATCCGAACAGTCTTGCCGAATCGAATAGCTAACTGGTGGGGCGCCTTCGCGAAGCGACGCGCGGCGCACTACTCTGGGACTAAGCACGTCAAAGGAGAAGGCAGTGTTCTTAGGCGAAATTTTTGGACCCGATCTCTTGATCGTGGTCATCGTTGTCGCAGTCCTCGTCTTCGGGGGCTCGGCTATTCCGAAGTTGGCCAAGAACCTCGGTTCGGCCAAGTCCGAGTTTGAAAAGGGGCTGAAGGAGGCCAAGACCACCGACGCCACGGCCGACAAGCCGACGACGCCGGTCGAGACCAAAGCCCCCGACACCGATAAGTAGTTCTGCGTCATCGCGGACTCCTTGGAGCCCGCGACACGTGTTTCCGGGACAGCTCATTTGCGCCGGGTGAATCCTTTCAGCGAACGGACTTGCGCCCAATTGACGACCGGTCACGACGATTTTTTTGAGTAGTGTCGTGAAGTGGAATCACCTACCCTGCCCCCACAGGGTGTAACAGTTCGCACTCGTCGATGGCGTCGCGTGCGACGCTTCGTTGCACTCCCGCTCGCGGCACTGGCCCTGTCCGGTTGCACCGTGCCCTCCTTCGGCGCCCACAAGGGTGCTACGACCGAGTCCAGTTCCGTCTTTCACCTCTGGCAGGGCTTCTCGATCGGCGCGGTCGTCATCGGCGGTTTCGTGACGGTGCTCTTCGTCTACGCAATCATCCGATTCCGGCGCAAGGGCGACAACATCCCACGACAGGCGCAGTATCACCTCCCGGCCGAAGTGCTCTACACGGTCGTACCGATCCTGGTCGTCTTCGGTCTCTTCGCGGCCACGCTGGTCGTCGAGAATAAGGAAGTGGCCAATCCCAAGACCAACGTCACCGTCGACGTGAACGCGTTCCAGTGGGGCTGGAAGTTCACCTACCCCGGTACCGAGACCGTCGTGATCGGTCAGACGACCCAGGACCCGACGATGGTGATCCCGGTCAACACCAACATTCACATCAACCTGACGTCGACTGACGTCATCCACGGCTTCTACGTCAAGGCCTTCAACTTCTCGCGCTACGCCCTGCCGGGCGTGCTCAATCAGTTCACGCTCGAGGCGGTCAACACCGGCACCTTCTCCGGTCAGTGCACGCAGCTCTGCGGTCTCTACCATTCACTTATGTTCTTCAACGTGAAGGTCGTCTCGCCAACGCAGTACAGCGCGTGGTTGGCCAGCACGGCGAACCCCGCGGCGTTCGCCGCCGCCCAAAAGACCACCGGTCAACAGACGGCCACGCAGGTTCCGACGAAGCCGGCCTCGAGCCACGGGGATAACTAATGGTTGATCTCATCACGCCACCACCGGCCCTCCTCGACGACGGACCTCACGAAGACCACGGTCACGACGAGCACCACGGCGCGACCGGAATTCTGAAGTGGATGACGTCAACCGACCACAAGGTCATCGGGCTCTCCTACACCGTGACCTCGGTCGTCATGCTCGTCATTGGTGGACTGTTCGCGGAGATCATTCGCGCGCAACTGGCCTCACCCAACGGGACGCTGGTGTCGCTCGCGCAGTACAACGAACTGTTCACGATGCACGGCTCGGTGATGATCTACCTCTTCGCCGGACCCTTCGCCTTCGGCGGCCTCGCCAATATCATCGTGCCGATCCAGATCGGCGCGCCGGACATGGCCTTCCCGCGACTGAACGCGCTCTCCTACTGGCTCTATCTCATGGGATCGATCACCATGTTGATGGGCTTTTTCACCGCCGGGGGTGCCGCCAACTTCGGCTGGGTCGCCTACGCGCCGCTCTCGAACTCGATCAATACTCCCGGCGCCGGCGCCGACCTCTGGATCGGTGGACTGTTACTCACGGGATTCTCGGCGATCTTCACCGGCGTCAATCTCACCGCGACGATCTTCTACTTACGTGCGCCCGGCATGACGATGTTCCGCATGCCGATCTTCACCTGGAACATGTTGGTGACCGCGATCCTGATTCTGCTGGCCTTCCCCGTGTTGACCGCCGGGCTCATCATGCTCTACTGCGACCGACATTTCGGGACACATGTCTTCTCCGTTGCCGGGGGAGGTGTTCCGGTGCTGTGGCAACACATCTTCTGGTTCTGGGGCCATCCGGAGGTCTATATTCTCGCCCTGCCGTTCTTCGGCATGGCGACCGAGATCATCGCGGTCTTCTCCAAGAAGCCCGTCTTCGGTTACAAGAGCATGGTCTTCGCCACGCTTTCGATTGGTGCGCTGTCCTTAGGCGTGTGGGCGCACCACATGTTCACGACCGGCGTCGTGCTCCTCCCCTTCTTCTCGATCATGAGCCTCTTGATCGCGGTCCCGACGGGCATAAAGATCTTCAACTGGATAGGAACGATGTGGCGAGGGGAACTCTGGTTCTCGACCGCCATGTTGATGTCCCTCGGCTTCTTGTTTACGTTCCTCATCGGCGGGCTCACGGGCGTCTACCTGGCCAGTCCCCCGTTGGACTTCTTCACCCACGACACGTACTTCGTCGTCGCGCACTTCCACTCGATCGTCATGGCGCTGGTCCTCGCCGGCATGGGTGGGCTCTACTACTGGGGTCCGAAGTTCACCGGCTATTTACTCAATGAGAAGTTCGGCCGGATCCAGTTCTGGTTGCTGTTTATTGGCACGCAGGTCTTCACGTTCCCGCAGTACATCCTCGGGCTCGACGGCATGCCGCGACGCATTGCGATGTTTCCCCACAGTCCGCAGTGGAAGACGCTCAATGACTGGAGCACGTTCGGCGCGATCCTCGTCGGTATCTCGATGATCGTGTTCGTCGTCAACGTCGGATTCAGCTGGAAGAAGTACCCGGCCAGCGACAACCCGTGGGACGCCCAGACCCTCGAGTGGTTCACCACGTCTCCCCCGCCGCACCACAACTTCTACCGACTGCCCCAGATTCGTTCCGAACGTCCCACCTGGGACTACAACCACCCCGATCACCGCACGTTGGCGCACGGAACCGGTGGAACGGGCACGCATCACGAGCCTCCCTTGGCGAACCTCATCGTCGGCGCTCTCGAACACGATCAGGATCACGACGCATGAGAGTTGAGGCCAAGATCCTCTTAAGCCTCGGCGCATTCTTCGGAGTGATGTGCTTGGTCTATTGGAATTGGAGTATGGAGAACGCGGGCGGCGTCATGATGTTCGCCGGAATGTTGCTCTGCTTCTTGCCGGGCAGCTACTACTACTGGTGGAGCCGGCGAATGAAGGCTCGTCCCGAGGACGATCCGAACGCCACGCAGAGCGAAGGCGCGGGTGTCGTCGGGTCGTTCCCCGGTTCTTCCGTTTTTCCACTCGTGCTGGCAATGGGAGCCTTTTTCGTCGTCCTCGCACTGGTCTTTGGAATCTGGTTCCTCGTCCCGGGCCTCGGCCTCGCTGGATGGGCGCTTCTCGGGGCCACGGCCGAAGGTCGCCGCGGGGGCCACGTCTAAAGGGTCGTTGCGAGATTAAATCACAGGGCCGGCAATCACCATCACTCGTAGCTTCGAGGATCCAATCGCGTGAGTCCTCGAAACTGTGATGCGAGCGACGGCGGCGAAATGGATATTCCTCGAGAAGAAACGACAGCGTGCTGGGTCGGCGGGACTCTTACAGGGTGTGTCCTATTTGGACCCACCGGTTCGCCTTGACCAACTGAGCGAAGTGACTCAGCGGTGCTTGCTCACCGTCCGACTTCTCAGACGATGCTTCATCTGAGTGCTCGGTTCCGACCCAGGGCCCTCATCACGTTGCCGTGATGGTTGTGCGGGTGACGATCGGCTCTTCCCGCGCGCTTCGCGGTGCAGATCCGTGGCGGATCAGGCTGTGGAGAGAAGCGCAGCGCGCGTTGGAACCAACGGAGTCACCGCGGAGAGTTCTCTAGGTCGCCAGTGGGAGAGATTGATGGCCGCGTTCAAGTCGCGGTCGATGACCAGGCCGCAGGCCCCACACGAGTAGGTCCGCGTCGACAGGTCGAGGACGTCTCTGACCTCGCCACAGCCCGAGCACGTCTTGGAACTCGGGAAGAATCTGTCAGCCACTCGAACCTCGACCCCGTGCCATCGGGCCTTGTAGAGGAGCTGGCGGGAGAGTTCGCCCATCGCGGCGTCCGAGATGGACCTCGTCAGGTGTCGATTCCTCACCATTCCTGCGACGTTCAGGTCCTCGATCACCAGGAACTGGCATCGGTCCACCAGGGCCCCGGAGGCTTGGTGGACGAGGTGCCGCCTGGTGTTGACGACCTTGCGGTGGGTTTTCGCGAGCCGGGCCCGTGCTCGTTGGCGACCCTTGGACCCCGGTGTGGTTCTGGCCAGGGCCTGGTTGGCCGCCTTGAGCTTGCCTAGCGCTTGCTTCAGTGTTGTCACCCCCTCGAAGCTCTCGAAGAAAACGCCGTTCGCGTCCGCAGCGACGCAGACGGAGATGATCCCTCGGTCGACTCCGACGGGATCGGCGTGACGATTGGTGCGGCTGCGCTCGGCCTGGTGCAGTTCAGCGGCGACGCCGGTGAGTGACACGGTCCACCGACCGGCACGCTGGGTCAGGGTGGCTGAGTAGATGTGAAATCGACCCAAGTCGATCATCCGGCGGACCTTGCGGGTGGGGCCGAAGACCTTGACCGGCCCGAACTTGGGTAGTCGCAAGTGTGCAGGGTCACTGAAGCGAATGGGCTGGCTCGCGGGCGCATGACCTGGCGTCGCGCGGTTGCGCAGCCGAAAGCTCGGCGTCACTTTCCCTTTGGCCTGGAAGCGGGGGAACCCGACAGCAGCACCACTGCGCTCGCCCCGCCTCGACGCAGAGAAGTTCTCGAGCGCCCGGGCCGCGTCCACGCTCGCGCACTCGAAAATGTCATTTGGCAACTCGTGCCGCCATGCCAGGCCGCGACTGCCATCTTCGTTGACGGGTGAGTCAACGGACTGCCCATTTTTCCAGGCATTGAACTCGTTGATGAAGGAGAACCCCGACCAGGACAAGGAAAGTGTTGATGGTTCGCACGTATCACCACTTTCCGAGAGAACTTCTCGCTCGGCCGATCGGGCGTCCAGATTGACCTTGACCCGTGCCAGGTGGTGGTTGACCGTGAAGCGGCGAGCGCCCGCACACTTGGCGAAAAGGATTCTCTGCTGCGCGTTCGGATCGAGGGCGAACTGGAACGTGACGGCTCGCGAGAGAACTTCGCCCGTGTGCGAGAAGATCGGGATCGTCGGTCGTGAGGCCACTGCGCCCAGTATGGGGACGAGGTGTGACACGGGTCGCGGGGAACGATCAGTGATGGGGATACACCGGTTCAGCGATTGGCCGAGTACGACAACTCCGTGAGCGACTGAGTTGATTCGTGCAACGGGCGCGAGGATGAGTTCGGGGCACAATGAGGGGTATGGAACTTCGGACCGAACGTCTCATGCTCCGAGAGTTCCGGCTCGACGACGAAGTCGCAGTTCACCGGTATGGATCAGACGAAGAGGTCACCCGCTACCTCACGTGGGGACCAAACTCGCCGACCGACACCACGGCGTATCTCAAGCAGGTCGCTCGCGAGGCGGCCCGAGAGCCTCGAACTTCATTCACCCTCGCCGTCGCGACTCTCGACGATGAACTGATCGGCGTCGCCAACCTCACGACTACCGACACGCAGTCGACAGGCGAACTTGGCTACGTTCTGGCGAGGGACCAGTGGGGACACGGCTACGCCACCGAAGTGGCGCGACGACTCATCGTCTTCGGGTTCGACGAGCTGGGACTTCGTCGGATAACGGCGACCTGTCATCCCGATAACTTCGCGTCGGCGCAAGTCTTGGAGAGGGCGGGAATGCACTTCGAAAAGACAATACGAGACCACCTCCGAGTTCGTAGAGGGTGGCGACTCTTCGCTCTCGCGACCAGCGACGAAGGTGCTGTCCACTCGGACTGAAAGACTCCCTCGCGTCAGCTCAACGTGGTTGTCCATTGCGACGCCGCAAGACTCACGAGTTCAGCACAGCGCCCGAAGGAGCTCGCTGATGGCGGCGACGTGCAGCCATCCGGTGGCTGAGGTCACGGTGTTCTCGAAGCAGCGCGCCAGGCGTCGCCGTCGAGGTGGCCGTGGGCAACCTCAACCCGCCAGGCATGGCGGATGGGGCGAAAGACTTTGGCGCCGTGCTCGTTGCGCGGTGGCTCGTCCCATCCAACCCGTCGGACTTCGCAGTTGAACCTGGCCGACAACCGCCTGGCGGCGGACCGCGCCGTGCCGCGGTCCACGAGCACGAGTTCCAGCCGTTCGTCAGCACCCGTGAGGACCAGGTCGTCGAGTATCCCCTCGACCGCGCTGGCTTCGGACGTCGAGGCGGGCACCACGCGCACGCAGAGCGGCAGACCCGTCACGTCCACGCAGACAATGCGCTTGGCACCATTGGTTCGACCATAGGGACCGCCCTGGTTGTGGAAGGTGGCTCCACCGTTCGAGGCCCCTCGTGCGAGGTGGGTGTCGATGACGACCATCGAGGGCCGCGGTTCCTTTCGACCGAGGGCGGTGCGCGTCGATGCGTGCAGCGCGGCGAGAACCCGGATCCACGTTCCGTTCCTCGACCAGCGGCGAAACTGGGACCAGATTCTGGTCCACGGTCCGAACTCCTCAGGCAGGAAGCGCCATTGGCACCCGGTGTGCGAGATGTAGAGCATCGCGTCCACGACGTGGCGCAGGTCGGCTCCGTGTTTCGGGCCTCGTTTAGTGCAATGCGCAAGTAGGGGTTCGAGGAGGCTCCGCTGGGCGTCGGTTAGGTCACTTGAATAGGCCACGACTTGATAGTGCCGGTCGTGGCGCTTGGGGCACTCGCCAAATAGAACACACGCTCTTAGAGAAATCCGATTCGCGACAGTGGCCAGATGCGAAAGAACGCCTTGCCGATGATGTCCGAGCGCGGGACGGTACCCCAAAACCTGCTGTCACACGAATTCGCGCGATTGTCACCCATCACGAAGTACTGATTGGCTTTGAGAGTTATCTTCTTGATCTGCGGACTGAGGGTCGGCCAGTACGTCCAGGGCTCCTTCAACGGTTGGCCGTTCACGTACACCGTGTTGCCCTTGGAGGTGAGCGTTTGACCGGGAATTCCGATCACTCGTTTCACCAAATCGCTGAAAGTCCCGTCGTCGCAGTGTTCGGCGGGCGGTGCCTTGAACACGATGATGTCGCCGGGATTGATCGTCCCGAATCGCACGCTCAGTTTGTTGACGAGTATTCGATCGCCGACGCGAAGTGTCGGATTCATGGATTTCGAAGGGATGAAGAACGTTTGCACCGCGTACGTGCGAATGAGCAATGACGCGAGAACGGCAATGAGGAGAATCACTCCCCACTCGATGGCGAGCCGGCGTCGGCGCCTATTCACCGAACTGTCCTATTCGACGACGACGTCACTGGCGACGTCGAGGGAGAAAGTGTTCGCGACAGGAACGACGTCATTCAAGGCGCGCGATGACTGGAATCGAGAAAGGTTGGCGCGTTGAATGTTCGCGTTTCCTGGATGAAATCAATTCGACTCGGCACTACGTTCAAGCGTCTCGACGTTCCAACATCGACGCACCGATGGCCAGCAATACCACGGCGTAAATGCAAACAATCAAAAGGCCGACCCACGGTGAGAACGATCCAAAATCTTGGCTCTTCGTGGTCAGCACGTCGACTCCAATTCGGTCCGGCATGAACTTACGGATGTCCTGGGCTATCTGAGACGGCAGCGCGGCGGTGATGATCGGCAGGACCAGGAGTATTGCCACGAAGGCACTGATCGCACCGGCCGTGTGACGGATGATCGTCCCCAGCCCCAAGCCAATAAGTCCCAGCATGCAGACGAAGAGGCCGCCTCCGAAGACCGCGCGAAAGGCCCCGGGACTCGAGAGTGTCGCGTGGGTGGCGGGTGACGAAAGGAGGAACTGGCCGAGGAAGAAGGCCGCGAACGACGTGAACTCGGCCACGATGAATGAGAGCACGCCGAAGACGACGACCTTGGCGGCAAAGACTCGCGACCGATTGGGGGCGGCGGAGAACGTTGCGCGAATTGTCCCCGTGGTGTATTCAGCGCTGATCACGAGCACGCCGAGTATGCCGATCGCGAACTGCGCGAACAAGATTCCGATGAGGCTGGTGGCCGGCGCGTCAAAGCTCACGCGCTGTCCGATATTCATGCTGGCCCAGTGCGAGCGTGTCAACGCGCTCACCAGTGCGCCGATGCCGATGCCGAGTACGACCGTTACTCCGATCGTCCACATCGTCGAGCGAACGGTTCGAATCTTCGTCCACTCGGAGCGAAGGAGATCGAAGAAGCCGTAGCGGCCCGACGGCAACGTCTTCTCCAGCGCGGGTGGTGGGGTGGTCTGCGTGCTCACGACTTCGCTCCCGTCGAGTTGGTAGGACCGGCCGACGTCGTCGTCCCGTGGTATTCGATACTGTCCTCAGTCAATTCCATGAAGGCCTCTTCGAGGGAGGCCGATTGCGGTGCGAGTTCGTGCAAGACCACCGGTATCGTCGCCGCCAACTCTCCGATGGCTGCTTCATTGGCTCCGCGAACCGAGAGAGAGCCATCGTCTTCGAGGGCGACCACCGCACCTTGGTGTTCGAGCGCGGCCTTCAACTTCGCGGCCTCGGGTGAGCGAACGCGTACGAAGTTCTCGGTGCTCTGGGAGAGAAGATCCTCGATCGAGGTCTGCGAGATCAGTTTTCCTCGGCCGATGATCACGACCTCATCGGCGGTGAGGGCCATCTCACTCATGAGGTGACTCGAGACGAACACCGTACGACCTTCGCGAGCCAATCCCTTCAGTAGGTTACGGACCCAGCGAATTCCATCGGGGTCGAGACCGTTCACCGGCTCGTCGAACAGCAGAATCTCGGGATCACCGAGCAGCGCGGCCGCGATACCGAGGCGCTGGCCCATGCCCAGTGAAAACTTGCCGGCTCGCTTGTTCGCCACGCTGGTGAGGCCCACGAGTTCGAGCAACTCGTCGACGCGCGAATTCGGTAGATGATTGGTCTGGGCGAGCATCGTCAGGTGCGCTCGGGCACTTCGCCCGGGGTGGATGGCCTTGGCCTCTAACAGCGCGCCGACTTCGCGAAGCGGCCACTGAAGATTCTTGAAGTGCTTGCCCTTCACCGTGGCGTCACCGGCGGTCGGCGCGTCGAGACCCATGATCATTCGCATCGTCGTCGATTTTCCCGAACCGTTCGGCCCGAGGAAGCCCGTGACGACGCCGGGGCGAACCGTGAAGCTCAATTGCTCGACGGCGTGTTTGTCGCCGTAGTGCTTCGTCAGACCCTTGGCTTCGATCATCGCTTGACTCCCGTCGTGGCCACGTCAAGGTGCGACCTCCTCATAACTTACGACACTCAGTTAAAGGTCGAATCGGTTGCAACCCTCAGTATTCGTACGCAGTGGCCCCCGGGGCTCAGGGTTTTCCCTCAGTTCGCCTCATGCGCTCACATCGTTGACGCCGCGACGAACGACGCTCGACGTCACCTGGAATGACATCGAAAGGACTAGTTGGCGCGAGTCTCGTTCGGCGACGACCCGGCTTCGACGAATCGTCGCAGTGCCTTGACGTAGCGACGCGTCAGCGAACGTTGCACCGCTCGACCGACCGGCCCCGCCACACGGGCCAGCGGGTCGACTGGTTTCGAGAATGCGCTGACAGTGAAATACGTTGCGTCGACTATTCGTTCGACGACAAAACTCTCCTCGCCGCTTTCGGGGTGACCCGGCAGCGTGCCGTAGGAGAATCCGAATGAGTCCGGATCTTTGAACACGGCCACGATTCGACACGGGGCGACCATCTGCATTGGTCCCACGGACGTGACCGCGATCACCGTCGCGTCGGGCGCCACGGCGTCGTGCGGGTAGACGTGCAGTCCAGCTCCCTCGTGAGCCACCCAGGTGCGAAGGACGGTAGTCGCTCGCTCGAACGTGGCCGCGTCGCCGATTCGTTCCTTCACCCGCACGTGGTGATAACCGCGCGGAAGTTCCTCATCGAGTGAGGCGCCCACTTCGGCGTACGAGGGTGACGCCAGACGGGCTCTTTCGAGCAGATCGTCCAACTGCGTCGAGCTGAGTCGGCGGAGCGAGATCATTCCTACGTGCTACCAGAAGAGACTCTCTCAGACCGCGGCCGACGCCTCTTCAGGGATGATTGTCGTGCGATCAAGTTGTTTGCGAGCGGGCAACTGAACGACGATGATGGAACCGAGCACGAGGGCCGCGCCGATTAATTCGCGAAAGGAAAGGCGTTCGCCCAGGAAGAGCGTGCCCGCCAGCACCGCGACGACGGGGTTGACATAGGCATAGGTCGACACCGTGGTGACCGACAGGTGCGACAGGGCGTAGTTGTACGCCGTGAAGGCCAGAATCGAACCCGGTCCGACGAGGTATCCCAAGGCAACCCACGACGCCGTCGAAACCGAAGCCCAGTGGAACGGTGCAACCTCCCCGGACCCGGAGGCGACCATCGTCAGCACCGCGCCCCCGACCAACATCTCGATGGCTGCGGCAAAAATTGCATTGCTGGACAGCGTGAGGCGGTGACCCAAGACCGAACCGAATCCCCACGCCGCGGACGCCGCCAGGACGATGACGACACCTGACGCGCGACCCGACCAAGCGCCGTTGCCCATCAAGATCGCCACGCCGCCCAGACCGACCACGAGGCTCAGTGCCTTCCTCGAGGTAATCGGTTCGCGCCGTAATAAACGAGCGAACACAATCATCCAGAGCGGGACGGTCGCGACGAGGACTGCGGCAAATCCCGAGGGGATTGACTTCTCCGCGATCGTGAGGCCGCCATTTCCTGCCACCAGCAGGACGATTCCGATCACGCCACCGGCCAACCATTCTTTGACGCTGGGTCGGCGTCGTCTCGCGAGGGGTCCATGACGCTTGGACATCCGAAGGGCAATCGGGTACAAGATCGCACCGGCCACCACATAACGAATTCCGGCGAACAACAACGGCGGGAAGTGTCGCACGCCAACGCGGATGGCGAGGTACGTAGTTCCCCACACCACGTAGACCACGCTCAACGCGACCCAGCTCATGATTCGGGGACGAACGTCGAGAGCGATTTGGGAGGTCATGACACAAGACTGGGCCAAGGCGCACTCCGTGACCAGTGGCAGGACTGTCAACTCAGGTTATGATTCTGCCATGCACAAAGTAGCGATCCCCATTACGCCGGGATTACCTATGTTCGAACTAGCGGCTCCTTGCGAAGTCTTTGGCGGTATCCGAGATAACTTCCCAGTTCCCTGGTGGTACGAAGTGCAGTTGTGTGGAATAGGCGATGGGCCCGTGCGTACCGCCGAGGGATTCATGTTCGACGGATCTCTGGGGCTCGACGATCTCATCCAGGCGGACACGGTCATCGTCCCCGCCTGCGCTGATTGGCAGGACGATCCACCTCCCGCCTTATTGGAAGCACTTCGAGAGGCGTACAAACGAGGCGTGCGCATTGCCTCCATCTGTACCGGCGCCTTCACCCTTGCCGCCGCCGGATTATTGGATGGGCGCAAGGCGTCGACTCACTGGATGCACGCGGACGAACTCGCTCGACGATGGCCAGCTGTTCGGGTGGAAGCGAACGTCCTCTATACCGACGAGGGGCAAATTCTCACGTCCGCTGGCGCCGCCGCCGGACTCGACCTTTGCCTGCACATCGTCCAGCGAGACCACGGCACTCGAATCGCCAATACTCTCGCGCGGCGCATCGTGATTCCGCCTCATCGCGATGGCGGTCAGGCGCAGTACATCGAACAACCGATGACGATCAATGACGCCGCACACCTCGGACCACTCGTGGATTGGGCCCGGAAGAACCTTCAGAAGCCTCTCACCGTGGAAGAACTGGCCACCCAGGCGAACATGAGTCCGCGAACGTTCGCTCGGAAGTTTCGCGACACGACCGGGACGACACCCATGCAGTGGTTGAGCGCTGAGCGAGTGCGCTTTGCCCAAGATCTGTTGGAGAACACCGACCAGTCAATCGATCACATTGCGTCACTCTGCGGTCTCGGTTCCGCGCAGGTGTTGCGGACCCATTTCACGCGCATCAACCAGGTGACGCCCCACGAGTTCCGACGAACCTTTCGAGCCAACGCGACCCGCTAGCCCTCAAATTGCGAAACGAGATTGACACGGCTCATCCCGTCGCCCATACGCCAGAAGAATCCTCGGTATCGATTGTCGAGATGTGCCGATTCTGCACGCGCACAGGCCCATCCAATCGGAGTTCGCTTAATAGGAGGTGGTCGCGGCGGTGCCTAAGATTGGCGAGGCACTCGAAAGTGGGCCGGTGACAAGGAGAGTGCGTGGCTGCTGTGGAGAGTTCGACAAAGGTTGTGCTGGGTGGCACCCGCGGAGGACCGGATGAACCGACTCTCCGACGCGACCGCTGGTGGCTCCAGCCGTTCATCATCGTCTTCATTCTCACTGTGTTCATCGTCTATTCGACGTGGGCTGCCTTCCAGAACCGGTACTACTTCGTCGGCGCCAGCATGGGTCGCGACCTCATCAGTCCGTTCTATTCGCCGTGCATCGGCGGCCTCTGCGTGCCCGGAGCGAAAGCCGGATTCGCCCTCAACTGGTTCAGGCTCTCGCCGGCGTTGCTGATCCTGATCTTCCCGCTGGGCTTTCGCTTCACGTGTTACTACTACCGACGCAGTTACTACCGCGCGTTCTGGTTCTCGCCACCCTCCTGTGCGGTCGCCGACGCCCACGCCAAGTACAGCGGTGAGACCCGGTTTCCCCTGGTCATGCAGAACCTCCACCGCTACTTCTTCTACGCCGGTCTCGTCTTCAACGTGCTCTTGACCATCGACGCCGTCGAGGCCTTTCGCGAGCCGGGTATCGGCTGGGGCGTCAGCGTCGGCACGATCGTGCTGTGCGTGAACGCCGTCTTGCTCTGGATGTACTCGATCGGTTGCCACGCCTGTCGCCACCTCGTCGGCGGTCACGTGAAGAGCTTCAAGGCCCATCCCATCCGTTACCGATTCTGGAAGATCGTGTCGCCGCTCAACGCGAAGCACATGAACTTCGCGTGGGCCTCACTGCTCTTCGTCGGCTTCACTGATGTGTACGTGCGCCTGGTGGCCTCGGGCGCACTCACCGACTACCGGCTCTTCTAGAAGGACAACCAGTGACCGACTCCCCCTACGAACACCACGCCTATGACGTACTGATCATCGGTGCCGGTGGCGCCGGGCTGCGCGCCGCGATCGAGGCGAAGCAGCGCGGCCTCAAGGTGGGCATCATCACCAAGTCCTTGCTCGGCAAAGCCCACACCGTCATGGCCGAAGGCGGCATCGCCGCCGCGATGGGCAACGTCTACGAAGAGGACAACTGGATGGTGCATTTTCGTGACACCATGCGCGGCGGCAAGTACCTCAACAACAATCGCATGGCCGAACTGCACGCCAAGGAGTCCCCGGACCGCGTCTGGGAACTCGAGCAGTGGGGCGCGCTCTTCGACCGCACCAAGGACGGCAAGATCCTCCAGCGCGACTTCGGTGGGCACCGCTACGCCCGCCTCGCCCACGTCGGCGACCGCACCGGCTTGGAGCTCATTCGCACGCTCCAACAGAAGGTCGTCTCGATGGACACCGACGTCTTCATGGAGTGCAAGGTATTGAAACTCGTCCACGACGACAGTGGTCGAATCGCCGGGTGCGTCGCGTACTGGCGAGCGTCGGGTGAGTTCGTCACCTTCGAGGCCAAGACGGTCATCATCGCCACCGGCGGCGTCGGCCGGTCCTGGAAGTTCACGTCCAACTCGTGGGAGAGCACCGGCGACGGACACGCCATGGCCCTGTGGGCCGGCGCGAAGTTGATCGACATGGAGTGCATCCAGTTCCACCCGACCGGCATGGTCTGGCCGCTCAGCGTGCGCGGACTCCTCGTGACCGAGGGCGTTCGCGGTGACGGCGGAGTGCTGCGCAACTCCGAAGGCGAACGATTCATGTTCAACTACGTCCCCGAGATGTTCCGCGCCGAAACGGCCGAGTCCGAAGAAGAGGGCGACAAGTGGTACGACGACCACAGCGCCGGACGTCGCCCGGCCGAACTACTGCCGCGCGACGAAGTGGCGCGCGCAATCAACACTGAAGTGAAGGCCGGGCGGGGCAGCCCCCACGGCGGCGTCTACCTCGACATCGCCTCGCGCCGGACGCCGGAGTTCATCCGTCGACGCCTGCCGTCGATGTACCACCAGTTCATGGAACTGGCCGGCGTCGACATCACTCGCGAGCCCATGGAGATCGGTCCGACCTGTCACTACATCATGGGTGGCGTCCAGGTCATCGCTGATACTGCCGCGACCGCCGTCCCGGGCCTCTTCGCCGCCGGTGAAGCGGCCGGCGGTCTGCACGGCGCGAACCGGCTCGGCGGCAACTCGTTGAGCGACCTCATCGTCTTCGGACGTCGCGCCGGCATGGGCGCCGCAGAGTACATCGAGGCTGGCGACTTTGCGACGAGCTTCAACATGGAAGAGGCCGAGGCGGCCGTGAAAGAAGCGCTCGACCCGCTTGAAAGGGAGAACGGCGAAAACCCCTACACGATCCAACACGATCTCCAAGAGATGATGCAGAAGCTCGTCGGCATCATTCGCACGGGCTCAGAGTTAGAAGAGGCCAAGGTGAAGCTGGACGAGTTCGACGAGCGGGTGAAGAACATCTCCGTGAAGGGCGCGCGCGCCTACAACCCGGGCTGGAACTTGGCGACCGACCTGCCGTCGATGCTCACCGTCTCTCGCTCGACGACGCTCGCGGCGAGCCTGCGCAAGGAGTCGCGCGGCGGCCACACCCGTGAGGACTATCCGAATCCCGACCCCGAGTTCGCGAAGTTCAACTTCGCGCTCTCGAGTGACGGCGGCACGTGGGACAGTCCCATCACGGCCGCCGAATCACCGCTGCTGCCGATGCCCGATGAACTGAAGGCTCTACTCGAGGAGGCGCACTGATGGCTGACGTGACGATGCGGATCTGGCGTGGCGACGCAACGGGCGGCGACTTCGAGAACTACACGATCTCCCTGAACGAGGGTGAGGTCGTCCTCGACCTCATTCACCGGATTCAAGCGACCGAGGCGCCGGACCTCGCCTGTCGATGGAACTGCAAGGCCGGCAAGTGTGGATCGTGTTCAGCCGAGATCAACGGCAAACCGCGCCTCATGTGCATGACGCGCATGGATCAGTTGCCCGAGGGCCCGGTGACCGTGACGCCGATGAAGGCCTTCCCGATCATCCGAGACCTCGTGACCGACGTCTCGTTCAACTTCGAGATGGCCAAGCGCGTGCCGGCGCTGCTCCCGCCGCCGATGCCCGAAGGCGGCTATCGCATGTTCCAACAGGACGTCGAGCGAGGTCAGGAGTTCCGCAAGTGCATCGAGTGCTTCATGTGCCAAGACGTCTGTCACGTGATTCGCGACCACGAAGAGAACAAGGCGAACTACGCCGGGCCGCGATTCTTCATTCGCTACGCCGAACTCGAGATGCACCCCCTCGACACCAACGACCGTCGCGAACTGCTGAAAGAGGAGATGGGACTCGGGTACTGCAACATCACCAAGTGCTGCACCGAAGTCTGTCCCGAACACATTCACATCACCGATAACGCGATCATCCCGTTGAAGGAGCGTCTCGTCGACGCCGATTACGACCCGGTCGCGTGGCTCGGGCGAAAGATTCGCCGACGCACCAAGAAGACGGCCGCCGAAGCCGCAGTGCAGCCCGCTCCCTAGTACGTGGCGGATTTTCTCTCGACCGAGTGGTTCCAGGAGCTCAACGAAACGCTCGAGAGCGCCGAACCCGTTCCGATGTCACCTGACGCGCTGACGGTGCGCGTCGTGATCGAGTTTCCCGACGCACCGAAGAGCGCTCCGCACGCGATCACGTTCTCGATCGGCGCGGAGGGCGCTCGCGTCGAACCAGGCGATCACCTGGCGGCCGACGCCATCGTGCAACTCTCCTTCGCCGACGCCGCGGCGCTGACCGGTGGCGATATCGACAGCGCGTCGGCGTTACGCGATGGTCGCGTCAAAGTGCGCGGCGACATCAACGCCATTGTCCCGCTCCTCAGTTGGCTGCAACGCGCTCACCCGAGCACCGACTAGGTTCTCGCGATGGATCTACCGCTGCACGAGAACGACCTCGCCGAAGCGGGCGTCCTCGAAGCGCACATGCTCCATCGTCACGGTGCCGATATCCCACCGGTCGCCGTGCTGTGTTTCTTCAACGAGTTGCTCGAGCAACTCGCCGCCGACGGCGTACTCGCGACCAAATACGTGCTTCGAAGCGAGATCGGTCGCAATCCGGTCTACGAGTTCTTGACCGACGAGGGTCCCGTCTCGGTGATCCACCCCGGCGTCGGCGCACCGTTGGCGGCCGGTTTCGTCGAAGAGATCGCGTCGCTCGGGGTGACCACGCTCGTCGCCTGCGGCGGCGCTGGCGCGCTGGTCGACCAGCTCGACCTCGGTCACGTCATGGTCGTGGCGTCCGCACTGCGCGATGAGGGCACCAGCTTCCATTACGCCGCGCCCAGTCGAATCATCGACGCCGATCCGCTCGGCGTTCGAATCCTGGGCGAGGTTCTCAACGAACACGAGATCGAACACTTCGTCGGTCGCACCTGGACGACCGACGCGTTCTTTCGCGAAACGCGATCGCGGGTGAACCGGCGAATCGACGAACACTGCTCCGTCGTTGACATGGAGTCATCGGCGTTCATCGCGGTGGCCAGGTATCGAGGGCTGCGATTCGCCCAACTCCTCTACGCGGGCGACTCCCTCGCGGGCGAACAGTGGGATAGCCGTTCGTGGTCGGGCGCTCGAAGTGTGCGCGAAGAACTGTTTCGAGTGAGCGCGCTCGCCGCATTGCGCTTGCACGTCGCGACGCCGCAGTAGTCGCGCCAGGCTCTCGTCGCTACACCCGGGACCTCGGATCTCTCTGAGGTCTGATCGTGCTGAGAAGCCCATGGAGTTTCGCGGAAAATCACCCAGGGCCCCAGACGTGCACTATGGAGTTGCATATACGTCCGTGACGTGCTACCTTGAGTTGCAGTTCGAGACGAAAAGCAAAAAGGGGAGCAGAGAATTATGGCGGGTCTAGTGATTGCGCGCGAGATTCTGATCGAGGCACCGGTGCAGCTGGTGTGGCGCACCATCACCGAACCCGACCAGATGAGCCTGTGGTTCGCCGACCGGGTGGACCTCGTCGCCGAACCCGGCGCCCACGGCTCGATGCACTTCGGTGACCAGGGAGATCCGGTCGTGGTCGAGATCGTCGATCCCCCCACTCGCTTTTCGTTCCGGTGGAATCATCCCGAAGACGAGGAGCCGACGGCGGGTAACTCGATGCTCGTCGAATTCACACTGACGCCCGAGGGTGACGAGCGGACCCGCCTACGAGTGACCGAGAGTGGCCACGAGCTACGCGACTGGCCCGACGCGGAGAAGCAGCGATACACCGACGAGCATCTGGGCGGCTGGGCCGAGTTTCTCGAGCGTCTCGCCACTCTGCTCGCGGAGCGCTGATCAGAGTGACGACGAAGACCGACGACGAGTTGTGGTCTGTCATCGCCGACCCGTCTCGTCGCCGGGTCCTGGACCTTCTCGTCACCAACGGTGAAGCCAGTGCGTGGTCGTTGGCTGGCCTCGTGCCATTTTCCCGTCAGGCCGTTTCCAAGCATCTGGTTGTGCTGGAAGGGGCGGACTTTGTCAGGCGCCGCAAACAGGGTCGAGAGGTTCTGTACCGAGTGGAACCGGAGCGCGTCCACCAAGCCACTCGGGCCATGGCGGAGCTCGCCACACAATGGGACCGGCGACTCGATTCGATCAAACGCCTCGCCGAGGCCGCACACGCAGAAGCCAAGAACCATGCATCGACAACGAAGGAGAACGAGTGATGCCGAGCCAGAACTTCACCACTACCTTCACGGTCGAGCAATCTCCGGCGGAGGTCTACGACGCAATCAACAACGTCCGCAGATGGTGGACGGGAGAGATCGAGGGCGACGCCAACGAGGTCGGCGATGAGTTCTCGTACCGCTATCCGGGATTTCACTACTCCAAGCAAAACGTTGCGGAGCTCGTGCCCGGAAAGAAAATCGTCTGGCACGTCATCGACGCCCACCTCGAGGGTCCCGAAGACCCGAGCGAATGGACCGGGATCGATATCACCTTCGACATCGACACGACGCCCGATGGGACTGAAGTTCGCTTCTCCCATCTCGGCCTGGTACCCGAGTTCGAGTGCTTCGAGAGTTGTTCGAGCGGCTGGGGATTCTTTGTCAACGGAAGCCTCCAGCGGCTCATCACGACGGGCGAAGGACCAGCGAAGCCGCCCTGGGCCTGAACCGAGCTGCGCACTTGCGTCACCGTCCAAAGACGAACGTTGCGAAGAGTGTGCGAGCCGACTGTTCGTGGTCATCGGTCGTCGTGTCGAAGCCCGCAATCAGTCCCGGGTGATACCCGAAGCCCCGTTAACCCGCGGCGATCTCCGTCATTGAGTTCGTCCCGTTGTTGGCGACCCAGATCCGACCACCGATATAGGTGATGGCGAAGGGATTGTTGAATCCGTACTTGGCGCCCGACAGCACGGTCACGAGTGCGCCGGAAGCGACGGTGAACTCCGAGACTGAGTTCCCGGTCGTGGCCGAGGTGCCAATATTCGGCGCCCACACGTCCTTGCCGTTCGACGCGATCGCCGTCACCCCGCTCAGACCGTCGTTCTTGGCCTTGACGAAGCGAACGAAGGCGCCGGTCTTGGCGTTCACTTCGGTGAGTGAGCTCGTGATGGCGTTCGAGACCCAGATGTGACTTCCGTCCGACGTGATCGCGAGCGGCCCGTCAAATCGGTAGCGCGAACCTTTCAATACCTTCACCAGCGACCCGGATCCGGCGTTGAGTTCGGCCACGGCATTCGCGTTGCTGTCAACGGCCCAGACGTGCGTGGAGTCCGACGTCAGCATGTTCACTTGCGCAATTCCAAGGGACGAGACCTGCTCTATCTTGATGAAGGCGCCCGTCGTGGCACTCACTTCGGCCAGGGTCGTGCCGCGCACATTGGAGATCCACACGTCGATGCCGTTGGACGCGATCTGGCTCGTACCCTGCAGTTTGTACGTCGAACCCTTGATCACGCGCACGAGCGCACCCGTAATTGCGTTGAGCTCCGTCACGGAGTTGCCCGAAGCGTTCGCGACCCAGACGTGGGTCCAGTCGTCACTCAGTCGGTCCGGTGCGTCGAAGCCGAACTTCGCCTTCTTGAAGACATTGACTTTGGCGCCGGTGCTGGCATCGAGTTCGGTCACGGAGTTACCGGCGCTGTTGGCCACCCACACGTTGGCCCCGTTGGAACCAATGGAGTTCACGTCATTAAAGCCGTAGGAGTGGCCCTGCACGATTTTTGCCGTCGAACGCGTGGCCGCGCCGGCCCCCACGACGCCCAAAAGTCCGCTCGGGGCCAGCGTCAGAGCGATGATCGCGCGGATAGGAAACTTCATTGGAATCTCTTTCGGGGTGTGTCAGGCACCGAAGTGTTCGTCGGTGGGGCCCGTCAATTTCACGAGGCCCGGGCCTTCAGCGTACGACATCGTGCATCGTAAAGGTCATCGGCTTTGGTAGCGATTACCGCACGAAGTGGTATCGGTTTTCCATGACTCGCCCGAGATTAACCTTGGCGACATGACGAAACGCGGTGGCTGATGCACGGTTTCGACTCATTCTTTCATCACGTCTTCGGTTGGACCGGTACGTTCAACGAACCGGGCAGTTGGTACGGTTTCTGGTCTGGATTCGCGGGCGGATTCGGCATCCTGACCATCGTCATCATCGGCTACCGCAAGATCAACTGCCACACGCAAAAGTGTTGGCGCATTGGACATCACGATCTTGTCGTCAAACACTCGCCCGACGATCCGGGGACGACGTACCGCGTGTGCCGTCACTGTCACCCCGAAATCCAGGGCAAACGCTTCTCTCGAGACGAGCTGCATCAGATGCATCGTGATCACGTCGGAGGGAGTACGCAATGACCTGGTGGGATCGATGGGTATGGCCAGCCGGCGGATCGGGTGGAATTCCGGGCGACGTGGTCGCCACGCTCATCTGGGTAATCCTCGCGGCGATCATCACGGTCATCGCGTGGCCGCCGCTTCGTCGTCTGTTGTGGAAAGCGCTGGGACTGCACGCGCTGCACGCGAAACTCGACCACATCATCCTGGAACACCCCTCAATTGCGAACGAGATTCCCGGTCTGGCCGCGGAGTTTCAGCCGAAGCGCCAGCCATCGCCCGACGGTACTCCCGCAACGCCGCCGGCTCCTCCGTCGTCACCGAACCCTTCGAGTTAGCGACGTAGCGTCCTTCTTCGAACGACTCGACCGAAAAGAACGAAGTGCGATTTAGCCGCCGCCCGTGAAGTGAAAACCTCTCGCGCAACCCATCGACGTCGTATTGAGCGGGCCCACTTGCCACCAGGGGCCATTCAGGTGGACATTGCACGAGTCCGGAGGTGGTGGAAATCCATGGAGATAGACGAGACCAGATTGTTCCACTCCTTCGCTCGTCAAGAACAGCACTGTCACCTTCTTGCCCGAATCCTCCTTGTCCACGATCACGCTGACAATTTTCCCAACACCCGGAATGTCGCGGAGCGGGCCGCTCGGAGTCATCGGACCGAACGGAACGCTTTCGGAAAGGGCGATCTTGACATCCGCGATCCACGTCGCGGTATTCGCTCCCATCCGATAGGTGTGCGCTGGCCGGTCGTAGAGAATCCAGGCAACGATGACGATCACCGCCAGGGAAACGAGGATCAGAACAGTCACTCCACTTTCGTGGCGCCATCGAGCAATGACGGCCTTCGGGTCTCTATTACTCACCACGAATGTCCCATCTCGAAGAAGGAATGAGCGAGGACTTCGTCGTCTAAATCAATCCGAGGGACTTGACTTCGTCGCGCTCCGAAACCAATTCGTCGGTCGTGATCTTGATCCGGTCCTTGGCGAAGTCGTCCGAGTGAAAACTCTCCTTCACCTTCCACGAACCGTTGCCATCGGCGGTGACGGGGAACCCGAAGGTGAGACCCTCGGGTACGCCGTATTCACCGTGGGTCGTGACCGCGACCGATGCGCAGTCGTCACTGGCCGTAGTGGTGACCAGACTCGCAACCGTGTCAATGGCGGCGTTCGCGGCACTCGCTGCCGAACTCAGACCGCGCGCTTCGATGACCGCCGCGCCGCGCTTTTGCACGGTGGTGATGAACTCGCCCCGCAGCCACGCCAGGTCGGTGATCACGTCGGTGGCCTTTTGGCCACTAATTGTGGCGTTCGCGAAGTCGGGGAACTGCGTCGTCGAGTGGTTGCCCCAAATGGCGACGTTCTTCACGTCCTTCACCGCAACGCCGGCTTTCTTCGCTAGTTGAGTTTCCGCACGGTTCTGATCCAAACGCGTCATGGCGAACCAACGATCGTCGGGAATGTCCTTGGCGTTCGAGCGAGCAATGAGGCAGTTCGTGTTGCAGGGATTGCCGACGACGAGTATTCGCACGTCGCTCGCGGCGTTCGCCGAAATGGCCTCACCCTGGGGCTTGAAGATGCCGCCGTTCACCTTCAACAGGTCGCCGCGCTCCATGCCGGCCTTGCGCGGAATCGAGCCAACGAGCAGCGCCCAGTTGGTGTTCGTGAACGCAACGTTCAGATCGCTCGTCGCCTCGATGCCGGCGAGCAACGGAAAGGCGCAGTCGTCGAGCTCCATGACGACACCTTCCAGTGACTTCATGGCCGGCTCGATCTCCAGCAGTCGCAAGACGATCGGTGTGTCGGGTCCGAGAAGTTGTCCTGACGCGATGCGAAAGAGCAGCGAGTAGCCGATCTGACCGGCGGCTCCGGTAACGGTGACGTGGACGGGGGTGGTCATTGATCCTCCAGATTTCGTTAGAGACGGTCGACGATCGCGGCGCCGAATTCCGAACACTTCACTTCGGTGGCGTCGTCCATCAGGCGCGCGAAGTCATAGGTGACGATCTTCTCCGAGATCGTCGCTTCCATCGCGCGAACGATGTCGTTGGCGGCGTCGGTCCAGCCGAGGTGCTCGAACATCAAGACGCCGGACAGCAGCACCGAACCGGGATTGACCTTGTCCATGCCGGCGTACTTGGGCGCCGTGCCGTGGGTCGCTTCGAAGATCCCGTGGCCGGTCACGTAGTTGATGTTCGCGCCTGGCGCGATGCCGATGCCCCCGACCTGGGCCGCGAGCGCGTCCGAGAGGTAGTCGCCGTTGAGGTTCATGGTCGCGATGACGTCGAACTCCGAAGGGCGAAGGAGCGACTGCTGGAAGACGATGTCGGCGATGACGTCCTTCACCAGAAGCTTCGAACCGGGCTTGCCGTTGCAGTCGTCCCACCCAACTGCGACGTCGTCGAATTCGTCCTTCACGAGTTGATAGCCCCACTTCATGAACGCACCTTCGGTGAATTTCTGGATGTTGCCCTTGTGCACCAACGTGACCGATTCGCGCTGGTGCTGCAAGGCGTAGACGAGCGCGGCGCGAATCAGTCGCTCCGAGCCCTCCTTGGAGATCGGCTTCACGCCGAGGGCGCTCATTTCGCGAATCTCCCAGCCGAAGGTCTCCTTCAAAAAGCTGCGCAACTTCTCGGCGCCGGGAGAACCGGCCTCCACCTCGAGCCCGGCGTAGACGTCCTCGGTGTTCTCGCGAAAGATCACCATGTCAACGAGTTCGGGATGCTTCACGGGTGAGGGCACGCCCTGGAACCAGCGCACCGGTCGCAGGCACACGTACAGGTCCAAGATCTGGCGAAGCGCCACGTTCAGCGAGCGAAAGCCTTCGCCAATGGGTGTGGTCAACGGCCCCTTGATGCCGATCAAGTACTCGCGAAAGTCACTCACGGTCTGCTCGGGCAGCCATTCGCCGGTCTCGTCGAAGGCCTTTTGGCCGGCGAGGACTTCCTTCCATTCAATGGTCTTGCCGTACTTTTTGGCGGCGGCGTCCAGGACGAGCTTGGACGCGGGCCAGATGTCGACGCCGATGCCGTCACCTTCGATGAACGGGATGATTGGGTTGTCCGAGACGTTGAGTCCGCCGTCGGCCTTCTGTGTGATTTTGTCAGCCATGAGGCCATCCTACGGCGATTTTCGGAGGCCCCTTTTGGTCGAAAGTCCCTAGTTGTGGATGTGAAAACTATTCGAAGAGCGCGTGATAGATCTCGCTCGTCGCCGTTGAACGATTAAGCGTGTAGAAGTGCAGCCCCGGCGCGCGCTCGTCCAACAACTCTCGACAGAGCGAAATAGCGGCACGGATTCCCTCGGCCCGAACTTCACCCGGACCGCCGCGCCGGTCAGCCGCGATCAATCGCTCGACGAGCGCCGGCGGCACCGCCGCGCCCATGACCTTCATCCGATCGATGCCCGAGATGGTCGTCACCGGCATGATGCCCGGCAGCACCGGCTTGGTGACACCAAGGTCGGCCAGCTCAGCCACGAGTTGAATCCACTCCTCGGCGTCAAAGAAGAACTGCGTGACGGCGAAGTCGGCCCGGGCGAGCTTTTCGGCGAGGAATCGTCGGTCCGAAGCCCTGTCCGGCGAACGCGGATGGCCGTCCGGGTGCGCCGCGACGCCGACGGAGAAGTCGCCGATTTCGCGCGCCACCTCAATGAGGTCGATGGCGTGTTCGAACTCGGAGCGCGCGGCCGATGGATCGTTCGGGATGTCGCCACCGAGCGCCATGATGTTCTGCACGCCGGCGTCGGCGTAGTTCTTCAAGAGATCGCGCATCTCGGCGCGGGTATGCCCGACACAGATGACGTGCGCCATCGCGGTCACGTAACCGTCGCGCTCGATCTGAGTGACGAGGTCGTAGGTGCGCTGGCGCGACTCTCGTCCCCCGCGATAGGTCACCGAGACGAACGACGGCGCCAGCGGTTTGATGTCCTCGAGCGAAGCCGCCAGCGTTGCGCTCTCCTCGTCTGATTTCGGAGGAAAGAATTCGAATGATCGGGTGGGGCCAGCGGCGAGCAGCTCGTCGATGCGCACCGAGCTAATTCGCCCGTCCGAAGTCGTCCTCGAGACGCACGATGTCGTCCTCGCCGAAATAACTCCCGTGCTGGACCTCGATGAAGACGACCGGCACCGTGCCGTAGTTCTCACAGCGGTGTGCTTGACCGATCGCGATGTCGATGCTCGATCCCGGACCGAGGTCGTGTTCGACACCGTCGAGGATCACCGTCGCCTGTCCACTCACGATGAACCAGTGCTCGGCGCGCTTGGCGTGGAATTGGTAGCTCAGGCGCTTACCCGGCGTGACGACGATTCTCTTCACCTTGTGGTCGAACATCTCGTCGTCGAGCACGGTGTAGTTGCCCCACGGCCGCACGCTGTACTCGCGGCCCTTGTCATCTGTCGTTTCAGTCATCGCACCTTCTCCGCGGCTAGGACGGCGTTTCGTAACAGCATGGCACGGGTCATGGGACCGACGCCACCGAGACGCGGCGTAATCCAGGCAACTTTCTCAGCAACATCGTCAGCGATGTCACTCAAGAGTTTCTTTCCCGCGAAGGTCGTGCCGGCACCGACGACGGCGGCGCCCGGCCTCACCATGTCGGCCGTCACGATTCCCGGGACACCGGCCGCTGAGACGATCACGTCGGCCGTTCGCGTCAATGCCGCCATATCCTCAACACCGGTGTGCACCACGGTCACGGCGGCGTTGCAGTGCGGTCGACGCATCGCCATCAACAGGGCCAGCGGTCGGCCGATGGTGAGACCACGCCCGATGATGACGACGTGCTTGCCCTCGACCGGCACATCGTATTCCGCGAGCAACTCCACGATTCCGGCCGGCGTGCAGGGCAGTGGGCCCGGCGCGCCCATGACGAGGCGTCCCAGATTCGTGGGGTGTAGTCCGTCCACGTCCTTCTCCGGATCGACACGAAGGAGGACCTGCCCTTCATCAATGCCGTCGGGCAGCGGAAGCTGCACGAGGATTGAATGGACGTCGGGATTCGCGTTGAATAGATCGACGACCGCTTCGATCTCTTCCTGCGTCGCTGAAGAAGGAAGGTGCACGTCGAAGGATCGAACGCCGATCTCCTTGCACTCCTCGACCTTCATCTCGACGTAGCGCGCGCTCGAAGGATTCTCGCCGACGAGCAGGGTGCCGAGCCCCGGAGTTCGCCCGTTGGCGGTGAGACGCGCCGCGCGATCGGCGAGTTCCATCTTGATTCGCTGGGCGAGGCGTTCTCCGTCAAGTATTTGGGCTGTCATGACTCTCCTAATGACGGAAGTGGCGCTCACCGGTGAGCATCATCACGATTTCGGCGGCGTTAGCTGCGTCGATGACTTCTTGATCGCGCACTGAGCCGCCCGGTTGCACGACTGAGGTGACACCGGCGCTCGTCAATGACTCGAGGCCGTCGGCGAAGGGAAAGAAGGCGTCCGACGCCGCGGCCGCGCCCTTCGCGAACTCACCGGCCTTGGTCGTCGCGATGCCGGCCGACACGACACGCGACTGCTGGCCGGCGCCGATGCCGACGGCGACGCCGTCACGCGCGATCACGATCGCGTTGGACGTCGTACGCGCGCACACGCGCCACGCAATCGCGAGGTCCAGCAATTGCTGATCGGTCGGTGTCGCGGTCGTCACGCACTTCCATTCGCTCACCGGCACGAGGAGTTCGTCGGCGTTCTGCACGAGTGCGCTATTGCCGAAGGTCCGCACCGAACGTCCCAGGGGCTCCGGTGAGGGAGCACTGAGGAGTCGCGTCGCCTTACGCCGCTTCACCAGGACATCGACCGCGTCGGCGTGAATCGACGACGCGATGATGACGTCGGCCTGCGGTCCGGCGGCGATGAGCGAGGCCAGGGCCGCGTCGAGTTCGCCGCCCACCGCGATGATCCCACCGAAGGCGCTCTGGGCATCGGCGTCGAGCGCCTTTTGGAACGCGTCGGCGAAGGTGGCATCGACGGCCGCGCCCGACGCGTTGGCGTGTTTGATGATCGCGACGGCACATTGACCGGGCGCGTCGTCAGCCAACTCGTGCACCAGTCGCCACGCCGCGTCGGCGTCGAAGAGGTTCAGGTACGAGAGCGCCGAGCCCGCGTGCTGGGTGACGCCGTCCCACCACGGCGTCGTGCCGGCGACGCGGTAGCGCGCGCCGGTCTGGTGAGGGTTCTCGCCGTAGCGCACGATTTGGGCGCGCTCCAATGTCAGATGCAGCGTCGGCGGGACCACGACGTCGACGTCGCTCAGCGCGTCACCGACGGCTCCCACTCGATCGAGCCACGCGACGATCTGCGCGTCGTAACCAGCGGTGTGCGCGAACGCGGCGCGCGCCAACGCGTGGCGCGTCGCGTCTGACAGAGTCCCCGTTGCGACGATCTCTTCGAGGACCGCGTCGTACTGACTCGGGTTCGTGAGCACGCCCACGTGCTCGTGGTTCTTGGCGGCCGCGCGCACCATCGACGGGCCGCCGATATCGATAAGTTCAATCGACGGATTGGAATCGAACGGATAGAGGTTGCTCACGACGAGGTCGATCGGCGTGATGTCGTGCTCTTTGAGAGCCGCCAGGTGTTCGGGCTTCGAGCGGTCGGCGAGTATTCCGGCGTGCAGTCGCGGATGCAACGTCTTCACTCGACCGTCGAGCATTTCGGGAAAGCCCGTGACGTCGGCGACTTCTAGGTGCGCGATGTGCGCCTCGCTCAATGCCGCGGCCGTGCCACCGGACGCCACCAATTCCACGCCGTGCGCGGCCAGTCCTGTCGCCAGTTCGATCAGTCCGGTCTTGTCCCACACGCTCAGTAACGCTCTCATCTATTCCTCCAGCGTTCCCGCGATTGACGAGGGTTCGTAGCCTTCGCGCATTGTCGCCATCACCCTACCGACCACGAGCGGGTACAACTCTCGCTCGACCAGCTTGATTCGCTCGTGCAGCGTCTCTTCGGTGTCGTCGGCTTCGATGGCGACACGACGTTGGGCGAGGATCGGACCGTCGTCCAGAGCTTCGGTCGCGATGTGCACCGTGCATCCGGTCTCGGTGTCGCCCGATTCCAGAGCCTGGGCCACGGCGTGCCACCCCTTGAAGGCTGGCAGCAGGCTCGGATGCGTGTTCAGCACTCGTCCCGGGTACTCGAGGTGAAATACACCGGTCACGATCGTGCCGAAGCCGGCCATCGCCACCAGGTCGATGTCGCGCGAGCGCAACGCTTCGGTGAGTTCTTTGGTGAAACCCTCGCGATCGAAGCTCGGCGCGAAACCACCGAACTGCTCGCGTGAGACGAGCAATGTCTCGATCCCGGCGCCGAAGGCGACGTCGAGACCGCGACAGCGCCGGTCCGAGGCGACGAGCGCGACCTCGAGTCCGGCGCGGATCATGGCTTCCAAGATGGTGCCCGAGCCGGACACCAACACGCAGAGTCGAACGTCGTCCAACCTCTACAACGCCTTGACGATCTCGCCCATTTTCTGGCCGGCCTCGGTCGGGTTCAAACAGACGTGCACGCCGGCCGCGGCGAGCGCGTCCATCTTCGCCTGTGCGGTGCCCTTGGAACCCGAGATGATCGCGCCGGCGTGCCCCATCTTTCGCCCCGGTGGCGCCGTGACGCCCGCGATGTAGGAGACCACCGGCTTGGTCATGTTCGCCTTGATCCACTCCGCGGCGCGCTCCTCTTCCGATCCGCCGATCTCGCCGATCATCATGACCGCGAGCGTCTCGGGGTCGGCCTGGAAGGCCTCGAGACAGTCGATGAAGTTCGTTCCCGGGACCGGGTCGCCGCCAATGCCGACGCACGTCGTCTGGCCAATGCCCTGCTGGCTCAGTTCGTAGAGGGCTTGATAGGTCAGCGTCCCCGAGCGCGACACGATGCCCACCGGACCGCCGGCCAGCGCGATGTCACCCGAGGTGATGCCGATGTTGCACTTGCCGGGACTGATGATGCCCGGACAGTTGGGGCCGAGGAGTCGTACGCCGGGAAAGTCCTCGACGAGGCGGTTGAAGGTGATCGCCTCATCCTGGGCCGGGATGCCCTCGGTGATGCAGACAATGAACGTGATGCCGCCCTCGGCCGCTTCCATGATCGCCGCCGCGGCGAACTTCGGGGGCACCACGACGAAGGACGCGCTGGCGCCGGTCGCGGCCACGGCCGCCTTGACCGAGTTGAAGACCGGGATGCCGTCGACGTCGCTCCCGCCCTTGCCGGGGGTGACACCCCCGACGACCTTGGTGCCGTAGTCACGGTTTCGCAGGCCGTGAAAGCGACCCTGGCCCCCGGTGAGTCCCTGGACGATCACCTTGGTGTTCTCATCGACGAAAATGCTCATAGCTCTTCCTTAGGCGTTCGCGAGCGAGACGACCCGGCGGGCGGCGTCCAACATCGTGGGTTCAGTGATCAGTGAATCGTTGAGGTGCGGCGCGAGGATCGCGCGGCCCTCGACGGCGTTGGTCCCGTCGAGTCGCAGCACGATCGGCGTGGAAATCGTGACGCGCTGGAGTGCGTCGAGGACGCCGTTCGCGACTTCATCGACGCGGGTGATGCCGCCGAAGATGTTGACGAAGATCGCCCTCACCTTGGGATCGGAGTTGATCACTTCGAGGGCTGAGGCCATCACGTCGGCGTTCGCGCCCCCGCCGATGTCCAGGAAGTTCGCCGCCGTGCCGCCGACCTGATTGACGACGTCGAGCGTCGACATCGCCAGACCAGCGCCGTTGGCGATGATGCCGACGGTGCCGTCGAGGCCGATGTAGTTGAGACCTTTTTCTTTGGCCAGCTTCTCGCGCGGGTCCTCGAACTCATCGGCGCGGAACTCCTCCCACTCGGGGTGGCGGAACGAGGCGTTCTCATCCAACGTCACCTTCGCGTCGAGGGCGTGGACCTTGTTGTCGGGCGTGAGGATCAACGGGTTGATCTCGGCCAGGTCACAGTCGCCTTTCGTGTAGCACTCGTACAAGTGCACGAGTAGCTCAGCCGCTTGTTCGCGCGCGACCTCGTCGAGTTCGGCGTCGTTCGCCCAGCGTCGAGCCGTCGCCACGTCCAGTCCGCGAACCGGGTCGATGGCGAGAAAGGCGATCGCGTCGGGATTCTCCTCGGCCACGACCTCGATTTCGACGCCGCCCTGGGCACTCAGCATTCCCAAGTGGACCTTGTTCTGGCGGTCCAGGGTGAACGAGGCGTAGTACTCCTTGGCGATGTCACTCGAGCGCTCGATCCACAGTCGGTGCACGACGTGACCTTTTATATCGAGACCGAGGATGTTGCCGGCGTGCAGTCGCACCTCGTCGATGTCGTGGGCCAGCTTCACGCCGCCGGCCTTTCCGCGACCGCCGACCTTGACCTGCGCCTTGACGACGACGGGATAGCCAATGCGTTCGGCGACCTCGAGCGCCTGTTCGACGGTGTCGGCGATGTCGCCGGGCGACACGGCGATGCCGTAACGCGCGAAGTACTGCTTGCCCTGGTATTCGAACAGATCCATCGACTTCAACTTTCAACTAAAGGACTGTCGAATGACAATCACATCGATTCAGTGCAGGTACTCTCGCGCGTCCAGTGTCGACTCGAGCCATGTCCCTATTTCGGCCAGCGACGCTCCGGGCGTGAAGACCCGAGCGACGCCCAGCGCTTCGAGCCCGGCGATGTCGTCGTCAGGGATGATCCCTCCGACCAATAACAACACGTCCTCGCGGCCCTCGGACTTGAGGAGGTCAATGACGCGCGGAACCAGGACACGATGCGCCCCCGAGAGCAGCGAGAGCCCGAGGGCGTCGGCGTCTTCTTGGATCACCGCCTGGACGATCTGCTCGGGTGTCTGATGCAGTCCCGTATAGACCACTTCGAAACCGGCGTCGCGCAGCGTTCGCGCGATGACTTTGGCGCCCCGGTCGTGCCCATCAAGACCGGGCTTGGCGACGACGACTCGATACGTACGGTCCATGAAGTAACCATCTTAGGGAACATTCGAAGGGCCATTTTTGAGGTAATCGTCGCCGCCGGCACTCGAAATGCCATTTAGTAGCGTCGCTGATGAAGCGTCGAGCGAGCTCGTCGTCTCACACTGATCGGAACCTTCGCCCATGGAAAACAACTTCGGCCAGCCTCAGAGCGTCATCGTCCTCGGCGGCAGCTCCGACATCGCTCGAGCCCTGACAAAACGGCTCTGCGCGGCTCGCGCACACACCGTCGTGTTGTGCGGTCGCAACCAAAAGCTGCTCGATGAGTGCGCCGAAGAGGCGAAGGACTACGGCGCGAGCACGACCGACACCGTGCTCTTCGACGCCGAGGACATTACCGACGCCGCTCGCGTCGTGTCCGAGGCCTTCGAGAAGGTCAATGGCACTGTCGATCTCGTGATCGTCGCCGTCGGACTGCTCGGGGACCAGCTCGCCCAGGAGAATGACGCGGCCGCGGCCGCGAGCGTCGCGATCGTCAACTTCGCCTGGCCGGTCACGGCGCTGGCCGAAGTTCGTCGTCGTCTCCTCGCCCAGGGCAGCGGACGGATCCTGGTCATGTCCTCGGTCGCTTCGATCCGCATTCGCCCCAGCGCCTACCTCCACGGCGGGGCCAAGGCGGGCCTCGATCGACTCTGCAATGGTCTGGCCGACTCCTTAGCCGGCACCGGGGTCACGTTGCAGTTGGTTCGACCGGGTGTCGTGCGCACTCGAATGACGAAGGGCCAGTCGCCCGTACCCTTCACGACCGGTCCCGACGAGGTCGCCGGCTACGTGATGAAGGGGCTCGAGACCAACGACCGGGTCATTTGGAGTCCGCCAATCCTCCGCTTCGCCTTCGCCGCGTTGCGCCATCTGCCCAAGCCAATCTGGCGCAAGGTCGCCGACCGTTAGCCCGGCGCGGTCGTCGTGGTAGTCGTGGTCGAACTCGACACCGTCTGGCGAAGTTCGTTGCCGCGAAGCGACATCGTGAAGAAATCGTGCGCCCAGAACGAACCGAAGTAGCGGCTCGGAGCGCCGGGCATCGACGACAGGAGACTTCGACCGTCGCTTCCGTCGATAACTTTGCCCGGTGTCGCGGAGTACGTCGAGAGTTGTACCCAGTCGAGTCCGTAGTCGAGCTCCATTCCTTCTTCGACGCCAGCGCGCAACATCACGTCGGCGAGGTCACTGAGCGAAATCCCGGGTCCCGCGACGTAGACGAGCGCACCACTCTTCGTTATTCCGAGACCGGAACGCCATACGACGTCGTTGGGATTCGATACGGTCCCCCACTTCGTGGACTTCGGATTCCTCAGTCCGGGGACCACCTTGGAGTTGTCAACGATCAGATCCAGGTTCTGGCGAACCGTGGCGATCTGATTGGTCATGACGACGTCGCGACCCCACTTCGCCACCGTCATGCGACCGTTCTTGAAGATGACGACCGAGGCCGCGCCCTTGCGCAATGTCTTGTAGCTCTTGTCGTCGGTGAAGTAACCGCCGTTCGCGTTTTGCATCGCGAATCCCGAGTTGAAGGCCGCGACGAGTGTCCTAGAGCGATTCGCACCTATCGGTGCCTGGTGCGCGAACGGTCCGTCGCCGGGAATCTGCGAACCGGAGTACAGCTGCGCGGTCAAGAGATTCGTGTCCATCCACACGACGCCCACGACGTAACTCGTGTGCACGGCGTCGGGTCGCACGAACGCTTCGTACATCGTCGCAATGCCGTTCGCGGTCGTTCGACCGGCGACGTGCCACACGCCTTCACCGGGCAACGGATGTTTCGCGGGCGCCACGATGTTCACCGGCGGCGCTAACACCAGCGGTGACTTGTAGGCCGTCGCGAGTGCGCCACGACCGAAGGATCCGGCCGGCGGCGTGCCGCCCTTCTTCGGCAGGTCCCAGTGATACGCCTCGCTGGCCCCCCAGATCACGACACTCGCGAGAGCGTGCTGGCGGCCCCACTGGGACGCCCGGGTCGACAGACTCGAGCCGTAGGAAGGATTGAGCAGGGCGAAGAAGAATGTCGCGGCGCAGTACCCCACGAAGATCAACACGGCGACGGCCAGAAGCACGACCGAGCGCCGACGCCAATACACGGGTCGAGGCAGGCGATGCGAATGGGGACGGGGCGCCGCCGGAGGTCGATAAGCCGGGCGCGCGTAGGGCATGAGACCTAATTCTGGCACCGTCCTACTCGAACCGACTGGGTATCACTCCAATGTCCGAGAATTTCTTCGCAGCTAATCTCGAATCACTTCGACGTCGACTTGGAGCGCCCTGTACACGGGTAGAGCTCGTGCATCACGGGTGAGAAGGACCAGACCACTCTCGGCTGCCGCGGCTCCAACGAGCGCGTCGTACACCGATCCACCGGCGATTCCAAGGCTCGCGAATTTTGGCAAAAGGGCTTCGGCGCCCGACGTTGTCAGGTACTTGATAAAAGGGAAATTTGCGGTTATCAGCCGTATTACGGCTTCCGGTGATCGGCGAGCGGGTGGGGGCAGACGCGTCAGGACCGAGAATGTCTCGAATGCGGCGTGACCCGCCAGACCCAAGTTGCGGTTGCCGATGGCGCGCAGAGTGGCTGCGTGGTGCTCATGATCCTCGACAACGACGGCAACGGCCACACTCGTGTCCGCAAGAACGTCCACACCACTACTTTTGATCGGCATCCTTCATCTCTCGAACAAACTCCTCAGTGATGGTGGCGTTGGACGCGGGGATGACGAGGCGTCCGCCTTTCTCAACGAGCGAGTCGTCGAAGACCGGCTCGACGCGAAGTGAGGCGCCATCGGCCGTGATCTCGACTTCGCCGGAATGAAGTCCTAGTCGGTCCCGTAACGCCTTCGGAACAACCAGCCGACCTGCCTTATCAATGGTTGTTCTCATACCATCAGTTTACCAAATGAATGGTATGGAAGGATTTAACGACAAAAGCACGACCGAGCACCGACGCCAATACATCGGCCGAGGTAGGCGGTGCGAATGGGGACGGGGCGCGGCCGGAGGTCGATTGGCCGGGCGCGCGTAGGCATGAGACCTAGTTCTGGCACCATCTCGAGGCTGAACATCAGTTCGAATCGACAGATTGTTAGTGACGTTTGAATCTGGATATTCGGTGACGTGTAACTTAACAAACCCACATTTCCGTTGGACAATTAGGTATGGAGAAAATCACGGTCAGCAACATGGCGACACACTGACAGGCAGCGATTACGACGCGAGTACATGGATACCCTGCGCTGGCCCAATGGAGAGGTCGTCGGCCCTCACTGTGGCGTCATTGGGAGCCACTACTACCTGAACCTTGACAACGGGGTCTCTAGGACCACTACTCGTGACACAGTCCCAGCGTCGAGTCTGGAAGCGCAAGGACTGCCGTAAGCAGTTCTCCGTGACCACTGGAACCGTCTTTCACGGCTCCAAGGTCTCGCTGCGAATCTGGCTCTTCGTGTACTTCGAAATGTGCGCTAACAAGGTCGGAATCACCGCGCGTGAGATCGCTCGCCGTATGGCGTTGCTCCTAAGACTGCGTGGTTTATGACCCGGCGAATTCGTGAGGCGATGGCGAACGACGACTCTGGCAAGTCGTCCGACAACATCGTGATGGACGAAACCTACATTGGTGGCAGGCCTGCAAACTGGCACAAGAACGACCCTCGGAAGTCGGAATTTGGCAACAACACGGCTCGCAAGATGGCGGCGATCGCATTGATCTCAAAAGAGACCTGCGAGATTCGCACGAAGGTGGTCACGATTACCGGAACCGTCATTCAAACGATGGTGCGCGACAACGTGAACACCGGCGACACGACGCTGCACTCTGACTCAGCGCCGCTCTATCGCACGATCAGCAAAGAGATGAAGGCCCACCACGTTGTAAACCACAACGCCGGGCAGTAGTCACGGAGCTTTCAATCGGAACCAACAAGGCCGAGAACTTCTTTAGCCAACTCAAGCGTTCGATTGATGGTACGCACCACTGCAGCCACATGCACTTGCAGCGTCACCTAACTGGGTTCGCGTTCCGTCACTCGACGCACGATTTGAACGACACTGAGCGCATGGTGCGACTGATGGGACAAGTACACGGAATTCGCCTTAGTTACAAGCCGCTCACCGATTAAGCCCATCGGTCCTGAATGGAGCCATTGTTGAGTTTCGCAATGAGCGTGTTGAGATCGTCCTTGTCAATTAGAATTTCATCACCGGGGATTTCTACGAAACCAGGGTCACCGTCTCTTGTTGCGTCCCAAAGGTCCCGTGCCAGGCTGTATTTGCCAGGGTCGTAGCCGAGCGCCGGAATAACCCCGTGAGGGTCGATCCGGTAGTTACTGCGACCATTTGCCTGGTTAGGCACCGGCTGTTCTAGCGAAACGACCACCGTCGATTGGTACCGAGAGATGTTAATGAATCCCGCCGCCACCATCTACCTCGCGGAGGACGGCGACGAGGCGATCGGTTTCGCCGTCGCCGTCGCGCTCCAGAGACCCGACACGCCGTTCGGTCGGGCCCAGACAGTCCTCGAAGTCGATCAAATTGGAGTGGTGTCGTCGCAAAGGCGACGCGGAGTCGGTCGCGCCCTGTTCAAAGCTGTTCGTGAGCGTGCGGATCAGGTGTCGGCGGAGCGCGTCACTCTGACCACGTGGTCGTTCAACGTCGAGGCGCACCGATTCTTCGAAGCCGAAGGGCTCGCCACTGAGGTGCACCGAATGACGATGCCGTGGCCCGCGCTGAAGAAGCCCGACTGAATCAACGCGCAAGCCCCGGACGTAACACGACTTCCTCGCAAGGTTTTACGCGCGATGCAGTGGCGTCATCGCGAGGACCAATTGCTTCGTGCCGTGCTGTTCGAAGTCGACCGCCGCGCGAGAGTGCGAGCCCGATCCTTCGACCTTCGTCACGACGCCGGGTCCGAAGCGGTCGTGCACGACGTGCTCGCCCACCGCGAGACCGAGCTTTTCGGCTCCCGTTGAGCGAACCGGTGGCGCCGCGCCCGTGCCAAAGGCTCGACCTTCGGTGAATTCGGTGCCGCGACCGGTGAAGCCGTCGGCGTCGCGGTAGTCCATCCGACGAAGCGGGATCGTGGCCGAGATGTCGTGGATCAACTCCGCGGGAATCTCCTGGAGGAAGCGGCTAGCCAACGCGTCCATGCGGTTACCCCACATCGTTCGACTCCAGGCGTGCGTGAGGATCAAGTGCCGCATGGCACGCGTGATCCCGACGTAGCAGAGTCGGCGTTCCTCTTCGAGTTCATTGTCGTCCGAGAGGGCCCGTCGGTGCGGGAAGATCGTCTCTTCGAGGCCGGTGATCACGACCGCGGGAAACTCGAGTCCCTTGGCGACGTGCAACGTCATCATCGATATCGCGCCGGCGCCGCCGTCGAGTTGGTCGGAGTCCGCCACCAATGCCATGCGTTCGACGAAATCCATCAGTGTGTCGTACTGACTCGCGGCCGAGGCGAGTTCCCCGAGGTTCTCCAGGCGCGAATAGGCCTCGTCGGAGTTCTCGGCGCGCAGGGCGTCGCCCATGCCCGACTCGCGCACGATCGCGTCGATGACTTCGCGCGGCGCCAGGTCGTTGGCGAGAGCGCGAAGTTCGTCGAGCATGAATGAGAACTTCTGCGCGCCGCTGAGCGCTCTGGCGGTGAGGCCGGCCTCTTGGGCGTAGTGCGTCGACTCGGCGAAGGAGAGTCCGTGTTGCGCGGCGTAGGTGCCGAGCTTGGCCTGCGCCGCTGCACCGATGCCGCGCTTGGGTTCGTTGATCACCCGTCGCGCCGACGCCTCATCGCGCGGATTGACGATCAATCGTGCGAACGCCAGTACGTTCTTGACCTCCTTGCGGTCATAGAAGCGCATGCCCGAGATGACGCGATACGGAATCGACGCGCGCAGCATCTCCTCTTCGAGGACTCGACTCTGCGCGTTCGTGCGGTAGAACACGGCCATCTGATTCCAGGAGAGTTTGGACTCGGTCGCGAGGCGTCGAAGTTCGGTCGCCACCCAACGTCCTTCGTCGTATTCGTCACCGGCTCGATACAGCCGTATCTTCTCGCCCTGCACGTCGTCAGTGAACAGATTCTTCGCGTGCCGACTCGTGTTCTTCGAGATGACGGCGTTGGCCGCGTCGAGGATCGTCTGGGTGGAACGAAAGTTCTGTTCCAACAGGATCACCGAGGCGTCGGGGAATCGTTGCTCGAACTGCAGGATGTTGCGCACGTCAGCCGCACGGAATCGGTAGATCGACTGGTCCGAGTCGCCGACCACGCAGAGGTTGCGATGCTTCTCGGCGAGCATCATCACCAACTGGTTCTGCACGCCGTTGGTGTCCTGGAACTCATCGACCAGCAGGTACTTGAAGCGGTTCTGATAGCTCGCGCGAACCTCGTCGTCTTTCTTCAACATCGCCACCGCGTTCAAGAGCAGATCGTCGAAGTCCATCGCGTTGGCGAGCATCAGGCGCGCCGCGTACAGGTGGTAGATCTCGGCGATGCGTCGATGGTGCGGGTCGCCGTCGCCGCTCTCGGCGTAGGCGTCCGGTGAGAGCATCTCATTCTTCGCCGCCGAGATCGCGGCCGCGACGCTTCGCGGCGACAGTCGCTTCGTGTCGAGATTCAGCTCCTTCATGATGCGCTCGACCGCGCTCTCCGCGTCGCCGGCGTCGTAGATCGTGAAGCCGCGCTGATAGCCGAGCACGTCGGCGTGCGAGCGCAACATCCGCAGGCACGCCGAGTGGAACGTCGAGACCCACATGTCACGCGCCTCGGCGCCGACGAGGTCGACCACGCGACGACGCATCTCGTCGGCGGCCTTATTGGTGAAGGTGATGGCCATGATCTCCCACGGCCGTGCGTCACCCATCGCCAGGATGTGCGCGATACGTCGAGTGAGCACTCGCGTCTTGCCCGATCCGGCGCCGGCGATCACGAGCAGCGGTCCCCCGCGTTGGGTCACGGCCTGGCGCTGGGGTGCGGTCAGTCCCTCGAGTAGTGAATCAGGATCCAATCGCTCTTCGACGTTCCCGCCGTTAGTTCCCCAGAGCGACTCCTCGGAGAACGAGTTACGACTCACTCCCACTCAATGGTGCCCGGTGGCTTGCTCGTCACGTCCAACGCGACGCGATTGACACCGTCAACTTCTCGGATCAAGCGGTTCGCGATCTTCTCGACGACGTCGTAGGGAAGTCGCGCCCAGTCGGCGGTCATGGCGTCGTCACTCGTGACGGCGCGGATGATGATCGGGTACGCGTAGGTTCGTCCGTCGCCCATGACTCCCACCGTACGCACGGCCGGTAACACCGCAAAGCTCTGCCAGAGCTCGCGGTACAGTCCCGCCTTCTTGATCTCATCCACGACGACGTCGTCGGCGTTGCGAAGGATCTCGGCGCGTTCTCGGGTCACCTCGCCCACGATGCGCACGCCCAGTCCCGGACCGGGGAACGGTTGGCGCCAGACGATCTCGGCGGGCAGTCCGAGCTCTTCACCGACGTGACGGACCTCGTCCTTGAACAGACTCCGTAGCGGCTCCACGAGGTCGAAGGAGAGGTCTTCGGGCAGGCCACCGACGTTGTGGTGGCTTTTGATGTTGGCGGCGTGGCCCGAGCCCGATTCGATGACGTCGGGATACAGCGTCCCCTGGACGAGGAACCGCGGACCGTCGCCGCCCTTGCCGAGCTCTCGCGCCACCGTCTCGAATTCGCGAATAAATAACTCGCCGATGATCTTGCGCTTGCGCTCGGGGTCGGTCACCCCGGCGAGTGCGTCGAAGAACCGGTCCTGGGCCTTCACGTGGATCAGCTCGACCCCGAATTGGCGAGTGAACGTCTCTTCGATCTGCTCGCCCTCATTTTTTCGCATCAGTCCCGTGTCGACGAAGACGCAGGTCAGTTGATTGCCGACGGCCTTGGTGACGAGCGCGGCGGCGACCGCGGAGTCGACGCCGCCCGAGAGCGCGCAGAGCACCTTCTCGGTGCCGACCTGCGCGCGAATCGCCGCGACCTGGTCTTCGATGATCGACGTGTTCGTCCAGGTCGGCGGGATCTCGGCGACGTGGTGCAAGAAGTTCGAGAGCAGGTCCTGCCCGTGCTCGGTGTGGGCGACCTCGGGATGGAACTGCACCGCGTGGAGTCGTCGCTCGACGTCCTCCATCACCGCCACCGGACCTTCGGGCGAAGAACCGGTCACGACGAATCCTTGCGGGGCCCGAGCGATGGCGTCGCCGTGGCTCATCCAGCACGTCACGCTCGCGGGCCATTCGTCCATCAAGACCGAGGTGCCGTGGCGAGTCATCGTCGTGCGACCGTATTCACCGATGCCGGTATGGGCGACGTCACCGCCGAGTTGCTGGGCCATGAGCTGCGCGCCGTAACAGATACCGAGCACGGGGATGCCGAGTTCGTAGATCGCGGGGTCCAGTGACGGCGCCGGTACCTCGTAGACCGATTTGGGACCGCCCGAGAGGATGATCGCGGCCGGTGCTTTGGCACGCACTTCGTCCGCGCTGATGGTGCTCTGGACTATTTCGGAATAGACGTGCGCTTCGCGCACACGCCGGGCTATCAACTGTGCGTACTGGGCGCCGAAGTCGACGACGAGGACGTTCTGGGTCAATGTCCCATGCCGACGCCCTGGGAGCGCTGCAACTGCTTTCCTTCAGTCTGGAGCGACGGCGCGAGCATGATCTCGGCCTTCTGGAACTCCTTCAGGGTCTCGTAGCCGCAGGTCGCCATCGACGTGCGAAGCGCCCCGAAGAGATTCAGTCGCCCGTCGTTCTCATGCGCCGGTCCGAGCAGGACCTCTTTCAAGGTCCCGCGGACCTGCGTGCGCACGCGCGTGCCGCGCGGCAGCGTCGGGTGGAAGGTCGCCATGCCCCAGTGGAATCCTCGAGCGGGCGCCTCGACGGCACTGGTCAAGGGAGATCCGATCATCACGGCGTCGGCGCCGCAGGCAATGGCCTTGGCGATGTCGCCGCCGCGGCTCATGCCGCCGTCGGCGATGACGTGCACGTACACACCGGTCTCGTCCAAGTGGCGCATACGCGCGCCGGCGACGTCGGCGATCGCCGTCGCCTGGGGAACGCCGATGCCCAGTACCGCACGTGACGTGCAGGCGTTGCCCGGTCCCACGCCCACGAGGACACCCGCGGCGCCCGTGCGCATGAGGTGCAACGCGGCCTGGTAGCTCGCGCAGCCGCCCACGATGACCGGCAGTTCGAACTCGCGGATGAACTTCTTCAGGTTCAGCGGCTCGACGGTCTTGGAGACGTGCTCGGCCGAGACGACGGTTCCCTGGATGACGAGGATGTCGAGGCCGGCGTCGAGGATGGTCTTGGCCATCCAGTCAGTGCGCGCGGGCGTCACTGACGCCGACGTGGTGATGCCGGCGGACTTCATCTCGGTGATGCGCTGAGCGACGAGCTCGATCTTGATCGGCTCGAGGTACATCTGTTGCATGCGCGCCGTCGCCTTGTCGTCGTCGAGTTCGCGGATCTCTTCGAAGAGCGGCATCGGGTCCTCGTATCGGGTCCAGAGACCCTCGAGGTTCAAGACGCCCAGTCCCCCGAGGCGTCCCAGCTCGATGGCGGTGTCGGGTGACATGGCTCCGTCCATCGCGGAACCGAGCACCGGCAAATCGAACTTGTAGGCGTCGATCTGCCACGTGATGTCGACGTCCTCGGGGTCACGGGTTCGCCGCGAGGGCACGATGGCGATGTCGTCGAAGCCGTAGGCCTGTCGCGCCGATTTATAGATGCCGATCTCAACTTCTGCCATGGTGACCTCCGCCTAAGAAACAGCAACCCAGAAACGGGTGTGCGTTGCCTCTAATCTACCGGACGAAATCAGGGCCACGTCCTCTTCGCCTCGGGCCATTCGACGCCAGTGACGACGCAGAGCAACTCGGTGAGGACGCGCGCGGTCGCACCCCAGATGAGGTCGCCGGGCACTCGAAAGAAGTAGATCGGGAAGTAGTTGTCGGCGTCACTGCCCGGTCGAGCCAGTTCACGTCGCCACCGTTCTTCCAGGAATGCCCCGTCGGCGAGCAGATCGGCGAGGGGCACCGTGAACGCGCGCTCGACCTCGGCCGCATCGGTCACCATCGTCGGTCGCTCGTTCAAGAAACCGATGACCGGCCAGATGGCCGATCCGAGCGCCAGCGTCACGATGGGACTCAGCCATCCCACGACGCGCACCGTGCTCTCGTCGATGCCGACTTCTTCGAGCGCTTCTCGCAAGGCCGTCTCGGTCGGCGTCTCGCCGGCGTCACTGCGCCCACCCGGGAGGGCGATCTCTCCGGCGTGCTCGCGCATGGAGAACGATCGTCGCGTCAGTACGAGGTGCGTCTCGCCAGCCTCTTCGAACAGCGCCACGAGTACGGCCGAGCGCCGGGCAATCGGTTGACCTTCGATGTCGGCGACGGCGAGTGCGCCGGGATCACCGGGATCACCGGGAATCACGGAGTTGTCGAGATGGCGCAATGCGTCCTTCAGCCTCGATTCGACGAGTTGCAATGAAAGTCCGGTTCGCTCGCTCGTCGTCAACGTGCTCCACGGCGCGAGCGCCCCGGCCTGGATGTCGTCCGGTTCGGGGAGGGTCTGGGGGTACTCGTGACCCTCGAAACGCGCCGGCCTCGTGCGGTCTGGCGCCATTCTCAATCTCCCGTAGCCTTGTGAGTGCTGTGAACACAGCGACCCGATTTTATTCGGTCCCCCACTGGTCCAATCAGGAGTATCTGTTTTCATGAAGTCTCTCGCTCGTTATGCCTATCGACGCCGCTGGCTGATTCTCGCCCTCTGGGTCGTCCTCTTCCTCGGAATGAACGCCCTCTCGCAGTCCTTCGGCACCGCCTACGCCAATACCTTCACGCTGCCCGGGACCAATTCGACCCACGCGCTCGCGTTGCTGCAGTCCAATTTCCAGGGCAGGTCCGGTGACGTCGACGAGATCGTCTTTCACGCGCGAACGGGCACGATCGCGAGTCACGAGAAGGAGATCCTCGCGATGGACAAGAAGGTTGCGAAGAGTGCCGCCGTCGCCAGCGTCATCTCGCCCTTCGTGGGCGGTTCGTTTCAGACCAGTAAGAACGACAAGATCGCCTTCTCCGTCGTGTACTTCTACAAACAGGGTTACAAGCTAAAGAGTGCTCAGGTGCAGCCGGTGGAGAACGCGGGCATCACCGCGCGTTCGACATCGCTGGACGTCGAGTTCGCGGGCAACGCGTTTGAACAACTCGCCGCCCAAAAAGGCAGCCCCGACTTGATCTTTGGACTGATTCTGACCGCCATCGTGCTCGCGCTCGCCTTCGGTTCGTTCTTCGCGATGTTGCTGCCGCTCGGGGTCGCACTCTTCGCGGTCGGCATCGCCACTGCGGCGACGACGCTGCTGAGTCACGGACTCTCCATCGCCACCTTTGCGCCCATTTTGGGATCACTCATTGGACTGGGCGTGGGCATCGACTACGCCCTCTTCATAGTGACGAGAGCTCGACAAGGGTTGAAACGTGGCTTGAGTCCAGAAGACGCGATCGTCACGGCGATCAACACCTCGGGGCGCGCCGTGCTCTTTGCCGGATCGACGGTGTGCATTGCGCTACTCGGCATGCTCGTCCTGCAACTCTCGTTCTTGAACGGTGTCGCCATCGCCGCGGCCTTGACGGTATTGATCACGATGTTGGCCTCGTTGACGTTGTTGCCCGCACTACTCGGCTTCCAGGGCAATCACGTCTTGAGCCGGCGCGAGCGACGTTCGCTGGTGACGAACGGTCCCGAACCGACTGTGACCAATTCGCCTTGGCAGCGCTGGGCCAACACCGTGTCGAAGCATCCGCGAAAGCTCTCGCTGGTCGCGCTGGTGGCGATTGTCTTCGTCTGCATTCCCTTCTTCTCGCTGCACCTCGGGAGCTCCGACGCGGGAACCGACCCCGCGAGCTCGACCACTCGACATGCCTACGACCTACTGGCCCAGGGCTTCGGCCCCGGCGTCAACGGTCCGCTCCAAGTCGTCGGCGCGATACACAACTCCCAGGACCTCACGACGATGAACACGCTCGATGCGAAGCTGAAGGGCAAGCCCGACGTCTACGAAGTGGCCCCGTTGCAGATCTCCAAGAACGGCAAGGTTGCGGTGATCAATGTCGTTCCCAAAACCAGTCCCGATTCGAAAGTCACCGAGAATCTAATCAGCACGATTCGAAACGATTACATCCCGGCCATCGATTCCACGACCCATACCGGCATCTACGTCGGTGGACTGACGGCGATCTTCGTCGACTTCGCCCAGGTCTTCACCTCCAAGATCCCGTTGTTCGTCGGGGTGATCGTCCTGCTCGGTTGTCTGTTGTTGATGGTGGCGTTTCGCAGCGTCGTCATCCCGCTCACCGCGGCGGCGATGAACATCTTCGCCGCCGGCGCGTCCTTCGGTCTCGTGGTCGCGGTCTTCCAATGGGGCTGGGGTAGTTCGCTGATCAACGCGGGCACGGGACCGGTCGAATCGTTCCTGCCGACGATCATGATCGCCATCCTCTTCGGGCTCTCGATGGACTATCAGGTCTTCTTGGTCTCGCGGATGCATGAGGAGTGGCTCAATACCGGCAGCAACGAAGAGGCCATCAACCGCGGTCAGGCCAATACCGGTCGCGTCATCTCGGCCGCGGCGCTAATCATGATCTGCGTCTTCTTCTCCTTCGCCTTCGGCGGCCAGCGGATCATCGCCGAATTCGGCATCGGCCTCGGCGGCGCGGTGCTGATGGACGCCTTCATCCTTCGCACGGTGCTCGTGCCGGCGTTGATGCACTTCTTTGGCGACGCGAACTGGTACTTCCCCAAGTGGTTGGACCGGATCACCCCGCACTTCGCGGTCGAGGCGACCGAGGACGTTTCGGTCTAACCCTTAAGAAACCCCTAAATTCTCAGGGTTTTTGACATTCTTGTCGCTGAGCGGCGTCACGTACGCCAGTAAGTTCTGGTCAAGGACGAAAAAGGATTCGAATGCAATTTTCAAGGTCGGTTCACATCGGTCCGATGGGTCCATTCGGTTCCGGTCACCAGGTTGGCGGAATGTACTTCAGCGGTCCCGACGGGGGCGGCGGAATAGCGAGGTTGCTCATCATGTTCGTGTTCCTACTCTTCATCGGCGCGGTCGCCTACTTCGTCATACGTCACTTCGACCACGCGCAGTCCCACCACCACGCGCACGTCGGCACGAGTACGACGACAACGTCGGCCGACGGCGCAGCCACTGACCTCTTGAAGATGCGATTCGCCAAGGGCGAGATCGACGAGGACGAGTTCACGCGTCGGATGAGCCTCTTGAAGGACCATCAGTCAGTGAGCTGATTCCGATCGGACCGTCGTGCTCGATCGCCGGGTTACGAATGTTCAACCTTCGACATTGTCTCGCCTACGCGCTCTTGTCCTCGATCTCCCACGCGTGATCGAGGACGTGCCAGGCGAGGCGGCGAAGTGAGTAGCGCGACGGCCACGCGCCACCTGGTGAACCGGCGAGCAGCGCCTCAGTAATCACGGCGCGCTGTTCGAACCACGGCGTTCGGGGTGGCACTCGCGTACCAAGTTTCGAGCAGTAGTGACGCTCAGCTTCTCGGACGTGAGGCACGATCTCGTCGCGGTCACGACCCCCGCCGCGCGGTCCCCTCGTCAATGTCGCCGGAGCGCTTTTGACAACGCCGTCGAAGTACGCCCAGCAGTCGGCCAATACCGCGACCTGTTCTTTGAGGTCGCGCGGCGATATCGCTTCGGCGTCCCAGGGCGTGTCCACGCCCGGCGCGCCGAAGTCCGTCGTCGTGTTGCCGAGGACCGATCCCACGACCTCGAGTTTCCCGGGTTTGAAGGGTACCGACAGAACCGCCGCGTACCGGTCCTGGTAGTCGAGCAGTGCTTCGAGCGCCAGGTCCGTGGTCTTCGCGCGTCGACACCAACCGGGCCAGTCAACGGCCGCGGCGAAGACCGAGTTCTTGCCCTCTTCGAAGTAGACGCGTGTCGTCATCGCTCCCCTCCCCGACGTGGTCGTGTCCACGCCTGGCGCGACCGTCACGCTAGTGAGCGACACTGACAACCCCGTGGCTAGTGTGAAGTTCGATCACCGCGGAGGGACCCGGTATCACGAAGGACAAGGACGACCAATGGCCACAACCCGCAACGCACGAGCCCACTGGGAGGGCACGCTCCTCGAAGGTCAAGGCACCGTCGAACTGACCTCGAGTGGCATTGGCACGTTCCCGATCACGTGGGCGTCGAGGGCCGAGTCGGCCGACGGGCGCACGAGTCCCGAAGAGCTCATCGCCGCTGCGCACGCGTCGTGTTTCTCGATGGCGCTCTCGAACGGTCTCGCGAAGTCCGGCAATCCCGCCATCTCGCTCAACACGTCGGTCGAGGTGGACTTCCAGCCCGGTGTCGGCATCACCGAGATCCGCATCACGCTCTCCGGCGAAGCCGAGAACCTCGACGCCGCCGGTTTCCAGGCGGCCGCCGAGGACGCCAAGGCCAACTGCCCGGTCTCCAAGGCCCTCGCCGCGGTACCGATCACGTTGACGGTCGTCTAAGGATCTTTCGGGAGAACAATGAGCGGGAGTCGTGACGACGGTTGCACCACGCATTCGGTGTCGCGACTTTCATCACGACCTCGCCTCGATCGACGCCGTCGGGATTACAGCCTTCGCCTCTTCGTCGCTCAGTTCCTCGGTCTCGTCGGCATCGTCCTCTACAACTGGTGGGTCTGGGTCGTGCTCGCGAGCACTCTGCTCACCAGCACCGACGAGTTCTTCAGCGACCTAGAAGCGGTCGGTCGACCGGACGCCTCGGTCTTCCAGCACTTCGACCTCGCGGCGGGCGTCGTCATGTTCGTCGCCTTTCTCCTCCGGGGTCCCTGGGGCCCGAAGGGCAAGCGAGCGGAGTGGCGGTGGCTGCTCCTCTTCGCGATCGCGGGCGCGGTCGGCGGACACTACGCCTACGCCTGTCCCGAAGGACTGAGCGCGGCCTGTCGCAACGCGGAGTGGCACCTGCGACTCCCGCTGCACCACTACCTCCACGTCATCTCGGGCATCATCGAGTTCGCGACCATGACGACCGCGGTCTATTTCGCCCGGAGACGAACGAAGGAGTGTCCCGGCTGGGTGTCGCGGTCGCTCAAGGGTGTCTGGGTCGCCCTGTTGACCGGCTATCCGTTGCTGGCCGTCGCGTACCTGACGGACGAATTCGGTGCGTTCGTCGAGCCGATCTTCTTCGTCTGCTTCTCGGTGATGGTGGTGATCGAACTGCTGGAACCACGTCGGCGACCGACCAACGTCGACGAGCGCTCGGTTAGTTGACGGCGAATTGCGGCGCGTCTTCGACGGCGTCGACCAACTCGAGCTTCTCTGACGTACCGGTCCAGTAGGCGACGGCGGCCGAGACGAGCAGCAGCGCCGCCGACGCGACGAGCGCGATGTCGAGTCCGTGGGTGAGCGCCCCGTAGGCGGCGTTGACCACCTTGTTGATGAGGACCGCGAACTCCTTCCTCGTCGCGGGATTGAGTCCGGCTTCGGCGGCCTGGGTCTGGCCCGTCGTCACGGCCGTGATGACCAGATGACGAAAGGACGGCGGGATGCCGAGCTGCACCAGTCGTGCGGTGAGGTTCACGGTGAGTTGCCCGTTCACGATCGATCCGAGGATCGCGACGCCGGCGACGGCACCGAGTTCGCGACTGGTGTTGACCGCCGACGAGGCCATGCCCGAGTTCGCAGCGGGCAAACTCGAGAGCGCCGTCGCGTTCACCGGGACAATCACGATGCCAAAGCCGACACCGGCCAGACCCATCGTCCAGCCGAGCGTCGACACATCGACACCGGGACCAATGGCCGCGTACGTGAGGAGCACGCCCGACCCGGCGAGAAGACAGCCCACGGTCATGGGAATGCGCGAGCCAATTCGTCCCACCCAGCGTCCCGTGAAGAGCGACGCCACCACGATGCCGCCCAGCAGGGGTAGGAAGTCGAGCGCCAATCCGTAGGCGCTGATGGACGCGACGACTTCCAAATACAGCGCGACGAAGAAGAAGATGGAGAAGATCGAGAAGTAACTGGCGAAGGCGATGAACGCGGAACCGGTGAAGGACTTGCGTCGGAAGAATCCCAGTTCGAGCATCGGACTCTTCGCACCCTTCTCGCAGAGGTAGAAGACCGGGACCGTCAAGAAACTGACGATAAACAAGGTGATGACCCAGCCGCTCTCATAACCGGTCAACTCGCCCTGGATGCACGCGAAGGTCGCGGTGCCGAGGATGACCGCTGCGAAGAAGAAGCCCGCGAAGTCAACTCTCCGGCGCATCGCATTCACGCTCTCCGGCAACGCGATCGCCGCGACGATGAATGCCAATGCGCCAAAGACCAGGTTGAACCAGAAGACCGCGCGCCACGACCAGATGCCCACCAGGATGCCGCCGATGACCGGTCCCATGGCGAGCGCGAGTCCCGACACCGCGGCCCACGCGCCCAGGGCGCGCGCGCGAGCCTTGTGATCGGGATAGATGTGGCGAATCATTGACAGTGTCGCGGGTTCTGAAGCGGCCGCGCCGATTCCCATGATGATTCGTCCGATCACGAGCTCGCTCGGATTGACCGAGATCGCGCACACGATCGAGCCACCACAGAAGATCGCCACGCCGATCAGCATCAAGCGCTTGCGACCGAAGTTGTCACCGAGTGCACCGAACATCAACATGAGGCTCGCGAACGCCAGGGCGTAGCCGCCCACGACCCACTGCAACTGCGACACGTTGGCGTGCAGTTTCGCTTGCACGCTGGTGAGCACCGCACTCGCGACCGTGTTGTCGAGGAAAGTCAAGAAAAGAACAGCCAGCAACGCGGCGAAACTGAAGTGCGCGCGAATGCCGCGCACGATGACTTCGCGCACCTGAATTGGCTCGTGCCCGAGAGACGACGGGGGGGCGGGTTCGTCTGCCATTCTCCCCTTTCCTCCCTAATTGATTCCGCTACTCTGCTCGCTGCGTCTGCGTATCGCGAGTCATGCTTACTGGCGTCAAATCAAGTGCCCGGACCAATGTATGGTCCCGGTGCGCCCCTCCGTACACCTAAGGACGATCACTCTCCCCTGACGACGTGAGCGAAGCATCGTCGAAGAGACCTCGAGGTGAGAGTGGCTACTTCTTGGGAGTGGCGAAGACGATCTTGAAGACCGCGCTGTCGCCACCAGAGATATTGCCCGCACTCACGGCACATTTTTTCAGGTTCGACGCTGCGGTGCCGCATTTGCCATTGCCGATCGTACCGGTGACGAGCTTGAATTTGGTCTTGGGCAACAAGCCCTTGGACGTGATCGTGACCGGTACCGCGGTGTTAATGTCGCAGCCCGCTTCGCCCTTCGCATTCGCCTGACATTCCGTGATGTACACGGAGTCCTTGGGCTTGAAGCCGGTTCCCGATACGGTCACCGTCTTGTGATTGGTCAGTCCAGTTGAGGGCGTGACCACCAACTTTGGCGTCGCCGCAGCACCGGCATTACCGACGTTGATGAGGCCACTCGTCAAGATCCCGGTACTCAGCAATGCAGCGACGGCAACCACTCGGATCGTACGGGTCGAAATCACGTTGTCTCCCAATCTCTTCGGTGAATCCAACATTCATCGCCCGTCAACGCCGATGTTCGTGGCGCCGATCATGGACATCAATCCACTCGTGCATGCATGGTACCAAGCCATTGCCGAATTGATGTCATAGGGATAACCCTGACATCCGTCTCACGGAACGGCGTTGTGTGCGCTGACAAAAGGGGTCATTTTGTTTTTTCCTTTTCGACGAAGACTTGACCCGGCGCGAGTTTCTTGAGAATTGACATGAGGAGGCTCATTCTCATCGTGATCTCTTGGGTTGACCACGGCATACTGTCATTTCGCGCAATTTCCCCCGAGAATTGGTCTCGATATTTCGGCCACTGTTCGAGTGCTGCCGTAGTCTCCGTAACCCATTCGTCTATGTCGTCAATTAGCCCTTGTGGTTCCGTTACGTTGCTCCTAAAACCCCGTGGGCAGCGTTCCATTATCAACTGACCCGTGCCAAAAAGGTCAATCAAGGGCCTAACCCCATCCGGGAGTGCTTTCGTCGGCGCAGGCTTTGGAACCGGCTCAGGAATTACCATTTCGACCAACTGTTTCTCAATGACAGCCAATCGCGTCCGAGCATCTCTTCCCGTCGCTGTAAGTAGCCCAAATACGTACACGAGGAACCAAGGGGCAAATGCACCGGCGACGGCAATTGCTACGCCAATAAGAACGCAGAGCCACGGAGTTAAGTCGGTCACAATGGCCGTCCAGATGCCTCCAGCGAAGCCTGAGACGACGCCGCTGGCAAGTTCTCGTCTTGTCGAAAGCCACGTCCGCGCGTACGCCTTTGCGTTCGCGGAACGCCACCACGAACGAACCTTGATTTCGACCATTGAGAGGAGCCTAAACCCATTCTCATCAGGGGTCCAATGTCACACCTTGCTGCGAGAATGTACTCATGAGCAACCGCACAACCATAGCCACACTGAGCCTTGAAGTCACTAGTGAGGCCGACGCTTACGCCTACTTCGAAAAGCTCCGTTGGACTGATGGCGCGACGTGCGCACACTGCGCCAGCGCCAACGTGTACTTCATTGAGCCTTCCAATGGCGTGAGCCGATCTACGCGAACGGGTGCGCAGTCCGAGCGTCGTGTGTGGCGTTGCCGTGACTGCAAAAAGCAGTTCAGCGTTATCACCAACACGATGATGCACGGAACCAAAATCGCCCTTCGCGTTTGGCTCATGGTCATCTTCGAACTCTGTTCTTCCAAGAATGGTGTTGCCGCTCGCGAAGTTGAACGCAAGTACGGTGTCGCAGGTCTTAGTGCGTGGTTCATGTTGCACCGTATTCGCGAGGCCATGAGCCACGACGACTTCACATTGTTTGAAGGCGATGTGGTGGCCGATGAAACGTGGATTGGTGGCGACCCTAAGAACATGCACGCCGACAAGCGACCTGGATGGCACGAGCGCACCAAGACTCCGGTGGTGACGCTCATCAACTCGCAAACTGGTGAGGCTCGCTCCAAGGTCGTTACTGGCGTGACCGGTGGCACAATGCGCCGAATCATGTTGGCGAACGTCAACATGGGCGTATCGACCCTTCACACGGACTCCGCCAAGGTCTACGGCGACATTGGCTGGTGGTTCGCTGGTCACCACGTCGTGAACCACTCCATAGGCGAGTACGTGACTGAAAAGAGTCACGGAACGAACAAGGCAGAGAACTTCTTCAGCCAACTGAAGCGTTCGATTGACGGAACGCACCACTCCGTGAGCAAAGAGCACATGCAGCGGTACTTGAATGAATTCGATTACCGATATAGCACTTGTGACCTCACGGACACTGAGCGCATGGCAGACCTCGCAACGCGCGTTGCTGGTCGCCTGACCTACAAGGCGATTACTCGCTAATTCCTTCGGCTTCAGCGCGGTCCAATTCTTCGTCCGCGCCAGACTCCACGAGGGCTTGCGCGACCTCTTCAGGGTCGTTGCCGACAAGGGTGAATCGCTCGTCCAAATCGGGTTTGAATTTGCGTTCCATGACATCATTCTACGCCCGAGCGCCAGTGATTTAGACGGTGTAGCGTCCGACTTAGTAGCCCATCAGAGGAGATGAAATGGCGAAGTACTACTGGACGATCAATAAAGAAGAAGACCCGAGATACCACACGAACACCGGATGCTTTGAGGGATTGAAGATCAAGAAGGAGAACCGACGAGAGGGTGACTCCATCCCCGCTGACCGGACTCTCTGCGAAGAGTGCTGAGTCCCTAGTCTCGCGCCACTCGGCTTGAGCCTGGTCCCATTGGTGCCAGTGCCCATCAGTTCCAATGAAACTCGCGTACCACTGGCGCATGAGTTCCCGCGGTTCACCCGTGTAGTAGTGGTAGGTGGGTACAACACGACCCTCTAGGGGCATTCGAGCGCCGAATCCTTTGGGGATGGGAACGAGTTCCCAGTTCACGTCCGTAAGTCCTTTGTCCCATGCTCTGCGCACAAAACACAGTGGGCACCTAACGCCACCGGTTGAGCCGTCCAAGCCACAGTCCATGATCGAATCCCAGATTTCAAAGGGCGCGTGCCACCGGATATTCAGCCCTCCGCAGTCCGCACATGGTCCATCGCCGAGCCAATTACCGGCCATGAGTGGCCTGATTTATGAGTTCATTTCGACCCTTTTTGTCAGCGCACTCGTCGCCCACGGAACTGGTCGAGCAGATGACTTCAACTCTGAGAAATTGCTCTCTTCTGCTCGACCAGTGGGCCGTATCGGATCGTGGAGTACTTGATTCGGAAATACTCCACGATGCCGTGCCCTTGCGCTCTAGTGAGCCGTCACATTCACGTTGAACTCTTGGCTCGTGCTGACGACTGCGAATCGTTTGTGGATCCACTAAGCATTCGTGCCCACCATTCTTGGACTCCACCCGGTGGTTCCGGCATGCGGACGTATTCGAATGCCGCATTGGAATTCGAAGTGACAACTTCGAGGATTGCGGCGAGCGCCTGTTCGTGGACACGGTGCTCGTCATTTGAGATGTTGGATTGGGCGTTCCCTTTGGAAATTGACGAAACAGTGGTGTCGTCGATATTGAGGTAGCGCCCAAGTTCGACGGCCAAGGAGTTGCCAGAGATGCTGGCGCGCACGTACAGGTCACGCAGAGTGAACGCCAAATCGGGTGCGACATCACTCGAGGGAGAGGCTCGTTCGCCGATATTCGGCGAACCTTCGTTGGTTGACACTTCCAGTCCCCAGTTCTGCCCCTGCAGGAGTAATTTCTACAATAAAGTTTGCGCGTTGTCAAATCGTTGTGATTAGCGAGTTGAATCGTAGAGATGGGTTTTCGAGCGCCTCGCTTCCGATAGACCCTCATCTCCTACTGGCGACTTAGGGCGCGGCGGAGGCACCACGATTGAGCGGTGTAGTACTGGTGCTCGTGCGCCACTTTTTCTTGCGTATGGTCAGTTGCTCAACTCCCCACGCTGACGGTGGAGCCATGTTTAGGTAGTGGCTGATCAGGCGACGCGCTCTTGCGTCTTCTAGGAATCAACCACAGCAAGACGAAGAAGGCTATGGCCAACAGAATCGACACAGGACCTTCCCAAGTCATGAAGATGAAGAACCATACGTACCCAACCACTGGAATCGTTCGGACCACGCCACCAATGATGTCTGCCTTCGTGGCCCGCCACGGATCGACAGTGGGATTTGCATCACCCTTCGTGACGATGGTGCCGTCGGGATGAATCGCTATCAGACGGTGGGTCACAGTCAAGCCGTTGACTTTGAATGTTATGACCTGCCCAACGTGGTATTGATTTTCGCGTACGAGGACGAGGCTCCCGGGTCGAATTGTTTGCACCATTGAGTCGGTGTGCACCAGGTAAATCCGATATGGCAACTTGCCCGCAGCGTCAAGGCTGAAAATAGTGATCATGGCGAGCAACGCCATTGCCACCAGCGCCAAAAGTACCGACCTGAGCAGTCTCCGCATTCGTTTGCCTTTCTGGCCAGAAGATGATTGACGACGGGTAACCGCCCTGAGGGTCTCGAGCATCACTGCTGATGCGCGACACCCTCAGGGCGACTAAATCCATGATGCGGTGTTACCTAGTTGATGGCCATCCAACCGAGTCCCGTCTGAACCGCGACGAGCTTGATTGGAACCGTGACCGCAAGGCCCGGCGTGTTCCAGTTAGTGGGGGCATCATACGTGCCACCCGCCGTGGAGGCCAGGCACGCCGTGATCGTCAGATTAAAGCTTGCGGCAGCCGGTAATACGGAGTAGGCGAGCACGCTCTGAGGTGACACGTCAGCCGTCGATTTATTGAGTCCACTCGAAGGCGCCGTCATTGAAATCGTCAGCTGACTCGGAGTGGAATCCTGCGAGGGCAGCCCAGTCGTGACGCCTTGCTTGTAGTAGACGTCCTCTGGTACGGTGCCATTGCTCGTCACCACGATCACGCGGGACTGGCAGTTCGCGGTATTCCCCACACTCGTCTCCGGCTGAAGGTTAGCGAACGCAACGCTGCTTGAAGTCGGCGTTGCGAGCCCTACGTAGGCGATGCTGGAGGACTGGGTCGCCGATACCGTATCGCTGAGATAGGCACCTGTTGATCCCGCCCCGGCCAATGCAAAAGCTCCGGTGGCCCCTCCGAGCAGACTTAGCCCGCCAATTAGTGCTGTTATTTTCTTCATTTTCATAATCGTTGGTCTCCCTATGCTTAATTAATCTGGCTACTTGCCAAATGCGGGCGGTGGTTTCGCCATTCGCTCCCCACGGACTGGGCGACCAAACTGAGCCCGTGGATCAATGCGTCACCCTTTGCTGTCAGCGAGTTCCTAGAAAGGAAGCCGCTGCTGATGCGGGTCAGGGAGGGTGAACTGCTTCGCCCTCCCTGACAGAACCGCAACATCTTTTGAATCAGATTTGACTGGTGGTTAGGCGCATCGCTGCTCGTACGCATTTCACCGGCGGATCGCCTGAGGACCGAAGCGTGACGAATCGACGCATCAGTGTTGGAAAGTGGTGGCCGACGGGCGGCGGGTGACTTCTTGAACGAAGAAGCGTTCGGAGCGACCGAATCGCGAAGAGCCCCCGCCGTTGGACGGCGACCGCTGCATCTCGTGGCAAGGATGGAGGCTGACATGGTTAATTCCAATCAGCCCTTGCGGTTGAAATACTGGCACCAAATGAATCTGTTGTCAAATGGCAGTCCTGCGCTTGTGATTGTGTGGTGATTTCACGCGTTCATGGGTTAGTTGTCGATTCCACGCCCGTTGGCGGAGTGAGACGAAGTTCGCTCTTGAGCAGTGGTCCACCCAATGCGTCGGCCCCGTACCTTCGCCACGATGATCGTGGCGAAGCGCGGCAGGCTGGACTCGCCTGCGGGTTTGAACTCCGTCTTATTAAAGGACAAAAACCTCGATCAGTCGGAGCCCTCGGGGGCGGTAAGTCTCGACCTCTCAACGTCAACCAGCGTCATGGGCGAGGTCAGTCCCGATGCCCGCGGTGAAGGTCACGGTCGCCGGATAGACCGGGGCGACCGACTCACCGGTCAGGGCCGACAAGATCAAGGTCTGGTCGCCGGAATAACTCGCTGCGGTGCTGCACTACTCGGTCGAGGGCGGTGATGGTGACATCGAAGGGAGTGCCCAGCGCTTGATCGCCGGGGTCCACTTCAGTGCTGGTTGTCTACGGGCTTGTCCCCGGCCACGTGGTGGTCGATGCCGCCAGGGCCTGATCTCCCTCGAATACGGCGGTGTAGCCCTGGGCGTCGAAGACGACGGCTTGGCCCGCACCGGCATCGCAACTGGAGGCCCCTTCGGCAGTGGTCGTGGCGCTACAAAGTACTGTCCCCGTCGCGACCGTGCCCAGATAGAACTCGACGGTCTCACCGACAAGCGGATTGCCCAAGGACGTCAGGGTGGCGCTGAGGAGCAGCCCCCCATCGCTCGGATCAGGGGCCGAGATCACAAGATCGGTCGGAGAAGCCACTTCTTTGGCGACAAGCGGCGCTGCCTTGTGCGTGGTCACCGCGACTTGCGTCTGGCCGGCGTGACTGGGTGGAACGACGATGCCGGACGTGTGAGCGTAAAGCATGCCTCCCAGGACGGCGAAGAGCGGGACCATCAGGGGAAGGAGGATTGTACGGACGCGCATCAGTGTTGGTCCATAGGTGAGGTTTCGACATCGGCGTCGTTCGGGGCGGTGTTCGGGGTGACGACGGGGACCGCCTCTTGAGTTGCTCGCCCACCCGAAGGTTGGTCACGGGTGGAGTAAAGGTAGGTCAGTGTTTGGTCCCGCACGAAGTAGTCGCGCCCCGATTCTCCCACGCAGTGCAGGATCATCCGTCCCTGGTACTCGGCGATCTTCACCAGGTCCTCGATATTGGCCACCCGGACGGTTCCCGCCTCTCCGAGCGCCGCGGGGCGTTCGACCGCAACCAGGATTGCACCGTAGCGAGCAGCGATGCGGTCTGCTTCCGGAGCCCGCGAAGCCTTGCGTAAGAGGATCCCAAGACCCAGCAAAGCCAGAACGCAAGCGAGCAGTACCCAAGCCGCGACTCGTCGCGACGCGGAGACACTCGGGTTCAGGCCGATAATCGACAGGTTCGCCGACGTCGTGCGAGGAACGCTCACCGAACCGGCTGTACTGGGTTCGACCAGTTGCGCCAGCGTTTTCGTCGCAGAGCCATTTTGGCCATTGCTCAACTGCGCTTCGTTGCCTTGGACAGTGAAGCTGAGCGACGGGTTGAAGTTCTCCTCCAGGACGGAGGAGCTACCGAGCATCCCCGAGGCGTGCACCGCCGGCTCCAGGACCAGTGTGTACGACGCACCCCCCCCAGTGGATTGGCCAGTCTGGGCCCCGATGCTTGCCACGTATCTCTCGATGGCGGGCAGATTGAGCGTCCCTGTCAACCGCGCCTCGGTGCCCGAGAAGGAAATCTTCGGTCCCACCGGGAGCGTGTGCGACCAGCCATTGGAACTGATCAGGAGCGCGGTAAGCCCCGCTCGGCCGGTTAAGTGTGAGGGCAGCGCAGAGACGAACTTGTAGACAAAGTCCACCTTGACCACGGGCGCCACCGCCGAGAAGATGGGCTCGCCAGTCGTGACGACCCCATTGGGGTAGACGTCGCCCTTGGCAGCTCCGCTGTAACTCCAGGTGCCGGTCTGGCTATAGGAGAGATGCTTGGTCGTGACAGTCGTGGTCGAACGGGTGTAGGAGAACGCCCCGAGGGCGAGTGCCGCCAAGGCGACGACGCAGATGATCGAGGCAGCCACCTGGCCCGGCAAGCCGATCACGGCCATGACCGGACCACCTCCGCGACGGTGGTGAGAGGGCGGGCGGAAGGCTTTCGCACCGCTCGTTGATGTCTCACCGCGTCTAGTTTTCTTTCGCCGACGTCGACGCTCTCGCTCAGCCGGCACACCAATGATCCCGCCCATGGCCGCTGCGGCTAAGAACACGGTGGACTCCCGATCTCTCTGGCTGCTTATGATGCGGCCGACCTTGGGCACGTGCAACCAAAGCTTGCCCACCACGTCGCTCGGAGCAGGGTGATATTCATCAACGAAGTTGTTGTTATCGCCCTTCATTAAGAAATGGCCCTTCTTTTCGCCGATGATCCGGTGCATCACAATCCCGATACGAGGCGACTTGTAACCAACGATCTCGCCGACCTCATATGAACTGGCGGGACGCAGAATTGCCACATCACCGGTATGAAAGCGCGGCTCCATGCTAATGCCCGCAGTGACCACATAGATTGAGTCGCCTCCCAGGCGGGTGGGGGCGAAGTTGAACCAGAACAGCCCAACAACCACCAACGCACCGGCACTCAGGGCTACCCGAGTCCAGGTCCAATTTCGCTTCATCGTGTCACCTTAGGTTCGTCGGAGGGCACGTCACCGTGCCCTCCGACGAACCAAGTCTGCGCTGCTATTACTGAGCAGCCTCGACGTCGATGTAGGAAATGTCACTAACGGGCACAGCTCCACCACCAGAACCACCCATGCTGCCGGCTGGGGTGGCATGGACATCACAAATCCAGATGCCGGCGCCTGCGTTGAAGGTTCCTTCCCCGAAGGCCGGGTCGTAGAAACCTGGCGTCGAAGTAGGTGTCGTGTGCTCGCTGCAACTGCTGGCACCACCACCGCCGATAACGGTCCCGCCAGCGTTGTACAGCTGGACAGCTGCCCAGTGGGCGTTGTCCGGGTTCAGCTGGAATGCCACGTACTGGACGCCGTCCTGCTCACTGATCCCGGCGACTGTCGGCCCATTGAGCCACACCATCGACCCAGTCTGAGAAGGACCGTTTCCGGTAGGGTTATAAGTGGGGTCACCGACGCCCGTAACACCTGCATACTCGATGTTGTAGACGCTGTACCCCGATACGGCTGCAGAGCCTTCGCCGGCGTTACTCGCGCCGACGGTGTTGCTGGCCGTAAAGGCCGAAGCGGCCCCTCCCCCCAGTGCTGTCAGGAGCACTATGGCCCCGACAACCTTTGGTATTAAATGACGATGCATTGTTTCTCCCTTAATTGATTGAATTGGATATCTATCTGATATGGGAGTCGGGTTCGCCATTCGCTCCCCACGGACTGGGCGACCAAACATGGCCCGTGGATCAAAGCATCACCCTTTACTACCAGCGAGTTCCCAGATAAGAAGCCACTGTTGATGCGGACCAGCCGGGGCGAACTTCTTGGCCCCTTCTGCCAGAACCGCAACACCTCTTGAATCAGAAATATCCGGTAGTCAGGCGCATTGCCGTTGGCACGCGTTTCACTCACCGATCGGTTCGGGACCGAAACGTGATGAGCCGACACCTCAAATTTGAAGAGTGGTTGTCGAAAGGCGGTGGGTATCCCCACGAACGAAGAACCGCTCGAATAGGCTGAGTCACCAAAGGCCCCCGCCACTGAACGACGAACGTTGGACCACGTCGCAAGTATGGAGCCTGCCATCGTCACGTCCAATCTGCCCTTGCGGATGAGGATGATTACACGAATCAAGACTGTTGTCAAATCGGAGTGCTGCGGTAGTGCGTGTGTTGTGGTTACGCGCGTCGAACTCAGGTTCAGTCATCGATTCAATTCCTGACGGTGACTCCAAAGTACTGCGACACAGGCCGCTCAGCGGTTGCCCATCTGGCGCTTTCCCAGGACGGATCCAAGAACCGATCTCGGCTCTTCCGCGAGCTCACGGCGATGGTTCTTCCGGCAAAAAGCTTCCTCAGAGACGTCTCCGGATTCGCGGCGCTCTAACTTCAAGCCCGAATCGGCCAATCTCGCGGCGGTGCTGACTACCGGCACTCGTTCCCAGAAAATCACTGTGAGTCACTCCACGACCATTGCAAGCATTGGGATTGTGCGAGATACGAAGAATTCGACGTCCCTACCGTCAAGCGCATGGGGCTGGCTCGATTACCTGTTCCTCGACGGGCGAGTCCTTTTCAAGTGGCGAAGTCCTCACGGCACTGCTCCAACTCCTGGAGCAGTACGTAAATGCGACCATGGGCGCCGTCGCCGACCCCTTGCTGGTAGATATCCAGGCGGTAGGCGAAAGTAAGCATTTCACCTCGTGGGACCGGAGAACCATCTTTGGGGCCTTGCAAAACACCGGCTTTTCGTTCCAGTCGTTCCGAAGGTCCACCGGGCGTCGACAAACCTGTCACTTGGGCCCAGTTATCCGGAGGGTTGGTCTCATATGAGATGGCTCGAGAGAATCCAGCGACTCGCCTCGTCTTGACGGCCACCATCCAGCCGTCGCGACGCCGCCTGGCGACGGACTCTCCGGCTGCATCGCAAGAACGAGAGCATCCTCCTTCATGAGACCCATTGACATCTGATCGGTGGGGCGTCGGCACAGAAGACGAAATGAGAACTCTCGGACTGAAAGATCTCGAAGTAGAGGATCGTGGGCCAGTATCGGTCCACCAAATAACACGACGAACTGTATTTGGCGCTTTCAAAGGGTGAAATGCTGATCCTGGTGGGTCCGAAAGATGACCATTTTGAGTTCGATTTCTTCTGAAGAAACATTCGGCCAGGCGCGTTTGGACGTTCGAAGGTTCCGATGGTGGGGCCAGGGCCTTGAATTGGAGACCTCACGGTTCTTTGCGGCATCACTCTCAGAATTCAAACTTCCCCTGGCTGACGGCTCCACTTGGTCCACCATCAAGGGCGGTATTTCCAAGGCCCCCGCGTAATTGAGTGATGTTGCGTGAATTAAAATCGCTGTCCACGCGGTTCCAGGTACTTTCGTTTTTCCTGATGGGACCGGAGCATCCTTTTCAAAGGTCTTATTTTGCCTGAGTTCACACTCGAAAGGTCCTTTTGGGACCCACGATCGAAGAAGCCGCGATTCGAATTGGGCACGGCGGGGCCCGAAAGTACTCGCGACCGAGCTCAGACGGTCTCATCGCCAGTTGCGATCCGCGAATGACCATCCCCACTGGCACCAGTTTCACTGGATCGGGCTCGCAGGTCGGAATCGATTCGAATTGGACGAACTCCCTTCTCGTAGAACTTTTGGCCACTGGCTCCGGAACCTCGATCTTGCCAAACATTGACGACGAAACGAGATGGGAAGGACATCCAATCGAAGTCTCAGCCAATGCAACGTGGATTCGTTGTCCCTGGTGAGACCGGAGCACCACTTTTTGGGTCCCTGTAAAACACCGGCTTTTGCTTCCATTCGGTTGGTTAGTTCATCTTGCCATGTCTCATCGGCGGTTCCAGCGACGACTCCCGATCCCTCGGCGAATTGGGCGGTGGCGCTTCCGGACCTCGGGAGCGAACTTCGCCACGCCCCGGACGCTTCGACACCCAAAAAACCGTGTCGACGGAGGGCCCGATCGCTCCGGCCTCGCCCGACACCGATAACGCCTTCGATGGGACTTATGAAAATCCTCGTGGGACCCGAACACCACTTTCGGACCTCTGTAAAACAGCGGCTTTTGGACCAGTCGGTTCGGGCGGTCCATCTAGCGCTGTCCAACCTGTATCTTGGGCTCGATTATCCGGAGGATTGGTCTCATATGATTGGTTTCTCCAGGGCAGAGCGACTCACTTTTCCTCGACGGCGAACCATCCGTCAAGACGCCGGTTTGCGACGGCCCTCCGGCAAAGAGACTTCTTTACAGACGTCTCCGGCTGTTCCTGGACCGGCTCGCCCGTTCCAGTTGGGCTGGAGACGGTTCGAGGGCTCAGAGCTTTGGAAACCGTCAATCAGGCAGAAGTCGAACCACAACCCCGACCCAGCAAAGGGGTTAAAATCAATCTGCCATCTGGAACTCATTGATCCGAGTGAGGAAGTCATAAACCCTGATGAGACCGGATCACCGGTATTTCCAACCCAGTAATTACCGAAAAGTTCGAAACTTACCTTGCCGGCATCTGGCGAGCAACAGAATATGCGGGTAGGGGTCGTGAGGGTCAGTGAAGATCCTGACCGAAAGGGTTCAATTTTTCGGGACAAAGTCTCGGGGTCAGAGATTTCAGATTTTCGTCCCCGGCAATGCTTGCCTAGCCGGTTGAGAGTTCAGGAAACTATGTGAAGACCTCCTACAGGGGACCTTCAGGGACAACTCAACCAAGTCATTAATCCTAATGGGACGGAGAAAGTGCATTTCGAACCTCGAAATCACCGGGTTTTCGAGTCCAGCGTTCGATGATTGAATTGAAACGCCACGAACAGTTCACTCTGGGCCATTCGATTGTTGCGCGAAACCGCTAATTGGCCGTGAGAAAACCTCGTTCGATGGCGAGCCGCCGGGAACTACGGTCGTGACGCGAGGTTCCGACACTACAAATCCTCCACTCCAAAGAAGAAGCCGAGTCGTCTCCGACTCGGCTCTTCCAATTCCTACCCCGGGGGGGGTGGGCTACATCATTCCACCCATTCCACCCATTCCACCGTCCATGCCGCCACCGCCCATAGAGGCCGGTTCGGGCTTGTCGGCGACGATGGCCTCGGTGGTCAAAAGCAGTGCGGCGATCGACGCGGCATTCTGCAACGCCGATCGAGTCACCTTGGCCGGGTCGATGATGCCCGCCTTGACGAGGTCGACCAGTTCTCCGGTCACGGCATTGAGGCCAATCGAACCTTTGGCATCGGCGACTTCGCGAACTTTGACAGCGCCCTCAAAACCGGCGTTCGCCGCGATGTGTCGAAGTGGCGCATCGAGGGAGTTGGCCACGATTCGAGCACCCGTCGCTTCGTCACCCGTCAAGGTCTCGATGAGCTTCTCAACGGCCTTGCGAGAACGAACCAGTGCCGTCCCGCCGCCCGCGACGATGCCTTCGTCGATGGCCGCTCGGGTGGCGCTGAGGGCATCTTCGATCCGGTGCTTCTTTTCCTTCAGTTCAATCTCGGTGGCGGCGCCGACCTTCACGATTGCGACTCCGCCGGCGAGCTTAGCGAGTCGCTCCTGGAGCTTCTCGCGGTCCCAGTCCGAATCGGTGTCCTCGATCTCACGCTTGATCTGGGCGACGCGCCCCGCGACGTCGGCGTGTGATCCGCCGCCGTCGACGATGGTCGTGGCGTCCTTGGTGACAACGATGCGACGAGCCGAACCCAAGAGGTCCAACGTGGCCGACTCGAGCTTCAGACCGATCTCTTCAGAGATGACGGTACCACCGGTCAAGATTGCCATGTCCTGGAGCATCGCCTTACGACGTTCTCCGAAACCGGGGGCCTTGACGGCGACTGAAGTGAAGGTGCCGCGAATCTTGTTCACGACGAGCGTGGCCATGGCCTCGCCCTCGATGTCCTCGGCGATGATCAACAGCGGCTTACTCGACGCCATGACCTTCTCCAACAACGGGACCAAATCGTGGACGGCCGAGATCTTGGAACTCGTGAAGAGCACGAGTGCCTCTTCGAGGACCGCCTCTTGACGCTCGGGGTCGGTCACGAAGTATGGCGAGAGGTAACCCTTGTCGAACTGCATCCCCTCAGTGAGCTCGAGCTCGATGCCGAAGGTGTTGGACTCTTCGACCGTGACGGTGCCGTCCTTGCCGACCTTGTCGATGGCGTCGGCGATGACTTCACCGATCGACGCGTCGGCCGCCGAGATCGTGGCGACCTGAGCGATCTGACTCTTGTCCTCGACTTTTTCACTCTGCTTCTGGATCGACTCGACGGCCGCCTTGACGGCCTTCTCGATTCCGCGCTTGAGCCCCGACGGATTCGCACCGGCCGCGACGTTGCGCAGACCCTCTTTGATGAGCGCCTGAGCGAGGACCGTTGCGGTCGTCGTTCCGTCACCGGCGACGTCATTGGTCTTGGTGGCGACTTCTTTGACCAACTGCGCGCCCATGTTCTCGAACGGGTCCTCGAGCTCGATCTCTCGAGCGATGGAGACACCGTCGTTGGTGATCGTCGGCGCGCCGAACTTCTTGCCGATGACCACGTTGCGGCCCTTGGGCCCGAGGGTCACCTTGACCGCGTCGGCCAACTTGTCAACGCCCGCTTCGAGACCGCGACGAGCGTCTTCGTCAAACTTTAGTAATTTCGACATTCTTTCTTCCTTGTCTGAGAGTTGGAGGCGGAGTCGCCTCGTGACTACTTCTTGGAGATGGTCGCCAGTACGTCGCGGCCGGTCAGAATCAAAAGGTCCTCACCGTCGATGGTGATCTCGGTGCCGCCGTACTTCGAGTAGACGACCGTGTCGCCGACTTTGACGCCGGAGGGAATCACTTCACCGGTGGTGTCACTGCGACGACCGGGACCGGCGGCCAACACTTCGCCCTGCTGCGGCTTCTCCTTCGCGGTGTCGGGAATGACCAGGCCTGACGCCGTGGTTGCTTCGGCGACGTCCGGACGGACCACGATGCGGTCTTCCAATGGGTGCAACTTCATTTTCTTGCCTCCTGTGCTTTTGGCACTCGAATCTTCCGACTGCCAATTTAGCAGCCTACGGGTGGGAGTGCCAACAGAGATCACGGCGTGGTTAGCCTGACTCGGTGACCTTCTCACCCGTGCAACGACGCGACCTCACCCTGGTCGCAATTCTTCGCGGTGTGTCGTATCTGGGCGACGCCATTGCGTTGGTCGCCCTCTATCTTCGTCTGGCCCACGGCGCCCACGCAAGTTGGGCCATTGCCTCGCTCTCGGTCGCGGCCGCAGTGCCGCTCGTCGTGCTCTCACCGATCTCCGGCTTCATCATCGACCACACCCCGGTGAAGCGCCTGTTGGTCATTCTTTGTCTGTTCGAGGGCGTCGTCTGCATGGGGATCGGCCTCTGGCACGGGACCGTCGTCACCATCGCATTGATGGCCCTGCTCAGTTGCTTCGTGGCTTTTTCCTTCCCCGGGTACTCGGCTCTGGTGCCCACGATCGCCGGGGAGGACAACCTCACGGCCGCGAACTCGACGATGCAGTCAGTGCAAGGCATCGCGGCGGTCGCCGGCCCAGGCCTGGGGGGTCTCCTGGTGGGGCTGCTCGGTCAGAGTTGGCCGCTCTACTTCGACGCCCTCAGTTTCGGTCTGGGAGCGCTCGGGACGGTGATGCTCGTCACCGATCGACGACCCGAACCCGGGGCCGAGCGTCCCAAAAGGGGCGAACGTGACCTGGGCGCGGGGATGCGGATCCTCTTCCGGGACGGGGTGCTTCGACCGCTCGTGATCACGTTCGTTGTCTTTTTGTTGACCCTGGTGATGATCAACGTCGCCGAGGTCTTCTTCATCACCAAGACGCTGCACTCCTCGGCCCTCATGTACGGACTCGTCGGAGCGAGTTTCGGTGGCGGCAACGTCGTGGGCGCCGTGGCCTCGATGAAGCTCAAACAGGACGACGTCGCCCTTGCCAAGGCGTCGCTCCTCGCACTGATCGTCGTCAGTATCTTCGTGGGACTCATCGGCCTCGTCGAACACGTGGGTTACCTCTATCCGATTCTCGTGGTCATGGGCATCGCCGTCGGCCTCTTGAACGTCGCCTTCACGACACTCATGACCGTTCGCACGCCCGAGGCTCAACGAGGACGGATGTTCGCGGCGAGTAACGCAGCTTTTACCAGCGCGGAAATATTGGGCACGGTGTTCGGCGGACTGATCCTCACGCTCGTCGCTCCCCGCACCGTCTTTCAGATTGCCGGCGTCGTCACTACCGTCGTCGCGCTCGTCTTCGGACCACTCGCCCTTCGAGCCACCCGAAGTGCGAAGAACACCGAACTGGAATCTCAGGGCGCCTGACGCTGAAGCATCCAACCGTTCGCCGACACTGAGTAGACGATGCGGTCGTGCAAGCGGTCCTCGCGGTGTTGCCAGAATTCGAATCGATTCGGCGTCAGACGAAAACCTCCCCAGAACTCCGGTCGCGGTACGTCGCGACCGGCGAACTCGGCATCGAACTCGCGCACCAGTGCTTCGAGGTCCGCGCGACTGGCGATCACGCTGCTCTGGGAGCTCGCGTGCGCGCCGAGTTGACTACCGCGCGCGCGAGTCGCGAAGTAGGCGTCGGATTCTGCTGCGGTCATCTTCTCGACCGCACCCTCCATACGAACCTGTCGTCCGCGTGGTTCGCAGTACCAGAGGATTGACGCGAAGGGATTTTCTGCGAGTTCTCGACCCTTTCGCGATTCATAGTTCGTGAACCACCCGACGGAGTGATCATCGACGTGACGAAGCAGCACCATTCGGGTGCTCGGCTTGGCGTCGGACGTTGACGTCGCGATTGAGATGGCGTCGCGCTCGAGCATCTCGCCCTTGGCTTCGTCGAACCACACTCGGAACTGCACGAAGGGATTCACGTCGCAGTCGATGAGTTCGAGCGGAATCCAGAACTCGCTCACGAGACGTCCGCCAACTGCCAGTTGGGACTGGCCGAGAGATCGAACGAGCTCGCATCGCCGTGGCGGAGTCGGTACGTCCCGGCGGCCGCGATCATCGCGGCGTTGTCGGTGCACATCGCCATCGTCGGGAGGTGGACCTCGATGCCGAACTCCTGGGCCAATTCGGTGACGCCCGCGCGCAGCGCGGAATTGGCCGCGACGCCCCCGGCGAGGGCGAGTCCCTTGACCGGGTGATGCTCGAGCGCACGGCGAAGTTTGCGAAGGAGTTGTTCGCAGACCGCGGCCTGAAACGACGCCGCGACGTCGGCGATTGGAATGTCGTGTTGCTTCTCGGTCGCGCGCACGACCGCGGTCTTGAGACCCGAAAAGGAGAGGTCGTAATCGTCGCCGGTCATCGACCGAGGCAACTTCAGTGAACCGGCCGTACCCGACTGGGCCAAGTGGTCGATCTCGGGACCGCCGGGATACCCGAGCCCCAGCCACCTCGCCACCTTGTCGTACGCCTCGCCGGCCGCGTCGTCGATCGTCTCGCCGAGTACGACGTGTTCACCGGGCCCCGCTTGGAGCACGATCAGACTGTGGCCGCCCGAGACGAGCAAGGTCATGAGTGGCCACTCCAGGTCCGAGCGCTCCAATAGCGGGGCGAAGAGGTGGCCCTCCAGATGGTTTATCCCGACGAAGGGCACGCCCCAGGCGAGCGCGTAGGCCTTGGCGGCCGACAGTCCGACCAGCAACGATCCAATGAGACCCGGCCCGCTCGTCACCGCGATCCCGAGAATTTTCGGTTCGAGCGGGTCCAATCCGGCCTCGAGGAGGGCCCGATGAATCACCGGTCCGATCGTGGCGACGTGGGCGCGACCGGCGAGTTCGGGCACGACCCCGCCAAAGGCCCGGTGTTGGTCGATCGAGGACTCGATGACCGAGGAAAGTACGTGGAACTCCTCGTCGACGACGGACGCCGCCGTCTCGTCACAACTCGTCTCGATCCCGAGGACTAATGCCATCATCCCAGCGTAGGTGGCGGCACTTCGGGGTCGGTCTTGAGGTCGGCCCAGAGAATCAGGGCGTCCTCGTTGATCTTCTCGTAGTAGTTCTTTCGAACCCCGACCGGTCGAAAACCGTAGCGGTAATAGAGGTCGATGGCGCGTTGGTTGGACACCGCGACCTCCAGCGTCGCGCGCTTGATGCCGCGCTCTCTGGCGTCGGCCCAGGCGTCATCGAGCAATGAGGTCGCGATGCCGCGACCTTCTTCGTGGGGCAGGGTTCCGATCGTATTGACATGGAGCTCTTCGAGGACGAACATGACCCCCAAATAGCCCACAATTCGCTTTTTCTCGTAGGCGACCGTGTAGCGACGGGTTTCGGTGTTCTCGATCTCGTCGAGCAGTATTCGCTTCGTCCACGGCTCGGGGAACTGCGACTCTTCGATCACCAGCAATTCGCCGACGTCGCGGCGCTCGGCCAATCGGATCTTCCACGTTTTGTTCATCGGGGACGCTCGCGAGTCGTGAAATTGGCGATCGCGTCGGCCTCTCGCAGGTAAAGGGGCGACACGACCTCGTCAGGCGCTCCGCTCGAGCCCAGCGAAAGCCCGGCGTGCACCGACGGCACCACCTGATCGAAGATCGTCGCGAAGGAACGGTCCTGGAATTCGATGCGGTAGCGCTCCACGCCGTCGCCGGTAAAAACGACCGGCGAGCCTTTCTCTTCGGCGCTCGCCACGATCTCGAGCGCCGTGGTCACTCGAGCCTCGTCGAGGATCGTGACCTCGTCGGTTAGATGGAAGGCCTGGGCGAAGATCTCGCCTCGTCGCCCGTCGACGCACGCGATGAGCGTGCCGCGCACTCCCGCATCGAACGCACCGCCGGCGAGCATCTCGAGCGAGGTGACACCGACCAAGGCACAACCGAGGGCTTGGGAGAATCCGATCGCCGTGGCGATACCGACGCGCAGCCCCGTGAAGAGTCCCGGGCCGCGGTCAACGACCACTCGGTCGATGTCGCGAGAGCTCAACTCGACCTCTTCGAGCAGGGTCTTCATCGCGCCGGTCAAGGCCTCGGTGTGGCGGCGCCCGTCGTCCACGACGCGCGTCACTTCAAGTCCCGCCGTCGTGCGGACCCCGAGCGCACACGCGGGCGTGGCCGTTTCAATCGCGAGGATGTTCACGACGCCCACCCGTCCAACTGGGCCGCGCGAGCGACGGCGAGTTCCCCGTCGACGCTGAGCATCCGGCCATCATCGTCGTCGACGTGGAAATCAATCGTCATCACGTCACGTCCGAAGACCGACGCCGCGAGCTCCCCCCATTCCACCAGCGCGACCGCGCTCTCTTCGATCAATTCGCCCAACGCGAGATCCAGGACCTCATCGAGGGACGCCACTCGGTAGACGTCGCAGTGATGCAGCGTCTCGATGCCGGAATTGTTCGCGCATCGGTGCTCGCGCACCATGGTGAACGTCGGACTCGTCACGCGTTCGCGCACGCCTAGTCCTTTGGCGACGCCCTTCACGAAGGTCGTCTTTCCGGCGCCGAGTGTTCCAGTGAGCAACACGATGTCGCCGCTCGAGAGGACCGCGGACAACGCCTCGCCGGCCGCGATCGTGTCGTTCTCCGTCGCGCAGTATCGCCGCCAACTCAATTCGTCACCACCAACGTCTTGAGAATGCGCAGGTCGGCGCGCATCACGTCCACGACGCTCGGGCCACCGCGCAGAGCCGCCGCGGGATGGTACGTCGCCATGCCTTGTCCACCTCCGAGGGTCACGATTCGTCCGTGCGTCATGCCGATCCCCTGCTCGAAGCCGAATACCGACTTGGCCGCCGTGTTGCCGAGGGCGAGCACTAGCGGAGATCGAACCACCTGAAACTGCTCGCTCAACCACGGACGACAGGCCGTGAGTTCGTCGCGCGTCGGCGTCCGATTCGCAGGAGGGCGGCACTTCACCACGTTGGTGACGAAGCATTCGGCGCGAGTTAATCCGACCTCTTCTGCAATGAGCTGGAAGAGCAGTCGACCGCTCCGGCCGATGAAGGGCTCCCCACCTTCGTCCTCGTCTCGACCCGGCGCCTCGCCGATCACCATCAGCACGGGATTCATTGGTCCCGAGCCGACGACCACCCGTTGACGGGTTTGGGAGAGCACGCAGCGCGTGCACGTCGGGAGTTCGGCTAAGTCACGACTCATCTCAGTCCACGAGAATACGGGGCACGCGCGCCCCAATACCGCAAAGGATCTCCCAGGTAATAGTCCCCGCGCGTTCGGCCCACTCGTCGGCCGTGATCTCCTCGTCACCCTGGCGTCCGAGCAGGACTACTTCGTCACCGGTCTTGATGACGTCGTCACCGCAGTCGACGACCAACATGTCCATCGTGACCGTCCCCGCCAAGGGGTAGCGCGTGGCGTTGATCAAGACTTCGGCGCCCGCGTCGAACAGCCGTCGGGGATAGCCGTCGGCGTAACCAATGGGGACCGTGGCGATCGTGGCGGCGCCCTCCAGGGCTCGGCGCCGCAGGTAACTCGGGCGCTCCCCGACCTCGGCGCGACGAATCGCGACGACGTTGGCGCGAAGCGTGAGGGCGGGCACGAGTCGCTCGCCGGACTCTTCGAGCGCCGACGCCAACCACGCGGCGGGCATGTAGCCGTACAGCGCGAGGCCCACGCGAACCATTCCTCGGCGAGCCTCGGGGTAGCCGAGTGCGCCGGCGCTGTTGGCGGCGTGCACGATTCGAGGCACGACGCCGCGCTGGGCGAGCGAAGCGACGACGTCCTCGAAACGCTCAATCTGATCTCGAGTGAATGCCCGGTCGCCGGCACTGGATCCGTCGGCCACGCTGAAATGCGTGTAGATACCTTCAAGGTCGATGGCCCCGCTCGCCGTGAGGACGTCGACGACGTCGTCAACGTCGGGCGGCGCGACACCCATGCGGTGCATGCCGGTGTCGACTTTTACGTGAACGCGGTGACGCCCACCGAGCGCTTCGGCGTTCGCGACCGCGGCCCTGGCGCCCTCGAGCGAGCCGATCGTGAGGGTGAGCGTGCTCTCCAGGGCGGCCGCGATCGTGTCCGGCGGGACCTCGGCGAGCAGCAGTATGGGCGCGGTGACGCCGCTCTCACGAAGTTCGATCCCTTCGTCGATGATCGCGACGGCGAGCATGTCGGCGCCGCCGATGAGTGCCGCCTTCGCCGCGAGCTCGGCGCCGTGTCCGTAGCCGTTGGCCTTGACGACGGCACAGAACAGAGCGTCGCCGACTACGGATTTAAGAACGCGCACGTTGTGCGCGATGGCCGACGCGGAGATCTCGGCGCGCGCGGGCCGGTGCACACCCTCAACCTGCACGCGAATCTTTCGAACTGGCGATCACGAAGGCGGCCGCGGTCATCGCGGTGTGCGTCAGAGAGATATGGAATTCGTCGACGCCGCGTGTCGCGGCGAGTTCGGCCGCCGCGCCGTGGACCAGGACCGACGGCGCACCACTCGGCGCGCGCTTCACTTCAATCGACTTCCACGGCACCGAGCCGGCCCCGACACCCATTGACTTCATGACCGCCTCTTTGGCGGCGAAGCGCGCGGCCAGTCGTTCGGCTTTGCCCCGGGCGTCGCGCTGCTCACCCTCGGTGAACAGTCGATCCACGATTCGCGGTCGACGTCCGAGCACGATTTCGAATCGCGGCACGTCGACGACGTCGATGCCGACGCCGAGCGTGGCCATCACTCGACCGTCACCGTCTTGGCGAGGTTCCGCGGTCGGTCGACGTTTCGACCAAGTCCGCGCGCCACGGCGTAGGCGAACATCTGCAACGAGACGACGTCGATCATCGGTGTGAACATCGGTTCGGTGGCCGGGACGCGCAACACGTAGTCGGCGACCGATTCGATCTTCTCGTCGTCGTCGGTGGCGACCGCGACGACGCTGGCACCGCGCGCTTTCACTTCTGAGAGGTTCGAGAGCATCTTCTCGTGCATCGCCGGGTCAGTCGCGACGGCGATCACGACGACGCCCGGCTCGATGAGCGCCAGCGGACCGTGCTTCAGTTCGCCGCCGGGATAGCCCTCGGCGTGGAGATACGTCAGTTCCTTCAGTTTCAAGGCACCCTCGAGCGCCGTGGGAAATCCGACGTGACGGCCAATGAAGAAGAAGTCGTGCAAACCCATGAGTTCTTTCGCCACGAGCTCCACGCTCTCGCGACGATCGAGCACGGTTTGCACCTGCCCACTCACCGCGCCCAGTCCCTGGAACAGACCGTCGATCTCCGATGCGGGCAAAGTGCCGCGCAGCTGCGCGAGTCGCAACGCCAGGAGTTCCAACGCCGCGACCTGGGCGACGAAGGCCTTGGTCGACGCGACCGAGACTTCGAGTCCGGCGCGCGTGTAGATGACCGCGTCGGCCTCACGCGCCATCGAGGAGTCGACGATGTTGGAGATCGCAATGACGTGGGCGCCGCGGCGCTGGGCCTCTCGAGTGGCCTGGATGGTGTCGATCGTCTCGCCACTTTGGGAGACGCCGATCACCAGCGTGCCGACTTCCACGATCGGGTCACGGTAGCGATACTCACTCGAGATGTCGACGTCGACGCCGAGACGCGCCCACTTCTCAATGGCGTACTTGGCGATCAACGCCGAATGGTACGACGTGCCGGCCGCCACCAAGCAGACGCGCTTGACGTCACGCAGCTCGTCGTCACTGATGCGCATCTCGTCGAAGGTGATCGTGCCGTCCTTGCGTCGACGATCGAGCAGCGTCGAACGGATCGCGCCGGGCTGTTCGTTGATCTCCTTGGACATGAAGTCGTCGTAACCGCCCTTTTGGGCGGTCTCTAAATCCCAGTCGATCGAGAGCTGGTGGAGGCGAACCGGCGCCCCTTCGAGATCGATCGCGCGAAAACCTTCGGGGCCCATGCGCACGATCTCGTCGTCGTTGACGGCGTAGAAGGCCGAGGCCTTGTCGAGGATCGCCGGCACGTCACTGGCGAGAAACGTCTCGCCGGGGGCCGTGCCCACGACGAGCGGTGAGATTCGCCGGGCCGCGACGATGACGTTCGGTTCGGTCGCGTCCATGACGGCGAGGGCGAAAGCACCTCGCACGACCAAAAGACCTTGGCGCGCGGCCTCCATCAGTTCGAGCCCCTGGGCGCGAAACTCTTCGATCAAGTGGGCCAGTACTTCGGAGTCGGTGACCGACGTGAAGATGTGACCGCGCTCCTCGAGCCCCTCACGCAGTTCCGAGTGATTCTCGATGATGCCGTTGTGAATGATCGCGATATTGCCCGAGCAGTCCAGATGCGGGTGCGCGTTGATGGCTTCGGGCGCCCCGTGGGTGGCCCAACGGGTGTGACCGATGCCCGCGGTGAATCCTTTCGGAGCGGCGAGGCACTCAGTTTTCAGGGCCGCGACCGATTCAGTGCCCGATGCGGTGCGCGCCCGCCAGGTTTCGCCCGCACGCACGAGTGCGATTCCCGCGGAGTCGTAACCGCGGTACTCCAGGCGGGTGAGGCCCTCGAGCAGCGTCGCCAGCGTGTCGTCGGATCCTACGACCCCGATAATGCCGCACATAGACCCAGTCTACTCGGGCCATTTTCTGACTCTTCGAGCGTTAATTACGCGAGGTAGAAGTTTTCAACCCGTTGAGAGAAGTCGTTGACGAAGTCCTCATCCAGCGCTTCGATCATCACTCGCACGACCGGTTCGGTGCCCGAAGGACGGATGAGGAGCCGAATGTCGTCGATCTCGATGCCGTACTTCACTCGAATCTCTTCGAACATCTCGCGCACGGCCTCATCGTTGTAGTCCTCTCGCGCGATGTTGATCAGACGCTGCGGCACGCGCCGCCATACCGCGTCGGCCTGTTCGGCGAGCGGTCCGCGTCGCACGATGAGGTCGGCGAGCATCAGACCGGTCAACTGTCCATCGCCGGTCGGCGCGAGTGAGCGGAAGATCAAATGGCCGGACTGTTCACCGCCGAACGGCCACGCTTTCTCCTCGAGTTCGATCAAAACGTTGCGGTCACCGACGTCGGTCTCGACGATCGCGATGCCCGCGTCAGCCATCGAGCGATGCAGTCCGAGGTTGCTCATCGAAGTGACGACGAGTCCGCCGCCGAGGGCGTTTCGTTCGAAGAAGTCGCGCGCGAACAGGATCATGAGGTCATCACCGTCGCGAACCTGCCCCCCCGCGTCAACCGCGATCAGACGATCGGCGTCCCCGTCAAAGGCGAGACCGAGATCGGCGTGCAGTTCGAGCACGTGGGCGACGAGGTCATCGATATGCGTCGAGCCGCTCTTCTCGTTGATGTTGCGACCGTTCGGCTGGTCGTGAATTGTCGTGATGCGCGCGCCGGTCGATTCGAAGATCTCGTGCGCGACGTGACTGGCCGCCCCGTTGGCGCAGTCGAGGACGATATGGAGCGACGAAAAGTCGGTCGGCACGAGTGAACGCAAGTGGTGCGCGTAGTCGTGCTCGGCCGATTCGTCGACTTCGAAGTCTTCGAAGTCCTCGAAGACGCCGCTCGGTACCGACGCGGCGGCGTTCAATGCTTCTGAAACCGCGAGCTCGGTCGCGTAGTCGAGTTTGCCCCCACCGAGTCCGAGGACTTTGAGGCCGTTGTCGTAATACGGATTGTGCGAGGCCGACACGACGACACCAGCACCGCCGCGTTGCTGGGCGATGACCGCGACGCCCGGCGTCGTGAAGTACCCGAGGTTGACGCCGCGCGCGCCCCCGTCGCGAAGTCCGGCGAGCACGGCACGGGCCAAGAGAGGTGAACTCTCGCGGGTGTCGTAACCGACGAAGACGTCGCCGGTGAAGACCGAAGCGACGGCGCGTCCCAACCGGTAGGCCAGGTCGCTCGTGATTTCGTCGAAGGCTCGTCCACGAATGCCATCCGTGCCGAATTGCACGGCCATGACAACTACCTCTTCGAGTACTGCGGAGCCTTACGCGCCTTCTTGAGACCGTACTTCTTGGTCTCTTTCTTGCGCGAGTCACGAGTGAGGAGTCCGGCCTTCTTCAGGGCCGGACGAACGGCCTCGTCGATTTCGAGAAGCGAACGTGAAATGCCGAGACGAAGGGCGCCGGCCTGGCCGGCCACGCCGCCGCCTTCGATGGTGGCGTCGATGTCGTAGGTCTGCTGGGCGTCGATGAGACGAAGGGGCTCCATCACCATCTGGCGGTGCGTCGCCGACGTGAAGTAGTTGTCGAAGGCCCGTTTGTTGATGGTGATGGTGCCGGTACCGGGGCGAAGGCGCACGCGTGCGACGGCCTCTTTGCGGCGGCCGGTCGTTTGGGTGAGAGGTGAAGACACTTAATTCTCCTTAGCCGCGGCGGATCGCCGAGGTGTCGTACTTCGTAGGTGTTTGCGCGGCGTGCGGGTGCTCGGGGCCGGCGTAGACGAACAATTTGCCCATGATCTCGCGACCCAGGCGGTTCTTGGGAACCATCCCCTTCACCGCGTCGAAGACCAGCTTGACGGGGTCCTCGTCGAGCAGCGTCTGCCAGGACGTCGCGCGCAGACCGCCCGGGTAACCCGAGTGGTGATAGGCAAACTTCTGCGCGGCCTTGTTGGCCGTGAGGACCACCTTGTCGGCGTTCACGATGATGACGTTGTCGCCACAGTCGACGTGAGGGGCGAAGTACACGCGGTGCTTGCCACGCAGCAACGAGGCGGCAACGGTGGCGACGCGGCCGAGGACGAGACCCTCGGCGTCGAGCACGAGCCACTCACGGGTGATCTCACTGACCTTTGGCGAAAATGTGCGCACGGAACTTCCCATAAACGATGGTTGACGGACCAAACCGGGTCCGAAGGACTCTTAAGTCTAGGAAAAATGAGCCTTCATGGCAAATCAGGTTACGACCTAATTTCAATTGACGATTTCGCGCATATCTAATCGTGACATCTCGTCACCGCGGCACTCTAATTCTCACATCGAAGAATCTCCAACGTCCTCGCTGCACCGAATCCGGTCTGCGCTCGGGACAGTTGGGAGACGTGGATGAGAACTCTCGACGCCCGCGAACTGACACTCTCGTCCTTGGCGTCTCAGCGTGACTGTATGATTGTTATTAACCATGATAACAAATGCTATTATCTATACTAACTACAGAAGGAAAGTATATTACAATCATGTTGTTTGACACGCCCGAATTGGGTGCGAGAGAGATCGAGGTCATCTCCGACATCAATGATCTCGTCGAAAAACTACGCCTCCGACTCCACGATCCCCACCGATGGCTCGGGTCACTTCGACGGGCCCAATTCGCTCGAGCCGTACAAGGTTCCAACAGCATCGAGGGGTATGACGCGCCGGTCGATGACGCGGCAGCGATTGAATTGGGGGAAGCGCCCTTGGACGCTGATGAGGAGACGCGCGCCGCAATCAAGGGTTATTGCGACGCGATGACCTACGTTCTACAACTTTCATCGGAACCAGATTTTCAATACGGCGACCAGTTGCTCAAGAGTTTGCACTTCATGATGACGTGCTACGACCTGAAGAATCGGCCGGGACTTTGGCGTTCCGGTTCCATCTACGTTCGAAACGACGAATCGGGAGAGATCGTCTACGAGGGTGCGGATATTGACGACGTCCCGACATTGATTCATGAATTAGTTCGCGAGCTCAACGTCGAAGATAGCGCACCGATAATTGTTAGGGCGGCGATGGCCCACCTGAACCTCGTCATGGTTCACCCGTTCCGTGACGGGAACGGACGCATGGCCCGATGCTTGCAAACGCTCGTGCTGGCGCGAAGCGGCGTGTTGTCTCCCGTATTTTGCAGTATTGAGGAGTACCTGGGTCGCAACACTCAGGCGTACTACGACGTCCTGGCCAACGTAGGCCGGGGTTCATGGAATCCCGGGGGCGACGCAACGCAGTGGGTGAGATTCAAACTGACGGCCCATCTTCGTCAAGCCCAAACTCTTCATCGCAGAATTAAAGAGAGCGAGCAGCTGTGGGATGACCTGGAACGACTCATTGCAGAAAAGAAACTGCCCTACCGAACCATCAATCCCCTCTATGACGCATCGATGCGATACCGAGTTCGCAATGGGATGTACCGGGCGGTCCTGGCCGAGGCTGAAGAAGAAATCTCTGAGCAAGTCGCGACGAGGGATCTGAAACAACTGACCGAAGCCGGACTTCTCATTCCCCACGGATCGGCCCGCGGCCGGTTCTATACGGCGAGCGCCCGATTGACTGGAATGCGCCAATCAATCATCGCAAATCGCGATACGAGAGACGACTCCGACCCCTTCTCCAAAAGTTGACACTGCGACGACCAGCGGCCGAACTGATCAGCGTCCTCAACGGCGCGACGTGGACGTCTTCGAATCGTTGGCGTCGCGGACGCCCTTTTCGAGCGCGTCCAGGCGCCGATCCCAGGCACTGGCTCGAACGCTGAGCCACGTGGACGCGTGCTGCGCCGCACCAGTCGAAGCACGGTACCGGACCTCTCGCCCATCGCGCGTGGCGATGGCCAGACCGGAAGTGGCGAGGAGTTGCAGATGCTTCACGATTGCCTGACGCGAGACGAGGGCGTCTTCGGCGATCTCGGTCGCCGTCCGTCCCCGAGGGACCTCCAGCAGTTGCTCGAAGAGACGTCGCCTCGTGGGATCCGAAAGTGCCGCGAAGACTGCCGAGACGTCGTCACTCATCGAAGAACGAAACTCGCCTGGGCTCTCACTTCGATTGGTGACTCCGAGATCGAGATGCGGGTGCCTTCGCTCGTCGGTGTCAGTTCAATCTCCACGCGCGAGGGCTCCTCGGCGAACGTCGCCCAGCGATAGACGAGACGATTCTCTTCGTCCACCTCTTCGACGATGAGGTAGTGAACGTCATCGCCCTCACTGATCCAACCTTCCGAGCCGGGAGTCGTCGGCAGTTCGCCGTCGTCACCGAGCCACGACGGATCGATGACGTGTTCCCAGGCTTCATGAGGCGAACAGGGAAGATCTAACTCACGGTGCACGGTGTCTGTCATGCAACCACTCTATTGCACAACCGTGTCAACGCGGCTATCATGCAACTAATTGATTGCAGATAAAGACGTCGCGCTGCGGGCGCGGTGAGGAGGCCCGATGGCTGAAGTCCTACAACGAGAGACCCTTCACTCGCTCGTGCCGATGGTGCTCGAGGAGTCCAAAGGTGGCGAGAGGGCCTTCGATATCTACTCGATGCTGCTTCGCCAGCGCATCATCTTTCTCGGTCAAGAGGTCGACGATCAGATCGCGAACCTGATCATCTCCCAGATGCTGTACCTCGAAGGTCTCGATCCCAAACGCGATATCAACCTCTACATCAACTCCCCCGGCGGTCTCGCCTACGGCGGCATGGCGATCTACGACGTGATCCAACACGTGCGCCCCGACGTGTCGACCATTTGCGTCGGGATGGGAATGTCGGCCGCGGCGATGGTGCTCTGCGGCGGAGCCCCGGGCAAGCGTCTCGCACTCCCGAGTGCGCGCATCATGATCCACCAGGGCAGCGCGGGCGCCCGAGGTGCGCCGAGCGACATGGAGATCCAACTTCGAGAGGCGCTGTCGCTGACGAGACGAATGGCCGAGATCATCGCGCATCACAGTGGCCGAACAGTCGACGAGGTGACCCACGACATCGACCGCGATTACTTCATGACGGCCGACGAAGCCGTTGCCTACGGACTCATCGACGCCGTCATCGCTCCTCGGAGCGGACTCGACTTCGCCCTAGACCAGGTTCCGCTTCCGCCGAGTATCGAAGACCAGTAGGCACTCAGCGAGATCCACTTCAAATGATGGTCGGAACAGTCAAATGGTAGTGAGCACGAATCTCGTCTCGGCCTGAAAAAAGAGGATTCTCCTCGTAATTCCATTCGGTCCTGTCACGTCAACAAACAAGTAAGGCCTCATCACTTGTCCCGCACCCGGGAATTGCCGGTAGCCGACGCTAATTGATTCGGGCACCGTCGCTAGAGGAAGACTGCACTAGTTGAATGATCGGGCACCAGAATCAAGATGTCGGACTCATTAACTTGGCTCATTTCGCGTAATTCGGCTGGAGTTTCTGCGTGCGCGACAATGCGACCATCACGGAGCGCGACCCATTGTCCTTCGAAGGCCGACAAGTCCTCGACAGACAGTGGTCTGTTTTGGACTGTGTGATTAGGCATATGACAACCTTCTAACGACAGGAGGTGAAGCGCTCAGATTCAGACTGCGAATATACATGCCTAGATAATCGTATGCTTGATGACCAAAAGAATGACTACAGTTCCAACAATTCTGACTGTGAATTCGACAGATTCAGACGGAATGACACGACTGTTACTTGATTGAACCTCCTCAAGGGACAGCCGTTCGTTTCTCAACGGTCGGTCCGCTTACACAGATTGCTTTACCAAATGGTGACACGCGCCGTCGGCTCCAACCACATCGCGTCGTTTTGCGTCACGTCGAACGCTTCGTAGAACTCGTCGATGTTGCGAACGATCTGGTTGCCCCGGAATTCGTCAGGTGAATGCGGATCCAGAGCCAAGAGTCGTTCGACTTCTTCTTTGCGGATCTTGAGACGCCAGGTCTGGGCCCACGCGAAGAAGAACCGTTGCGCACCGCTAAGCCCATCGATCACCGGCGACTCCTCGCCATGCAAGGAAATGAGGTAGGCCTTCCAGGCGATCGAGAGACCGCCGAGGTCGCCGATGTTTTCACCGACGGTCAGGGCACCGTTGACGTGCAGTTCGGGGGTCATCTTGGGTGCGAGGGCGTCGAACTGTTCGATCAACGCCTTTGTGCGCTCTTCGAAGGCGGCGCGGTCCGATGGTTCCCACCAATCGGCGAGTTTGCCCGTTCCGTCGAACTTCGAACCCTGGTCGTCGAAGCCGTGGCCGATCTCGTGACCGATCACCGCGCCGATGGCACCGTAGTTGGCGGCCTCGTCGCGCTGCGCGTCGAAAAATGGCGGCTGGAGTATCGAGGCCGGGAAGACGACCTCGTTGAATCCGGGGTTGTAGTAGGCGTTGACCGTCTGGGGCGTCATGAACCACTCGTCGCGGTCGACCGGCTGGCCGATCTTCGTCAGATTCCGCTGGAACTCGAACTCCGTGGCCGCACGAACGTTGGCGAGCACATCATTCGCCTCGACACGCAATGTCGAATAGTCGCGCCAGCGCAGCGGATAACCGATCTTCGGCGTGAACGCGTCGAGCTTCTCGAGGGCCCGATGACGCGTCGCCTCCCCCATCCACTCCAGATCGGTGATGCTCTGTCGATACGCCTCGATGAGGTTCGCGACGAGGACATCCATACGTGCTTTCACTTCGGGCGGGTAGTTGCGTTCGACGTAGATCTTGCCGATCGCCTCACCCATGGCGCCTTCGACGAGGGCGACACCACGCTTCCATCGAGGGCGAATCGATTCGGCGCCGGTGAGCGTGCGACCGTAGAAGTCGAAGTGCTCGTCGACGAACTCCGGGGAGAGGAACGGCGCGTCACCGGCGATGATCTGCCACGACAACCAGTCCTTCCAGACTTCAAGGTTGGAGTCCGTGAAGAGAGCGCCGACGGCGCTCGCGAAACTTGGCTGGCGAAGGACCACGTCGTCGAACGATCCAACGGGCGCCTCCAGAGCGTTGTGCCAGACCTCGAGGCGCACGTCGCCAAAAAGTTGTGATGCCTCGGACCACGGCTTCAAGTTGTACGTCTTTTCGCTGTCACGCGAGTCGACGTTGTTCCAGTGGCCCGCGGCAATCTTCGTCTCCAGTTCAAAGATTCGCCGCGCGCGCGCCGCGGCGTCACTCACTCCAGCGAGTTCGAGCATGCGCTGCACGTGCGCGACAAAGGCGTCGCGAATCGGTGCGAAGTGTTCTTCGCGGTAGTAGCTCTCATCGGGGAGCGAGAGTCCGCTCTGTTCGAGCAACACGACGTAACGCTCGGGGTCACCCGGGTCGTTGTCAACGAAGACCGCGTAGAAGCCACCGACGCCGCGGCGCTGCAGCCGGCCGATGAGGGCCAACAGTTCGTCGATCGACGCCAGCGCCTCGACCTGTGCGAGACGATCAATGAGCGGGCGCACGCCGCGCGCGTTGATCCGCTCCTCGTCGAGGAAGCTCGAGTACAGATCGCCGACCTTTCGGGACTCCCCGCCCTCGGGCGCGGTTCGTGCCTCGTCGAGAATTGCGCGGATTGCCAGTTCGGCACCGTCGGCCAGTAGGTCGAACGTGCCGTAGCGAGCCTTGTCCTCGGGCATGGTGGTTCGTTCGATCCACTCACTATTCACGTACTGGTAGAGATCGTCCTGGGGTCGCACGGTCCCAGAGAGATCAGCGAGGTCAAAACCGGATGTCATTGGTTGAGTTGTCACCCGCGAAAGCCTAACGAGAGGATTCGCCATCCTCTTCGTAGCCCACGGCGACCAGTGCCAGTCCGCTCGCGGGAGCCGGCGGCGGCAGGTGGTCGCGACTCAGACTTTCGAATCGTTCCGAAATCGTCGTCTCGGGAAGTTTTCCCTGACCAACAGCGACAAGCGTGGACGCGAGGCAACGCACCATGTGGTGACAGAACGACTCGGCACGAATCGTGAACTTTAGCGTTGGTGATTGATCGGGTGTGAGGGCCCACTCATCGGCGAGTCGTTCCCATCGAGCGTGAATGACGCGGCGCAGGAGCGGCTCATCCGCGTCGGAATTCGTAGGCCGACGACAGAACGCTCGAAAGTCATGCAGGCCGAGCGTCGCTTCGCTCACTCGGTTCATCGCGTCGAGGCCCAGCGGTCCCTGCACCGACCACGACCACACGTCGGTGAGACCGAGCGCCGGTGGCGACGTTTCGAGGACTAGGTAACGGTATTCGCGCCAAGTCGCCGAATAGCGGGCGTGGAAATTCTGGTCGACCGGACGCGCGGCGAGGATTTTGATCCGACCGCGCAACTGTTGGTTCAGCGAACGCATCAGGCGCTCGGCGTCGGGACCGCGTTGCCTGGAGAACAGGGAGATCGGCAGATCAACGTGGACGACTTGGGCGAATGCGTGCACGCCACTGTCGGTGCGACCAGCGCCCACGATCGTCGGCTCTTCGATACTCAACGTGCTGGCCAGTGTTTCACGCAACACGCCGACCACCGTCGTGAACTCAGGTTGATAGGCGAAACCAGAAAACGAGTTGCCGTCGTAGGCAATATCCAGACGCCAACGCTGGACGTCTAGGGGTGGATCAGACGAACTCAATGCGCGCCATCGGGGCGTTGTCACCTTGGCGCGGCCCGAGCTTCAGGATTCGCGTGTAGCCACCGGGGCGATCGGTGTAGCGCGGCGCGATCTCGGTAAAGAGCTTGTGCGTCATGTCCTTGTCGCGAATGAACGCGACGACGCGTCGGTTGGCGTGCACCGAACCCTCGGGTGAGTTCTTCGCCGCCGTGACGACCTTCTCGACGATGGGACGCAGCGCCTTGGCCTTGGCCTCGGTCGTCACGATCGACTCGGCCGCGATCATCGAAGCGACGAGGTTACCCATCATCGCCTTCTGGTGCGCGGAGTCGCCACCGAATCGCTTGCCCTTCGTAGGAGTACCGCGCATGATTAGTCCTCGACTCGAAGCGACAGACCGCGCTCTTCGAGGCGGTCGTTGACGTCCTTGAGCGACGTGGCGCCAAAGTTGGTGATCGACGTGAGGTCACGCTCGGTGGCGTTGACCAGCTGCGCGATGGTGTTGATGCCGGCGCGCTTGAGGCAGTTGCGCGAGCGCTCGGTGAGACCGAGCTCCTCGATGCGGATGTCGAGCTCGCTGGCGGCGGCCTGCGCCGTGCCGACGTCGCCCAACTCCAGGGCCGGCGCCTCGTCGTCGAAGTTGCCGATCAGTTCAACCAGTGAACCGAGGGTCTTGCCGGCCGAGGCCAGCGCTTCGCGGGGGCTGATCGATCCGTCGGTCTCGATCTCGATGACCAGTCGGTCGAAGTCCTTGGACTGCTCGACACGCACGGGCTCGATCTCGAAGCTGACGCGACGAACCGGGGTGAAGATGGCATCGAGGGGGATGACGCCGATGGTGGACGATCCCTTGTTGCCCTCGGCACCGACGTAACCCTTGCCGCGCTCGACGGTGAGCTCGAAGGTCAACGCGCTCTTGGCGTTGGTCAGGTACGCGAGGTGCAGGTCGCCGTTCAAGATCTCCACGTCGGCCGTCGTCGAGAGGTCCATGGCGGTGACGGGGCCTTCGCCGCGCTTGTCGAGTCGCAGCATGACCGGCTCGTCACTGTGGACCTGCAACAGGAGGTCCTTCAAGTTCAAGCAGATGTCCTGGACGTCTTCTTTCACGCCTTCGATGACACCGAACTCGTGCAACACCGCGTCGAACTTGACGCGCGTGGCCGCGGCGCCGGGTATCGACGAGAGCAGCGTGCGGCGAAGAGAGTTGCCGAGCGTGTGGCCGAAGCCGGGGTCGAGCGGTCCGATGCCGAAGGACTGGCGGTTGTTTACCTCGTCGCCGAGGGCTTCAATAGTGGGGCGCTGGATGATCAACATGGGGACTCCTCTAAGTCTTTGAAAGGTTTGGTTACTTGGAGTACAACTCGACGATGAGCTGCTCCTTGATCGACTCGTCGATCTGTTCGCGTTGCGGGACAATGCGCACGGTGACACTGAAGGCGCCGTCGCCGACCTCGAGCCAGCCGGGGACACTGCGATCGAGCACGTCGAGATTGCGCTTGACGTTGAAGTTCTCGCGCGTGACGTTCTTCAGGGCGATGACTTCGCCGGGGCGAACGCGATACGAAGGGATGTTGACGCGCTTGCCGTCGATGGTCACGTGACCGTGGCGCACGAACTGGCGGGCCTGGGCGCGCGACGCTCCCCAACCGGCGCGGTACGCGATGTTGTCGAGACGGAGTTCTAAGAACTGCAGCAGGTTCGTACCGGTCATGCCGGGACGGCGGCTGGCCTCTTCGTAGAGGTTGCGGAACTGCTTCTCCAGGAGTCCGTAGATACGACGGGCCTTCTGCTTCTCGCGCAGCTGGGTCAGGTACTCAGATCCCTGGCGCTGACGGTCACGACCGTGCATGCCCGGCGGGAAGGCGCGCATCTGGCGGTCCGAGTTCTCAGAGACGGGGCACTTCATAGTGAAGCAGCGCTCGCCCTTCAGGTACAACTTGGTGCGCTCACGTCGACAGAGTCGACAGACGGGTCCGGTATAACGAGCCATGACTAACCCCTACGACGCTTCTTGGGGCGACACCCGTTGTGCGGCAAAGGCGTGACGTCTTTGATGGCGACGACTTCGATGCCGGCCGCGGCGATTGAACGAATCGCGGTCTCGCGACCCGATCCCGGTCCGCGCACGAGCACGTCGACCTTCTTGACACCGTGTTCCATCGCGGCGCGCGCACACTTCTCCGCGGCGAGTTGCGCGGCGTACGGCGTGGACTTGCGTGATCCCTTGAAGCCGACCTGTCCCGAACTGGCCCACGAGAGCACGTTGCCTTCGGGGTCCGAGATCGACACGATCGTGTTGTTGAACGAGCTCTTGATGTGCGCGACGCCAAAGGCGACGTTCTTGCGCTCCTTCTTGCGACCCTTGCGAACAGTATTCGGCTTAGCCATTACTTCGTTACCTTCTTCTTGCCGGCGACGGTGCGCTTCGGTCCCTTACGGGTGCGAGCGTTGGTGCGGGTGCGCTGTCCGCGAACGGGCAGACCCTTGCGGTGACGGATCCCCTGCAGGCAGTTGATCTCCATCTTGCGCTTGATGTCCTGGGTGACGTTACGACGAAGGTCACCCTCGACGGTGACGTTCTGGTCGATGTAGGCGCGAAGCTTATTGACGTCGGCCTCGCTGAGGTCTTTCACGCGCGTCGATTCATCGACCTCGGTCGCGGCGCAGATCTGTTGAGCGATGGTCGGACCAACGCCGAAGATGTAGGTGAGAGCGATCACCGTGCGCTTGTCGCGCGGGATGTCCACTCCAGCAATACGGGCCATGTTCTTCTCCTAGCCCTGGCGCTGCTTGTGGCGAGGCTGCTCGCAGATCACCCGGACGACACCGGCCCTGCGAATGACCTTGCACTTCTCACACATGGGCTTGACGCTTGCGCGAACCTTCATGTTTCTCTTTCTCGATCTTCTAGAACTGGAGCTATTTGTAGCGGTAGGTGATGCGACCGCGGGTCATGTCGTACGGAGTGATCTCTACCTGGACCTTGTCCCCGGGAAGGATGCGAATGCGGTGCATGCGCATCTTTCCTGAGCTGTGCGCGAGGACGGTGTACCCGTTCTCCAATTCCACGCGAAACATGGCGTTCGGTAATGGCTCGACGACGGTCCCCTCAACGGTGAACGCGTCTTCCTTTGGCTTGCTCAGGTTCTTTCTCCTTGTAACGGCACGGCGGGACGTGAAAGAGCAAAAACTCCTTCACGGATGGACCTCGAGGCACGCCAAGAGGCCGGCTGACAATTCTACCAAAATTTCAGCAAAACGCAAAAGTCGGTATTGGCCTAGTTTGAAATCACAATTTTCTCGGTCACTGAAAGCCCGTTCATTCTAGTGGTTTCGTCCAGTAGTTCGGCAATCTCCCACGTGGTCCACACGTGGTCCGCGAGACCAGCGGCCATAGCCGGAGAACGCTTAGCGAAAGTTCCATCAGCGATCTTGACCCGAAGGCTTTGGTGGGCACGTGCGAAGTTGTAGTACATGAAATTGAGGCTGACGGCGTGGGCATGAAACTCGATTTTCTTTGAAAAGCCATTGGTCAAGCGCGTGAAACGGCGCATTCCCATCCGCGTGGTGAGGTTGTTCCGCTCAACGTATGAGGTCGAAATGCGTGCTTGGTCAGGATTCCCGGCGATTACCCCGACGTCAATGCCGGTGCAGACATCGGGGCTGTACTTGCGCTCTGGGCTTATCTCCCCAACCGGACGACCGTAGACCTTGTGAAGCATGGCAAATTCAATGTCGTCAGCCCAGAGACCGTCGACAACCGTGAGATAGTTGCGAAGTCCGTCAGTCGTCAACTGGATTCGGGTGTCCTTCAGACGGCTTCTGAGATCGGAGAGGAATACAAAGGCGTTCGAAATCGTGCGCTCCCCGACAAGCCACGACGGAACCAACTTCGTGTCGGCGTCGATTGCGGTCCACGTCCAAACGTCACCAAAGCCGTACTCGCCAGCCTTTTCAGCCGGAACATTCTTTTCCTTTGAGTAGCAGAATGACCAGATTTCGTCGCATTCAATGACCTTGCAAGGCAGATTTACAAAGGCCTGCGCTTGGTAGTCAGAGGCGGCTTTCCCGACGTTTTCCAGTAGATCGCTGATTGTCTGACGGGCAACGCCAGTTGTGCGAGAGATGGCTCGCATTGACATTCCCTCACAGAGACGTCCGATGACTTCGGCCCTCTTTGCTGTGGCCAGTTTGTTCATACTAGCCACTTTACTTAGAGGGTGCGTCACGGACTCGCCTATTGATTGAACGCCTTCAAATACGCAGCCTCAGAAATGCCGTTTTTTCGCAAAAGTCCATGTAATAACTGGCGTTTCACTTCATTGTGATTCGGAATTGAGATCGTTAGGGCATTCGGCTTGTCGAGGATTATGTGGTTGCTAACCTCGCGCACCGTCCAGCCCAGACGCGTAAACGCCTTCGCGTGACTGCGGCCGTCACTGACCGGGAGATTTTTGATACCCACAGAGTGGGCCAGTTTACTGCTATGACCGGCGAGAAGCCTGGTTCTGGACCCTTAAAACCGCTGATAAAGCATCCATCATGTTGTCTATCGTCTCGGCAGGAGTCTCGCCTTGAGTCATACATCCGGGGAGTTCCTTACAAGACGCAACAAAGCCACCGTCCAATTCGTCGCTTTCAATAATGATCGTGAATTCGACCTTTGTTTCGGTGGGTTCGGGAGCGGTAATCCCGGAGAAAAATTGGGCAATTCTCTCATCATCGCGCATAGTTACACTCATGCTGATCTCCTAGATGCCCTTGCTTGTTTTGCGATTTCCAACCGTCTTTCGGCAGTTAAATTTTCAGCTCTTTTGAGCCCTCCGGCGCGACCTCTAGCAATGGCCTCAGGATTTTTTTCGGGACGGCGTTCGACCTGACCAGTTGCTTCCTGAACAACGCTCCATGCGCGTTGTGAGGCGTCACCCTTTCGGGGAGTCCTGTCCGTCATTTCGTCTCTCGTCACTTGGGTCTCAACGTTACGCCCGAGTAACTTCTTCGCGGGCGTATCCCTACTATACGCGGGGCCCAGACACGGCGCTACCGCAGAATTCTTAGAGTTGTCTACGGTTTCTCGTCTTACTTTCACTACTTTTGGGTACCTTTCAAACTAGGCCACTACCCAAAAGTCAGTAGTGGCCCGGTTTGAATTAACAACTTTTCCGGACCAGACCAAGCCCATTCGTTCTACTGGCCTTCTGGGTTTCTTGATTCAATCTGGTGCAGGTACACGACTCTGGGCCGCTCCCCGTACCACGTCAAGAGGGATGACGTAATCGAAGTGCATCGATTACATTGCGGTCCCGATGAATACCGGGATTGTTCATATTTGGCCAACCTACTTAGCGGGTGTGACACCCTGGTCCACGTTGATGGTGACATATGTGAAGAGATATTCCTTATCACCAGGACTTACTTCAGTAAGGGCGTGAAGTTTTTCGTTCACTTGGATCATCCGGCGATTGAGATGAAAAACGTTGGAAGTAAATATGCAGCCATGTCGTCTAAATGTGGCTTCCACCATTACAACTTCCTTGAGCGAGGTGCCAAATCCGTGATCCCACAGTCGCGAGACCACACCGAGGGAATAAATCATGCATTCTGGCTGGTCAAATTCCTTAAAGCTGGTCAAATTCCTTAAATACGGCGACCCACAATCTTGTCCTCGAACTCAGCGACTATGAGTTCAATTCCGTCGCTTTCGATCAGTGAAGGAGCGTCACGAATCACCGTCTGGGCGTCTCTTTCCCAAGGGCGCCATGCACAACGAAAATGCTCTATCTGTTCACGATCTATTGGGTGGTAAAAACGGAAGACCACGGGTCTTGACCCGTGGTCTTCCATCGAAATTCTGATCGTTACTTGCTGGGACGCAATGACGCACTTAAGGTTATTGGCTTTGCACGCTTTGCCATCTCTGGGATGAGAGCCCGATAGGCAGGCGAGTCCAACACGTTGACCAATTTTCCGTTTTTACTGAGTTTCTTCATGCTGACTCCTTTCTCCTTGCCCTTGCATCGGCCGTACCACCAAGTATACCGACGCCTACCGGAATTACTAGAGGGGGCTCTAGTGCAGATCCCATTGAACCGGAACGAAATTTCGGTCGTACTTTCATTACTATTCGGCACCCTTCAAACCAGGTCACTACCCAAAGGTCGGCCAGAAGTAGTCCCGTCGCGACGAACTGGTCAATCCATCCCATATTTGTGACCCGCGACCCTAGACCCCATACGGAAAATGGGTCCAAGATGGTTCCATGACCGCAACCAGTTCTTCACTGTGGAGTGAACCACTTTCGCGTGACGAATGTCAACGTCATCTCGAAGACGCCACCGCCGCGCGGGTGCTGCTGTCGCTGCGAGGCCTACCGGCCGCCTTGTCGGCGCAAATAGAACTCGCCGAAGAGGACCACTTGGTCATTTCGAGTCGAGAAAACGCTGTCCTGCTGGCCGCACGGCGTGGCGACGTGATCTCGGTTCAGATCGACGGCCTCGACGCGAACGACCACACGTGGTCGGTCACGGCCACGGGAATCGCCGTTTGGGCCTCCTCAGAGGAGTTTGAAGGCGGACGATTCAAGCGAATAGCGGACTGTGGCGCCGCGCTCGCGATTCTTCCACTGTCGGTCGTGACGGGGCAACGCGCACCCTAAGTGCTTCGACGAATTTCGTGGACTGTGGAAAGATTCCCGTAGTGGCGTTTCATAAAATCAACGATCCGGAGCGACTCCACGCTCTGGTCGACGCAATCCTGCTCATTGAGACCGACGCGGACTTAGACGCTCTGCTCTCGCTCATCATTGAGACGGCGAGTCGCCTGGTCGGCGCACAATACGGCGCGCTCGGCGTCATCGCCCCGGACGGCACCTCGCTCTCTCGCTTCATCACGTTCGGCGTCGACGCCGAGCAACGCTCCGCCATCGGACCGGAACCTCGTGGACACGGACTGCTCGGTGAGATCATCCGCCAGCGCACGACGCTGCGGATCGACGAATTGGCCGAGCACCCCAACTCGTCGGGTTTCCCGATGAACCATCCGCCGATGCACCGATTCCTCGGCGTGCCGGTGGCGACGGGCGACGGGCGCATCTTCGGCAATCTCTATCTCACCGATCCGCTCGACGGTGAAGCGTTCAGTGAAGAGGACGTGCAACTCACCGAAGCCTTCGGACGGGCCGCGGGCCTCGTCATCGATCAAGAGATGTTGCGATCGAACATGCGCGAGTTGACGCTCTCCGAAGAGCGCGAACGATTGGCGCGCGACCTCCACGACACGGTGATCCAGCGCCTCTTCGGCGTCGGACTCGCGTTACAGATTTCGCTCCCCGCCATCACCGATGAACACGTGCGCAGTCGAATCAACAACGTGCTGGACGAACTCGACACCACCATCCACGAGATCCGAACCACGATCTTTGAAATCGACCAAGACCGAAGCGGCGATCAAACACTCGAAGAGCGCGTCTACGCCCTTTCGAGCGAAGTCGAATCTCGCCTGGGCGTCCACGTCGACGTGAAGATCGCGTCCGGCATCGACGACGACGTCGGTCCGCAGTGCGCCCAACATGGCGTGCAGGCGTTGCGTGAGATCCTCTCCAACGTCGTGCGCCACTCCCAAGCCACGGCGGTCGAGGTCAAGGTGGACACGAGTAACGATCTCATTGAGATCATCGTGCGCGACAACGGCGTCGGCTTCACTCCCAACGTCGGATCGGGACGCGGCGTGCGCAATCTTTCGTCACGCGCTCGTGAACTCGGCGGCAACTGCACCATCGAGTCAATAGTCGGCGGCGGCACCACGGTACGCTGGACCGCAATGCGAAGGGCATGAGATGATTGCACTTTTACTGGTCGACGACCACGAGATCGTTCGCCGCGGGCTTCGCGAACTGTTCGAAGCCGAGGGCGACCTCGAAGTCATCGCGCAGGCCGGGTCGCTCGACGAAGCGCTGGCGCTGGATCTCACCGGCGTTGACGTCGCGGTCCTCGACGTGCGCCTCCCCGACGGCAGCGGTGTCGACCTCTGTCGACAGTTGCGCGCGGTCCGTCCCGAACTCGGATGTCTGATGCTGACGTCCTTCGCGGACAACGACGCGCTCAACGCCTCGTTCCTCGCCGGCGCGCGGGGCTACGTCTTGAAGAACGTGCGCGGCGATGAACTCATCACGTCGATCCGACGAGTGGCCAACGGCGAGATGCTGCTCACGCCCGAACAGATCGGACGAGCGAAAGAGCGACTCCTGCGGCAGATCAAAGAGGACATCCGCCTCGAGAGCCTCAGCCCTCAAGAGCGACGGATACTTGATCTCCTCAGCGAGGGACTCAGCAACCGCGAGATCGCCGACGTCATGTTCCTCGCCGAGAAGACCGTCAAGAACTACGTGTCGAACCTGCTCGCCAAACTCGGCTTCCAGCGTCGCACCGAGGCCGCGCTCTTCGCGCAGCGCCAGCAGGACCGCGCGCACCCGAAGGATTAGGCGACGGTAAAGACTTCCGGACCCTGGTCGGTGACCGCGATCGTGTGTTCGAAGTGGGCCGAGAGTTGGCCGTCTTGGGTCATCACTCCCCAACCGTCATCCAGCACGTACGTCTCGTAACTTCCGACGTTCACCATTGGCTCGATCGCGAAGACCATGCCTTCTTTCAGCGTCGGGCCCGGCGTGCCCGGCCAGTAGTTCGGTACCTGGGGCTCCTCGTGCATCGCAGTCCCGATGGCGTGGCCGACGTACTCGCGAACGACCGAGTAGCCGGCGGCCTCGGCGACCTTTTGCACGGCGCGACCGACTTCGTGGAGCCGGTTGCCCTTGGTCAATTGATCGATGCCGGCCCACAGCGAGCGCTCGGTCACCTCGATCAGTCGCTTCGCCTCGTCACTGATCTGTCCGACGCCCGCGGTGTAGGCGGCGTCGCCGTGGTAGCCCTCGATGATCGCTCCGGCGTCGACCGAGATGATGTCCCCCTCGTGCAGCGTGACGTTGCCGGGAATGCCGTGCACGATCATGTCGTTGGGACTGGTGCAGATCACGGCCGGGAAGCCGTGGTAGTTCAAGAAGTTCGAACGGGCCCCGCGCTTGGCGAGCACCTCGGCCGCGATCTCGTTGAGCTGCATCGTCGTCACACCCGGTCGAATCGCCGCGCGCGTCGCCTCGTGCATCTCGGCGACGACCTTGCCGGCCTTTCGCATCTTGTTCAGTTCGTCGCTCGAGCGTCTCACGCGAGGCCTCGCTCGTGGACCACCCTCATGATCTCCTCGGTCACGGCCGCGGGACTCTGATCGCCGTCGACGGTGACCAGTAGTCCGCGGTCCCCGTAGAACGAGAGGAGCGGTTCGGTGTCGCGTTCGTAGTTCATCAATCGGGTGCGAATCGCTTCGGGGTGGTCGTCGGTGCGCTGGATGACGTCGCCGCCGCAGTTCGAGCACGTGCCCGAGATCGCTTCGATGTCGGAGTCCTTATAGGTCGTGCCGCACTCCTGACAGACCCGGCGCGACGAGAGTCGCTGGGTGACGAGTTCGATCGGCACGTCGAGGTTGATGCAGAGCTTGATGCCGTCCTCGCCGAGCATCGCCTCCAGGGCCTCGGCCTGACCGATGGTGCGCGGGAAGCCGTCGAGCAGGACGCCACGCTGCGCGTCGGGCTGAGTGAAGCGTTCACTCACGAGTTGATTGACGATGTCGTCCGAGACGAGGTCACCGGCTTCGAGGATCGAGGCGACGTGCTGGCCGAGTTCGCTGCCGGCCTTGACGGCGTTGCGCAAGATGTCCCCCGTCGACACGTGCGGGATTCCGTACTTCACGGAGAGTTCCGTGGCCTGGGTTCCCTTGCCCGCGCCCTGTTTTCCCAGGACGATCAGATTGAGCCGTGCCGTCATGGCTATCGCTTCAGGAAGCCTTCGTAGTTACGCATCATGAGCTGACTGTCGATCTGGCGCATTGTCTCCAACGCCACACCCACGGCGATCAGCAACGTCGTGCCGTAATACGGAAAGCGGTTGATGTTCCACAGGGCCATCAGGATGCTCGGCACGACGGCGACCGACGCGAGGAAGAACGCGCCGACGACGGTGATGCGCGAGAGCATCTTGGCGAAGTACTTCTCGGTCGGCATACCCGGTCGGATCCCCGGCACGAAGCCGCCCTGCTGACGCAGCATCTCGGCCTGCTGGTGCGGCTCGAAGGCGATGTAGACGTAGAAGAAGGTGAACGCGACGATCAAGACGAAGTCCGAGAAGATGTAGAAGAAGCTCGTCGGGTGCAGCGAGGAGTTCACGAAGTTGGTGAAGCTCGCCCACGGCACGATGTTGCTCAGCAGGATCGGGATGTAGAGCACCGACGAGGCGAAGATGATCGGGATAACCCCGGACTGGTTGACCTTGAGCGGTATATACGTCGAGTTGCCGCCCATCTCCTTACGCCCGACGACTCGTCGCGCGAAGGTGACCGGGATGCGCCGCTGTCCGTTGTCCATGAAGACAATGAGGACCAGCAACGCAATCGAGACCAGGAGGAGCACCGTGAACTTGACCGGGCCGCCCTCGTCAAGCACGGCGTGCCCGCCCGAAGGAATGCCGGCCACGACGTTGGCGAAGATCAAGAGGCTCATACCCTGACCGATGCCGCGCTGGGTGATGAGTTCGGCGAGCCACATGACGAAGGCCGTTCCGGCGGTCATGATCGCGACCATGAAGAGGCCGAGCGACAGGTTGAACTTGGGGATGAGGTCGATGTTGAATCCGAGCAGGGCCTGGTCGTGACCGTGGAAGGCGTAGATCAGTCCGGTCGACTGCAACAGCGCGAGGCCGATGGTGAGATAGCGCGTCGTCTGGGTGATCTTCTTTTGACCGACGGCGCCCTGGTCACGCCACTGCGTGAGCTTGGGGATGACGGTCGTCAGCAACTGGATCACGATCGAGCTCGTGATGTAGGGCATGACACCGAGTCCGAAGACCGCGAGTCGGGTCAAGGCGCCTCCGGAGAAGAGGTTCAAGAAACCGAGCACGCCGCTCGCGCCGGCCTTCGCCTGCAAATCTTGGACCTGGCTCCAACTCACCCCGGGAATCGGAATGTTGGCGCCCGCCTGGTAGAGGCAGATGACGCCAATCGTGAACAGAACCTTGTTACGAAGATCTGGTACGCGAAAGATGTTCCCGAGTCGCCGAAGCATTGGTGGACCTTAGCGGTTCTGGTGCTGGTTGCCCGAAGCGGGGGGGCGAACCGCGAAGGGCAGAGCCACTTCAGTGGTCGTACCGCCCGCGGCCTCGATGGCGGCCTTGGCCGACGCCGAGAAACGGTGCGCGCTCACGTGCAACGCCGCGCTCAACTCTCCGCGACCGAGGACCTTCACGAAATCCTTCTTTCGCGCGAGCCCGCGCTCGACGAGCACGTCGAGTGTGATATCGCTGACGCCGAGGGCCGCGAGGGCGTCGACATTCACTGGTGTGTACTCGACGCGAAACGGGTTCGTGAAACCCTTCAGCTTCGGGATGCGCTGGAGGAGCGGCAACTGGCCGCCCTCGAAGCCGGCCGGGATCTGGCGACGGGCCTTCTGGCCCTTGGTGCCACGGCCGGCGGTCTTACCGCCGCGACCACCGATACCACGACCGACGATCTTCTTGCGCTTGATCGAGCCTTCGGGTGACTTGAGATCGTGCAACTTCATTCGTTGACCTCTTCTACTTTCACGAGGTGCGGCACTCGAGCGATCATCCCGTGGATCTCGGGACGATCAGGCAGCACGTTGGATTGGCCAATGCCGCGAAGTCCGAGCGCGCGCAGCGTCCCGCGGTGCTTGGGCTTAGTGGCGATGCCGGAGCGAATTTGGGTGACTTTCAATTGCATCTCAGCCCTCCGTGGTCTTGAACAGGTCGCCCTCGCGCTGACGTTCGCGGTAGGCGCGAAGGGTGCCGCTCGGGATGACGTGGTCGGCCGGCTTGTCACGTGAGGCGGCGATCTCCTCGGGACGACGAAGTTGCTTGAGGCCCTCGATCGTGGCGTGGGCCACGTTGATGCCGTTCGAAGAACCGAGTGACTTGGCGATGATGTCCTTCACGCCGGCCATCTCGAGGATCGCGCGCGCCGCACCGCCGGCGATGACGCCGGTACCGGGCGCGGCCGGCTTCATCAACACGCGACCGGCGCCCGAGGCGCCCAGGACCGGGTAGACGATCGTCGTACCGGCGAGGGGTACGTCGAAGAGGTTCTTGCGAGCCTCTTCGATGCCCTTTTGCACGGCGAGGCCGGCCTCTTTGGCCTTGCCGTAGCCGAGTCCGACGCGGCCGTTGCCGTCACCGATCACCATCAGCGCGGTGAAGGAGAACCGACGTCCACCCTTCACGACCTTCGAGACGCGATTCACCTTGATGGTGCGCTCTTCGTACTGTTCTACGTCAGCCATTAAAACTCCAGTCCGGCGGCGCGAAGGGTGTCGGCGAATGCCGCGACCCGGCCGTGATAATCGAATCCGCCACGGTCGAAGACGACGGCGGTGATGTTGGCCTCTTTGGCTCGCTTCGCGAGCACTTCGGCGACGGCCTTGGCACCGGTGACGTTGCCACCGCTGCTCTTCTTGAGGTCGGCTTCCACCGAGGACGCGGCGGCGAGGGTGCGACCGGCCACGTCATCGATGATCTGTGCCGAGATGTGCTTGTTGGTACGTGAGACGGCGACGCGCGGACGCTCGGCCGTGCCCGAGAGGCGACGGCGGATGCGCGCGTGACGGCGCTTGCGTAACTCCAGTGTGGTTCGTGCCATTACTTCGCAGCCTTTCCAGCCTTGCGCACTACTCGTTCTCCGAGGTAGCGCACACCCTTGCCCTTGTAGGGCTCGGGCTTACGGATCTTGCGGATGGACGCGGCCACTTGACCGACGACCTCTTTGTCGGCGCCCTTCACGATGACGCGCGTGGGCAGCGGCACCTCGAAGGTGATCCCGTCGGGCGCGTTGAACTTGACGGGGTGCGAGAAGCCCAGGGCGAGGTCGAGCACGCCCGGTCCCCCGTTGGCGGCGCGGTACCCGACGCCGATGATCTCGAGCTCCTTGGACCAGCCGTCGGTCACGCCCACGACCATGTTGGCGATCAACGTGCGCGTGAGCCCGTGCAGCGAGCGGTACTGCGTCTCGTCGTTGAGGCGCGACACCGTCAGGACGTCGCCACTCTGCTCGAGCGTGATGCCCTCGGGAATGACGCGACTCATGGTGCCGTTGGGACCCTTGACCGTCGCGACGCCGTCGGCGACGGTGATCGTGACCGCGGCGGGCACGGTGATGGGATTATTTCCGATTCGTGACATCAGCGAACCTCCGTGGTGCGATTACCAGACATAACAGAGCACCTCGCCACCGAGCTTGGCCTTGCGGGCTTCGCGGTCGGTCATCAGGCCGTGACTCGTCGAGACGACGGCCACGCCGACGCCGCCGAGGACCTTGGGCATCTGGTCGGACTTCTTGTAGATACGAAGTCCGGGCTTGGACACGCGCTTGATACCGATGATCGTCTTCTTGCGGTCCTCGGAGTACTTGAGCGCGATCTCGAGCTGGTTGTAAGGTTTGCCGTCGATCTTGGAGACGGTGAAGCCGGCGATGAAGCCCTCGCGCTCGAGGACCTTCGCGAGGTTCTCCTTCAACTTCGAACTGGGCATCTTCACGGTGTCGAACATCGCGGAGTTGGCGTTGCGAATCCGCGTGAGCATGTCGGCGATGGGGTCGGTCATTGTCATGATCTACCTACCAACTCGCCTTGGTCACGCCGGGGATCTCGCCGGCGTGCACCATCTGTCGCAAGCAGATACGGCACAGGCCGAACTTGCGGTACACCGAGCGCGGCCGACCACATCGCTCGCAGCGCGTGTAGGCACGCGTCGAGAACTTCGGGGTCTTCTGCTGCTTGATTCGAAGAGCTTTCTTCGCCATATTTACTTGATCTCCTGCTTGAAGGGGAAGCCGTACGCGCGCAAAAACGCTCGGCCCTGCTCGTCGTTCGCGGCCGTGGTGACGATCGTGATGTCGAAACCACGCGCCGCGTCGATCTTGTCGTAGTCGACCTCGGGGAAGATCAACTGGTCATTGATGCCGAACGTGTAGTTGCCGTGTCCGTCGAAGGACTTCGGCGACAGACCTCGAAAGTCGCGGATACGCGGGATCGCGATGCTGAGCAGTCGGTCGAAGAACTCCCAGGCGCGGTCACCGCGCATCGTCACCTTCACACCGATGGGCTGCTCTTCTCGAAGCTTGAAACTCGCGATCGACTTCTTCGCGCGCGTCACGATCGGCTTTTGACCGGTGATGAGCTCCAGATCGCGCTGGGCGCCCTCGAGCAGTGACGCCTGTTGGGTGGCGCGACCGACCCCGGAGTTGAGGACGATCTTCGTCAGGCGCGGCACCTGCATGATGTTGTCGAGGCCGAGCTCCTCTTTGAGCGATTGACGAATCTCTTCGTCGAAGCGCACCTTGAGACGAGGGCGAGTTGCGGTGGTCATAGTGCTGCTCCACACTTACGACAGACGCGGTGCTTCACGCCGTCTTCGGTCTTGTAGCCGACCTTGGCCGGTCCCTTGTGACCGTCACACCACACCGCGACGTTGCTCGCGTCGAGCGGCATCAACTTGTCGATGATGCCGGCCTGCATGGTGGCACCGGCCTGCTTGGTGTGGCGCTTGGCGATGTTGAGACCATCGAGGATCACCTTGTTGGCACCCGGCATCGCCTCTTCGACGTGGGCGCGCTCGCCGCGGAACTTGCCCGCGAGAACGTACACTTCGTCACCTTTACGAATTTTCATTACAGCACCTCCGGTGCCAGGGAAATAATGCGCATGAACTTCTTGTCACGCAGTTCGCGACCCACCGGCCCGAAGATGCGCGTACCGCGCGGCTGGAGCTGGTCGTTGATCAGCACTGCGGCGTTCTCGTCAAACTTGATGTAGGAACCGTCGGGACGACGCTTCTCTTTGGACGTGCGAACGACGACGCAGCGAACCACGTCGCCCTTCTTCACGGCGGCGCCGGGGATCGCTTCCTTGACGGTGCCGATGAAGACGTCACCAATCGAGGCGTAGCGACGACGCGAACCGCCGAGCACGCGGATGCACAGGACTTCCTTCGCCCCGCTGTTGTCCGCGACCTTGAGTCGGCTCTCTTGTTGAATCATCGCGCACGCTCCACGACTTCGGTGAGGCGCCAGCGCTTGAGCTTCGACAGCGGACGGGTCTCTTGGACCCGGACCTTGTCGCCGATCTTCGCTTCGTTCTTCTCGTCGTGCACGTAGAGCTTCTTGGTGCGCTGGACCGTCTTGCCGTAACGCGGGTGCGACACGCGCTCATTCACGGCGACGACCAACGTCGAGTTCATCTTGTCCGAGACGACAATGCCCTCACGGACCTTGCGGGGATTCGACCTGGTTGTTTCGTTCGAGTCAGTCATGACTACTCACCTTCTCCTTGCGCCTCAGCGGCCGCGATCTCGCGCTCACGCGCAAACGTCGAGAGGCGCGCGATGTCGCGACGGACCTCATTGAGTCGCGCCGAGTTGTCCAGCTGACCGGTCGCCAGCTGGAAGCGCATGTTGAACAGCTCGCGACGCGACTCGACCAGTCGCTCGAGCAGTTCGCGGTCGCCGAGCAGGCGCATCTCGGCAATTCGTTCCCGGGTCTTCGCCATTAGATGCTCACTTCCGGAGTCCCGTGCGTGCCGGGACGAATAACGAACTTGGCCTTGATCGGCAACTTCTGGATGGCGCGCTCCATGGCGGCGCGGGCCAGGGTCTCGTCGACGCCACCGAGCTCGAACATGATGCGACCGGGCTTCACGACGGCGACCCAGAACTCGGGGTTGCCCTTACCGGAACCCATGCGGGTCTCGGCCGGCTTCTGGGTCACGGGCTTATCGGGGAAGACGCGGATCCAGACCTTGCCACCACGCTTCACGTGACGGGTCATCGCGATACGAGCCGCTTCGATCTGACGCGCGGTAATCCAGCCCCGTTCGAGGGCCTGGATGCCGAAGTCGCCGAAGTTCAACTCGACGCCGCCCTTGGCGTTGCCGGCGCGACGTCCGCGCTGCTGCTTACGATATTTGACCTTGCGGGGCATCAACATGATTACTCGGCGTCCTTTCGAAAGTGTGGAGTGTCGTTGTGCTCTTGGGCGGTGCGACGCTCGATCTCTTCTTCGACGCTCAGTTGCGCCTCGACTTCGGGGGTCACGACGAGCAGCTCGACGGCTGCGACCTCGACGGCTTCGACCTCGTCACCGTCGACCACGATTGCTTCGACGACTTCATCGACGACCGGCTCGGTCTCGACGCGTCGGCGTCCACCGCCGGCTCGCACGACACCCTTGGGTGCCGAAGAGCCCGAGGACGCGACCGGGGTCGCGTCGCCCGCGGCCATGGCGGCCTCGCGCACGATCTTCTCATCGTTCGTCAACTGGTACGGCAAGATGTCGCCCTTGTAGATCCACACCTTCACGCCGATGCGACCGGTCGACGTACGGGCCTCGCGGAATCCGTAGTCGATGTCGGCGCGCAACGTGTGCAGCGGCACGCGACCCTCGCGGTAGGACTCGCGCCGTGACATCTCGGCCCCGCCGAGGCGTCCCGAGGCCTGGATCTTGACGCCCATGGCGCCGGCCTTCTGCACGGTCTGGATGCCGCGCTTCATGGCGCGACGGAAGGCGACTCGACGGAGCAACTGGTCACAGATGCCCTGAGCGATCAGCGCCGCGTCCAGTTCGGGCTGCTTGATCTCTTGGATGTTCAAGGAGATCTTGTTCTTCTGACCGGTGATCTTCTCGAGGTCCTTCTTCAAACGCTCGGCCTCGGCACCACGGCGCCCGATGACGATGCCCGGACGTGCGGTGTGGATGTCGACGCGGATGCGATCCGAGTTGCGCTCGATCTCGATGCGACTGACGGCGGCACTCTCGAGCTGCTTGGTCAAGTAGTCGCGGATCTTCCAGTCCTCGATGACGAGTTCCTTGTAGCCGCGTTCCTTGAACCAGCGCGACTTCCAGTCCGTCGTGATGCCGAGACGGAAACCGTAGGGGTTTACCTTCTGACCCATTACTTCGTCTCCTCAGTGGTGTCGTCTGTATCTGTCTCGTCGCGCGGCGCCTCTTCAGCGACTACTTCTTCGGCCACTACATCGTCGACCACTACATCGTCGGCGGGCGTCACGTCGACCGGCGTCTCGTCGGCCTCGACCTCGTCGCTCTCCACGAGGTCCTCAACCGGCGTGTCGACGGTGTCGAACTCCATGACGTCGGTCTCGTTGATCTCATCGACAATCACCGCATTGGCGTTCGCCTCGGCCTCTAGGGCCTCGTTCTCGGCCGCTTCGGCCGCTTCGACCGCGGCGGTCTCGCGCTTGTTGAGACTCGCCTGCTGGTCGGCGCGCTTGCGCGACGACGCGACACGGCGGGTACGCGACACGGCGGCCTGGGCGCTACGCGCGTTGCGCAACGTCTCGAGACGCACGTCATCGAGTCGCGACACGATGACCGTGATGTGACACGAGCGCTTGCGGATCTGTCCGGCGCGACCTCGCGCCCGGGGGGTGAAGCGCTTCATCGTGATGCCCTCGTCGGCGTAGGCGGCCGAGACGAAGAGCTCGTCGGCCTGCATCGCGTCGTTGGTGACGGCGTTCGCCACGGCCGACGCCAGGACCTTGCCGATCACGTCGGCGGCCTCGCGGGTCGTGCCGGCGAGAATCTCGCGCGCGGTCGTGATGTCCTCACCACGGATGAGGTTCAACACGACGCGAGCCTTGCTCGCGGACATGTGGTAGCCGCGCAGCGTGGCGCGGGTGCCGGGACGTTCGTTCAGCTTGGGACCGGTCATTAGCGCTTACCCGTCTTTTCCTGGCCGGCGTGGAAGCGGAAGGTTCGCGTCGGCGCGAACTCGCCCAGCTTGTGCCCGACCATCGACTCGTTCACGAAGACCGGGACGTGGCGACGTCCGTCGTGCACCGCGAAGGTGTGTCCGACCATGTCGGGGATCACCGTCGAGCGACGGCTCCAGGTCTTGATGACCTTCTTCTCATTCGCCGCGTTCATCGCGTCCACCTTCTTCAAGAGGTGGGCATCAATGAAGGGACCCTTTTTGAGACTTCGTGACATTCTCTACCTACCTTCGCGCGCCGCGTCCACGGCGACGACGAATAATCAACTTGTCCGATGCCTTCGGCAAGCGTGTACGACCTTCGGGCTGGCCCCACGGGGAGACCGGGTGACGTCCACCGGACGTCTTGCCTTCGCCACCACCGAGGGGGTGGTCGACCGGGTTCATGGCGACACCACGCGTCTGGGGGCGGATGCCCTTCCAGCGGTTACGTCCAGCCTTACCGATCGAGGTGAGTTCGTGCTCGGAGTTGCCGACCGTGCCGAGCGTCGCGCGACAGTCGATCGGGACGCGGCGCATCTCGGTCGAGGGCAGACGAAGCGTGGCGTAGGCGCCCTCTTTGGCGACGATCTGCACACCCATGCCGGCGCTGCGCGCCATCTTGCCGCCGCCGCCGGGGCGAAGCTCGACGTTGTGCACCGTGGATCCGGTCGGGATGAAGCGCATCGGCAACGAGTTGCCGGTACGGATGTCGGCCTTGGGACCGGACTCGACCATGTCATCGACCTTGAGACCGTTGGGCGCGAGGATGTAGCGCTTCTCGCCATCGAGGTAGTGCAGCAACGCGATGCGACAGGTGCGGTTCGGGTCGTACTCAATCGCCGCGACGCGCGCGGGAATGGCGTCCTTGTTGCGCCTGAAGTCAATGATGCGGTACTGCTGCTTGTGACCACCTCCGCGGTGACGCGAGGTCTTGCGGCCGTAGTTGTTGCGGCCACCGGTCTTGGGCTTGGAGTCGAGCAGAGACTTCTCGGGCAGGGTCTTGGTGATGTCGGCGAAGTCCGAGACCGTCTGGAAGCGGCGACCGGGACTCGTGGGTTTGCGTTGACGTAGCGCCATGGCGGTCCTTAGTTCTCGAAGAGGTTGATCGTGTCACCGGCTCGCAGCGTGACGATGGCCCGCTTCGTGCCGGGGCGCATGCCCACGACACCGGTGCGACGGTTGCGCGTCGACTTACCCTTGCGGTTGAGAGTGTTGACGTTGGTGACCTTCACGTTGAAGGTCCGCTCGACGGCGTTACGCACGTCGACCTTGGTCGAACGCGGGTCGACGACGAAGACGTAGGTGCCCTTGTCCATCAGGGCGTAGGTCTTCTCTGAGACCACGGGGCGAATCAAGACGCTCATGGCATCGCGCATCAGCTGTTCTCCTTGAGACTCGGCAACGACTCGTCGGTGAAGAGGATCCAGTCACAGTCGAGGACGTCGTAGGCGTTGATTTCGCCGGCGTCGATGGTCTTTACGTTCATGAGGTTGCGGAACGATCGCAACGCCGTCGCGTCGTCGCTTCCCAAGACCACCAAGATCTTGCCGTCGAGACCGAGGGCCCCGAGTGCGGTGATCGCGTCCTTGGTCTTGGGCGTCTCCCACTTGGCGAAGCTGTCGATGATCGCGACGCGCTCCATCGAGGCGCGGTCCGACAGCGCCGAATAGAGCGCCAGTCGAATCATCTTCTTGGGCGTCTTCTGGTCGTACTTGCGCGGCTTGGGCCCGAGCGCGATGCCACCACCCGGGTAGTGCGGCGCGCGGATGGTGCCTTGACGGGCCCCACCGGTGCCCTTCTGGTTGAAGGGCTTGCGGCCGCCACCACGAACCTCTTTTCGGGTCTTGGTCGACTGGGTGCCCGAGCGCTTCGCGGCGAGTTGCGCCTTGATCACCTGGTGCAGCACGGCCATGTTGGGCTCGATGCCGAAGAACGTCGGTTCGAGATCGACGCTTGCGAGTTCGGTGCCGTCGAGGGACTTACGCGTCACCGAGCGCTTCGCGGGCTCGGGGCGGTCCTTCTTGATCGGACCACGAAGGGTAAAGACCTCGGTCATCGCGCGCCTCCGGACTTCATCGGGTTCTTCACCGAGGTGCGCAACACGACGGTACCGCCGCGCGGTCCCGGCACGGCGCCCTTGATGAGCACCAGGTGGCGCTCGACGTCAACCGAGATCACTTCGAGATTGGTCGTGGTCACTTGACCGCCACCCATGCGACCGGCCATCTTCGTTCCCTTGAAGACGCGACCCGGTGTGGCGCAGGCGCCAATGGAACCGGGCGCGCGGTGGTGCTTGTGGTTCCCGTGCGCGGCGCCTTGACCGTGGAAGTTGTGACGCTTCATGGCACCGGCGAAGCCCTTGCCCTTGGCGACGGCGGTGGCGTCGATCATCTCGCCCTTTTCGAAGGCGTCGGCGAGGATCTCCTGGCCCACGCTGTAGCCCGAGACGTCATCGAGGCGCAGCTCGACGAGTTTCTTGCCGGGCGTGACGCCAGCTTTTTCGAAGTGGCCGAGTTCGGGCTTGGAGAGGGTCGAGGTGCGACGGGTCCCCCACGTCACCTGGACGGCTGAGTAGCCCTCCTTCTCAGGTGTCTTCACCTGGACGACGCGAGCGGGGCTGACGCGGACCACCGTCACCGGGATGGCCCGATTCTGGGCGTCCCAGACCTGGGTCATGCCCACCTTCTCGCCGACGATCGCTTTGGTCGCCACGTGTGCCTCTTCTCTTCCTCTGTGCGTCGGTTGCCGACACACAGACGCTCCGCCGGGTCAGTAAACCCGAACGGAGCGCTCGACTGGTTTGGTCCAGCGTTCCCCGAAGGGCGACTGAACACTTCTTTTTTTTACCCCAAACTGCTTTGTGGGGGCCATTAATCGTACACCAACGGGCCCCGCGCGCGCAAAGGCGCGCGGGTCCGAGGTGTCTCAGACTTGGCGAATCTTGATCTCGATGTCGACGCCGGCCGGGAGGTCGAGTCGCTGGAGCGAGTCGACGGTCTTGGCGGTGTGATCAACGATGTCCAAAAGACGCTTGTGCACGCGCATTTCGAAGTGCTCGCGACTGTCCTTGTGCTTGTGGGGTCCACGAACGACCGTGTAACGGTGCTTCTCGGTGGGCAGTGGCACGGGGCCCTGCACCCTCGCGTTCGTGCGCTCGACCGTCTGGACGATCTTGGCGGTGGACTGGTCTAGGACGCCGTGGTCGAAGGCCTTCAGCCGGATGCGAATCATTTGTCGGTTGTCGGCCATGACCTAGCTACTTCAGGATCTTGACGACGCGACCAGAACCCACGGTACGGCCACCCTCGCGGATGGAGAAGGTGAGACCCTCTTCCATGGCGATCGGCTTGCCCAGGGTCACGGTCATCTCGGTGTTGTCACCCGGCATGACCATCTCGGTGCCCGAGGGCAGCTCGATGGTGCCGGTGACGTCGGTCGTGCGGAAGTAGAACTGCGGACGGTAGTTCGCGAAGAAGGGCTTGTGACGGCCGCCCTCTTCCTTGGTGAGCACGTAGACCGAGGCCTCGAAGTTCGTGTGGGGCGTGATGGTGCCGGGCTTGCACAGCACCTGGCCGCGCTCGACCTCTTCCTTCTTGGTACCACGCAGCAGCGCGCCGAGGTTGTCGCCGGCCTGTCCCTGGTCGAGGAGCTTGCGGAACATCTCGATGCCGGTCACGACGGTCTTGGTCGTCGGGCGAAGGCCCACGATCTCGACTTCGTCGCCGACCTTCACGACGCCCTGCTCGACCTTGCCGGTGACGACGGTGCCACGGCCGGTGATGGACATGACGTCCTCGATGGACATGAGGAACGGCTTCTCGGTCGCGCGCACGGGCTCGGGGATGAACGAGTCAACGGCGTCCATGAGCTCCATGACCTGGTCGCCCGCGGCTTCGTCGCCCTCGAGGGCCTTCAGCGCGGAGACGCGGATAATCGGGGTGTCGTCGCCGGGGAAGCCGTAGCTGGTCAACAGCTCACGGATCTCCATCTCGACGAGCTCGATGAGCTCTTCGTCGTCGACCTGGTCGACCTTGTTGAGCGCGACCACGATGTAGGGCACGCCGACCTGGCGCGCGAGCAGTACGTGCTCGCGGGTCTGGGGCATGGGACCGTCGGTCGCCGCGACGACGAGGATGGCCCCGTCGACCTGGGCGGCGCCGGTGATCATGTTCTTGACGTAGTCGGCGTGGCCGGGCATGTCCACGTGGGCGTAGTGACGTTTGGCCGTCTCGTACTCAACGTGGGCAATGGAGATCGTGATGCCGCGCTGCTTCTCTTCGGGCGCCTTGTCGATCTGGTCGAAGGGCGTGAAGGCGGTTCCCGGCAGGCGGGTGGAGAGGACCTTGGTGATGGCCGCGGTGAGGGTGGTCTTGCCGTGGTCGATGTGGCCCATCGTGCCAACGTTTACGTGCGGCTTAGTGCGCTCGAACTTCTTTTTTGCCATTGTCGGGGCTAACTTTCTATCTAACGACGGGTTCTCATGAATCCGTCTTGTTTATTTCGGCCCGCCCCGACTACGGTTTGGACCTGGTTTTCGCTGGTCGCCCAGCTTTTTACGCGCCAGTGGCCTTGGCCACGATCTCCTTCGAAATCGCGTCAGGTACTTCAGCGTAATTACTGAACTGCATGGTGTACGTCGCGCGCCCTTGAGTGCGAGAACGCAGGTCAGTAGCGTAGCCGAACATGTCGGCCAGTGGCACAAGTGCCCGAATCGCTTGGCTGTTGCCCTTCTGCTCCATGCCCTCGACGCGACCGCGGCGAGAAGAAAGGTCACCGATGACGTCGCCCATGTAGTCCTCGGGCGTCACGACCTCAACGGCCATGATCGGCTCGAGCAACACCGGGCTCGCCAAGCGCGCGGCCTTCTTCACCGCGATCGATCCGGCGATCTTGAAGGCCATCTCTGAGGAGTCGACGTCGTGGTAGGAACCGTAGGTGAGCCGCACGCGTACGTCCACGACCGGATAGCCCGCGAGCACGCCCGAGGTCAATGCCTCGGTGATGCCCTGGTTGACCGGCTGGATGTACTCCTTGGGGATCACGCCGCCCGTGATCTCGTCCACGAACTCGTATCCCCCGCCGGGGCCCGTGGGCTCCAGGGTGATGACGACGTGGCCGTACTGACCCTTACCACCGGTCTGGCGCACGTACTTCTCTTCGACCTTGGTGACGGTCTTTCGAACGGTCTCGCGGTAGGCCACCTGGGGCTTACCGACGTTGGCGTCGACGGCGAACTCGCGGCGCATGCGGTCAACGAGGACCTCGAGGTGTAACTCGCCCATTCCCGAGATGACGGTCTGGCCGGTCTCTTCGTCGGTGCGCACACGAAACGTCGGGTCCTCTTCGGACAGTGAGTACAACGCTCGGCCCAGTTTGTCCTGGTCGGCCTTGGTCTTGGGCTCGACGGCGACGTGGATGACGGGCTCGGGGAAGACCAGCGTCTCGAGTTGGATCGGCTGGTCGATCGAGGACAGGGTGTCACCGGTCGTCACTTGCTTGAGCCCGACCGCGGCGACGATGTCGCCGGTGCGGATGGTATCGAGGTCTTCGCGGTTGTTCGCGTGCATCAGAAGCAGACGTCCGAGACGTTCCTTCTTCATGCCCTTGGTGGTGTTGACGACGGTGTCGCCCTTTTCCAGGGTGCCGGAATAGACGCGCAGGTACGTGAGTTTGCCGACGTAGGGGTCGGTCTGGACCTTGAAGGCGAGGGCCGCGAAGGGCTCGTCGTCCGAGGGCTTTCGCTCGATGACCTCGTCCTTGCCCGGCTTGGTGCCCTGGGTCGGCGGGAGGTCGATCGGTGAGGGCAAGAAGTCGACGACGGCGTCGAGCATGGGCTGGACACCCTTGTTCTTGAAGGCCGAACCGTTGAGGATCGGCACGCACAGACCTTCCAGGGTTCCGCGACGAATGGCGCTGTGCAGGTCCTCGACGGAGATGTCGTGGCCCTCGAGGACCTTCTCCATGAGGTTGTCGTCGAACGTGGTGAGGATGTCGAGCAGCTTCTCGTGGTACTCGGCCGCCTGGGCCTTGTACTCGTCGGGAATCTCGATCACTTCGACGCGCTCGCCGTGCTCGTCGTGGTGGATCGTGGCGGTCATCGAGCAGAGGTCGATGATGCCGAGGTAACCGCCCTCGGAGCCGATCGGCAGTTGGATGACGGCCGGGACGCAGTCGAGGCGGTCCTCGATCATCTCGACGCAGTGAAAGAAGTCCGCACCGATGCGGTCCATCTTGTTGACGAAGCAGATGCGCGGGACGTTGTACTTGTTGGCCTGGCGCCACACCGTCTCGGTCTGGGGCTCGACACCCGCGACGGCGTCAAAGACCGCGACGGCGCCGTCCAAGACGCGCAGCGAGCGTTCGACCTCGACCGTGAAGTCGACGTGACCGGGCGTGTCGATGATGTTGATGCGGTGCCCGTTCCAGTACGCGGTCGTGGCGGCCGACGTGATGGTGATACCGCGCTCTTGTTCCTGCTCCATCCAGTCCATCGTGGCGCCGCCGTCGTGGACCTCACCGATCTTGTAGTTCTTGCCGGTGTAAAAGAGGATGCGTTCGGTCGTCGTGGTCTTGCCGGCGTCGATGTGCGCCATGATGCCAATATTGCGGACCTTGTCCAGGGCGATATCGCGAGCGGTCATTTCGAAAACTTTCTTTGATTACCAGCGGTAGTGCGCGAAGGCCTTGTTGGACTCGGCCATCTTGGCCACGTCCTCACGACGCTTCACTGCAGCACCCACACCGTTACTCGCGTCAATGATCTCATTGGCGAGCCGCTCGGCCATGGTCTTTTCGCGGCGCTTCTTCGCGAAATCCGTCAACCAGCGGATAGCCAGTGTAGTGGCGCGACGAGGACGAACCTCCATCGGCACCTGGTACGTGGTGCCACCGACGCGGCGACTCTTTACTTCCAACTCGGGGCGAACGTTCTCCAGGGCCCGCTTCAAGGTCGCGACGGGGTCGGTGCCGGTCTTCTGCTCGACCTGCTCGAGGGCGGTGTAGACAATGCGCTCGGCGATGGTGCGCTTGCCGCGCTCGAGGATCTTGTTGGTCAACTGGGTGACCAGGACCGACTTGTAGATCGGGTCGACGGGCACTTCGCGACGAAGGGCGGGGCCTTTACGAGGCATTGTTTACTTCTCCCTCTTGGCGCCGTAGCGGCTACGGGCCTGCTTGCGGTCGCGCACACCCGAGGTGTCGAGTGCGCCGCGGATGATCTTGTAGCGAACGCCCGGCAGGTCCTTCACACGGCCGCCTCGCACGAGGACGATCGAGTGCTCCTGGAGGTTGTGGCCGACACCGGGGATGTAGGCCGTGACCTCGACGCCCGACGTGAGACGCACACGCGCGACCTTGCGAAGCGCGGAGTTCGGCTTCTTCGGGGTCACGGTGTGGACGCGGGTACACACACCACGACGCTGCGGGGCCCCCTTCAGGGCTGGCGTCTTGGTCTTGGATACCTTGTCCTGTCGGCCCTTTCGGACCAACTGTGCGATTGTGGGCACGCGGAACCTCTTCTAGTTGAACTTCGTTGTTGGAGCGCGCCGAAGACTCGGCACGCGGACTGTCAATCCTAGGGCAAAACACCCTCGAACCACAAGCCCGCCAACGCAGTGGGTTGAATCCGAGCATTCGAGAGCGTGCGGGTGCGCGAGTGCGCATCGGTATCAGGCGTTCAACAGTTTCCAATTCCCCTCGGAGATGACGTCGATGGTGCCGTCGAGCACTCTGATGGCGGTCTCATCGTCCATCGCGTAACACGGGATCGACATGCCCGCGGCCCACTCCTGCGCGTCCGCCATGGTGTTCTCCGGCAGGGCCGGGTGATCCAGATGGGGAAACATCGCAAAATCAACGATGCCCAGCGTTTCGTCGCCGCGGTGGGGCATCTGCCAGCTGACGAAGTCCACGCCGATGTTGGGCGCCATCACCATACTGCCGGCGCTGAGTCCCACCCAGAGCGTCTCGTGCAATGACGGCAGAAGGTCAGCCAGTCCGGATTCGCGAATCCAGTAATAGAGGTACATGGGATCGCCGCCGTTGACCAGCAGGACGTCACACTCTTGGACGGCGGGGACCCAGTGTCCCTTGGGGAGAGTGGGCAGCGTGGTCAGCTCGAGCACTCCTAAGGACTTCCAACCCAAATCGGTCATCGGGGTCGTGGCGGTTCCGGTGATAAAGCGAAACGCCCGATCCTGTCCGCCGACATGGCCGTAACTCGCGGTGGGAATGCACAGAGCGTGGGACTCAGAAATCGGTTTGCCCACTAAGTCGACCAGCGCGTCGTGGATGCTCTGGTTCTTGACGCCCGCCGAGGTGAGAAGAAGTTTCATGGACTGAAAATGTTACTGAGCCAGCCCGAGCGATTCAAACGAACCGACCGACGCACATCCGCCAGAGCCCGAAGGCTCTGGCGGATGCTGCGTTAGATAGCTCGGTTGCCCAGTTCGTCTTCGGGGTTGGACGCGTCGTTCTCCGGAAGCGCCGACTCGTCGTAGGTGGCGGTCCCGATGTTCTGGAACGCCGACAGGTCGGCACTGAAGGTGGAGTCGGCGCCGCCGAGTTCTCCGAGCAGGCTCGCGAGGTCGAGGTCATCGTCGCTGACCTGCGCCCAGGCGGGGAGCAGTTCGGCGTCGGGCATGTCCAGACGCAGTTCGCGCTGGTTGTAGTACTCGAGACCCGAACCGGCCGGGATGAGCTTGCCGATGATGATGTTCTCTTTCAGCCCGATCAAGTGGTCGCGCTTGCCCTCGATGGCCGCTTCGGTGAGGACCCTGGTCGTCTCCTGGAACGAGGCGGCCGAGAGCCACGAGTCGGTGGCGAGTGAGGCCTTGGTGATACCCATCAGCTGGGCACGGCCGTCGGCCGCTTCCTTGTCGTTGGCCTCGATGTCGTCGTTGGTGTCGTTGAAGAGCTTCACGTCGACCATCGCACCGGGCAGCCACGGGGACTCACCGGCGTCAACGATCTGGACGCGTCGCGTCATCTGACGCACGATCAGTTCGATGTGCTTGTCGTGGATCGACACACCCTGGTCGCGGTAGACGTTCTGGACCTCTTCGACCAAGTACTGCTGGGTCTCACGAGTTCCGCGGAACTTCATCATCAACTTCGGATCGAGCGGTCCGTCGTGCAGCGGCGTGCCGACCTCGACCTCTTGGCCGTCTTCGATGAGCAGGTGGCGCGCGATCGAGATCGACTCCTCCTGGACCTCGCCGTCGTTGCCGACGACCGTGACCTTTCGTTCGCGACCGATCAGTTCGACGCGCACGGCGCCGGAGAACTCGGCGACCTTCGCGGCGCCCTTGGGCGTACGGGCCTCGAAGAGCTCCACCACGCGCGGCAGGCCGTGCGTGATGTCGCTCTCGGTCACACCACCGGAGTGGAAGGTACGCATGGTCAGCTGCGTGCCGGGCTCGCCGATGGACTGCGCGGCGATGACGCCGACGGCCTCACCGAGCTCGACCAACTGGTGCGTCGCGAGCGACAGACCGTAGCAGTACGCACAGACCCCTTGGATCGCGTCACAGGTCAGGGTCGTGCGCACACGAACGCGCTCGACCGCTTTGTCTTCACGAAGCAGTTCGACGTCGTCGACCATCAACATGGTGCCATTTTGAATGGTCGTGCCGTTCGAGAGCGTGACGTCCTCAGCCAGCACGCGGCCCCAGAGTTTGGTCTCTAAGTGCGCGCGCTGACCACGGGTGTCGGGCGTGACGTGCTCGATCCACATGCCGCGTTGCGTGCCGCAGTCGAACTCCTTGACGATGAGCTCTTGGGCGACGTCGACGAGTCGACGGGTCAGGTAGCCCGAGTCAGCGGTGCGAAGCGCCGTGTCACCGAGGCCCTTGCGGGTGCCGTGGGTCGAGATGAAGTACTCGAGGACCGAGAGGCCTTCACGGAAGGACGACTTGATCGGACGAGGGATCATCTCACCGCGCGGGTTGGACACGAGGCCCTTCATGGCGGCGATCTGACGGATCTGCTGGCTGTTACCACGAGCACCGGAGTCGACCATCATGCGGATCGGGTTGTCGAACATCGCGTTCATGGCACGGTCGGTGGCGTCACCGACCTCCTTGTTCGCGTTCGTCCAGATCTCGATCTCCTGCTGACGGCGCTCGTCGTCGACGATGACGCCGCGGCGGTAGTTGGTCTCGACCTTGGCGGCCTGCTCCTCGTACTTGTTCAAGATCGCGGCCTTCTCCGACGTCGTGACGACGTCGTCGATGGAGATCGTGAGACCCGAACGTGTCGCGTAGCGAAAGCCCAACGACTTGATGGCGTCGAGTGACTCGGCAACCTCTTGGCGGCTGAAGCTGCCGGAGATCTCTTCGACAATCGTGCCGATCGGCGTGGCGTTCTTGCCGATCAACTCGTTCACGTAGCGAAACGAGAACGGCAGGGCCTCGTTGAAGAAGACCCGTCCGGCCGTGGTGATCAGTGAGCGGCTCGCGCCGATCACTTCAATGCCAGCGGCTTCGAGACGCGTGTCGAGTGAGGAGCCCTCTGATGGACGAATCTGGATCGGCGTGCGCACGCCAATGCTCTTGTCCGCGAGGGCGTTCTCGATCTCGTACACGTGACGAAAGACCGGGGGGTTCTCGAGTTCCTCATCGGCCGGCAACGTCAAGTAGTACGCACCGAAGACCATGTCCTGGGCCGGCTCGGTGATCGGGCGGCCCGTGGCGGGCGTGAAGATGTTGTTCGTCGAGAGCATCAAGATGCGCGCCTCGGCCTGTGCTTCGGCCGACAGCGGCACGTGCACGGCCATCTGGTCACCGTCGAAGTCGGCGTTGAACGCCTTACAGACCAACGGGTGGATCTGGATGGCCTTGCCGTCGACGAGCACCGGCTCGAAGGCCTGGATACCGAGACGGTGCAAGGTCGGGGCGCGGTTGAGCAACACCGGGTGTTCGCGGATGACCTCTTCCAGGACGTCCCACACGACGGCCTTGCGGCGCTCGACCATGCGCTTGGCGCTCTTGATGTTCTGGGCCATCTGGGTCTCGATGAGGCGCTTCATGACGAAGGGCTTGAAGAGTTCCAGCGCCATCATCTTGGGCAGACCACACTGGTGCAGCTTCAGCTGCGGACCGACGACGATGACCGAACGGCCCGAGTAGTCGACGCGCTTGCCGAGCAGGTTCTGACGGAACCGACCCTGCTTACCTTTCAACATGTCCGAGAGGCTCTTCAGTGGTCGACCAGACTGGCCCGCCACCGGACGTCCGCGACGGCCGTTGTCGAACAGTGCGTCGACGGCCTCTTGGAGCATGCGCTTCTCGTTGTTGACGATGATGTCCGGTGCCCCGAGGTCGAGCAGACGCTTGAGTCGGTTGTTGCGGTTGATGACGCGACGGTAGAGGTCGTTCAAGTCCGACGTCGCAAAACGTCCACCATCGAGCTGCACCATGGGGCGCAGGTCCGGCGGGATGACGGGCACGGCTTCGAGGATCATGGCGCGCGGGTCGTTCAAACGACGGCCCTGGTCGTCACGTCGGTTGAAGGACTGGACGATGGCCAGACGCTTCAAGAACTTGGCGTGACGTTGCGCGCTGAGCGGCTTGCGGCCGTCTTTCGCGTCGATCATCTCGCGCATGACCTTTTCCTCTTGGTCGAGGTCCATGCGGTCGATCAGTTGCAGGATCGCGTCCGCGCCCATGCCGCCTTCGAAGTACTCGCCGTAGCGAAAGTCCATCTCGCGGTACAGCACTTCGTCTTCGATGATCTGACGTGAGTGCAGTCCTTCGAAGGTGTCGAAGGCCTGCTTGGCGAGCTCGCGCTCTTCGGCGAAGCGCGAACGCACGCCGTCGAGTTCCTTCTCGGTGCCGCGCTGGAGTGCGCGAAGCTCGGACTCCTTGGCGCCGTCGCTCTCCAGCTTGACGGCGCGAGCCTCGATCTCTTTGAGCTTGTTGTCGAGCGCCTTCACTTCGCGCTCGGCGATTTCCAGCGTCTCTTCCGCGAGTCCCTGACGCAGTTCCGCCAAGTCGTCGTGACGCTTGTCGACGTCGACGAAGGTGACCATGTGGGCCGCGAAGTAGATGACCTTCTCGAGCTGCTTGGCCTTCAGTTCCTCTTTGGGAGCGGTCCCCATGAGCAGGTAGGCCAGCCACGAACGGGTGCCGCGCAGGTACCAGATGTGCACGACCGGCGCCGACAGGGCGATGTGGCCCATGCGGTCGCGACGGACCTTGTCACTGGTGACCTCCACGCCACAGCGCTCACAGACAATGCCCTTGAAACGCACTCGCTTGTACTTGCCACACGCGCACTCCCAGGCCTTTTGGGGCCCGAAGATCTTCTCGCAGAAGAGACCGTCCTTTTCGGGACGCAGCGTGCGGTAGTTGATGGTCTCGGGCTTCTTCACTTCTCCCGAGGACCAGCTGCGGATGTTCTGGGCCGTGGCGAGTCCAATGCTCAGTTCGTCGAACTGGTTGACGTCTAACGGGCTCATGACAACTTCCTTTCGGCGGCGCGTCGAGCGTCCTCTTCGTCAGATCCGCGCTCCGGTCGACTGATGTCGATGCCGAGCTCGCGGGTGACTGAGAAGAAGTCCTCTTCGGTGTCGGCCAGGTCCACGTGGGCCCCGACCTTGTCGCGCACTTCTACGTTCAAACAGAGTGACTGCATTTCCTTGATGAGAACCTTGAAGGACTCGGGAATTCCCGGCTCCGGCAGGTTCTGACCCTTCACGATCGCCTCGTAGGCGCGCTCGCGGCCTTTCATGTCGTCGGACTTGACGGTCAGAAGTTCCTGCAGCGCGTACGCGGCGCCGTAGGCCTCGAGGGCCCAGACTTCCATCTCACCGAATCGCTGACCACCGAACTGCGCCTTGCCACCGAGTGGCTGGGCGGTGATCATCGAGTACGGGCCGGTCGAACGGGCGTGAATCTTGTCGTCGACCATGTGGGCGAGCTTCAAGATGTAGGCGTAGCCCACCGAGATCGGGCTGTCGTAGACCTCACCGGTGCGACCGTTGTAGAGCGTGACCTTGCCATCGTTGTCCCCGGCGAGCAGGCGCTTGCCGTTTTGACCGTCGACGTTGAGTGTCGCGAAGGTGTGTTGGATCGTCGGCTTGTCCTTCGCGCGTTCGGTCTCGTCCCAGTGCGCGCCGTCGAAGGACGGTGTCGCGACATAAACGGCCGGCTCAGTGCGCGGACGGGTCTTGCGATACGGACGCGTGGCGGGGTCGGCCTGGTCGGCGTGCCCCGAGGTACCGACGGTCGGGTTGACCTCGATGCCCTCCCAACCGTGACGCGCCGCGTAGCCCAGGTGACTCTCGAGTACCTGGCCGACGTTCATTCGACTCGGCACACCGAGCGGGCTCAAGATGATGTCGACGGGCGTGCCGTCGGACATGAAGGGCATGTCCTCTTCGGGCAGGATCTTCGAGATGACGCCCTTGTTGCCGTGGCGTCCGGCGAGCTTGTCGCCCTCGGAGATCTTGCGCTTCTGAGCGACGTAGACCTTCACCAACTGATTCACGCCGGGCTGCATCTCGTGGTCTTCGTCACGGCTGTAGACCTTGACGTCGATGACCTTGCCGGACTCACCGTGGGGAACCTTCAACGAGGTGTCGCGCACTTCGCGCGCCTTCTCACCGAAGATCGCGCGCAGCAGTCGTTCTTCGGGCGACTGCTCGGTCTCACCCTTCGGCGTGACCTTGCCGACCAAGATGTCGCCGGGCTCGACTTCGGCGCCGATGCGCACGATGCCGAGGTCGTCCAAGTCCGCGAGGATGTCGTCGGGCAGGTTCGGGATGTCACGAGTGATCTCTTCGGCACCGAGCTTGGTGTCGCGAGCGTCGATCTCGTACTCCTTCACGTGGATCGACGTGAGCACGTCGTCACGAACGAGACGCTCGTTCAAGATGATGGCGTCTTCGTAGTTGTAGCCCTCCCACGGCATGTAGGCGACGAGCAGGTTCTTGCCGAGCGCGAGCTCGCCGTTGAACGTGCTGGTGCCGTCGGCCAAGAGGTCGCCCTCTTTGACGGTCTCACCACCGAAGACCAACGGCTTCTGGTTGATCGACGTGTCCTGGTTCGAGCGGCGGAACTTGTTCAGGTTGTACTGCTTCTTGCCGAGCGCCTTGCCGTAGCGGTCGGTGACGTCCTTGTCGTACTCGACGACGATGCGGTCACCGGAGACGAGCTTCACGACGCCGTCGCCTTCGGCGATCAAGACGTCGCCGGAGTCCAGGGCGGCGCGCGCTTCCATGCCGGTGCCGACGAACGGCGCCTCGGGCATGATGAGCGGCACGGCCTGCTTTTGCATGTTGGCGCCCATGAGTGCGCGCTGGGCGTCGTCGTGCTCGACGAAGGGAATCAGTGAGGTCGCGACCGAAATGATCTGCTTGGTCGAGACGTCCATCAACTCGACCTCGTCGGGCTTGACGAAGTCGATCTCGGACGTCGTGGACGACGACTTGTTCGACGAACCGACGCGCAGTCCGGTGCCGACGGGGCCACGGCGCACGAGCACACGCTCGGCGCGGATGACGCCCTTCTCATCGACCTCGGTGTTGGCCTGGGCGATGACGAAACGCTCTTCTTCGTCGGCGGTGAAGTACTTGATCTCACCGGTGACCTTGCCCGACGTGACGACGCGGTACGGCGTCTCGATGAAGCCGTACTCGTTGATGCGCGCGTAGTTCGCCAAGTAGCCAATGAGTCCGACGTTCGGGCCTTCGGGCGTCTCGATCGGACACATGCGTCCGTAGTGCGAGGAGTGGACGTCTCGAACTTCGAGGCCGGCTCGCTCCCGACTCAGACCACCTGGTCCCAGTGCCGAGAGACGACGCTTGTGCGTCAGTCCCGACAGCGGGTTGTTCTGGTCCATGAACTGACTGAGCTGGGAGGTCGCGAAGAACTCCTTGATCGCCGACATCACCGGACGGATGTTGATCAACGTCTGGGGTGCGATCGCTTCGACGTCCTGGGTGTTCATGCGCTCGCGCACGACGCGCTCCATACGTGAAAGGCCGGTGCGCAGGGCGTTCTGGATCAATTCGCCCACGCTGCGGATGCGGCGGTTCGCGAAGTGGTCCTGGTCGTCGATGTGGTACGTGGTCTCTTTGGCGGTGCGGTCGCGCGCCAGGTTCAACAGGTACGTCGCCGTGGCCAACACTTCGGCCTTGGAGAGCACGTGCATCGTGATGTTCGGACGCTCCAAGAGGTCGCCGAACAGTTCGACGTTCTTGGCGACCTCGTCACCGAGCTTGCGGTCGAGCTTGTAGCGCCCGACTCGACTGAGGTCGTAGCGCTTCTCGGAGAAGAACGCGCCCTCGAAGTACTGACGGGCCGCTTCGATGGTCTGCACTTCACCGGGACGCGCGCGACGGTAGATCTCCAACCACGCGGTCTCTTGGGAGGCGCGCAGGAAGTTCTCGGGCGTGTCCTCGAGGTTGTACTTGTCCATGTGCTTGGCGATCTCGAGGTGCGCCTTCTTCCAGTCCGCGTGGAACTGGTCCTCGAGGAAGTCGAAGTGGGCGACGAACTTCTCGAAGAACGCCTCGTCCATGACGGTGTCGAGGGCGCGCAGCAAGGTGAAGATCGAGATGCGACGCTTGCGCGCAATGCGCGCGCCGGCGTTGGCCGCCTTGTTCTTCTTCTCTTCCAAGTCGACCTGGAGCCACTCACCGCGACTCGGGTGGATCGTGCCTTCGAAGGCGACCTTCTCGTCCTTGCCGGGCTGGAACAACACGCCCGGTGAACGAACGAGCTGACTGACCACGACACGCTCGGTGCCGTTGATGATGAACGTGCCCTGCTCGGTCATGATCGGGAAGTCGCCCATGAAGACGGTCTGCTCTTTGATCTCGCCGGTCTCACTGTTAAGGAAACGCGCGCGAACGAAGATTGGCTGGGAGTACGTGGTGGCGCGCTGACGGCACTCCTCCACGGTGAACTTCGGCGGGGACTTCAAGTCCGCGTCGTCGGGATCGAACTCCAGTTCGAGCGAGAGTCGACCGGTGAAGTCCGTGATCGGCGAGATGGCCTCGAAGGCCTCGCGCAGACCCTGCTTCATGAACAGGTCGAAACTGTCTCGCTGAATTTCGAGAAGGTTGGGCAGGGGGTGAGCTTCACCGAGTGCCGAGAAGTTAAATCGCTCTGGGCTAGTGGACCGAGACGTCAACGGTCTATCCTCCGTGTTGGTGGGTGGTTACTACGGGCAAATGCCGGGAACACGTACAAAACGGCGTCAGGGGATGACAAAGTTAGGTGCAAGGACACGGTCTTTCAACTCTAGCGGGAAATTCAGGGTATGCGCAACTGGCGCTCCTCCCTTTGGAGACGCGCGGCCGCTAGAGCGGTTGCGGTAACCCTAGGCAGGTTCCGGGGCAAGGTCAAGTACACCGAGCAAGAATATTGCCCCGGCCGACTTCTCGGCCGGGGCAATACTTCAAAAGCCTTTAATTACTTGACTTCTACCGTCGCACCGGCGGCTTCGAGCGAAGCCTTGGCCTTGTCGGCGTCGGCCTTGGAGACCTTTTCGAGCACGGGCTTGGGGGCACTGTCGACGAGGTCCTTCGCTTCTTTCAGTCCCAGGCTGGTGAGTGCACGCACTTCCTTGATCACCTGGATCTTCTTGTCGCCACCCGCGGTCAAGATGACGTCGTAGTCACTCTTCTCGTCCGCGGCGGGCGCGTCGGCACCGGCTCCGCCGCCCGCAGCAGCGGGAGCGGCGGCCGCGGCCGGGGCCGCGGCGGTGACGCCGAACTTCTCTTCGAACTCCTTCAACAGTTCGCTCAGCTCGATAACGGAAAGCTCTGCGATGCCGTCAAGGATTTGTTCCTTGGTCAATGTTGCAGCCATGGTGATTCCTCTTTTCTTTTCGTACTTCGTGGACTTGGTTATTCGGCCGGTTCGGCCGCGGCGTCCTCAGTGGGCGCCTCGGTAGTTTCCGCTTCGGGTTCGGCCGCGGGGACCTCCTCCTCGACGGGCGCTTCAGCCTCGGGCTCGGCCGCGGGGGCCTCGTCCTCGACTGCGACCTCCGCGACGGGTGTCGCGTCGTCGTCGCTCGCTGCCGGAGCAGCTTCCTCGACCCCGGCCGGAGTCTCGGCGACCTCTTCGACCTTGTCCTCGGCCGGGGCGGGAGTGCCGCCCTTGCTCTCGATCAAGGCCGATAGGCCGTAGGCGAAGTTTTGCGGGACGGCCTTCAAGAGACCGGCCATGGTGCGCAGTGGCGAAGCCAAGAGGCCCGCGATTTGAGCGAGCAGGACGTCGCGGCTCGGCAGGTCGGCCAGCGCGCTGAGGTCCTTCATGGTGAGCGGCTTGCCGTTGACGACGCCGCCCTTCACGATCAGTTTCGGCGTCTCACGGGCGAAGTCGCGTAGGGCCTTGGCGACGGCCGAGACGTCACCGTCGACGAAGGCGATCGCCGTCGGGCCGACGAGGAACTCCGACAGCGACTCGACGTCGGTGCCGGCGATGGCGCGCAGAACGAGCGTGTTCTTGAAGACCTTGTAGTCAGCACCGAGCGTGCGTAGTTGACGACGAAGGGTCGAGATCTGGGCGACCGTGAGGCCCCGGTACTCGGTGACGACGGCGGTCGAGGAGGACGCGATGCGTGTCTTGACCTCGTCGATGGTGGCGACCTTGGCCGGCTGAACCTTGCTCATACTGCTCCTTCGCCGGATACCGCCCGGTTCGGGCCGGGACATCCAAGCGAACGAGTCTCAGTAGAGACTCGAACTCCTCGTCAGGCGGACCACAGGTCCTTATGGGTTTCCCCACCGGATGTCTTCGGCGTTCTTTCCAAATCTGTGGCACAGGTTTCGTGCGGATATACATCATACCGGCGAGCTCGCACCTCGTCAAAATGCCTTAGGCGGAAACGGCGACCTCTTCGAGGTCCTTCACCTTCGTCGGGTCGACTTTGACGCCGGGACCCATCGTTGACGAGATCGTGATGCTCATGATGTAGCGGCCCTTGGCGCTCGCGGGCTTCACGCGCACGATCTCGTCAACGACGGCGCGCACGTTCTTGATGAGGTCGTCACGGCTGAAGCTGACCTTGCCGACGCGCAGTTGCACGTTGCCGATCTTGTCGGTGCGGTATTCGACGCGGCCACCCTTGAACTCGGTGACGGCCTTGGCGACGTCCATCGTGACGGTTCCCGTCTTGGGGTTCGGCATCAGACCACGCGGTCCGAGGACTCGGCCGAGTCCCCCGACCTGACCCATCAGGTCCGGGGTCGCGATCGCGACATCGAAGTCGAGGAATCCCCCGGCGACCTTGGCGACGAGGTCCTCGGCACCCACTTCGTCGGCTCCGGCGTCGCGCGCGGCCTGGGCCGCTTCGCCGGCGGCGAAGACCGCGACGCGGTTCGTCTTGCCGGTGCCCGCGGGCAGTGACAGCGTGCCGCGCACGATCTGCTCGGCGCGCCGGGGGTCGACGCCCAGTCGCACGGCCAGTTCGACGGTCTCGTCGAACTTCGCCGTTGACAGTGCCTTCACCTTTTCGACGGCCTCGGTGACGTTGAGGAGTTCCTCGCGGTCCACCTGGGCCAAAGACTTGCGGTAGTTCTTGCCGTGCTTCATGTCTCTCCTAGCTCGCGACCGAGATGCCCATCGAACGAGCGGTGCCAGCTACCTGGAGCTTCGCCATTTCGATGTCATCGGTGTTGAGGTCCTTCAGTTTGGTCTTCGCGATCTCTTCGATCTGGTCCATCGTCACCGAGGCGACGACTTCACGGCCGGCGAGGTGCGCGCCCTTGGCGACGCCGGCGGCCTGGCGCAACAGCACCGGGGTCGGCGGGGTCTTCAAGATGAACGAGAAAGAACGGTCGTCGTAGATCGTGATGTCGACCGGGATGACCGTGCCCTTCATGGACTCGGTCGCCGAGTTGTACTGCTTGCAGAACTCCATTGTCTGGATGCCGTGCGGCCCTAGGGCCGTGCCGACCGGCGGGGCCGGCGTGGCGCCGCCCGCTTCGAGCTGGATCTTTACGACTGCGACAATCTTCTTGGCCATGTTTCTCTCCTTAGGCGATCTAGAGCTTGGTGACCTGGGTGAAGTCCAGCTCCACCGGGGTCTCTCGTCCGAATATGTCCACGAGCACCTTGACCTTCAACTGGTCTTCGTTGATCTCGGCCACGTGGCCCGAGAACGTGGCGAAGGGACCGGTCTTGATCTGCACGGTGTCGTTGACTTCGAATTCGTGCGTCGGCATCCGGCGCTTGGTCGGCGCGACCTCGACACCCTCGATGAAGGGATGAATGATGTTGTCGACCTCGCGACGCGTCAGCGCCGTCGGTCGGGTCTTCTCGGCGCCCACGAAACCGGTGACGCCCGGCGTCGAACCGATCACGTAGAAGATCTCGGGGTCCGGCTCACAGCGGATCAGCAGGTAACTCGGGAACATGCGCTTGGAGACGGTGACCTTTTTGCCGGACTTGAACTCGGTGACGTCCTCTTCGGGCAGGTAGATCTCGTAGATCTGGTCCTCGAGCTCGCGGCTCTTGATGATGTTGCGCAGGGCGCCGATCACCTTTTGCTCGTGTCCGGCGAAGGTGTGCACGATGTACCAACGGCCGGGTCGGTCGAAGGCGCTCTCGGCGACGGGCTCTTCGAAGTCCTCTTCGATGATGGTGACATCAAGGATCTCTCCGTCGGGGGCGACGTCGTGTTCGGTGGTGGGGGTCTCGATATCGCTCATAGTCGCCTTACTTCTGGAAGAGGAACGTGACGAACTTGGAGAAGCCGTAGCCGAGTCCGAAGATGAGTGAGGTCATGAAGACCAGGACGAAGAAGACGATCAGGGTGTAGTTGATGACCTCGGGGCGCGTGGGCCACGAGACCTGGCGCATCTCTTCTCGGATCTCGCGGAAGAACTGGCGCGGACCGGTGCGCTGGCGACGGCGGCGCTGGACGTCTTGCGTCGAGGTGCGGCGCGGCGCGGGGGTGCCGTCGGCACCCACCTGACCCTGTCGCTGCATCTGTCGCTTCTGTTCGCGGTTCATCTCACGTCTCTCGTTCGCACTTCATTTCCACCGAAGAAAACCTTCGCGCAGGGCAGGAGGGACTCGAACCCCCAACCACCGGTTTTGGAGACCGGTGCTCTACCAATTGAGCCACTGCCCTTCGTGACGCCAGTCACAACATGACTGAGGCCGTAGGGAAGATGAATCTTACCACCCTCCCCGAGAGTTCTAACTAGCGTGTCTCTTTGTGCGTGGTGTGCTTGCGCTCCCACTGGCAGTACTTCTTCATCTCGATGCGCTCGCGGTCATTGACCTTGTTCTTCATCGTGATGTAATTACGGCGTTTGCAGTCCTCACACGCGAGGGTGACCTGTATTCGCTTTTCGTTCTTCGCCATCGTTCTCTCCTCGTTGCACTTCTTCGGACTTGCGTCCTGCCTGGTAGCGGCGGCGGGAGTCGAACCCGCGACACCACGATTATGAGCCGTGTGCTCTAACCACCTGAGCTACGCCGCCTGGCGAGCCCTCTGTCGGGATTGAACCGACGACCCCCTCCTTACCATGGAGGTGCTCTACCACTGAGCTAAGAGGGCGCTCGCGTCCACTTTGGCGCGGAGCGAATTGTACTCCGAACAACTCTATGGATTCCAACCGGCCACCGCTACCCTTGTGTGTCATGAGGACGCGCCTGGTCGAAGTGCAAGACGCCTCAGCCGTCATGAACATCTACAACCCCGAGGTCACCGAGGCCTCCATCAGCTTCGATCTCGTGCCGCGCACCCTCGATCAGCAAGAGGCGTGGATCCGCCGCCACCTCCATACCCACCCCTGCATCGTCGCGATCAATGTGGACGACGAGGTCGGTGAACTGGGCGCCCGGGGTGAGCGAATCCTCGGCTTCGCGCTGGTTTCGCCCTTTCGCGACCGTCCGGCCTACGCGACAACCGTCGAGAACTCGGTCTACGTCGCTCGCGCGGCGCGCGGGCGCGGCGTCGGTGAGGATCTACTGCGCCAACTCATCGCCCTCGCCGGAGAGTCCGGATTTCACTCGTTGATCGCCAGGATCGTCGGCGAGAACGCCAGTTCCATCCGACTGCACGAGAAGTGCGGCTTCACCCTGGTCGGGACGGAGATTGAAGTCGGTCGCAAGCAGGGCGTCTGGCTCGACGTGGTCGAGTACCAGTACGTGGTGCCTACTCCGTCGCGATAACGAGCGGACTCTCGATTTCCAACTCTGCGGCCGGCCACGACCACTGCGTCCAGCGACCCATCGGGAGGATCAAGAGGCCCCCGAGGATCGCGACCGCCAAGGCGATGAGGAGCGGATTGGAGTGCACGAGGTCGGCCAACAACGCGCGTCCCCCGGGAAGACCGATGAACGGACCGGTGATCGAGAGCGCCAGGAGCCAGAAGTGCTCGCGGCCCTTGTAGCTCACGGCGAGCAAGACCAGGCCCCACGCGAGGTACCACGGCTGCACGACCGGTCCGAGCTCGACGAAGAGGATCAGCGAAAGCGCCAACGAGCGCACCCATCCGCGCTCTTCGGCGTGCCACAACAGCCACAGCGTGAAACCGGCCGCGACGAGGAGACCAATCAGTCTCGTGACCCCGATCACCGAGCCGGTGGCGACGCCGTGAAAGCCAATGGCGTGCAGCGTGTTCGTCAGCGCCAAACCAATCGCGGTCGCCGGCGCGGCCCAGGACCGCACGGTGCCATTCGAGAGCAAGTTCTGGACCCAGCCAAACCCGAACCCGGCGAGAAACGTCCATACGCCGAGCGTCGCGGCCGCGACGATGCCCGCGATCGCAATTGGTCGGAGGCGGTCTCTCATCGACGCCTTCGGACCCAGCCACGTCCACGCCACGAAAGCCAGGCCAATGGCGGCCGGGGCTTTTATCGCCGCGGCGCAGGAACAAAAGACCAGCGCCCAGACTGGATGCTTCTTCACTGCGAGCGCGATGCCGACGATGAGGAACCCGGCCATGATTGCGTCGTTGTGCGCACCGCCGATCAACGTGATCAAGATCAGTGGGTTCATCGCCGAGAGCACGAAGGCCTCGCCGGGGTCGCGGTGCAGGCCGCGCGCCAACAGCACGACGCCGTAGCCGATCATCGCGACGGCGAACGTCTCGAGGAGGCGAAGCCCCACCACCGTCCAGAGGGCGTTGTGATTCGCAATCCAGTCGATCTTGCCGTCGAGGAACAAGAAGAAGGGTCCGTAGGGCGCCGGCGAGTTGCCCCAGAGCGGGTCGACAGGATTGACGTACGGGCTTGATCCGAGGGTGAAGGGACCGTAGAGATACGGACTGATATTGCCGAAGGTCATCTCCCCCTGGGCCGCGTAACTGAAGACGTCACGACTGAAGAGCGGCGGTGCGACGATCATGGGCGTCGCCCAGAGCAGCAGCATCCACCAGAGCGACTTGAGTTTCGCGCCCGGATGCAATTTCATGACCTCGGCGAGGCGTAACCACACGCGCATCAAGAGCAACAGTCCGCCGTAGACGAAGACGACCGAGAGGATGTACTTGGTCTCGTTCGGCGTCACCGCGAATTTCGCCGACGGTTCGCCGTAGAACCACGTGTTCGGCAAATCGAGCTTGAACGGCGAGTTCGTGAACGAGCACCCGGCGAGGATGAACGACATCGCCACAAAACCGAGCAGCGCCGGTTGCCAGAGGAACTTCCAACCTTCGAAAGGTCCGGGGGTGAATCGGCCGAGCGGCGTGTAGCGGCGTTCGAGCATCGAAACACCGGTTTCGAAGCGTTCGGCCACGCGCTCGTAGTTGCGGCGCACCAAGCTCGCCGTCGACCTAAGCCGGTTCACACCACTCCTCCCCTGCCCATTGACACCCTATTTCTTTCGGGCCGTTTCGGGCGTGGCCAATCCAGGCGTGCTGGATTGGCCTTGGTGGGCCAGGAGGGATTTGAACCCCCGTAGGCTAAGCCGTCTGGTTTACAGCCAGATCCCATTGGCCACTCGGGCACTGACCCGTCGGAAATCCTACTTGAGTCACCGAGATGAGTTCCATCGGCCTGCGTCTACGATTTGCCCATGCCTAGTTTCGACATCGTCTCTGAACTCGATCTTCAAGAAGTGCGCAACGCCGTCGACCAAGCCAACCGCGAGGCCGGCACGCGATTCGACTTCAAGAACACGAACCCGGTCATCGAATTCTCCGACAAGGAACTGCGCCTGTCGGCCTCGACCGAGGACCGCCTGCGGGCGCTGTATCAACTCCTCGAGGAGAAGCTCGTGAAGCGCTCGGTGTCACTGAAGTCACTCGACGCGGGCAAGATCGAAGAGGCCAGTCAGGGCAGCGCGCGTCAGAAAGTCGCCCTGAAGGCCGGCATCACCCAAGACGTCGGCAAGCAGATCAACAAGATGGTCAAAGAGATGGGCGTCAAGAATCTCAGTTCCTCGATCCAGGGGGATCAGGTTCGTGTGACGGGCAAACAGCGCGACGATCTCCAAACGGCGATCGCCTACTTCCGGGAGTCCGACCTGGCGGTCCCCTTGCAGTTCACAAACTTTCGCGACTAACTCGGCGTCGACTCCTCGGCGCTGAGGTGCTCGTCGATCTCTTCAATCGTGTCGACGTGAAAAATGCGGTTGAAGACAATGAGTTTCAGCACCCAAAAGATCGCAAAACTCGCCAGGTTCGTGAACGCGACGAGACCGGTATTGAGGAGGTGACTCCAGTGGTGCGCGCGCACCTCGTGGCGCGCCCAGAGTGCACCAATCTGGGACACCCCGATGCCCACCAAAGTCAGCGCCCAAAAAGGTATGACCTCTCGACGAAAGCCGCTCTTGCCGCGCTTGCCCCAGGTCCAACGACGATTGAGTTGATAGGCCGGCACCGAGGCGACGAGGTTCCCGGCCAAGGTCGACCAGATGACGCTCGGGATGATCTTGAGTCCGTAGAACCCGGCGATGGCCACGAATGAGATAATCGTCGAGCTTCCCGAGACCAGGGTGTAGCGAATGAGTTTTCGACCCTTGTGACTCTTGGACCAGGTCCGCAGCGAGTGAAGACGAGTGAGCACGAGGAAAACCTTACTGTCGACGCGCGAACGAAATCTCGCTCGGTCCGCATTGGCGGCGCCGCCACTAATGGCGAAATTCAGTCGGTCCAGATGGGGTCGGGCGACGGATCAATTGTCGACAGCGCCTCAGCGACAAGCTCTTCGTCGATGACCTTGAGTTTGTCGAAGCGGAAGATCTTGTTGAACACGACCAACTTCAAGACCCAGAAGATCGCGAAGCACGTCAGATTCGTGAACGCGACGAGTCCGGTGTTGAGGAGGTGGCTCCAGTGAAGATCGCGCACGGCGTCGCGCGCCGAGAAGGCACCAATTTGACTAAACGCGATGCCGGTAAAGGCCAGTGACCAGTACGGGACGATCTCTTTTCGAAAGGCACTCGGTCCGCGCTTGCCCCAGGCCCAGAGTCGATTCAGGTGATACGAGGGCAACGTCGCGATGACGTTGCCGGCGAGCGTTGACCAGATCACGCCGGGGATGATCTTAAATCCGTAGAAGATGACAATGCACGTGAACGAGACGCCGGTCGTGATGACGGAACTGGCGGTGTAGCGAATGAGCTTCTGGCCTTGGTGGGTCTTGGACCACGCCATGAACGAGTCGATTCGTTTGCGCATTGGACGCAGTCTAATTCCTCTCGGGTGTCGAGCCTCTATCGCCGGAGGTCCGAGATGCCACAATGGAACATGTCCGAAGCCCTTGCGTTACTTGTCGATTTGCTCGACCTCGAACGAATTGAGGTCAATACTTTTCGGGGTCGACACCCCGAAGAGGAGCGCCAGCGCACTTTTGGCGGACAGGTGGCGGCCCAGGCCCTGATGGCGGGGGGCAGAACCGTCGAGAACGGCGCCGTGCACTCGCTCCACTCGTATTTCCTACGGCCCGGTGATCCGAGGATCCCGATCCTCTACGAAGTGGACCGCATTCGTGACGGGCGAAGCTTCACTACTCGTCGCGTCGTCGCGATCCAACACGGCCGCGCGATCTACAACATGCAGGCGAGTTTTCATACCGACGAGGTCAGCATCGAGCATCAATTCGAGATGCCGATCGTCTCGGGCCCCGAGACGATCGCTCGACTCGATGAGCGGATTCACGACGGGGGCGGCAACATCGACGAATGGTTCAAGCGTCAGCACCCCATCGACCAACGCTTCGTCGGCGAGCTCCCCTGGAGTCCGAATCGGAGCAAGGAACCGCGCCAACAGATCTGGATCAAGGCCGACGGCGAACTGCCTGACGATCCGCTGTTGCACGCGTGCGTAATCACCTACGCCAGTGACATGAGTCTCTTTGACTCGATCCTCGCGCCGCACTCGATTCGCTGGGACAACGGTTCGTTCATGGGCGCGAGTCTGGACCACTGCATGTGGTTCCACCGCGAGGTCCACGCCGATCAGTGGCTGCTCTTCGACACCGACTCACCGATCGCCCACGGCGGCCGGGGCCTCGCGCGCGGCTTCCTCTGGAACCAGGCCGGCCAACTGATGATCTCGATGGTCCAAGAGGGACTCACTCGAGTCGTCGATCCCGACAAGCTAAAGGAGAAGTCATGAGTCTCAGTGATGACGTCGCGGCCTACAGCATGGCCACCTCGCAGTTCTTGCACGACGCGGCCATCGTCAACGACGACAACGTCGATCGCCACGTCGAAGGGGGTTGGAGCGCGCGTCAGGTGATTCACCACATCGCGGACTCCGAAGCGCAGTCCTACGCGCGTCTTCGCCGCCTGCTCGCTGAACCGCCCGGCTCGGTCATCCAGGGTTACGACGAGGCGGCGTGGGCCGAGTGTCAACAACTCGGCTACCAGGACCTGCCCGTCGTGCACTCCCTCGAGGTCTTCAAGGCCGTGCGACTCGCGTCACTGGACGTGCTCGCGCGACTGCGCGAAGCCGACCTCGAGTGTTTCGGCGAACACTCCGAATCCGGTCGCTACACGCTCGCGACGTGGCTCGCGGCCTACACCCAACACCCGCGCGCGCACGCCCAACAGTTGCTGGAAGCGGTGAACTCCTAAATCAAGTGCGCGCCGACATCGGCACGTACTTGCGCTCTGCGTCGCCGATGTAGAGCTGGCGCGGACGCGCGATCTTCACGTCCTGCTCGAGCAACTCCTGATAGTGCGCGAGCCACCCCGACGTGCGCGGAATCGCGAACAACACAGTGAGCATCTCGAGCGGGAAGCCCATCGCCTGGTAGATCAGGCCGGAGTAGAAGTCCACGTTCGGATAGAGGCGACGCGAGATGAAGTAGTCGTCGGCGAGCGCGATCTCCTCGAGCTTCAAGGCGATGTCCAACAATGGATTCTTGCCCGTCACCCGAAAGACGTCGTCGGCGGTCTTCTTGATGATCGTGGCGCGCGGATCGAAGTTCTTGTAGACGCGGTGGCCGAATCCTTCGAGCAGGGCCCGACCCTGCTTCACCGTTTCGATGTAGGCGGGGATGTTGTCGATGCTGCCGATTTTGTTCAGCATCTTGAGGACTGCTTCGTTCGCACCACCGTGACGCGGACCGTAGAGCGCGGCGGTGGCCGCGGCGGTCGCCGAGTAGGGGTCACCGTGTGACGAACCGACGATGCGCATCGCGGTCGTGCCGCAGTTCTGCTCGTGGTCGGCGTGCAAGATGAACAAGACGTCGAGCGCGTGCGCGAGCACCGGGTCCGGTTCGTAGCGCGGCTCGGCGACCTTCCACATCATCGACAGGAAGTTCTCCGTGTAGCCCAGGTTGTTGTCGGGGTACACGAACGGCATGCCGACCGAGAATCGGTGCGCCGCCGCGGCGAGCGTCGGCATCTTGGCGATGAGGCGAACGACCTGGCGGTGCAGGATCTCGGGGTCGTCAAGGATCTTGGCGTCCTTGTAATAGGTCGAGAGCGCGGCGATCGCCGAGACCAGCATGCCCATCGGGTGCGCGTCGTAGTTGAAACCTTCGAGGAATCGCTTGCGGACGTTCTCGTGGATATACGTGTGATGCGTCACCTCTTCCTCCCACGCCGCGGCCTGCGCCTCGGTCGGCAGTTCGCCGTAGTTGAGGAGGTAGGCGACTTCGAGGTACGTCGAGTGTTCGGCGAGTTGCTCGATCGGATAACCGCGATAGCGCAGAATGCCGAGGTCCCCGTCAACGAACGTGATGGACGACTCGGCGGCGGCGGTATAGAGGAATCCGGGGTCGTAGAACCACACGCCCGGCACGGCCTTGGAGAACTCCGAGGCGGCGACGCCACCTTTGTCAATGGGGATCTCTCGAGTCTCGCCAGTGCGGTTGTCGGTCACGGTAATGGACTCAGACACAATTCCTCGATTCGTATTGGGGGCGATTCCATCGTATTCCAACCCGCCGGTAACTCGGCCAATTCAAGAGTGGCCGGGGGGTGACATCTCCACGCGGTATCTCTTCGAACGCGTCAGGCCCGCTGACGCCGGAGCGCCCGTGATCCGGATGTTCAAGGTTGCGCGTTCGCTCGACACGACCGCAATGACTTGGGGCGTGAACGCGTAGGACCGGAGGGGGGCCAACTCGACGTGAAAGGTCTGGCGTTGGGCGGGGAGCGGTCCATTGGAGGGACTCATCGTCACTTCGAGGGTGACGCCTTGCTCCACGAAACCGGTGTTCACGATCGACACGCCGAGCGTGATCGTTAAAACCGGAGGCAATAACAGCACGCCCTTTGTCGCGGGCAACGGCGCCGGCGACACCGAAACCGCGGCGATGCCGATACCGCGCACGACCGCGAGTGACGGCGACGACGTGAGTGCGGTGACGCCACTACTGGTGAACAACTGCGCGCTCGAGAACGTCAACGCGTCGAGTCGCACGGTCCCTGGTTCATGTCGCAACGCGAATCGGTCCTTGTTCCAATTCAGTGCCGTCACGTACAGCGAATGAGCGGGGTCGCTCGACGGCGTGGCGTCGGCACTCGGTGACAGAGCGGGCAACCCAAGACTTCGCGCGATCGTCGCGACTATCTCCTCGTAGTCATCAACCCTCGTGTCGGTCATATCGGCGATCTTGTCGTTGACGTCGTGTGCGAGTTTGGGCCGACGCAAGAGATCGGCCGACGTCGACCAGTACGACAACTGTTGGTCGAGCTGGTTCAGGCGCGCGTCGAAGACCGGACGCGACAGTGTTGCCCCACTTTGCAAGAGTCGTGCCATTCGCAGGTCGAAGTCGTTCTCTTGAACGATGAGCGTGTTGGCGAGTCCCGCAAAACTTCGATTCTCACTTCGTTGATTCGTGATCGCGCCGTGCGCCGAGCGTGCCACGTCCCTCGCGAAGACCAGTACCACGAGAGTGACGACCAGCGCAATCGTGAGAAACAACGAATGTCGGCGACGCTGCGCGCGTGTACGGGCCACGAAGAAGAAATCTAGCCGCCGTCGATTTTCTTACTCTTCGTCGAAGATATCCAGTTCGAGTATCTCCGAGGTGCCTTCGGGGAGTGCGTTGTCGTCGTCGACTCCCCATTTGATTTCGTTCAACGGACTCGTCAGTCGATCGACCGACGCGAGTTCGGGCAAGTCCTTCGCGCGCTGCGCGCCGCCAAAGGAGCGCAGACTCTTCGCGGCGGGAATCAGTCGTCCTTCAATGGAACTCAACATGGCGTTGTACTCACGAACCACGGTGTCGAGTGAGCGGCCCATCTTCCCGACCGGTTCCGCGACCTTGCGGATTCGATCGAACAGTTTGTTCGCGATGTCGGCGATCTGCTCGGCGTTGACGGCGATCTGTTGTTGTTGGACAATGAAGCCGACTGACCACAACAGTGACAGAAGATTCGTGGGCCCGACAATGACGACGCGCTCGTTCGCCGCGAAGGCGAGCAGATCGGGGTCGGCGTCGAGGGCGCAGGACATCGCGAAGTCACTGGGGATGAAACACACGACGAACTCCGGCGCCGGTGACACGGCCTCCCAATAACTCTTCTCCCGGAGGGTCTTCACGTGACTGCGCAAATCGCGCGCGTGCTTGGACTGCAACTCGCGTCGCGCGTCACCGTCCTCTTCATCCAACGAACGTTCGAAGGCGTCGTAGGGGAACTTCGCGTCGACCGCGAGCTTGATGCCGTTGGGCAGGTTGACGACGCAGTCGGGGCGCAGCGAACGTCCGTCCTCGTTCGTCGCGGTTACCTGCAACTCGTAGTCGATGCCTTGACGCAGCCTCGAAGCGTTCATCACGTTGGCGAGTTGGATCTCGCCCCACGCACCGCGCTGAGAGCTGCGCCCGAGAAGCTGATTGAGTCGGCGCGTCTCGTACTGCGTTTTCTGTTGGGCTTCGAGCAGTTCGGCCGCTTTACTCTTGACGTCGGAGAGCGCACCGGCATTGAGCGTGTTGAAATCGGCGAGATTCTTCTTGTACTCGCCCAGCAACTCTTCGAGCGGCCGCAGCGTCGAATCCAACTTTGACTCGCGCAGTTTGTGGGTCTCCTCTTGAGATTGACTGAATCGCTGCACCGTTTCGTCGAGCGCTTCGGTCGAAAGGACCTTGAAGGTCTGTCCCATTTGCGTCATTGAATTCGCGTGCTCCACACGCTGACGCTCGAGTCGTTCGTTCGACTCCGCGAGTTGCGAGTCGCGCACTTTGAGGTCCGCTTCGGCTCGCAACACGTCTTCGCGAGACGACTGCCCGTGCTTCACCATGAGAGCCCACGTAATGGCGACACCCAGAGTGAGGCCGACAACTGCGCTGATGACCGCAACCATTCGATCCCTTTCGTCCGGACACCTCCACCCTAGAGAGGTGCTGTAACGCGGCGGTAACCTTTGGTCATGAATCGGTTATTTGGAAACCGCTCGGAGCCGGTCGAAGCGGCACCACTCGTTGCCACCGCTGACGAGGCACTGCGCCCGCAAGTCGTGCAAATCTTCGCCTTAGTGGGTGAGGCGATGGCTGGCGCCACGCACGCTCTGCTTTCCGGCGACCGCGAATTAGCCAAGAGCGTGGTCGACCAGGACATGGCCATTGACTCGCTGGTGAACTCGATCGTCAACGCGGCAGAACTGCAACTCGTCGAGAACGAATCGCTCAACATCGAGGACCGCCGACGACTGTTAACGCTGCTGCGCATCCTTCCCGAGGTCGAACGAAGCGGGGACTTGGCCGAGCACATTGCGCGTCGCGCCGCGCGCGGTCTCGGCGTCGAGATGTCGCCGCGCAGCCGGGGACTGGTCGAACGAATGGGCGAAGTGGCCTCAACTATTTGGCGCGAGGCGACCGACGTCATCATCGACGGCAAGCTCGAGGCGGCCGGCGCCATCGAGGAAATCGACGACGAACTCGACGACCTGCACGTCTCATTGACCGCGGAATTGACGTCGGGCTCGATGACGCTGCCCGTCGCTGTCGAACTGGCGTTGCTGGCGCGCTTCTACGAACGCTTCGGCGACCACTGCGTCAATCTCGCTCGCCGACAGGTCGGGCGCAACGGCCCCGACTAACAAAGCGCGAGCAGTTCTTCGGCGATCTGCACGGCGTTGAGAGCGGCGCCCTTGCGCAGGTTGTCATTGCTGATGAACATCGAGAGTCCATTCACTACGGTCTCGGCACGGCGGATACGGCCCACGTAACAGGGATCCTTGCCGGCGGCGAGGCGCGGCATTGGAAGTTCACAGACCACGACGCCCACGGCCGCCTCGAGAATCTCGGTTGCTTCTTCGGGCGAGAGCGGCCGCTCGAAACTCGCGGTGATGGCGAGTGAGTGACCGGTGAACACCGGGACGCGCACGCACGTCGCGTCAACGAGGAGTCCGGGGATCTCGAGGATCTTGCGACTCTCGTCGCGGAGTTTCTGCTCCTCGCCGGTTTCGAGTGATCCGTCGTCGACGATGGTCCCCGCCAAGGGGATCACGTTGTGCGCGACCGTGGCCGGGAACTTGACGCCAGAGTCCAACGGGAACGCCGACCCGTCGAAGGTGAGCACTCGCACGTCGTTGCCTTGTGACTTCTCCAATTGATTCGAAAGTTCGTCAACGCCTTCGCGACCGGCCCCGCTGACGGCCTGATAGGTCGCCACGCTGATCGAACGCAGTCCGGCCGCCACGTGCAGTGGCTTCAGCACCGGCATCGCGGCCATCGTCGTGCAGTTGGGGTTCGCGACGATCCCCTTGGGAATGTTTCGCAGTTCGTGCGCATTGACCTCTGAGACGACCAGCGGAACCTGGGGATCCATGCGCCACGCCGACGAGTTGTCGATCACGATCACTCCGGCGGCGGCCATCTTCGGTGCCAATACCTTGGATGAGGCGGCGCCGGAGGACACGAGCGCGATGTCGATTCCCGAGAAGTCCGCCGTCGCGGCGTCCTCGACGTCGATCGCGCTGCCTTGCCAGTCCCGCGTCGAACCCGCGGACCTCGCCGAGGCGAAATAACGCATCTCTTCGACCGGGAACGAGCGCTCGCGAAGGATCTCGCGCATCACCGTGCCTACCTGACCCGTGGCCCCCACAACCGCTATTCGCATGTCAGAAGTCTACGGGACGCCCTATTTGCGCGCTACGCCGCGTCCAGTCCGAAGGCCGTGTGAAGGTAGCGCACCGCTTCGGCGACCTTCTCGGCGCGCATCACGCACGAGATCCGAATCGAACTGGTCGAGATCATCTCGATGTTGATCCCGTTCTCCGACAAGGTCTCGAACATCAACGCGGTGACGCCAGGATTCGACTTCATGCCGGCGCCGATGATCGACACGCGACCGATGCCGTCGTCGCTCGTGACTTCGGTCGCGCCGATCTCGCCCTTCACCTTTTCGCACGTTTCGCTCGCGGCGGCGAGGTCGGTCTTGGCGACGGTGAAGGAAATGTCGGTGATCCCCTTCGCGCTGATGTTCTGCACGATCATGTCGATATTGATGCCCTGGTCGGCGAGTTGGCGAAAGAGGCGCGCGGCCACACCGGGCCGGTCCGGCACTCCCCCCACGGTGATCTTCGCTTCAGACGTGTCATCGGTCACTGCCGATACGACGGCTTCTTCCATGGTGGGGTCCTCCTCCGCAATCCAGGTGCCTGGCTCCCAGGTAAAACTCGAGCGAACGTGCAGCGGCACCCCGTGTCGACGCGCGAACTCAACCGATCGAAGCATCAAGACGCGACCGCCCGTCGCCGAGATCTCCATCATCTCGTCGAAGGAGACCTTCGGAATGCGACGGGCATTCACGACGACGCGAGGATCGGCCGAAAAGACACCCGTCACGTCGGTGTAGATCTCACAGACGTCGGCCTTCAAGGCCGCCGCGAGCGCCACGGCCGTGACGTCGGAGCCGCCGCGGCCCAGTGTGGTGATGTCGCGCTCAGTGGACACGCCTTGAAATCCCGCCACGACCGGCACGAGTCCCGCGTCCACCGCTTCGCGGATCCGATCGGGACGGATCTCGAGAATCTTCGCGCGAGTGTGATCGGTGTCGGTGATGATGCCGGCCTGGCTTCCGGTGAAAGAAGCTGCCTCCACACCGCGAGCACCGAGCGCCATGCTGACGAGCGCCATCGAGATCCGCTCACCGGCGGTGAGCAGCATGTCGAGCTCGCGCGGTGGTCGAGTCGACGAGACGTCATCGGCCAGTCGAATCAAGTCATCGGTGAACTTGCCCATCGCCGAGACCACGACGACGACGTCGTTGCCCGCGGCCTTCGTTCTCGCCACGTGATCGGCGACGGCCCTGATCCGATCGGCGTCGCCGACGGACGTGCCACCGAACTTTTGAACGATCAACGCCATGGATTCAACGTTACTTGAGGCATTCGGAGCCCTTTAGATCGCCGAGTAAAGTCGCACCCATGGCAACTACCAAACGTGAACGTCAAAAGGCCGCGCGCCGAATCAAGATGGAGGCAATGCAAAAGCGCGCGAAGCGTCGCCAGAACACGCGTCGCGCCATCATTGTCGCCATTGTCGCGGTGGTCGTACTCGGTACCGGAGCGCTCCTTTTCTCTGGCAAGACAACGACGACCACGACGACCACCTCCACGGCGCCCGCGACAACGACCACCGTCGCAGCAGCGCCGATCTCCTTCTCGCCGGTCAAGGACCCGTCGCCCGCTGGCGTCTCGGGCAAGGCGCCAACGCTCGTCATGCCACCCGGAGCTCCTCCGATTACACCGGAACTCGCCAATCTGATCACCGGCACCGGACCCGGCGCGGTCTACGGCGACACATTTACGGCGCAGTACGAACTCGCGACGTATTCAGCGCGCAAGGTCATCCAGTCGTCGTGGCCCAAGGGCTTCTCCGACACGCTCAAAACGGGACCGGGGGGCTTGATCTCCGGATGGGTCGCGGGCATGGAGGGCATGAAGGTCGGAGGCCGACGCGAACTGATCCTGCCACCCGTGGACGGCTACGGCGACACCTCGCCGGGCACGGGTATCGCCAAGAACGACACGCTCATCTTTATCATCGACCTCGTAAAGTTGAGTAAATGAGCGACCACATCCCCAACCCCGACGGATCGAGTGAGAAGCGTCAGAAGTTCAGCGCCGCACCTCCGATGATCATCGACACTTCGAAGAGTTACACGGCCACGATGGTGACCTCGAAGGGCACACTGGAGATCGTCCTCGACGCGCTCGGCGCGCCCACGACGGTCAATAGCTTCGTGTACCTCGCGCGCTGGCACTACTACGACGGCATCGTCTTTCACCGCGTCATTCCCGGTTTCGTCCTGCAGGGCGGTGACCCCACGGGTACGGGCGCCGGTGGGCCGGGTTACAAGTTCAACGACGAACTGCCCAAGCCCGGACGCTACGAACTCGGCTCACTCGCCATGGCGAACGCCGGTCCGCACACGAACGGTTCGCAGTTCTTCGTCATCTCCGGACCGGACGGCATTCGCCTCCCGCCGCTCTACGCGCACTTCGGCCAGGTCGTGAAGGGCCTCGACGTCGTGGAGGCGATCAACGGCATCGGGACTTCATCGGGCAAGCCCAAAGAGGACGTCGTCATCGAATCGGTGACGATCACCGAGTCCTAGAGTTCCGCCGCGTCGTGGCCCCGCGTCACGACGACGTCACCAGCGACGACACTCCAACGTTCACCGTCATGGTGCACGACGCCGGTCGGTCCTAATACCACCAGCGGCACATCATTCAAGAGCGAGCGCGTTCGCAACATCTGCTCATCGCTCGACGCCAGACACAGCGCCGCGCCATTTCGAAAGCCGAGACCGGTCGTGGGCGCCCCACCGCGCGGATCGATCATCACGTCGCCGAGTACCGATGCGACCGCGCCAATCGCGATAAGCCTCGACACGCCGTTGATGGCGTCGCCGAAGTCATTCGCGCGCCACACCGAGCGCGCGTGGAGTGGCGATCCGTCGCACAGCACCACCAGGTCGGCGTTGGCGAGTCGATCGATCAGATACTGATCGTTCGTCGCGGCGCGGTCACTCACCATCAAGGCCTCGACGCGAACGTCGCACTCGTCGAATGCTGCGCCGGTGAGCACGGCCGCCTCGGTGAATCCGATGAATGCCGCGGCGGTGGGAACGACGACGACGTCGGCGTCCTCGCGCAACGTGAGTGGTCCTTCGCGAAGCAAAGCGCGCAGTGCGTCGAGCGATCCGACGGCGAACGTCGAGGTCCCCATTCGTCGAGTCTCGCATCTAGAGGGATTGCGGGCGCCAACTAATGTCTCTTCATGGTCTTTCAAAAAGTTGGCGTTCTCGGTTCGGGAATCATGGGTAGTGGCATCGCCGAAGTCACGGCCGCCACCGGCGCCACGGTGATCGTACGTTCCAGGAGCCACGCGACCGTGGACGCGATGCTCGAAACGATGGCGAAGTCACTCGCCAAGCAGGTCGAGCGGGGCAAGCGAACAGGCGAGGACGCGGAGGCGATCACCGCTCGAGTCTCGGCGACCACCCACTTGGCGGATTTGGCCGACTGCGACTTCGTCATCGAGTCAGTGGTGGAAGACCTCGAAGTGAAGCGCGCGGTCTTTCGTGAACTCAACGCGGTCGTGCACGACGACGCGATCATTGCGACGAACACGTCGACACTTTCGGTCATCGAACTGGCGATGGAGACCTCGCGGCCGGAGCGCGTCTGCGGACTGCACTTCTTCAACCCCGCGCCCGCCATGTCGCTCGTCGAAGTGGTGCGACCGATCTGTGCCAGCGACGACACGATGAACAAGGTCACCGAATTCGTGCTCGCGTGCGGCAAGGAGCCGGTCAATGTGAAAGACCAGGCCGGCTTCGTCGTCAACGCCCTCCTCTTCCCGTATCTCAATAACGCCATCCGTCTGCTCGAGCAAGGCGTGGCGACGAAGGAGGGCATCGACATCGCCATGAAGGGCGGCTGCGGTTTCCCGATGGGGCCGTTCGCGCTGTTGGACCTCGTCGGGCTCGACACGTCGCTCGCGATCCTCGACGCGCTGTTCGCGGAGTTCGCCGAACCGAACTTCTCGCCGCGACCGCTGCTGCGACGAATGGTCTCGGCGGGCCAACTGGGACGAAAGTCCGGTGCCGGTTTCTACGACTACCGTCACTAATGAGATCGAAAAGGGAGAGATGGCCGCACGTTCAAAACCCTGGGTGATGCGAACCTATTCGGGTCACTCCAGCGCCGTCGCGTCCAACGAGCTCTATCGCTCGAACCTCGCCAAGGGTCAGACCGGTCTCTCGATCGCCTTCGACCTACCGACTCAAACTGGCTACGACCCGGACGATCCGGCGGCCGCCGGCGAGGTCGGGAAGGTCGGCGTACCGATTGCGCACCTCGGCCACATGCGCCAACTCTTCGAGGGGCTTCCCTTGGCCGAGATGAATACCTCGATGACGATCAACGCCACGGCCGCCTGGCTCTGGGGTTTGTATCTGGCATTGGCCCAAGAAGAGGGCGTCGATCTCAACCAACTCCAGGGCACCACCCAGAACGACATCGTGAAGGAGTACCTCTCGAGGGGCACGTACATCTTCGCGCCCGAACCCTCCAAACGCCTCATCGTCGACATGATCGCCTACGGACACGACCACGTCGCCAAGTGGAATCCGATCAACGTGTGCAGTTATCACCTCCAAGAGGCCGGAGCCACTCCGGTCCAGGAGATCGCGTACTCGCTGGCGACCGCGATCGACGTCCTCGACGCCGTGCGCGACTCGGGCAAGATCGAACCGAAGCAGATGCCCCACGTCGTTGGTCAGATCTCATTCTTCGTGAATTCCGGCGTGCGATTCATCGAAGAGATCGCCAAGATGCGCACGTTCACGGCTATGTGGGACGAGATCTGTCGCACTCGCTACGGCGTGGAGGACGCGACCCTGCGCCGCTTCCGCTACGGCGTGCAGGTCAACTCGCTCGGTCTCACCGAACAGCAGCCGGAGAACAACGTGCAGCGCATCGTGCTCGAGATGCTCGGCGTCACACTGTCGGCCGACGCGCGCGCTCGCGCGTTGCAACTCCCAGCGTGGAACGAAGCGCTCGGACTCCCTCGCCCGTCGGATCAGCAGTGGAGCCTTCGAATGCAACAGGTCCTCGCCTTCGAGAGCGACCTGCTCGAGTACCCGGACATCTTCGCCGGCTCCTCGGTGATGGAGGCCAAGGTCCACGAACTCACGAACGGTGCGCAGAACGAACTCGACGAAGTGTTGGCGCTCGGCGGCGCCTTTTCGGCAATCGAGGAACTGAAGAGTCGTCTGGTGGCCAGCCAGTCCCAGCGCGTGGCGCGCATCGAGTCGGGCGAGCAGGTGGTCGTGGGCGTCAACCGATTCACCGAAACAGCAGAATCACCCCTGACCAGCGACAGCGCGATTGCAACGATCATGACCGTGGACCCGGCCGTCGAGCGCCAGTTGATCGACGACGTCGTGCGTTGGCGCTCCACTCGCGACGAGGACGCCGTGCGTAGAGCGATTGAGGAACTCACGCGCGTGGCGAACAGTGACGACCCGGCCGACAACGTCATGGTGCCGACCATCGCCCTCGCGAAGGCCGGGGGCACGACCGGTGAATGGGCGAATGCGTTGCGCGATGTCTTCGGGGTCTACCGCGCACCGACCGGCGTTCGCGGCGGCGTCGGTGAACGCGGCGAGCTTTTCGCTTCGCTGGTCGCTCGCTCGAAGGCGGTACAGGGTCAACGAGGGCGACCACCGAAGTTGCTCGTGGCCAAGCCCGGACTCGACGGCCATTCCAACGGAGCCGAGCAGATCGCCGTGGCCGCACGTGACGCGGGGTTCGAAGTCGTCTATCAGGGAATCAGGCTTTCCCCCGAGGAGATCGTGGCGGCCGCGCGCGACGAGGACGTCGACGTCATCGGGCTGTCGATTCTCTCCGGTTCGCACCTGGCCCTCGTGTCGCGAATCCTCGAGTGCCTTCGAGAGAGCGACCTCGATATCAAAGTTGTCGTCGGCGGTATCGTGCCGAATGAGGACGCGGCGTCACTGCGCGACCAGGGAGTGGTCGCCGTCTACACGCCCAAGGATTTCTCCCTGGCCGCGATCATGAGCGACCTTTTGGGGATCGTGGAGTCGCTCAGCCCGGTCGGGGTCGACGATTCGACAACGGCGAGGCGTTGAACCAACGACCCGAAAACCGCCAGATCGGCGCGTGATCCGCCACGGCGACAGCCTTTTCACCTCGTAGTACTTCTTCGACTGCCGCGACCAACGCCGCCAGTTCGTCAGGTGGAAGTTCGGGCCTCGGCGTCAGGCCGTAGCTCACAGCGGGACGTTTCCGTGCTTGCGCTTCGGCAAGTCGTCGCGCTTACCGCGCAGGAGTTCGAGCGAACGGCAGAGGATTCGTCGCGTCTCGGCCGGGTCGATGACGTCGTCGATGAAGCCGCGTTCCGCGGCGATGTACGGCGACGCGTACTCCTCCTCGTACTCCTCGATCAGCTGCTTGCGCAGGGTCGAGGGGTCATCGGCGTTCATCAGGTCACGACGGTGCACGATCTCGACGGCGCCGGCCGAACCCATGACCGCCAATTCGGCCGTCGGCCACGCGTAGGCGAGGTCGGCCCCGATTGACTTGGAGTTCATCACGACGTACGCGCCGCCGTAGGCCTTGCGAGTGACGACCGAGATTCGCGGCACGGTCGCCTCGCAGAACGCGTAGAGCAACTTGGCGCCGTGGCGGATGATGCCGCCGTACTCCTGGTCGGTACCGGGCATGAACCCGGGCACGTCAACGAAGGTGACGATCGGGATGTTGAACGCGTCACACGTACGCACGAAGCGCGCCGCCTTCTCACTGGAATCGATGTCGAGCACGCCCGCGAGCACGTTCGGCTGATTCGACACGATGCCGACGCTGTGGCCGTCGATGCGCGCAAAGCCACAGGTGATCTGCTGGGCGAAGGTGGCGTGCACCTCCATGTAGTCACCACCGTCGACGACCGAGGTGATGACCTTTTTCATGTCGTAGGGCAGGTTGGATGACGAGGGCAGGATGTCGCGCAGGTCCTCACAGAGCCGGTTGGGGTCGTCCCCGGTCAGGATGCGTGGCGCCTCTTCCATGTTGTTCGAGGGCATGAACGACAAGAGGTAGCGGACCTCGTCGAGCACGCTCTTTTCGTCGGGCAGCACGAAGTTGGCGACGCCCGACTTCGTCGCGTGGGTCAACGCGCCGCCGAGCTCCTCTAACGTCACGTCCTCGCCGGTGACGGTCTTCACGACGTCGGGACCGGTGATGAACATGTGGCTGGTGTCCTTCACCATGAAGATGAAGTCGGTGAGCGCCGGCGAATAGACGCCACCCCCGGCGCACGGTCCAAGGATCACGGAGATCTGCGGCACGACTCCGGACGCGCGGGCGTTGCGGATGAAGATTCCGCCGTAGGCGTGGAGGGCGGCGACACCTTCTTGAATTCGCGCGCCCGCGCCGTCATTGAGTCCGATGATCGGCAGACCCATGGTCGTCGCCATGTCCATGATCTTGTGAATCTTCTCGCCGTGGGTCTCGCCGACCGCGCCGCCGAAGACGGTGAAGTCCTGGGAGAAGACGCAGACCTTTCGACCGTCGATCTTGCCGTACCCGGTGATCACCCCATCGGTGTAGGGACGATTCTCCTCGAGACCCATGCCCGACGCGACGTGTCGATTCAACATGTCGAGTTCCTGGAACGTGTCCTCGTCGAGCAGGTATTCGATGCGCTCGCGCGCGGTCATCTTGCCCTTGGCCTGGTGGCGCTCGATGGCCTTCTCGCCGCCGGCCACCCGCGCCTCGGCCTTGCGAGCGTCGAGGTCAGCGAGGCGCTCAGCCATTGAATGTTCCATGAGATGCAAGGCTACCCAAACGGCGCCGATGACGTTCCGTGGAGCACCGATCTCCTCGTGCCCGTCACATCGACCCGCTCAGCGGGTCTCTTCAACCAACTCGATAAGCGTGCCGAAGGATGCCTTTGGGTGCACGAAGGCGACGATCGTCCCTCGCGACCCCGGCCTCGGCGTTTCGTCGATCACCCGAGCGCCGCTCGCCTTCACGGCTTCGAGCGCCACCGCGCAGTTGTCGACCCGATAGGCAATGTGGTGCAGTCCCTCGCCGTTCTTGGCGAGGTACTTCGCGACCGGCGAATCAGCGCGCGTCGGGGTGAGCAGTTGAATGTAGGAATCGGCGACCTTTATGAGCGCTTCGTCGACGCCGTCGGTTTCGACGACCTCGCGGTGCACGACCACGGCGCCCAAGACCGTCTCGTACCACGCGATCGCGGCGTCGATGTCGTTGACCGCGATCGCGACGTGGTCGATCTCAGTGAGTTGCCAGCTCACGACGGCGCCTGATCGTGTCGACGGAAGATCGTCAGACGTTCCTCGCCCACGCGCTCGCGAAGCTCCGGATTGGTGATGCCGAGACCCTCTTCGGACGCGGCGCAGAGAATGCCTATCTTGCCCTCGTGTCGGTTGTGGTGCAGCTCGTAGGCCGCCTCGCCGGTCTCTTCGAGAGGAAAGACCGCGGAGAGCGGTGGGACGACCTTGCCGTCGATGATTGTTTGGTTGGCCGCCCAGGCTTCGCGATAGTTCGAGAAGTGCGAGCCCTTGATGGTCTTCAACTTCATCCAGAGGTGGCGATTGTCGTACTCGATCATGTAGCCACTCGTGGCCGCGCAGGTGACGATCGTCCCGCCTCGCTTGGCCACGAAGACGCTCGCGCCCATGGTTGAACGCCCGGGATGTTCGAACACGATGTCGGGGTCGTCACCAACCAGTTCGCGAATGTCTTTGCCCAGCCGGCGCCACTCGCTCTCGTCCTGGGTGTGCTCGTCCTTCCAGAACCGGTAGTCCTTCGCGCGCCGGTCGATCACGTACTCACAGCCCAGTTCGTGCAGGGTCTCGACCTTGGTCTCGCTGGAGACGATGCCGATCGGTGTGCCGCCGGAGTTCAACACGTGTTGGACCGCGAAGGAACCAATTCCTCCCGAGGCACCCCACACGAGCACCACGTCGCCCTGGGTGACGGGCGCGCCGTTGTGCGAGACCAGCATCCGGTACGCCGTTGAATTACACAGCGCGTTGACGGCCGACTCTTCCCACGTGAGGTGCGTCGGCTTGGGCATCAACTGGTTCGCTTTGACGACCGCGATGTCGGCCAGTCCCCCGAAGTTGGTCTCGAATCCCCAGATCCGTTGGTTGCTCGAGAGCATCGAGTCGTCGTGGCTCGACGGGTCTTGATCGTCCACGTAATTGCAGTGCACGGTGACTTCGTCACCGACCTTCCAATTGCGCACCGCCGAACCGGCGCGCACGACGACGCCGGCGGCGTCGGAGCCGATGACGTGATAGTCGAGCGCGTGGCGCCGTCCCCAGAACGATTCCTTACCCAAACGGTCGAGGAATCCGAAAGTGGACATTGGCTCGAAGATGCTCGTCCATACCGAGTTGAAATTGATCGACGACGCCATGACCACGATGAAGACCTCGTCGGGAGCGAGTTCCGGGAGCGGCACCTCCTCGATGTGCAGACTGCGACGCGGATCCTTGTCGCGACTCTCCATCCCGTCGAACATGGTCTGCTCACTACGACGCACGACGACCGCGCGGGTCGTTGCGGGCATCTCGGTGGACGCCAACTCCTCGGCCGAAGCGCCGGAGCGCACCGCGTCGAGAATCTCACTCATCCCGGCGAGGTTACATGGCCCCGCTCCGTCGGTGGTTCGAAAACTGTGAACGTTCAAGGCGACGTCGCGCTTTCAGCGACCCAGTCGGAGAGAGATGACCGGCGTCTAAAGTCGATTCGTAGCATTCGATTGCACGAAGGAGTCTCCATGTCACGAAGCGTCATCGTCGCCGGCACTCGAACGGCCATAGGAAAACTGGCAGGCGCCTTCGCGTCACTGAGCGCTCAGGACCTCGGGGGCGCCGCGATCAAGGGTGTGCTCGATCGCACCGGCGTCGACCCGTCCAGCGTCGACCTCGTGTTGATGGGTCAAGTCATCCAGGCCGGCCAAGGTCAGATCACCGCTCGCCAGGCCGCGGTCAAGGGCGGCATTCCGATGACCGTCAACGCCACCACCATTAATAAGGTCTGCCTCTCGGGTCTGCAGACGATCTATCTCGCCGATCTCATGATCCGCTCCGGTGAGGCGGACGTCATCATCGCCGGCGGCATGGAATCGATGACCAATGCGCCGTATCTCTTGCCGGGCGCGAGGTCCGGGTATCGAATCGGCGATCAGAAAGTCGTTGACTCGATGATGTTTGACAGTTTGACCTGCGCCTTCGATCAGTGCGCCATGGGACTGGCGACCGAGCGCTACAACCAGGGACGAATCAGCCGCGAACGTCAAGACGAATTCTCCGCGCGCAGTCACCAACTCGCCGCGGCGGCGATCGCCGCCGGAAAGTTCGCCGAGGAGATCGTCGAGGTCGCGGTCCCCCAGCGAAAGGGCGATCCGATCCTGGTCTCGATCGACGAAGGTGTGCGCGGCGAAACGACCGCGGCGTCACTCGCGAAACTGCGTGGCGCGTTCGAGAAGGACGGCACGATCACCGCCGGTAACGCCTCCCAGATCTCCGACGGTGGCGCGGCGGTACTCGTCATGTCGGCCGAGCGCTGCGAACAGTTGGGCCTCACGCCGCTGGGCGAACTCGTCAGCTACGGCCAGGTCGCCGGTCCCGACGCGTCGCTCCTCACCCAGCCCTCGCACGCGATCCTGCAGGCGGCGAAGAAGGCTGACCTCGATGTCAAGGGTCTGGATCTCTTCGAGATCAACGAAGCGTTCGCGGCGGTCGGCCTCGCGTCCGTTGACGACCTCGGCATCGACGAGGCCAAGGTCAACGTAAACGGCGGCGCCATCGCGCTCGGCCACCCCGTCGGCATGTCGGGCACCCGCCTCGCGCTCTCGGCCCTCATGGAACTTCGTCGACGCGGTGGCGGCGTGGCCGCCGTCGCGCTCTGTGGTGGTGGCGGACAGGGCGACGCCGCGATCCTGCGGAGCCTCTAAACGGGAATGTAACTCGCGACGACCTCGTAGCGTTCTAGGCCGACCGGACGGTCGTCGGGCAACGCCAGCACGTAGGCACCGCCGAGCGGATAGTGGGCCGCGCGCAACGACTTCGGCAGGTCCTTCGCCAACATGATCATCACCTCGTGCACCGTGGGGTTATGACCCACGACCAGCAGCGACGTCGTCACCGGGTCGATCGCGGCGAGATCGATCAGAAGATCTTCGGCGCTGACGTCGCGACGCCCGTTGTAGATCAGCTCGCTGAATTCGCAGTGCTCCACGAACGCCGTGCCGTGAAAAGCCCGTCGAAAGGTCTCTCGAGTTCGAGCGGCCGAACTCACGAGGGCCGTCGTCGGCCCGTAGCGGCCGAGCTCTTTGGGGTCACTCGCCCACTCGCGAAGACGTTCGCACTCGTCGCGTCCGCGTTTGTTCAACGTTCGAGCGAAGTCCGCCTCGCCGGGCTTGGCCGGTGAGGATTTCGCGTGTCGCACCACAGTCAGATACCGCATTCGAGAATTCTGACCCAAATCCCTCACCAACACCACCGGCGTGGTCGTTTAGCGTTGAGGGGTGCACGCGTCCTTGTCGTACTTTCAGGCGATCATCATGGGACTCACGCAGGGAATCACTGAACTGTTTCCAGTCTCGAGCCTCGGTCACAGCGTCTTGCTGCCCGGACTGCTCGGCTGGCACAATCTGGTCAACTCCCAGTCGAAGTCGGAATCGTTTTTTCTCGCCTTCATCGTCGGACTCCACGTGGGCACGGCCCTCGGTCTGCTCGTCTACTACCGCAAGACCTGGATTGCCCTCTTTCGCGGACTGGGCGCTCAACTCACGGCCGTTCCCCGCGCCGGCCTCTCGTCGCTCTGGCATCTGGATGAACCCGATACCGATCCGAACTACCGACTGCTGTTCGTGCTCGCCGTCGCCACGGTGCCCGTCGGGATCGTCGGGCTCTTGTTCGAGCACAAACTGCGAGTCCTCTTCGCCAAGCCGCTCGCCGCCGCGATCTTCCTCACGATCAACGGCGTCATTTTGTTGGTCGGTGAGCGCCTTCGTCGCAACAGCGGCCAACACGTCCGATTCAAGAAACTCGAGCGGCTCTCACCAACGGGCGCCTTCGCCATCGGTTGCTCGCAGATCTTCTCGCTTCTCGCGGGGATTTCGCGAAGCGGAATCTCCATGGTGGCCGGCCTGATGGACGGACTCGACCACGAAGAGTCGGCGAATTTCGCGTTCTTGTTGGCGACGCCGGTGATCTTGCTCGCCGGTGTACTCAAACTGCCCGACGTGATGGGACCACTCGGCGACGGCGTTCGCTATCAGACGCTCGTCGGCGCGTTGTGTGCGATGGTGACGGCGCTGATCTCCGTGAGATTCCTCACCAAGTGGTTCACCACGAAGACGCTGATCCCGTTCGGTTTTTACAGTCTCGTCGTCGGAGCGCTCTGCGTGATTCGATTCGCCTAATCGGTTAAGACGCGACGGCCGTCGATCGCGCGACCGAGCGTGAGGTCGTCAGCGAACTCCAGGTCCCCGCCGACGGGTAGCCCACTCGCGGGCTGGGAGACGACGAGACCCGGCACTTGCAACAAGCGGCTCAGATACATGGCCGTCGCGTCGCCCTCGACGTTGGAGTTGAAACAGAGGATCACCTCTTTGACGGGGCCGCGAAGTCGGAGAATCAACTCTTGGATTCGCAACCGGTCCGGGGTCACGCCCTCGAGTGGATTCAAGACACCGTGGAGGACGTGATACGTGCCGTGGAACGCGCCCGAGCGCTCGACGGCGACGACATCCGGAGGATTCTCCACGACGCAAATCGTCGTTTGGTCACGTCGATCGTCGGCGCAGATCGGACAGAGCCCACCCGTTTCGGCGATGTTGCAACACCGTTCGCAAAACGAGAGCTTGATCTTCATCTCTTCGATGGACAGGGCCAATCGAGCGACGTCCTCACTCGGCTGACGCATCAGCCAGAACGCAATGCGCTGGGCCGACTTCGGCCCGACGCCGGGAAAACGGCCCAGTTCATCGACGACGGCCTGCAAGGGAGGTGGGTAGCTCACGTGATCTCGGTCGCTCCGGGGAACATCTCGGTGATGAGGTGGTCACCGGCGGAGTCGACGATGATGACGGTCTCGTCCGCGGAGTAACTCTCTTCGACTTCGATCTCGCGCGTACCGATCGGTCGAGCGCTCGTCGTTGGAACACTCGCACTGCTCGCCATCGTGACGTCAACCGCCCACGTGATCTGAAGTGGCGACTTGAATTCGTGTTCCATGGCGCTTCGCAAGCCTTGGGCGATCAGCTCGGTGTTTTGGCGCATCTCTTCGCTCGGCAGCGCGATCGTGAGATTCTGTCCATCGAGTGAGCGAACGAACGCCGATTTAAGCAATAACTGTGCACCGCGTGAGGTCCTCGGGATGACACGTTCGACGAATCTGGCGCGAATGTCGTCAAGATCGAGTCCGCCTTCAACGATTCTCGTCGGAATTTCTGGTGCAACGGCTTCAGCCGTTGGTGCCGGGGCTGGCACCTTCGCGGGACGACTCGGCGAGGCCGGCGCCGCGGTGCCAATCGGTCGAAGAACCGCGGGGGGCGGTGGCAACGTCGGCTCGACTCGAACGCCGTCACGTTCCAACTTCGTGAGCCGTTCGTCCAGAGCGTCGATGGTGCTATCCAACTCGGGCCTGATCAGCCGGACCATGGCCACTTCGAGGATCACGATCTTCTCCGGCGCACTCTTCATTTCGCGCATGGCCCGCCCAACGGTCTCTAACACGCGAACCGTGCGCGGAAGTCCTAGTTGGTTCCCCCACTCGAGGAGTCGATCGCGGTCACTGTCGACCGCGTCGGCGACTTCCGGCGCGACCTGGAGCAAGAAGACCTGACGTACTTCGGCGGCGAAGTTCTCGGCGAGTTGTTCGGGGTCCCATCCCTCCCTCGACAACTCCGCGAGTGATTTCAGTGCCGCCACCGCGTCGGCGTCGACCAAGGCGCGAAAAAGACCGTCGAACTGCGGCTGCGTCTCGATGATCGATCCGGTGGCGATGAGCTGATCCAATGCGCTCAGTGCATCACGCGCTGAACCGCGACCCAGTCGCACGGCCGCTTCGATCGTTGCGTCGTCGGCGCTCAACCCGGCGGCGTGTTCGACCTCATGCAACAACGAGCTCAGTGTCTCGCCGTTGAAGAGTCGGAACTCGAGGTGCTGGGTGCGCGATCGGATTGTCGGCATCACCTTGTGCGGATCGGTCGTCGCGAGCACGAAGACGACGTGGGACGGCGGCTCTTCCAGCGTCTTCAACAGCGCCGCCGACGCGGCCTTGGAGAGTTGGTGGACCTCGTCGAAGATGTAGACCTTCCAGCTTCCGGGCGTTCCGTGCCAGGCTCCGGCCGTGATGTCACGAATATCGTCGACACCGTTGTTGGAGGCGGCGTCGAGTTCGGTCACGTCGAGTGACGTTCCCTTCGTGATCGCCACGCAACTCGCGCAGACGTTGCAGGCGTCGCCGTCGAGTGGATTCTCACAGTTCAACGCCTTGGCGAGGATCCGAGCAGTCGTGGTCTTTCCCGTTCCCCGCGGACCGGAGAAGAGATACGCGTGGGAGACGCGCTGGTTCTTCACCGCCCCCTGAAGGGCGCGAACCACGTGGTCTTGACCGCGCAATTCGACGAATCGACCGGGTCGAAATCGGCGGTACAGCGACGTGACGCCGTCGATCGAAGTAGGGGTTGTCGACGCGTCAGCCATGCACGCATGTTAACGGTGGCGTGTCAGATGCCGAGGTCCAAAGCAGTGGTCAGGCGATCCGTGGCACCCAACACGATTTGCTGAGAGCTGCTGGCTTCCACCCCTGACTCGGTTCACAAACGGTCGTCGCACGGGACCCGACCACTGCTGTGAACCTCGGCGTAGAAAAGGCTACCGGACGAGTGCATTCAGTGACTCGGGTAGCCTTGCGAGCCGGTATTCATTTCAAAAAAGTGAATGGCGGTATTGAGGAGGAGTGCGAGAGCGGCCGAATCGGCACGATTGGAAATCGTGTGAAGGGAAACCTTCCGTGGGTTCAAATCCCACCTCCTCCGCCGAGCCACCCAGTCCGCCCAAGCCAGTCGGCGAACGAAGAACTCTTGTTCGGTGACGCGACATGGGCCACGGCTGAAGCGGTGGTACGCGTGAGCGGTCCGACATCGATGGCCACGCCAATCGGTGTCGATGACTTGAAAGCTCTCACTGCGAACGCTTGAGACTCAGGAGACCCACAGGAAATCCTTAATGCGCAATTAGTCGATTGCTACCGACGACTTAAGGGACCCGGCACAGAATCGAGTATGAAAAAATTCCTCACCTCCTGGATAGTCACCATGTTGATCTCGCTGGGCACGTTCGCCGGTGTCCTCACCGCCATGGGCACGCTCGACGTGCCCGCGGCCAGCACAGTGGCCGCCTCCGCGCAAGTGACAGCGACACCCGTCACGTCGAGCGCGTCGTCTTCGTCGCACGCGTCGAATACTCCGCTATCGCTCACCACTCCGCCCGCCGGGGGCCGTGACGACGCGTCGTTCACGACGGGCTCGTCCTCCTCGGCCCTCGCCAGCGGTTCTGACAACTGACCATGCCCACCTCGACGAAGCACGCGAAGCGACCGTCGCTCCCGGGTCGCGCGACGGACGTGCCCACGAGCCCGAGTCGCGGTTCGGGACCGGCGCCGATGCCGCGGGTCGCCGACTGGTTCGCCTGGTTGGGCGGCCTCGGGCTCGGAGCCAGCGCCGCGTTCGCGCTCTCGCAAGATTCCTTGCACTCGGTGACGTCGATGGCGGGGTTCCTCGACGCTCTCGGGCGACTGAGCGGCATGGTGGGCACGTACCTTCTGCTCGTGATGCTGTTGTTGATGGCGCGCATCCCCTGGCTCGAGCGCACGATCGGTCAGGACCGGCTCACTCGTTGGCACCGGCGCATCGGCGCTTGGCCGGTCGTGCTCATCACGTTGCACGTGGTAACACTGCTCGTTGGCTACGCCGCCGCGGCCAAGACAAACGTCGTTAACCAGGCCATCACGTTCATCCAGCACTACCCCGACATGCTGATGGCCTTCGTCGGCTTCGGACTGTTACTCCTCGCGACGACCTTCTCGATTCCCCAGGTCCGACGCCGGCTGCGCTACGAGACGTGGTGGACCATCCACCTCGCGTTCTACCTCGCGGTCGCGCTCAGTTTCGCACACCAGGTCCGCACCGGCATCATCTTTCCGGGCCACCCGTTAACTGTGGCGGTGTGGACAAGGATCTTCGCTGCTGTAGCGAGCGTGCTCGTGCTCTCACGCATCGTGCGCCCAATCGTGGCGAACCTGCGTTTCCGCTTGCGCGTGACCTCGGTCGAAGAGGTCTCGCCGGGTGTGTTCGCGATCGTGATGCGCGGCCGTCACCTCGAGCGCCTCAACGTCTCGGGGGGCCAGTACTTCCAGTGGCGCTTTCTGGCCCCGGGGTTGCTGGTCCACAGTCACCCCTACTCGCTCTCGGCCCTGCCCAGCCCGCCGTATCTTCGCGTGACGGTGAAGTCCTTGGGCGACCAGTCCTCTGCGCTCGCGCACCTGCGCCCCGGGACGCGCGTCTTCATCGAAGGTCCCTACGGCGTGTTCACCCGTCACCAGATCACCGCGCCGAACGTTACGCTCATCGGCGCTGGTGTGGGGGTGACACCACTGCGTGCCCTGCTTGAGGATCTCCCGGACGACATCGCGGTGACGGTGCTGCTGCGCGCATCGACCATTGAGGATTTAGTGCACGCCGATGAGGTCCGTACGCTCGTTGAGCAACGCCAGGGAACCTTTCACACCATCCTCGGGCCACGTCAACGAGCGCCGCTCGATCGCACCACTTTGAACAAACTGGCTCCGTGCATTCGCGACAGTGACGTCTACGTCTGCGGGCCCGCGGGTTTCACCGATGACGTCGCCAAAGCCGCCGCCAGTTTGGGAGTACTCACCACACGAATCCACCTCGAGGAGTTCTCATTCTGATGACTACACGTCGCACCCCCATGGTCGTCATCGGCACCCTCGTTGGCCTCGTCGCAATCGGTAGCTTCCGCGCAAGCCCGGCGGCACTCTCCATGACGGCGACCGCTCCAGCCCCGACGTCGGTCACCGCGGCGTCGCGCACCACGCCTACGTCCACCAAGCATTCGACGACGACCCCGTCGGCGGTGCGTAGCCAGACCGGCTCGACGGTCAACTACAACTACGGCACGCTCGCGGTGTCGGTCACCGTCCAGGGCAAGACCATCACCAACATCTCGGTACCTTCACTCAACGACGGTGGCAATTCGTACTCCCAGAGCCTCGACTCGATGTCGATCCCCATCCTCACGAAGGAGGCCATGGCCGCCCAGAGTGCGAATATTCAGAGCGTCTCTGGTGCGAGCTACACAAGTGCTGGCTTCACCCAGTCATTACAGAGTGCGTTAACGGCGTTGGGGATTTGAGATGACCACCTCGAACCTCAACTCAACCACCTGGACGCTGCGTCGAGAAGAGGAAGTCATGGGCACCGTCGTCGTGCTCGACCTCTACGCCGACGCCTCGGTGACCTGCGACGAACTGACGCCCTCGCTGCACGCGGCGATCCAAGAACTGCACGAAGCCGATCGACTCTTTTCCACCTACGACCCGACCAGTGCGCTGAGTCGGGTCCGCGCCGGAACCCTGGACCTGGCGGACGCGCCGCGCGTGATCAGCGACGTTCTCGAACTCTGTCGTGACGCGCGAGAGTTCAGTGACGGTTGGTTCAATCCCTGGGGACTGGCCGGTGGCCTTGACCCGACGGGCTACGTGAAGGGCTGGGCCGCCCAGCGCGCGTTGGAACATCTGCGCGTCGGACCGGCGCACGCGGCGATGGTGAACGCGGCCGGCGACCTAGCTTGCTACGGCGTGCCACGCACTGGCGAACTCTTTCGCGTGGGCATCGTCGATCCCTTCCGACCCGACTCGTTGGTGGCGTTGGTGGACTTGCGCGCGGCCCTGGCCACGTCGGGCACCTACGAGCGCGGCGCGCATCTGATCGATCCATTCACCGGTCGAGCAGACGTCCGCCTCGCCTCGGCGAGCGTGAGCGGACCGGACCTCGGAATGTGTGACGCGTTGGCCACGGCGCTGTGCGTGGCCGGCGAGGAAATGCTCGCCACCTTCGAGTCGCTGGCGGGCTACGAAGCCTTCATCGTAGGACTCGACCAGACTCGTCGGTGGACGACGCGTTTCGCGCTGGCCGGGGTAACGGACTGCGACCTCGCGGCTGCCGTAGAGACATCAAGGTCAGTCAACAATTCAACTCTCATCTGATCCGAGATGAAGTCCCGGACGAATACGTTGGCGTCCAAGTCGCTCGAGCTCGGACCCGCGACCAGTTGAATCAACGGGTCAGGTTGGTCGTAGAGAACGTCGGCAAGACCAATGATCGGCGGCCCTCAAAGGTTTCGTAAACATCTCGCCGACCACAATGCGTCAAAAGTGGGGTTCTAACGAACGTGGAACAGCATCTCTTCTCGCCTTGGCAGGGATTCGTCATTTCTCTTTTGCGCCAAGCGCAAAGCGATCGTCGTCCATCCTCGAACGCAACGCGTCCACCAGCGTCGTCAACTGGCGTTTGGCGGCGGCGGCGAGGTGGTCGGCTGGGTCGCCTTTGGTTTCGATTGAGGGATGAGCAGTTGGTGGGCAGGCAGGAGGGCCATGTCGGTGTCGGCCAACCACGTACTAATCAGTCGCTTCGCGACGCGCCGACTGATCCACAAGAGCACGAATGCCGACGGCAGCTCGACGGCGAGGGCCACCATACTTTGTTGAAGATCGCTGTAGCGCGAGGTCGTCGTATCAAACCACGCGTCCACCAACAGCAGCGTCGCACACGCGGTGGCGAACTGAATCAAGATTGCACGCCGCCGCCACGCCGCCCATGCTGACAGCAAGAGAAACGTGACCTGCGCGGCGTCAAGTCCCACCCACGTCACGTCCCAGTGGTTGGCAACGTAGTGATGTGGCAGACGCAGTCCAAGGTAGATCGTCCACACAGTCTCTAAGACAGCGCCGAGGCACAACGCCGACAGCAAGACGCTGCGCTGGATTGATGCTTGGCGAGACGGAGTAATTCGTCGAGTCACCATTGGAGCACCGAAACCTCGATCAATCGTATGACGCACGGGACCGGACCCATTTAGAAAATATCGTACCGCCGCACGAACATTTAGGAGGTGTGTGGTCAATGCGACCGAAATCGTAGGGGTGAGCCGGACCACTCCTTCCAGAGGGCCAACCGCTTTGTAACCACTGACGTTTCGCAATCATCCCGTCGGAAAAGCTCCACCGACACGCAGTGCCAATCGTTGGGACCAGACGTCCTCGCTGCACTAGAAAAGGGTCGTGCGAAAGCTCATAATTGTCGTAAGGATCATCGCCGGTGGGATAGCACTCAGCACTGTCGTTGGTGGTCCATCGCGGTCGTACATCTCCGGATACAACTCCAATCTCGACGGAACGAGCAACTGCGCGCCGCTCAATGTTCCTCCTCGCGGGGCCGACTCGTTCCAGTACAGCGGCGGCTGCAAGGCCGCGCTGCAACAGTGGTTTGGAAAATTCGGAGTTGGCGGCGGCGGCCCGTTTGGAGGAGGTGACAACCTCGCACTCGTGCCGGGTAATCCCAAATTTACGATCTCACCTCTCAATTGAATTCGTGGGCATTACACCGTGAGACTCCATTGCCTTCATAGGGCAATGCGAATCGGTGTCCTTCGCCGGACCAATGTTGTGACAAATTTGTGTGAGTGACGCGACGCACTCCCTACGCTGGATTGACGCAGTACCTACGAGGCTTGTCGGTTTTTGTCACTCTCAATGATGAGGCATGGCGATCTTTAGGAAGGACAATCATGTCCACCTCCGCACGAAGTTCAACTCATTCGTCCTCACCAGCCGTGGTGCGAAGCCTCCGGCTCTCTTTCGGCACCTTCTTGGTCACCGGAATTGCGTTTCTCACCTTCGCGGCCTTGGGCGCCCAGACCGCGTCGGCGGCCACGGCCCCCGTCAACCTCGGCACCGCATCATCCTTTGCCGTATTGGCGGGCAGCGCCATCACCAACACCGGTCCGACCACGATCAGTGGCGACATCGGGCTCTCTCCGGGCACCGCGCTCTCAGGATTTCCGCCGGGTTCCCAGACAACGGGTGCCACGTACGTGGCGAACGGAGTAGCGCTCACCGCCGAGAACGACCTCATCACGGCCTCCAATAGCGCCGCGGGCCGATCGCCGTACGTCACCGTCGCGGGAGACTTAGGTGGATCGACGCTCGTCTCCGGCGTGTATCGCTCCACCTCATCCATGGGTCTCACCGGCACGGTGACCCTCAACGGCGGTGGCAACCCGGATTCAGTCTTCATCTTTGAAGCGGGATCATCCTTGACGACGGCGTCGACCAGCGTCGTGGCGCTGGAGAACGGAGCGCAGGCGTGCAACGTGTTCTGGCAGGTCGGCAGTTCCGCCACCCTGGGGACCACCACGAACTTTGCCGGATCGATTCTCGCGACGACGTCGATCACGTTGAATACCGGCGCGACGGTGAACGGACGAGTCCTGGCTCTGGGTGGCGCGGTCACCATGGACGACAACACGATCACCGTGCCCACCTGTCTCTTGGCAACGTCCACGACCTCGACCACGTTGTCGACGACGACGAGCACCACCACGGTGCCAACGACGTCAACCACGCTCGCAGCCGGTACGTCGGGCGGCACCCCTCTCGCCTCGTCCGGCACGACCACGACGACGACGACGACACCGTTGCCGATCGGCGCACCGGATACGGGTGCGGGCGGGACGGCGCGATCTGTGTCATCGCTCCTCTTGCCGATTGGCCTGGTCGCCCTGGGCTTGGCGGCCATTTCGCGAGTGCTCATCGTTCGCGCGCGCCGCGCCAGGGAGAGTTAACGAGAATTGCCTGACGTCACTCGTCGCGCGCGCCACCACCTCTCACCTGGGTAGTGAGGAACGATCGCTCGGCGTCGTTGCGCGTCAGTTCGAGCGCCCGTTCATTTTCCCCGGGTGCTTCATCCGTGCGACCGAGCCTTCGAAGGAGATCGGCCTTGATCGCGGGAACGTAGTGGTAGTCGCTGAGTCGCGGATCCGACTCGAGCTCTTCGACCAAGGCCAACGCTGCTAACGGCCCGTCGACCTTTGACACCGCGACCGCGCGGTTCAGGGCCACGACCGGCGACGGCCACGCGACGAGCAAGTCGTCGTAGAGCCGGACGATTTCGTTCCAGTCCGTACTTTCAAACGAGGGCGAGCGAGCGTGCACCAAGGCAATCGCCGCCTGAAGAACGAAGCGACCGGGCCGGGCACCGCGAAGACCCTCCTCGACCAACTCGCCGGCTTGCGCGATGGCGAGCCCGTCCCACTGCGATCGATCTTGTTCATCGAGGCGCACCAGCGCGCCATCGTCACCGACCCGAGAAGAACGCCGTGCGTCGGTGACCAATAACAGCGCGAGCAGTCCTCGGACTTCACGTTCGTCCGGCATCAACTCTCGAAGGACATTGGTCAGATGCAGCGCCTCATCGACGAGCTCGGGACGCATCAGCGACGAACCGGACGTCGCGGTGTGTCCCATGGTGAAGAGCAAATAGATGACGCCGAGGACCGCGCCCAGGCGATCAGGCATCTCGGTTTCGCTCGGCATTCGCAACGCAATGCGAGCCGTCGCAATCTTCTGTTTGGCCCTCGTGAGTCGGGCGCCCATCGCGGTCTCCGAGACCAAGAAGAGTCGGGCGATGTCCTCGCTCGACATGCCACACACCAGTCGCAACGTGAGGGCCATCTGAGCCTCGGGCGCCAGTGCCGGATGACGGCAAAGGAAAATGAGACGAAGCCGTTCATCCTTCACGTCGTCCTCCGCGTCCGTTTGAATCAGTTCTCTTCGTTCGTCTTCTTCGACGGTTACTTCGGGTTCGACCAACAACGGGATCTTTGAGCGCAGCGTCACCTCGCGGCGAATCACGCCCGGCGCTTGGCCACCGTGGTCAGCCAGGCGCCGGGACTAATCGGAACGCCGTCGCGGGTCCACGCCTCGAGCGCGGCAACAAATGCCTCTTGCACGCACTCTTCGGCGACGTCGAGGTCACGGGTCGTGTACGCCGTCGCGGCGAGCACGGCGGCCCACTCACGACGGTGTGCGTCAGCGATCGCCTGTTCGACCTCGAGCGCCCCACTCGCTCGTACCTAGCCAAACCTCAACGTCATCGACCTAGTGGTGTCCGCGGCGCGTCGGTATGACCCAGTCCTCGACGGGACGCACCTCGACGCCACCGCCCTGATGGCAAATGGGGTTTGTCCCCGCAATCTTGAGCGCTTCGTCGAGGTCCCGTGCTTCGATGATGCAGAAACCGGCGATGACTTCCTTGGTCTCGAGGAACGGTCCGTCGGTGATGACGTCACCTCGGATCGACGTCGACATGGTGTGCGGCTCCAGTGCGAACGCTGCGATCATCGTGCCGTCGCGCTGCAAATCTTGGGAATGCTGATCGTGCTCGGCGCGGCCCGAGCCTCCATCGTCCTCTTCCTCATGAACGACGGGCGCGTACAGCAATATTGCGTATTCAGCCATGGTGGCTCTCCCTTCGGGCGACTCCCTGCCGCCTTCATCCTTACGTCGAACCACTTGGCCAAATTCAACAGGGGAATTTGGGTCGTTGTCAAGGGACATTTCCACCCGGAAGTCGCGGCGAATGGGGCGCTCAAAATAGGAATCCGACGCCGTGTCAGGGACCGCCCAGGGAGCCGCGTGGCCACAATTTGACGACGTGGAGAGTGCGCCGGCGACGGTCACGCGCAAAGTAGGTTCATGACAGGGCGAGCGAGTTGCCCAACGGATGCCACACGCCGCAACGACGACAGTACCTTCGTTCTTTGGAAGGGTCGGCCACAGGCAGGGGGTAGCAGTTCGTGACGAACGAAGATTCGATGGTCCCAGATATCGGCGACTTCTTCTACAGCTCCCCCGATCTTCTTTCGATCTTCGGAAAAGACGGTGCTCTCATTCAGGTGAATCCGGCGTGGCACGACATGCTGGGTTGGGATTTCGACGAGCTACGCGGTGTTCCGTTCGCGGATTTCGTTCACCCCGATGACGTACAGGCGACAGAGGACGAGTTTCGCATCGTGATCCGCGGTCCCGACGAGATACGCCGCGGATTCATCAATCGTCAACGCTGTCGCGACGGCGCGTACCGAACCATCTCGTGGAACTCATTTCGAAAGGACGGGTGGGTCTGCGCGACGGGTCGGGACGTCACGGACCGCGAAGAGATGCAGTACCAACTGAGCCAGAGCGCGACCGTCGCCGAAGCGATGTTCGAAGCGGCAGCCGACTCAATCGTCATCATCGACCGGGACCTCAACATCGTCGAGTCGAGCCCCGAGAGCGAACAGATCTACGGTTACCCCGAAACCGGTCGACGAGGGCATACCGGGCTGAACATCCTCGACGACGAAGACCGGCCCGTCGTCGAGGCGGCGCTGCGAAAGACCTTCGAAATCGACGCGGTGACGACGGTCAGTTTTCGCGCCCGTCGCGCCGACGGTCACGAAATCACACTCGAGACACGAGGGCGCGCCTTGCGCAACCCCGACGGGCCGCCGATGCGTGCCGTGTTCATCACCCGTGACATCACCGCCGCGGCGCAGACCCAGTCCGCGCTGACCGAGAACCTCGCCAAGATGCGCGCGATCATTGACACGGCCGTCGACGCGATCACCGTGATCGACCGTGACGGCACGGCGCTCGAAGTGAGTCCGGCGAGCGAAGCAATGTACGGAATCCCTGAAGAGAATCGCCGAGGCCATTCCGTCCTCGAATTCGTGCACTACAACGATCAGGCCGTCGTCTTGGCCGCCATCCGAAAGATCTTCGATGAAGGTCAGGCCTCGACGGCCCGCTTTCGGGTGCGCCACGATGACGGGCACTGGGTCACTGTTGAATCGCGCGGTCAAGCGCTCGATAACAACGGTGAGGCGCCAACCGCCGCCGTCGTGATCACCCGCGACATCTCAGAATCGGTGGCATTGGAGCACGCACTCGAGATCGCGAGGTCCGAGGCCGAGCGCCACGACGCCGCCAAGAGCGAGTTCATGTCGCGCATGAGTCACGAACTGAGGACACCGCTCAATTCCGTGATTGGATTCTCTCAATTGCTGCAAATGGAGACCAGTGATCCGGACGTCCTGCGGATGCTGGGCCATATCAATAACTCGGGACAGCACCTCTTGAACTTGATCGATGAGATCCTCGACATCTCGCGGATCGAGTCCGGACGCGTCATCGTGAACTTACGCGCGGTGTCACTGGAGGACCTGGTGCGGGACTGCGTCGGTATCATCACTCTTCAGGCCAACGAGCACGGCATCGAATTGGAAATTGGTGAAATCACCGACGCACTGGTGCGCGCGGACAAACAGCGCCTTCGACAGACTTTATTGAATCTTCTCTCCAACGCAATCAAGTACAACCGACCCCGAGGTCGAGTAATCGTGAGCACCGAGTTGGCTGAGGACGTGGTTCGGATCTCGGTGAGTGACACGGGACTCGGCATCAGTCCGGAAATGGTGGAACGACTCTTCATTCCCTTCGATCGCTTGAACGCCGAAGCAACCGGGATTGAAGGAACTGGACTGGGACTCGCACTTTCAAAGAACTTGACCGAAGCGATGGGGGGAACCTTGATCTTCGACAGCACACCAGGCAAGGGCTCGACCTTCACCATCCGACTGCCGATCTTCAATGGTTCCTAGTCAGAGCCTTTGGAAGGTGATGCACGCGTGCCTACTTGTCCAAACGACGCTCATGAAAAAACGCGCGTAGCAACTCGGCCGACTCTTCTCTGAGAATGTCGTACGTGAGCGACGCTTCGTGCAAAAGCCGCGGATCACTCAATACGTTGTAGCGGGAGCCGACCGCGCCGGCCTTCTCGTCGAGCGCGCCGATGACCACGCGTCGCACGCGTGCGTTCAAGAACGCCCCCGCGCACATGACGCACGGCTCCAACGTGACGTAGGCCGTGACCTCGTCCATGCGCCACGATGGCCGTGAGAACGCGGCATCACGAAGCGCCACGATTTCGGCGTGGGCCGTGGGGTCTTGGTCCAGTTCGCGGCGATTTTCCCCCACGCCGATCACCACGTCGTTCTCCACCAAGACGCATCCGATAGGTACGTCGTCGTGTCCGGCGGCAACAATGGCAATGTCGAGTGCCGCGCGCATAAAGAGCTCGTCGTTCCCGGTGTCATCCACGACCACGAACTTACGAGAGTTGCGCGCGCTGCGTCGAGGTGTACAAAAAAGTCGCGTTGACGGCGCGGTAGGCTTCTCGACGGAGGGGTGCGAGAGCGGCCGAATCGGGCAGTCTCGAAAACTGCTGTGTCTCCGGGCACCGTGGGTTCAAATCCCACCTCCTCCGCCAGCAGGCAACGGGTGACTTTGGTCACCCGTTTTCTGCTCTGGAAACTGTTCGCGTCGCTCCAAGTACGCTGGATTCGTCGGCTCGCGCCGCACGAATCTCAGGAGAATGCCATGGTCTCGTCAGTCGATACATCAGTAGGAACCGAGCGCAAGGTCATCACCGAACTGCCCGGTCCCAAGTCGCGCGCCCTGCACGAGCGCCGCCACGCGGTCGTCAGTGCCGGACTGACGCAGGGTTTCCCCATCTACATCGACCGCGCCGAGGGCGCCATCCTCGTGGACGTCGACGGCAACCAGATCCTGGACCTCGGCTCGGGCATCGCCGTCACGAGCATCGGCCACGCCGTGCCCGAACTGGTCGAAGCCGTGAGCGCGCAAGTCGCGGCCTTTACGCACACCTGTTTCATGGTGAACCCCTACGAGAGTTACGTCGAGGTCTGTGAAGAACTCGCCGCGTTGACGCCCGGTTCGCACGCCAAGACCTCGGCGCTCTTCAACTCCGGCGCCGAGGCGATTGAGAACGCCGTCAAGATCGCTCGTCTCGCCACCGGCCGCCAGGCGATCATCGTCTTCGACCACGCCTACCACGGCCGTACCAACTTGACGATGGCGCTCACGGCGAAGAACATGCCTTACAAGGACCGCTTCGGTCCCTTCGCGCCGGAGATCTACCGCGTGCCGATGAGCTACCCCTTCCGCGACGGGTTAAGCGGTGCCGAGGCGGCTGCGCGCGCGATCAAGATGATCGAGACCGAGGTCGGCGCCACGAACGTCGCCGGTCTTCTCATCGAGCCCATTCAGGGTGAAGGCGGCTTCGTCGTGCCGGCCGACGGGTTCTTGCCGGCCTTGTCAGAGTGGACGACGGCCAACGGTGTCGTCTTCATCGCCGACGAGATCCAGAGCGGATTCTGCCGCACCGGTGACTGGTTCGCCGTCAATCACGAAGGCGTGATCCCGGACATCGTCGCGACCGCGAAGGGTCTGGCCGGGGGAATGCCGTTGGCCGGAGTGACCGGTCGAGCGGAACTGATGAACGCGGTCCACGAAGGTGGTCTCGGTGGAACCTACGGGGGCAACCCAGTTGCGTGCGTGGCGGCTCTCGCCACGATCAAGACCTTGCGCGATCGGGACCTGCTGGCGCGCGCGCGCGAGATCGGGGACATCCTCTTCGCCAACCTACGATCGCTCGCTCAGGACGTCGCGATAATCGGCGACGTGCGCGGACGCGGCGCGATGGTCGCCATGGAGTTCGTGCAGCCCGGTACCAAGGAACCGAATGCGGCCGCCGTCAAGACGATCGTCAACTACTGCAACCAGAACGGCGTCATCGCCATCTCGTGCGGCACCTACGGCAACGTCGTACGACTGCTGCCGCCGCTGGTGATCACCGACGCTCAATTGGCCGACGGACTCGACGTCCTGGGCGCCGCGGTGCGCTCGGCGAGCTAGTTCAAGCAGCTCTGCGTCGACTGCGTGCCGCGCGCCGACGTCGCGACGACGTCGCGCTCGATGGTGGCGGCCGGGATTGCGTAGGCAGTCTCACTCTGACTGAGTGACTTCGAGAACACGACACCCGTCACGTCGCCATGAACCAATACCGGGCTGCCGGAGTTACCTGGTTCGATGTTGGAGTAGACGACGAGCACGGTGCGAGCGAACGTCTGCTTGTCGTAGATGTCCCTCGACTCCGCCGTGATCTCGCCGTCGACAATTGACGGACTTATCGTTCGCGTCCTGTCGAGCGGAAAGCCAATCACCTGGGCGTGCGCGCCCGAAGTCGGAACCGAGGGCGCGAAACTCATCGGCGACGTGCTCGTCAGACTCGCCACCCGCAAAATCGAGAGGTCGTTCACCGGATCGAAGAGCGCCACTTGTGCCGACGCTCCCCCGACCGTGATGCTCGTCGCGCCCGCCACCACGTGCGCGTTCGTCACGACAGTGTGCGGCGCGATGAAGAACGCCGTTCCCTCATGAGTGTCGGGGCAGCCCATCGCGAGCACCTTGACAATCTGACTCGGCGAACGCGGCGACAACGTGTTGCTTCCGAGCTTCGGCGCCGAACCCGACGACGGAATCGTCGGCGAGACGACGCTCGCGAACACGCTGGGGAAGTCCGCGTTTCGAAGCAGGGTCTGGAGTTTTGCCTCCGCCGACGGAACGGTCGGCAGCGCCTTGTCGAGGTCGTTGATGATCCGTGATCCCTGAATACCGCTCGCTGCGCCCGACCACGACGTCGCGACCAGCAGAGCCGCCACGAGCCAGACGGTGACCAGCACCCCCGCGACACCGACCACCACGCCGGCAACGGAGTCGACGAGACCGAGTTTCACCATTTTTACGGTCCTACGAATGGACGCGCCCAGTAGGTGGCCAAGGAAATGCCCGGCGTACGCGACGACCATGACGATGACCAGCGCTATGACCGGGCGCCACGACGAGTGCGAGATCGTCGTCGACAGCGACGGCGCAATCGCGATACCGACGTAAAAGCCCGCGATCAGCCCAATCCAACCGAGGACCTGTCGAATGGCCCCCTGGAACCAGCCGCGGATGGCGGCCACGATGACGAACGCGACGATGAGTACATCGACCCAGTTCATGAACTCCAAGTTAGACGCCGCCCTTATTGAGAACGATGAGGAGCAGTGGCCCCGATAAGTATCATCGACAGAGCGACAACGGTCGTCACGATCTCAAGGAAACAATGATTCGAGTACCAGCCCACGTACGTTCACCGGTACGGATCGCGGCCATGTGCTTGGTCGCAGGCTTGGTGTTGGCCTCGTGCGCGACGACGACGGTGAAGGTGAAGGTCGCCCCACTCGTCTCCGGTCTTCCCGCCGTCAGCATCTCGGTGCCACTGTCGAGCGTCGCGTGCACGTCCAATAACTCGTGTGTCGCGATTGGCACGTCGAATCTCGACGTGAGCCCGACTTCGGTCGGCGAGTACCGTTCGGCGAACGGTCGCTGGACGTCGCTCGCAGTTCCCAGCGCCGACACTTCAACGTACATTGCGGCCTCATCGTGTTGGAGTGATGGCTGTGTGTTCGTGGGATCGCAATCAAACGCGGACCTGGTGTGGCGCTACGACGCCTCTTCGAATTCAATGAGTGTCGCGACGGCGCCGACCGGTGCGTCCGGCATTGAAGTGGTCAGCTGCTACCGGGCACTGACGTGTACGATCATCGATTCGTCGAAGGCCATTGAGCGCTTCCTCGTCACTACTGATGGTGGCGTCACGTGGTCTCCAGCGAGCGACCTCGGCGTCCCGTCACAAGATTCGGTGACGTCGCTCGCGTGCACGTCGAATCTCGAGTGCATCGCGAGCTTCCTCAATGCGTCGAACGGAATCGACGTGTACGTGACCACCGACGGCGGCACGACGTGGACAGCGCGAACGGGCCTCTCGACGGTGACGTGGGCGACGCTCCGCTCACTGAACTGCGTCGGATCGAAGTGCGTGGGGCTGGCGAAGCTCTCGAGCGGTTGGCGAATCGTGCGTACCAACAACTTCGGTAAAAAGTGGTCGAGGGTGGCGGCCCTGAGCACTTCAATGTTGAGCCTGGCCTGCGCTTCACTCGAGCGTTGTGTGGTTGGCGGCATGAGCGGTTCTTCGCCATGGCTCGCCACCGTGGTGTCCGGCTCGGTGACGTCAGTCAGGCTCGAGTACGTCCCCACGCAAATCGCCGACGTCGCGTGCGGATCCAAGATCTGCGCCGCGATCGGCGTGACGACCGTACTGGCACTGCGGCCCTAGTCCTGCTGCGACAACGCCTCGAACCTGGGCATCTTCGCCCACGACGTCGCGCCTTCGAAGGCGAGCAGCGTTCGCATCACGACACCGGCGTTGCGATTCGTGGCGAACCCGACGTTGGGGCGCGCGCCGCGTGCGTTTGGCGCACGTTGACACTGCCCGTAGTTTGTATGCGAGGCTGGTCCCGTGAGTTCGAGCAGCACCCCCGTCCCCTCCGGCTGGTATCCGGATCCTTCGGGCGCTCGCCAATGGCGTGTCTGGACCGGTTCGCAGTGGTCAGAGTTGACGCGCCCCTACGGCGACACCGCACCCGCGGTGAGCATCGCGAACGACCTGTCACTCATTCAGGCGCTCCACCGATTGGTGCGCTACGGCATCGCGGGAGACTTCGCGGGCATCAGCATTCTCGTCAGCGTGCTGGCCCACTGGCCCGGTACCGCACACCCGGTCTCGGAGTGGTTCGCGGTCGCGGCGTGCAACGTCGCGGTCGCGCTGCTCATCATTGGCTCGGCCTGTTTCGCGTTCGCCGCCAGAGAACTCGAGGGTCGCTGGACTCCTTGGGCCTTCATCCCCGGGGCCAACCTCTTCGTGGTCAATATCCTTGTCACTCAACGCCTCGGCGGTCAGCCACTGCGACGCGTCGGCGCCGAAGCCGTCTTGATGCTGCTCTTCGTCGTCCAGTTCCACAATGAGTTGTGGCTGTGCGTGGCGCCCGTGATAGTTGCGGTCGGTCAGTCGCAATGGATCGCCACTTTGATCGAACATCTGCTGATTTCGTCCTCGCCGTCAACACCGGCCACTTCGTGACATGACGCAGTGATGCTCACGGGATACGAAATGTTGATCCTCGTCAGTCGAGGGAGATAACCGATGTACGAATGGACCGACGAACAACAGGCGATCATCGACGTCGTGCGCCGATTCGTCGACGAGGAGATCCGCCCGCAGCTGGATGATCTCGAACACAACGGAATGCCGCCGTACGCCATTCTTCGCAAGATGTACGACGTCTTTGGACTGAAGGAGATGGCGAAGGAGAACTTCGCGCGCCAACTCGATCGCAAGATCTCGGGAGAGGAACCGTCTCGAGAGAGTCGGGGGTCCGACCCGGCCGCGCAACTGATCTCGACGATCGAACTATGTCGCGTGAGCCCGGGACTCCTCACGTCCCTCGGCGTGTCGAGCGGCCTGGCCGCCGGGACGATCAACAAACTGGGTACCCCGGCGCAGATGGAACGCTGGGCCCTCGATCTGATGACCCTGGACAAAATCGGTGCCTGGGCGATCACGGAACCGGACTCCGGCTCCGACGCCCTCGGCGGCATGCGCACGAGCGCACGACGCGACGGCGAGGACTACATCCTCAACGGCCAGAAAACCTGGATCACGAACGGCCCCTACGCCGACACCATCGTGATGTACGCCAAGCTCGACGACGGCAGTGGCGAAGAGATGCGAAATCGCAAGGTCCTGACGTTCGTACTCGACAAGGGAATGGACGGACTGGTGCAGGCCGCGCCGATGCGCAAGATGGGTCAGCACGGATCGCCGACCGGTGAAGTGTTCATGAGTGACGTGCGTGCCGGCCGGGATCGCCTCCTCGGCGAGAGCGAGGACCCGAAGGGTGGCGGGCGCCAAAGCGCGCGCGATAACTTCGTCGCCGAGCGCGCCGGCGTCGCCGCCATGTCCCTCGGCATTATCGAAGAGTGCCTCAAACTTTCGATCGACTACGCGAAGCATCGTCGTCTCTGGGGAACGGCGATCGCGCAGTACCAGCTCGTTCAACTCAAACTCGCCCAGATGGAAGTCGCACGCGTGAACGTTCGCAACATGGTGTTCGCCCACATCGAGCGCTCGTCGCACGGTGCCGTGCCGACGTTCGCCGAAGCCTCCGCGATGAAGTTGTACTCGGCGCAGGCGGCCTGCCAGGTGGCCGATGACGCGATTCAGATTTTTGGCGGCAATGGCTACATTGCTGAGTATCGCGTCGAGCAACTCAGCCGCGACGCGCGCGTCCTTCGCATCTACGCCGGTACCGACGAGATGCAGGTCATCGCCATCGCCAAGGACCTCGTTCGCGACTAGTTCGTGCGCGCGCCACCGAGTGAGGCGCGCAAGCGATCGGCGACACCACTCCACCCCTTGTACGACTGCATCGCCTCGGGCGCGGTATCGAGATTCAACAGCAACGTCGCGCCGAACTCCTCGTGCGTGTCGCAGAGTTCCTTGGCCGACGTCACGTAATTTCGAATCGTGAAGACGATGGCGTCACTGTGCGCGAGTCGTCGAAGCGTCTGGCGCTCCACCCGAAAGAACCAGTCGGCGAGATCGCCGTGGGGACTACGTCGAGCGACCGTCGGCTGGTGCAGCGCCGGTGAATCGATCAACGTCCAGTTGAGTCGCCAGAACGAGCGTTCGGGTTTCAGTCGCCCAAAAAACGCATTCGTCGGTCCACTGAGTTCGGCGTCATAGTTCGGCACCGGCCGATGGATGTCGTCCAGCGTCGTGGCCAACTTGGACGCGAGATTCCAACGTGACGGGAAACAGACACAGGCCGCCTGCAGCCGCCACGCGTCAGAGTGCACGAGCACGCAGAGGTCCTCTTGCACCAGGCGTGCGGCGGCGGCGACGGGGTGCTCATCACCTCGCACGTCCAATGCAAGGTGCGGCTGATGGACCTCGAGGAAACTCGTCACTTCGGCGAGCAGTTCGCGACTCCCCTCGTCACCTTCGGGAGTGGTCGCGACGACCACGTCGTAGGCGGTGTCGAGGAGCCGTCGCTTCTGTTCGAGCTCACTGTCACGACGTTCGTCCACCTCGAGCCAGTGCTCGAGGTGGAGGGGCCGAAGTCCCATGGCCATACGCCAGCCCCTGGGCTCGAGCGGGACGTACGGAAAGTCGCTCACGCGCGGCCGCGCTTACGTAACACGAACCAATAGATGCAAAAGACCGTCGCCGGCACCGCAATGACGATGACGCGCGCCTCGGGGAGCACCACGCCTCGATGGACACTCACGATGGTCGTCGTGGTGGTGAAGGCCTCGATGATTGCGCTCAACCGCACTGTCTCCTTACGCGTTCACGACTCGGCCGGCGAAGACGAGCCGAAAGTAAATTGCTGCGCCTGCTTCTCCTGCTGGTCTATCGACGTTTCGAGACGTTCGAGGATGTTCGAAATCGCCAGGTCCTGGGCGAGCAGGTGCTTTTGAATCTCTTCGGACTCCTTCAATACCGCCTCGGCGTCCTTGTACGTGTCCTCGGAACGCTTATCGGCGGCGCGAGCCTGGATGTTCTGTCCCACGATGATGATTGGCAGCAAGACGAGTTGGAGGAACGAACTCGAGAGCCACACGATGACGAAGAACGTGCCCTGTTTGATGGCGTCCGGCAGAGCGAACAGGGCGATGATCGTGAAGATGTACGCCATCCACATGGTTCCCACCACCAGGGTGACGCGAAGTCCGAATCTCGCGTTGATGCGGACGAACGGGTTCGGATGGTTGAGGTGGCGCAGGTCACGAGTCTTGGTCGGGCCATCGAGCTTTCGCTCCTCGAGCCACGGGTGTCGCACGTACTCATAAATATTCGGCATATCGGAATTCTGACATGCGCCCTCGCCATGCTCAGTCGGCGATGAAATGCGACCGATTTAGCACCGGAAGCTGGCAGAGACACGCCGTGGCGCGAGGCACAGCGATGATGCGGTCGGCCGCGGGCGAACGTCGTCCAATCGTTCACGCACCGTGAAAGGACGTGCCCGAGACGACAAACCCCTTAGGTCGCGTCGAAATCGAACCATCCCGGACGAGCTCTCCAATGCCCCCCGCGTTCGAGCAGGTCAAGCACCCCTCGTTGCAAAGAAGTTTCGCGTGGTAGATCGGCGATTGTCATACTCGGCCGCTGAAAGATGAAGCCGAGGGTCTCGTCGTCATTGTCGTACCAACCGTCGAGCAGATTGAAGCGCCGTTGAAACTGCAAGATGTTGCTCGCGGGATTGAGGAACTCGCCCAGCTGCGCGTCCAACAACCACGACTGGCACGTGGCCAGGCGTCGCTGTTCGACCGGCCACAGGGCGCCCAGCACCTCGCGGGCCCGGGCGAATGTCACGTCGAGGTCGCGCGGGGCGAGCGTGGTGCGGTAGGGAATATGGAGACCGACCGAAGGGTCGCCGCGCCGAAACCCAACACCCAAAGCGCGAATCTCCACCTCTGAATACCACGGCTCGGGCGAGAGATTCCCGACGCCGAGATTCACTCGGTGAAACTGGAGACTCCCGATGTGCACCATCTCGCCGCGCAGTATCGGCAGCAACCACCAGCCGGGTTCGAAGCCGACGCTTCCCTTCTTTCGTTCATGGACGAGCACGTGACGAGGCATAACCGTCATCGTCGATTCGACGACGTCCGTCGGACAACCACCTTCTCGTAGGAACTCACACGCCGCGTCGTAACAGAGGGCGAAGAGATAGAAGTAGAGGAATCGACCATTCGCACCCGCGTCGTCAAGGTCGTCCCAGATCGGAATGTGTGCGTCGATGTCACCGCGGGTGTCGTCGACCCACTCGACGAGTGACGCGAGGAGCGACGCCCACTCATCGTCGGCGCGGAACTCCTCCCACTGCGCCAGGACCATAGTGAGTACGGCGTCCGGTACGCGCACCTCACGAAGCGTGCGTTCGATTGTGGTCGCCTCCAAATCGCAAACGTGCTCCCGAGCGATCTTTGACGGCGTCGCTAAGAACTCTCGCATTTCGCCAATAGTGGCTTCGATGCGGCGCACCAGAGTTCGTCGAGAACGCTCAGCGGACCAAATCGGGCGAGGTCTCCATACCTTGATTCCACACGGAGCGAGCGATGATCTTCGTCGTATCGGCGCGGTAGCTGTACTTGTTGGCGATGTCGCGAATCTCCTCGAGGAGGCCTTCGTTCAACGTCGTGGAATCCAGTCCGAGCGCGATGAAGCGATCACGATTGACGTTGAGTTCGTTCTCCACCGCCTCTTTGCGAGGATTCGGCAAATTAGCGATCTTGACGCCCGTCTCCTTGGCGATCAGTTCGGCGAGTTCGATCACGCGATACGTCTCGGTGACTTGGTTGAAGACGCTGACCTGCTCACCGCGACTCGGCGGGTTCTCCAACGCGATCTGGATGCACCGGACCGTGTCACGGATGTGGATGAAGGCGCGGGTCTGTCCGCCCGTCCCGTGCACCGTCAACGGGTGACCAATCGCCGCCTGCATCAAGAAGCGATTCAAGACCGTGCCGTAGTCGCCGTCGTAGTCGAAGCGATTGATCAGACGCTCGTCGAGAATCGTCTGCGGTGTTTGCGTACCCCACACGATGCCCTGGTGAAGATCGGTGATGCGCAACCGGTCGTTCTTCGCGTAGAACGCGAAGAGCAGTTGGTCGAGCGTTTTGGTCATGTGATACACGGATCCGGGATTGGCCGGGTGCAGGATCTCGCGCTCGATCTCGCCGTCGGGGGTGGGCACCTTCACGGTGAGATAGCCCTCGGGAATCGGGGCCGAACCGGACCAGCCATAGCCGTAGACGCCCATCGTGCCGAGGTGCACGAGTGCCGTGTCGAGACCGCTCTCGACGATCGCGACCAGCACGTTGTGCGTGCCGCGCACGTTGTTGTCGACCGTGTAGCGCTTGGTGGTGGCGCTGCGCATGGAGTACGGCGCCGCGCGTTGCTCACCGAAGTGCACGATCGCGTCGGGTCGCTCATCGCGTAGCAGTTCGAGGAAGCGCTCGTACTCTTGGGCGAGGTCGAGGTGGACGAAGCCGATGTCCTTGCCCGTCAACTCCTTCCAGGTACGAATTCGCTCGCCCATCGGTCGAATCGGGGTGAGCGACTCGACCTCGAGTTCGAGGTCGATCTCGCGGCGGCTGAGGTTGTCGACGACGATGACGTCGTGACCCTTGTCGGAGAGGTGGAGTGTCGTGGGCCAGCCACAGAATCCGTCACCGCCGAGTACCAGTACCTTCATGCAATCTCCTCATTCGAAGCCGCCACGACGGTTTCAACCAAGTATCGAAGCCCCGATTGAGAGGAATCTTTACCCTTAGACCTTACCAGCGACTGAAATCTCGTTCAGTTCCCGAGAGCCGAACACGCGCCGAATGGCGTTGGATGAATGCGCCTAGGACCTCGCGATCGACTCAAGGATAGCCGGGATGATCGTGGTCCCGTAGGCCTCCAGAGTCTCGGAGTTCGCGTCGTGCTGTAAATACAGAGCGAACTGGTCGACACCGAGCGCGCGCAACTCTTCGAGGCGTTCAATGTGGCGCTCGGCGGGACCCAACAGACAGAATCGATCGATAACTTCGTCCGGCACAAATTCAGTGTGCGTGTTGCCGGCGCGTCCGTGTTCTGAGTAGTCGTAACCCTCGCGGCCCTTGATGTAGTCGGTCAGCGCGACCGGTATCGATGAACCGGTATCGCTGCCGTATCGTTCGACGATGTCGGCGACGTGATTACCGACCATTCCTCCGAACCAACGACACTGGTCACGCTGGTGCGCCACGTCCTCGCCGACGTAGGCCGGGGCCGCGACACAGAACGTCAACGCGTCCGGATCGCGTCCGGCGTTCTCGGCCGCTTCGCGCACGGCCGTGATCATCCATCGCGCGATATCGGGATCGGCCAATTGCAGGATGAAACCGTCACCGACCTCGCCGGCGAGCGTCAGTGCCTTGGGCCCGTAGGCCGCCACCCAGACCTCGAGTTCGCTGCCCTCGACCCACGGGAAGTGAAGCACCGAACCGTGGTACTCGACCGAATGGCCATTCGCGAGCTCGCGAATCACCTCGATCGATTCGCGCAAGGTGGCGAGCGTCGTCGGCTTGCCGTTCGTCACGCGAACCGCGGAGTCGCCGCGGCCGATGCCGCAGACCGTGCGATTGCCGTACATCTCGTTCAACGTCGCGAAGAGACTCGCGGTCACGGTCCAATCGCGGGTCGCGGGATTGGTGACCATCGGACCGACCTTGATCGTGCGCGTCGAGGCGAGTATCTGACTGTAGATCACGAACGGCTCTTCCCACAGAATGTGCGAGTCAAAAGTCCACGCGTAGTGGAAGCCGAGTTGTTCAGCGCGCACGGCCAGTTCCACGACGTGAGAGGCCGGCGGATTCGTCTGCAACACCACACCGAACTCCATGATCACTTCCTTCGCTTGATGGTCACGTTGAAGAGACAACGCGACGTCCGCTACACCAGATACTGACTGAGGCCCCGTCGCAAGAACTTCCCGTGCCCCACCGCGCCGGTGAACGTATTGTTCTCCACGACGACGCGACCGCGCGACAGCACGGTCACGACGCGACCATCAACGTGCGTGCCCTCGTAGGCCGAGTAGTCCATGTTCATGTGGTGCGTCGTCACGCTGATGTCGGTGGTGCCCTTGGGGTCGTAGATGACAATGTCGGCGTCCGAGCCCGGCGCGATCACTCCCTTACGCGGGTACAAACCGAACATCCGTGCCGGGGTCGTGGAGGCCAACTCCACCCACCGTGACAGCGTTATCTCGCCGGTGACGACGCCCTGATACAGCAAGTCCATCCGGTGTTCGACCGAGCCAATGCCGTTCGGGATCTTCGAGAAATTGCCCAGTCCCAGTTCCTTCTGGTCCTTCATGCAAAAAGGACAGTGGTCGGTGCTGACGACCGAGACGTCGTTCGTGCGAAGAGCGCGCCACAGTGAATCCTGGTGTCCTTCGGCACGCGAACGAAGCGGCGTCGAGCAGACGTAGGCCGCTCCTTCGAAGCCCGGTTTCGAAAGATGCTCTTCGAGACTCAAGTAGAGGTACTGGGGACAGGTCTCGGCAAAGACATTGGCGCCGAGGCCGCGCGCACGCGCGATCGTCTCCACGGCGTCGCGCGAACTCACGTGCACGATATAGAGCGGAGCCTTGGCGACCTTGGCCAGCATGATCGCTCGATGCGTCGCCTCCTCTTCCAACTCGACCGGTCTCGTCAGCGAGTGATAGCGGGGATCGGTCTCTCCGCGCTCGAGCGCCTGGGCGACGAGGACGTCAATGGCCGGGCCGTTCTCCGCGTGCATCATGATCGTGGCGCCCAGGTCCGAGGCCGATTGCATGGCGCGAAGGATCTGTCCGTCGTCGGAGTAAAAGACGCCGGGATAGGCCATGAAAAGTTTGAAACTCGTGACACCTTCGTTGTTCGTGAGATCGGTCATGGCCGTGAGGGCCGCGTCATCGACGCCCCCGATTATCTGGTGGAAGCCGTAGTCGATCGCGCAATTGCCGTCGGCCTTCTCGTGCCACGCGGCCAACCCGTCGTGCACGTCTTCTCCGGTTCGTTGCAGGGCGAAGTCCACGATGGACGTCGTGCCACCGAAGGCCGCGGCGATCGTGCCCGTTTCGAACGTGTCCGACGCATTCGTACCGCCGAAGGGCATCTCCATATGGGTGTGGACGTCGACGCCGCCGGGAATGACATATTTGCCGGTCGCGTCGAGCACCCGGTCACAGGTGGACTTCACGCTTTCGAAGTAGCCGGGCGTCCCGAGCGCGGCGATCTCGTCGCCGTCGATCAATACGTCGTAGTCTTGAGCTCCCGTCGCCGAGAGCACCTGACCGCCAGTGATGAGTATACGCACCATTGGTTACCAGTCGGTCAGGGGTTCGTACATGTCGGGACGTCGATCGCGGTAGAAGGCCCACTGTTCGCGAACCTCCTTCAAGAGGTCCATGTCAAGGTCGCGCACGACGACCTCCTCCTCGGTGGTGCTCGCCACTTCACCCACGAACTGTCCGCGGGGATTCACGAAGTAGCTCTGACCGTAGAAGTCGTTCGCGCCGAGCTCTTCCACGCCCACCCGATTGATGGCCCCGACGAAGTATTCGTTCGCCACCGCCGACGCCGGCTGCTCGAGTTGCCAGAGGTAGGCCGAGAGACCGCGACTCGTCGCCGAGGGATTGAAGACGATCTTGGCGCCGGCGAGGCCCAGGGCGCGCCAGCCTTCGGGGAAGTGCCGGTCGTAACAGATGTAGACGCCGATTCGCCCGACCGCCGTATCGAAGATCGGATAGCCGAGGTTGCCCGGACGAAAGTAGAACTTCTCCCAGAATCCACTCACCTGAGGGATATGGGTCTTGCGGTACTTGCCGAGGTACGTGCCGTCGGCGTCGATGACGGCGGCCGTGTTGTAGAGCACACCCTCTTGCTCCATCTCATAGACCGGGAGGATCATGACCATGTTCAGTTCGGCCGCGAGCGCCATGAAGCGCTGCGTCGTGGGTCCCTCCGGCACGGCTTCGGCGTAGTCGTAGTACGTCGCGTCTTGCACTTGGCAAAAGTACGGACCGTAGAAGAGCTCTTGGAAGCAGATCACCTGCGCACCTTGTGCGGCGGCGCCACGAGCGTGGTGCTCGTGAAGTTCGATCATCGAGTCCTTGTCACCGGTCCACGCCATTTGCACCAGCGCTGCTCTCACGATGTCGGCCATTGAGCCTCCTTACGAGTGATCACGACAGTCGTGTTCCTACGAATAGAAAGAACCATAGACAAAGTTCTCCGACGACGTTCGCGGGCAGTGGTCGCAATCGAGGGGTGTCGTTGAACTATTGGCGTGTGACGATCGGTTTGGATGACGGACCGAGGCGCATCCCGGGCGGCGGAGCGCAGTACCTCGTGAGCGTGCCCGCCAGCGCGTTGACGAACGTCAACTCTCTTTTCGCCGGAGGAACAATTGCCACCGGCGTGCCGTAGCCGGTCACCGTTTCCGTCGCGCGCACGATGGCGAATGTTCGGTCCTGCGTCGCCGACGCGGTGAACATGATTCGGCCAATCGTTCCCGCCGAGGTGACGTCGATTGTTATTGCACGTGCCCCCAAGGGGCCCTCCGTCGTAGGGTTGACCAACCACGTCGGGAGTCCTCGCTGCTTTCGGCTGACGATGCTCGAGTCGCGCGGCGCGCCGATGGTCACCGCGTACTGGTGCATCGAAACGCCGTCGACGTTGCGCGTGCCCTCGTCCTTCAACACGGCGCCCCCACGAGTCAACAACGCCAGACCGGCGAGGGGGCTTCCGGTCGATCCCAACGCCGATGGCCGATTCGACGCCTTGAAGGGCAGGGAGATCCACGGTGTCGGGAAGCTGGCGCCGACCGTGCCCCCCAGCTTGAGGTACATGATGCGATTGGAATACACCATCGACTCCGTACCCAACTGAGCCAGCGCGCCCTTGTAGTCGAGTGTGGCACTACAGGCGTCCGTCTGAAGGTCGCATTTTCCACTTCCCTCGGCCGTGCCGATCTGACCTTCGACGTCAATCGACTCTGAAATCACGAGGTCGGCGGTGTTGTTCGCGAGCGTCGAGACCAGAGCGCCGCGAACAGCCGTATCTGCACCGACTGACGTCGGTCCAGATACCCGAAGAACGACGACGATCACTCCGACCACAACGACGAACGCGATTCCAAAGATTGCGACACGCTTCGAAACGCCCGAAGTGACCAGGCTCGTCTCAATTCGCGACGCCCCACTCGGCTGATTCGACCAGTCGGCCATTGCCAACTCTCTTCTCTTGATCTATAAGAGAGAGTATCGCCGGGCGCCACTACCGGGACCCGTGGCCGAGGTTGAACCGGCGCCCGAACTCAATCCTCCACGTGATTAGTTCAAAATAGTTTCTTAAGTTGCCAAGGGCGCTCCGACGCCGTAGGTGCTAGACGACGTCAACCACGAGGGCACCAGCACTCGATGCCGACGTTCCGTTTTAGGGTCGGCAATGCAAGTTCTGCATGAGAAGACGTCACACTAACGCGTCAATCGACGGTACGTCTTCAGGGGCGAGTGATGAACGGTTGGCCGCCCAGGCGTCGAGATCATTCGAGTCAATCGATTTGCCAACAATGCGCTTGGCAATGACAGTGAGGCCCTCGTGGTGATTCAGGGCGTGCGCTCGCAGTCGATTGAATGCAAAATCCTTTTCGCAGTTCGTCGCTTGGCGAATCATCCCGACCGCCTGTTCGATGATGACTCGACTATTGATGGCGTTGCTCAATTGGGTGTTCGACGTGCTGGCGTCGAATGTCGTTTGGTGTTGCAGAATCGCAATCGTCGCCACGTCGGCGAGTCCACGCGCCACGACCACGTCGTCATCGGAGAGCGAGCCTTCTTGGGTGCGAAAGAGGTTGAGCGCGCCAATCGTGCGACCACGAAGGCGCATCGGCAGACAGTGCACGGCGTGGAAGCCTTGGGTAATCGCTCGGGGCGCAAACATCGGCCATCGTCCATCGGTTTCACTCAGCGCTTCGCTCGTGACGGCGAGTCCGTTTCGAATGCAGTCAACGCAAGGACCATCACTCGCATGAATCTGGAAGATCTCCAGATTTTTCATTGACTCACTCGAAGAGGCGATGAATTGGAGTTCGCCATTGGGAGAAGCGAGCATGACGCCTGCGGCATCGACGTCCACCGCCTCTACACAACGATGACTCAATACGGTAAGCACATCAATAACGTCGTAGTCGTCGACCAATTTATCTGCCAATTCCACGAGCGTCGCAATCAAAAGCGATTCTCTGTTCATACGTCGCGACCTCCGTCACGCAACACGTAGCCGCTCGATTTCTCTCTTAGAGATGTCTCTCCCCGACAGTTTCTCGTTGAGGAAGTCCCGATTTGATCGCGTGATGCCATGATGAGAGATCAACGCCTCATAAGAACAACTACGAGAATGATTATGAGAATCAAGACGACTGCTCCGCCACCTATATACATAGCAAGTACTCCTTCGCAAAGTGTTTGACGTTGTTCGACGCCGACGCCCCGAGAGAACATTTAGAGAATCTCGGGGAGATGCAAGACGGGCGGGGCCTTGCATCTCCCCGCGAATCGGGGGCGAGCGTCGTCGTCAGTTTCGGTGAGGGTTGCTGCTTAAGCACAGCGAACCATCATGACGGTACGTCGTAACCTCGGAAGGGAGTCCGAGGCACGCCGAAAAGCTCGGTAAGAGTGTCGAGCCCCATCGGTCCCGCCGCCACATACAGCGGCGAGGGAATGGTGACGTGAAAATGACTGTTTGACCAGTGAAATTACTATCTCGGCAGTTGTTTGCAACTCAATTGCCGCGACGTCCGTCGACTCGTACTCATTGGGGTAGCCCCCGATATCTCCGACAACCACGACCAACGGATTGGGCGTCGCCGTCGAAGGAATGACCACGTCAAGACCGAGGATGCTTCCCGCCGTCTTTTTTGTACACGTGGACAACATTTTAGACACCACGTTCGTGGCAATTTCTTACAGAAGCATGCGCGCGCACGAATCCTGTTGACAGCGAAAGCTTCAACGTGCGTGAAGACTCTTTTTGGTCAACAGATTTCACTTCGTGCTCCTCCAAATTTCCCGACGAAGTGCCGGGTGAAGAGGATGCGAGGTCTGGACGTCCTAGGTAAAATCTACTATCAATTCCCCGTCGGTCAACCGCGGCCTTTGAATACGACCCTGATCCCAGCATCCGCCCTGCACGGATTTCACCAGAGCCTGTTACTGTGCCCTTAAGGACGTCCAGACCCAGCTTCCCTCTCGCCCGACAAACAGTCAGGCACTAAGAAGAAGGTGTGAAATGGGTCTTCCCGGTATGGTCTTAAGCGCCATTGTCGCTGCCGCAGGAGCAATTATGTATTGGGCCGTCACCTATCAAGGGACCGGCTTTCGCCTCTCGACCGTGGGGCTCATCCTTATGATCGCGGGCGCGTTCGGGTTCGTGGTTTCGGCGATCGTATTCGCCGTTTCGCGCGGACCGGTGAGCACCGGGCATCATGAGATGAATCGTGAAGTAGTTGATTCCGCTGGAAACAGCAGTTCGGTCCACGAGGACTCAAAGTAGGGCCGCTCGACGAGTAGCCACATCGGCCATCACCCACGACACATGAAAATTGTGCGATTGCGAGATGCTTGCGCTGTCGATGAACCTTCGAAGACCCCAAATTTGGTAAGGGGTCCTCACTATCTACATCGGCGGCGGATTGGTCGTGTTGATTGTCATCGTCCTTGTCGTGTTCATTATGAAGCGACGAATCGTGAGATGGCTCGTCAACGATGCGGCATGCATTCGATAGAAACAGACGACAAGGTTGACCAGATGGTAGGCGGCATCAAACCAACAAGCGAGAAAATCAAGGATGCTGTCAGAAAATAGAACCGAAAATCGTTCGGCAGTCGCCGACACATTGTCGTCGGCTAGGACCAAAGAGCCCCCCTCTTTGGTCCTTGCCGACGATATCAGTACAACGAGCGAAACTGTCAGCACGCCTGCAGCAAATTCGATGAACGTGCGCTGGCCGCTTCTTCCCCGCCCCCGTGGTCCGCTTAGTTCCGCAGTGATCTCGGCATTTCGGCGCGAGCCAGGGACCCTCGGTGTCACCCCTCCAGTCTCGGGATTCGATGCGCTCAGTGATGATGACTTTTCGCTGGCGCTCTATCTCTGTTACGAAATTCACTATCGGGGCGTGACAAACAACAACTGGGAATGGGATCCAGACCTACTCACGTTTCGCGCGGAACTCGAGAGAGCCTTCGAAAGTCGACTTCGTGAGGAGACTCCACCGGTCGAATCTCTTTTTCCCTTTGACGTGGCCACGACGCTCGATGAGACGATTGGAGCATCGTCCGGGCCATCGCTGTCCACCTATCTCCTCGAGACTGGAACATTGGATCAATTCCGAGAGTTTTGCGTCCATCGATCCGCGTATCAGTTGAAAGAAGCGGACCCCCATACCTTTGGTATTCCGAGATTGTCCGGAGAAGCAAAGGCAGCAATGGTGGAGATCCAGTATGACGAATATGGATCCGGCAATGCCGCGGCCATGCACTCCACCCTCTTCGCCAACACCATGCGTGCACTGGGACTCGACTCTTCGTATGGTTCGTACGTCGACGTCATTCCCGGAGTGACCCTGTCGACGGTGAACCTAGTCTCCATGTTCGCCCTGCACCGACGCTGGCGCGCGGCACTCGTCGGGCATCTCGCCGTCTTCGAAATGACGTCGGTGGAGCCGATGGGGCGATACAGTCGAGCGCTCGAGCGCTTCGGCATCGGACCCGAGGGCCGACGCTTCTATGACGTGCACGTGACTGCGGACACGCGTCACGGAGCAATCGCGCGTGACCGTATGGTCACCGGATTGATTCGTGACGAACCGGAGTTAGCGCCGGATCTCTTATTTGGAGTCGCGGCCCTCTTGATGCTCGAAAGGCGATTCTCGACGCATTTGCTCGACGCCTGGGCGGACAACCGTTCGTCGCTCGTCCCCTGGGGGCTTACCGTCGATTGACGCGATGCGATACGTCCGCTCATGCGCACCGTACTGCCCCCAGCTCACTTGGAGTTTGGCGACTGCCACACTGGTCGCCGGTGAACACGGGCCGCAGTTCGAGAGAAATCTGATTGGGCGGCCCTAGTGAATATGGCTCACTTCGTGCGGCTGGAGGGATTTGAACCCCCGACACTCGGTTCCGAAGACCGATGCTCTATCCGCTGAGCTACAGCCGCATTGATCTCTCTTACTGACATTGACGCTACGAACTATGTCGTCCACACAATCCGAAGGGCCATCGTAGTACCGGCACGTGTTGCTGACTCACAACCTCGGCAATGGATCGTGGGCGACATCATCTCGAAGAATTCATTGCTCTCGCCGATAGCGGCCAGTTGATGCAACTGCAGGCATTCGAACACCCCGACCCGACATAGGAAAAAACAATGGCGGCCGATGACCGAGGCCACCGACCGCCATAATTGACAGCGAACGATCAGGTTCTGACGTGACTCCCTAAGAACCGGTGTATCCGCCAGTAGCGAGACCGATGATGCTCGCGTCATACGCGGCGTACGCCAGGGCAATGTTCGCGTCGAGAATTCGGTGATTCTGGGCGACGAAAATCGACGTGTTCCCTGGGTAACCTTGAGGTGTCTGGGCGAGCACGATGCTTTCAACGCTCACAATTCTTGTTGACCAGTTTGAAAGACGCTCGACGTAATTGTTGTAGTGGTTAAGAGCGTTTTTGTAGCCCGGTAGACCGACGATTGACGCAGTTTCTGATTGAAGCGTCGATTCGTTGCTCTGCATCGTCGCAACCTGACTTGCCACAACCGAGGCTTCGATCATCTCGAACACTTGTGGCGACATCACCGCGTACACCCGGTTGTCCTTTAACATCGCGGCGCGGTCTGCGTTGAGTTGCGCTTTAGTGGTGTCTGTCGGAACCTTCGCAATCAAGGCATTAATGCTCGCTTCTTCTGTCGAAAGGCGTGCTTGGAGTGTCGACGAAGTACTCACGCTCAGCGAAGTCGCTGCCGTCACGTCTGTGACAAGGTGCCCGAGTTGCGTTGCGCGGTTTGCCAACTGGACTTCGAGCGCCTTTTGCGCCGCAATGAAACTGGCACTTGGAGCGGCGGCTGTAGTTGTGGTCGACGAGGCGTAAGCAATGGTTGGAATGCCGATACCCATGGCGGCGACTAGCGCGAATGCCACCAGAGATCGGGTCGTTACGTTTTTCATTCGTTCTCCTTTCAAAGGAACAATCCTCAAAGTAGAGAGCGCATTTGTGAGAGTCGTGTGAAGATGCTGTTAGATGGCTGAGAGATAGTTCCGACATTGGTGTGAAATGACGTAACGCTCCGGTCGTTCGCACAAGAGCATCCTTCGGCCAAAGACGCCCTTATCTTCCTGCGGGGATGGGTGAAACGCGTGAAACGCGAAATAGCGCAAACACAGTTCTGGACCAAGACTCCTTGGTCTTGGATGCGGGCGGCTGACGAGTCAGGTTCTCTGAATGCTCCGGCAATCATCCGAAGCACTTGAGCCGATACTCACAACTTTGTCGTGATCACCATCACCTTGTCCACGGACGAAGTCGTGACGATCTTGATAGAAACATGCACCGAAACTCGTTGCACAAAAAAGTTCGCCACGCCATCGGCTCTCCGGCGCGCGAGCGTCTTGTCGTCATGCGCATACCCAATGATTGTGATGGAGCCTCCAGCAGAAAGTCTTTTGGCGAGAGCACTCAGAACACCCTTTGCCCGGAGTGAGAGGACCATCGAGTTTCTCGCGTAAGTGACCTCTCTCGGCGTGGGGATCGACGCTGCGGGCGTGGGTGGCGCTACGAGGATTGGTGGCGCTGCGGGCGGAATCGGTGTGATGGTAACTGGAGGGCTTGGGGGTGCTCCACCGCCACCGCCACCGCCACCGCCACCGCCACCGCCACCGCCACCGCCACCGCCAGATGTTGCGACGACGATGAAGGACTGTTGAACCTGGACGGCCGAACTGTACGCGTCGCTCGCCCCGGAACTGAGATCGTTGAGGTCGATGATGCAAGTACCGTCAGTCGTGAAGCTCACCACATCCGCGTTGATCGCGCAGCCGGTCGACTTGCCATCAATGGTTATCTCCACGCTGTCACCCGAGGTCGCGGTTGCGCTCGGTGAGTACGTGGCGCCACCGACTACGGCGTTGGTCGGTGCGTTGGTGCTCGACGTGATGACATCGACGATCGACCCAGGCGGGACCAGGCGTGCGTTATAGGTCGACGGCCCACCAGCGGTGACTGCCACCGCGCCGAACATGGGCTGTGGCGAGGCGTACGGCGCCGTGACGGTACCACCACACGTGGGGTCTACGACCACGTCGTAGGAGTCAGTCGCCAGGCCGAAGACGGTGTACGTTCCATCGGCCGCGGTGATCGTCGATCCACCGATTCCGCCGTCGATCGAAGTCACCGACACGCAGACACCCGCAACGTCCGACCCGCCGACGGCAGCGCTCACTGTCCCGGTGATACTTGCAGCGAAGGCCAATTCGGCGTTAACTCCGGTCGCCGGGGACAACACCGACGTGGAAACGGTCGACGCTCCCGACACGGACGGCGCCCCCGAGGGCGTGTTGTTGTACCACTGCGTGACGTAGTTACGTCCTCCGCACGGATACACCAGAAATCATGTACACGCCATCAAGCGCGGTCGTCGCTTTCTCAACTGCGCCACCGCCGACAGGGAACGCCCACACGCACATGTTGCCTATGTCAGCTCCGCCTACTGCCGCACTCACGGTCCCGGAGATGCTCGTGCTCACCGACATCACGGCATTGGTGCTGGTTGCCGGGGACGCCACGGTCACGGCAACGGCCAACGCTCCCGACGTCGACGACGCCCCCGATGGCGTGCCGTTGTACCACTGCGTTACATAGCTGCCCCCGCACGACCCCGCGGAGAATTCGATGTCGTAGCTACCAGGTGAAAGCCCCTCAACTGTGTACGTCCCGTCGGCCGCGCTGGTGCCGGGGGTACCAGCGCTCGTGGTGGCGCCCAGCGGGAACGCGTTGACGCAGATACCCGCGAGGCCGGCTCCCCCTAGTGACGCGCTCACCGTCCCGGAGATGCTCGAACCCGACGACATCGTGGCGCTGACACCGGTTGCCGGGATTGCCGCGGAGACGGCAACCAAGGTACCCGGGGCCGACCGCGTTCCCGACGCCGAATCGTTGTACCACTGCGCAGCGAAGTCCCCGGCGCCGCACCCGGGAACGAACAAGACGCCGTAGCTGCCAGGTGCAAGCCCGGAAATCGTATACGTGCCATCGACAGCGGTAGTAGCGGCCGCAGAAATTCCAGTGCCGTTGAGGAACGCTTCGACGCAGATACCGCCAAGGTCACCGCCCCCCAGCGCCGTAACGACTCCCGAAATGGTCGCGGCAGTCGAAGGTGGGGCGCCGAACCATTCTTGATACGCGTCGAGCGAAAGCGGCGTACTTGCTCCGAGGGCTAGGGCCTTTGAGTTTGTGCCTCCCCCACCATCGAAATAGGTTTCGAAGGCGAAGTCTCCGTTGGCGACCGTCGATCCCATGCCGTTGATGTACCCCGGATCGTCCCCTGAGGGGATCGTCGAGAGTCCCCATTCAGGAAAGCTCATGGGTTTTCCCTGCGCGGCCGCGAACGCCTCAAAATCTGTGAGCCCAAAGGGCTCATTGGCGAGTTGCGAGAAGGTCACCGATGTATTGGGAGAGTTGGAATCGACGTCATAGAGGTCGAGCCCCATGATGTCGATGTACGAGTTGCCGGGGTAAAAGTTGGCGTACGGGTAGCCCCCCTTACCGGCGTTGGGGTCCCAGTCAATGTGGAAGTTCTCCCCAGCCGCTTGACGCAGCGCGGTGACTTCATTGGCAAAGCACACGGCCCAGAGATTCTGTTCCTGCGTGGTGGTGCCCATAAAGTCCGCCTCCCACGTACCGTTCATCTCCGCGCCGAGACGAATGACCGAGTTCTGTAGACCGGCGGCGACAAGGTTCGTGCCGAGTTCGGCGGCGTAGGAATCGAAGTCACCGTTGGCGCAGGACTGCTCCCAACTCAAAGGGTTGCTCACATTCTCCAGGCTGGTGGGTATCAAGTCGACCTGCACGACGAGTTCGCGGGTTTGGGGCGATGCCGCAACCCACGCGGTATACCCGTACGACGCACCAGTGACCCAGGGATCTTCCCAGGCGGCCCACGTCGGCGCACCACTCAAGTACGCCGAGACGCACGTGACGGTCGAGTTAGTGAGAGCATCGAAACCGGTGACTGCGGCCTGAAGGGCGCTCAGCCCAGTGTCATCGAAATTTGGAGTGAGACATTCGCTACGCGATGGACCGGCGGTGATGGGTGCTTGCGATACCACGTGAGTTGACGTCACGCTCGCATTGGACGAGGCGGAGGCAATGGTTGCCGGAGCGACTGTCAGGGCCAGGAGTACTGCTGCTGTTCCAAACGCCATCATTGCGATTTTGAGAGTCTTCATCGTTACGCTCCGAATAGAGTCCGCCCTCGATCTTCTCGGGGCATCCTTTCACAATTCGACCGACCGGCACCGGCGGAATCTGAGGCCCGTCGTGGGACCGCCGAAATGGCCGTAAGTGGAAGGACAGGGCGGCTCCTTCTCGAAACCTGAGAAGCGAAACTGAGACGGTAGGGAACCGGGGCGTTTCATCAGATCTTTTGCGGAAAGAACCATCGTCGAACCAGCGGTTTTGACGGGAGGTCCTTACCCGTTCGGTGGCTCGATTTGTGGTCGCGTCCGTTGTCGCGGCCTCAGCTCTTCAGAGGAACAAGCCCACACGACTCGGCCACCAACGTGAACGAGCGCACTCGCGCTTGGTGCGAATGGGTCCGTGTGGAGAGCATCAGTTCGTCCGCCTGGGTTCGGCGTTGCAGGGAGACGAGGCCTTCGTGAACCGCCTGGGGATCTCCGATCACGTGGGTCGCCAGGGCCTCGTCGATGATCGTTTTCTCCGCCAAAGTAAGGAGATACACGTCGGCCTCTTCCGGGGACATCAGCAAGCCAACGTCGCCCGAACGGCGCTGGAGGATGCTGAGTGCCGTCGAGCGCGAGAGCCACTGAGCTTCGTCGGTTGTAGGTGCACAGAGCACGGAAACAGCGACCATTACTCGAGGTTCTTCGAGTAATAGGGAGGGTTGAAACGTTGATCGGTAGATGCTGAGCGCGGGGTCGAGGAGATTGGGAGCGAAGTGGTAGGCGAAGGCGAAGGGCAGTCCCATCATCCCGGCCAGTTGGGCACTGAAGGTGGACGAACCGAGCCACCACACTTCGGGGAGGTAGCCGCTACCCGGGTTGGCGAAAGGGTACGACGGGGGACCTTCGCGAGGCAGGAGGTAGTTGATCAGTTCGGTTACATCATCAGGGAAAGTGTCGGCCCCTCGGTCGGGGACCCTTCGGTCGGGGACCGCTCGGTCGGGGACCCTTCGATCGGTGGAGCGTCGTAGGGCCTGTGCCGTTTGGGGATCGGTGCCGCGCGCTCGGCCCAGTCCTAAATCGATCCGGCCCGGATGCAGCGCTTCGAGAGTCGCGAACTGCTCGGCCACGGCCAAAGGAGAATGGTTCGGCAATATCACGCCGCCCGCCCCAATTCTCAGGGTCGAAGTGGCGTTGGCGAGGTGCGCGACGAGCACGGCGGGAGCCGAACTGGCGATTGCTGACATGCTGTGATACTCCCCGACCCAATGTCGGTAGTAGCCGAGTCGTTCCACGATTCGCGCCATTTCCGTCGTTTCTCGTAACGCCTGGGCTGGCGTTGAACCAGTCGCTACCGTGGCGTGGTCAAGTACTGAGAGGGGAATCATTCGTCACTCACCGTAAGTCCTTCGCCTGGATGCGCTGGCGTTCGTCTCTGTGTCGATATAACCACAGAACTGTCGCCCCACCGTCAAACCCTTGGTCGATCAAGTTAATACGCTCGACGAGACCGAAATCTCCCGCTCCCATCGACGCCATGCACCCCACGAGCCCTTGGCGAAAGTCCAGTTCGTCGTGCTCGCAGTTGCCGACCGCGTGGAAAAGAACGCCGCCATCCACTGGTCGTCATCCTTTTCCGACCGGTGAACTTAGGACGGTACCATCAGGCGATGAGCCAGACCTTCACTACCATTTTCGAACCCTTCAGAATTCATTCGGTCGAACCGTTACACATGACCACGCCAGAAGAGCGTTCATTCGCAATTGAACATGCTGGTTTCAACTTGTTCAACCTTCATGCCGAAGATGTTCTGATCGATCTGCTCACTGACTCTGGAACCGGAGCAATGTCTCGTGACCAGTGGGCCGCCATTCAACACGGTGACGAGAGTTACGCGGGTTCACCTTCGTGGTTTCGTTTTGAAGCCGCCGTGAAGGAGTTGTTTCCATTTCGTCACGTCATTCCAACTCATCAGGGCCGCGCCGCCGAGCGTATTCTCTTCTCAGTCGTTGGTGGACCGGGAAAGTTAGTCCCCAACAACACGCACTTCGATACGACGCGGGCGAATGTCGAATTCTCCGGCGCCGAGGCACGAGATCTGTTGATCCCTGAAGGACGCGACGCCGCGACGATTCACCCCTTCAAAGGGAACATGGATCTTGGTGCGCTCGAATCACTCCTCCAGGAGCGCGCGGCCACCATCCCCGTGGTCTTCTTGACCATCACCAATAACTCCGGCGGCGGACAGCCGGTCTCATTGGCCAATATTCGAGGCGTGAGTGAAATCTGTCGAAGGTACGCCGTTCCTTTCTTCTTGGACGCCTGTCGATTTGCCGAAAACGCGTGGTTCATCCATGAACGTGAAGAGGGCCAATCGCAAAGAGACATAAGCGACACTGTCCGAGAGATTGCGTCCTTGGCCGATGGTATGACGATGAGCGCGAAGAAGGACCCGTTTGGCAACATTGGCGGTTGGTTGGCCCTCAACGATGATGATCTCGCCGAGCAATGTCGCAACATGTTGATTCTGACCGAAGGGTTTCCGACCTATGGCGGGTTGGCCGGTCGAGACCTTGAGGCACTGGCTCAGGGTCTGAAGGAAGCGGTGCAACCGGACTACTTGCGCTACAGGATTCGCTCCACCGCGTATTTAGGTGACGCGCTTGACGCAGCCGGAGTTCCCGTCGTAAAGCCCATCGGGGGCCACGCGGTCTACCTCGATGCCAAGGCGTTGCTCAGTCACATTGCTCCATTGCAGTATCCGGGTCAGGCGCTCGCGGTAGCCCTTTACCAAGCTGGTGGTATTCGAAGCTGCGAAATTGGCACAGTGATGTTCGGCCGTCAACCTGACGGCACGGAATCGCCCGCCTCGATGGAGTTAGTCCGATTGGCGATTCCGCGGCGAACCTATACCCAGAGCCATATTGACTATGTGATTGAGGTCGTCACTTCGGTCGCCAAAGATGCTGCCTCCTTGCCTGGGTATCGAATGGTCCAAGAGCCGCAGACCCTGCGCCACTTCACCGCCCAATTCGAACCAATCGCATAGCGGCGCTTTATAAATTGCCGTAGTCGCCACGGTCAGGGCGTGACATTTCGCAAGTCCTGGTTGAGAGAGTCTGCTGTCGCTTCCCATTTCACGTCGTTTTTAGGCAGTGATTGAAATTCCATTGGTTATACTGTTTATCGATTATAAACAATGTAATATCAATGTTTTTCAGAAGTAATGCAGTTGAACTGGTTTTCATAGTTGGAATATAATTGTTTATACTAATTCGGAGGTTTAAATGATGGAATATGAGCTTTCTCTGACCACTTCGGAGTGGGAGAAGCGTCTCGGAGTGGAAGTGAGGCGTCTTCGAGTGGCGCGTGGCCTCACTCAAGTTGAACTGGCTCAGCGAGCCAACGTCTCGATTTCAACAATTAGGTACATGGAAGCGGGAAGGGGCTCCTCGTTGGCGACGCTCATACGCGTAGCGAAAGTGCTTGATCGCACGAAGTGGCTCGCCTCCTTCGCACCGATTGAATCGTCAGTGAGCCCTATTGCACTGCTTCGTGAGCAGAACCGTAAGGCAGGTACTGAGCGACCTCGCTTCCGTCCAAAAGCTAACTCCAAATGACCTACGTGCCTTCGGACGTCATTGAAGTTTCCGCTTGGGGTCAGGTCGTCGGTGCAGTCGCACTGGACCCGGCGACGGGATTCTTTGCCTATGAATACGACAGGGCCTGGATCAGGGGTGGGGTGGAACTCGCTCCGCTGCACATGCCGCTGAGTACCCAGATCTATCAGTTCCCGGAATTGCCCACCAAGACGTTCTACCGTCTGCCCGCAATGTTGGCCGACGCCCTGCCTGACCGGTTCGGAAACTCGCTAGTTGACGCCTGGATGGCAGAGCAGGGAATAGAACCGAATCTGATCACGCCTCTCGACCGCCTCGCCTACGCCAGTAATCGGGCAATGGGGGCGTTGACTTTCAAGCCGCCCGTCGGGCCAAACAGCTCAGACATGAGCGCTGTGCAACTTGCCGACCTGGTCACTGCAGTTCGAGCGCGAATTGCGGGCAACCTCGTCGATGGCGAGGACATACATCGCGCCCTGGCCGAACTGATAACTGTTGGATCAACCGCGGGAGGGGCAAGGGCGAAGGCGGTCATTGCCTACAATCCGTCCACCGGACAAATGCTCTCTGGGCAATTGAACGTTCCTGAAGGATACGAACCTTGGCTCCTGAAACTCGATGGCGTTGGCGATCCCGTGGGCCAAAACGACCCCCTCGTATCGAGTCAACAGTATTGCCCAGTGGAATACGCGTACTACTTAATGGCGAGCGCGGCTGGAATAACGATGAGCGAGTCGAAGCTGCTGGACGAGGGGCCCCGAAAGCACTTCATGACGCGACGCTTCGATCGAGGTACAACGGGTGAACGAATCCACTCTCAAACCTTGTGCGCTTTAGCCCATTTGGATTACAACGCACTGAGCGCGCATTCATACTCAAGTTACTTTCTCGCAGCTAGACAACTCGGACTAGGCGAAGACGCAGTGGCCCAAATCTTTCGACGCGCAGTCTTTAACGTAATGGGCGTCAACCGCGATGACCACGCAAAGAATTTCTCCTTCTTGTTGCCCCAGGATGGCGAATGGCAACTAGCGCCCGCCTACGATGTCACCCATTCAAATTGGGGAGCCTCATGGACGGAAAGTCAAAAAATGAGTGTCAACGGTCATTTTGTTGACATATCGCTTAATGATCTCCGAACAATGGGAGAACGTCACGGGGTGCCCGGAATCGAAATGATTCTTGACGACGTCAGTGAAACTCTAGACAATTGGCGAGAGTTTGCTGCGCAGGCCGATGTGGACAACGTGACTGCTGAGCACATCGCGAAGGACCTTACTGAACTACGGCCGGGCTAACGCCTCTTCGAAACGATGCCACGCGAACTAGTTCGAATTCTGGAATACCTAATGGGCAAATTCGGCTCTGTAATTGGGAGGCATCTAGAAGATGTGAATGGTGCGGCTGGAGGGATTCGAACCCCCGACCCTCGGTTCCGTAGACCGATGCTCTAATCCGCTGAGCTACAGCCGCGTTGTTGCTGACCTTCCATCGTAGTCGAACGACCCTCGGCCGGAACTCGGTCGTCTAGATACCATGCCTTTATGACCAGTACGTTTTCCGACGATCTTCCCCGGCTTCTCGACGACGTCGACGAGTCAATGGTGGAGTTGCGACACGACCTTCACGCCCATCCCGAACTCGCATTTCAAGAGCACCGCACGACCAACGTCGTGCGAGACCGGCTCGTCGAATTGGGCTGGGAGCTTGCGTCGTGTCCCACCGCGACCGGCGCGGTGGCAGTCCTGCGAGGCGCCAAACCCGGCCGACGGATCATGATCCGAGCCGACATCGATGGATTACCCGTAACCGAAGAGAACCAGATCTCCTACGCATCCGTGAACGATGGTGTGATGCACGCGTGCGGCCACGACGTGCACACCGCCGGTCTGCTCGGGATCGCCGACCTCCTCGCGCGCCGCCAAGAGGAGCTCGCCGGTGAGTTCACGCTGTTATTCCAGCCGGCCGAAGAGGCGTTGGGCGGGGCCGTCGCGATGATCGAAGGCGGAGTCCTGACCGACAATCCAGTCGACGTGGTCATCGGTGCCCACGTGTCGTCACTCGCCCCGCTCGGTTTCGTAGGGACCAAGCCCGGGGTCATGATGAGTGACGCCGCGTCGCTCTCGATTCACATCAAGGGCAACGGCGGCCACGGAGCGATGGCGAGCGTCGAGGGCAACGTCATCCTCGCCGTCAGTCACCTCGCGCCACGACTTGGCGAAGTCGTTGACGGGCTCTCCTTCGAGGGGACCAACTGCGCGTGTTCCGCCGGCGTCATCAGTGCCGGTACCGCGGTGAACGTCGTCCCGCGTCACGCCGTGCTGCGTGGAACGCTTCGAACTTTTACGCCAGTACAACACGTCGAAGCGCTCGAGCGGCTGCGTTCGTTGCTGCACGAGTTAGAGGCGAGGTTCGTCGTCGAGTGCTCACTCGAACTGACCGACCTCGCGCCGGCCGTCGTGAACAACGCCGACGTGTACGAACAAGTCATGAGATCGGCCACCAAGGTGGTGGGCGCGAGCGGCGTGATGACCATTCCTCCGTTCACGCCGAGTGACGACGTCTCGGAATTCTTGAACCGCGTCCCCGGCTGTTACATGTTCATCGGTGGCGCCAATGACGACGGGTCGAGCGGCATGCACCACAGCCCGGATTTCCAGGTGCAAGACGGTGCCTGTCGGATACTCGCCGGCGTCCTCGCGCAAAGCGCGGTGGACCTCGCTCAGCTGTAGAAGAGTTTGGCGGCGCCGCGGATCGAAGCCTGGTTGCCGTTGATCACGACGCGGTAGTTGGCCTCGTCGAACAGCGCCGGCGTCACCCGTCGCGCATTGCCTCCGGCCAAGTGGACGGTCGTTGCCCCGAACTCTCGAACGAATCCGTCAACGGCCATGACGAGCAGTTCACCCCAGTGTTCCTCGTTCAACGACCTCGAGTGCTCACCAATCGTCTGGTCGTAGGTCTTGCCGCGCACGAACACCTCGGCGCCAACATCGCGGATCTTGCGTAACGTGCCGTCGATGGCGAGGGCGATCCCGAGACCGGTACCCAAGGTGAACACCAATTCCACGCCCTGGCCGTCGATCGAACCAAGTGCCGCCAGCGTCGCGTCGTTCACGATGCGCACGTCTCGACCCGTTGCTTTGCACAGTTGGTCTTGGAGCGCGAAGCCCAGCCACTGTGCTTCCAGATCGGGATCAACCTCCGTGGTCACTCCCCCGGGCCTCGAGAGGTTGCCGGGGCGCACGACGCGACCGTCGATGAACTCTCCGGGAAAGCCGATACCGACGCGCGGACACTCGCTCCCTTCGATTCTCTCGTCCAGTGCTTCGATGAGACGTTCGGGCGAACACGGGTACGGCGTCGGGCGTCGGCGTACTCCTTCGAGCAGTTCGCCGTGGATGTCGACGTGACAGAACTTGACGTTCGTGGCGCCAATATCGACCGCCAAAATCTGATCTTGCACGGGGGTTCGTGGGGGCGCCATCAAGAAATGTTAGTTAAGGCTCGCGCACCCCTCTGACGCGAAGTCGCCGATCGTTCCACCACGGCTGCAAGCGCACCGGATACGCCGGTCGGTGACCGGCAATCACGGTGCCCGTTCCGGGGGGCCGCTGGCGTAGCGGTACCGCCGGTGGAGCGTCCTTTCGTGTCTCGAAGAGTTCTGGGAGAAACTGCGACGCCGTCGGATCGGCCAGACCGCCCAGGACCAAACGCGTCGTGTGGTTATTGACGATCGTCGAGGCTCGCGGCCCCCATCGGGCCTTCAATTGAGAGAAATCTTGGAGCACGGTCACCAGCGTGACGTCGAGGCCGCTCACCGTCGCGGCCATCTGGTCGAGCTCGTCCAGTGAGGCGACGGTCGCCGCTTCGTCGAGTACGAGGAGCAGTCGTCGCTGCGTCCGAAGTTCGACCAAGCGCTGTTGCTCTTCCAACACCATTCGAAGAGCGCCCCGAAATAGTGGCTCGTAGTGCCGCTGTTCACCGCGGGGACTGCAGAGATACAGCGTGTTCGGGCCCTCGACCACCGAGCGCACGGTCGCGAGCGGCTGACGGAATCGCCACGGCATCAACATGGTCTCGGCCGTCGTGAGCACGCCGTCGATGGTCTTGTGATCGTGGGTCAAGAACGCCTCGAGGACGTCGCCGGCCTCGCTCTGTGCGACGACGTCGAGCCACTGATCGAAATCGCGCTTCTCGATCGTGCGCGCAACGTCAAAGACGTTGCGCGATTGCTGGAACGCCAGCATGAGCAAGGACCCCACGACCTTCGTGGCGAGCGAGTTCCAGAATTCGGTCTCGCTGCGTTCGGCCGGCGCGCCCGTCAAGTCGCGTGCGACACGAAACGCGTGACGAAGCGTCCGAACCCCCTCGAGCGGGTTCCACGTCAACCCGCCGTCGCGTCCCGGCTCGAGGACTTGCACCTCGCCGACACGTGCGCGCCACTCCTTGGTGGTGGCGATCACGTCATTCTTCACGCTCGTGACGACGAGCGCGTCGTCCCAGCGCAACAGCGCGGGGATCACGAGCGAGGAGGTCTTACCCACTTGTGTCGGACCAACGATGAGCAGCGAACTGCGCGGCGCGAGGCGCACCCGAGGTCCGAAGCTGATGCCGTGGTACGTGCGACGTCCGAGCGACGGACGATCATTCATCGGCACCGGCGATCCTCATCGCGTGGTCCGTGTCGATAAAGGCGCGGTCTCGTTGGTCGGGGCACACTCGCACGACCGATCGGTGGGGTCCGTAGCGAACGAGCGCCGCGCCCTTCGGCAACGCCGAGAGGTACCGTTCCTCGCGTCGATGCAACCCCAGTGCGACGGCCATCTCTCGGGCTTCGTCGGGGGGCTGACGAAAGAGCCACGCCGTCTCACATTCGCGCAGCAGTCCCTGCGCTCGCTCGCGGTGCACCGAGCCCGCGTCGCCAACGGCGGCGACGTCACTCCAACGGTGCAAGACGAGCACGTGACTAATGCCCTTGGCGCGGGCCAACTTCCAAGAGCCCTGCAGCCAGCGCAGGGCGTGCGGGTCAGCCAGTACCGACCACGCCTCGTCGAGCACGAGATATCCGAGTTCGTTTCTCACCGCGACCACTTGTTGCGCCGCGGCGACCGCGCTCAGCGCGGCCACGGGAAACGAGTTCGACGACCACTGGGCCGAGAGGTCGAGGACCACGAGTTGACCGACGAAGACCATCGGCTCGTCGTCACCGTCGAACAGTCCGGCGAGGTCGCCGTGGATGAATCGGTACAGGGTCAGCGCCAACTCTCGCTCCGGTGACGTCGTCGAAGAGTCCAAGTGCGACTCCAGCAATTCGAAGAGCGCTCGCAGGACTCGTAGCGGTCGCGGAGTGTCCAACTGTTGCCACACTTCATCAATCACGTAGTGCTGATCGCTTTTCAGGGCGTTACCTTGGGCGCTGGCGACGAGTGCGCGTAGTAGGTCGCGACTCTCTCGATCGTTCGACGGGAAGGGACTGCACCATCCATCGCGACCGAGCGCGACCACGTTGACGCCGTAGGACCGCGCCAACTCCGCATACTCGCCCTTCGGGTCGAGGATGACGGCTCGGCGACCACGTTCGAGCGCACGATCAAGCATCATCTTGACCACCGTGCTCTTGCCGGCACCAATAGATCCGGCCACGATGACGTTGGGATTGGACAAGAGTCCCGACGCGTACGCGTCAAAGGGATCCAGGACGAACGATCCACCACGCTGGGTCTCGCCGAGTCGGCGCCCAATGAGTCCGGTACCGGCATCGTGGGCCGGCACCATGAGGCTGGTGAGGTCGCGCGAGGTCGCCCAGTGGGTCCAGGAATGACTCACCATCCCGGAGCGCCCGGAAGTTGCGCGCAGTACCACCGGGCCTGCCGCCCTAATCCTGGTTCACAGCGGAGTCCCGACTCAATCGCCGAGCGGTTGACGGCTTTCACGTCTCGTCGCAGCATGTGCGCTGACGCCGCTCGAACGACCACGAACACCGCGATCCGCAGTAACGCGGTTCCCTCGACCACCATCGACTCACGCTGACGAAGCCGTTCGAGAGTCCGCGTTGACTGCGCCGTTCGTCGAAAGCCCGCAGCGCGCGACGTCGCGTCATCACTGCCCACACGATGAACCGCTCGCGCGGCGAGTCGGTGTGCGCGCACGCCTCCGACCACGTCGACGTGTACCGCGACGTCCAACGTCGACGACGCGAATTGCAAACGTTCGAGGAGCGCACGACCATCGGGCACGGCGCTGAAGTCGCGCACGCGTAACACGCGTGCCACTCCACGCGCGTCGCGCACGTACGCCCAACGCTCCAACAACCACCCGACGCCCTCGCCCCCTCCGGTCGCCGCCGCGTCAAGCGCCAGAGTGCCGTTCTCTTCCCAGCCCGACGGCGCGCTCACGTCCATCGGCACCACCAACAGGGTCGCCACGTGACTCGGCGACGTTCGCACGTGCAGCGAGAAGTGTCGGGTATCATCGGCCGTCGCGAGGGCGTCGGCGAACTCCTCGAGCGCCAGCACATTTTGTTGGTCCCGTCCCGAGAGGTCGAGTCGGCCGCGGTGTTGCAATTCAAAGCTGCGCACCGTCGCCACGCCGTGGGCAACGATCGTCACGACTTCGCCGCGCTTCGTCGCTTGCACCGTGGTCCACCGAGATCGAACCACGAAGTCGACGCCAATGCGCACTCGCTCACCGACGGTGAGCCCGTCACGGGTCGGTGCCGCGCACGAGAGCAGGGCAACGCCCAGCGCGAGTTCGATGAGTGCTCCGTGCACTTGCGTGATCCATTCGCCGACGAGCCCGGCACCGACGATCACGAGGGCCGCCTGGTGGCGTCGAACCCCGATCCAACGGCTCTCGCCATCGGCGACGCCGAGAGCCAGGTGCTCACTCATCGAAATGCCACCCGACCACCGGACCCATCTCGTCCGTCCGATACGCCACGTGACCACCTCGCGGCGTTGGCGTGCCCACCGGCGGCGGCAATTTCACACCGGTGGCGACGGGCATCGGTGCCTCGGGACCGCCCTCCCACATGCCGAGGCCCAAATCGTCGGGTCGCTCCTCAGGCCCGGGGAAGGGTGCCTCGGGCACCAGCGCGCGCGCCGCCTGGGCGAGCGGCGACGACGGAATGTTGGTCACGGTCTTCGTCAGTCGTGATCGAACGCCCTCCAGGTTGTGCAGCGCCGCGGTTTCGACGAACGGGATGATCTTCAGCAGAAGGAACGGGGAGCAGCTCGCGAGAATCAACGTGAGTGCGCCGGTGATCACTTGGGTTGCGGAGTTGCCGAGCAGCTCATCGAATCCCAGGATCAGCGTGATCACGATGAGGAACTTGCTCACCGCGACGGCGAGGAACGTCTCGGCCAATCGCCAACCCAGTCGCCGTCCCGCCGGGAACGTCGCGAGCGGGACGATGACGGGAACGAGCACCAACAACAGCGTCAGGATCACGGCGCGAACGATCAACTCACACCACAAGAGCCACGATCCGATCACGACGGCGACGGCGAGCACGAAGAGTGCGAAGGCCGGTGCTCCCGTGGCCACACTGGACAACGCGTTGGTGAGTCCCGTTTGATGATCAAGTACCGCGCTGGACGTACTTGACGAGAGTTGATTCACCGTCTCGAGAATGAGCGTCGCGAACGGCCGCGCGACAAATATCCCCAGTACGCACGCCGGGGCCACGCCGAGATACACGCGCCACAGTGAGGCGGCGTCACCGTGACGAACCGCCTGCAGCGTCGCGACTAAGAGACCCACCATCAACAGCGCCGGCGAGAGATTGACCAGGACGTTGAACTCCGTCGTCGCCGACCGAATGATGGTCGTCGGTTCGGTCGCCGAATTCAGTACGGCGCCCACTGCAGCGAGGAACCATCCAACGCTGTTGAGAATCCAGGTCGTCAGGGTGTTGAAGAATCCCCCGACGACCGTGGTGACCACGGCGTGCGCCACACAGCTCAGCGGATGAAGGAGGCACCCAAAGTGACCCATCAGCGGACGCTGAGACCCGTGTTGAAGAAGAAGTTAATCAACGTCGGAGCAGCGCCGATGAGGATCGCCGCGGCGAGTGAGGTCATCACCGCTCGGCGGCCCTGTGACGATTGATGCATGTTCTGCGTATGACTGCCGACGGCCCAAAGTGCTGCTCCCAGCAGTAGTGCGACCAAGGCGCCGATCAGGGCCCACGCGGCGATTCCATTCGCAATCTGCTGCAGCGCCGCGCTGCCCGGGAGGGCCGTCGTTGACGGGGTGAGAGTCACGTTGGCGAACATCATGTTGTTCTCGCTTTCAAAGGGTGAGCGCCCAACGGTCGCTGGCGCGACCACCGAGGCTTTGTCTGCGAGAATGGTCTCGTGCTCGTCGCGCTCGCCCACAACGTGATTTCCCAGTGGCCTCCGGCCGCCCTCTACGGAGCCGGCGCCGGGGTCCTGATAATCGGACTCCTCGTGGGCGTCCTGATCAACCGGCAACGCGGACATCGCGCCATCGCCCAACGACTCATGGCGCTGGCCTCTCGACTCGGCGTCGAGCCCCACGATGACAACGGCAGGGTCGAAACGGCGCTCAGTTTCCTAGAAGAGGCCACGGGCGTCGCCGGCACGGCGGTCTCAGAATCCAGCGCCGACGCTGCACGTTTTCGTCAATCCATGGACTCACTCCCCCTCGGACTCGTCCTCTGCGACGAGAGTGGCGGCGTCATCTTTCGCAATTCCCAAGCCGAGGCACTGATGACGAGTCGCTACGGCGACGCCATCGCCGCCCAGGCCGTCACCGACGTCCTGGCCGAAGGTTGGTCCAACGGTGTTGCGGAGCGCACCGTCGACATCTACGGCCCGCCGCGTCGCACCCTCACGATTCGCGCCGCGGTCATCGACGACGGGCGTCGACCGTTGGGTGTACTCGCCATCATCGAGGACGTCTCGGAACGCCGTCGTCTCGAAGACATTCGTCGTGACTTCATCGCCAACGTGTCGCACGAATTGAAGACCCCGATGGGCGCGCTCGGACTGCTCGCGGAGACGCTGATGTTCGAGACCGACCCCGCGGTCGCCCATCGATTGGCCGAGCGCATCAACAACGAGGCCTTCCGCGTCAATCGAATCATCGAAGACCTTCTCGACCTCTCGCGCATCGAAGGCGAGGGGTCCCCCACGCGCGAGCCGATTCCCATCGTCCTGATCGTCGCCGACGCGATTGAGCGGATTCGCACGGCCGCCGAGCAACACGACGTCAAGGTTGACTTCGTCGAACCCGAAGCGAACCTCGTCGTGGTCGGCGATCGCCGTCAATTGATCTCGGCCATTCACGCGCTCCTCGAGAACGCGGTCGTGTACTCACCGAGGGGCGGACTCGTGATCATCAACATCGATCGCATCGAGGCCACGGTCTCTGACGATGGGGAGAGCGTCGGGCCGGTCGCGCTGATCGCGATCAAGGACCAGGGCGTGGGCATCCCCGCGAAGGACCTCGAACGAATCTTCGAACGCTTCTATCGCGTCGATCCCGGTCGGGCTCGCGAAACGGGCGGCACCGGACTCGGACTGAGTATCGTGCGCCACGTCGCACATAATCACGGCGGCAACGTTCTCGTGGAGTCTCGTGAGGGCGAGGGTTCGACGTTCACCCTCGAGCTTCCGATGACGCACTGATGGCCAAGAAACATTCCCGCGACAAGCGCGTCAACATCTTGCTCGTCGAGGACGAGGAGTCGTTCGTCGACGCGTTGACCATCGGACTCGACCGTGAAGGCTTCGACGTCGCCGTCGCACGTGACGGCCAACAGGCGGTGGCGCTCTTCGCGAAAGAGACATTCGACATCGTGCTCCTCGATCTCATGCTGCCCAAGATGTCGGGGCTCGACGTCTGTCGTCAAATTCGTGCGAGCAGCGAGGTGCCGATCATCATCGTGAGTGCCAAGAGCGAAGAGGCCGACATGGTGCTGATGCTCGAAATCGGCGCCGACGACTACGTCACGAAGCCCTATCGACTCAGAGAGCTCGTCGCTCGAATTCGCGCCGTGTTGCGCCGCCGAGAGACCCACGAGAACGTCGTCACGTCAGACGACGAAATCATCCTGGGACCGATTCGCATGGACATCGACGCGCGCCGGTGCTACGTCGACGGTGAAGAGATCAAATTGCGAAAGAAGGAGTTCGCGCTACTGCGACTTCTGCTCGAGAACCCCGGTCGCGTGTTGACTCGTGAAGTCCTGATCGATCGGATCTGGGGCAGCGATTACGTGGGCGACACCAAGACCCTCGACGTGCACATCAAGCGACTTCGCACCTTGATCGAGGACAACCCGAAGAACCCCGAACACATCACGACGGTGCGCGGCGTGGGCTACCGCTACGAAGCTACGAAGCCTTCGGCCTGATCGTTCGCAGTTCGCCCATGTAGGGAGTGAGTACTTCGGGCAACACCACGGAGCCGTCGCTCTGGCGATACGTTTCGATTAACGCGGCCCAAATCCGTGCCCAACCAAGAGCCGAGCCGTTCACCGTATGCACGAGCGCGGTCGTACCATCGGCCGTTCGGTACCGCACGTGCGCTCGACGGGCCTGGTAGTCGCGGAACCAACTGACCGACGAGACCTCGAGCCATCGATCCACACCCGGGCTGAAGACTTCGAGGTCGATCGTGCGCGCCGAGGACGTGCCGAGGTCGCCCGTGCAGAGATTCAGGAGTCGATAGGTGAGACCAAGTTCTTGCAGAAGACTCTCGGCGCGCGCCAAGATGTCGTCGAACGCGGCCGAACCGTGCTCCGGCGTGCAGTAGGCAAACAGTTCGACTTTGTCGAATTCGTGCACTCGCAGCACGCCACGCGTATCGCGCCCTGCCGATCCGGCCTCACGGCGGAAGCACGCCGTCTCCGCGCACAGTCGAATCGGCAGATTCGACTCATCCAGGATCTCACCGGCGTGCATTGAAGTGAGCGGTACCTCGGCCGTGGGTATCGCCCAGAGCCCGTCACGCTCGATGCCGTACATGTCGTCCGCGGACTTCGGTAGGTGACCGGTCGACATCATCGTCGCCGTCAAGGCGAACGTCGGCGGGTGAATCTCCTCGTAGTCACCGGCATTGCGGTCGAGCGACAGTGCACTCAAGGATCGGATCAGGCGAGACCCGGCACCGCGAAAGAGTGGGAACATCGATCCGGCGATTCGGGCACCGGCCTCGAGGTCGAGGATCCCGAGTTCGAGCCCGGCCTCCCAGTGCGGGACCCTTTGGTGATCGGCGAATTCGGGGAACGGCCGACCCTCATCCATGCCCGGCCACCAACGGCGCAACTCGACGTTGTCGTTCTCGTCCACGCCTTCGGGGACGTCGGGGTCCGGAAGGTTCGGGATCATCAGGAGTTCGTCGTGCAATGTGGTGCCCACTCGCTCCATGGCATCAGTCGCCGCGCGCTCATCCTCACCGAGCGCCCGGCTCTTCTCGGTCAGCGTGGCGGCCGTCTCAATGTCCTTGTCGCGACGGGCTTCTCCGACCAATCGGGAGAGGAACTTCACCTCGGCACGGAGCCGTTCGGCCTCCTGGAGCAGCTCGCGGTGTTCGACGTCGAGGGCAATGATTTCATCCATTATCACCGGCGAGACGCCGCGACGGGCCAACGCGGCCTTCACGATGTCTGGTTCACGACGTAGTTGGACGAGGTCAATCATGACGGCAAGCCTACCCAGCACACGAAAGCCATCTGGAAGAACCGTCTAGGTTCTGAGGTCGTGAGCTACGCGGTCGAGGTGAATGATCTGACGGTCAACTTCGGCACGTTGACGGCCGTCGACGACGCGTCGCTCCACGTCGCCTACGGCGAAGTCGTAACGCTGCTCGGACCGAACGGCGCCGGCAAGACCACCCTCGTCGAGACGCTGCTCGGATTTCGCGCGCCGGCGTCCGGGACCGCTCGCCTCCACGGGCTCAATCCCCTGCGCGATCATCGCGAGGTCGTCGTACGCACCGGCGCGCTGTTACAGCGTGGCGGCGTGTGGTTCTCGATGTCGCCGCGCCAGGTGCTCGATCTCACCGCGTCGTACTACGACGCGCCCAGAAACACCGACGAACTACTTAGGTTGCTCGACCTGGAGCGATGTGCGCGCACGGCCTGGCGACGCTTGAGCGGTGGTGAACAGCAGCGAACGCTGTTGGCGCTCGCGTTGCTCGGACGACCGCGAGTCCTCGTGCTGGACGAGCCGACCACGGCGGTCGATCCCGAAGGGCGCCAAGTCATTCGCGAACTCATCGCCTCCGAGCGTGATCGCGGATGCGCGTTGTTGGTGACCACACACGAATTGACCGAGGCCGAGCGAACGTCGAATCGAGTGGTGATCATGAACCGCGGTCACGTCGTCATCCACGGCACGCTCGACGAACTCTCGGGCGCGCCCGAGATGATCGTTGAACTCTCCGGAACAGTCGACATTTCGCTCCTCGCGACGAAATTGGACTGCGTCGTCACCGCGGACGGTGCGAATCGAATTCGTTGTGAGACTGAATCCACGCCGGAGCGAATCGCGATGTTGAACGACTATTTGACGAACGTCGGCGTGACGCTGCTTTCGCTGCGCACTCGTGCGTCACTCGAAGAACGCTACATGGAGCTGATCGAGCAAGAACGTCGCGAGGTGCGACCGTGAAGGCGTGGTGGGCGCAGAGTCGCGCCGAGGTTCGCATGACGTTACGACGGGGTGAGACACTGCTCTTGACCGTCGGCATCCCGGTGTTGCTGCTCGTATTCTTCTCACTGACCAAAGTCGTATCGACACCGACGAAGAGTCGTGTCGACTTCATCGCGCCGGGGGTCTTGGCCCTCTGCGTCCTCTCCACGTCGTTGGTCGCGTTGTCGATCGCGACCGGCTTCGAGCGCAGCTACGGCGTGCTGCGGCGCCTTCACGTGACACCCATCGGCACGCGCCGTCTCATCGGCGCCAAGATCGCCGGCGTGTTGGTGACCGAAGCCCTGCAGGTCATCATTCTCACCCTCGTCGCGTTCACGTTGACGTGGCGCCCTCGAGGTGGAGTGAGCGGTGGGCTCGAAGTCACGGCGCTCTTGGTGCTCGGTTCGGCCGGTTGCGCCGGCATCGGACTGGCCCTCGCCGGACGCCTACGCGCGGAGGTGAATCTCGCCGCCAGCAACGGGCTCTACCTCGTGTTGTTGCTGCTCTCGGGCATCGTCGTGCCGCTGACATCACTCCCGGCATTCATTCGCCGCGTCGCGGTGGCCCTACCGCCCGGCGCCATGGCCGAGGGCCTTCACCGGGTACTGGGACAGGGTCTCATGCCCAGCGGCACCGACTGGCTCGTGCTCGCGATCTGGGCGATTCTCGCGCCGCTCGTCGCGGCGCGAACGTTTCGTTTCGACTAGGCGCGAAGCGCCGCGATTCCTCTCACCAACACGTTCTTGGGAATCGCCCCATAGTAAACCTGCTCAAGAATTCCTTTTGCGCTGACGAAGACCGTCTCGGGGACGTAGGCGAATTGGAAGATTCCGGTCGTCACGGTTCCGGTGGGATCGAAGGCGATGGGAAACGTCACGCCGCTCTTCGTCACAAATGACTTCGCCGGGCCGCGCGAGTCAAGTGCGTCTACGCCGATGACGCGAATCGAGCCCTCGTTGTGATGACGTATGTACGTCGCGACCTTGGGCATTTCGCTTTTGCACGGACCACAGTAACTCGCAAAGAAGATCAGCACCGCGGCGTGATGGCTCTTCCAAGGTGCCTCCACCGTGCCGCTCTGGAGTCCGCCCAGCGAAAACGTCGCGACGGATTTACCCACGAGCGCGTTCGTGGGTTCATTGCCATTGGTCACGTGGCCGCCGGTGAAGATTGACACCACGACGATGGCGATCACCGCGATCGTTATGCCGATGGCAATCGACAGTCGCTTCTTCGACGATGGCCGTTGCGAACTAGTGGTGGCGGACAAGGACGTCAACCGCCATCAAGACGAAGAGAGCCGTCAAGTACGTAATGGAAAAATGGAACAGTCGCATCGCCTCACCGACGTCGGCCGTGTCGGCCAACGCGTGTCGGTACAGTCTCGCGGCGTAGAACGTGAACAGACCGCCGAGCACCGTGGCCGACAAGGCGTAGACGACGCCGAGGTGTGCCGTCGGGCCGATCAACACGGTCAGCGCCCACATCACGACGGAATAGATGAGAATCTCCAGCGTCGTGTGACGAAGCGACGTCACGACGGGCATCATCGGCACGTTGGCGGCCTTGTAGTCGTCGCGGTAGCGCACCGCCAGGGCCCAGAAGTGCGGCGGAGTCCAGATGAAGATGACCAGGAACAACAGGACCGGCGTCCACGTGAGTGAGTTCGTGACTGCGGACCAACCGATCAACGCCGGCACCGCACCGGCGGCCCCGCCGATCACGATGTTCTGCTTGCTGCGGCGCTTCAACCAGATCGTGTAAATCAAGACATAAAAGGCCGTCGCCGACATGGCGAGCCACGCCGAGAGTTGATTCACCCACAGCGCGAGCACGACGAAGGCGACCACCTCGAGCGCGACCGCGAACATCGTGGCGTCGCGCGCCGACATGACGCCCGTGACCAGCGGACGGCGCTTCGTGCGTTCCATGATCGCGTCGATGTCGCGGTCGATCACCATGTTGAACGTGTTGGCACCGCCCGCCGCGAGTGTGCCGCCACAGAGGGTCGCCACCATCAACCAGAAACCCGGGATGCCGTTCGCCGCGACCACCATCGTGGGGATCGTCGTCACGAGTAAGAGTTCGACTATTCGCGGCTTGGTGAGCGCGAGGTAGCCCCGTAGAATTTCGGCCAATGAATGGCGCGCCGGGGCCGTGATCGTCATGGAGGGATTCTATGGGAGACCCCAGTACCTATCCTGATGGGGTGACCGCTCCTCCCCGCCGCGTCGTGCCCGGCCCAACGTTTCGTTGGTTCGCCCTGGCGTCGTTCATTTCGATGATCGTCATCGTGCTCAGCGGTGCCGCCGTTCGCCTCACCGGCTCCGGCTTAGGGTGCCCGGACTGGCCCACGTGCTTCAAGGGGCGAATCACCGGCTCGTGGGGCATCCATCACTTCATCGAATACGGAAACCGTGTCGTTACGCTGCTCTTGATTTGCGTCACGATCGCGACACTGGTGGCGGCGATCCTGCGCGAAGTTCGCCGCCAAGACCTGATAATCCTCTCAGGAATGTTGATCGCGGGCGTCGTCGCCGACGCGATTCTCGGCGCCTTCGTCGTCTACAGCAACCTCAACCCGTGGCTCGTCTCACTGCACTTGCTGTTGTCGCTCGCGATGGTCGTGATCAGCGCGGTGCTGTATCACCGATCCAAATACGTCTACGGACCACACGCGCGTCGCGACGTCCGCGACCGGCACTTCCTCTTGATCGCTCGACTGCTCTGGATCCCCTTCGTCGTGTTGTTGATCACGGGGACCCTGACGACCGGATCGGGGCCGCACGCCGGAGCGTCCCAGGGACAACTGGTGGCGCGTCGGTTGCCGTTCGCGTTCTCCTCCGCGGCGTGGATCCATTCGCTCGCCGCGGTTCTGTTCATTGGCCTCGTCACCGGATTGCTCTTCGCGATCTGGACGAAGGACGCGCCGAGCGCGCTGCGATTCGGTGTGCGTCGGCTCGTCTTCATTTCGCTGGCGCAGGCGGCCATCGGCGTGACGCAGTACCTGACGCACGTGCCGGCTCTCTTGGTCGAACTGCACATCGTGGGGGCGGTATCACTCACGATCGGCGTCACCCAGTTCCTCTTGAAGCAGACCGCCCACGACCGTGAACCCGGTACCCGGCGCGAAGAGCGCCCCGCCGTAGCCATGCACGCAGTTCAGTAGGTCAACTTCACCGGACTGAAGCACACGTGAAACGACTTCACGTCGTCGCGGTGACGGCCCTCAACTCTTCGAGCGAGTCGCGTAGTACCTGGGTCAGATCACTCGGCTCTGACGATGAAACCCAACGCTCGAACGAGATCTTGAAAAGTGCGATGGCGACCTCACCGGTAAGTCCCGCGGTCGGATCGGCAACACCGCGCTGGCGCAACGCGTTGGCGAGTGCCGCGGCGAGCGAGGAGAGTTTGATGAGTTCGCGTTCTTGCAGCTCCGCACTTCCTTCGATGATGCGCTGACGTTGGACGGCGAAGTCACGGCGGACGTTGAACAGGCTTCCCGCAGCTCCGAGAGAAATCGATACCGCTTCCAAGGGAGTCGCAGAGTCAGGCGCGTTCACGACAGTATTGACCAGGAGCTCCTGGAGCGACTGCGCTCCGGCAAAGAGGACCTCGCGTTTGTCAGAGAAGTGGCGAAAGAAAGTCCGCTCGGTGAGTCCCGCCCGTTCCGCAATATCGGCGACCGTGGTCTGATCGAATCCCCGCTCGCCGTAGAGCTCCATCGCCGCTTGAGCGAGCCGCCCGCCACTACCCGGTTCCCAACGCACCATGAGGCAACTCTATTCGGTGTTGACAGTCACTGACATCATGGCTATAGTGATGACAGTAACTGACATTGACAGAACGCCCTCTCGCGTGGATGTCAACCGAACAAAGGAGAATCAAAATGCGAGTATTCGTCACCGGAGCGTCGGGCTGGATTGGCTCGGCGGTAGTACCGGAACTTATGGGTGCGGGCCACGAAGTCGTGGGGCTGGCTCGATCGGACGCGGCCGCCGACGCCATCATCGCTGCCGGAGCTGAGGTCTTTCGAGGATCACTCGATGACCCCTCGAGTATTCGCGACGGTGCCGCGCTCTGTGACGGCGTTGTCCACCTCGGCTACAACCATGACTTCTCACAGATGGAAGCCGCGGCGAAGACTGACCACGACGTGATCGAAGCCATCGGATCGGTGCTGAAGGGCAGCGACCGACCCTTCGTCGTCGCGGGCGGCGTACTCGGACTCGCCCCCGGACGCGTCGCGACCGAGAACGACGTGCCCGATCCGGCCGTCCATCCGAGAGTGGCGAACGTCGCTTTGGCGCTCTCGCTGGCCCAAGACGGCGTGCGATCGTCGTGCGTACGATTCGCCCCGACGGTCCACGGCGACGGTGATCACGGCTTCATCGCGACGCTGGTCGCGGTCGCGCGCGCGAAGGGGAACTCGAGCTACATCGGCGACGGCGCCAACCGCTGGTCGGCCGTGCATCGTCTCGACGCCGCGCGACTCGTACGCCTGTCGCTCGAAGGCGCCCCGGCCGGATCCTCCGTCCACGCCGTCGCGGAGCCGGGTATTGCGACCACGGCGATCGCCGAGGCGATCGGCAAGGGACTCGGTCTGTCGGTCATCTCGATACCGATCAACGAGGCAGGTGAGCATTTCGGATGGATGGGCCGTTTCTTTGGCGCGGACGCGACGGCGTCCAACACCATTACGCGAGAGTTACTCAACTGGGAACCGACGCATCAAGGTCTGTTAGAAGATTTGAACGAAGGTCATTATTTTCGAGAATTGCCGCATTGATAACCGGCACGACTGTTGCAAGAAGTGAAGAGGGCGCGAACTCAACCGAAATCACCGGATTGCTCCATTCAAGCTAAACCGTCGAGTCACACCGGATCGCTTCGTCACTCGGGCAGGGATTCTTAAGGGAGCTTGACGCCAAGGGAGAAGACTTCGTCATGTATGCGAGACTTGCCGGCCACCAGCGATGAAGATAGGGCGTGCCAGAGAAGAAAGTTCGCGCCGGACGTGCAGCGATCGCAGTGGCGACAGTGTGCCTGGGGTTGAGCATCGCCGGAGTCGCGTCGCCGGCCGGCAACCGCACACTGTTGCCACCGCGCAATCCGACGAGCAACTGGCGTTCGGCGTCGCACACGCACTTCGGCTTCTACCCCGTCTACGACTACCTCACGATGATTAACCTGGCGCGGAAATCCCAGGAGGGACTCGGCCCGCTCCGTTTCAATCTCGGGCGCTACGAGCGGCTCACCGTCGCGCAACAACTCTTCGTTCTGGCCGACCTCGAGCGCGTGAGTCGAGGCGAAGTACCGGCCTACGGTCTGTACGCGCCTCTTAATCGCACGTCCGCCATTGGCGCTCGACTGGGTCGTGACCCAAATCCTCTCTCGAAATACGGCGACTTCGAATCCATTTGGGCCAACGCGCCCAACTCGCGCTCCCAGGTCTCTGCGTTCGCGATCTTTGGGTGGATGTACGAGGACGGTGGACCGCCCTACTACGGCTCCGTGAATGGAGACTGTCCGAGGAGGGGACTGCCCGGGTGCTGGGGACACCGAGACGCCATTCTCGAGGCGACGCCCGACGTCGTACCAGAGGGCTTGACGCTCGAACTCTTGGCAGGTGCCGCGGGAAGCGTCGACAACTATCAAGGCGTCTCATCACTAGCCATGGCGTTCACGTGGTCGGATGGGGTGCCGAGGACGGGGATCACCTACACCTGGGCGCAGGCCGTGAAGTACCTCGACTTACCGGCGAGCGACGTGCCCACGCCAACCACTGTGCCGTCGACAACGACCGTGCCTTCGACGACCACTGTGCCTTCGACCACCACCACCGTCGAGAGCACCACCACGACCACGGGTTGACCATCATTTGGAACCAAACCGACGAGGCACTCCGGATCGTTTCGATACTCGCACCGAGAATCTCCCGGAGCCACAGTGACACGGGTCCCGAAGCCCGGCCGAGTAGTGGGACAGAGGTCCCGGAGCCAAAGTGAGACAAATCTGCCGGAAAATCACACCTTCGGTGCTGCACATTCAGTGGAGACGATGGGGATCGAACCCACGACCTCAGGCTTGCAAAGCCCGCGCTCTACCAACTGAGCTACGTCCCCGGGGCCATCATCCTACCAAGAGTCATTATTCGGGTTGATGGCGACCAATGACACGCTCGCCCTGTCGCTCGACTCGAAGCAACCGTCGTCCCACGTCGGCTCAGTCTTACGGGGTCTTGCTCAGCGTGAAAGATGACTGTAACGGCGAGCGCCCCATCGGCAGTAGAACTTCTGCGATGCGCCAATGCAACGCCCACGGCGAGGTCACGTCGCCAACGAAATTCGACCTTCTTTCACCGCGCGCTGGAGTGCGTTGAAATCACTCAACGTGCGGTCTCGGTACGCCGTGGCGAACGCGGCGAAGGCTTCGTCGGCGACGTTCGATTTGCCGAGATAGCCCGCGATCTCTGCGCCGCCGCCCCCTCGGGCGTGGGCCCTCGCCAGCGTCCACGCGCAGATTCGTCCGTAGGTCACCAGCAGTGACTCGTCGAGCCGGTCAAGAGCGATCGCGGCCTTGTTGTCGTAGAGCTGACGAACGTAATAGTGCTTCGCTGACGCGCCTTTCTTCAGTGAGTGCCAACCCAAGAACACGTCAGGGGTCGCCTGCATCAGTCGCTGGCCCTGCACGACACGCTCGCCGGCCGGCAGCGTGGACTCGCGACCGGTCGCAGTGGCGATCACCGACGCCCCGGCCTGCTTCACCTGCAAGAAGAACGGGTCGAATTCGTCTCTGCCCAACAGCAGCAGTACGTAGCATTCGGTGCCGACGGATCCGACGCCCACGACCTTGCGCGCGGCGTCGACGGTCGTGAACTGTGAGAGCAGCTCTTGGCGATCACTGCTCAAGGTCTTGGCGTAGCCCGCGATGAGATGTTTGAGGTCGGCCGTCGTCAGATACCCGCTCTCCTCGAGTTGCGAGAGAGGAACGAGCAGAGGAGGTTTCGCGACGATGCGCGGACCGTTTTTGCCGTCGACGATCATCTTCGCGTACGCCTTTCGCGTGTCACGGCCACTGGCGTAGGCGACGACGTGGTCGATCTTGTGGATCGCGTTCACGTTGAAGAATCCACCGAGGTCCGCCATGACCGCGTCAATGTCGAGCGTCGCGTACCACGTGGCGAGCCGGTCTTCATTGGCGAATCGTCGAATCGAAAGTCGATACTCCTGGGCCGCGGCCAGGGCGATGCGCTCTTGCTGCGCATCAGCGTGACCGAGGTGCAATGAGGCGAGAGTGAGCGAGGCGACGAGACGCTTGAGATCCCATTCGAACGGGCCCTGGTCGGTCTCGTCAAAATCGTTCACGTCGAATACCAGGTGACGCTCGGGCGACGAGAACAGATTGAAGTTGGCGAGATGTGCGTCACCGCAGATCTGAATCTCGAGCGTCGTGCTGGTCCCTCTCGACAAGTCCTCGGCCATCAAGAGCGCGTTGCCGCGGAAAAACGAAAGTGGGTCAGTCAGCATGCGCGAGTAGCGCAGCGACAATAAATCGGGGCGGCGAGTCTCGCCCTGCCACATCAGGCGAGTGACTGGGTCGTAGTCGGCCGGTCGTTCGCTCACTTTGGCCATCGCGCCGCGCGGCGCCAATTCGCGTTGCGCCCGTCCGTGGGTCTTTCGCGCTTCGGGAGTCGGTGGTTCAATCGTTGACATAGTCACGCCATTTTCGGATTCGTCACGCCGTAGTTTTCGCCGCGTACTCGCGGCCCGACATTGCTCACGATGAGCAGGCCCATAATCAGGTCCGCCACCAAGATACAGCCGGGAAAGAGTGCCCCGGCCGTCGTCAACTTCGTGAGCGTCAGCAACGTGACGGCGCAGTTCGCCGATCCCAGGAAGAACAGTTGCGGCGACTCCGAGCTCGGCGCGAGCCACGACTTTCGAATCGTGGGGAGTGCCGCCATTTGATCGGCGACCACGAATGCGGCCAGCGCGACGGTCGGCTGATGAATGAACGCCCAGAAGATCAGACCGCCGACCGACACCGCTCCACACACGGCGTCAAAGACACCGAGCTTCCACACGCCGTGAGGATTGCGAAACGACGCGACGACCACCGCACACGGCGCGAGACCCAACATCAGCGTCATCAACGACGCGAGACCCACGTGCTGTTGAATCTCGACGGAGAAGGCGAGGACACCTTCGACACCCCAGAGTGACCACGTCATCCGGTTCGGCGACGTCGTCCCTCGCAGTGTGTCGCGAATGTACCCGTAGGCACCGACGACGGAGAGCACCGCGGCGAGGTACACAAATCGCGGATCGATCACCGAACAAGTCTGCCCGCTCGCATTCCTCGTCGTGTTCCCTCTTCACTCAGGCGACGTGCATCGCTGCATTATCCTCGGCGTTCGTGGACGCACGGACATTTCTTGGCATGCAACGAACGAGTGAGGAGACGTGGACCTTCGAAGTCACCGAACGAGTCATAACCCCCGGCAACTTTCTCTTCGGCGGCTGCGGGCTCGCCTCAGCGCTCGTCGCGCTCGAAGAGGCGAGCGCGCGACCGACGATTTGGGCGACCGCTCAGTACCTCTCGTACGCTCCCCTTGGCGCAACGGTCACCGTGAAGACTGACCTCGCCGTCATCGGCGGACACGTGACCCAGGCTCGTGCGACGACGTACGCCGAAGGTCGAGAGATACTGACCGTCAACGGCGCCTTTGGGACGGGAGAGCTGACCGCCGAGAGCCCGTGGGTCACTATGCCCGAGGTCGAGCCTCCGGAAGAGTGTCCGGAGCGCATCATGCCCGAGCGATTTAATCGCTCGATCTTCAATCACCTCGACGCGCGTATTGCGCTCGGTCGACCCTTCGAACAGATCGACGGGACTCCTGGTTCGCCCGTCTCGGCGCTGTGGTCGCGCGTGCCCGGGCGCTTCGATCTCTCCGCGGCGACGCTCGCCATCTTTGGGGACTACGTCGCGGGCGGACTTTCTCAGCCCCTTGGTTTTTCGACAATGGGCCGCAGCCTCGACAACACGATTCGTCTCGTGACGCTCGAGCCAACTGAGTGGGTCCTCACCGAGATCCACATGCACGCGCTCGCCGGTGGCTTCGCGCAAGGTACGGCCTACATGTGGAGTCAATCGGGGACACTGCTGGCCACGGCCAGTCAGTCCATCGCGGCGAGAGCGTGGGACCCGTCGGCCCTCTAGGTTCGAATCGTTGGTCGGCTAGATTGGTACCCCTGCGGGGCTATAGCTCAGTCGGTTAGAGCGCGTCACTGATAATGACGAGGTCGTAAGTTCGATTCTTACTAGCCCCACCACACGAGGGATTCCTACCAAGGGTTCACATCAATTGGTAGCAATACGTGCTGAGGCATTAGTTGAAATCGGTGGCCCCATCAGAGACCGCTTCGTTTCCTTCAAGCAACGAAATCAAATAATCTTCCGCATTGTCGAAGCTCGCGGAATGACCATCGAACGTGCTCATGTGGTCGCGGCCCGCCTGGTCACGGAACGCCAACCGGTAGGTCATCGTCGTCACTCCGTCGATTTCGTGCAGATCCATCGTCTCGACGGCCTCCGCATTTGGCCATCCTTCGAACAGCCACGTCTGGACGGTTCGGTTCGGAGGTTCGACCTCCAGGTAGGTTCCGCGAAACGAGCATTCGGTGCCATCGTTGGTTACGAAGACGTAGTGGTAGGTCCCGCCCACGCGAAGGTCGATCGTGCACGCCGTCACTTTCTCGTCAAACGGGGCGAACGTTTTCTCCACGTGCTCCGGCTTCGTAAATACGTCGAAGACGAGTCCTATCGGGGCGTCGAACGCTCGAGTGGCGAGGATTTCTAGATCATTTGGAAATTCATACACTGCCGAACCGTGCCGATGACGTGTCATTGCAATTCTCCTTTTTGTTGAAGCTCTTTGAGGTACTGCGCGGTCCGATCCAATCGGTCATTCAACGACTGCTCGTACGTGGCCAACCATTCGCGCATTGGCTCGAGTCGCGCCGGCTCCAGGCGGTACAGGCGTCGGCGCCCCTCGGCGCGACACTTGACGAGTCCGACTTCGCTCAAGACCCGAAGATGTTTGGAGACCTGCGGCTGGGAAATCGACAGTTCTTCGACGATCTCCCCAACCGGCCTTTCGCCGTCGCGCAACGTATCGAGAATGTCGCGGCGGTGCGCTTCGGCAATCGCGTTGAAGACGTCGGACGTGGTAGCAGCGCGTGCCATGCGCTCATTATATTCCGATAACGGTATATTTCAAGACAAATGAAACTCTTTCCCGGACCGACCACCCATACTGGTTGCACATGAGGAGAGCAGATGGAGTCGAATGGTGATCAGGCGCAACGAGAGTCGTGGCAGGACGAATACCGATATGGCGCTTTCTACCTGTTTCCACCAGCTGACGTCGCCTCCGCCGTTGATCAGCTCCGAGCACGTTACGACCCGAGGTCTGCGGCCATCTGTGGTGCCCACGTCAGTCTCAGTGAGCCCTTGACCAGACCACCTTCTGACGAGCAGCTGGCCGAGGTACGTGAAGTTCTGACGACCTTTGCGCCCTTCGAGATCACATTTGGTCCGGTCAGGAGCTTCGATCCCCACCCCGGGGTGGTCTTCGCCATCACTCCCGAGGACACATTCTTCGCGCTTCGCAGTGCCGTTCACTCCACTTCGATGTTCTCGCGACGCGCAACTTCCCGACCGCGGCGCACCCCGCATATGACGATCGCGGAATTCATCTCCCTCGAAGGAACTCACGATCTCGTCGACCAGCTGAGCGTCACGACTCCCGGCGGAGCCTTCCTTTGCGACCACGTGGTCTACGCACAGCCCGACGCTTCGTTTCACTTCGAACCGGTACTCACGGTCCCTCTCGGTGGCGCGATCCAACTTCGGTACGTGTAGCCGCCGGTTACTTGCCCGTGCGCTCGCGATGGGAGCATCCGGGCCAACAACAGGGTCGACGCTGACCCTCCTCTAACTCCTCTTTGGTCCGTCGAATTCGCCGTTGTCGTGTCGTTTCTTGCTTGGCGTCTTCGACCCAGCAGATGAATTCGTTGCGAGCCAGAGGCGTGATGTCCTTCCACGCGTCCAACGCCGCGGGATGAGTGATCAATTTCGCGCGAAGGTCCGCGGGAAGTTTGTGCACCACCCCGCCCGGTATTCGTTGCGCGCTCACGAGCCGAGAGTAATGGGTTGATTCATCACACTGTCGTCAGCTCTTCGCTTTCGCTCGCGACTTCGCCACCACGAGCGGCGCCATCAGGTCACCGAATTTCCCAATTCTCTTCAGCACGTCTTTCGCTTCAAAGCGAAGTGTCTCTGGATTGCCGCTCTTCGCGCACTTATCAACCTCCGGCCACGACACCGGTGTCGACACCGTCGGTTCCGGCCGGGCGCGCAGTGAGTACACGGCGATCGTGGTCTTCGAAGAGTTGTTCTGACTCCAGTCGATGAGCACCTTGCCGTCGCGGAGATTCTTTCGCATCGTGGACACGACTGCGCCGGGATGATCTCGCTCAATCGCCTGGGCGATCTCGTGCGCGCGCTCGCCCAGTTGGTCCCACGTCGTTCGTTGCACTCGCCTATAGAGCTGGAGACCTTTGGACCCACTGGTCTTCGCGAAAAGGGACTCGCGATCGAGCCGCTCCGCCACCCACTGCGCGACTCGACAACATTCGACAATCGACGTCCCGGGACCGGGGTCGAGGTCGAAGACCATGTAATCCGGAGGCGGCGGTATCGGTTTTCCTTTGGCGACGTGCCAGATCGGCACATGGAATTCGATGGCCGCGAGGTTGGCGGCCCATAACAGGCTGGGCCGATCACTTACAGCCGTATAGACAATCGGCTCGTGTTCGCCTCTCTTCGAAGGCACCTCAATCGTGGCGATCCAGTCCGGTTGATGCTCGGGCGCGTGCTTTTCGAAGAACGACATTCCCTCGACGCCGTGGGGGTAACGACGAAGCGTCGTTGGGCGGTTGCGAAGATGGGGCAACATCACTTCAGCGATCCGCGCGTAGTAATCGAGCACCTGACTCTTGGTGAAGCCGGTGTCGGGGTACAAGACCTTGTCGAGGTTCGACAGGGACAACTCGCGACCGTCGATCTCTGTCAAGACTCGCTCAGGACTCACGAATCACCTCCCGCGCGGTCTTGTCCTTGCGGAGTCCTCGCCAGGACGGCTGACGGAGTTTGCCATCGTTCGTCAACTCCGCGAATTGGACCTCGCCCACAATGGTGGGCCGAACGAAGTGAGCGAGCGCCGTATCGGCGCGACTGAGTGACGCCGAGAACGGCGTCGACGTGCGTGCGAGGGGTCCTAATCGAGCCAGTAAATCCTTTCGCGTCGCTGCAGTGAAGCCGGTGCCCACTTTGCCGATGTAGTCGAGTCCCTTCTCGGTGGGTATGCCCATCAGGAGTGCGCCGAGGCTGCCGTCCCGCTCGCCCTTACCCTCGGTCCATCCGCCGATGACGACTTCCTGAGTGAAGAAGTTCTTCACCTTGATCCAATCGCCACTGCGCGAGCCCGGTGAGTAGCGAGAGCGACGACGTTTTATGACCACGCCTTCGAGTCCGCGCTCTCGGGCAATATCGAGCACCTTGGATCCGGCGGTGTTGATGATCGACGGAGGTGTCGCGAACGACTCGCCTTGCACTTTGAGAGATTCGAGTGCGGCGCGGCGCTCGTCGTAGGGAAGCTCGACAATCGAACGGCCCTCGAGATACAGCAGATCGAACGCGAAGAAGCTCGCGGGCGTCGAGGACTTCAATTTCTCGATTTCCGACTTGGAGGTCACGTGCAGGCGCTTGGAAAGCGTCGAGAAGTTCGGGCGGTTGTCCTTATCCAGGGCCACGATCTCCCCGTCCAGAATCGCGGAGCGTGAACCCAGATGCCGTCCGATGTCACGTAGTTCGGGAAACGTCGACAGCAGACTCTTGTCGTTGCGAGTGAACGCCCGCACGCGGCCCCCGTCGACATAGACGAGGGCGCGCACACCATCCCACTTGAACTCATACGCCCAGTCGGCCCCCTTCTTTGGGAGCTCGCCGGCCATCGCCAACATTGGCTTGACGTGTTCGGGCATGGCCTCGAAATACGCGGGGGCCGGATCCATGCGGTGAATCATCCAGTTTTTATCGCTCGTGGGAAAGAGGACGTAGCGACCGGACGCCCGTTTCCCGTGGAGCACGACCATCACCTCATTGGTTCGCCACTTCTCGGTCTCGTAGGTGCCGTGGTCCCAAATCGTGACGCGGCCTGCGCCGTACTCACCCTTGGGAATGGTCCCTTCGAACTTTCCGTATTCGAAGGGATGATCTTCGACGTGTACGGCGAGGTGGTTCGTGTCGGGATCCATGGGCAGGCCCTTCGGAAGCGCCCACGACACGAGGACGCCATCTCGTTCCAGGCGAAAGTCCCAGTGCAGTGCCCGGGCGTGGTGCTCTTGGATGACGAAGGTCGGGAGTGGTGACTTCTTCTTGGCGACGGCCTTCGCGGTCTTTCCCATGGGCTCGGGCGTTTTCTTCGGATCTCGTTTCGCCCGGTAGACGGTGAGCTTCGCGGGTGGGTCAGTCGCCCGAGAACCATCGCCGCGCGGCATGAAACGCGTCAGCCTGATTTCTTCTTAGAGTTCTTGGCTTCACTCACCGCGCGAATCAGCTCGGGTTTGGTCATCTTCGAATTGACGTCGATCTTGAGACGCTTCGCACTATCCAAGAGATCGGCCTTGGTCATGGCGTCGAGTCCCTTTCGCTCGCGGTGCGCCGAGACCTTCATACTGGCGCTCTTTGACGTTGCGGTCGCCTTCGCGGCGGCGCGAGACGGTCGTTTTGAAGAGCGATCGATCGAAGCCTGCAATGCGGACATCAAGTCGATGACGTTCGACTTCGGTCGGTCCTCTGCGCCGTGGACCACCGCGTGACCGGCACGCTTCTGTTCGACGAGTTCTTCGACTCGCTGGCGATACGTATTCTTGTAACGACCCGGGTCCCATTCGTCCGTCAAGGATTCAACGAGTTTTTTCGCGATGGAGAGTTCGCGAGCGTTCGCGTTGCCGACCGGCGGCAGGGTGTCAAGTTCTTCTTCGGGATCGCGAATCTCGTCTTCGAAGAACATTGTCTCCAGCATGAGCACTTTCTCGGCGGGGCGAATCGCCACGAGGTGTTCCTTGTCGCGCAACACCAGTGTGGCGATGCCCACCTTCTTCGTTTCGAGCATGGCCTGGAGAAGAAGCGCGTACGCGCGGTCGGCGCCTTTGCCCTTGGGCGCGAGGTAGTAGGACTGGCGAAAGAAGATCGGGTCGATCTCTTCTAAGTCGACGAAGTCCTGTATTTCGATCAGTTCGGACTTGCCCGGGGCGGCATCGGTCATCTCTTCGCGCGTGACGACGACGTACTCTCCCCCGCCCAGTGGGTAGCCGTTGACGATGTCCTCGGCGGAGAGTTCCTCACCCGTCTCTTCATCGACCTTCTTGTAACGCACGCGATGCGACGTGTTCTTGTGAAGTTGGTTGAAGTGGATCGTTTGGTCGGACGTGGCACTGAAGAGACCAACGGGGACGCTCACGAGTCCGAAGCTTAGAAATCCTGACCACGTGGCACGCGCCATGTTGTTACTCCTCATCGAGTGATTCGAGAGACCGACAGATGAAAATTTACCATCGAGAGCGAATAATTCACAAAAAACTTGCATTTTCGAGTGTGCGAGTGATTCTTGGACGTCCACCCAATGTCACAGCAGGGATTTATGTTGGAACCATGTCCCTGCCGATGCGCTCCACTTCACCAATTGTCGTGTGCACAATGTGCGATGACCGCCTGCAGCACTGTCACGGCACCGCGATTGTGATCGACGAGGGCTCCCACGTGTGCTCCGATGATCCGGACTGCACACTCAGCATCAACGAACACTGGTTCATGTCAATTGAGGACGACGCAGCCGCGGTATAGATTTCGATTTCGCGGGTAATCGCGCAAATCAAAGGATCCTCATGTCCGAACAATCTTCCCAGTCGGCTATCTTCGCCTTCGCCGACGAAATCGTCGACCGACTCGCCCAAAGCGATCCCCTCTTCGCAACCGAACAAGGTATTCCCGGCTACGACCATCTGTTGCCCGATTTCTCGGTCGCGAAGGAGCGTCTCGATCAGGCCCAGATCGTTCGCGACCTCCAGAACCTTGAAACGCTCGACGCGCACAGTGACGTCGATCGAATTGCCGCGGCCGTTATTCGCGAGCGACTCTCCGTGAAGCTCGCACTCTACGAAGCCGACGAAGAGCGACGAACGTTTTCGGTCCTCAATTCGCCAGTGGCGGCGATTCGACAAGTGTTCGAACTGATGCCACTCACGTCGCAAGAGAACGGGAAGAACGTCGCTCGGCGACTTTCGAATGTTCGCGCGTCGCTGGACAGTTGGCGAGGAGCGCTGCTCATTACGGCCGCCGAGCACGAGCTGCCCGCCGAGCGCCACATCCTCGGTGTCGCCGATCAGGCCGATACGTGTGCCGCGGGTGCCTTCAGTGAGTTCGCCGAACGCGTCGCGAGCGCGACGGGTCTTGATTTTGAATCCTCGGGACTCCACGCCGCCGCCAAGGATGCCGAAGCCGCATATTCAGAGATCGCCGCGTGGCTGCGATCGGATCTCGCACCCAAGGCCTCTACGAAGGAAGCCTGCGGTGAAGAGCGCTATCAGCGGTGGTCCGCCTACTGGTCCGGTGCGACCCTCGACCTGCACGAACTGTACGAATGGGGTTATCAAGACCTTCGTCGTATCAACACCCGAATGTGGGAGATCGCCCGAGAGCTTCTTCCGGACGCCAAGAGTCTGGTCGAGGTGGCCGACTTTCTCGACCATGACCCCGCGCGCGCGATTGACGGCACCGACGCCTTGCTCACGATGCTGAAGGCCTTCACGGCGCGCACGACCGACGAACTCGACGGCGTGCACTTCGACGTTGATGAGCGCATCCGATTCTGTGATGCTCGCCTCGCACCCGAAGGATCGGCCGCGGCGCCGTTCTACATCAACCCCAGCGAAGACCTCAGTCGCCCGGGCACCACGTGGTTCCCGACAATGGGCAAGACGCAGTTCTCGTGGTGGCGTTTCGCGTCAACGTGGTACCACGAGTCAATCCCGGGCCATCACCTCCAGATCGCGACGGCGCTGCTGGCGTCGGATCGCCAAAGCCGATTCCACCGACTGGTGGGCAACACGAGCGGTTACGCGGAAGGTTGGGCGCTGTACGCCGAACGTCTCATGGACGAGCTCGGTTACTTCTCAGACCTCGGTGACGAACTCGGCTACCTCGCCAATCAGGCGCTGCGTGCGGCGCGCATCGTCGTTGACGTAGGACTCCACCTCGAACTCGACGCGCCCTCGGACATGGGCGTCTTGGGGGGTCTCGGGGACTGCTCGAACCAACGCTGGAGCGCAGAAATGGCGGTGGCGCTCCTCGAAGAGTGGGCGATCCAGGACCATCCGATGTCGGTCTCGGAAGTGGACCGCTACCTCGGTCTTCCGGCCCAGGCGATCTCCTACAAAGTCGGCGAGCGAATCTGGCTGGAGTCGCGCGAAGCGGCGAAGCAACGATTGGGCGACACCTTCAACTTGAAGGCCTTCCACGCTCATGCGCTAGTGCTCGGTCCGATGGGACTGGACGACTTCTCGGCCGAGATGGCCCTCTGGGACGGCGGCCTCTAGAGACTGTCGTCATTCACAGTTCGGGGGTGTGGTGCGTGCGTTACCGTCTTTGTTGAGCAAAGGACGCAGCTATGGCGAACGATCGATCGACGCTGACCAGTAGTGAACGTGAGAAGGCGTCGGTCTTCCATTCGTGGTCGGCCCAGGCGAGCATCAACCCTTTGATGGTGAAGGACGCCCAGGGCGTCTACGTCACTAGCGAAGACGGCACGACGTACCTCGACCTCTCCTCCCAATTGGTCAACACCAACATTGGCCACCAGCACCCCAGCGTCGTGCGCGCTATCCAAGAGCAGGCGGCCACGCTCTGCACCATCGCGCCGCAACACGGTTACGTCTCGCGCTACCGCGCCGCGGAACTGATCCTGGACCGCTCGTTTGAAGGAGCCGCGAAGGTCTTCTTCACCAACGGCGGCACCGAGGCCATGGAACACGCCATCCGCATGGCGCGCCTCTTTACCGGACGACACAAGGTGATGTCGGCGTACCGCAGCTACCACGGCGCGACGGCGACCTCGATCAACTTGACCGGCGACCCTCGGCGTTGGCCGAACGACACGGGCTCGGCGGGCGTCGTGCACTTCTTCGGCCCGTTCCTGTACCGATCGGCGTACCACGCGACGACCGAGGCCGAGGAGTGCCAACGCGCACTCGAAAGCCTCGAAGAGACGATTCGATTCGAGGGTCCGACGTCGATCGCGGCGATCGTGCTCGAGACGATTCCCGGTACGGCCGGGATCATGGTGCCACCCAAAGGATTCTTGGCCGGCGTGCGCGCGATCTGCGATCGCTACGGCATTATCTACATCGCCGATGAGGTGATGTGCGGTTTCGGTCGCACCGGGTCGTGGTTCGCGTTCCAACAACACGACGTGAAACCCGACCTCGTGGTCTTCGCTAAGGGCGTCAACTCGGGCTACGTGCCCTTGGGCGGCGTCATCTTGGACGAAGCCATCAGCGCGTCGTTCAACGAGCGCGTCTATCCCGGCGGTCTGACCTACTCGGGTCATCCGCTCGCGTGCGCTTCGGCGGTCGCGACGATCGAAGCCATGCAGAACGAGGGAATCATCCAGAACGCCCAGCGAATCGGTGACGAGGTGTTGCGCCCGGGACTCGAAGAATTAGCGCAAAAGCATCGCATCATCGGCGACGTGCGCGGGCTCGGCGTCTTTTTCGCCCTCGAACTCGTGACCGACCGCGCCACCAAAGAGCCGCTCGCCCCCTACGGCGCAACGTCGCCGGCGATGAACGACATCGTGGCGGCCAGTCGTAACGAGGCACTACTCATCTTCACGAACTACAACCGGATTCACGTCGTGCCGCCGTGCACCATCACGCCCGACGAGGCCCGCGAAGGATTGGCGCGCCTGGACCGTGCGCTGAGTGTCGCCGACCACTACTACGCGGGCGAGTGACGAACGAGGAACGACGAATCATGGCCGCCTCGCAGTTGCGCGAGTTAGGACACGAATTCGTCGGACGTGCGCTGAGCGACGAACAGCTGAGCACCCTGAGCACGGAACTGCGCGCGATACTCACGCGCGTGCGCGAGGCACCGCCGCGAGTGCGCGAACTCTCACGCGATCGACTGGAGGAGTTCACGCTCACGATTCCGACGTTCGACGAGATCGGCGAACGCCAACTCTTCTCGGACTCAATCGTTGCGGGCGCGAGCAACCCGATGGGTCTCGCGGCGCAGTTGTGGCGTGACGGTGACGTCGCGTGCATGCGAGTCACGCTCGGTAAGGCCTTTGAAGGCGCTCCCGGTCGCGCGCACGGTGGCGTCGTCGCCGCGCTCCTTGACGAAGTGATGGGGCTGATGAACGTGATTCACGGCGCGATGGCCTACACGGCGCAACTGGACATCACCTACCTCGCGCCGACACCCGTTGGTGAACCGATCATCGCACGGGCCTGGTTGGCACGACAGGACAACCGAAAACAGTTCGTGGAAGCGACGCTGCACGCGAATGACCACTTGGTCGCGAGCGCCAAAGCCCTCTTTATTTCGATCGATCGATCCGCGTTCCTCGAACAGCTACTCACCCTCGAGGACTAGGAGTGGCGTTCTCACTTCGCCGTCAGTTCCGATCGAGCAAAGCCCCGCGCACGATCACGCCATCATTCTGGGGATTGAAGATCCTCACCACTGCGATGGGTGAAGCGACGTCGGACTACTTCGTCAATCGATTCGATCCTCGGGTCGCCGTCGTGTGCGCCGCCGTGGTCTTCGTCGTCGCGCTCTGGTGGCAACTACGTTTGCCGACGTATCGCACCGTGCCCTACTGGTCCGCCGTCGTGATGGTCAGTGTCTTTGGCACGATGTGCGCCGACGTTGTCCACGTGGAGTTCGGTGTTGCCTATCTCGTCTCGGCGATCGCCTTCGCCCTCGCGCTGGTGCTGGTCTTCTGGACGTGGTTCCGGGTGGAGGGCACGCTCTCGATTCACAGCATCGTCTCCACGCGTCGCGAACTCTTCTACTGGGCGACGGTCACGGTCGCCTTCGCCCTCGGCACCGCGGTGGGTGACTTCATGGCAATCGTGGCGAAGCTCGGCTACTTCGGTTCCGGTCTCCTCTTCACCGGACTAATACTCCTGCCGGCATTGGGATTTTGGCTCGGGCGCATGAACGCCGTCCTGATGTTCTGGATCGCGTACGTGCTCACGCGACCCCTGGGGGCGTCCTTCGCCGACGGGATGGGCAAGCCGAAGATAGTGGGTGGACTCGGCTGGGGATCGGGCAACGTATCGCTGGCGTTGACGGGCATCATCGTGGTCGCGGTTGGCGTTCTCGCAATCATTGAGACGCGTCGGGATCGCCGAGGCCGGCTCGACATGTCAAGGTCATGACGATCGTCTTTATTATGGACCAATGCCCGCCATCTCCGTAGACAATCCGCTCGAATTAGCCAAGGCCATCAAGCCCGAGACGACCGATCGACCGCGTCGCGTGACGTCCATCACGACGGCACCGCGAGGTCTCGAAGGTGAGGGCTTCCCGGTTCGACGCGCGTTCGCCGGCATCGACATGTCCGACCTCGACCCGTTCGTCCACATGGACCAGATGGGCGAAGTCGACTACGGACCGGGCGAACCCAAGGGCACGCCGTGGCACCCGCACCGCGGCTTCGAGACCGTGACCTACATGATCGACGGCACCTTCTTGCACCAGGACTCCATCGGTGGTGGTGGCGTCATTCAAAACGGCGCGACGCAGTGGATGACCGCCGGCTCGGGCATCTTGCACATCGAGCGCCCGCCGGACGCGCTGATCGACTCCGGCGGACTCTTCCATGGCATCCAACTCTGGGTGAACCTGCCCGCCAAGCTCAAGATGACCAATCCGCGCTACCAAGACATCGAAGCCGAATCGGTGTCGCTGTTGACCAACGAGAACGGCGACGCCATCATCCGCGTCATCGCCGGTTCACTCGGCGGCATCGACGGACCGGGTTCGACCCATACGCCGATCGCGATCTCGCACGTGTCGCTGCTACCCGGCGCACAACTCGCACTCCCCTGGAACCCCGCGTACAACGCCCTCACCTACGTCCTCGCCGGCCAGGGCAGCGTCGGACAGGACCGCAGCGCCATCGCCGAGGGCCAGATGGCCGTGCACGTTGACGGCGACTTCCTGGTGCTCAGCGCCAATGAGTCGCAGGACTCGCGCACCCGAGCCTTTGAAGTGTTGATTCTCGGCGGCGAACCGATTCGCGAACCGGTCGCGACCTACGGACCATTCGTGATGAACACCCGTGCCGAACTACAGCAGGCCTTTGAGGACTACGAGGCCGGTCGTCTCGGCCAGATCCCGGCCGGGCACATCTAGCTCGACGTTGAACGGTGCACGAGGAACGTGCCCGTCGAACGACTGACGAGTTTTCCTTCGTCACTCGAAATCGTCGCTTCGGCGTAGGCGATCTGACGGGTCAGGCGAACGACGTCACCACGAATCGCGTAGTGGCCGTCGAGCAGGGCCGGGCGCATCAGTTCGGTCGTCATCTCGATCGTCGCCTCGGTGCGGTCACGCCCCATCAGTGCGGCGTTGATGCAGAAGTTCATGGCGGCGTCCAAGATGACCGAGTGGACGCCGGCCTGGACCGCCCCGTGGGGGTTGCACGCGAGTGGCGTCGGCGTGAACGAACCGCTGACCCACCCGAGGTCTTCGCCGTCGACGCCGTAGCTCTCAAAGGCGCCGCCGATGGCGCCAATGACCGCCATCCCCCCGTCGCCGAGCCAGCGATCCATGCTCTTTCGTTCGCTCACGCCTGCGACGCTACACGCGCCCACCGGTAGGATTCGCGCCGTGGGCAAAGCTCGCGGATGACGAAAGGTTCGACAATGCCAACAGCAGTGATCGTGGACGCAGTTCGCACGCCCGGCGGCAAGCGCAACGGAAAATTGAAGAACTGGCACGCCGTTGACCTCGCCGCGGAAGCCCTGAAGGCCATCGCGAGCCGCAACAATCTCGATCCCGCGTTGGTCGACGACGTCATCATGGGCTGCGTCTCCCAAGTCGGCGAGCAGGCGTTCAACGTCGGACGAAGCGCGGTACTCGCGGCCGGTTGGCCGGAGTCGGTGCCCGCCACGACGATTGACCGCCAGTGCGGATCGTCCCAACAGGCGCTGCACTTCGCCGCCCAAGGCGTGATGTCCGGCGCCTACGACGTCGTCGTCGCGGCCGGTGTCGAAGTGATGTCGCGCGTGACCATGGGCTCGTCGATCGGCAAGGACTCCGGTTGGCCCTTCGGTCCGAGCGTCGCGGCGCGTTACGAGCCAGTCGGTGGACTGAAGAATCAGGGCATCGGCGCCGAGATGATCGCCGACCAGTGGGACGTTTCGCGCGAAGACCTCGACGCCTTCTCGGCCGAGAGTCACCGACGCGCGGCCCAGGCAACGGCCGAAGGCCGATTCGACAATGAGATCGTCCCGGTCTTCGTCCGAGACGACGAGGGGCACGACACCGATGAACTGATGAAAACCGACGAAGGCATCCGAGCGGACTCGACGGTCGCGACGCTGGCGAACCTCAAGCCCGCGTTCAAAGAAGATGGCAAGGTGACCGCCGGCAACTCTTCGCAGATCACCGACGGCGCTTCGGCGGTCTTGATCATGAGCGAAGAGAAGGCCCGGGAACTCGGGTACACACCGCGCGCCCGGTTCCACTCCTTCGCCCTCGCCGGTGTCGACCCCGTCACGATGCTGACCGGTCCAATCCCCGCGACCAAGAAGGTTCTCGAGCGCGCGGGACTCACTTTGGACGACATCGACCTCATCGAGATCAACGAGGCCTTCGCCTCGGTCGTGCTGGCGTGGCAGAAGGAACTCGACGTGGATCTGTCCAAGGTGAACGTGAACGGCGGCGCCATTGCCCTGGGCCACCCACTGGGCGCGTCCGGCGCGAAGCTATGCGCCACGTTGGTGAATGAACTCGAGCGCACCGGCGGTCGCTACGGTCTGCTCACGATGTGCGAGGGCGGTGGACTCGCCAACGCGACGATCATCGAGCGACTGGGCTGATTCAGCGAGTTACTTGTAGCGCGTCGCGAGGAAGAAGCCGCTGAACATCACGAACAGCCCGCAGATGAGGTACCACGACGACACCGAGCCGGGAAGTACCGACAGGTAGTTCATGACGATCACCAGCGTGCCCACGGCGAGCAGCGCGATGATGAGCAATCCGTACCAACGGGGGCTGTGGTCATCACGAACCGGACGTCGGGCGGTCACCTTGCCCCGGGCTTCGGGGGCCACGTAACGGCCGACGGTCTTTCGACTCCCGGGTTTCGATGTTGATTTCGCCATGGGGCTCAATGCTAGTGAATGCGCCCGCTACGTCGTGGTGGTGGTGGCGAGGGTGGTAGTCGTCGTCGCTTCCGTAGAGGCCTCACAGACCGAGATCGTGATGGAGGAGTTGTAGGGCACGCGGGTACCGATGCCGAGACTCTCGTTCGTGACCGTGTGCACCTGACTCGGCGAACACGTCGACGGGTCGGTCGGGCTTACCTGCACCTGAAAGTGGGCAACATCAAGTTCGTGTGTCGCTTGGGACTGCGACTCACCGAACACACTCGGTACTTGGATCTCGCAGTATCCCGTCGAAGTGGTGAGCGTGACTTGATCGCCGGAATTGACGAAGGCCCCCGCCGCGGGTTTTGAACTGATCACGAGTCCGATGGCGACTTTGTTGGAGCAGGCAGTGGACGTTGTCGGTCCTAGCGCAAGATTGGACTGTCCGAGTACCCCGGAGGCTTGGTTGGTCGTGTCACCCACGAGCGAGGGGACCTGGTACTGCGCGTTGGGCGACAGCACGTAGATCGTGATCGTGTCGCCCTGGTGTCCCTTGGTTCCGGCGGCGGGAACCTGGGACACCACGAAATTCGGGTTCGTGTTCGTCACGCCGGGGGGAACTGTTTGGAGAAAACCTGTCTTCACCGCGAGAAAATAAGGCTTGATCTCGAGCTCATTCGTCGCGGCCGCCAGCGTCAAGCCCTTCAAGCTCGGGAACAAGAGGGGGGCTGCCTGGACGCCGTGGCTTACGGTCAGAATCACGTGCTCTCCCTTGGTCAACGTGACCCCAGCCTTGGGATCCGTGGAGATGACGAATCCAGCCTTCACCGTGGCGGAATGAATCGAGACCACCTTCGTATTCAGTTTGATTCCCTGATTCGCCATTTTCTGCAGTGCGGCATTCTCGGTTTTGCCTATGAGACTGGGCATCGCGACCGTTGGGGGCGCACTCTTTTGAGTGAGAAAGTACGCGAGACCGCCCACCACCAGAAGCAATATCACGACGATCACGATGACGTTCGCACTGCCATTGCGGCGTGGTCGAACGTCGGTGCGGGGCCCGGTCATCATGGGTACCGCTTGGGTACGCTCGCCCGGCGCGACCTTGCTGACCGCTCGCGTCGCGTCCTGACCAAAGAATGCGACGTCGCGTTGTGCGGCGCGAACGGGTTGGCCCTCACTGAATCGAACGAGGTCCGATCGCAGGTCTTCGGCCGACTGGTAGCGCCGCTCCGGAGTTTTGGCGAGTGCCTCCATCACGATCGCCTGGAGGTCGGGGGGAATCGTGGGGTTGAAATCCGTCGGCGCCGGCACGGTGCCGTGCACGTGCTGACTCGACACCTCGACGGGCGAGTCGCCAATGAACGGCGGACGTCCGGCCAGCATTTCGTAGAGGACGATGCCCAGTGAGTAGATGTCGCTGCGTCCGTCGACCGCGGCGCCCTCGGCCTGCTCGGGTGAGAAGTACGTCGCGGTTCCCATGACCGAACCTTCTTCGGCCAACTGGTCTTCGACCGACATCGCCTGGGCGATGCCGAAGTCGGTCACTTTCACCTGACCGTCGCTCGCGATCAAGATGTTGCCCGGCTTGACGTCGCGGTGAACGACACCGTTGCGATGCGCGTAACCGAGGGCCGCCGCGACCTGCGCCATCAAGGTCGCCGAATGCGACGCCGTGAGCGTTCGTCCGCCGCGCAACATGTCCGCGAGCGATGTTCCGTCCACCAGTTCCATGACGATGAAATACGTGCCATTGTCCTCGCCCCAGTCAAAGACCGGCACGATGTTCGGATGCGAAAGGTTCGCTGCCGCCTGGGCTTCGCGACGGAATCGCTCGACGAACAATGGGTCGGCACTGAGTTCGGGATACAGAGTTTTCAGGGCCACCGGACGGTTGAGCAGGGTGTCCTGGGCTCGATAGACAATGGCCATGCCGCCGCGCGCGATCAGGTGCGTTACCTGATAGCGCCCTGAATACAGTCGTGGGTCATCTACAGGCTCCATATGGCGTCTAGCCTACGCTCTCGCGATTCGAGAAAATTTTCATTAGCCTTCGCACCCCGTCGCCGCGACCGAAGGATTCTTCCCCGCTTGCATCGCGAAGAATCCTTCGACGAGACATTTGACGATGGGACCGGCGACGGTCGCACCGAAGTTGGCGGTCGGTTGGAACGGCACGACGACGGCGATGGCGATCGTGGGATTGGTCGCGGGCGCGAAGGCGATCAACCAGTCGTCGGTGTTCTTTTTCACGTTGCCCGTCTGGGCCGTACCGGTCTTGGCCGCGACGTCGAACTGGGCCGGGAACCTGACACCGGACGCGGTCCCCACGGTCACGACCTTCTCCATCAGCGGGACGATTACTTGGGCTTGGGTCGGCGTCAATGGCGTCTTCCACACAGAATCCTTGTAGCGCTCGAGGATCTTGCCGTCCGGCGCGGTGATGAAACTCATCAGGTGCGGCGTCATTTCGACGCCGCCGTTCCCGACCGCCGCGGCGACGAGGGCGTCTTGCAGCGCGGACGCGCGCACATTCTCTTGACCAATCGACGAGTAGGCCAGACCGGGGATGTTGTTCGAGAACGACGCGGCCGTCGGAAAGTAACTCGCCGCGGTGTTGGGAAGGTCGAGGGGCGGAGTCGCGTCGTAGCCGAACGACGTCGCGGCCTTGAACATGTAGTCGGCACCGAGATCGATTCCCAACAAGGCGAACCCGGGGTCGCACGAAGGCGGCAGCATCTCCGCGACGTCGCCGCCGCATCGCGAGCCGCCGCTGTTACACAGCAATAGGTTCGAATTGGGCAACGTGGTACACGCGCCACCGTTGCGGTTGCTATTGAACGACTTGATCAGGTCCGCCGGCTTGCTGACCACTGCCGCGGCCGTCGTTATCACCTTGAAGGTCGAACCGGGTGGGAACGTCTGTTGCGTGGCGACGAGACCAAGGGGCGCAAAGCCGTTGCCGTCAGGCTTGAGATAGAGATGTCGGGCGGCCGTATCAATCTTGATATTCGGCGACGTCAAAGGAACTGGGTTGTAGTTCGGATTCGAGTACATCACGAGCACGGCGCCAGTCTTCGGGTCTATCGCAACGGCCGCCCCGTCAATTCCCTTCAACGCCGCTCTCGCGACCTGCTGGAGTGCCGGTTGAATCGTCAGGGTTACCGAGTCGGCGGCGCTGGTGGGCGCTAAGAGTTGTTCGAAGCTCTGTGGAGGCTGGGGATGCGCCTCGAGCAGTCCGTTGTACTCCTCTTCGATTCCGTACACTCCGTAATAGGGAGACGAGTACCCCACGACACCCGACGTCAACGAGCCGTCAGGGTACACACGACGATAGGGAAAATACGGACTGTTCTGCCTTTCCGAGTAGGCCAGCACGGCGCCGTTGGCGGCAAGAATCTGACCGCGCGCGAATTGGCCCGACGGATTCAGGTTGCGGGGATTGTTCGGACTCGCGATAAGCGCGGGGGCTCGAAAGAACTGGATGTTTGCCGATTGCGCGACGATCACCGCGAAAAGCAAGAGGATGATCGTGGCCAGGATGCGAAGACGTCGCGACACCGATCAGCCCTTCTTCCCTGTTGTCGTCGTCGACGTGGTGGTGGTCGAAGCGGACGAGGGAACGTGGCAACTCGTCGCCAGACCACAAAGATACGTCGCGTAATCCTTGGCGGAGCGCTCCGTGGGTTCCGGAATCGTCTGCGTCAACTGGCTCTGGTCCGTTTTGCGAAATGCACTGACGTGATATCTCGTGTCGTAGACCATCATCGGTTTGAACCAGAGGATGCCGCCCGGCTGGCCCTGATAGACCGCGACGGTGCCAGAGTCGTTCCCCAAGTAATACGTCGAATAGGCGTACCAATGGACAATGAAATATGCGCCCACGAACACTCCGACGAAGACCAAGAGGGCGGCCGGCGTTCGCCACGAAAGTCGGCGACGCTTGCCGCGCTTCTGCACCCCCGGCGTCGAGGCCCGAGCGACGGGCGGCGTGGTCGTAGAGATTGTGCGTTTGATCGGCGTCGAGGCGACCGCGACGTCATCGAACTCAACCAACACTGCGGTGATGTTGTCGCGACCACCGGCTTCTTTGGCGGCTTCGACCAATTGGACGACCGCCTGTTCGAGCGTGAATGGTGCGCTCGAAAGTCGCGCCAGCATGTCACTGTCGAGTTCATTGGAGAGTCCGTCACTACAGAGCAGCAGGCGATCGCCGGTAAGCGCTTCTATCGACATCACGTCGACGGCGATCGTTTCTTCGACTCCGATTCCTCGCGTGAGTTGGTGACGGCGCGGATGCACCGCCGCCTCTTCGGGTGTGAGTCGACCCATGCGCACCCACTCTTCAGCGACGCTGTGGTCGTCAGTCAGTTGACGAAGTGCCCCGTCACGAAGTTGGTACGCCCGCGAGTCGCCGACGTGACACAGCGTCGGCGACGTGACGCCGTGGTCGTCCACGGTCAGGCCCAGAGCGATGACTGTCGTTCCCATGCCGAAGTGGTTGGGATTCTCACGCGCGTCATTCAGCACAGTGATATTCGCGGCGTTGATCGCGTTATAGAGACCCTCAACCGTTGGATTCTCGACGAAGCCGGAGCGAAGCATCTCGATCGTCATCTCCGAGGCGACCTCACCGGCCGCGTGTCCGCCCATGCCGTCAGCCACGATGGCGAGCGAGTCGTCGACGTGTACCGCGTCTTGATTCGATTGACGTACCAGTCCAGTATCGGTCGCCTCGGCGTGACGCCAATGCGTCAACGAACCACCTCGAACAGAACGCCCCCGACTTGCACGATGTCACCACGTTCGAGATGAACACGCCCGTCGACGAGCTCCTGATTGACGTACGTGCCGTTGGTCGACCCGAGGTCCTCGATCGAGAGATCACCCTCATCGTTCGTGAGTCGCGCGTGTCGCGATGAGAGGAACGTGTCGGACAGACTGAGGTCACAGTCGGCACCGCGTCCAATCGTCACCGCCGCGTCGACGTCGATGCGCTCGCCCGAACGATCATTCGGTTCAACGAACTCCAGCGCGAGCGTCGTGCTCCTTCGACGTTTCGAGCGCTTTTCGTAATCGATTGGTCGCGCCTGTACCGCAGCGACGCGAGTGATCCGCAGGAAGAAAAGGACGGCGACCACCATGACCAGCACTTGGAGCGGCCGAACGATCGCCGCGTAATTCGACGTTCCGGCCACAAGACTCAAGCGAGCTCGATCCGAAAATGGAGCGTGCTGATCGTGACGTCGTCTCGCGGCGACAGTGAGACGGCGGTGACCCGGTGCCCGTTCACGAACGTTCCGTTGGTCGACTGAAGGTCACGGATGGCGACGCCTTCGCTCGTGCGCCAGACCTCGGCGTGACGTCGCGACACGTTGGAATCGTTGATCACGATCTCAACGTCGGGGCTTCGACCGATGACCAAAGGGCGCTCCCCCACGTTGAACGAACGACCGTCGTTCACGATCAGTCGGGGCTGACTCTCGCCGCCCAAGAATTCAGTCTTCACTTCGAGATTGCCGGGCTTGATGTCGTCGTCGATGAAGACTTCGACCTTGACGGGACCCACGAAGCTGAACCCCTCGCTGATGGCGTGCTGGCGCACGGTCTCTTCAAGCTCACTCACCAGGGCCTTTTGAAAGCCCTCAAATCGTGCCGCGTCGACCGGACCGAGCCATACGCGGATTTGATTCGGCGAGATGGGGCCTTGGCTCGACAGGCGGCGCGTCAGGTCAACTTCGCGGACAATGCGCGTGCCGATCTCAATCGGCTGCAGCGTGCTCTTGAAAGTACGTGAGAACGTCTTTTCGAAGATCCGCTCGAGGCGATTTTCTACGCTCTTCAGGACCATACCGATATCAACTGTACCGGCGACTCAGTGCAACCGTCGGCGCAAAAACTCTCAGGTGAGTCGACTAATGTTGCAAGGTCTCGGGGCGAGTGGCGAAATTGGCAGACGCGCAGGCTTCAGGTGCCTGTATTCGAAAGGATGTGGGGGTTCAAGTCCCCCCTCGCCCACGACTGTGATGTTGCAGAATTTCTGGGACAAATGAACCCTCAGATGATATCTCGCGACTTGGCTTGGTAGTCAACCGACGGATCCAACTCAAAATGGCGAAGCAGAACACTGTCTTCATCGATGACGCGCACGTCGAGGTCGGCCATCAAGATGATGACGCGTTTGCCGCGGTTCGGTCGTCCGACCCCGATGTGATGGAGCTTGCGGCGATAGCGAAGCGTCACCGCGCCCCATCGATCGACGTGGTCGTGACGAACTCGAGTCTTGGCGAGCAGCGGTTGACCATCGATCTCCGGCGTGGCTTTGTCGAGTTCTCGCCACGCGCGCATCGGTGGGCAGTTCCTCGCTTGATGCGGACGCTTCTCGTTGTAGTACTTCACGAAGCCATCAATCTGTGATTGCAGTTCTTCGATGCTGGCGGCCCCGGGTTGTTTGCGCAGCCACTTCTTCAAGGTCAAGTGATAACGCTCGACCTTTCCCTGCGTCTGGGGATGGTAGGGCTTGCCGTGTTTGAAGCGGATGCCGAGCTGCGCCAGCTCGATCTCCAGACCCGTGTGCGAGCCCCGGTAAGCGGCAGTGTAGATCGCACCGTTGTCCGATAACACCGAGGCCGGCAGGCCGTAAAGATCAGTGGTGGCAAAGAAAAGTCGCACCACCTCGGCGGCCGTGGCGACTTTCACCACGTGTGAGCACAACACGGCGCGCGAGTAATCGTCAATGAAGTTGATGATCTCAACGCCCTCGCCGTCCTCCAACTTCCAGTGCGTCATGTCGGACTGCCAGGTCTCATTGGGCAGGTGGGATTCGAAGCGGATCCACGATGAGCGCGGTCGCTTCTGGGGTTGGGGCGTCACGAAGCCGCGTCGCTGCAACACGCGGTGGATCGTCGCTAAGGCCGGGGCGTCGGCGCCACTTTCATTCAGGTGCCACTGGATCGTCCTGGCGCCGGCGTCCCATCCTTGGTCGGTGAGTTCTTTTCGCATCGCCACGATCGCGTCCTCGAGGACCGCACTGGTGCGATTCTTCGCGGTGACGGGTCCGCGTTTCTTCGGCTCTAACGCTTCGGCGCCACCGTCGCGGTAGAGCGCGACGTGGCGAGCCACCCACGTTTTTGAGCGACCGGTCGATGCCGCCACCGAACGAACCGAACGGCCCTCAACTAGAACTGCCGTGACCGCATATGTCGCCAGATCCATGGGAACCTCCGGATGGAAGTGTCCCAGAAACCCTGAAACATGCTGTCCCAGAAACTATGGAACCTCAGACCGCCTCCGACACCAGTCAGACGCAATTGCATTGAGCCGCCAGTGCAAAGCCAGGGTTCTTCAAGACTCGAGCCATCATGACTGTGCATTTTGGCGGATGTTCATGCGCAACGCACTGAGTGCCGATCGCCATACTGCGAATGGATCTGGCACCTCCTAAGAGAATAGGAGAGGATTAGTACCCCGCTGCCTCGTTCACGTTAGGGAAAGCAGCGACGCAACTGATCTCCACAATTGCCTCGGGATAAATGAGTTCAGTTACTCCCACGGCCGTCCAAGCAGGATACGGAGCGTCTAAGAATTCGGATGCGACTTTGAGTACGGTTTCAATTTGGATTAGAAGGCCAACATGGTACGAGTTGATTTCAACCACATTGGACCAATCCAATCTCGCTTCGGCCAAAGTGACTTCGATGTTACGAAATACTTGGCGAATTTGCGCTTCCGGGTCGGCTGCCAAAGAGCCGTCGTTCGTCTCGCCCGTATGTCCGGTGAGTCGCAATACGCCGCCGGAACTCACGGCCGCAGGAATGTGGGTCTCCGCATAAAAGTCGGCCCATATTTGAGGGACAATTACCGAACTCGGGGCTTCATTGTCGTTATTTGACTTGATGACCGGCCTTTCCTTTCGCGTACCTGCTAATCCGGTAAGGAATGTATCAGGGTCTTTGCGCCGCTGGCCCACGCAGTACCTAATTGCCTTCTTGGCGACTAGCCAACCAACTTGAAGGTTGGTCTCGAATTGGATTCTGAAATTACCTTCTTCGATACCACGTGGAACTATTCAGGGCCGCAAGGACTTGTGCGACCTGTCCGAACGCGAGTGAGGCGAAACTGCTAGAGCGACTAGTCAAAAAATGTAGGGTCGGAACATGAGACGCAGACTCAGCCGCCAAAAGCTATTGGCATTGGTCATTATCGCTTGTAGTTGATAGTTCTCTTCAGGACCGGAGGTCTTTAGGACCTCGAATTCTCACCGCCTCATACTGGATCTTGGCGTGAATCCAGTCGCCAATGGCTCGCAGCAGAACAACGTCGTGGAATTACGGACGCGAAACCGCACAACTCACTCAAACTGCCAATGGCTGGTTCCAGATCGGTGACGTCGGACCCCCGACATCAGACATGGTTCGACAGACCCAGCGGCCGATTCTCAGGAAGGAGGCGGCGATTCCAGGTCGGCCGGTGTGTTAAAAAGGGCCTCTTGGCGCTGAATATCAGGTGGCGCTCCGAGGGGGAGATGACGATGTCAAGAATGATCATTACTCATAATGTTGTCGACGTTGATAATTGGCTGAGCTTCAAGGAGGAGCGGCAGGGTGCTGTCGCTGACATGGGGGGCTCCAATGTCGTGGATTACGTCGCGCAAGACGGGAGCAACGCCGTGGCGATCGCCGCCAACGTTGAGGACATTAATGCGGTGCTGGCGGGATTGGCTTCGCCACCGGCGGAACTTGGCGCAGCGATGGAGCGACACGGTGTTCTCCCACCCATGACCGTCTACATCGAAAAGTAGTCGAGCCCGCAGCGGACTGCGCTCGCTCCACGGGGCCACGAGCCATCAGGTCGACAACTTTCAGTGCGAGGCGGCGTTGCTGTGACGTCGGGACTGCGACACCAGCACTCTCGGCGCATTATGGCGGACGCTTCGAGCATGGCTCGAAAGCCGTCGGACCTTCGGCGCGCTAGCGCTCGACAATGGTCGAGACTCAGACCGGCAGACGCCGTATTTCTAGGCGGTCGCCGGTACCCCTAAACCGTGGGACACCACCGACGCCACGATGATCTGTTCTTGACCACAGCTCACCTCGAAAGGAAGTCTTCACTATGTCGCGACAGATCTATTCACGATCAATTGATGGAAGATAGTGTACGGCCCACCAAGGAGGTGCCTAGTCAACAGGGGCTGACACACCATGTCGCCGCTGGGACGATGTATGTGCCATCCGAGCTGTGATATCTCTCGACACTTTGCATGATGGCCGTACGTGTCGCGCGTCGCTCATCGTCAGGCAGGGCGTTGATGACATGGGCGAGCGGGCCCAAGATGCGCACGAGCGTGTCCCAGAAGTCATCGAAGTCGGCGTAGCGGAATTCAAATTCGATTACCTCGAGATCGGGTTCGGCGAAGCCGGCTTGGGTGACTAACTCTCAGATTCGCGAGGGGTCTCCCATGGCGAAGATACCGGGTGTTCCTGTTACGGGGGGAGGAAGATGACCCCGCTCAACGAGCGTCATCGCGGGCATGCTGGCCCACGGATTGCGCTCCGGCGTGGTCCAAACAGCGAAGGCCAGTCGCCCGGCGTCGCGCAGAACCCGTCGCGTTTCCTTGAGCGCTGTGGCTGGATCGGCCATCAACATGTAGCCTCAGCGACAGACCACGCCGTCAACACTGTTATCGCCCAGTTCCATCTCTTCGGTATCCATGACCCGATACTCAATGTTGGTAAGGCCGCGCGCAAGGCCGTTGCGGCGCGCGACGTCGATCATCTTCGGCGAAAAGTCGCTGGCGATCACGAGGCCGCCGTCGCCTACGCATTGCGCGACCGCGATGCTGAGATCACCTGTTCCCGTCGCGATGTCGAGAAAGTTCTGGCCCGGTTGCGGATCTGCGTTCTTCACCAACCAACTGTTGACCTGGCCAGTGATGTTCATCATCCAATCGCGTCGGTCTTCCCAGCCAGTCGCCATCTCGCCCCAGGTCGCGAGGCTCTGAGCCCGAAAGGCGTCTTGATCGAAGTTCATGACTCCTCTTTCCTTCATTGTCGTGGACGGAAGCCGGTTGGATTCAATGGAATGAACTGCGGCCGTACTCCCGGCATCCTATGTGACCGACTTCGCCGATGTTTGCCTGACGCGAACTCACACGTGGCATGAGGTGGAGCAATGCAAGAGATGAGCCGCCGACCGATGGATGGGCCAGACGGTTCTTCTCCCGGTATCGGCTCCTTGATTCATGTCCGGTATAGCCCACGAGTTTGCAACGAACGCGCCGCGGTATCGACGGCTGAGTAGTAGATGATGTTCGATCGCCTAGACGGTTTGCAGTCACTCCGATACGTTGATGCATCGCACTAGAAAATAATGCGAAAGAGTCAAACCGAGAGGAAATTATTCAATTGCCTTGGCAAGGCGATTGTCGTAAACGTCAGCGAGTTCGAGCAGAGCCTTAGCTCCGTCGCCCGCGAAACACGAGCCGTGCATCACAGCCAGAGTGGCGGGGGCGAGACTAGCGAGGTTCCGAATGGTGGGCCCGGTCCGTGGTGTGATGCAGGTAGCGCCGAAAACGTCCTCAGCCAGTGAAGAGGTCTCGAGGATGTCATCGGTCGTGATGGCGGGCGGGTCGCCGAGTTGGGTGAATAGGTCGCCGCACAACAGCGTCTTCGTGGACTCATCGTACAACACCCTCGCCTCCCAACCGTGGGGAACGTGTGGCGTGTCAATGTGGCGTACGCGATGCTCTCCGAGTTGGATCACCTGACCGTCGGCGAGCGGCACCGGCGTTCGGTCTGCCAAGTCATTGAATGACACCAGACACCCGAGAGCCCCGTGAGCCACCTCGGCCCGGGGCGCGGCTGCCAGCAATAGATTCATAGCGCCGCACTCGTCGGATTCGAGGTGGCCGAAGGTGATCCAGCGAAGTCGCTCGAGTGGGGTGATTGTGGCGATGGCTTCTGCCAGGAAAGGGAACATGGCTCGGGGTCCAGTGTGGAACAGCAAAGGTTCATCATCATCGATGAAGTACTGATTGAATGTGAATCCGGTAGGTCCGATTTCCGGGACGAATGTCGAGAAACGGAATATTCGGTTGGCGATTTCGTCGATGCGAGTTTCCATTGATGTTCTCCTTGGTGTGTTGGTAGTGAGTGCGTTCAGAATGGGACGACTGTGGTGAGTAGGCCGGTTGCGGGTGCGCGGCCCGAGAGCGTGCGGCAGAATTCGACGGCGTCGAGCGATAAGCGTTCAGCTCCAAAAAGGTCGGGGTCGCGCCCGTACGTGTCACCGGCAGGACCGTAGAGCTCGAGCTCGAAGCACTTGCCATGGCGGCGCGCCCATTCCGCAACAACGTCGGCGATGATGCGACCATCGTGGGCGGTGCTGAGCTCGAGTGGTCGGTTGAGGGCGCGCGACGTGTCTACGCGGTGCATCCATAGATCGCGGAGATAGATGGTGTCGATGAGGTAACCAAATTTCCAGGTCTCGTGCACGGGTCCATCGACGGCAAAGCTCGCGTGATTGCGCATGATCGACGGAATGCGTGTGCGGCCACGGACAGTTTTGGGTGCAATGTCCGCGAATCGTTTGACGATCTGGACGGGGCTGAGGTCCATTCGTTCGCGCACCTGCACCGCGGACAGCGCGGCCTCGAGTGGTCCACCCTGTTGCTTTCGATGGGATCGAGCCCGCCGCATTTGGTGGATATTCTCGCGCATGGACGCGCCCGCTTCGCAGGCACCGAGTACGTGTAAGTACATGGCTCGGACATCCCAGGCGGGGCAGTCAGTTGCGCTCGACCACTCAGCGTCGTCGAGGGATCGAAGCAACGCGAGAGTCAACTCCAATTCATTGGCCTGAAGGCGCATTGCCTCCCGATGAGTCAGCGGTTCGATAGTTGAGATTTCGATCGTCGTCACGTGGAGATTCCTTTAAATTATGTTCGGCGAGACGTAGGTTTTCGCACGGCTCGGGTTGGTTTGCAGTGGGCGAGGAACATGTCAACTGTTTCATCGATGAGACGAGTCCAGCGATCCCCTCCAGGATCATTGGAGACCTGCTGGTCGACCAGACCGGTTATCAGCGCGGTCCACAAGTCGAGATGGCGAGCATCAGTAATACCGTTGAGAGCGAGCGTGTCTCGAAGAAGTGCCAAGGTGCGCACAGCCGGTGTGAAGGACTCTGGTGAAGGTTCAAACCCGGGAATCGTCCGCTGAAACAACAGTTGATAGTGCGCGGGAGAATTAGTGCAGAACTCGGAAAATCGTATCGCGGTCGCCTTGAGTATTTCGCGAGGGTCGTCGCTGTCGAACGGTTCGGCCATGGTTTCGGCGAACTGCGTTGCCGCTCGTCCGAACATTGCGTCGTAGATATCGTTCTTCGAGTCGAAATAGGCATACACCGTTGGCGCAGTGATTCCTGCTCGCCGGGCCAGATCCCTGAGTGACAAGCCCGCCAGACCCTCTTCGGTCACCAGCGACCAGGCCGCATCGATGATTGCTTCGTGAGCCGAGCGTCGGCGTGCCTCGCGCCAATCGGTTTTCTGAGCTTGATTAGTCATTGTTCGCAATACTTGCACAGTGTTAAAGGCACGTCAAGTACTGTTCGCGTCTTTGTCGATCTCAGTTTCCGTCATCGCACGCGTCCGAGTCATGCAACTACCCGAGCACCAGCGGGGGACTCAAGACTGGGTAGCAATGACTCTCGGCCGATAGGACTGCCAGGAACCGCAGGAGCGCAGTTCTTCTCGGATCTTCTCCCTCGACGTAACTCCAAAATGGAGACTAGGTTGTGACGCTTTGTCTCGAGCGAAGCCAGTCATCGCTCGGCTACGGTAATGAAAAATACCCATAACGCTAAGGAGTCGTACTGTCTGATTTCTTTATGTCCATTGATGGCAAATCGGTTGCGGCCAAGGAGACGTTTGGCGTCGTGAACCCCGCCTCGGGCGAAGTGTTCGAACGAGCCCCCGAGTGCTCTCGTGACCAACTCGACGCTGCCTTTACGAGCGCGCAACAGGCCTACGCGTCGTGGCGATCCGATGAAGGCGACCGGCGAAAAGCGCTGCTCGCCATCGCCGACGTGCTGATGGCCTCGGTCGGTGAAATCGCCCCGATCATCACCGCCGAACAGGGCAAGCCCCTCGCGGAAGCGAATTTCGAAGTCTTCGGAGCCGCGATCTGGTGTCAGTACTTCGCGAACCTCGAGACGGCTCCGGAGGTGATCCAGGACGACGCCTCCGCGCTGGTCCAGGTCGTGCGACGACCTCTCGGCGTCATCGCGGCCATCACCCCGTGGAACTTTCCGCTCTTACTCGCGTTCTGGAAGATCGCACCCGCGCTTTTAGCGGGCAACACGGTCGTGATCAAGCCGTCGCCATTTACCCCGCTGTCGACGCTTAAGGTCGCCGAATTGCTCCAGTCGGCGCTGCCGGCCGGCGTGCTCAACGCCGTCAGCGGCGGGGACAACCTCGGCGCTCAGATGACCTCGCACCCGGTGCCCCGAAAAATCAGTTTCACCGGATCGGTCGAGACGGGCAAGAAGGTGGCCCTCGCCGCCGCTCCGGATCTCAAGCGAGTGACCCTCGAACTCGGAGGAAACGACCCAGCGATCGTGCTCGACGACGCCGACCCTGCAGTGGTCGCCAAGGCGATCTTCACCGGCGCCTTCTCCAATAACGGTCAGATTTGCTCGGCGATCAAACGGGTGTACGTGCCCGAATCGCTTTACGACGACGTGGTCGAGGGCCTCGCGGCCTGCGCCACGGCGATCAGGGTCGGTGACGGAACCGACGAACAGAGCCAACTCGGTCCCATCAACAATCTGCCGCAGTTCGAGCGAGTCAAGGAGCTCGTCGCTGACGCGTTGAGTCACGGGGCCACCGCGGTGACCGGCGGCCAGGCCATGGACCGTCCGGGATACTTCTTCGAGCCGACCATACTCACGGGACTTTCCGACGGGATTCGTATCGTCGATGAGGAGCAGTTTGGGCCGGCACTCCCGGTCATAAAGTACAGCTCGCTCGATGACGCGATAGTGCGGGCCAACGCCACCAACTTCGGCCTCTCCGGATCGGTCTGGGGAACCGACGTCGAGCGGGCATCCGCGGTGGCGTCGCAGCTCGAATGCGGAACGGCCTGGATCAACACACACTTGGGCCTCGCACCCAGCCAACCATTCGGAGGTTGCAAGTGGAGCGGACTCGGCGTCGAAAACGGCAAGTGGGGCCTCTCGGAGTTCACTGAGGTTCAGTCCTTGTACCAGTCACGCACCACGGACGGGACGAACCCCATCATGGCGCTCCTCGTCGAGTAACGATCTATCGAAGACGTCGACGCCTTAGGCGTATTGATGAATCATGGGGATTGATCACGACGCTGCGGTCAAGTCCTAGCGACGTATCTGGGATTTTAACCAAACAGGCACTGCGATTGTTTGAGCAATCGCATTTCCCACCGCATTCAAGTGATGTTCCCTCCGGGCTTTCGACGACTATTAGATTTTGTCTCGTGGCGATGGGATCAGGGCTTGCGCGCTTAAGCGGCTATCCGTTTGAGGTGCGCTACAGCGATGGAGCACTGGTACGCGCGCGGGCCGCGGCCGATGTCGCCGCGGATGCCTATGTTTACTTCAGTCGCCTTTTTTCAGGAATCGAGCCCGACATCGCCGTCATTGTCGCCAACGAGACGGACTGGGAAAGCCGACAGCCATACGGACTGCCGTTCTTTAACGACGATGATGATCAGATCCGTCCCGGCATCGTGGTGATGCCCGCCGGAAGCGGAGACTTCTGGGTCGCGATAGGACAGGACCTGCACGAGGCGTCGCCGCGCGAGTATCCACGATTACTCGCGACGTACCCCGACGGCACAGGCGGCGTGGATCTGCAGCCATTCTTCGACCTCGTCACGATCCATGAGCTCGGCCACGCATTCGAAGTACTCGGAGATCTCAGGTTGCCGACTTTCTGGTTGGGCGAGATCTTCGCCAACCTGGCCCTCCACGCGTTCGTCGCCACGAGACGGCCGGAAAGTCTGAACACGCTCGAGATGCTCTCCACGGTGGGATCGCTTAGTCCACGCCTCGACGCTCGAATGCGCTCCCAGGGTTACAGCACGTTGGAGGATCTCGAAGCGCACTACACGGGTGGCGACAACCCGATGAACGCGCTGAACTACGTCTGGTACCAGTATCGGTGGCAGCGTCTCGCGGCAACGATGTTCGACACCGACGGTGAAGATGGATTAGTCCGCTTTTGGGATTGCTTTCACGAAACCGATCGCCTCAGTTCCAGTGATAGCACGGCGGCGTCGCTGGCCCAGATGCTCGGTACGGAGGTGAGTGAGACCCTTGGTCGAGCGATCCAAGATTGGCGATGACTACCGTGAGCGTCAACAGTTACAACTCCGATCATTCCGAATCTTTCACCAGGATCGCCACATAGGGCTCACTCGGACTCACTGCCAATGTGCGTTCGAGATGCCAGCCAGTACCAACCAAGATCGAGCGCATCTCACTTCGAGACACATAGAGCCAGCGGAACCACGGGCCGACTTGGTGTCCATAGTGATATCGCAACTTCACCTGTCCGGGGCTACGGCCAAGTGCTTTGTTCCTGTGATAGTACGAGCGATCAAATGCGGGAGCACCCCCGCAGTATGCGTTGGTGCTTTCAGCGAAGATCCGGGCGCCGGGCTTGGTACTTTTGGCCAAGTGGACCAGCAGTTGCCGAGCACGTGTCGGAGTCCCAAAGATTCCGAAATTGTTGCCGAACAACACGAAGGAATCAAAGGCTTCGATCCTTCGATCCAGATCCTCAATGGGCATGGACCACACATTGTTCAAGCCTCGAATCTTGGCCGCTTTCGCCGCGAGAGGTGACGCATCAAGACCAACGACATCGACGTCTCGCTTTTGGAGTTCCAGAGCGACCCTGCCGGCACCGCAACCGATGTCCATCACACGCCCACGGATGTGTCGAATGGACTTTCGTTCTGCGGTTGGCCAGCCTTTGAAACCTGAGAGATAGACATCGGGTCCTGCCCCCACTTGAGTGAATCCATCCTCGCGCTCAAGTACCTCGGGCAAAATGCCGCCCATTGCCCAATCAAGCAGAGCACGTCCAAATACATCGTTGTCCGGTGTCATCATTCTCCAGGTTCGTTGACTACGTGCCCTCCGACGTGGACCACGGTAGTTCGAATGGCCACCAAATCAGCCGGTTAGCCGGATCCGAAAGTCGGACCTCACGAACGACTACAGCTAAGTCCCGACCTTGAATACGCACTGACGAGTCACGATACCGACGATTATCCCACTCACAATCATCCGATCTACCTTCACCATTAGGACAAGTCAAGTGGGTGTCCGGAACCCGGAGAATCGCCCAGGGCGAGGCTGAACGTCGAATAAGCCACTGAATTAAAAATCGGGAAAGCGATTATTTACTTTCTCAATCGTGACCTTTTCGCCATTCGTGTTCTGACGGCCCTGGTCCGAGGCACTAAATGAATCTTCATGATTCGCGGTGGCGCAAAAGGTAACACAACGGCAACACACCGACTTGACAACGCGCCCAAAATCTGGGATTCTATTTTTCGCAAGGGCATATTCGAAGGACACGACTTTGAAAAATACCTCTGCGATCTCGGTTTGAGATCCGGAATGTTCACTGACTCAACGAGCGAGAGCACGCCATTTCGGCTTTCGATAATCGTCCCCTCCTACAACGAGCATTTGACCATTCTCAGGGTGCTCGATGCCCTTTTGTCCCTCGACATACCTGGGAAAGAACTTGAAATCATTGTGGTCAACGATGGTTCCACTGACGCCACGGCAGAATTGCTCGAGTCATTTGATGACTCCAGGTGCGTCAAGGTCAGTCACGCCGCGAACCTCGGCAAAGGCGCTGCCGTGCGAACGGGAATCGCTTCCGCCAAGGGTTCACACGTACTCATTTTCGACGCCGACCAAGAGTACGACGTCGCCGATGTTCCGCGGTTGGTCACACCGATCCTCTCGGGCAGAGCCGAAGTGGTGTACGGGAATCGGATGTCCGGCTTCGGGACCGTGCACCCGTCCCTCTGGCACGCCGTCGGAAACAAGGCGATGACATTTCTTGCAAACATAATGTTTGGTTCTTCAATTTCTGACTTGCACACTTGCCTCAAACTCATCCCCATGCCACTCCTGCGTAGTTTTGAGCTCGACGAGAATGGCTTCGGATTGGATACCGAAGTGAGCGCTGAAGTGCTTCGCGCCGGATTTCGTCCCTTCGAAGTGCCAATCAGCTATGTGGGTCGAAGCAAAGAAGAAGGAAAGAAGATTCGATTCAGTGACGCGCTTCGATGTGTGCTCGTGCTTGCCAAGGTTCGTCTCCGGCCCGTCACGCCATACGGGCGGCGAAATCGCGCTCTGACGCCTCGAGTACACACTTCTACGGACTGACCACGGTCGGTCAATGAGAGTTCTTGTGACCGGCGCCGCTGGCTTCATCGGCTCGACGACTGCCGAACTATTGCTGTCAAACGGTCACGAAGTAGTCGCTCTCGACAGTTTGGTCACCGGTCGATTCGAGAACGTGCCGCCAGGCGCGACGTTTGTAGAAGGCGACTGTGGTGACGTTGAATTGGTGAGGTCGCTGGGTCACTTCGATGCCTGCGTGCATTTCGCGGCCCGAATCGAGCCGGGCGAATCCATGAAGCACCCCGAGGACTTCTTCTCCAATAACGTTGCGTCGAGCTTTCGGCTCCTCGACGCGCTCATCAAGTCGGGTGTCGAACGGTTCATTTTTTCGTCGTCGTGCGCGGTCTACGGCGATCAGATCTTGATGCCGATTGACGAGACTCGTACGACCCAGCCTCAGAGTCCGTACGGTCAGTCCAAACTTATGGTGGAAGATGGACTGAGATGGCTGGTATCCACGGGCCGGTTGCGCGCGGCATCAATGCGCTACTTCAACGCGGCGGGGGGTACTCTGGCGCACCCGGAGCGTCATATTCCTGAAAGTCACCTCATACCCATTGCACTTGATGCCGCCGATGATCATCGGGAGTATCTCGAGATCTTCGGTAACGACTATCCGACACCCGACGGCACCTGCATTCGGGACTACATCCACGTCAGCGATCTCGCCGAGGCCCACGTGCTCGCCATCACCGCGCTGGAGAATCATCGTGAACTGGTGTTAAATCTCGGTTCCGGTGTGGGATATTCCAATCGCCAAGTTGTCGAGACGGTAAAGAAGGTTACGCAGCGCGATTTTGAAATCCGCTATTCCGAGCGCCGATCCGGCGACCCCGCAGTGGCAGTTGCCAGCAATGAGCGAGCACGCGCATTGTTGGACTGGCAACCTAAGCAGTCGGACATTGAAGTCATTGTCGCCGATGCGTGGGCGGCCCATCAGGCTTTGGGTTGATCTGCGATGTGACACAACTTTCAATTGCTTTGACGAACGGACTTCCTGTTTCAGAGTGAAAGATCCCATCCGTTTGACTCCCTAGATTCGATGGTGCTTTCTCAATCAACCGACAATGAAGCCGACATTTGAGTACAACTCGTCAGCGAGTACGGTAAGTGAATACACGAGTGCTTCGGGATTGCGTTCGCGAGTCAATCCAGGTTGGAAAGCGGCGTACGCGTCGTTGAACGTCACCTTCGTGGACGTCACCGCAACGTTCGGTGTTGACACTCCTCTCACTCAGCTCGTGAAGTCTTCGACCCACGTTTGAGAGTTCTTATGCGTTCGTTCACATCTGCACTCTCAATGGGATGTGCAGCAAGATGGACCTCCGCCCGACCAACTCTGGCTACTCACTGATGGCGAAAAAGACTGTCGGGGCCAACCTCTCACTGGCTTGCTGAGCGAGGTTCAAAGTACGCGGAACGCGAACCGCATTCCGCCTTGTCGTCAGGTCGATTGACCGTATTTCGATGACGTCGAGTCATGTTCAATGCACTAATGACATTCGTTTGGCGTTCGCCTGGGCCGAGCTCGAGCTCGGTACGGTCAGCGACGTGGTGAGGAGTCCGTTGAGTTGCGATGCCGCGACAACTCCGACGACTGTTATCGCCATCCAGATGGCAATGACGATGGCCCTTCGCTTGATCACCAAGCGAATCCATCGTTCTAACACATTCGTAGCGTACTGTTCGAGCTCAAAATCTCTGAAGGAGTCGCGCGATCCCAGACTCCGAGTCTTGATCACGTGACTACGATGACGATTTAGAGAGATGCGCACCCGATTGTGAAGGGTGAACGAAGAAGGATCTGATGGCTCGCAAGTTCCTTGGTCTGACGCTGACTGTCCTCTGTCTCGTCGCGGGCGTGACAATCACCTCGATTGGCACGCCCGCTTCAGCGACGAATCGCCATGTGCCACTCTGTACGGGCACTGACCTATTGGGCGCCTATGCCGGTTACGGCGCCACGACTGGAAACTTCATCTATGACGTCATATTGATAAACGTGAGTCACACTTCATGTCGTTTATATGGCTACCCGAGCGTTCAAGGAATGAAGGGTAACCGTAGTTACACGCTGCACGTCAGCAAACACGGAACGTTCGCCGGCAATCTTCTTCCCACCAAGTTATCTCCGCGCATGAGTGGTCGATTGCTACTCAGCACCGCGGATAATTGCAACGCGCTCAATATCGGCGGAACCTCACAAATCGAAAGGGTTGCTGCAGCGCACACGTATTCACATCTGACGATCAAACTTCGCGGCTCAGCGGTCGAAGTGGACATTCCCGGTCTCATGATCGATATCGCGTGTGGACTTGAGGTGAGCCAGATGGGTTGGAGCCCTAGCTGAAATGTCTGCGGTCGTACACGTCGTACACGTCGGACTCGTGACCGTAACGTGCCCAACGCAACCTTTCCGCGTTCGAACGTCGACTTGAAGCGTCGATCTTCAAGCAGTGAGTTGAACGTCTCTTTGCAAAGGCTGGCGGCGATTCGACGGTGAGTTCGCGAATAGTCTCGGCGAGACGTTTCAATCCTTCAGAATGAAAGAAATAGTCCTTAGGCTGGCGCAATGGAGTTTCCACTCACGCCCCAGGTGGATTTGTCGGATGAGATTCAGATCGCCAAGGCCTGCGCCAAAGAATGGGGGCTCGATTTAGGGCCTCCCTTTGGATTCTCCAATGTCTCCTACGTCGTACCGACATCGGACGGTGCGGTCCTCAAAGTCGCATGGGGCGGTGACACCGAGGCGCTCCATGAGCCGGACGCGCTCGAACTGTGGGACGGCAATGGTGCGGTGCGACTACTGCGTCGCTCTGGTCGCGTAATGCTCGAGGAACGTGCACAGCCTGGTGACGATCTGTCCGGACTGTCCGACGATGTCGCGACGAAGATTGCAATCGACGTCGCGCAGAAGTTGTGGCAGCCCGCGACGTTGCCATTTCGACCAATCTCGCCTGAAGTCTCACGATGGCTCGACGGTGCTGAGAACGACGGCAACGAACTCGTTCCTTTGGCTCGCACGCTGTTCGCCGAGGTGGGCGGGGGTGCGGACTGGGTCGTACACGGTGATCTGCATCACCACAACATCTTGCGATCCGGTGACCACTACCTCGCGATTGACCCGAAGCCGTATCTGTCAGACCGCGAATACGACGTTCCCTCCTTTCTTTGGAATCCAATCAACAACCACCTCGAGGATTTTGAGCAGACGGAGCGTCGGATCAAGGCGTTCGTGGCTGCGGGACTTGACGAATATCGGATTCGTGCGTGGACCATAATTCGAGGTTCGTATTTACGAAGTAGGCCCGAATACGCGGAGGGTCTCAAGGCATTGATTGCCTGAATCGGTGAGGCACCCTTACACTCGACGCCCGAGGATCGCAACACTACTTAAGTAATAATGAATCATGGAGAATGTCTATTGGCCACTCTTTGATTTGCGAATTCGCACGTCACGGGTGGAGATTCGTCTGCCGAATGACGATGATTTGGTCGCGCTCGCTCGCCTCGCGGCCAAGGGCGTACATGATCCAGCAAAGATGCCCTTTTTATTCCCGTGGACCGACGAGCCTTCGCCTTTGCTCGAGCAGGGAATGTTGAAGTGGGGGTGGCGCCATCGTGCCGAATGGACGTCGAACAATTGGAACTTCAACGGCGCCGTATTCGTGGGGCGCGACGTCGTAGGTGTTCAGAGCTTGATGGCCACCGACTTCGCCACTCAACGCAAGGTGAAAAGCGGATCATGGCTCGGACTCGAACACCAGGGTCACGGAATAGGCAGGGAGATGCGTACCGCGATCCTCTCCTTCGCCTTCGATGAACTCGGCACTCTGGAAGCGCACAGCGGGGGATTCATTGACAACGAGTCCTCGTTGAAGGTATCTCACGCCCTCGGCTACGCAGAGACTGGCCGAAGGACAGTTCTTCGCCGAGGAGTACCGACCGAACTCCTCGAGATGACTCTTGAAAAGTCACAGTGGATTAGATCGCCGCACACGACTGTGGACGTGACTGGGTTTGACAAGTGTCGGGACTTCTTCATTGAACCCAAAGTGTCGGATCTCGAGTAGTAACTCATCACCCGCATCGGTTCGGCGAACCACGAATTGGGGTCGCCGGCGGGAACAACTGGGAGTCCCGGGCCTCGGCGGCCGGTTCGCCACGGCGGACATCGACAGGTTCGCAGACCAACTGCCAACGCGAAATGCTAACTCACAAGTTGTGGCCACGCGACGTCGACGGCTTCACGAGCCGTGATCACCATGGCGTCGACGGTCATGGCCAGTCCGCGATTCCATGCAACATCGAAGGTCGCCTCGTCCATCCGTTCGTTCACTTGATTTCGGACGTGCCGGCGGCGCCTCTCCTGCCACGTGCCGTCTAATCCGGGACCGAACTGAAGCGCTGCGACGCCTGCCGAGAGGGCAATCGCAGATTCAGTCGCTACGTCAATCAGTGATTCGCTCATTCGCAACAAGGCGAGTAGCACGTTCTGGCGAGCGCCGCTGTCGAGCATCAAAAGCAACGCCTCCGCGTACGCTCGGCAGCTTCCGGCCGTGTCACCCGACGTCAGTCGCGCGAGTGCGAGGCCGGCCCACGCGCTGCCCTGGTAGTACTTCGAGCCAATACGTGTGGATTCTTCGATCGCCTCGAGGCTGGCCTCGGCCGCTCGAGCCGGGTTGATTTCGAAAGTCGCAATCGCCAAGTTGGAGAGGGCCGACGTGAGCCATAAGTCGGTTCTGCGAGCTCGTGCAATCGCTTGCTCACAAATGGCGGTGCCCTCCTCTGCGTCACCGGAGAATGCGAGCACCGCGCCCAGTGTTCGTTCGACGACCATGAGACTCTCGATGTCAGAGGTCTCATCGAGGGCGATCGAACGAGCCAATTCACACAGTCGTCGTCCCTCAGAGAGATCACCCGCGAGGCTGCGAATAGAGCCCAATCGCACGAGCGCCTTTGGAGGAGGGTGCACTCCCAAGCGTTCGGCCATCGCAATGGCGGCGTCCAGATAGCGCACGGCCTCTTCAGTTTTGGCCATCACCCATGCCAGTGTCCCGGCGTCGTCAAGAGCCACTATGAGTTCCGCGGTCGCGGGACCCTCGATTCCCCCCACCGCTTCGATCGCTTCATTCAGCCATCGGCGACCGTCGGCGACGAGATCTCGGATGAGCCAAAGCGCGTAGAGATCGGTCGCCATGACCAGCGCTGCGGTCGGGTCGTTGATCAGCGCGTGTTCGAAGGCCCGACGAATATCCAACAGTTCGAGTCGGCATCGATTGAGAGGTCCCAACGCGTGATCGCTCCACATGTCTCGGCGCAGTCGAGTCGCGAAGTTGGAGAAAAACTCGCCATGACGATCACCCACGGGAAGCGCCTCGCCCGATTTCTCGAGTCGAAGTGCGGCATAGTCGCGCATGGTTTCACTCAGCCGGTATCGAATGGTGCTACCACTGTGGTCCGTCGTCACCATGGAATTGTTGACCAACTCTCCGAGTTGATCGACGACGTCCAGTTCGTCCACGCCGGAAAGTGCACCTGCGGTGTCGAGTTCGAAACTCGACGCGAGCACGCTGAGGCAATTGAACAGCCGTTGTGTATCGGTGTGCAGGTTCTCGTAGCTCCAGTCGAGCGTCGCCGCGAGTGTGCGGTGCCGAGGGTCTTGTTCGGGTCCCGCCTGCAGAAGTCGAAAGCGGTCATCCAGCCGAGCCGCGATTTGGGCGAGCGACATGAGCTCAACACGGGCAGCAGCCAACTCAATGGCGAGGGGAAGTCCGTCGAGGTGGTTGCAGATGGTAATCGCGTCGGAATAGTTCTGCTCGTTCAAGGTGAAGCCGGGACGAGCGTCGCGTGCGCGCTCGACGAACAGAGCAACCGCGGGACAGGCCAGGGCCTCGGCGAGCGACATGACGCCGATGCGGTCGGGCGTCGTTAGCGGGTCCACGCGAATCCGGTTCTCGGCTGATCCTCCCAGGGGCACGCGACTGGTCACCAATAATCGCGATGCGGATCCCTGGACGAGGACTCGTGCAATGAAGTCACGAGTTGCCTCGGCGAGGTGCTCGGCATTGTCGAGGATGAGTAGGGCTTGGCGACTCGAAAGGACGTCGCGAAGCGTGGTCTCGAGCGTCTGGCCGTTGCGACGTGACACGCCCATCGCCCGCGCGACTGATCCAGCGACGCCTCGAGGGTTGCTCACCGGAGCGAGATCGACGAACCAGACTCCGTCCGGGAAGTGCGCCGTCACTTCATGACCGGCGCGAATGGCGAGACTGGTCTTGCCCACACCTCCGGGGCCAACCAGTGCGACCACGCCGGGAGATTCGAGCAGTTCACCTATTCGCCGTACCAGGTCGTCGCGGCCCAGGATACGGTCGGCGTCGATTGGAAGGTTGCCGAGCGATGAGTTGAGTGATCGGGGAGGAGGAAAGCTCTGGATGAGTTGGGTATCAGAAATCTGGAATAGCCGATGTGGGCGCGCGAGACCTTTGAGGCGGTGCAGCCCGAGATCGTCGAATACCACCGGCGCCGATCTCTCTTCGCCGCGGAGCCGAGATTGATTGCTCAGTTCTTCCCAGACGCTCTCACTCACCAGTATCTGACCACCGTGAGCGGCGTCCGTTATTCGCGCACATCGATTGAGCGGCGGCCCGTAGAGATCGCCGTCACGCTCTTCGACCACGCCCACGTCGACGCCGATTCGGATCCGCAGTCCGTCAATCGACGAGAAATCGATCTCGGAGAGTTGCCGTTGGGCGTTCAGCGCTGCCGCGGCGGCGTGGGCGCACGTAGCAAATCGGGCGAGAAAGCCGTCACCCGTATGTTTGACGACCCGACCGGCGTTGTCCTCGATCGATCTCGTGACAACCTCATCGTGGCGAGCCAGCGCCACACGCATAGCACCGGCGTCAGCCTCCCACTTCACTGTTGAACCTTCGATGTCGGTGAAGAGCACGGCGAGCGTGACGGGTTCGACTGGATCTCGATACCTTTCGATGCCCGTCATCGCTCTCCCAATGTCGAAAGTTTTAACGACATTAGTCGTGTATGGTCGGAAAGTTGACTTAGAAGGGCGGCGCTCGCTCAGCGTTGCATCGCTCAACGTTGCCAGAGCAAGGAGCCTGATGCCCGTCATACTGCCCACACCATGGAGTGACCTCGTCGACGAAATGCAAACCGGTGACCTGATCATGTTCTCGGGAACATCGAGTGAAAGCGAATGGATCAAACTCTTTACCGGCGGTCAGTTCTCGCATTCGACGATGATTTATCGTCCGGATCCGAGCCAACCGCCCCTCATGTGGCAAGAGGCGCCGGACGCAATCGTCAAGGACCCGCATACCGGTACGTCGCACGGGGGAGCGCAACTCGGTGACGCCCTAGGAGCCACCGAGGTCATCACGAATCAATATCTCGACGTTCCCTACTACGTGAAACTCAATTGGGAGCGACCCCCGACTCTCGATCAGTCAATATTGGACGTCATTAACGCCTACGAGGAGCGTTCCTTCGGCACGGTGTTGCAAATGGCTCTGAATTACGCCATCGGCCACCTCTACGATCAGGCGACCGATCAGACGTCAATCTTCTGCGCCGAACTCGTCGCGATCACCTATCAAGCGCTCGGTCTTCTCAACACGTCGCATCCGCCAAACTGGTACTCACCGAATAGCTTCGGCGCCAGCCCAATTGATCCCGTTCCGTGGCTTCAAGGCGCGACGCTGAGCGCACCGATTGCGTTGACCGTGCCGAATGACGGCAGTGCCAACGTCGCCGTAGCCTTCGACGTCGAGATGACATTGTGGCCCGCTGGACCGCTCGCGCCTGATCAGCTACCGATGCCGCCAAAGTTGAATCAAGAGTTGACAAAGTAATTCCCGACCATCATTGTTCGCGCCGACGAACCAACGCCGTCATCGAGCGCGCGGTCGACGCCGAAACTCGAGATGTATCGATTGAGGTAGTTGAATCGATGTCGATAACGGCCCGGACGAATTTACCGGGTCTTGACAACGACCGTCTGAGCGAACTTGTCGTGCAGCGTTTGATTTCTCTTGTCCCACGCAACCGACAAGAGGTCGATGAGGTGCGGTAGAAGGAACACGAAGAAAATGAGTTCCGCGTGGAGCTCACGATGGAGCTGAGCCATCGTCGGATTGACGTAACGGTACAAGTGGTGGATCGACCCGATCAAGAGGAGTGCGGTGTAGAGGAGGGACCGCTTCGCGGCGCGCTCGTAGTTCAGTCGCGTGACGCCATCTTGGTCCACGCACCGGACCGAGACAATTCGCATACCGGGCGTCTGCCCGTTCGCAAATCCAATGAAGAGCGAGTTATAAAGAAACGCCATCGCCGTCACGCCGATGACATCGGTTGCGAAATTCACGTGCGCCGCTCCAAGGGTTATCCAGCCGAGGATCAAGAGCACGATGTCATCGATGAAAAAGCCTAGAAAACGTCGCCAAAACCCTGCGAGGGTGTAGCCGAACTCAGAAGGCACTTCCGCCGGGAATTGAGGTAGCGGTGCGAGAGGGGCGTACACGGCGATCGTCGAGGATCCGCACGAGCCACAGAACTGTTGACCCGGAACTTGCTCCGTTCCGCAGGTGGGGCAATTCGCCATTTCAATGTCTCCTCGGTCCGATTCACATGACCTCTGTTCTGGTACGAATCACTAGAACACTAGAGCCCGCTGGTTCGACCAAATCTCGCCCCAGAGCAATGACTCATGTTCGCTTCGTCGCGATGAACACCGGAATGCGCCGATCAGTCTTCAATTGGTACTGCGCGTACGGCGGGAAGGCCTCGACGGCTCGTGCCCACCACACGACACGCTCCTCGTCCTTCAATTCGCGAACCGTCACTTCGATGGGTGCAGGGGGCCGTCTTGGATCGTGACCGAATCGGGGTTCGCGAGCAAGTTGTAATACCAGACCGGATGGGTGGGCGCGCCTCCCTGGGACGCGACGAGGGCGTACTCGCCGGCGTACTCGACGCGCATGAGCGGTGTCTTTCGGATCATGCCGCTCTTGTTGCCGCGGGTCGTGACGACAATGATTGGCAATCCGGTGTCGCGCAGAGTGTTGCCTTGCGTGCCCCCAGTGCGTTCGTACAGTTCGACTTGAACGCGCACCCATTCGGATGGACTCGGTTCGTAGCGTTCCTCTAGTGACATTGATCTTTCCTCACGTGATTTGAATGCACCGTATTTCGATTTCATCGTAGATGTCAGATTGTCGTAGGTGACGCCGGTCAAAGAAGTGATTTTTGCTGAACTGCCCAATAAGGTGTCGGGAGGAGCGTACGTGGCGACGAAGCGAACGAAGAAAGCCTCAACATCACATACCCGACGCAAGGGATGGTCACTGTCGCGCATCGGCTGGCGGACTTACGCCCACGCCCTTGGCCCGGGCCTCGTCACCGGGGCGTCTGACGACGACCCTTCCGGCATCGCGACGTACGCCCAGACGGGCGCAAAATACGGGTTCTCGATGCTGTGGATTGCGCTCTTCACGTTCCCACTGATGGCCGGCGTTCAGGAGATCTGTGATCGCACGGCACTCGCGAGTGGGAAGGGTTTAGGCGAATTGATCGTCGTTCGATTCGGACGGGCCTCGAGATTCCTGATTTCGATCCTCTTGTGCCTGCTGATCATTGCCAACGCGCTCAACATTGCCGCAGACTTGGTCGCGATTGGTGCGGGCATGCGCCTCTTGCACGCCGGACCGGAAGCGCTCTGGGCGTTGATCGCCGGAGCTCTACTGATCATCCTTGTCTTCACTGGTTCGTTTGAATTGACGGCACGTGTACTCAAGTTCTTTTGTTTGGCGCTCGTGGCGTACGTCGTTGTTCTCTTCTTCATCAGCGTCCCTTGGGGAACCGTGCTGATACACACGATCGTCCCGCACCTTGAGTTTTCCAAGGGCTACCTCGCACTTTTGATCGCGGTACTCGGCACGACGATTTCTCCGTATCTATTCTTCTGGCAGAGCATGCACCGTATTGAGGACATGCGCGAGGAGCCGGCCGGCGGCAAGAAACCGATGGCCCTCGGTCGGCGATCAACCACGGCGGCCGCGGACAAACAGTCCACCAGTCGCTTCGATGTCTTTTCGGGAATGGGTATTTCGAATCTCGTCATGTTTGCCATCATTGTTGCGACAGCGGTGACGCTCGATCGCCACGGTCACCACGTCACCATCAATTCGCCGGCGCAGGCCGCCGACGCACTGAAGCCCGTCGCGGGCCGGATGGCCTCGTATATTTTTGCCTTCGGATTCATCGGCTCCGGAATGTTGGCGATTCCCGTACTGGCCGGTTCCGGCGCGGCCGGTCTCTCGGGAATGATGGGGCGAGCCACTGGCTATTCAAACTCGCCGCGCAAGGCCCCACTTTTCTACGCGTTGTGCGCAGTCGGAATTGGTGGCGGCATGACGTTCAGCCTCCTTTCCGTTAATCCGATCACGCTCTTGGTATTGGTGGCCGTGATCAATGGCATCGCCGCGGCACCTTTTCTCGCCGTCACCATGTTGGTTTCATCTGACCGCGCCATCATGGGTACGTACGTCAATGGACGCGTCGCGCTGGTCCTCGGCTGGGGAACAGTGGCGGTGATGTCCATCGCGGCGATACTGCTGCTCGTGGTCTGACGGACCCACGAGTTGTGTACAACAACTGAGAACCGCCAAGGCGTCTTTGAACCTCGCAGTTGTACAGTGAGGCATCGACGTGACGGAGGGACGATGGCACTGAGGATTGCGTTGGCGACAACCGTGGATGCAGATTCGTCCAGGGTCTACGACGTATTGCGTACCGCGGATGGCCAGAAGGCTTTCTGGACGTCGGACTGCGATCTCGATGAACACCACGGGCGATTCGGCTTCGCCGAAGCGCCGGTTGATCTCAACGTCGCGGTCTCATTGGTCGCGAACGAAGTCGTTCGCATGAGGGTCGAATCGGGATTTCCCGGTTGGAACGGGTCAACGTGGGAGTGGACGTTGAGTTCGCACCACGATGCCTTGAATCAGACCAACGTCCAATTCCGCCACTACGACTTTGAGTCCGGCTACGGCGAGGCGGATCTGGCGTACGCGGCCCAGTCATGGGCAATGATCCTCGAGCGACTCGCCCGTTACCTCAAGAGCGGCGTTCCGCACCCTTTTTTCGCGAACAACGCTTCGTAGGCCAGCCGAGTGGGTGACGGTCGTCATTGTGCCACGTCGGTGCGACGCTAATCTCGACGTCACCGCGGCCGCGGGCTTATTGAGGGACTCCTATGGCCATTGATTTCACACTCGCTCCGGAACACGAAGAGATTCGTATGCGCGTGCGCGATTTTGTCCAGAACACGATTATTCCGTCGATCGCACGGCCCGAGGGTGAAGAACGAGCACTTTCGCGTCGCGACTATTTGACCACCCTCACTGGACTGCGCGAACAGGCGAAGTCCCTCGGCCTCTGGTTGCCGCACATGCCCAAGGAGTGGGGCGGCATGGGACTTGGTCACGTGGAGCTCGCGATGGTGCAAGCCGAAGCCGGTAAAACGCGCGTTGGTCCCTGGGTCCTCAATTGCATGGCGCCGGACGAAGGAAACATGCACACCCTCCTTCACTGGGGTAACGACGACCAGAAGGAGCGCTACCTACGGCCGTTGTGCGACGGAATGATGATGTCGTGTTTCGCGATGACTGAACCCGAGGTTGCGGGCTCTGATCCAACGTTGATTCGAACCCACGCCGAAAAAGACGGTGACGAATGGATCATCAACGGGCATAAGTGGTTCATCTCGAACGCCCGTCGTTCGCAGTTCGCGATTCTCATCGCCCGAACCGAACCGGATGTTCCGGAGGGCTCGTCCGGCGCTACGACGGCGTTCATCGTGGACATCCCGTCGCAAGGTTGGAACGACGTGCGCGAAGTAGAAACGATGCACGGCTCGACCGGCCATAGCGAAATCGTCATCGAAGACTTACGCGTGAGGGAGGATCAGATCCTTGGTGGACGCGGTAACGGTCATCGCCTCGGTCAGGCCCGGCTCGGACCGGCCCGTTTGGCGCACTGTATGCGCTGGATCGCCCAAGCCGAATCCGCGCTCGACATGATGGTCGATCGCTCGATCACTCGCTACTCACACGGCTCGACCCTGGCCGAGAAACAGGGCGTCCAATGGATGATTGCCGATTCCGCGATGGATCTCTACCAGTGCAAGCTCATGGTGCTGCACACGGCCTACAAGATCGACCGAGGCGACGACTTTCGAACGGAGGTCTCGATGACCAAGCACTTCGTCGCCAATAGCCTCAACCGGATCATCGACCGTGCGATTCAGGTCCACGGCGCTCTCGGGTATTCGACGGATACACCCTTGGCCTCGATGCTCCAACACGCACGCTGGGCGAGGCTCGCCGACGGAGCGGACGAGATCCATCAAATGAGGATCGCGGAACGCACGATCGCGGCCTATAAGGACAGTGGATCGACGTCATCGGCCACCGGTGACCTGCCCATCTGATCGAGTGAGTACATTCGCAGTAAGCGAATCCGAATTCGGATCGTGGTCGAAGAAGCGACAAGGAAGGTTCATCGTGGTTGACGAAGATATCTATCAGCGGATCAATACTCTGGTTGACGAAGAGAAGGGCCTGCGCGAGAACGAGTCACCTGATGACGTCACGCGACTCGCGCACATCGAAGAGACGCTCGACCAGTGCTGGGATCTGCTTCGTCAACGCCGTGCGTTGCGTGAATTCGGCCACGACCCCGATCAGGCGAGAATCCGCGACGTCGACACTGTGGAGCGATACGAGCAATAGCTCATCAATTACTATCCCACGAACTTCTTGAGATCGGAAATGATCGTGTCCTCGACCTCGAGACTCCACAGTGAGTCCGCGACGTCGATGGGCAGAAAGAGTTCGGATACCAGCAGCGTTTCAACGGCGGCAACGCCAAGATTTTGAACCCACTTGCCGATGCCGAATCGCACGGTGAAGTCATCCGAATTCCCGGTGATCGTGATCGTGAAGGCTCGATCAGCCGAGACAATGTCACGTAGGAACCCTCCCTTCACTGCTTGAATCACCGTTCCCTGGTCGCTGGGGGGCGCGGTCTGGACGGTGAAGCCGTCATGATTCAGATACTCCGTGAGATGTAATTCGAGAGCCGTTAGGTTCGTGCCCTTGCCTGCAAAGTGTTCTGACTTATCTCCGAGCATGATGCCTCCTCGTTTAGTGCGTGACTCGACCCTACGGGTGTGAGGTCAATTCGAAGTCTGATTATTCAAAGATTCTTACGTTGCATGTTCATACCTTCCTTCGTTCAAGGTTTCATGATCGAACTGACCCGACGACTCGTTCGAAGAGTTGACCATTCTCCGTGACGGTGAGACCAGCCGCTATTCGCCCACTTGTCCTTCGGCCAATTCGGCGTAGATGTCGAGATGGCCAAGGTGTCGTGCGTATTCCCCGACAAGATGAAAGAGAACGCGCTCCAGTGTTGGCGGTTCGTCGCCATTCCATCGTGGTCCCGGTTGACCGAACTCATCGAGATCGTGACGGCGAACGATTTCGGCACTCAGGATTCCCCGGTCGCGCAGCGCTACGACGAGTGTATCGAGGGTGTCGTCTGGACCGACGAACCAGCGCTCACCTAGGTGGTCGCCCCAGGGCTCATCGACCGACTGTCCCTCGAAGCCCCATTCGAGCCAGCGCATCTCGACGAAGGTCAAATGTCTGACGAGTTCCAGCGCGGTCCAATCGGTAGGGACCACGCTGACGACCAACGCATCAAGGGGTAAGGACGTGACCTTTTCGACGACACGCTCGCGAAAGTAGTCAAGGTACATCACGAAGACCTCGTTACGATCGAGAGCGGGTCCGGTCGGCGAAGGAAGGTTCATGGACCGAGCCTAAGTCCGGGTTGATCGCCCTCCGGGTGTGTTGCGACGAACGAAACTCCAGCCTCCAACTTCGATGTGAAGGCGTAACGTTGTGGCCATGGACGATTCCAAGAAACGGCGTCGTGAGGACACGACGGCAGTGGCACCCCAAGACGATCTGACGCCACCGGTGATGTGGCCAGAGTCGGGGAGCGGATTCGAGGCTGACCCGTTCAGCCCGGCGGGAATGTCCCAACAGATCTGGCGCGCAACGGGTAGGCGACCACGGAGTCGCACTGGTCTGTGGATCGTTCGAATCGTCTGCGTACTGATCGCCGCGGCGTTCATTGCCGCACAGGTCGCTCACTGACGCCGCGCGAAGCGAGATCGGCACCAACGTCTCATAGTCTTTGGTGTGCGCATCCTCGGTCGAATGGAAGCCCGACCTCGCATACTGATTTCGTGGTCCGCCGGTGTCGTGGTCGTGACGTTGTTCGTCCTTCCTTCGCTGGGGGTGTTTTCGACGACGGAGCAGCCGAAAGCAACGGTGGTTTCGTCGATCACCACGTCGCGTTACGGTTCGGTCCTGGTCGTCGGAGGATCGAAGGGCGGCGGGCTGTACAAATTCCCGCTCTATGAGTTCAGTGGTGACGTAGGTGACCACTTCGGTTGCGGGACAAACAAGATCGTGGCCTACGACCTTGGCGCGAATGAGAGCGTGCCTCTCACGTGCACCGGACCAGAGCGAGACTTGCTCGCGGACGTCAGTTCCGACGACTGGCCGGCACTCACGACCAAAGCGGCGCCCATCGTCGGACCCGGGGTCAACTCGAAGTTGCTGGGAACGACGTCTCGTCCCGGTATCGGCAGGCAAGTCACCTACGCCGGACATCCGTTGTATCTCTTTGACCCGACGTCACAGCCGTTCGTTCCCCAGGGTGAGAATTTGATGGAGACCGTAGAGCCACTCCCGCCGTGGCGAGGCTTCTGGTACCTCGTGTCGGCCCATTCCGGTGCACCTTCCCCGGGTGTCGCGACGCTCCAGGTCGAAACGCTGCCGAACGGTCAGCGCGCGCTCGCGGCCCAAGAAGACGGGAAAGTCGATCCGATCGAGGTGACGCTCTATTCGGGCGAGCTCACGCTCGGTGATTCGAAGTGTGACGACCACTGCGCGAGTAGTTGGACGCCACTTCTGACGAGTGCGAGGCCGCGCGTGGGACCCCGCGTGAACGCTGCGCTCGTGGGAATCGTTCGAAAGGCTGATGGCGACTATGAAGTTACCTACGACCATCGACCCCTGTATCTCTTTGACGAAGAGAGCATTCGCTTGAACCCGAAGGACCATTTGGCTACCAATGGTTCGGTGGGCAACGGCACCAGAGAGCACGTTCCCGGCGGCGTGATGTCGGTCGTGCCGTTAGCGAAATGAAGTCCCGGAAGGTCCCCGAGGAATTTCAGTAATCTCATGTATTGCTGTTGCGCGGCGCGTACTCTTCGTTGACGTTGCTTTTTGGATCGTAGGTGGATCAATGAGGAGCACTAGATGAGCAATCCCGTCACGACGGTCGACGAACGATTCAGTCAAGATGGCGCCGGACCAATGTCGTGGGACGACACGCGCGCCGCGATCGAATCCGCGGAACTCTTTTGCCTCACGACGGTTCGTACCGATGGCCAACCTCACGTCACGCCACTCGTTGCCGTGTGGTGTAGTGACGCGCTGTATTTCTGTGCGGGAGCCGATGAACAAAAAGTCGTGAATCTTCGTCACAATGACCGAGTGATCCTTACGACTGGTCACAACGATTGGAACGCCGGCCTTGACATCGTTGTCGAGGGCGTTGCGTCACGAGAAGTGTCCCATGAGTCGCTGACACGCGTCGCGGAGGTCTGGACGCACAAGTGGGATGGACGCTGGAAGTACTTGGTCGGCGCAGATTGTTTTCACCATCGCGATGGTGAACGAGTCCTGGAGGAGGACATTTTTGTCTTTCGAGTCGCGCCACAAAAGGTTTTCGCCTTCTCCGAGGGAACCTTCAGTCAGACGCGCCATCAATTCTGATGCTCGCGCACGACGTCGTGAACTGTCCGGTGAACGTGGCCCGTCACACGTCCGGTGTATCTTCGCGTCAATGACTCCTATCTGGCCCGCCGACACGCCACAACGAATCGAGCCCAATCGACTCACCGAAGAGAAAACGGCTTTGGACGAATGGGTTGACTTTCATCGCGCCACGCTGCTGATGAAATGTGAAGGCCTCTCCTCCGAGCAGCTCAAGACGAAATCAGTGGAACCGTCGCCGTTGACGCTCCTCGGCCTGATCCGACACATGAGCGAAGTCGAAAGGGGTTGGTTCCGCCGACACGCCGCACGAGAGAATGTCGATTTTCATTACTGCACGGATGACGATCCCGACGCCGACCTCTTGAACCTCGAGACGGCCGATGCCACAGCGGACCTGGCGCACTTTGTCGAAGAGTGCCGACTGAGTCGAATTGCGACGGCGAATCTCTCGCTCGATGAGGTGGTGCCCAGTCGAGGTCATCATCGTGAACGAACGCGCAACATTCGATGGATCTACCTCCACATGATCGAGGAGTACGCGCGTCACAATGGCCACGCCGATCTGATTCGAGAGCGCATCGACGGAGCCACCGGGGATTAGACGTTGGGGATGACGACGCATCGCCTTGGCTCGCAGACCGTAGGGTCGGCACCGTTACGCTGCGATGGTGTTCGAAGTCTCCAATGAGCGATTCGAGGAGCTCGCCGCGGAAGCGGTGGCGTCGCTACCCGAGTCGCTTTCGTCGCGAATGGACAACGTCGCGATCATCGTCGAAGACGAAGCGCGTGGACGTAACCTCTTCGGCCTCTACGAAGGAATTCCGCTGACCCGTCGCGGATTCTCGAATTACAACGGCGTCATGCCCGATCGAATCACGCTGTACCAGAGGACCATCTGTCAGGTGTGCGCTAATGAGGACGACGTGAGGGCGCAGGTCCGCAAGACGGTCATCCACGAGATCGCCCATCACTTCGGCATCAGTGATCCGCGTCTCGACGAACTCGGTTGGGCCTGACTAACCCAGCGCCACCCTGGCCGAGGTGAAGCGGACGAACTCCCTGACCTGGTCGTTAATGCTTCGCTCGCTCGAGCGCCGAAGCAACGGACGACGCGTTGGCTCGAAGACCAAGGATTGGACTCATAATCGGACTAAGAAGTGAATGGGCACAACTCGTGGGGGAGGAGCAATGAAATTTTTCACCTCATTTGACGACGTCGATCTCGCGTACCTCGAAGTGGGCGAGGGAGCGCCGGTCATACTGCTTCACGGATTCGCGGCCGATCACTCGTCGAACTGGGTTGCCACGGGCGTCGTCGACAGTCTCGCGGCCGCCGGTCGGCGCGTCATCGCACCGGACGCTCGTGGTCACGGGCAGTCAGCGAAACCGCATGACCCCGCTGCGTACGCGAACGACGCCATGGCCCGCGACGTGCAATCGCTGTTGGACCACCTCTCGCTCGACGCCGTCGACGTCGTGGGCTATTCGATGGGTGCCATCGTGGCCGGTCGACTCGCGACGAGAGAACCTCGCGTACGCTCACTCGTGCTCGGTGGCGTAGGGGGCGAATGGGGCGGTGAGCAGCGGCCGCTCGGCACGGTGCCCATCGCCGACGCACTCGAGACCGAGAGTCCGGGAGACATCGAGAGCCCACTCGCGGCCGCCTTTCGACAGTTCGCCGACCGCACGGGCGCTGACCGGTTCGCTCTCGCGGCGACCTCGAGAGCGCGTGATGGCGAGACCTCCAACGTCGGCGCGATCGCCGTTCCGACGTTGATACTCGTCGGGGAGTCCGATCAACTGGCCGGTTCGCCGGAGGATCTGGCGAAGCGCATTCCCGGTGCGACGTTTCGTATATTGAAAGGCAATCACCTCAGTGCGGTGCGCGACCCGCAATTCACTCAATCAATCATTGCGTTCGTGAACTCGACGTCGTAGTTCGCAACGAGTTCAGGATAGGAATTGACTCATCGTCCACTTGCCCGCGAAGTCATAGTCGCACAAGGTCTCAGTGAGCGAGCACATCACCGTGAGGACCTCTTCGGCTGACGTGTCGAGGGGAACCTCGAAGAGGAGTCCTCGAGTGTTGTGGTCTTGACGAGTAACAAAGGGTGCACCGCCCAACATCGTGGCGATCCGTTCTCGGCCGAGGCGGCTTCGTGAATGGAGAACACCGAGGGTGGAGGGTTGCGCGACGCCGCGACGGGGCGGTGCCGTGACGAAACTCGCGACGGTGACGCCCTTGTTGAGTCGCAACCCGAAGTAGTTCACCTTCATGTCGGGCACCTCTTCTTCGACATCGGGCGAGACGTTGCACCAACCTCGCCCGGCGCCCACCGCGTCGATCGCCGCCACGGCGACTCCTCGGTCATCGGAGAAGGTGATCATCGTCGGAGCAGTCATGTGGATGCACTTGTCGAGGTCATGGCCATTCAGATCCGCTTGGTGTCGCGTTGGTAGACCCGAACGGCGAGCACGGAGAGCACGAGCGTCCATACGGCAATGACGAGCCAGCCTTCGAGGGGCCAGCCGCCACCGCGTAGGGTCGTCCGGCCAGCCTGCACGAGCCAATAGGAGGGGAGGAATTTCACGAGGGTGAACAAGAAGCCGCTGGTGACCAACGGGCTGTACGCACCGCCCAAAAGAGCAAAGAGTGACGTCACGCCGCCAATGGCCGGACCAAGTGAATCGAGCTTGAGCAGGTGACCGAACATGATGCCCATGACCGAGAAGGGGATGAGTCCCACTAGCAAGAGGCCACTCATGGTCAGCCACTGGACGGCGTCGAGTCGCACACCAGTGAAGGAACCGGCGGCGAACAACACCACCATGCTCAAGATCGCCATCATGTAGCCGCAGAAGATCTTCGCGGCGAAATACGACCACGTGGGCAGGGGCGTGATGCGTAGCTGTCTCGTCCAACCGACCGCGCGTTCTGCGGCGATACGAGCGCCGCTCGAGATGACCGCCACCATCGAGCCCCAAGCGATCATTCCGCCCATGTAGTACAAGGGAAACGAAATGCCCTGGATCGTTATGTTCTTGTGGGGCCCGGCGACCGTCAAAAACAGTATGAGCGGAAAGGCCAAGGAGAAGAGCAAGAATCGTCGATTGCGCCACGTTCGAAGGACTTCGTAGCGAAGGTAGGTCAATTCCGTCACGACGTTGCCTCGTCGTCCACCGTTAACTCCAAAAAGGCCTCTTCGAGACCGGCACCGCGCACCTCGATGTCCCGGGCGCTCGGAAACGCCACCAAGAGATCGCGCAACGTCGCGTCGGAGTCCGAGCAGTTCAGCGTGATCGCGTCACCTTTGCGATCGGCGGTCGTTACTCCGCGCAACGCGAAAAGCGCAGAGAGTTCGACATCGGGCAACGTGGCTCGAATCAGCCGTCCGCCGACGGTGGCTTTGATCTCGGTCGGTGCGCCGTCGGCCACGATCCGTCCGTGTGACATCAGAACGATGCGGTCCGCGTAGGCGTCGGCTTCTTCGAGGTAGTGCGTGGCAAAGACGACCGTCTTGCCACGAGCCGCGAAGGCCCGCATGGCGTTCCAAAAATCTCGGCGTCCTTCGACGTCCAGAGCAGCCGTCGGTTCATCCAGGACCAAAAGCTCAGCGTCGGCCACCAGCGCGATGGCGAATCGCACACGTTGAGTTTCCCCGCCGGAGAGTTTTCGCGTTTGTCGATCGGCGAAGGCATCGGCGCCGGAGATCTGAAGGGCCTCTTCGACGTCGAGCGGCGCGGGGTAGATCGCCGCCATCATCGTGATCAATTCACGAACGGAGAGATACTCAATGAGTTGACCGGACTGCGTCATGGCGCCGATCATTCCGGCCTTCACGGCCTGTGCGGGCGTGCGACCGAACAGCGAGACCGTGCCGGAGTCGGGCCTCGCGAGCCCAATGAGCAGGTCGATGGTCGTCGTCTTGCCGGCGCCGTTCGGTCCCAGCAGAGCGACCGTCGTCCCGCGCGCGAGTTCGAGGTCAAGACCCCGTACCGCGCGCACGGCTCCGAAGGACTTGGTGAGTCCGCGAGCCACGATGTTGTCGTGTGCGCTCTCGGCGCGCGAGGAGTCAGTCACGGAAGTCTCGGGATTCGAACGTCGGAATGCACCAAAAGTACTCGACACCACGTTGAGCCCTGATGACTACGTGGCGAAAGAGCGTGCTTGGTAGCCAGAATTCGCGTCGTTCTCGGGGTAGGTTGAGTCCATGCTGAAGAGGGTCTTCGAACTGTTCGGATTCGTGACGATGGGCGCCGGGGTCTATTTCGTCTTCGCCGAACACAGCAAAGTCTCGGTGTGCAACGCGGTCGAAGGCAGGTACGTGGGCTTCGGAGTGAGTACCGCCTGTCAGCACGTTGTCTACACCTACTTCGGCGGATTCATTCTGCTCGCCGTGGGCGCCCTGGTGGTCGTGTTCGGCCTCCTCGCCACTCGCAAGGGCGCCAAGAAACGCTATTCCGCGAGGAAGCCTTCGTTGGCCTCGCAATATCAATGGACCGATCCGAAGACCGGACGCTCAGCGCAGCCGTAGCGTCGCCGACTAGCTCTTTGGCGCTAGCGCAACGACGGGGATCCTCCTCGTCGTCTTCAGCTCGTATTCCGCGAAGTTGCCAAAGCGCTCGGCCTGGACTGGGTAGATCCGATCGCGCTCTTCGAGCGAGACGGCCGTCGCCGTCGCCTCGTAGGTCTCGGTTCCGGCTTCGACCGTGACGTCAGGGTTCGCAACCAGGTTGTGGTACCAATCGGGGTGCGTCGGAGCCCCGGCGTAGGAAGCGAAGATGTAGCGCCTACCTTCGTAGTCGAGGTACATCATCGGGTTAATTCGCTCTTTGCCGGACTTCGCTCCCTTGGTGTGCAGCAATAGCACCGGCGCACCCTCGAAAGGTCCTCCTACGACACCATCATTCGAGCGGAATTCCTCGATGATCGTGGCGTTCCAATCGTTGGTCGCTTTGGTGGCGTCACCCTTTGCTTCGTCGTCACTCACGAGTCTCTCCTTTTCGCAGTGTTGGTCAGAGCGTAGACGCTCCGCCAGAGTGCACCTTAAGAGGCCAACGCGCGAAGTAGGTCCTCGGTCTCGAGCGCGTCCAGCGGCATTCCGAGGTGATAGCCCTGGGCGAGACGGCAGTGAAGGTCGCGCAGCGGCCCGACTTGGTCTTGGGACTCGACGCCTTCAGCGATGGCGGTGAGTCCCAAGGTGTGCGCCAGTTGCACGATCGCCGGCGCGAGACTGGGTCGACCGTCGAGCGAAGTGATGGTGGCGACGAAGGAGCGATCGACCTTCAATATGTCGATGGGAAGTTGTTCGAGGTGGGAGAAGGACGAAAAACCGGTGCCAAAGTCGTCGACGGCGATGCTCAGTCCCAGTGACTTCAATGATTGGAGGTTGCGGATCGTCGCCGCGAGGTCGCGCATCAAGGCGCTTTCGGTAATCTCCAGAATCAGATGCGTCGGCTCAAAGCCGGTCTCGAGTAGCGACAGACTGACGCTCTCGCGGATTGCGCTGTCCGAGATCTCTCGTGCCGAGAGGTTCACGCTCATCAACAGTCCCGCCGGGGCGAGACCCAGGCTCTGCCATCGTCGGGCTTGAGAACAGGCCTCGGTCAGAACGAATCGATCGATGTTATGGATGAAACCAATCTCTTCGGCGAACGCGATGAACGACGCCGGCTGGAGAAGACCGTGCGTCGGATGTTGCCAGCGAACCAGTGCCTCGAATCCGACAATCCCTCCCGAGACGAGATCGAAAATCGGCTGGTAGTGCACACGCATCTCTTCGGAGAGGACGGCGCGGCGCAGGTCAGCTTCAAGCTCCAGTCGCTGAACGACCGCGACGTGCATCTGGTCTTGGAACTCCTCGATACGATCCTTTCCTTGCGCCTTGGCGAGACGCATGGCGAGATCGGCGTTTCGAAGAAGCTGGTCGCCGGTGTGACCCTTGATGCCAAACGTGATGCCCATGCTCACCGTAGACGTGAGTTCTTGGCCAGCGACGACGACCGGTTGGCGCAGGATCTTCATAATGCGATCGACCATTTGCATGACTTCTTCACGATTCGGCGCGTCTTCGATGAGGACGGCGAACTCGTCGCCGCCCAGGCGGGCCGCCGTATCAGACTTTGGAAGGCTCGAGACGAGCGTGGAGGCCACGACGCGCAGTAACTCGTCGCCGGCGAAGGATCCCAGGCTGTCGTTGATCATCTTGAAATTGTCAAGGTCCAAGAACAGAACCGCGACGTACTTGTCATTTCGTTCAGAGCGTGCGAGCGCCTGATCGACACGGTCGTGGAACAGTGCCCGGTTCGCGAGGCCGGTGAGAGCGTCGTGGAAGGCGAGATGGGCCAGATCGCTCTCGAGTCGCTTCTGTTCGGTGACGTCACTGAAACTCCACACCCGACCGACCACGTCACCCGACACGTACTGGGGTTTCGAAAGTCGCTGGAACACCCGTCCGTCGACGAACTCCAGCGTGTCGTTGCTCTCGGCCTCCGGTTGCGAGTAGAGATCATTCACGCGCGCGAGAAAAGCACTCGGCTCGATGAGTTGATCGGCCACGTGCTCGATGAGTCGATGATCGTTTCGGGCGGCGACGAGGTTGGTCGGCAATCGCCACATCTCGGCGAATTGACGGTTGAAACTCGTGATGGATCGATCGACGCCTACCACGAGGAGCCCGTCAGCGGTCGATTCCAGTGTGGCATTCAGTAGCGAAGAGGTTTCTCGGAGTTCGCGAACCGTGTTTCGAAGTTCCATCTCGGCCGCGACACGCGCCGAGACGTCGTGGGCCGTGACAACGAGTCCGCCGACGGTCGGGTCGTCGACGAGACTCACGATGGAGAGTTCGAATGAGATCATGTCTTCGCCGCCGCGTCGAAGCAGGCGCAACGCCTGCACGACGGGATTCGTCGCACTGGAGTTTCGTAGTGCGCTTTCGATTGCAACACGAAGTGCGGGTCGATCCGGCGCCGCCACAATGTTCGCGAGTGGCTGGCGCTCCACGGCTTCGGGGTCGTGACCCAATATCCGGGTCATCGCGCCAGAGA